>Ga0209211_10000015_pt1 | contig 444270 bp, 416 predicted proteins | sample RifGroA2_FD_183992 | JGI IMG/M metagenome (GOLD analysis project Ga0209211, IMG submission 183992) | Groundwater microbial communities from Rifle, Colorado, USA - Groundwater A2 (SPAdes) (version 2) | ecosystem: Environmental > Aquatic > Deep subsurface > Groundwater | place: Rifle, Colorado... | reverse complement strand
AAAACGGAATTGAAGTGAACTTCACTTCTATTCTCATGAGCGTTTGTAGTGCTAAGCACTAGTTCCAAAGAACTTGGCACTCGCCATCAAACGCCCACGCTTATCGGCTGTATATTTTTAATGAACCGGATCACTCACAAGACCGTAGTCTTCTTTGTTTTCCCGACCTAGCTGCGATCAGCTGAGCCTTGAATTCTAGCACAGTTTTTGAAGACCAGTCAAACGCGTGCCTTCGGTTCCCGAGCTGACACTAATGAAGCGCCTCAGTTTCCGTGGAGGCTGTTTGTGTTGGTGCCGATGCAAACTTGACCAGCTGGGTTAGGTTTGCTTGGAAATTAACACGACAGTGACAGGCAGGCGACATCGCCTACAACCGGAGGGGAACTCCTGGCTTAGCACTCTGTCCTATGGAGTGCTAATATCATGGCTTAGAGGAAAGGATTCCCGGAATGAACATTCAATCTGGAACCGCTACGACGACTTTGGCGCCCGCCAACCCGTGGGCGCTGGTGCCCCCATTGGGCAACTTGGACGCGTACATCTCCGCCGTCAATCGCCTGCCGCTGCTCACGCACGAAGAAGAGCAGACCTACGCGCGGCAGCTCAAGGACAACAACGATCTGGACGCCGCCGGTCGGCTGGTGATGTCGCATCTGCGTCTGGTGGTTTCGATTGCGCGCCAGTACCTGGGCTATGGCCTGCCCCATGGCGACCTTATCCAGGAAGGCAATGTGGGCCTGATGAAAGCCGTCAAGCGCTTTGACCCCGACCAGGGCGTGCGCCTGGTGAGCTATGCGATGCACTGGATCAAGGCCGAGATCCACGAGTACATCCTGAAAAACTGGCGCATGGTGAAGGTTGCCACCACCAAGGCGCAGCGCAAGCTGTTCTTCAACCTGCGTTCCATGAAGCAGGGGTTCAAGGCCGATGCGTCTGCCGCCGATGCGGCCACCCACCGCGATACGCTGTCGGACCACGAAATCGACACGGTGGCTGCGCAGCTCAACGTCAAGCGCGAGGAAGTCATCGAGATGGAAACCCGCATGTCAGGCGGTGATGTGCTGCTGGACCCCGCACCCTCGGACGATGGCGAACAGGCTTTTGGGCCGATTGCCTATCTGGCCGACGCCTCGCACGAACCTACGGCCATGATTGAGTCGCGCCAGCGCGATGCCCTGGCCACTGATGGGATTGCCACGGCGCTGGGCAGCCTGGACGACCGCAGCCGCCGCATCGTGGAAGAGCGCTGGCTCAAGGTCAACGATGACGGCACGGGCGGCATGACGTTGCACGAGCTGGCAGCTGTGTATGGCGTGAGCGCCGAGCGCATCCGGCAGATTGAAGTGGCTGCAATGAAGAAGATGAAGAAGGCGCTGGCGGAGTACGCCTGAGCCTGAGGGCGGCGGGGTTAATATCCCCGGCTGCAGAAGTTGCCTCACGGGGCCCCAGTTCTGGGGCCCCGTGTCGTTTTGGCCCCTGAATGTTCTTGTTGAGGAGACCCCTTCCCATGTTGTCGTCACGCCCTGTTGTTTCTCGCCGTGCGTCTACGCTGCTGATTGCGCTGGCAGCCGCCTCCCCCTGGGCTCTCGCCCAGAACGCCGCCAAGCCCGGTGCCGCAGCAGCAGCCGCGCCCCTGGCATGGCCCACCAAGCCGCTCAAGATCATCGTGGGCTTTCCGGCCGGGTCTTCGCCCGACCTCACGGCGCGCACGTTCAGCGAGCCGCTGTCCAAGGCCCTGGGCCAACCGGTGATCGTGGAAAACAAGGTGGGCGCAGGCGGCAATATTGCGGCTGATGCCGTGGCCAAAGCGCGTGATGACCACACCATCGGCCTGATGATCAACGGCAACATGACCATTGCCAAGCTGCTGAACCCGGCCGTGCCCTACGACCCGCTCAAGGACCTGGCACCGCTGAGCCTCATCGGCACATCGCCCCTGATCCTGACAGCGCCCGTGAGCCAACCCGGGGTGCCCGCCAACAGCAGCGCCCGCGACTTCTTTGTGGCAGCCCGCAATGGCGGCGACAAGTGGAGCTATGGCACGCCCGGCGTGGGCACGGTGGGCCACATTGGCACCGAGTTGCTCAAGTCGCGCAGCAACATCAACCCGGTGCATGTGCCCTACCCAGGTTACCCGCAGGTGGCCACCGCCATGCTGGGCGGGCAGTTGCAGATGGCCTTGCTGCCCCCGGCCCTGGCGCAGGCCCAGGTGCGTGCGGGCAAGCTGCGCGCGATTGGCGTGACGTCTTCCGGGCGCAGCCCGCTGGCGCCCGATGTACCCAGCCTGGCCGAGGCTGGCATCAGCAACTTCAACCTGGAAATCTGGAACGCCTTTGCGGCGCCTTCGACCCTGCCCAAGCCGATCCAGGCCAAGCTGGCGGCGCTGATCAGCGAGATTGCGCGCAGCGAAGAGGTGCGCGGCAAGCTGTTCCAGCATGGCTGGCAGACGGTGGGCTCGTCGCCCGAGGGGCTGGCCAACCGCGTGAAGGCCGACACCAACTTGCTGGGCGGCGTGATCGCCATGCGCGGCATCAAGGCGGAATAGATCTGCGCGACGGAAACGCCGCACGCCTTTGCTGCTAGCAAACATCAACCCGGGTCTGGCCGATGCGCCTGCCCGGGTTTTTTGTTGCAGGTGCTGTCAACCCAGCAGGCGGGCTGGCGGGCCCGCAGAAACCTCAACCCGCCTCGGCCAGCAGTGCCTTGACGTCTGCCGCCAGAGCCTGCGCGCCGCTGCCATAGCGGTTGTAGATGCGCAGGCGCCCCGCCGTGTCATACACGTAGCTGCCCGCCGAGTGGTCCATGGTGTAGCTGGTGGGCGTTTTGCCATCGACCTTCTTGTAGTAGATCTTGAAGTCCTTGGCGACCGCAGCCAGTTGCTCTGGCGAGCCATGCAGGGCCAGAAAACTAGGATCGAAATTGGCCATGTAGGCCTTGAGCACTTCCGGCGTATCGCGTTCGGGGTCTACCGTGACGAAGATGCCCTGCAGGCGGTCGCCGTCCTTGCCCAGCATCTTCTTCACCTCGGCCAGCTCTTGCATGGAGGTGGGGCACACGTCTGGGCACTGCGTAAAGCCGAAGAACACCACCACCACCTTGCCCGCAAAGTCCTTGAGGTGTCGCGCCTGGCCGTTGTGGTCGGTCAGCGGGATGTCACGGGCATAGTCCGCACCGGTGATGTCCACGCCACGAAACTCTGCCTTTTTCTCGGAACAGGCACTAAAAATGCCCGTAGCGCTTATAGATAAAGCGCTAACAGCTATCGTTTTAAGAGCATTTCTTTTCAACATGGTCATGGCGGTCTTCACAGCACGTAGTGGTCCACCAGGAGGGCGGCAAACAGGGCGCTCAGGTGGATGAGGGAAAAGCGGAAGGTCTTGCGCGCGAGCGCGTCCGAATAGTTGCGCCACAGGGCAAAACCGTAGCCGCAGAAGCCTGCGCTGAGCACCACCGCAGCGGCCAGGTAGATCCACGAGCTCATGCCGTAGACGAAGGGCATCAGGCACCCGGCAAACAGGATCAGGGTGTACAGGAAGACCTGCAGGCGTGTGAATTCATTGCCGTGCGTCACCGGCAACATGGGCAGGCCGGACTTGCGGTAGTCCTCCACCCGGTACAGGGCCAGAGCCCAGAAGTGAGGAGGCGTCCACAGAAAGATGATGAGGAACAGGATGAGCGCTTCCGGTCCGACATCGTTGGTCATGGCCGCCCAACCGAGCACGGGCGGCATGGCGCCTGACGCACCACCAATCACAATGTTCTGCGGCGTGAGGGGCTTGAGAATCACTGTGTAGATGACCGCATAGCCCACAAATGTGGCGAACGTGAGCCACATCGTGAGAGGGTTCACCCAGAAGTACAACAGTGCGGACCCCGCACCACACAACACGGCAGAAAACAGCAGCGTCTGGGCGTTGGACAGCTGGCCCTTGGCCGTGGGACGCCAGGCGGTGCGCTTCATCTTGGCGTCGATGCCCTGCTCCACGATGCAGTTGAAGGCGGCGGCAGCGCCCGCCACCAGCCACACCCCGGCACAGGCCAAGGCCATCAGCCCAAGTTGCGAGGCCGACGGAAGCCCAGGCACAGCCAGCACCATGCCAATGAGGGCACAAAACACAATGAGCTGGACCACGCGCGGCTTGGTCAGCGCATAGAACTGCGCAATGCGCGACGGCGTAGAAACAGCGGCGGGGGCAGCAACACTCATGCGGAAACTCTCGATGCACCCGAAGGCGCGGAAAACTCTTGCGGCGCGGACATCGCGCGGCTGGACACCAAGGCCCAGGTCAACACCACCACCAGCGCCGCAGCGCCACCGGTATGCAGCACTGCTGCCAGCAGCGGCCAGTCCAGCACCACGTTGGAGAGGCCGGTGGCCAGTTGCAGCAGCGCCAGCGCGGCCAGCCAGCGGGACTGAACCCGGAGCACGCCCGCCTGGCGAAGGCGCCAGCAAACGATGCCCAGGGCCAAGAGGACCACATAAGCCATGAGCCGGTGTACATAGTGGATGGCTGTGAGCCCGGCAAAACTGATGTGGCTGCCGTCCTGCAGCATACCCAGCGCGCGCCAGACCTGAAAACCCTGGCCAAAGTCCATGGCTGGCCACCAGCTCCCCTGACAGGCAGGAAAGGTGGTGCAAGCCAGCACCGCGTAGTTGGTGCTGACCCAGCCACCCAGCACCACCTGCACCGCCACGAGCACGCCGGTGATCACCAGGCCCCAGCGCAACCCGGTGGAGACACGCACAGGCAGCTTGCCCTGAGCGCTCTGGGTGTGGCGCACTGCCTGCACGCACAGCAGCGCCAGCAGCACCAGCCCCCCGATGAGGTGCAGCGTGACGATGGCCGGAAAGAGTTTCATCGTCACCGTCAGCGCCCCGAAAGCCCCCTGCAGACACACCCAGAACAGCGTGAAGGTGGGCCACCACGGGCTGATGGGGGGACGCTCGCCCCCCATACGCAACGCCTTGCGGTGCTGCACCCACGCCGACACCGTGAGCACGATGATGAGCACGCCCACGCCCGTGGCCAGGTAACGGTGGATCATTTCAACCCAGGCCTTGCCATGGGTCACAGGGCCGCTGGGCATGGCCTCCTGGGCCGCCGCGATTTCGGTGCGCGCCCCCACGGGGCTGGCGCTGCCGTAGCACCCGGGCCAGTCGGGGCAGCCCAGGCCCGAGTCGGTCAGGCGGGTGAAGGCGCCAAAAAGCACCAGATCAAACGTCAGGAACAGGGTGAGCACCGTGAGTGCCTGCAGGCGCCGCATGGGGGAGCTGTTGCGGTTGCGCCAGCCCACCCAGGCGAGCGGCCCGAGCGCAATCAGCACGCCCAGCAGCATCAGCCGGGCGATGGGCGCCAGATCGTAGAGCGGCTGTGGGGTGTCCATCACGGCTTCCCGGGACGCCCGGCCTCATCCCATGACGAGGACGCACGCAACAGGCGTTCAAGATCCCGCTTGGCCTTGGCCGCGCCTGCCGCGTCCATGGCTGCCGGAAAACGCATCATCCAGTTGCCCATGGGGTCCACCACATACAAGTGGTCCGCGATCTGGTGCCCCTCGGCGGGCGCAAGCCACGCATTGAATGCAGCGGCATCCATGCGCAGCACCGTCGCTTTTTGCAATGCGGGCGTGAGCTCCGGGGGCACGCTGGTAGCGTCGTTCACCAGCCAGACCCAGTCCACGCGGTCTTTCTCCTTGCCCACACTTTCGCGCAGTTGCCGCTGCAGGTACAGGTGCTTCTGGCAGGCGGCATCACAGGCCCCTCCCGCAACGCTGACCAGAAGCCATTGCCCCTTCAGCGAAGCCAGGGGAACGGCCTTGCCATCGAGTGCCGTGGCGCTCAGGTCCGGCAGGGTGCGTTGCGGGTTGATCAACTCGCCATAGTTGCGCCGGCCTTCGGGGCGGATGACGTAGTACGTGAAATACGAGGCGATGACCGGCGCCGCGCAGATGAGCAGCACGCCCAGCATCTTCAAACGCCCATGGCGCGTGCGCTGCGTCAGGGCCACAGCGCCCGCCGCTTCGGGCAGCGTGTGCACGGTGAGCCCCAGGGGATGGTCCCCCTGGGCTTCAGGCGGCAGGGTGGCTGCGCGGGCGAATGAACCGTCGGACGATTTGGAACCAGACATAGAGAAGTGCAATCAGGCCGCAGAGCCCGAACCATTGAAATGCGTAACCGTAGTGTTTGTCGACGCCTGCGCCGACCACGGGCCAGTCGCGTTGAAGCCCATCGCCTGCTTCGCCCGTCTGCAGCACCGTGAGGTGGGCAAGCGCCAGACCGGTTTCGGTGCGAAACGCTGCCAGGTCGAGATTTTGCCGGATGCGAGAAGACCCCTGGGCACTGTCGGCGCCCTGGAACTCATACAAACGTGAAGGCGCGGGCGCCACACGGCCCTGCACCCGCACCGCCACATCCTGTGGCGTCTGCACCTGTGGCAATTGCGTGCGGTCCTGGAAATTGCGCGGCGCCCAGCCACGCTGCACCAGAACCGCCGCACCACTTTGCCCTGCCAGCTGCAAGGGCGTCACCACAAAAAAGCCCGGACGCCCGTGCATCTGGCGGTTGTCGAGGTAGACCGTGTGCTCCGACAGCCACCGCCCCTCCAGAACCACGGCACGGTGCACCAACGAAGAGGCGTCCTTCGAGGATGGATCTGCCACCGCAGCAGCAAGCAAGGCGCGGCCGTCAATGGCAGGCATGCGCCCCCGTTCGTCCAGCGCGGCCTGAAGCGCCTCTTTTTCGGCTGCGCGCGACAGCTGCCAGCGGCCCAGCGATGCCGTGACCAGCATGCCCGCCACTGCGGCGAGTGTGATCAACCAGAAACGCAGGCCTGCGGGACGGCGGAAAGTGGTCACGGGATAATGTGCTCCATGAAATACCTCGTAGTGCTGGCGTTCATCGCCATTCTTGCCAGCCTGGCATCCGCCCTGTTCTTCATGATGCGCAATGGACGCGATGACAAGTCCAAGGGCAACCACATGGCCAAGGCGCTGGCCGTGCGGGTGGGGATCTCCATCGTGCTGTTCCTGTGTATCCTGGTCGCCTGGCAGCTGGGCTACATCCAGCCTACTGGCCTGCCGGCAACCGCCCGCTAACCCCCTCCAACCGTGGCGAGCAGGACGCCGCCAGCGATGGACCAGGCTCTGCGCTGACAGCATGCATGCCAACAAAAAAAGCGCCGCGAGGCGCTTTTTTTACATGGCAGGCACGGTTTACATCCAGTAGACCAGCACGTACAGACCCAGCCACACCACGTCCACAAAGTGCCAGTACCAGGCAGCGCCCTCGAAACCGAAGTGCTTGTCGGCGGTGAAATGGCCCTTTTGCAATCGCAGCGTGATCACCAGCAGCATCAGCATGCCCAGGAACACGTGGAAACCGTGGAAGCCGGTCAGCATGAAGAACGTCGAACCGAACACGCCCGAGTTGAGCTTGAGGTTCAGGTCGGTGTAGAGGTGGTAGTACTCATAGCCTTGCACCAGCAGGAAGACAAAACCCAGCAGCACCGTGGCCCACATGAAGCCGATCGTCTTGCCACGCTGGTTCTCGCGCAGGGCGTGGTGGGCAATGGTGAGCGTCACACCCGAGGTCAGCAGCAGAGCCGTATTGATGGTGGGCAGCCAGAAGGGGCCCACCGTCTGGAAGGGCTCGACGATGCCAGCCGGCGAAGCGGTCACGCCAGCAGCCAGACTGGGCCAGACCGCCTTGAAATCAGGCCACAGCAGTGCATTGTCCAGGCTTCCCAGGGCAGGCACAGAGTGCGAGCGCGCCCACCACAGGGCCGTGAAGAACGCGCCGAAAAACATCACCTCCGAGAAGATGAACCAGCTCATGCTCCAGCGGTACGACAGATCGATCTTGTGACCATACAGGCCACCTTCACTCTCACGCACCGCATCGCCGAACCACTGGTACAGCGTGAACAGCCACCACGCCAGGCCCAGCGCCAGGGAATACTTGCCCCAGTCGTGGCCGTTGATCCACTGCCCTGCGCCCAGAATGACGAAGAACAGGCCTGCAGCCGCCATCACAGGGTGACGCGACTCGGCAGGCACATAGTAGTACGGGGTTCCGCCGTGGGTTGATGCACTCATTTCAGCTCCTGACTCTCAAAATCTTTGTTTTCAGTATTTGTTCGTACCAACCAACACACACTCACTCACACGATCCAGTTCACCAGCCCGATCAGGCCGATGACCAGCAGAAAGACCGCGATCAATCCCACCACGATGATGTGCAGTGGGTTGAGTTTTTCGACATCCTGCTGGTATTCGCTGCCCTTGCGCAGGCCGATCAGCGACCAGGCCACGGCGCGCACGGTGCGCAGCAACGAGCCTTTGCGCGCATGCGGCTTCACCACGGGCTGCTCCAGGGGGGTATTCATGATCCAGCCCCTTCCAATGAGGAAATGGCCGGAAGGGATACATCCACGGCTGCGGTGGACTGCGGTGCTGCGGGTGTCTTGCCACCCACTTCAAAGAACGTGTAGGACAACGTAATGGTCGTCACGTCCTTTGAAATACGGGGGTCAATCACAAACGCCACCGGCCATTCCTTTTTCTCGCCGGGCTCCAGCGTGTACTGGTTAAAGCAGAAGCACTCCAGCTTGTTGAAGTGTGCAGCAGCCTGGCGGGGCGCGTAGCTGGGAATGGCCTGCGCAGCCATGCGGCGGTTCTGAATGTTCTGAAACTGGTACATCACCGTGGTCAGCTCACCCGGGTGCACCTGCACCGATCGCTGGGCAGGTTTGAAATCCCAGGGACCCCGCGCGTTGGCATCAAACTCCACCGTGATCGTACGGGTCTTGTCCACCTGCGTGTTGGCAGGAACCTTGACATCCTTGCCCGCCACGCCGTTACCAGGCACCTGACGCTCGGAGAGCGACAGGATGTTGATGCCCGTCATCTCGCAGATGTGCTTGTAGATGGGAATCAGCACATAGCCGAAGGCGAACATGCCAGCCGCGATCACGACCAGCTTGCCGACCATCTTGGCGTTTTCGCGGTGCAGGCTCATGGCAGGTGTGGACTCAACGGGAAAGGAAGAACACCTTGGCCATGAACCCGACGAAGAACACCACCGCAATCGACGCCAGGATCAGCGCCATCCGCAGGTTGCTCTTTTTCTGCTCGGGTGTCATGGTCGTGATCCTCAGCCGATCACACGGGTGGCCGTGGCATCCAGCTTGGGTGGAGTCTCAAAAGTGTGGAAAGGCGCTGGAGAGGGAACTTCCCATTCCAGACCTTCAGCACCGTCCCAAGGCTTCGCAGCTGCCTTTTCACCCTTGCCACGCATGGCAGGAACAATCACCGCCAGGAAGAAGTAGACCTGCATCAGACCGAAGCCCAGCGCGCCGACCGAGGCAATCGCGTTGAAGTCAGCGAATTGCATGGGGTAGTCGGCGTAACGACGGGGCATACCGGCCAGACCCAGGAAGTGCATGGGGAAGAAGGTGATGTTGAACGTGATCAACGAGCCCCAGAAGTGGATCTGGCCGCGCGTTTCAGAGTACATCACACCCGTCCACTTGGGCAGCCAGTAGTAGACGCCAGCAAACATGGAGAACAGCGAGCCAGCCACCAGCACATAGTGGAAGTGGGCCACCACGTAGTACGTGTCTTGCAGCTGGATATCGATAGGGGCCATGGCCAGAATCAGGCCGGTGAAACCACCCATGGTGAACACGAAGATGAAGCCCACGGCAAACAGCATGGGGGTCTCAAAGGTCATGGAGCCGCGCCACATGGTGGCGATCCAGTTGAAGATCTTCACGGCCGTGGGCACGGAGATCAGCATGGTGGCGTACATGAAGAAGAGCTGGCCCGTCACGGGCATGCCCGTCGTGAACATGTGGTGGGCCCACACGATGAACGACAGGATGGCGATGGACGACGTGGCGTACACCATGGAGGCGTAGCCGAACAGCTTCTTGCGGGCAAACGCAGGCACGATCTGGCTGATGATGCCGAAGGCCGGCAAGATCATGATGTACACCTCGGGGTGGCCGAAGAACCAGAAGATGTGCTGGTACATCACCGGGTCACCGCCGCCAGCGGGGTTGAAGAAGCTGGTGCCGAAGTGGCGATCCGTCAGCGTCATGGTGATCGCGCCAGCCAGCACGGGCATCACGGCGATCAGCAGGTAGGCGGTGATGAGCCAGGTCCAGGCGAACATGGGCATCTTCATCAGCGTCATGCCGGGTGCGCGCATGTTCAGGATGGTCACGATGATGTTGATCGAGCCCATGATGGACGAGGCACCCAGGATGTGCATCGCGAAGATGCCGGCATCCATGGAGGGGCCCATCTGCAGCGTCAGCGGCGCATACAGCGTCCAGCCCGCAGCAGGAGCGCCACCGGGCATGAAGAACGATGCCACCAGCATGATGGCCGCAGGGATCATCAGCCAGAAGCTGAAGTTGTTCATGCGGGCAAAAGCCATGTCGGATGCGCCGATCTGCAGCGGGATCATCCAGTTCGCAAAGCCCACGAAGGCCGGCATGATGGCGCCGAACACCATGATCAGACCGTGCATGGTGGTGAGCTGGTTGAACAGCTCGGGGTTCACCAGCTGCAGGCCGGGCTGGAACAGCTCGGCGCGAATCAGCAGCGCCAGGATGCCGCCCACCATAAGCATGGCGAAGGCAAACAGCAGGTACAGGGTACCGATGTCCTTGTGGTTGGTGGCATACACCCAGCGGCGCCAACCGGTGGGACCATGGTGCCCATGGTCGTCGTGTGCGTGGTCGCCCGCATGCCCGTGGTTGTCGAGAACTGCACTCATCTTGGATTCCTCAATACGTTAGGGCGCTGATTACTTGCCGCGCTGGGCCACGATTTCAGCAGGCTGCACCAGCTGGCCGGTCTTGTTGGACCACGAATTCTTGGTATAGGTGGCAACGGCTGCGATATCGGTATCGCTCAGCTGCGCCCATGCAGGCATGGCACCATTGGCTGCACCCTTGAGCAGAACCTGGATCTGCTTGACATGGTCCGCGTCCAGCACGATGGCCGAACCGTCCAATGGCTTGATGGGGCCAGCGCCCTTGCCGTTGGCCTGGTGGCAGGCTGCACAGTTGGCGGCATACACCTTCTCGCCACGCTTCATGATGTCGTCCAGCGCCCAGACCTTGGTGGGGTCGTCCAGTTTGGCAGCAGCCTTCTTCTTCTGATCAGCCACCCAGGCGGTGTAGTCCTCAGCAGACACGACCTTCACATGGATGGGCATGTAAGCGTGCTCCTTGCCGCACAGCTCGGCGCACTGGCCGTAGTAGTCGCCAATCTTCTCGGCGCGGAACCAGGTGTCGCGCACAAAGCCGGGGATCGCATCCTGCTTGATACCGAAGGCAGGCACCATGAAGGCGTGGATCACGTCGTTGGCCGTCGTAATGATGCGGATCTTCTTGCCCACCGGCACCACCATCGGGTTGTCCACCTTGAGCAGGTAGTCGGTCGGCGCATCCTTAACATTGCCACTGTCGGACATCACGCGGTGGCTGCTGTCCAGCGTGGAGATGAAGGCCAGACCCTCGCCCTCGCCGGTGATGTAGTCATAACCCCACTTCCACTGGTAGCCCGTGGTCTTGATGGTGAGGTCGGCGTTGGTGGTGTCCTTCTGGGCCACCAGCACCTTGGTGGCAGGCAGGGCCATCAGGATCACGATGATGAACGGAACAATGGTCCAGACCACTTCCACCGTCACGGATTCATGGAAATTGGCCGACTTGGCGCCCTTGGAACGGCGGTGTTTCCAAATCGAGTAGAACATCACGGAGAACACTGCAACAAAGATCACCGTGCAGATGATCAGCATCATCCAGTGCAGAAAATGTTGCTCTTCTGCGATCTTGGTGACCGGGGGATGCAGGTTCAGCTGGTTGACTGCAGGGCCGCCAGGCAGGTCCTGAACGGCATGGGCTGCGGAGCCCACCCATGCACCGGCAATCAGCAGCAGAGAAGCCAGCTTGTTGGAAATGCTCTTCATAGTTCTCACTTACTTCTAAGCCTCAATTTAACCAATCCCTTTCGCGCGCCTGCGTGGGGTCAGGCTGCGCGCAAGGCCATGCGGATCTCCGATGCCAGAGCCGGTCGAAGTTCGGGGCGCATGAAGCGCCCCACTTCGACCGTTCGGCCCTGCGCAGACAGCATGATCAGCGAACGGTCCCCAGACTTGGGCTCTACGCGAACCCAACTCCGGTCAAACTCGGCGCGCTCCAGCTTGCCTGCTGTCTCCAGTTCCACCACAAGGCGTGAACCCTGCAGCGAAATCCTCTCGCCATCCGCCGCATGGCGACCGTACATGGCGAATGCAATTCCTACCGCCACCATCTCCAGCCACGCAAAGGGCATGACCAGGCGGGCGCCGAGTATCCAGAAGCACGTTGCAATACCCAGGGACACCACACACAAGGACAGATACATCCAGCCCAACTGCACCGGCGTGACCGAACAGTTGCGAACGAGACGCCAGTCAATGCGTTGACCCGACACCGTGGCAAAACGAAAAACCAAGCCCGTCACCAGAAGTGCTCACAATACTGCCAGCTGAGTGCCTGTCATGCCCAAGGCAAGACAGGCGCAGCCCGCAAAGTTGCGCGGGAAGATGCCCGAAATCTCAATAACCCAGAATTGTAGCGTGCCTTGTTCCATGTCATTGACACGCCGTTACAGGCTAGTTCTCTTTGCCGCCCTGGCGCAACATGGTGCGCATGTCCTGCAGCGACACAGCGCTGCTGGAACTGACGCGCACCCGAGGCGCGGGCTTGAAGGCATGGCCATAAATGATTTCGAAAGTCAGTGCCAACTGACCACCTTGTTGCGGATCTGCCAACCGGTCGGACAGCACTTGGTAGAGCTTCTCGCGCCAGCGCCGACCGCGCAATGAGGGAAAGCGATCAGGGTGCAGATTGCAACCCAGCTCGCGCAGCTCTTGAACCAGCCGCTCGGGCGTGGCAAACGTGAGCGTGATGCGCTCCATGTCCATCACCGGTTCGGCAAAACCGGCGTGCACCAGCATGTCACCCCAATCGTGCATGTCGGTGAAGGCATGCCCGGCCGGGGGCCAGCCCAGCTCGGCATACACCGCATGCAGTTCACGCAGGGTGTCGGGCCCCAGGCACGAGAACATCAGGTAGCCATCCACCGCCAGGGCACGGTGCCATTGCGCGATCAGCGCCTGCGGGTCGGCTGCCGTGTGCAGCGCCATGTTGGCCCACAGCATCCGCACACTCGCATCTGCTGGCATACCCAGCTGGGGGTTGCCTGCGCTCCAGCGCGCAGGGCTCCACCACGGCTTGGCCAGCGCCTGCCGGGCAGAGTCCTCGCAATGGGCTGCCGTTTCGTAGATCTGGCAACGCGCTTTGGGATAGCGTGCGCTCACGAGCGCATGCGCCTGCAGGCCGCCACGCACCGCGTCCCAATGGCACCACGATTCAGGGGCCTGGCGAATCCATTGCAAGCGATCCTCCATGCGGCGGGCCACTTCTTCATGAAGCCAGGGAGATACGGCGGGGGCTGCTGCATGCCAGCGGGCAGCAGCAACGGGATCAATGGTGGGGGGGCGCTCGGAGGACGTCATGGGCCGCGCGAGTATATTGATTCATGCTTTTTACGGGCCTGACAGGGATTTCGCGCCGTTTCCACACCTGGGCCCACCAGGTGCCCAGCCAGTGCGCGTTCTGCCACACCTGGCCCTCGCAGCGCATCTGCAACGCCTGCGTGGCGCGGTTTGCCCAGCCCACCACGCGCTGCCAGCGCTGCGCCCTGCGGGTGCCCGCAGGGGTAGAGGTCTGCGGCGCCTGCATCCAGACCCCGCCCAGCTTCGATGCCTGCATTGCCGCAGTGGACTACGCCTACCCCTGGGCCGATGCGCTGGCGCAGTTCAAGTTTCGCGGTGATCCGGGCTGGGCCAAGGCGCTGGCCACACTGATGCGCAGCACGCCGTGGATGGAACCGGCGCTGGAAGCGGCTGACCGCGCGCTTCCGGTGCCGCTGTCCACCGAGCGCCTGCGCGAGCGGGGCTTCAACCAGTCGGCCCTGCTGGCAAGGCACTTGGCAGGCCCCAAAACCGACCTCCACACCCTGCTGCGCCTGCACGCCACCGAGGCGCAAAGCAGCCTGCCCCGCGCCCAGCGCCTGCGCAACCTGCGCGGCGCCTTCGCCGTTGAACCCAGCCGCGCGGCAGCCCTGCGCGGCCAGCGGGTGGTGCTGATCGATGACGTGATGACCACCGGTGCCACGCTGCAGGCGGCCACCCTGGCGCTGCGCGAGGCAGGCGTGGCGCATGTCACCGCCGCCGTCCTGGCGCGCACAGGGCTCGACTGAGCCCCGCAACCTCGAAGTACCAGCGGGATACTTTTGATTACGAGCGGTTGCTCAACTCACACGCCCAGCGATGACAATTGGCGGCATGTTCCATATCGTCCTCGTCGAACCCGAGATACCGCCCAACACGGGGAATGTGATTCGCCTGGCGGCCAACACGGGGTGCACTCTGCACCTGATCGAGCCGCTCGGGTTCTCGATGGAAGACCGCCAGATGCGCCGTGCGGGGCTGGACTATCACGAATACGCCAAGGTGCAAGTGCATGCAGGCTGGACCGCCTTCCTGCGGGATACCCAACCAGACCCGACCCGCATGTTCGCAATGACCACACACGGCTCGCAGCCCGTGCATTCCACCTGCTTCCTGCCGGGCGACTGGATGGTGTTTGGCGCTGAAACGCGGGGGCTTCCGCCCGAACTGCGCGAGAGTTTTCCGCCCGCACAACGCCTGCGCCTGCCCATGGTGGCGGGCCAGCGCAGCCTGAATTTGTCCAACGCCGTGGCTGTGACGGTGTTCGAGGCCTGGCGCCAGAACAGTTTTGCGATGCCCGACGGCGAAATCGCCGTGGAGCCAGAGGGCACCATCATCAGCGGATTTGCGCAGCTGGGTTGATGCCTGGCCGATTGTTGGTGGGCGCGCCACCCTGGCCGATGGCCTTGGGTTACTTGGCCTGCTGCCCGCGTTGGTCCGCCACGGCCAGGGGCACCTGCTCGCTGAGAAAGTCCAGAAACACCTTGGTGCGCGCGGGCAGCATGCGGCCGGACGGCAGCGCGGCATAGATGGTGTAGCGCGAAAAAATCCACGCAGGCAGGATGTGCACCAGTTCGCCACGGGCCAGGTGTTCCTCGGCCAGCAGGCGCGAGGTGACGGCCACCCCCGCACCGTCTACCGCCGCGCGCAGAAGCAGCTCGGTGCTGACCGACTGCAGCACTGCCGGCACATCGACCTCTTGCGCGGGCATGCTGCCGTTGAGCGATTGCAGGCGCAGCTTGCGCGCTGGCCCCAACTGCGCTCGCGCGGCCATGCCGGAGTCGCGCAGATAGTCGTGTTGCAGCAGGTCTTGCGGCTCGCGCGGAATGCCCTTGCGCTCTAGGTAGTCGGGCGATGCAACAACAATCGCCTCCCCCTTCAACAGGGGGCGTGCCACGATGTTGGCATCAAAATCCTCGCCCGCCACCATGATGGTCACATCATATTCATCCACCCTCGCCGAGGCATAGGCGTCCAGGTCGATGTCAAGCAACAGCTTGGGGAACTCCGCATGCCACAGCGCCACCATGGGCGCCAGAAAGTTGGTCGCCAGCACCGGCGCCGCAACGATGCGGATGGTGCCGCGCAGATCGCGCGTGTTGGCCGCCGCCGCCGCTTCGGCGTCGTCGATCTCGTGCAGGATGGTGCGTACGCGCTGCAGATAGGCATCACCCGCGTCGGTGAGCGCCAGCTTGCGGGTAGTGCGCTGCAGCAGCCGCGTGCCCAGATGCTGCTCCAGCTCGGCCACCATGCGGGTGACCACAGGGGGTGACATGTCCATGGCGCGGGCGGCGGCGGCAAAGCCGCCCTCCTCCACCACACGCTCGAAAATTTTCATGGCTTGCAGGCGGTCCATGGTTCAGACCTCCTGCCCAAAAACACGAGCATCTAACGAGAACACAGTCCGTGGAACACGCTGGATCCAGGCCAGCGACCGCCGCGCAAGGGCCGCCCCGCCGCGCTGGCGGTGTCTCCCTTCCCGAATGGCGCAGCCATTCGAGAGAAGGGGGAAGCGGCGCAGCCGCTCAGGGGGTTGTCCTGCTACGCCGGAGCGCCGAAATTGCGCGCCAAAGACTCGGCCACGCACACCGGCTTGTCGCTGCCCTCGCGTTCCACCGTCACCAGCCAGGTCATCTGCATGCCATCGGGCGCCACGGGCTCGGCAGCCTGCAAGGTGAGACGCGCGCGCAGGCGGCTGCCCACCGGCACCGGTGCCGTGAAGCGCACCTTGTTCAGCCCGTAGTTCACGCCCATGCGCGCACCCTCGATGGTCAGGCCCGTCTCGAAAAACTGCGGGATCAGCGACAGCGTGAGAAACCCGTGCGCAATGGGCGCGCCAAACGGCCCGGCCTTGGCACGCTCGGGGTCCACATGGATCCACTGGTGGTCGCCCGTGGCCTGGGCGAACAGGTTGACCTGTTCCTGCGTGATGGTGATCCAGTCGGTCACAGCGACCTCCTGGCCCACGCAGGCGCTGACTTCGGAATAAGAGCGGAAGATTTTCATCGTCGCAATGTAGCCCCGCGCCCTGGCGCGCCTTGTCTGCCGGGTGACAGGTGTTTTCCCGAGGGACTGGTTGTACGTTCTGCTTCACGCCGTCCTTCAAGAATTGAGCCATGCACAGATGCCCTGCCACTGCTCCAGGTCGCGCGCCACGCGGCCGGGCGCCACGTCAAACAGCGTGAGGCCATGCGCCGCCAGGTGGATGTAGTTCTGCGTATCGCGCAGGTAGCCCAGCACCGGGAAGCCCAGGCTGTCCACAAAATGGTGCAGCTGCTCGGCGGCCTTGGTACGGGCGTCCACGCGCATGCCCACGATGCCGATCTGCACCCCTTCGGCGCGGCGGTGCTCGGCCAGCTGGTCCAGAAAACTGCGCGTGGCAAAGATGTCGAACACGCTGGGCTGCAGCGGCACGATGATCTTGTCGGCCAGCTTGAGCACATCGCTCAGCCGCCAGCCGTGCAGCCCGGCAGGGGTGTCGAGCACCGCGTGCGTGGTGCCCTTGGGCGGGCGGCTGATCACGTCGGAGTTGATGCCATCCCAGGCGCCAATGGGGCGCGCGGCTGGCGGGCGCAGACCCAACCAGAGCTTGGCGGATTCCTGCCGGTCGGTGTCGCCCAGGATCACGGGATGCCCCTGGCTGGCGTAGTAGCCCGCGATGTTGGTGGACAGTGTGGACTTGCCCACACCACCCTTCGGGTTGGCGACAACAACTACTGGCATGACAACCTCCTTGGAATCTGCGTATCCATGAAAAACCAAGCCAAATCAGCCTCTAGGGATGACCTGCATAACTCCCTGCGGTCTGTGATAGCGCGGCCTCGGGCGGTTCGCTGCGTTGCTTTTCTTGCCAATAGCCCGGCTATTGGCAAGAAAAGACGCCTTGCGCCCCATCCCGATCCGCACTACCACCGCCTCGCGAGGGTTATGCAGGACATCCCTAGCGCTTTATAGGCAAGCGCAAGCAGCTATTAAAATCGAAGCGCAACCATCCTATCAAGCATGCTGCCCGCCGCGCTTGACGAAGAACAGCCCTGCGCCCACCGCCATCAGCAAGCCGCCAAACACACGGTTTTGCGCCCGCACCGCACGCGCGCTGCGCATCAGGCGGCGCAGCGCGCTGGCACCCGCAGCGTAGCCGTGCATCACCACCACGTCCACCGTCACCGTGGTGGCGGCCATCACCACCAGCTGCGTCCACAGCGGGCGCGTGTCGGTCATGAACTGGGGCAGCACCGCCACCATGAAGATGATGCCCTTGGGGTTGGTGGCGTTGGTCAAAAAACCCGTGAGGCAGCGTTTTTGCCAGGTGCCGGCCGACTCTGCTTCATCGCCCTGCACCGGCGATTTGTCCCCGGCACGCCACTGCGCAAAGCCCACATAGATCAGATAGCAGGCGCCCAGCACTTTCACCACGCTAAAAGCCACCTCGGACGCCAGCAGCAGCGAACCCACGCCCGCCCCGGCAATCAGCAAAATCAGCAACAGGCCCAGCTGCAGGCCCAGGATGGTGGCGCCCGTCTTGCGTACGCCGTACGACAGCCCATGGCTCATCGACAACACGGCCCCCGAACCCGGCGACACCGCAATCAGGCACGATGCCGCAAAAAAAGCCAGCCAAGTCTGAAAGTCCATGAATCACCAAGCCCGAGTGCGAAGAAGGGCGAGCATCTTAACAACGCCCCAGTGCCGCTGCCACGATCTGGATAAAAATGCCTTCTAGCGCTTGACCATAAAGCGCTACCAGCTATAAAAATTGAAGCATTTCAATGGCATGCCACGCGCCCCCGCATCGCTACGGCAATGCCAGAATCCTGACACGCCCACGCCCGCCCGTCCGCCCCCCTGCGACGCCCCTTCCACCGCCACCACTATTGCCGCGCCTCCATGGAACACGCCCCCACCTGGCTCACCTACGGTTTTCTGTACCTCACCGCCGCCGTGCTGGCCGTGCCCATCGCCAAGGCGCTGGGCCTGGGCGCCATCATTGGCTACCTGGCGGCGGGCATAGCCATCGGGCCCTGGGGCCTGGGGCTGGTCAGCAACGTGCAGGACATCCTGCACTTTGCCGAGTTTGGCGTGGTGCTCATGCTCTTTCTGGTGGGCCTGGAGCTGCAACCCAGCCGCCTGTGGGCACTGCGCCGACCCATTTTTGGCACCGGCACCGCCCAGGTGCTGGGCTGCGCGGCTGTGCTGTTCGCGCTGGGTGCGCTGGCCGGCCTGCCCTGGCGCGTGAGCCTGGTGGGCGCGCTGGGCCTGGCGCTGTCGTCCACCGCCATTGCGCTGCAATCGCTGGCCGAGCGCAACCTGATGCGCACACAAAGCGGCCAGGCCGGCTTCTCCATCCTGCTGTTCCAGGACGTGGCGGCCATCCCCATCCTGGCCCTGCTGCCCGTGTTGGGCGCGGCCGCCGTTGAAGGCGCAGGCCACACCCCGGGCGAGATGGTGCTGGAGGTGCTGAAGATCGTCGGCGTGATCGCCGCCATCATCCTCGGCGGGCGCCTGCTGCTGCGCCCCGTGCTGCGCTGGATCGCCAAGAGCAACACCCCCGAAATCTTCACCGCCGCCGCGCTGCTGTTGGTGGTGGGCATTGCCTATCTGATGGTGCTGGTGGGCCTGTCGATGGCGCTGGGCGCCTTTCTTGCCGGCGTGCTGCTGGCCGACAGTGAATACCGCCGCGAGCTGGAGGCTGACATCGAGCCCTTCAAGGGCCTGCTGCTCGGGCTGTTCTTCATCGCCGTGGGCATGAGCATCGACTTCGGCGTGATCCTGCGCTCGCCCGGCCTCATGGCCGCCATCCTGGTCGGTTTTCTCGCTGCCAAGGCCATCGTCATTTACACCCTGGCCAAGGTCGTCGGCATCCCTTATCAAGAGCGCCCGGTGTTCACGCTGCTGCTGGCGCAAGGTGGTGAATTCGCTTTTGTGGTGTTCCAGGCCGCAGCGGGCGCCAGCGTCTTCCCGGCCGAGACCGCGTCGCTGCTCATCGGCGCAGTGGCGCTGTCGATGCTGATCAGCCCGCTGCTGCTGGTGCTGCTCGACAAGCTGCTGCTGCGCCGCTACGCCCAGCTCAAGACCGCCAAGCCCCAGGCCGAAGAAATCTCCGAACCCCAAGAGGCGCCCATCATCATCGCGGGCTTCGGCCGCTATGGGCAGATCGTCTCGCGCGTGCTGCTGGCCCAAGGCATCCCCACCACCGTGCTGGACCACAGCGTGGACATGCTGGAAGTAGCGCGCACCTTTGGCTACCGCGTGTTCTACGGCGACGCCACGCGGCTCGACCTGCTGCGCATCGCCGGGGCCGAACATGCGCGCATCCTTGTCATTGCCGTGGACGATGCGGATCAATCCCTCCAGATCGCCAAGCTCGCGCGCGAACACTTCCCCCAGCTGCAGATCGTGGCCCGTGCGCGCGATGTGACGCACTGGAACAAGCTGCGCGACCTGGGCGTGACGCTGGTGCAGCGCGAACTGTTCGAGTCCAGCCTGCAAAGCGCCCAAACCGTGCTGGAGCTGATGGGCCTGCCCCCCGCGCAAGCCACCGCCATCACCCAGCGCTTCCGCACCCACAACATCGCCCTGGCCGACCGCATGTACCCGCACCACAAGGACCGCGCCAAGTTCATCGCCGTGGCGCGCGAGGGGCGCAACCAGTTTGCGGAGCAGATGGCGCGGGAGCGGCAGGAAGGGGCAGCGCTGGGTGGGGCGGGCGGCGCCTATCCGGGGTATGGCGAGGCGGAGGAAGCGGATACTGGGAAAGAGGCTGCCAGCGGCGAAAATTTGGATAAAAACAGGCTTTAGCGCTTATTTATCAAGCGCTTGTAGCTATCTATTAAATAGCAACATCAAACTCCCTTGGGAAAGAGAATATGGCGCCCCCGCGCCGCCAGGATAACTGCACCTAACTCCACCGTGACGCGAAACCACGATTCGTGACACTTTATTTGTCGCGTAAAATTGTTTCGCGACACTTATTTGTCGCGATTTCGACTCGCGACAACAGGAGCCCCTCATGCCACGCGTCACCCCATCCGAGGAGTTGAACACGCTTGCGGTACTGATCGCCAACGCTGCCCCTGCAGGCGTTGGCAGCGACGCCCTGCTGCATCAGTTGGGCAACGCTTACCAGCGCCGCACCCTGCAGCGCCGGCTTGCGCAGCTGGTGGATCAACAACGCATCGAAGTGCGCGGAGAGGGCCGCGCCACCCGCTACTACCCACGCTCGCAGCCTGTCGAATCCGCCCATCCGGCGGCAACCAGCCCTGTTGCCACCACTGCAGATTACGTGCCCACCTCGGCAGAGGGCGCGGAAATCCGCGCGGCCATCTCCCAGCCCCGCCACCTGCGCAAACCGGTGGGCTACCAACTGGACTTTTTGTCGCAGTACCACCCCAACGACACGGCCTACCTGCCCCACGACCTGCGCGAGCAACTGCATGGGCTGGGCCGATCCCCCGCCGACCAAACACCCGCAGGCACCTTCGCCAAAGACATCCTCAACCGCCTGCTCATCGACCTCTCCTGGGCTTCGTCCCACCTCGAAGGCAACACCTACAGCCGCCTCGACACCGAACGTCTCATCGAGTTCGGCCAAGCCGCCGAAGGCAAGAATGCGCTGGAAACCCAGATGATCCTGAACCACAAGCAGGCCATCGAATACTTGGTGCTCAACCCCGACCACGCGCAGGTGCACACCGACACGCTGATCGCGCTGCACGCCTTCCTGTCCGACGGTCTGATGGCCGACCCCGCCGCCGTGGGCCGCATCCGCCGCCGCGCCGTGGAGATTGGCGGCAGCGTCTACCTGCCCATCGCCCTGCCCCAGCGGCTGGAAGAACTGTTCGGCATCGTCACGCAGATGGCCGCCGAGATCACAGACCCGTTCGAGCAAGCCTTCTTCTTGATGGTGCACCTGCCGTACCTGCAGCCGTTTGAGGACGTGAACAAACGCGTCTCGCGCCTGGCCGCCAACATCCCCTTCATCCGCCACAACCTGTGCCCGCTGTCGTTCATCGATGTGCCGCAGCAAGCGTATGTGGACGGCATGCTGGGCGTGTACGAACTCAACCGCGTGGACCTGCTGCGCGATGTGTTCGTGTGGGCCTACGAGCGGTCTTGCCAGCAATACGTGGCGGTGAAGCAGAACCTAGTGCCGCCGGACATTTTTCGGTTGAGGCATCGGCAGGCGCTGGCGGAAGTGATTGCTGCCATCGTTAGGCAAGGGGACGCGGCTACGGAGGAGGCTGTGAAGCGCAGGATACCTGCCTCCGTTCCGGTGGCCGACCACGAACATTTTGTGCAATTGGCGCTGGCCGAGTTTGGCGCGCTGCATGTGGGAAACGCGGTGCGGTTCGGGATTCGGCCGTTGGAGTTTGGGGTGTGGAAACGACAGCACTGAGGCGGCTGGTTCCCTTAATCCGCAAAAACACAGGTCAGCTAATCAACTCGTCCTCTCAGGAGTTCTGTTGTGGTGGCAACTGACAACTCTTCAACCTGCCTCAATACAGAGGCTTCCGTGGCACTCAACTCCATGAGTCCAACCAGCATGAAAGTCGCAACGTAAATCACGGCCTTGGGGCTGCTCAGAGCATGCTCGGACCACGTCTGCATTGAATCTGGCGAAACAGCAAACCAAGGAATTGAGCGCTTCCACCCGGCTTTTTGTTCCACAGTCAAATTGACTATGTACGAATCAAAGTTGAAGGTGCCGTAATCGGGATCGTGAGCCAAACGGTTTCGCAGGGAGGCCATTGTTGTGATGAATCGCCGTTGAGCACTTGTGGTGATATCCAAGTCCTTTGACAGGCTGAGTTTGCTAACAGACTCGCCTACCAGAGGCATTGCTAGCAACGTCTTGCTCAGCCCATGATTCCCAATTTTGTAGAGCAAGGCATCTGTCACCGCACGTTCAATCAAAGTCTGAACCTTGATTACAAAACTCCAGTCGTCGCCATCTGACAGATCAGCAATCAAGTGATTCTTGGCTTGCAATGACGTCACCAGCGCTTGGAAGTTACTCTGAAGAAGGTCATTGGCCTCCGACTTCTTTAGGTACATGACTGTCCGTCCTTAGTGACCCAGAAGGGGGTACAGCCCCCTTCTTTACCGAGAAGTCAAGCATAGCGGCACTCCTGAATGCAACGGAACTCATCTGATTTGCTCAAGCCAGCGCTGCGGGTTTCCGCGCCTTTGGAATAGAAATAACGATAACCATTCGCATTACAATGCTGCACATACAGCCAGCCAACGTCCCCTGCCACGTGAGCCAGCGCCCTTCGCGTTTGTTGTCCGCTCACGTTCACCGGGACCCCCATGCCTTCTCAGCCTCTGCGCTCCCCGCGCTTGTCACTAGCCCGCCAAGCCACCCTCTTCGCGCTGACCCCGCTGGCCCTGTGCCTCGCGCACGCCGCCATGGCGCAGCAAACCGGCGCACCGGCCGCTGACCCGGCCGCCACAGCCACCAGCACGACCGCCCCTCAGCTCCAAGAAGTCCGCATCAACGCCAGCTCCGAACAAGACATGGGCTTTGCCCCGGTGGAGGCGCAGACGGCCAGCAAGGCGCCCATGCGGCGGCTCGAGACCCCGCAGTCCGTCAGCGTGGTCACGCGCGAGCAGATGGAGTCGCGGCAGATCACCAATGTGCAGCAGGCGCTGCAGACCGTGGCGGGCGTAAGCCCGGTCAACTTTGGGCGCCGGGGGTTTGACGACCTGAACATCCGGGGCTTTCGATCCACTGAATCCATCCTGGTCGATGGCCTGGTGCAAAGCCCCGGCATGTGGGCCAAGCTGCAGCCTTATGGCTACGAGCGCTTTGAGGTGCTCAAGGGCTCGGCCTCGGTGCTGTATGGCCAGGTGCAGCCGGGCGGCATCGTCAACGCGGTGAGCAAGCGGCCCAAGAAGGAGGCGCTGAGCGAAGTGGGTGTGGAGGTGGGCAGCTTCGGCCAGCGCACGCTGCAGGCCGACATCAACCGGCCACTGTCCGAATCGGGCAAGACGGCGCTGCGCATCAATGCGCATGTCTCCAACGTGGACGACCCCACGCAGTTCGTCTACCGCAAGGACCGCTGGTTTGCGCCGTCGCTGTCCATCGACCTGGGTGCGCAGACCGACCTGGTGCTGTTTGCCACCTACAGCCAAAGCCAGTGGATGCGCCAGCAGGGCATCACGCCCTACGGCACGCTGCTGCCCAATCGCAACGGCACGCTGCCCGTAACGATGTTCACGGGCGACCCAAGTTTTGGCGGGTATGACGTAGAGAGCAAAACCGTGGGCTACTCGCTGGAGCACAAGGTGTCCGACGCCATGACCTTCCGCCAGAACGTGCGCTACGAGACCGAGAAGGGCACAGGCAACTTTGTCTCCAACCAGGCGCTGCAGGCCAACCAGCGGCTGCAGAACCGCCAGGCCTCGCGCCAGTACATGGACTACGACCTGCTGGCCACCGACACCTCGCTGCTGTCGCGCTTTGAAGCGCTGGGCGTGAAGCATCAGCTGGTGACGGGCCTCGATGCGCGCAGCGGCACCAGCCTGCTGGCCAGCCGCACCTGCCGCATCGGTGCGCTGGACCTGTTTGCACCCGTGTATGGCATGCAGGCCACCTGCCCCGAGGCGCTGACGCAGGATGCGCCCGCCAAACTCACCGTGGCCGGGCTGTATGCGCAGGACCAGATCAAGTTTGGCCAGGGCTGGACGGCCCTGGTGGGCCTGCGCCGCGACTGGTCCACCACCGATACGAACAACCGCGTGGCCAACACGCAGACGCGCCAGAAAGACAACGCCACCACGCTGTCGGCCGGGCTGGTGTACGAGTTCAAGCCCGGCTGGGCTGCGTATGGCAGCTATGGCGAGTCGTTCCTGCCCCAGTCGGGCTTGACGTTTGGCGGATCGAACTTCGTGCCCGAAACCGGCAAACAGTGGGAGGCGGGCGTGAAATACGAGTCGCCCAATGGCCAGATCACCGGCGCGCTGGCCATCTTCGACCTGGTGCGCCAGAACGTGACCACGGCCGACCCGGTGAACACGGGCTTCAGCGTGCAGACCGGCGAGCAACGCGCACGCGGGCTGGAGCTGGAACTGGGCGCGGACCTGAAGAACGGCTGGAAGCTGACCAGCGCCTACACCTACACACAGACCAAGGTCACACGCGACAACAACGCCGCCATCGTGGGCCTGCCGCTCAACCTCACGCCGCGCCACACGCTCACGGCATGGGCTACGTACAAGCTGCCCCAATACCAGCGTGTGACGCTGGGCGTGGGTGGGCGGTATGTGAGCGAGCAGATCGGCTCCTACCCCTTCACCCTGCCTTCGTACTTTGTGGCCGATGCGTCCATCAGCTACGTGGGCGAGAACTACCGCGTGACGGCGGGCGTGAAGAACCTGTTCAACAAGGCGTATTACGACGGCGCGATCAATGCCAACGTGGTGTCGCCCTCGCTGCCGCGCAACTTCAGCCTGGGCGTGACGTACTTCTTTTGATCGACGTTGTGCGCCGCCCTGCCCTTTCCCCATCCCCGTTCGCCCTGCGCTTGTCGATGGGTCTTGCGCAGCGTGCCCTGGCTTCGACAGGCTCAGCCCGAACGGTGGGGACTGCATCCAGGCCCACGCCAACAGCCGCTCTTGCACAGCCACAATGACCAGCCAGCGCACCCTCAACCGCCTCTTCACCCTGCACTCCTGGGCGGGCATCGTCACGGGGCTGCTGATGTTTATCGTCTGCTTCTCGGGCGCGGTGGTGGTGTTCAAGAACGAGATCGACCTGTGGGCCAACCCGTCGCTGGCGCAGCTGCCGCGCTCTGAAAAACCTGCCTCGCTCGACGCGGTGCTGGCGCAGCTGCACACCCGCTACCCCGGCGCGACGGTGGAAACCATTGCGCTGCCCGATGCGGTCAACCCGAGCTACTTTGCCTTTGTGCGCGAGCGCGGCGCGCCGGCCAACACGCGCACCAAGGTGGCCTTGCGCTCCGACACCGGCACGGTGGTGGGCCCGGTGGACAGCCAGCTCGGCCAGTACCTGCGCATGCTGCATGTGTTCCTGTTCTTCGGGCCGCGCTGGATCGTGGGTTTCCTCGGGGTGGCGATGCTGGTGCTGATTGCCACGGGCATCGTCATCCACCGCAAGATCCTGGCCGAGCTGTTCACCCAGCGCTGGGGCCGCAGCTTCCGCGTGGTGATGTCAGACCTGCACAAGTCTGCGGGCATCTGGGGGCTGGGCTTTCACATCCTGATCGCGGCCACAGGCGCATGGATGGGGCTGGCGCCGCTGTTTGAGCAGGGCTACCAATACATCACCACCCCTGCAGCAATGACGGCCACCAAGCCTGCGCGCAAGGCCGAGGCCAGCGAGCCCGTGCCCATGCAGTCGCTGGATGCGATGTATGCCACCGCCCAGCAGGCCGTGCCTGGGTTGGAGGCACGTTATGTGTCGCTGCGCCGCTGGGGCACCAGCACGGCCGAGGTGGGTTTCACCGGCAACCTGCGCGAACACCTGGCCAGCACCGCGCGGGTGGACATCAACGCTGCCACCGGCGTGCCCAGGAAGGTGCATGACCCGCGCACGGCGGGCTTCTGGTCGCTGGTCAATGGGCTGATGGAGCCCCTGCACTTTGGCGACTTTGGGGGGCTGGCGCTGAAATGGCTGTATTTCTTTTTGGGCATGACGCCCGCGTTTTTGTCGATCTCGGGCACGCTGATCTGGCTGGATGCGCGCCAGCAGCGCAGGCGCGAGGGGGAGGCTGCGCAGGGCGCTGCGGGCGGCATCGCGGCGGCAGGCTGACACCCACCAGCGTCTCTCTCACAGCGTCACAGCCTCGCCCACCATGCAACGTTTCTTTCTGGCACTGCACGCCACCACGCCCGCCGCGCTGATCGCGGCGGTGTTTGTGCACCTGTGGGGGCCTGCGGGCCTGCCCCCGCTGGCGCAGCGGCCCGTGTGGTCGGTGTGGGCGCTCATCGGCGTGTGGCTGCTGCTGTCGGCTGCGGCGGCGTGGGCGCTGCGCACGGTGGCGCTGTGGCGCGTCTCGCTGGGTGGCGCAGGCGCGCTGCTGGCCGTGGCCGGTGTGGCCGGGCTGGTGCTGGGCAGTGCGCAAGGACCCGCCATGTTGGTCAGCCTGGTCGCCGTGGGGCTGGTCTGTGGGGGCATCGCGGTTTTCATCGGGCCCCAGCGGGTGCAGGCGCACCGGCGCAAGGCGTCGCGGTCTGCGGCCGTGGCCCGACCAGGCTCTGCAGTGCACGCAACCACCGCCCGCCCGCGCTGGCACCCACACCGTTGGGCCCGCTGGGTGGGGCCAGCCCACTGGCCCTTCTGGCTGACCGGTGTGCTGGCGCTGGAATCCTTCCGCCTGGCCCACATCGTGGCGACCGAACCCGCACGGTCGTCGGGCATGCTGGGCCTGCTGCTCGCCTTCTTCGTGGCCCTGCCCGCTGCCACCTTGCGCCACTGGGCGCCCCGCACCGCCGTGCTGCTGTGGGCACTGGCCGCGTTGGCCTATGGCGGCCTGGCGGCCAAGGCGGGGATGGTGCAGTGGGCCGTGGCGTCGGCGTTGTGTGCCCTGGCTGTGGGTGCACCGCTGCGGTGGCGCGCAGGACAGGCGTGGTGGGCGCTGCGCTGGCGGCGGGCGGGCCACGGGGCGCCGCCAGCGCCCAACCCTGGGCCCGACCGCCACCCGCCGGAGGCCGCATGAACGAACTCATCGGCGCCAGCGCCGCGCTGGCCTCATTGATCGCACTGGCCCGCTGGGCGCGCACCGTGCCCACCCGCGCCTGGGGCGACGGCACGCCCCCCGCCACTGCGGCATCCCGGCGCGCCTGGGCGGTGGTTCTGGCTACCGTCGTGCTGCAGGCCCTCGCGGCCACCGCTGCGGCGGGGCCGGCGGCGGGGCTGGCGCTGGTGGTGGCGGCCTGGATGGTGCTGGGCTGGCTGCTGGTGCTGGCCATGAACCAATGGCCCGCCAGCAGCCTGCGCTGGGGACACCGCCTGGGCGCACTGGGCGGCACGGGCTGTTTGCTGGCGCTGGCCTGGCAGCTTCTTCGGGCGGGGGGCTTGGCGTCATGAAGCACCCCAGTTGCCCAGGAGCAGGGACATTGGCAGATTGTTTTTGGATAAAAACAGGCCCTAGCGCTTTATCAGAAAGCGCTATAAGCTATATTTTCAGTAGCAAGAACTTGACAGGCAGCGTGCTGCCAGCCCCTGCCCGCTCCCACAGCGCCACGGCACAATCGCGCCCATGGACCTGCCGCTCGACGCCCCCTGGATTCACACACTGCGCTTCACGCTGGAAGTGGCGGCCACCATCGCGTTTGCCCTGTCGGGCGTGATCATGGCCGCGCGCAAACGGCTCGATGCCGTGGGCGTGTGTGTCGTGGCCTTTGTGGCCGCGTTTGGCGGAGGCACGCTGCGCGACCTGCTGCTGGACCAGCGTCCCTTCTTCTGGATCCGCCACACCGAATTCGTATGGGGCATTCTGGCGCTGTGCATCGGCGCCATGCTGTTCATGCGCCAGCGGCACTTTCAGCCCACCGAGCGCGCCATGCTGCTGCCCGACGCCATCGGCCTGGGCCTGTTTGCCGCCGTGGGCGTGGACATTGCCACCGCCATCGGCATGCCGCCCATCATCAGCGTGATGATGGGTGTGACCACGGGCGTGTTTGGCGGCGTGCTGCGCGATGTGTTGTGCAACGAGGTGCCCCAGGCCTTCAGCGACCATCGGCCCTATGCGCTGTGTGCGTTTGCCGGTGGCTGGGCTGACGTGGCGCTGCGCCACCTGCAAGCGCCCGACTGGGCACCGCTGGTGGTCTGCGTGCTGCTCACGGCCGGGCTGCGCGGGCTGGCGCTGTGGCGCAACTGGGAGCTGCCTGCCTGGCGGGTGTGACCGGCCTGCGCATCGGCCTCGCCCCCTTCGGGCTGGCGCACCCGTGACAGCATGCTGAACCCAAGGCCCGCACACTGGGCCGGTTCGATACCAGGAGACACGCCCGATGACCACGCTTGCGCCCTCGCCTACCACCCTCGCCCCCACTGCACTCATCGACAGCGACGCCCCTGCCGTGCAGGCCTTTGCGGAGCAACACGCGCAGGGCGCCACCGACCGCGAGCGCGCCGTGGCCCTGTACCTGGCCGTGCGCGACGGCTTTCGCTACGACCCCTACCGCATCGACCTCTCGCCCCAGGGCATGGCAGCCAGCACGTTGCTGGCCAACGGCCACGGCTGGTGTGTGCCCAAGGCCGCGCTGCTCACCGCCGTGTGCCGCGCAGCGGGCATCCCGGCGCGCATGGGCTTTGCCGACGTGCGCAACCACCTCAGCACCGAGCGCATGCGAGAGACGATGAAGACCGACCTCTTCATCTGGCACGGCTACACCGACATCTGGCTCGATGGAGCCTGGCGCAAGGCCACGCCCGCTTTCAACATCGAGCTGTGCGAGCGCTTTGGGCTGCTGCCGCTGGAGTTCGATGGCGAAAACGATTCGATCTACCACCCGTTCGACAAATCCGGCGCGCGCCACATGGAATATGTGCACCAGCGCGGCGCGTTTGACGACATGCCGCTGGCGCAGATCGTGGCGGACTTCCGCACGGTGTACAGCGGCTGGCTGCCCGAGGACGGTGCCACCCACAGCAGCCTGGAGGGCGCCAGCTTTGCGCAGGATGTGGAGAAGGAGGCCCGCGCATGAGTAGCCACGTCGAAATCCCCCCGGGCTTTGCGCCGCTGCAGTCGGGCGGCCCGTTCATCCAGCACAACGGCCCGCTCTACCTGCGCCACGAAGGCAGCGTGGTGCAGTTCGGCTTTCGCGTGGAGCGCCGCCATGTGAACCCCATGAACAATCTGCACGGCGGCATGATGGCCAGCTTTTGCGACATGCTGCTGCCGCTGTCGGTGCACCGCAAAAGCGATCAGGTGGCCGACCGTTTTCTGCCCACCATCAGCCTGCAGATCGACTACCTGGCCCCCGCCCCGTTGGGCGCCTGGGTGCAGGGCGAGGCTGAGCCGCTGCGCGTCACGCGTTCGCTGGTGTTTGCTCAGGGACTGGTAACGGCCGATGGCGTGCCCTGTGCGCGTGTGAGCGGGGTGTTCAAGATCGGGCCTGCGGTGCCAAGCAACGCGGTGGAGTAAACGCCGACAGCCCGACAGGCCTGCGCCCCTTTTGGCGTTGCGCCAGTTACGGTATGCCCAACGCACCCACTACGTACTCCACAAACCGCGCCAGCTTGGGCAGTTGCCTCCGGTCGGGCGCATAGACCAGCTGCACGGGCCGCGGCGCGGGCAGGCAGGGCTGCATCACGGGCACCAAGGCGCCGCTGGCCAGGTCGTCGGCCAGTAGCACCTCGGGTTGCATGATCAGGCCGAGCCCGCGCAACGCGGCCTGGCGCAGGCCGTCGCCCTGGTTGCAAGTCAGGCGGGCGTTCTCAGGCCAGAAGAACTCCGTGTCGCCGTCGCGCAGCGTCCATTCAACGCGGCGCTGCCACACCGAGTGGCTGAGGCACTGGTGGCTATCCAGGTCGGCCGCGCACTCGGGCGTGCCGTGGCGCTGCAGGTAGGCGGGTGCTGCGGCAATCACCATGCGGTAGGGGCGCAGCGGGCGCGCCACCAGGCCTTCATTCACCACCTGGCCAATGCGCACGGCCAGGTCAAAGCCTTCTCCGCCCAAGTCCACCACGCTGTCGGTCAGCTGCAAATCCACGCGCACCTGCTCGTGGCGCTGCAAAAAGTCGGCCACCAGCGGTGCGATCACATGATTGCCCAGCGTGAAGGGTGCGCTCACCCGCAGCAGGCCCTGCGGCACGGCGCGGCTGCGCTCCACGGCCGACTCGGCCCATCGAACCTGCTCCAGCACGCGTTTGCTGTCTTCGTAGAACGCGGCACCCACCTCGGTCAGGCTGTTCTGGCGCGTGCTGCGCTGGAACAGGCGCGCCCCCAGGTGGGTTTCGAGCTGCTGGATGTGCTTGCCCACCATCACCGCCGATATCTGCAGCTGCCGCGCGGCGGCCGCAAAGCTGCCCGCCTCCACCACGGCCACCATGACTTCCATGTTACGCAGCTTGTCCATGGCTCCTGGATATTCCTAATCAATAGTTAGCACAAGCATAACTCGCAGGCACTTTATGCATTGATTGATTAGCAAAAGAATCGGGCTGTCAGTTCTTCATCAACCCTTTTTGACACCCAAGGAAAACACCATGTCCAAGATTCTTCTCATCGGCGCCAGCGGCACCATCGGCCAGGCCGTGCAGGCCAACCTGGGCGCACGCCACGACGTGATCACCGTCGGCCGCAGCAGCGGCGAGCACCGTGCGGACTTCTCGCAGCCAGGCTCGGTCGTAAAGCTTTTCGAGGCGGTGGGCAAAGTCGATGCCATTGTGAGCACTGCAGGCAACCTGCACTTTGGCCCGCTGGCCGAGATGACAGCCGAGCAATTCAACCTGGGCCTGCAAGACAAGCTGCTGGGCCAGGTGCAACTGGCGCTGGTCGGCCAGAAGTACTTGAACGATGGCGGCTCCATCACGCTGACGGCGGGCATCCTCTCGATCGAGCCCATCCGCAACGGCGCCAATGCCACGGCGGTGAACGCGGCCATCGAGGGCTTTGTGGCCGCCGCCGCCATCGAGCTGCCGCGCGGCCTGCGCATCAACGCCGTGAGCCCCACCATCCTCACCGAATCCGTGGGCGTGTACGGGCCGTTCTTCCCGGGGTTCGACACGGTGTCTGCCGAGCGCGCCGCGCGCGGCTACCAGCGCAGCGTGGAAGGGGCGCAGACGGGGCGGGTGTACCGGGTTCAGTGAGCCACACAACCTGGATTTGAAAGAAAAATAGCTGCTGCCGCCCGTCGAACAGGCGGCAGCAGCTATCAATTTGGTAGCTGCAGTGATCGAAGGTGCAGATCAGTCGAGACTTGCGCCCGACTCCTTCACCACCTTGCCCCACTTCACCGACTCGGCCTGGATGAAGGCGGCGAACTGCGCGGGCGTTTCGCTCATGGCTTCCGCGCCCTGGTCATTGATCTTCTTCTTCACATCGGCCTGGTTCAGCACCTTGACCAACGCGGTGTTCAGCTTGGCCAGCACTGGCGCGGGCGTGCCTGCGGGGGCAAACATGCCGAACCACGACGTGGCTTCGTAGCCCGCCACACCCGCTTCGGCGATGGTGGGCACGTTGGGCAGCTCGGGTGAGCGCTTGGCGGTGGTCACGGCAATGGGCACCAGTTTGCCGCTGCGAACATGCTGGATGGCCGAGGGCATGTTGTCGAACATGATGCCGATCTGGTTGCCCAGCAGGTCGGTGACAGCGGGTGCGCTGCCCTTGTAGGGCACGTGCACCATGTCCACCTTGGCCAGGCTCTTGAACAACTCGCCTGACAGATGGATGGAGCTGCCGCTGCCCGACGAACCGAAGTTGAGCTTGCCGGGGTTGGCCTTGGCGTAGGCAATCAACTCCGGCACCGTCTTGAACGGCTGGGCGGGGTTGGCCACCAGCAGGTTCGGCACATTGGCCACGCGGGTCAGCGGCGCGAAGTCCTTCACGGGGTCAAACGGCATCTTCTTGTACAAGCTGGCATTGATGGCGTGCGTGCCCACCGTGCCCATGAACAGCGTGTAGCCGTCCGCGGGGGCCTTGGCAGCCATGGAGCCGCCAATGTTGCCGCCCGCGCCTGCGCGGTTGTCGACGATGACGGACTGGCCGAGTTCGGTGGTCAGCGCCTGGCCGATGATGCGCGCCAGGATGTCGGTGGTGCCGCCTGCGGCAAAGGGCACGACGATGGTGACGGGCTTGCTGGGGTAGGCCTGGGCCAGCGCAGCGCTGCTGCCCAGCAGGCCAGCCCCTGCGATAGCGGCGCAGGCAGCGGCCGACAGCGCGAAGCGGCGGGTGGTGTGGATGGAACGGGTCATGGTTTGTCTCCTTCAAGAAGGTGGATGAATGAATGGGTCGGTGCCACCAGTGCTGCGTTGGTCCGCGTCTGGCCGCGCCATGGCCTCAACCGGGCGCCGAAGCCTCCGGGCGAGAACGGGGGTGCGCCCCTTGCGGGGCGACAGGGAAGATCAGTTCAGGTTGCTAAACAGGCGCCACTCCCAGCGTGGTGCCTCCGCACACGTACAACACCTGCCCGGTCACGAAACCGTTGTCGGGCGAGAGGAAGAACAGCGCTGCGCGCGCCACGTCGTCGGGCGTGCCCATGCGGCCCACGGCAATGCTGTTCAGGATGCGCTGCGTCTGCGGCGCACCGTCGGGGTTGCTCTGGCGGAACAGCTCGGTGGCGATGGGCCCGGGGCCGATGGCGTTGACGGTGATGCCGTCGCGCCCCAGCTCCATGGCCAGCGTGCGTGTCATGCCGATCATTCCAGCCTTGGTGGCGGAGTACACGATGCGCTCGCCCTTGCCCAGCGCTGCGCGCGACGACATGTTGACGATGCGGCCCTGCCCGCTGGCGCGCAGCGTGGGCAGGAACGCTTGCACCAGCAGCATGGGCGCGCGCAGGTGCAGGCCCACCACGTCGTCGAGCTGCGCGGTGGTGGCAGTGTCGATGGTGCCGGGGCGCGTGGCGCCCGCGTTGTTCACCAGCGCCGTCACGTTGTGCTTGGCCGCGATCTCGGCCGCGCGTTCGCGGGTCGATGCTTCGTCGGTCAGGTCTCCCTGGTACGAGGTGAGTTGCGGGTGGCTCCACGTGGGCAACACGTAGTCCAGGTTGACCACGGCGTGGCCCTGGGACAACACTGCTTCGGCAATCGCGCGGCCGATGCCGTTGCTGGCACCCGTGATGACGGTGACCGGTGTCGGGTTGCGCTCAATCACGGTCACACGCGCTCCAGGATCACGGCAATGCCCTGGCCCACGCCGATGCACATGGTGCACAGCGCGTACTGGCCGGCGTGCTCGTGCAGGCGGTTGACGGCAGTGGTGATCAGGCGCGCGCCGCTGGCGCCCAGCGGGTGTCCCAGCGCGATGGCGCCGCCCCAAGCGTTCACGCGGGCATCGTCGTCCTTGAGGCCCAGCGCGCGCAGCACGGCCAGGCCTTGCGCGGCAAAGGCTTCGTTCAGTTCGATCACGTCCATGTGGTCGATGGTCAGGCCCGTCTGCGCCAGCACCTTCAGCGTGGCAGGCGTGGGGCCAAAACCCATGATGCGCGGCGCCACACCGGCCACGGCCATGCCCACCACGCGGGCGCGGGGCTTGAGGCCGTACTTGGCAGCATGGGCCTCGTCGGCCAGCAGCAGCGCGCAGGCGCCGTCGTTCACGCCGCTGGCGTTGCCCGCCGTCACCGTGCCACCCTCCCGCACCACACCCTTGAGCTTGGCCAGCGCTTCGATGCTGGTCTCACGCGGGTGCTCGTCCTGGCTCACGATGATCGCGTCGCCCTTCTTTTGCGGGATGTGCACCGGCACGATCTCGCGCGCCAGGTGCCCGGCCTTGATGGCGGCCACGGCATTGAGCTGGCTGCGCAGGGCCATCTGGTCCTGGGCTTCGCGCTCGATCTTGAAGTCGGTGGCCACGTTCTCGGCGGTTTCGGGCATGGAGTCCACGCCGTACTTTTCCTTCATCAGCTTGTTGATGAAGCGCCAGCCGATCGTCGTGTCATACACCGCGTTGTTGCGGCTGAAGGCCGACTCTGCCTTGGGCATGACAAAGGGGGCGCGGCTCATGCTCTCCACGCCGCCCGCGATCATCAGGCCCGCCTCGCCCGCCTTGATGGCGCGCGCTGCGGTGCCCACGGCGTCCAGGCCCGAACCGCACAGGCGGTTGATGGTGGCGCCGGCCACGTCGATCGGCAGGCCCGCCAGCAGGCTGCTCATGTGGGCCACGTTGCGGTTGTCTTCACCGGCCTGGTTGGCGCAGCCGTAGAGCACATCGGTCACGGCCGCCCAGTCCACGCCGGGGTTGCGGTCCATCAGCGCCTTGATGGGGATGGCACCCAGGTCGTCGGTGCGCACGCTGGAGAGCGCGCCGCCGTAACGGCCGAAGGGGGTGCGGATGGCGTCGCAGATGAAGGCTTGGCGTTGAGCTTGGCTCATGGTTTTGTCTCCTCGTTTCTGGGGGTTGGATTCGGTCAGACGGCGGGGCGGATGGGCAGGCCCACCAGTTGCTCCAGCTCAGGCAACCGCAGGCCGGGCACGGTGTCGATGAGCTGCAGCCCTGTGGGCGTGCAGGCCAGTGTGCACAGATCGGTGTAGATGCGCTTCACGCAGGCGACACCGGTGAGCGGGTAGCTGCATTGCGTCACGATCTTGCTCGCGCCCTGCTTGGTCAGCAGGTCCATCATCACCCAGGTCTGCTTGGCGCCGATGGCCAGGTCCATGGCACCGCCCACGGCGGGGATGGCGCCGGGCTCGCCCGTGCTCCAGTTGGCCAGGTCGCCGGTGGCGCTGACCTGGAACGCGCCCAGCACGCAGATGTCGAGGTGGCCACCGCGCATCATCGCGAAGCTGTCGGCGTGGTGGAAGTACGCGCCGCCTGGCAGCAGCGTGACGGGCTGCTTGCCCGCGTTGATCAGGTCATAGTCCTCCAGCCCCGCCGCGGGCGCCGGGCCCATGCCCAAGATGCCGTTTTCGCTTTGCAGGATGACCTCGCGGCCTGCCGGGATGTGGTTGGCGACCAGGGTCGGCTGACCGATGCCCAGGTTGACGTAGGCACCGTCGTGGATGTCTTGCGCCACGCGCTTCGCCAGTTCTTCTTTACTACGCTTTTGATAGCTGGTCACGCTTTATCCTTGTGCGGTAGGTGCCGATTTCATGCCGATTTCTTGAAACCACCCGCCTGCGTGGCCGTGCGGTCGATCTTGACCACATGGCTCACGTAGATGCCAGGGGTGACGATGGCCTCGGGGTCGAGCGCGCCCAGTTCCACCACCTCGTGCACGGTGGCAATCGTGGTCTTGGCAGCCGTGGCCATCACGGGGCCAAAGTTGCGCGCCGACATGCGGTAAGTGAGGTTGCCCCAGCGGTCGCCCTTCTCGGCCTTGATCAGGGCCACGTCGCCGTGGATGGGGTATTCGAGCACGTAGTGCTTGCCATTGATCTCGCGCGTTTCCTTGCCCGCAGCCAGTTCGGTGCCATAGGCCGTGGGGCAGAAAAAGGCGCCGATGCCCGCGCCCGCAGCGTGCAGGCGCTCGGCCAGGTTGCCCTGGGGCACCAGTTCCAGCTCCAGCTTGCCGCTGCGGTACAGGTCGTCGAACACATAACTATCAACCTGGCGCGGAAAGCTGCAGATGATCTTGCGCACTTTGCCCGCCTTGAGCAGCGCGGCCAGGCCCTGGTCGGCATTGCCGGCGTTGTTGTTGACCACCGTGAGGTCACGCGCCCCCTGGGCGATGAGGCCATCGATCAGCTCGCCCGGAATGCCGGCCGTGCCGAACCCGCCAATCAACACCGTGGCACCATCCTTCACCCCCGCGAGGGCCTGGGCCACCGAGTCCGCCAATTTGTTGATCATTGCAACGCTTTCTTGGTTTCTCTGTTGTCTCTTTGAAATTTGTTCGCATATAGAACAAATGTTCGCTTAAAGAATTATAGTTGGCATACGTATGAATTCCCAAACCCCTGAAGCCAAAGACCCCAAACCGAGCGACAGCTATGTGCAGTCGTTCGCGCGCGGGCTGGAGGTGATCCGCTCATTCAGCGCGGCCACGCCGCAGCAAACCTTGAGTGAAGTCGCCGCGCAGACCGGCCTGACGCGCGCCGGCGCGCGCCGCATCCTGCTCACGCTGCAGACGCTGGGCTATGTGGAGACGGATGGCAAGCTGTTTCGTTTGAGCCCGCGCATCCTGGATTTGGGGTTTGCGTACCTCTCGTCGCTGCCCATCTGGAACCTGGCCGAGCCGGTGATGGAGGACCTGGTGGAAGAGGTGCGCGAGTCGTCATCGGCCGCCGTGCTCGACGGCCTGGACATCGTCTATGTGCTGCGCGTGCCCACCCACAAGATCATGCGCACCACGCTGGGCGTGGGCTCGCGCCTGCCCGCGTGCTGGACGTCCATGGGCCGCATGCTGCTGGCCGGGTTGACGGACGATGAACTGCAGGCACGGCTGCAAGGCCACCCCATGCAGCGTTTTACCGAACACACCACCACCGATGTGGACGCACTGCTGGCCCACATCCGCCAGGCGCGGCAGCAGGGCTGGTGCCTGGTGAACCAGGAACTGGAAGAGGGTTTGATATCGATTGCTGCGCCGCTGACCAACCGCACGGGGCAGACGGTGGCGGCGCTCAACATCAGCGGTCAGGCCAATCGCACGAGTGCGGCAATGATGCAGGAGAGCCTGCTGCCCGCACTGCTGAGTGCGGCCCGGACCATTTCGCGCATGATGGGCGCACCGCGGGGGTGATGAAGGGGAAGGCACACCGAGAAAAGCCGGTGATCACCCCCCCCCGCAACGAGCAGCCCGTGCTAAAGCACCGACTCCCGTCTTAGTTGGAGAGGGCAAGAACCGGAGTCGCAACCCCAGTCGCTCGCCATGACAGGTGAAATCAGTTCTTGCGAAACCCCAGCACCAGCACCACGCCGCCTAGCACCATCGCACCCAGGCTCATCCACTGGGGGATATTGACGGATTCTTTTTCCTTCACGGTGAGCTCCAGCGGGCCCAGCTTGGCTTGGGTGGTGTCCTTGGTAAAGCTGAAGCCGCCGGTCAAAAACCCGGCCAGCCCCACCACCAACAACAGCACACCAACGATTCGCATTGCATTCATGACACTTCTCCCGATGCCGGGTTTGGAGGACTGCGACAAAGTGGACCCGGCTCCCGACCTTCGCGCCAGCCCAATGTAGGTGCGCCAGCGCAGGGCCAGCGTAGGACGCCGCCCCGGCGCGATGTAGCAGGCGGGCGCGATCCGAACCGCCTTCCCCTGTGCGCTCCGGGCTCTTGCCCTGCGTGCTACCCTCACGCCCCATGTTCAGCCCCTCCCAAGCCGATGTGCGCCGCTTTCTGTGCGGTGTGCACGCCAAGACCCAGAGCGGCGCCCCCATGGAAGCCATCGAGACGCTGGCCAGCCTGTGGATCGCCGAGCACCCCGAGTACCACGCCGACCTGTCCGACGCCGATGCGGCCGTGGCACGCAACTACGACGAAACACCGGGGCAAACAAATCCCTTCCTGCACCTGTCGATGCACCTATCGATCAGCGAGCAGTGCAGCATCGACCAGCCGCGCGGCATCCGCCAGGCGGTGGAGCTGCTGACGGCACGGCTCGACTCCTTGCACGACGCGCACCACGCCGCCATGGACTGCCTGGGCGAGATGCTGTGGGAGAGCCAGCGCGCAGGCCGTCCGCCCGATGGCGACGCCTACATCGCCTGCGTGCAGCGGCGCGCCACACGGGACTGACCACCCACGCTACATCCGCTGGCCGGTCACAACAACTTGAACGCCAGCACCGCCACCATGGTAGGTGGCAAGGCACCCAGCAGCAGCCCCAAGGGGTGGATGGCGTTGTCAGCGAACTTCTCTTTCAGGATTGCCGCGCCTGCGGGGTTGGGTGCATTGGCAATCACAGTCAGCCCCCCACCCGTTACTGCACCCGCCACCAAGGCGACCTTGAACTCGTCGCTCAGGCCTTCGACCAACGAGCCCAGGTAGGTCAGCGCAGCGTTGTCCGTAAAGGCAGTGAGCGCCGCCGCCCCAAAGAACACGGCATTGGCGTCCATCTTCATGAGCACCGGCTGCAGCCACCACTGCTGCAAACCACCCAGCACCACCAGCCCGGCCAGGAAGAAAGCCACCAGCAAGGCCTCGCGCAGGATCAGCGGGTTTTGGTGGCGCTGGTAGGCCGTGGTGAACCCCATGAAAAACAGGAACAGGCCCATGAAGACTGCTGGGTGGTGCGCAAACAGCACGACAAGCCCCAGGAATACCAGATGCACCAGCATCACGGACACAGGCACGGGCGCCTCGTGCATCGTGATCTTGCGTCCCATGTGCCCCACCTGTTGGCGAAACAGCAGCGTGGCGATACCGGCGTTGACCACCACCGCGACGGCCGCCTTCCAGCCAAAGTTGGACACCATGAACCACAGGTCCCAGTTCCACTGCGCCGCCACCATGAGCACCGGCGGCGCGGCGAACGGCGTGAGGGTGCCGCCGATCGAGATGTTGACGAACAGCACGCCAATGGTCGAATACTTGAGCTTGTTCGACAAAGGCTGCGAAAACAGGATGTCACGCAGCATCAGTGCCGCCAGCGTCATCGCAGCAGGCTCGGTGATGAAGGAGCCCAGCAGCGGAACGGCGGACAACACCACAAAGTACATCGCCACACCGCGCTGAAAAGGCATGCACCTTGCCAACACCCGCACCGCGGAGCCAGCCATCTGGAGAATCGGCCGTGTAGCCGCAATCACCATGATCGCGAACACAAACAGCGGTTCGGTGAAATTGCGCGAGTCCAGGTAGGCCGTGGCCTCCTGCTTGCCGCTGATGGAGAACATGAACAGCATGAGCACCAGCGCCCAGAAGCCGAAGACCACCTCGACCTCGCCCAGCAAATGCCAGATGCCCGCATGCTTGGGCTGCGTGTGCGCCAGGCGTTCGAAATACTTGGTGGAGAAGGTGTGGAGGATGGCCAGGCCGAACAGGACGGCACCGATCACCTGAATCAGGGTGGGAGAGGAGTTCATGGGTCGCAGAAAAACCGCGTGGCGGCCCGACCAGCGCATGAACCTGCCGGGCCACCATGGCGCCGACACCCAGCTTCCATTTTACCGTTGCACAACGGCGGCTCCGTGTAGGCGCAGCGCGCTTGGAACGCCTCTCACGGCATACACACAACCATGCACCCTACTCGGGAGTCGCGCTTTCCAGACAATGCGGGCACCGTACCCGGAGGCACCATGCACAGTCACCCATCCGCACAACCCTTGACTTCACCGCCCCCTGCGCCGATCCCTGGTCCCGTGGCCTGGCTGGGCTATGGTGGCCTGCTGCCGTTTGTGGCACTGGCGGCTGGGGGCCTGTGGGCACCCAGCACGCCCTGGTGGAGCGCGGCGCTACTGGCCTATGGCGCGGTGATTCTGAGTTTTGTGGGAGCGCTGCACTGGGGCTTCGCCATGGCGCTGAGCGGCCTCAGCACCGCCGAGCGCACAGGCTGCTTTGTGTGGAGTGTGGTGCCATCACTGATGGCCTGGCCTGCGACGCTGTTACCCCCAGCGGGAGGGGCAGCGCTGCTGGTGGCAGGCTTTGTAGCGCACCTGGTGCAAGACCATCGGCTGGCCGCACGCACATCGCTGCCAGCGTGGTACCTGCCGCTGCGCTGGCGCCTGACAACCACGGCCTGCGTGTGCCTGGCCGTGGGCGCCATGGCCGCCAGCCGCTGACGATTCGATGGCCCAGCAAAAAGCCCGCCGAAGCGGGCTTTTTATCAACGGTGGTGTCGCTTAACGGAAACGCGACTGGGGCACCGTGTGCAGATCACTTTCGAGGCCGCTGATGTAGTTGGACAGCGCCTTCAGCTCAGCGTTGGTGAACTGCTTGGCCACACCGCCCATGATGGCGTTGCCACGGCCCACATTGGCGTTCTTCTCGACCTTGTAGGACTTGAGGGCCACGAAGAGGTAGTCGGCATGCTGGCCGGCGATCTTGGGGTACGAGGGATCAATGGGCTTGGCGAAGTTGTCGCCGTGGCAGGACACGCAGGCGCCCTTCTTCAACAGCTCGGCCACCTGCACACTGGGTTCGCGGCCGGGCTTGGCGGGCAGCTCGGCCCCCGTCTTGCCGTGCTGTTCGTAGTAGGCCGACACGTCTGCGATGTCCTTCTCGGACAACGACTCGGCGATGCCACGCATGGTGGGGTGCTTGCGCTCGCCCTTCTGGTAGGCGACCAGCGCTGCCGCAATGTACTTGGCGCTCTGGCCCGAGATCATGGGCACCTTGTGGATCTCAGGAAAGCTGGCCTGGTAGCCAACAATGCCGTGGCAGCCAATGCACATGGCAATCTTTTGCTTGCCGGCTTCCACGTCGCCTTTGGCTTCCTGGGCATGGGACAAGGCGGTCACGGAAGCGACAGCCAGGGCAAATAGCGTGGTCAGCGTTTTGTTCATTTTGCGCGCACAATCTCGTGGAAGTTCAGCTCTGGGCTCTGATCAGCCGCCGATTATAGCCAGCGCCCTGTCAAGCCCATTCATCAACGATCCGGTGTTTTCCCCCATGAAATTCCAAGGCTCCCAGAACTACGTCGCCACCCAAGACCTGATGCTCGCCGTCAATGCCGCCATCACGCTGCAACGGCCGCTGCTGATCAAGGGCGAGCCCGGCACGGGCAAGACGATGCTGGCCGAGGAAGTGGCCCAGGCGCTGGACATGCCGCTGTTGCAGTGGCACATCAAGTCCACCACCAAGGCCCAGCAGGGCCTGTATGAATATGACGCCGTGAGTCGCTTGCGGGACAGCCAGCTCAACGATGGCGACAGCGCAGAGCGCGTGAAGAACATCCGCAACTACATCATCCAGGGCGTGCTGTGGCAGGCCTTCACGGCCGACCGGCCCGTGGCACTGCTGATCGACGAGATCGACAAGGCCGACATTGAATTCCCGAACGACCTGCTGCGCGAAATCGACCGCATGGAGTTCTACTGCTACGAAACACGCGAACTCATCAAGGCCAAGCACCGCCCGCTGGTGTTCATCACGTCGAACAACGAAAAGGAACTGCCCGACGCCTTCCTGCGCCGCTGCTTCTTCCACTTCATCAAGTTCCCCGAAGCCGACACCATGCGGCAGATCATCAACGTGCACTTCCCCACGCTCAAGAGCGAGCTGCTCAGCGTGGCGATGAAGACGTTCTATGACGTGCGCAACCTGCCGGGCCTCAAGAAGAAGCCATCGACCAGCGAACTGATCGACTGGCTCAAGCTGCTGGTGGCTGAAGACATTCCGCTCACCGCCTTGCAAAGCGCCGACAACAAGGTGGCGGTGCCCCCGCTGGTGGGGGCGCTGCTCAAGAATGAACAGGACGTGAGCCTGTTCGAAAAACTGGTGTTCATGAATCAGCGCAACCGCTGACTCCCCGGCAATGTCCCAACACCCTCCCCCTTCGCTGGCAGACGGCATTGCCGACGCCATTGGTTTTGTTGGCGGCGCACTCGCCGGTTTCTGGCTGGGCCAGTGGCTGGGCATGGACATCTTTGCGCCAGGCTACGGCACCCCGGCCCTGGTGGGCATTGCCCTGGTGGGACTGGGCGGCGGCCTGGGCCTGCACGCTGCGCGGCGCTGGCAGACCAGTCGGCGCAACAAGCCCTCCAAGGATTGACGAAGAGAAAAGACCCATGGCTTTTGTAGAACCAGTCACCCTGCGCGACCGAGGCATCCGCCTGGAGCCCCTGGCGCTCTCCCACGAACACGGCTTGGCCGCCGCTGCGGCCGATGGCGAGCTGTGGAAGCTGCGCATCACCTCGGTACCCGAGCCCCAGGACACCCGCGCGTACATCGAAGCCGCCTTGAAGATGCGGGAAGACGGGAACCGCTTTGCCTTTGCGGTGGTGGATGACGCCACCGGCAAGGTGCTCGGATCCACCAGCTACCACGACATCGTGCCGGCCGTGAAGCGCGTGGAGATCGGCTGGACCTGGTACTGCCAAAGTGTGCAGCGCACCCACGTCAACACCACCGCCAAGCTCTTGATGATGGGCCACGCCTTCGACACGCTGGGCTGCCATGTGGTGGGTTGGCGCACCGACAACTACAACTTTGCGTCGCAACGCGCCATCGAGCGCCTGGGCGCCAAGAAGGACGGCGTGCTGCGCGGCCACGCGCTGCGCCGCGACGGCACCATTCGCGACACGGTGATGTACAGCATGCGCGCAGGCGAGTGGCCTGATGCCAAGGCGCAGTTGCTATACCTGCTGGCGCGACACGACTGAATGCCACCTGCAGCAACGCAGTCACGCGACTGATGTGATGTGACGGAACCGACTTCAATGTATACACTATCAGGATATACATACTAGTTTGGAGAACACCATGAACACTCCCCTCTCCAGCAGAACGCTCCGTTCACGCCAAGTGGTCGAGACCACCGTCTTTCAGTCCGGCAACAGCCAAGCCATCCGCATTCCCAAGGAATTCCAGTTCCACACCAAACGTGTGGAAATCGCCCGGGAGGGCCGGTCTATCGTGTTGCGCCCCATGGCCATGACGGCAGCTGAAGCGCTTGCAGACCTGCCACCACTGAGTGAGGCAGAAGCGCGGGCTTTCGATCAAGCCATGGCCGATGTGGACGACTTGCCTTCGCTGGACGAACCCGAAAATTTGCAACCCCAGCCTAAGGTGCGTGCAAAGCGCAAAGCCCGCTGAACACATCACACGCACAGCGACATGAAACTCAAGTACCTGTTGGACTCCGACGTGTTCTCGCTCATGATCAAAGGCACCGACGAAGCGATAAGCCAGCGCATGGAAGCTTTGGCCAAAGGCGAGGCCACTCTGTCGGTCATCACCACGGGTGAGTTCTTTTACGGCGTGGCACATTCACCTGTATCGGCTCTGCGAACGAAGCGTGCGCAGCGGCTGATCGACTTCTTTGGCGTATTGCCGATCGATGAAGCAGTGAGCGCCATCTATGGACAGATTCGGGCTGACCTGCGTGCCAAGGGCACGCCCATAGGACCCAATGACCTCTGGTTAGCAGCGCAGGCCAAGGCGCATGGGCTGGTGATGGTGACGCGCAATGGGAGGGAGTTCAAAAGGGTGAGTGGCTTGAAGGTTGATGGATGGGAAAACTAATGCCCAAGGAAGACGCAAACTCTTCTGAGTCGAATTTAGAACGCTTCCTAAATAACTTGATACCCGGGATTGCAGTACTCCTGGGATTAGTTCTGGGCGCCTACGTACTCTGGTTTTCATCTCAAGGAATCAGTACCAATCCGAGTGATTGGGGCACCTTAGGCGACTACTTCGGCGGCCTGATGAATCCGCTGATCTCATTTGCCACCCTCCTGGTTGCGTATGCGGTCTGGAAGCTACAACGCGTGGAACTCGACGAGACAAAAACGGCATTGAAAGAGCAAGCCGACACTGCCGAGCGTCAGCGGAGAGAGCAGCGATTTTTTGACCTTCTAAACGTTTACTACAGGACAGTGGACGCTCTGCGATTTGACAAGACAACCGGCGGGTTCCGCAGTCCCGTCTACAGGGAGTCCTTTTACGGGAAGGACGCACTCAGGCAGTGGTTTGCAGAACAGGGGGCCATCTACGAGTTTCTGCAGGACAAGGGCCAATACAGCAAGGTAAATGACGCCAGCGGTGCCGACACGAGCAACGCGAGCTACCTAGCAAGCCTGAGGCGGGAGTGGGAGGCCACCGATAAATCCAACCGGTTTGCGGCGTTGCTTCGAACGATGGAGATGGTGTTTTCCACCGCTCGCTTGGTGCTGACTCAAGATCAGCTCTCCTACCTTGACTTGCTCAAAGCACAACTGAGCGAAAGCGAGCTGTCACTCATCGGCTACGAACTCCTTTTCAACGTTGACCCCTCTTCATTGAGGGTTCTGGTTGAACAATTGGGTTTGCTGGAAAACATGGGCCCCGGAGACCTGCGATCCGCGCTAGAGGACCGGCTGCCGTCAACCGCTTTTTGCGCTCGCATCCAAGGCAGCGGGTACACACAGATTCAATAGAGGCCCCACCATGCTCATCGACTTCTTCTACACCCTGCGCTCGGCCAAGTTGCCCGTGTCGGTCAAGGAATACCTCACCCTGCTCGAAGCCCTGCAGGCCGGTGTGGTGGGCCCCAAGTCGGATGACGCATGGAGCCTGGACGACTTCTACAACCTCTCGCGCCTCACGCTGGTCAAGGACGAGAAGCACTACGACAAGTTCGACCGGGCCTTCGGCGCCTACTTCAAGGGCGTGGAGATGGTGGCCGACTTCACCAAGGAGATCCCGGCCGATTGGCTGCGCAAGATCCTGGAAAACGAGCTCACGCCCGAGCAAAAGGCCGCCATCGAGAAGATGGGCTGGGACGAGCTGATGGAGACGCTGAAGAAGCGCCTCGAAGAACAAAAGGAGCGCCACGAGGGCGGCAGCAAGTGGATCGGCACGGGCGGCACCAGCCCGTTCGGCCACGGCGGCTACAACCCGCAGGGCGTGCGCATTGGCGGCGCGGGCAAGAACAAGAGCGCCGTGAAGGTGTGGGAGCAGCGCGCATACAAGGACTACGACGACCAGCAGGAGCTGGGCACGCGCAACATCAAGGTGGCCCTGCGCCGCCTGCGCAAGTTTGCGCGCGAAGGGCATGAGCTGGAGCTGGACCTGCCCGACACCATCCGCAGCACGGCCGCCAACGCGGGTTACCTGGACATCAAGATGGTGCCCGAGCGGCACAACAACGTGAAGGTGCTGCTGCTGATGGACGTGGGTGGCACGATGGACGAGCACATCCAGCGGGTGGAAGAACTCTTCAGCGCGGTCAAGAGCGAGTTCAAGCACCTGGAGTTCTATTACTTCCACAACTGCGTGTACGACTTCATGTGGAAGAACAACCGCCGCCGCTTTGCCGAGAAGTTCCCGACCCTGGACATCATCCGCAAGTACAACAAGGACTACAAGCTGATCTTTGTGGGCGACGCGACCATGAGCCCCTACGAAATCCTGCAGCCCGGCGGCAGTGTGGAATACAACAACGAGGAAGCGGGCGCCGAGTGGATTCAGCGCCTCACGCACGCCTTCCCCAAGTTTGCGTGGATCAACCCCGAGCCCCAGGGCGTATGGCAGTACCGCCAGAGCATCAGCATCATCCAGCAACTGGTGAGCAACCGCATGTACCCGCTGTCGCTCAAGGGGCTGGAAGAGACCATGCGGCTGCTGTCGAAGTAGGCGGGATGGGGCCCCAGCGCGTTGGAGCCCATCGCGCGGAACTGTCTGACACGGCGGGGCTGATTTTCGGTGCATAGTGGCGGTGGGCCGGTTTTGCAGCCAGCCTCAACCACCCAAACCACCTTCTCCTGCCGTGCCTTTTCGCGTCCTGCGCCCCACTGCCCTTTTCTCAACGCCGGCCCCATGGTCGGCGTTGCTGCTTTTCAGCGCGCTGTGCCTGCAGGGCTGCAGCCTGCTGCCGCGCGATGAGGATAGCGAGAGCACAGGCTCGGCGCCCACCCCGGCCATTGCCGAATCGGGCAAGCCGTCTTTCGCCGTTCAGGTCAACGCCCCCGCCAACGTGCGCGAGACGCTGGAGCGCCACCTGGAGCTGCAGCGCTTTCGCCACCTGCCCGATCTCCACGCCAACGAGCTGCAGCGCCTGCTGGGCGCAGCCGATGCCAACGCCCGCGAACTGTTGGGCACGATGGGCTACTTTGCACCCACCATCACGGTGGAGCTAACCGAAACGCCCGACAGCAAGGCTGCCCCGCGCACGGTGGTGGTCACGGTGCAGCCCGGCCCGCAGACCCGCATTGCCAGCGCGGACATCGACTTCACTGGCGACACGGGCGGCACGGACAGCTCCAGCGCGGAGCAACCAACAGAAGAAACCGGTACCAGCGCCAGCATTCGCCAGCAGCAGCGCGTGCAGCGCAACTGGTCCCTGCAGCCGGGCCAGCCGTTCACCCAGTCTGCCTGGGACTCGGCCAAGAACGACGGCCTGCGCCAGCTGCAGGCGCGCCGCCACCCCACCGCCCGCATCGCCAGCAGCCGGGCCGAGATCGATGCCGACCAACACGCGGCAAAACTCAGCGTGACCTACGAGACCGGCCCGCCCTACCGCTTCGGGCCGCTACGGGTAGAGGGCAGCCAGCGCTACGACCCCGACGGCGCCCGGCGCCTGGCGCGCCTGCCCACAGGCGCGGTGTATGACGAGGCAGAACTGCTCGACGCCCAGCTGCGGCTGGCCAGCAGCGGTTACTACGATTCGGTGTTCCTCACGCTCGACACCGAGGGCACTGATCCGCAGGCCGCGCCCGTAGTGGCCCAGGTGCGTGAGGCACCGATGCAAAAGCTGGTGTTCGGCCCCGGCTTCTCGACGGACAGCGGCGCGCGCCTGTCGCTGGAGCACATCCACAACCAGTTGCCCGTCATCGGTTGGCGCGCGGTGAGCAAGCTCTCGCTGGACCGCGAGACCAAACACGCCAGCAGCGAATGGACCGACCTGCCCAACAACAACGGCTGGCGCTGGTTTGCCGGCGCCCAGCTGCAGCGCGAGGCGACGGGCGACTACGACGTCAACAGCGGGCGCGTGCGCTACGGCCGCAGCAAAAGCACCAAGAACATCGACCGCAACTACTTCCTGCAGTACGACTACGCCAACAGCCAGGGCCTTACCGCCAACGTGCAGTCGCCCTCCGACACCAGCACGGCCCTGAGCGTGAACTACGGCTGGACGGGCCGCTACTTCAACAGCGCCACCGCCCCCACGCGCGGCCATGGCATCGCCGTGGAGCTGGGGCTGGGCACCACGCTGCGGCCTGAGCGCGACCCGTTTGTGCGCACCCTGGTACGCTGGCAGTCGTTCATCCCCGCAGGCCGCGTGCAGGACGCCGCTGGCGTGGGCCGCAGCGCCCGCGTGGCCTTGCGCGCAGAGGGCGGGACCGTGCTGGCGCGCGATGGCGCGCAGATCCCTGTCACCCAACTCTTCCTGACCGGGGGCGACACCACGGTGCGTGGCTACGGCTACCGCAGCATCGGCGCCCGCACCGACAACGGCCAGCTCTACGGCGGCCGCTACCTGGCCGTGGGCAGCGTCGAATGGCAGCGCCCCATCGTCTACCAGGGCGCCATGACCGACTGGGAGAGCACGCTGTTCGTGGATGCTGGCGCCGTGGCCGACCGCCTGGGCGACCTGGACCCGCGCGTGGGCATTGGCGCTGGCGTGCGCTGGCGCAGCCCAGTGGGGCCGCTGCAGGCCGACCTGGCCTATGGCGTGAAAACCAAGGAGGTGCGGCTGCACCTGCGGCTGGGGTTCAGCTTCTGATGAGCACTGCACCCATGCCCCCCCACTCCCCGACACCCCGCGCACGCTCCTCTGACTTCAGCGCAGGGGCGTCGCCCAGCCACCCGGGTGGCCCGGGCCCTTCGCCGCGCCGTGGCCGCCGTGTGCTGCGTGCACTGGGCTGGCTGTTGGTGGCAGTGATTGCGCTGCTGATTGCCGCAGCCGCTGCCGTGTGGTGGTGGGCGGGCAGCAGCACGTCGCTGGCCCTGGCGCTGGCGCGCGCGGCGCAGCACCTGCCCGCCAACCAGCAACTGGAAAGCCGCGAGGTCACTGGGTCGCTGCGCAGCGGGGGGCGTATTGGCTGGCTGCGCTGGCGCAGCCCCAGCCTGTCTGTCGAGGTGACCGACATCCGCCTGGGCTGGCAGCTGGCCCCCTTGCTGCAACGCCGCCTGGAGCTGGGCGAGGTGCATGCCGCACGCGTGCAGATCACGCCACTGGGCAGCCAGCCCAGTGCAGAGCCACCCACGCCCCTGACACAGTTGGTGCTGCCCTTGCAGATCGGCGTGCCGTTCCGCGTGGACCAGCTGCAATGGGCGGGTGCCCCGGCCGTGGAAGCCCAAGGTCTGACCGGTGACTACCGCTTTGACGGGCGCGAGCACCGCCTGAACATCGCCAGCGTGGCGCTGGCCCAGGGTCAATACACCGCGCGGCTGACGCTGCAGGCCCAGGCCCCCATGGCGCTGAACGCCAATGTGGACGGCACGGTGCGCACCGCCGTGCCCGGCAGCACCACCGCCCTGCAGGTGGGTGCACACGCTACCCTGCAAGGCACGCTGGCCACAGCGGCAGCGCAGCTACAGCTGCAGGCGCGCATCAGCCCCACCGCCGCCCAGGCCGGGCCCACGCAGCCACCCCCTGCCCCTGCCAAACCACCCACCGCCAAACCAGCAGCACCGCCACCACCCGCCGCAGAACCCATGCAGGCCGACCTGCAGGCCACGCTGGCACCCTGGTCCCCACAGCCCTTGCAATCGGCCCAGGCCACGCTGCGTGCCGTCAACCTGGCAGCTCTGTGGCCCCAGGCCCCGACCACCCGGCTGCATGGCACCGTGCAGGCCGGGCCCACCGGGAGCGGAGCAACGGCTGGCACTGGTTGGTCCCTGCAGGCACAGCTGCGCAACGAACTGGCAGGCCCGTGGGACCAGGCCCGTCTGCCCATCACCGCCCTGCAGGCCGATGCCAGCTACGACGGCACCCGCTGGACGGTGCCCGGCGCCACTGTGAATACAGGCACCGGCGCAGTCACCCTGCAGGGCAACTACACCCCCGCCACCGGCGCGCTGGAGGGCCAGGCTGAACTGCGCAACCTGCGCCCAGACGCCCTGCACACCGCCTGGGCAGCCGCCCCGCTGGCGGGCCGCGTGGGCGCGCAGATGCAGGGCGACGTGGTGCGCTTTACGGCAGATATCCGCGCCACCGGCACCGCCGCCTCCGGCAAAACCCCCACCAACCGCCCCGCCTTGCTGCGCATCAACACGCTGACCACCCAAGGTAGCTGGCAACCCCCGTCACCCACCCAGCCCGGCGGCACCTTGCAGCTGGAACGCCTGCTGCTGGACGCTCTGCAGGCCCGCATTGAAGCCACCAACCTGCGTGTGGCCCCCGGCGATCTGTCGGGCCAGGGCCAGATTGCGCTGACCGTGCCCGGCGCCACAGCGCGCGCCCAAGGCAGCCTGGCGCCCCAGGCGGGTACGGGCGACCTGCAGGTCCAATGGACCGACGTGGACCAAACCCAACGCTGGCTGGCCAGCCTGCCGCTGGTGGGCACCCGTTTGCAAGAAGCCTTGCAGGGCGCCACCGCCAAAGGCGCCGCGCAGTTGAACGCGCGATGGAAAGGTGGCTGGCAGACAGCGGCCCGGCAACTGCAAGCCGCCACCGCAACCACCAGCGACAGCACATCCCCCAACGCCAGCCGTGCGGGCGGCACGCCGCCATCGGACAAAGCCACCTTCGAGCTGCAAGCCAAGCTCTCCACCCCGCTGCTGGACCTGTCACTGCCTCCCGGTAAAGACGAGGGCGGCGGTTCCACCGCCGTGCAACTGCGCGCTGTGCAGGCCGGCCTCTCGGGCACCCTGGCGCAGGCCACGCTGACGCTGGATGGCGAAGCCCGGCTGAATGCATCCCAGCCCCAGCAGATGCAGCGGCTGGCCCTGCAAACCCGCGCCACGGGCGGGCTGACCACACCCACGCAAGGGGCGCAGGTGCAGATCAGCGAACTGCGGCTGGTGGCACAAGACACCGCACGCCCCGGCCCCTGGACACTGCAACTGGCCGAGCCCGTATCCATCACCGCACGCGCCACCACTGGTACACGCTCGCCAACAGCGGGCTACACCGTGTTGGCCACTGCAGGCCAGGCCCGCCTGACCGGCCCCCTGCCCGGCACCGCCGTGCTGCGGTGGCAGCCCCTGCGCGTGGCCACCGGCGCGAACCCTGTGCAATTGCAAACCCAGGGCACCGTGCAGGGCCTGCCCATGGCCTGGGTCGACGCGCTGGGCCTGGGCAACACCCCGGCCGCCGCAGGCCGCCCTGCCCAGCCGCTGCTGGCCCGCATGGGGCTGGCCACCAGCATCGTGCTGGACGGGCAATGGAACGTGGACAACACCCAAGGCCCCCTGCGTGCCAGCGCCAGCCTGCGCCGCGCCAGTGGCGACCTGCGCATCCTGGCGGGCGACGCCACCGCCATCACCGCCGTGCAAAGCAGCGGCCAGGGCACGGGCGCAGGCGCCACGGCGGTGGTCGCCACCGAGGCCTCGGCAAGCCCCTTGGCATCAGCTACTGCATCCGGTGCAGGGGCAGGCACCGCCGCCGGTGTGCGCCAGGCCGAAGTTACCGTCGAGATCGAAGGCGAGGCCCTGCGCGCCCAACTCGCCTGGGCGAGCGACCGGGCGGGCGAGGTGCAGGCCAACGTCAGCACCCGTCTCACACCCGGAGCGCCCGGCGCCTCCGCCGCTGCGGGCGCCAGCCCCTCCTCGCCCTTCACCTGGGCGCCCGATGCACCCCTGGCTGGCACCCTGCGCGCGCGCCTGCCCGACGTGGGCGTGTGGTCGGCCCTGGCCCCGCCCGGCTGGCGCGTGCGCGGCACGCTGGACGCCAGCGCCACCTTGTCAGGCACCCGCAATGCGCCGCGCTGGGCCGGCACGCTGGGCGCCGACGACATGGCCGTGCGCTCGGTGGTCGATGGCGTAGACCTGCAAGGCGGCCGCCTGCGCGCCACGCTGCAAGGCAACCAGCTCAGCATCACCGAGTTCCGCCTGCAGGGCGGGCGCGGCAGCGGCGCGCGCATTGCGGGCTTCAGCGGCAACCGCACGGCCGCCCCGCAAGACGGCGGCACGCTCACCGCCACTGGCCGCGTGAGCTGGGGCGACAGCGCCACCGCAGCCACGGGCCTGTCAGGCATCACCATGTCACTGCAGGCTGAGGCCAAGGCGCTACAGGTGCTGGTGCGGGCCGACCGGCAGATCAGCGTGTCGGGCCAGCTGCAAGCACAGCTTCAGCAAGGCCAAATCAGCCTGCGCGGCAAGCTGACCACAGACCGCGCCACCATCATCCTGCCCGATGAAACCGCGCCTACGCTGGGCTCCGACGTGGTGGTGCGCTCTGCTGCCAAGGACCGCGAAGACCAGGCCAAGGCCCAGGCCGCCGCCAAGGCCAACCAGGTAGCGGCCCAGGCCGAAACCGCCAAGCCCCCCGACATCGCGATCACCCTGAACCTGGGGCGCGACTTTGCCCTGAGCGGCCAGGGCATCACCACGCGGCTGACGGGCGAGGTGGACATCCGCAGCAGCGCCGTGCCCGGCGCCCCACCGCGCGTGACCGGCGAAGTGCGCACCGACGAAGGCCGCTACCGCGCCTGGGGCCAGATGCTGGACGTGGAGACGGGGCTCATCCGTTTCAACGGCCCCTACAACAACCCCTCGCTCGATATCCTGGCACTGCGGCCCAACATCAGCGTGCGCGCTGGGGTGCAGGTCACCGGCAGCGCCCAGGCGCCGCGCGTCAAGCTGTATTCCGACCCCGAGCTGCCCGATGCCGAAAAACTCTCGTGGGTGGTCCTGGGCCGCAACGCCTCCGCAGGCGGCGCCGAAGCCGCCGTGATGCAGCAGGCCGCCCTGGCCCTGCTGGGCCGCCGTGGCGGCGGCAACACCAGCGCCAACATCGCCAGCCGCATTGGCCTGGACGAAATCGGCTTTCGCAGCGCCACCACAGGTGAAGACGCCAGCGCCGCCGCCCTCACCTTCGGCAAACGCCTGTCCAAGGATTTGTATGTGACCTACGAACGCAGCTTGTCGGGCACGCTGGGCACGCTGTACATCTTTTACGACCTTACCCGCAGCCTCACGCTGCGCGGGCAAACGGGCGAGAAGAGCGCGGTGGACATCATCTACACGGTGAAGTACGACTGAGGCTGAGCACACCAGAGAGCGTGCGCGTGCCCACTACAATGCGCGGCTGTCTTGCTCCTCGTAGTTCAATGGATAGAACGAGTGCCTCCTAAGCGCTAGATACAGGTTCGATTCCTGTCGAGGGGACCAAATTCATGGCGAAATGGCCTCTAGCGCTTGGTGGATAAGCGCTAGCAGCTATTTAATCAATAGCCAACACTGCAGCCGCAGCCTGCAGAATGCGCACCAAGCCATCGAGCTGCGCTATCCAATCGCCGTTTGCATTTGGTCACAAATGCGTAGATTGACATGATATGTCAACGCACCTATTCTCCCCATCCATGCAGGCACACGGATCTTCCCCGGCCGCCTGTCCCACCCGTGTGATGAAGGAGACGCTGTGCCCACTTTGCTGGAACAACTCAACAACCTGGACGTGCTGACCTCCGCACTCATGGGCGGCGCAGCGGTGCAGTTGCAGCCCATCGCAGGGGATGTGCCTGTGGTGCAGGTCAGCATCGAGGGCCGCGATGAGCTGCCTATCTTTGTGACCTGCTCGGACATGCAGGTCATATGCCTGTGCTACCTGTGGACCGATGCCGATGTGCGCCCCGAGCGGCGCGCCGAGCTGATGGAAGCGCTGCTGGACCTGAACCCTTCGGTGCCGTTGTCTGCCTTTGGCCGTGTGGATGGGCGCTTTGTGCTGGTGGGTGCGCTGGCCCGTGCGGCGCGCGCTGAAGATGTGGCGCACGAGGTGGCGGTGCTCAGCGACAACGCGCTGGATGCACTTGATGCGCTGGCTGAATTTCTGCGCTGAACGGCTGCCCTCCCTCGCAGTCCCCTTTTTTCATGATCTTTCGACGTTGACAGGAGAACACCATGTCGGTCATCAAGAAACTCGTCACCCTGCTGCGCGGCAGCGCCCGCGAACTGGGCCAGAGCGTGGTCGATGGCAATGCCACGCGCATCTACGAACAGGAAATCATCGACGCCAAAGCCAGCATCACCGAGGCCAAGACCGAACTCACGGGCGTGATGGCCAAACAGATGCAGACGGCGCGCGACATTGAGCGTATCAAGGCCGATCTGCTGCGCCACGAAGACCTGGCCGTGCAGGCGCTGCACAAGGCGCAGGAGAACCTGGCGCTGGAAGTGGCCGAGCGCGTGGCGGGCCTGGAGACAGAGCTGAACGCGCAGACCCAGGCCCATGCCAGCTACGCCATGCAGGTGTCGCGGCTCAAGGACTTGATCCGCGCCGCAGAGACCCGCGTGCGCGAACATGAGCGTGAGATTGGCATCGCCAAGACCACCGAGAGCGTGTACCGCGCCACCCAGAGCATTTCGGAAAGCATTGGCGCCACGGGCTCGCAGCTGACCAGCGCCCGCGATTCGCTGGAACGCATCAAGAAGCGCCACGAAGACCTGGCCGACCGCATGGCGGCGGCGGAACAGCTGGACCAGGAGTTTGGCCACCGCGCGCTGGAGCGCAAGCTGGCCGACGCGGGCATTGGCGACAGCGACAAGGTGCGCGCTGCGCAGGTGATGGAACGCATTCGTGCCCGCCAAGCAGCCGCCGTCGCGGGCACCAACACGCCCCCGGCCACGCCATGAGCCCCGCCCCGCGCAAGCCGGTGCGGTGGCAGGGCTCCGAGCCCGCGCTGCGTGCCGTGCAGGTGGCCTTTGATGTGGAGGAAGCGGTGATGGAAGCCATCCGGGTCGCGGCCTTCCATGCCAACGTGTCGACCTCCACACAAATCCGCAGCGTGCTCAACCTGCCCGTGGCGGCGCGTCCCAAGCGGCCCCGGCTTACGGTCACGCTGGACACCGCCGACTACACCGTGCTGGCCAGCCGCTATGGCCTGGCGCCCGACGATCGGCTGGGCATCAAGGAAGCGGCAACACGCGAGCTGATTGCGTTTGTAGAGCAAGTGCCGCAAGTTGCCCCCAGTCCCGGCCCTGCCAAGGCGGCCCGCAGGGGCAAAGGCAAAGGCGAGACGAGGCCCTGACACGGCACCGACTCGCAAAAAACAAAATCAAAAACAAGCAATCCTCGATCAAGAACCAACACAACGAGGAGGAGGGAGTTTCATGTTCGCCAATCTTGTTGCTGCGGCCACCGGGTTTCCGACCGCCATCTATACCGTGCTGCTGGGCGTGGTGCTGGTGTATTGGCTGCTGGCCATTGTGGGCATGGTCGATTTCGAGTCCAGCGGCATTGACCTGGACATCGAGGCCCATGCCGATGCCAGCGCCGACGACCTGGGCGCCATTGCGAGCTACGTGGTGGCCTTCGGCCTGAACGGGGTGCCGTTTTCCATTGTGGTGAGCCTGCTGGTGCTGGTGGGCTGGACGCTGTCGTGCATGGCGGGCGTCACGCTGCAGGCGTGGATCCCGACGGACATCCTGCGGTGGCTGGCGGGCCTGGTGATTCTGGTGGTGTCGGCCGCGCTGTCGCTGGTGATTACCGCGCGCATCGTGCGGCCGCTGCGAGGCCTGTTTGTGAGCCACACGGCGCAAACCAATGCGTCGCTGGTGGGCCAGACCTGCAAGGTGCTGACCGGCGTGGTGGACGAGCGCCAGGGCCGTGCCGAGGTGGCCCAGCGCGGCGCCAGCATCAATATCCGCGTGTGGTCGCCCAGCCCCAACCTGCTCAAACGCGGCGACACCGCGCTGATCACCGACTACGACTCGGGCAGCCACCGCTACCTCGTCATGCCGCTGCCGCCCGCGTGACCTTGCAGCCACCCATGGCGTGCGACAACCAAAACCGTGCGCCAGCCGGTCCCTGATCTTCCGTTCTCTTCAATTCAACCCTTTCAGCAGAAAGCGTTCTCATGCAGCAATCCTTCATGGTCATCCTGATTGCCGTTGGCGTCCTTGTCTTCCTGATCCTGGCGATGTTCGCCATGTTCGCGAAGTTCTACCGCAAGGTGGAGCAAGGCCACGCGCTCATCATCAACACCCTGCGCTCCGAGCCCGAAGTCACCTTCACCGGCCGCATGGTCTACCCCATCATCCACAAGGCCGAGCTGATGGACATCTCGGTCAAGACCATCGAGATCGACCGCTCTGGCGACCAGGGCCTGATCTGCGCGGACAACATCCGCGCCGACATCAAGGTGAAGTTCTTCGTGCGGGTGAACAAGACGGCCGAGGACGTGCTGCGCGTGGCCCAGGGCATTGGCTGCGCGCGCGCCTCCAACCATGAGATTCTGGAAGACCTGTTCTCGGCCAAGTTCTCCGAGGCGCTCAAAACCGTCGGCAAGTCGCTGGACTTTGTGGACCTGTACCAAGCGCGCGACCGTTTTCGCGACAAGATCATCGAGCAGATTGGCGATGACCTCTCGGGCTATGTGCTGGAAGACGCGGCCATCGATTACCTGGAGCAGACGCCGCTGTCCAAGCTCGATGCCAACAACATCCTTGACGCGCAAGGTATCAAGAAGATCACCCAGCTCACGGCCGTGGAACACGTGGTGACCAACGAGCTGCGCCGCAACGAGGAAATGCAGATCAAGAAGAAAAACGTGGAGACACAGGAAGCCCTGCTGGAGCTAGAGCGCCAGCAGGCCGACGCCACCGCCCGCCAGGCCCGCGAAGTAGCCACCGTGAAGGCACGCGAAGAAGCCGAAACCTCCAAGATCCAGGCCGAGGAGCGCACCCGCTCCGAAATGGCGCGCCTGCAGTCGGAGCAGCAACTCGCTGTTCAGCAGGAAAACGTGCTGCGCGAAAAGGAAGTGGCCGAAAACAACCGCAAACGCGCCGTGGTGATCGAACAGGAACGCGTAACCCGTGCGCAAGAGCTGGAAGTGGTGGCGCGCGAGAAGGAAGTGACGCTGCAGCGCATTGAAAAAGACAAGGCCGTGGAAGTGCAAAAGAAGGCCATCGCCGACGTGGTGCGCGAGCGCATCGTGGTCGAACGCACGGTGGCCGAGCAGGAAGAAGCCATCAAGGAAGTGCGGGAAGTGGCAGAGGCCGACCGCACGCGCAAGTCCATCGTGATTGGCGCCGAGGCCGCTGCAGAAGAAAAAGTCATCATGGAAGTGAAGACCGCCGAGGCGCAGGAACGCAAGGCCCGCCACAAGGCCGCCGAAGACCTGGTGCTGGCCGATGCCCGCCTGAAGGTTGCCGAACGCGATGCCGAAGCCAAAAAGCGCGATGCCGAAGGCATTGAAGCCCTGACCGCAGCGCCCGGCTTGGCCGAAGCCAAGGTGCAGATGGCCAGCGCCAGCGCCAAGCTGGCCACCATGGAGGCCGAAGCCAGCGGCAAGGAAAAAGTGGGCCGTGCCGAGGCCCAGGTGATCGAGGCCCAGGCCCAGGCCGAAGCCGTGGGCCTGCGCGCCCGCATGGAGGCCGAAGCTGCCGGCAAGGAAAAAGTTGGCCAGGCCGAAGCCCTGGTGCGCACCGTGGACGCCGAAGCCCTGGCCAAGATGGGCGATGCCGAGGCGCACAACATCGACGTGAAGTTCAACGCCGAAGCACGCGGCCTGAAGGAAAAGTTCGAGGCCATGAAGGCCATGAGTCCCGAGACTCGCGAGCACGAGGAATATCGCATGCGCCTGGAGCGCGCACACACCGAAACCCTCAAGGGCATCGAGGCGCAAACCGCCATCGCCAAGGAACAGGCCGAGGTGCTGGGCGTAGCGCTGCAAAACGCCAAGATCGACATCGTGGGCGGCCAGGGTGACTATTTCGACAGCTTTGTGCGCGCCCTGTCGGTGGGCAAGGGCATCGACGCCACGGTGGGCAAGAGCCAGACGCTACAGGTCGCCTTCAAGGACCAGTTAAGCGGCGAGCGGGATGTCGTGGACGACCTCAAACAGATCCTCGGCGCTGCGGGCGGATCAGCCAGCGAGCTGCAGAACCTGAGCGTTTCGGCCCTGCTGACCCGCATTGCCACCCAGGGCACCGATGGCCAAAAGCAGGCGCTGCAGCAGCTGGTGCAGAGCTTGCGCAAATAAAAACCATAGCTGCTTGCGCTTTTTTTGTAAGGAATTCAGGTTGTTATCGAGCCGAAACCGAACAAGAAAAAGCGCCAGCCGCTCCTGATTTTGAAGCACCCTCACCGCCCCAGATTGCACAGACCTTGCGAAAAGGCTGCTGCATGGTTTCTGTGGGTGAGCGAGGGTAGCGCCTTCTGCCGCCTGAGGCGCCCAGTCCGTCAAGTTAACTGAAACGGCTCATGACCGATCACGCCCCCCCTACAGACCCCAGGAACGCCATCGACACCAGCGTGGCCGAAAGTAGCAGCTACGAGCTGCTGAAAAAGCGCCTGGAAGCCCAGGGCGACCAGCTGCTGTCCAAGGCCCAGGCGCTCAATGCGGCACGCATTGAACAGTTCGGCCAGCGTGACCAGCAGCTGCTGATGCGGCTGCGTGCGCGCACCGAGCACAATTGCGTGGCGCGCGACCTGGCCTACATCGGCGGCAACCGGCTGCTGTTTGGCTACAACGTGTTCATGGGGCTGAAGCGCGAGACGCGGGTTGAGGATGTGTTTGCGCTGTACGAGATGGCGCACCACGATGCCAACGGCGCGCCCGAGAGCGATGAGCTGGTGCAGGTGCCCATCGCAGGCAGCTTTCTGGACGACCCACGCTTTGTGGCCGACTTCAACGAGCTGTACACCTACTACAAGCAGGCCACGCTGCAGCTCTTGCGGCCCACGCCCGAGTTTCTGCTGGCCGCGTTCCAGATCGGACAGCAGGCGCAGGACATCCGCGTGTTCCGCTGGCGGCGCGAGAGCGATGGTTTGCTCAAATACGTGGACAACCGGGGCGAGCGCGACCTGACGCCCCCGCCCAGCCACGACTTCAGCTGGATTCCACTCACACGCGAACACCATGTAGGCGGCGCCCACCCGCACATCAACGTGCTGGACACGGTGTTTGTCGAAACCGTGGGCGGCACGCTCACCGTCAAGGTCGAGAACAACACCGAAACCGGTCTGGGCATCTACGAGGAACCGGTGGACGACGCCAACCAGGCGCTGGGCGATGCCGAGTTTGCGTATGCCAAGCTGGGCCTGTTGATCCTGCTGCAGGTGCGCCCCTACCGCGAAGGCACCACGCGCTACCTGGTGTTCAACCAGCGCACGCAGCAGGTGGTGCGCATCGACGCGATTGGCGCGTCGTGCATGCAGCTGCCGGAGGACCACGGCATCATCTTCCCCGGCGGGTACTACCTGCAGTCGGGCGAGACCAAGCGCTTTGACCTGCCGCCCGAGCTGACCGCACAGCTGCGCTTCACGCGCATGAAGCGCTCGCCCAACGGTGAAGACGTGGCTTACATCTTCTACGGCACCGTGCCCCCGCCGCAGGGCAGCCCGGCTACGCTGGATGCGGGCTGCTATGCCATCTTCACCTACAACCTCATCGAAAAATCGCTCGCACCGCCCATCCTGGCGGACGGATACAGCACCTTCCCCGACGGCCGCATGCTGGTGTTCCAGGCTGCGCGCGGGGAGGCCACGCGCGTGCACCCCATGCAGCTGTGGCGCACGCCGTTTGCGACCGAAGAACACGCCAGCCGCCAACCTGCAGGCACGGGCTTTTTCGGGCGCGTGGGCAATGCCGACCTGGTGCGCGGCATCTCGGACCTGCTGGGCATTGCCCGCATGGTGCGCGAGCAGGTGCCCACACGCACTGCGTATGAAGACCTGATCCGCCAGTGCCAGCGCTCGCGCGATGCCTACTTCTGGCTGGACGCTGGCGAGGTACAAAACGCTGCGGCCGACCTCGCTGGCATCGAGCAGGCCGCGCAGGCCACGCTGGGCGAGTTTGAAAAGGTCGAAAGCATCCGGCAGGACACGGCCCGCGCTCTGCAAAAGGCCGAAGGCCAGCAGCGCGAGCTGATGACCGCCATCGCCAGCCAGCTATGGCGCAGCCCCAGCGACTTTGTGCAGGCGCTGAACCGCCTGCGCCAGCGCCAGGGCGAGCTGCACCTGCTGCGCGAGCTGCGCTATGCCGACCTGGCCACCATCGATGCGATGGCCGCGCAACTGACGGCTGAACAGCAGCGTGTGGGCGAACGCGCCCTGCAGTTCCTGTCCGACGAAAAAGCCTTTGACGGCCAGCGCCAGGCCCTGGCCAAGGTGGCCGCCGCCCTGCCCCAGGCCGCCACGGCGGGGCAGCTGGCCGAGCACCTGGCCACGCTGGACACCGAGGCCGCGAGTCTCGATTTGCTCAGCGAGCAGCTGGGCAGCCTGCCCGGCGGCGACGCGGTGCAGCGCACCACCATCCTCGACCGCATTGCGCTGCTGTATGCCGACATCAACCGCCTGCGCGCTGATGCCCGCGCGCGCCGCCGCAACCTGGGTGCGGCCGAGCAACGCGCCGAGTTTGGCGCGCAATTCAAGCTGTTTGGCCAAGCCGTGGAGAACGCGCTAGAACTGTCGGACACGCCCGAAAAGTGCGACGAAGCGCTGACACGCCTGCTCGCGCAGCTGGAAGACATCGAAGGCCGCTTTGCCGAGCAGGAAGAGTTTCTGGCCGACATCGCCACCCAGCGCGAAAGCGTGTACGAGGCCCTGTCGGCCCGCCGCCAGAGCCTGGTGGATGCACAACAGCGCCGCGCCAAGGCGCTGGCCGATGCGGCCACACGCGTGCTGGATGGCGTGCCGCGCCGCATCGCCGGTTTTGGCGAGCTGGCCCAGGTGCACAGCTACTTTGCATCCGACCCCATGCTGGCCAAGCTGCGCGAGCAGATAGCCGAGCTGCGCCGCCTGGGCGCGGCCGTGGCGGCGGACGACATCGACACGCGCCTCAAAACCGCCCGCGACCAGGCCGTGCGTGCGGTGCGCGACCAGCGTGACCTGTCTGCCGGCACAGAAGGCGGCCTGAAGCTGGGCAGCCACACCTTCACCATCAACAAACAGCCGCTGGACCTGACCCTGGTGGCCCACGGCGACGGCCTGGCCTGGCAGATCACCGGCACCGACTACCTGGCCCCGGCGCACGATGCGCGGCTGGAGGCGCTGCGCCCTTTCTGGCAACAGGGCCTGGTGTCCGAAACGCCGCAGCTTGCGCGCGCCGAATACCTGGCCGTCGAATGGCTCGACGCCTTGCAGCGCGGCGAGGCCGAACCCGGCTGGAGCGAGCTGCTGGTGCAACTGGCCGAACATGCCCGCACCGATGGAACCGAGCCCACTGCCCCGCCCGCCGTGCTGCTCGATTCACTGCGTCGCTTTGCCGCCAGCCGTTATCAAGAGGGCTACCAGCGCGGCATTCATGACGACGACGCCCTGGCCATCGTGCGGGTGCTCGCACCCATCCAGGATGCGGCCGGGCTGCTGGTCTATGGCCCGGCCGAGCGCGCGCTGGCCAAGCTCTACTGGCACCTGGGCCTGCGCGAGGAAAGCCGCCACTCCCTGGCGCGCCGCGCCCGCAGCGCGCAGCACATTGCCCAGCTGTTTTCAAAGACCCACCTGCGCGACACACTGGAGGCAGAAGCGGCGCAAGGCCTGCGCCAGTTTGTGGAGCAGCACCCCGTGCTGACCGCGGAATGGCTGCCCGAACTGGCCCAGGCACTGAGCACCGGCAACGCGGAAGGTGCAAGCGACGAGGCCCTGCTGCGCACCCTGGTGGAAGAAGCCGGTGCGTACCTGGTGCGCGAGCTGGCGCAGACCGAGATCGGCACCGCCGAGCTGTCGCCCGTCACACCCCAGTGGGTCATCAGCAACACCGGCGCCGACCTGGTGCAAGCCCTGCAGCGCGCGCTGGACCATGGCGGCCTGGCCAGCGCCTGGCAGCGCGATCTGGCCGCAGCAGAGCCGCTGGAGCGCTGGCGCCTGGCGCGTGGCTGGCTGCGCGCGTTTGCAGCCACACAAGCCACGGCCGATGGCGCCGCACCGGGCCTGGCCTGGATTGACGACGCTGCCACGGCGCTCACCTTTCAGGGTGCACGCCGCCGCATCAATACCACGCTGGACGCGCAGGTGGCCGGGCTGCGCAGCGAACACGCGCGCATCCAGCATGGCGCGCTGGCGTTCAACCTCAATGACTTCCGCCGCCGCGTGCGCCACCACCGCAGCCACGCGGTGCAGGGCTTCACGCAGCTGCAGGCCCTGCGGCACGAGCTGCTCGTGCAAGAAAAAGCGCGCCTGCATCTGGCGCAGTTCCAGGCCAAGCCGCTGGCCACCTTTGTGCGCAACCGACTCATCGACGAGGTGTACCTGCCGCTGGTGGGCAATAACTTAGCCAAGCAGTTGGGCGCCGCAGGCGACAACGCACGCACCGACCGCATGGGTATGCTGCTGCTGATCTCGCCGCCCGGCTACGGCAAGACCACGCTGATGGAATATGTGGCCAACCGCCTGGGCCTGGTGTTTGTGCGCATCAACTGCCCCGCCCTGGGTCACGGCGTGACCAGCATCGACCCCAGCACCGCGCCTAACAGCGCGGCGCGGCAAGAACTGGAAAAGCTCAACCTGGGCTTGGCCATGGGCAGCAACGTGATGCTGTACCTGGACGACATCCAGCACACACACCCCGAGTTCCTGCAGAAGTTCATCGCGCTGGCCGACGGCACCCGCCGCATCGAAGGCGTGTGGCAGGGCCAGCCGCGCACCTGGGACATGCGCGGCAAGCGCTTTGCCATCGTGATGGCGGGCAACCCGTACACCGAGTCCGGCGACGTGTTCCGCATCCCCGACATGCTGGCCAACCGGGCCGACATCTACAACCTGGGCGACGTGCTCTCGGGCCGCGAGGCCGTGTTTGCGCTGTCGTACATCGAAAACAGCCTGACCGCCCACCCCGTGACCCAGCCCCTGGCCGCACGCGAACCGCAGGATGTGCACCTGCTGGTGCGCATGGCGCAGGGCGAGGCCATCGACACCACCGCCTTTGCCCACCCCTACAGCACAGTGGAGCTGCAGGAACTCAAGGGCCTGCTGCAGCGCCTGTTCAAGGTGCGCGATGTGCTGCTGAAGGTGAACCTGGCCTACATCGCCTCGGCCGCGCAGGACGACCGCTACCGCGAGGCTCCCCCCTTCCGCCTGCAGGGCAGTTACCGCAACATGTCGCGCCTGGCGCCGCAGGTCACGCCGCTGATGCAGGACGATGAGCTGGACGCGCTGCTGCGCGACCACTACCGGGGAGAGGCGCAAACGCTGACCACCGGCGCCGAAGAAAACCTGCTGCAGCTGGCGCAGCTGATAGGCCGCCCCACGCCCCAAGAGCAGGAGCGCTGGTACCAGATCCAGGGCGACTACCAGCGCCAGCGCAAGATGGGTGGCGCCGAGGACGACCCGAGCGTGCGCGTGACGCGCGGGCTGCTGGACATTGCCCGCAGCGTGGAAGCGCTGCAGCCCCGCAAGGCCTCCGAGCAGCTGGCCCAGGCCCAGGCGGCCACGCTCTCACGCATCGAACCTTCGCTGGCCGCCCTGGCGGAGATGGCCCAGCATCTGCAATCAGGAACGACGCAGACGCAGGCCCAGATGCGCGCCAGCCTGGAAGCGACTGCTCAGGCCCTGCAAGCCCTGCAGGCCAGCACCCAGACCCTGCACAGCCACAGCGACCAAGCACAGAACCAGCGCATGGTGGATGCGCTGCTGTCCCTGTCAGTCACCTACCGCCAGCTCATCATGCCGCTGGTGCGGGCCGTGGAAGCACGGGTGGGCACAGACGCCAAGATGCACCAGGAGGTCGAACGGCTGGAGAACATGATCGACAACCTGCGCGAGCGTGCGCCGAAGGCGTAACGGCGACCGAACTCGCTCGCGGGACCGCACTTGCCGCCAGCAGTCGCATTGGGTTGCCGCTTTGCATTCGCGAGGGACGCAGCCGCAGGCGGATCAGGCAGACGGATCACCCCGCCCGCCTTTTGCAGCGACCGGGTGCTCAGCGTTTTTAACGGCAGGATCGGGGACCTCACCAGCCTCTTCGGTATTGACCGCCGTACCCGCTGCCGCGCCGCCCAGGGCACCCGCAATGCCGCCCAAGGTGCCTCCGACGACCACGCCGACCGGACCAGCGACTGCAACGCCCACGGCCGCACCGGCAGCCGCGCCCGCCATCATGCCGCCGCCCACCAGCACGGAATGGGCCTCGCGCTCTGCGTCTTCGGGCTCCAGGGCGGTCTGGGCGCCAGATCGTGGGTCTTGCGACGGGATGCCGTAGCCGGGGCGGGCTTGGTCGGCCAGGTCTTCATCCACCGGTGGGGTGGCCGGATGAGGGAGTGTGGATGGATGCATGTGCGTCTCCTGGGAAGTGGGTGACAAAACAAAACGGTTTCATCTCCCTCTCTTTTAGGGTCCACTCAGCGCCGTGTGCGCCATCCTGCAGACCGTGAGGCTGTCGGACAATGCCCGGTGCCCCGGCAGATGCGCACTTTCTCAAGTCAATACGCCACTTGCCCACCTAAGAACCTGTTCAAGCTCTTTTCGGGGTCGCACAAGTACCTTGCCGGGATAGGATGCAAGGCGCGGTGCGTAGCCAATAGCTCGGCTATTGGCAAGCGCCGCAACGCTGCAGACCGCCCGGCAAGGCACTTGCCCGAAGGGTTAGAGTGAAATCGGGCGATTGGAAGCCCCGGCTGCTTGCATGGGCACAAGCCCATGCGGCGCATCCGCTGCATCCACTCATCCCGATTGCACTCCAATGCGATCCCCGAAAAGAGCTTGAACAGGTTCTAAGATCACCCCATGTCGGCATCCCCTTCCCCCTCCATCCTTCCCTTTGCCCCACAGCCCTCCGCCAGCGCACTGGCGCAGGCGCTGGGGATTCCCGTTTTTTCCCCGCACTGGCACATGCCGCAATACCCCGATGGGGCCGTGGGGCCGTGGCAGATGAAGCGCACTGGGGTGGGGCTGGACCGTGGTTACCACAGCGGCCCGTGTGTCACCTCCGGCTCGACGGTGCTGATGCGCCAGAGCGCTGCGGGCGGGTGGGAAACCTGGATGTCGCTGTCGCCGATGGAAGTGGAAAGCCAGGAACTGGCCTGCCGCCATGCGCGGGGCCACACGGTGGTGATGGGCCTAGGCATGGGCTGGGTGGCGGCCAACATCGCGCTGCAGCCCACGGTGGAGCGCGTGACCGTGGTGGAGCGGGATGGGGATGTGCTGGAGCTGTTTGGCCGTTGCCGCGTGCTGGAGGGGCTGCCGGAGTCTGCAGCGCGCAAGGTAGAGCTGGTGCAGGCCGACGCGCTGCAGTGGCACCCCCAGGGCGCGCCCGTTGACTTCCTGTATGCAGACATCTGGCTGTACCTGGCGGAGCCACAAACCTTGGCGGAGGTGCAGCGCATGCAGGCCAACGTGCACGCTGACCAGGTGTACTTCTGGGGGCAAGAACTGGTGCTGGGTGCCACGGCCAGCGCACAGGCGGCGCCCGGTACGCCCGCATGGACCGACGCGGTGGACCACGCCGTGCGCGAGACAGGTTTACCGCTGCTGGCGCAGGCAGACGAAGGGTATGCCAACCTCATTGCACGGGTGTTGCAGCTGCGCCAAGGCGGCCGACCTACCGCCGGTTGACCGGCTGGCAGCCCAGCCAAGGGCGTCGGGCTATTGCGTTATTTGGTGAGCCACTTGCGCTGCGCGCGCGGCTGTACGGTGATGTCGACGCTCTGGTGCACGGCTGGCTGGCCGCTAGCGGCGTCGGTTTCCACCACGTCTTCCAAAGCGATGTCCTTGACCTCTGAATGGGTCGTTTCTTCCAGGTCGGCCAGGATGGCGCTGACCTTGCGTTCAGCCTCAGCGACCTTGGATTGTGGCAACGGCGAAGTGCGCATCATGGGCGGCTCCTGTGAGATAGACCCATTCTGGCCACGGAGCACGCTCTGTGCGTGTCATCCTTTGCCGACGGCCGGGTGTCAGCGTGACGGCCATCCCGGAGGTCTGGACATGCCCAGGCGGTGCGCGATTTCAGGCCGCCTGAGGCGCTGCGCGGTCGGCGCCAGAGGGCCGACCAGCAGTCATCGCACTGCCCATGGACGCCGCGACGATGCAGCCAATGGCCAGCCACTGGATGGCGCTCAGGTGCTCGCCCAGCAGTAGCAAGGCGAGCACAGCAGCCACCGCAGGCTCCATGCTGATCATGATGCCGAAGGTCTCCTTGGGCAGGCGCTTCAAGGCCATCATTTCGAGCGAGATCGGAATGGCGCTGGACACCGCCGCCACCGCCAAGCCGATGAGCAGCACGGTGGGCGACAGCAGCGCAGCGCCCGCATGTACCACGCCCACCGGCACCACCACCAGCGCCGCCACCAAGAGGCCCAGCGACACCGTGTGCCCGGCGTGCAGGTGCCCGGCGCGCTTGCCGAACACGATGTACAGCGCCCAGAACACCGCCGCGCCCAGGGCATACAAAACTCCCACCGGGTCCAGCGTGCTGCCGTTCAAACCCAGCGGCAGCAGCATGCCCAACCCGGCCATGGCCAGCGCCACCCACACAAAATCCACGGCGCGGCGCGAAGACCAGATCGCCACCGCCAGCGGCCCTGAGAACTCGATGGCCACCGCCAGCCCAAACGGCAGGGTACGCAGCGACATGTAGAACATAAGGTTCATCCCCCCCAGCGCCGCGCCGTACAACATGACGGCACGCGCATCGGCCCGCGACAGATGCCAGCGCCACGGCCGCCACAGCAACAGCAACAGCAACGCCGAAAAGCCCACGCGCACGGCAGTGGTGCCCTGCGCCCCCACCACCGGAAACAGCCAGTGCTTGGCCCAGGAGGTACCAATGCCCAACGCGGTGACGGAGCCCAGAACGGCCAGAAAGGGGAAAAAACGGTGCAGAAGGGAAGCGCTCATGGGTTGAAAATATAGTGTGACCCCTGCGTGCTTTTTGCTCGATTTTCAGGGTCCGCGCGCAACTTTCGCTCACCACCACGAGGCGCCCCATGCCCGCCACCCCAGCAATCGACCGCTTTGATATCGCCATCCTGGATATCCTGCAGGCCGACAACACCACACCCCAGCGCGTGATTGCGCAGGCGGTCAACCTGTCGGCACCCGCTGTGCAGCGACGCATCCAGCGGCTGAAAGACAGCGGCGTGATCCGCGCCAACGTGGCCGTGCTGGACCCGGTGAAAGTGGGCAAACCGCTGACCATCGTGCTGGAGGTGCACCTCGAAAACGAGCGTCCCGACCGCACCGCCCCGCTGCGCGCGCGCATTGCCGCCGAAGACGCGGTGCAGCAGTGTTACAGCGTGACGGGCGAGGCGGACTATCTGTTGGTGGTGAACGTGGCGTCGATGGCCGACTACGAGGCGCTGACGCAGCGGCTGTTTGAGGGGGATGACAACATCAAGCGGTTCAGAACGTCGGTCGCACTGGCCAGCCTGAAGACCGGGCTGCGTGTGCCGCTGGACCACGCGCTTCCAACTGCCTGACTACAGCCCCAACGCCCTGCGCATCTGCACGCCCGTGAGGCGCTGGCGCGGGCCGCCCAGCAGCTCGCACATGCGCGCATTCAGCGGCGCCTCCATGCCCTGCTGAGCCGCCAGCCTCACCACAGCCCCGCTGAGTGCATCAATCTCGGTCACACGCCCGGCTTCCAGGTCGTCCCACATCGACGAGCGCGCCTTGGCGTCGATCTGCAGCATGCGTTTTGCCAGCCGGGTGAAGAGCCAGTTGGGCAGGCGCAGCACATGGGGCAGCAGCGTGGGCGACACGGCGGTGACCTGGGCGGGTGCGATGCCTGCGCGCGCCATCACACGCAGCGCCTCAGTTTGCAGGGCAGCAAAGACGCGGCGGCAGTCGCGGTCGAGCAGCTCTTGCCGCAGAGGCAGGTCGGACAGCGCATTGACCGGGTTGTTGAGGTTGAGCAGCAGCTTGCCCCACTGCACCGCACGGATGTCGGCGGGCAACACGGTGGCCAGGCCTGCAGCGTTGAAGACCGGCGCGATGCGTTCGGTGACGGCATCACGCTGCAGTTGCAAATGGCCCGCTGTAGCGCGGTGCACCTGGGCGCCGCGCAGCACCACGTTGTAAGGCACCATGCCCGCCAGAACACTCAGGCCCGGCGCCCGGGCTGTGACACGGGCCACGTTGTCAACGCCGTTTTGCAGCGAGATGACGGGCGTTCCCGGCGCACAGGCGTCGGCCAGTTCGCGCGCAGCGGATTCGGTGGCGCCGCTTTTGACGCACAGCAGGATGATGCTGTCCGGGCCCGGCGCAGCGTCGGCCAGTGTGTGTGCCAGTTGCAGCGCAGACACGGGCACGGTGCGGTCAAAGCCATCCAAGTCCGTGACTTTGAGGCCGTGCAACGCGATGGGCTCCAGCGCATGCGGACGGCCCACCAGGCAGACCGGCTGGCCGTGCGCGGCCAGGCGCCCACCCACATAACAACCAATGGCGCCTGCGCCGAGAACGATGAAGTGCATGCGGATGCTTTCTGGATCAACGGAAGACGGTGCACCGCGATGGAGGCGGCGCCTGCGCATTGTGCGGCGACACGCCTACCTGGCCTGGCGCAGAGGCGACGGTATCTGCAGGCACCTGCAGCCTGCATATTTTGAGCTTTTTTGGCCCCTGGCGCTTATTCATCAAGCGCCAACAGCTATCAAAATAGAAGCACTATCAGCAAACACCACCTGCGCCCAACGGGACTTCCAGCAGCAGCCCTCAGCCAAACCGCACCGTCACCAGCAGCCCCCCCAGACGCGGCGAAGCGCTGAGTTGCACCGTGGCGCCATGGCCTTGCGCAATGGCCTGCACGATGGCCAGGCCCAGGCCGCTGCCCGGGGCGCCTTCCGAGGTTTCGCGCACAAAACGCTGCATCACGCGCTCGCGGTGCTCGGGGGCGATGCCGGGGCCGCTGTCTTCCACCGTGAGCACGGCAGCATCACCCTCGCGGCGCACCTGCAGGTCCACCCGGGCGCCGGGCGGGGTGTACTTGATGGCGTTGTCCAGCAGATTGCGCGCCAGCATGCGCAGGGCTTCGGCATTGCCACGCACGGTCACGGGCACGGTGGCGGTGTCGGAGTCGAGCAGGCCTACATCCATGCGGCGCGCCTGGGCGGCGGGGGCCACGTCGGCCAAGGCCAGCTGCGCCACGGCGTGCAGGTCCACGGGTTCGGTGGTGGCGGTGCTGGCCTCTTGCCGGGCCAGGGTGAGCAATTGCTCCACCAGGCGCGTGGCGCGGTCGATGCCGGCCGAAAGGCGTTCGATGGCAACGGCGCGCGCGGCATCATCGCCCGCGCGCTGCAGGCCCTGCAGCTGCAGGCGCAGCGCGGCCAGGGGCGAGCGCAGTTCGTGCGCGGCGTCGGCCACAAAATGCTCCTGCGCGTCAAAGGCGCGCTGCACGCGCTCGAAGAGCAGGTTGAGCTCACTGACCAGCGGCTGCACTTCGTCGGGCAGTTGCGCGTCGCTCACGGGCGAGAGGTCATCCGCCTGGCGCTGCGCCAGCTGGCGGCGCACGCGCTCCACCGGGGCCAGCGACCGGCTCACACCCCACCACACGGCCAGCACCAAGAGCGGCGCCATGATGGCCAGCGGCGCCAGCGTGCGCAGCGCCAGGCTGCGGGCCATGTCGCGCCGCGCGGCCATGTTCTGCGCCACCTGGATCACCTGCGAGCGCGTTTGCATCGAGAACACCCGGTAGGTGCCGCCGCGCGCCTGCACGTTGGCAAAGCCCAGCACGGCGATCTGCGGCAGGGCCGCGCCCACGGCGGATTCAAAAATGCGCAGGCCTTCGTTGGTCCACACCTGCACGATGAATTCGTGGTTTTCGTCCTCGGGGTCCAGGCCCCTTCCCAGCCCTTGCGCATCCACCGGCAGGCCCGAGCGCAAGGCCAGTGCGGTTTGCTGCATGTGGTAGTCGAACAGCGCATCCGCCTCGTCCAGCGCACCCCGGTAGGCCAGTGCGCCCTGCACTGCGCCGGCCAGCACGATGGCGGCCAGCAGGAACACCAGCAGACGCATGCGCAGCGAGCGCGGGAGCATGGACTGCAGCGCGCTGCGCCAGGAGGTAGTTGGCACGTTCTTCATCTCTATCCATCCATCCCCGCCGCATGCTCAGGGCGGGAGATTGCGCGGGGGCAGCCAGCAAGGGCCGCCCCGCAGCAAAGGCTGTCGTCCCCTTGGGGGGAAGCGGCGAAGCCGCTCAGGGGGGTCATGCCTTCGGCACGAGGTAGCCCACCCCGCGCACGTTCAGCACCAGCTCGGGCCCCAGCTTCTTGCGCAGGCCGTGGATATAGACCTCCACCGCGTTGCTGCTCACCTCGTCGCCCCAGCCGTAGAGTTTGTCTTCCAGCTGCTGGCGCGACAGCACCATGCCGGGCCGTGCGATCAGCGGCTCCAGCACCGCCCATTCGCGCGCCGACAGCACCACAGGCGCGCCATTCACCGTGGCCTCGCGCGTGGCGGGGTTGATGCACACGCCCTTGTGTTCATACACCGGCTCGGCCCGGCCTGCAGCGCGGCGCAACAGGGCGCGGATGCGGGCGAGCAATTCATCAAGGTCGTAAGGCTTGAGCACGTAGTCGTCCGCCCCCGCGTCGAGCCCCTCGATGCGCTGGGCCACGGCATCACGTGCGGTGGCCACCAGCACCGGGGTGCGGTTCTTGCGAGCGCGCATGTCGCGCAGCACGGTGATTCCGTCGCGCCGTGGCAGGCCCAGGTCCAGCAGCACCAGGTCGTAGGGTTGGGTGCGCAACGCGGTGTCGGCCGCGTCGCCATCACGCGCCCAGTCCACGGCGTAGTGCTCGGCGCGCAGCAGGTCTTGCACGGCTTCGCCGATCATGGGGTCGTCTTCAACTAGCAAGAGGCGCATGGTGGGCAAGCATAGCCAATGAAATCAATCGGGCCACCGAAGTGGCCCGTGCAGGCATCGCATCACAGCGGGCCACAAAGCTCAGCGCAGCGGTTCTGGCCAGGAGGCTGTCGGACTTGGAGCGTCGAAGCGAAAATTGGCCCCAGCGAGGACAGCTTTTGCCGGATTTGCAGCCCCATAGCCGAGCTATGGGGCAAAAAGACGGTAAAAAATGGACCGCTGCGGCCAATTTGCAGCCGACGACTTCCAAGTCCGACAGCCTCCTACGCGTTTCGTCGCAGACAGTACCGAAAGTACGGCAAGACGGAACAACGACGCCAGGAGAGCCTTTGGGACCGCTTAGCCCAAACGCACCGGCACAAAGATCTTGTTGCCATCGCGCTCGATCAGCAACGCCACCGACTTGCCCATGGTGGCCTTGGCCATTGCCGCGCGCACCTGCTCGATGTTCTTGGCGGGCGCGCCGTTGATGGCCAGCAGCACATCCCCCGGCTGCACACCGGCCGCCGCAGCGGGGCCGCGCGCCTGTTCGATCACCAGGCCCTCGCTCACGCCTACCTCGCGGCGCTCCTCGGGGTCCAGCGGGCGCAGCGACAGGCCCAGCTGGCCCTTGCCCACGGCATCGTCGTTGCGCGCCTGCTTGGTCGCCTTATCGCTGGCGTCGCCCAGCGTGGCGGTCAGCTCCAGGGGCTTGCCCTGGCGCCACACCGACAGCTTGGCCTGCTGCCCCGGCTGCGCCTGGCCCACCCAGGCGGGCAGGTCGCCCGAGGCCACGATGGGCTGGCCGTTCACCTGGCGAATCACGTCGCCCGCCTGCAGGCCTGCTTTCTCGGCCGGGCTGCCCTTGCTGACACTGGCGACCAACGCGCCCTCGGGCTTGTCCAGCTGGAAGGATTCAGCAAACGCCTGGTTCACCTCCTGCACGGCCACGCCCAACTGGGCGTGGCGCACCTTGCCGGTGGCCACAATCTGGTCCTTGATCTTGGCGGCCAGCTCGATGGGGATGGAGAACGACACGCCCTGGTAGCCGCCCGAGCGGCTGTAGATCTGCGAGTTGATGCCCACCACCTCGCCGCGCGCGTTGAACAACGGCCCGCCAGAGTTGCCGGGGTTCACCGCCACATCGGTCTGGATGAAGGGCACCAGGCTGTCGTCGGGCAGCGAGCGGCCCTTGGCGCTGACCACGCCCGCCGTCACGCTGTTTTCAAAGCCAAAGGGCGAGCCGATGGCCAGCACCCATTCGCCCACCTGCAGGTCGCGCGTGCTGCCCAGGCGCACGGTGGGCAGATCCTTGGCGTCGATCTTGAGCACGGCCACGTCGGTCTTGGGGTCGGCGCCCAGCACCTTGGCGCGGAACTCGCGCCGGTCAGTGAGCTTGACGACCACTTCGCTCGCGCCCTTGACCACGTGGGCATTGGTCAGCACCAGGCCATCAGAGCTGACGATGAAGCCCGAGCCCTGGCCATGGGTGGGTACGTTGGGCTGGCCTTGCGGGCCCGCGCCGGGGAAACCGAACTGGCGAAAGAATTCGTAAAACGGATCGTTTGGGTCGATCTGCGGGCCACGGCCCTGGCGGGCAGCGGGTTGCTCGTCATCGTCGTCATCGTTGGCCATCGCCGTCTTGGTGCTGCCCGTGACGCTGATGTTGACCACGGCCGGGCCGTTCTGCGCGGTGATCTGCGCAAAGCTGGGCAGCGCACCGCCCGGGGCCATGGCCGTCTGCGCCACGATGGGCGTGGAGGGTGTGACCGCGCGGGCCTGGTGCCCACTGATGAGGCCGGCGCCGGTGGCGCCCACAGCGCCCGCGGCCACCAGGGCCAGGATCAGGCGGCGGGGAGTGGATGCAAGCGTGTTGTTCATGGTGTCTGCCTTTTCAATCAGGGTTGCGATGGAAGGCAGTGTGGGCACGGACACTTAGACGAAACTTAGGCGGCGTGATGTGCCCATGGGTATCTGGACAGCATTCCTGTTTCGTCCCGAGAGCCGTCGACATCGGCACTGCCCCAGACCAGTGCCACCGTGCAAGGGCCGCCCCGCCGCACGGGTGGCGTCCCCCTGCCCGCATCGCGCAGCGATGCGAGAGCGGGGGGAAGGCGCGAAGCGACTCAGGGGGGTGTTCTCTTGTTCACAGGAACATGCCACCCGACGCCTCGATACGCTGGGCATTCACCCAGCGCGTGGCCGGTTGCAGCAGCGAAGCGACCAGCGGGCCGATGTCGTCCGACACACCCACGCGGCCCAGAGCCGTCTGCGCGGCCACAAAGGCGTTGAGCTGCGCGTTGTCGCGCACCGCGCCGCCGCCAAAGTCAGTCTCGATGGCGCCCGGGGCCACCACGTTCACGGTGATGCCACGCGGGCCGAGTTCTTTGGCCAGGTAGCGGCTCAGCACCTCGATAGCGCCCTTCATGGCCGCGTAGGCGGCGTAGCCGGGCAAGGCGAAGCGGGCCAGGCCCGACGACAGGTTCAGGATGCGGCCGCCATCGTTCATCAGCGGCAGCAGGCGCTGCGTGAGGAAGAACACGCCCTTGAGGTGCACGTTGACCAGCGCATCGAACTGCGCTTCGGTGGTTTCGGTGATGGGCGCATGCACGCCCATGCCCGCGTTGTTGACCAGAAAGTCAAACCGCTCGCGCTGCCAGTGGCTGCGCAGGGTTTGCTGCAGCTGCGCAGCGAAGGCTTCGAAGCTGGCTACATCGCCCACATCCAGTGGCAAAGCCACAGCACGGCGGCCCAGCTTTTCGATGTAGGCCACCACTGCCTGGGCTTCGGCGACCTGCTGGCGGTAGGTCAGCACCACGTCGATGCCGCTGTGTGCAGCGGCCAGCGCTGCGCTGCGGCCCAGGCCGCGGCTGCCGCCGGTGATCAAAACGACAGGGGTGGGGGTGGGGGCTGAAGAAAGGGATGAAGCGCTTGTCATGGCAGGGTCCTTTGCAGTGTCTGAAGCCCGGTCACACCGCGTGACCGGGGCTGGGGATGAACTTTATTGGGGTGCCAATCAAAGATAAACCATGCAAAATATGATTCATTGTCCATCCATTAAGAACAATGAACCCTTTAGACCGCATGCAGATCTTTGCCCGTGTGGCCGAGCTGAGCAGCTTTACCCAGGCTGCGCAGGTGCTGGGCCTGCCCAAAGCCAGCGCCTCTCTGGCCGTGCAGCAGCTGGAGGCCCACCTGGGCACGCGCCTGCTGCACCGCACCACGCGGCGCGTGCAGCTGACGCAAGACGGGCAGGCCTTTTACGAGCGCTGCAAGGACTTGCTGGACGATGTGGACGAACTGCAGGCCATGTTTCAGCAGCCCGATGGCGCGGCGCTGCGCGGGCGCGTGCGCATTGACATGTCCACCGGCATTGCCCGCCAGCTGGTGCTGCCTGCGCTGCCCGATCTGCTGGCCCGCCACCCGCTGCTGGAGGTGGAGCTGAGCAGCACCGACCGCCGCGTGGACCTGGTGCGCGAGGGTTTTGACTGCGTGATCCGCGTGGGCCCGGTGGCAGAACCCGGGCTGGTGGCCCGCCCTCTGGGCCTGGTGCGCGTGGCCAGCTGCGCCAGCCCGGGCTACCTGGCGCGCAAGGGCACACCCCAATCACTGGCCGACCTGGCGCAGCATGACCTGGTGCACTACGTGAGCACGCTGGGCACCAAGTCCGCCGGATTTGAAACGATGGGCGACGACGGCAGCCCGCAGTTTCACCCCATGGCTGGGCGTGTCACCGTCAACAGCGCCGAGGCCTACCTGGGCGCCTGCGCAGCAGGGCTGGGCCTGATCCAGGCGCCTTTGCTGGGCGTGCGCGAGCTGATCGACCGGGGGCTGATGGTCGAGGTGCTGCCCCACCACCCTGCCCCGCCCATGCCGGTGACGCTGATCTACCCCCACCGGCGCCACCTGCCCCAGCGCGTGCGGGTGGTGATGGACTGGCTGGCCGCAGTGGTGCAGGCGCATCTGCAGAGCGAGGCCCATGGCGCACCTGCCGCCGCATGAAGGGTTCACGCGGCGCTTCGACTACGCGCAGTCAATGGTTTCCAGTGGATTGAGACCGAATCGACAGCTATTAATTAAATAGCTACTAGCGCTTACTGGATAAGCGCTAGAGGCCAAAATCACTTAAAAATCACATGAACAGTGTCATCGCAACCCTCACCAAGTCCCGCCCAGCCTCACCCGGTGAAGCGGTACACGATGGCCCCCTGCACCACGTCGCCCGGCGCCAGCCAACGCACCGGAAACCCGGGCTGGTTGGGCGCATCGGGATACTCCATGGGCTCCAGGCAGATGCCGTCGCCCGGCTGCCATAGCCAGACGCCCTGCTCTGCGCCCCGCCCCAGGTCGCGCACCGGATCAGCCTTGAGGCCGTGGCCTGCGTAAACCTGCACCCCGGGCGCGGTACTCCATACCTCCATGGTGCGACCAGTGAGGGGCTCGCTCAGCAGCGCCGCAAGACGCAGGCCTTGCGAGGGCGTGACGGGTGACACCGGTGGCGTCCGCACCGCGCCCTCTTCGTCCCACACATGGTCATCCAGCACCAGGTAGTGGTCCAGCCCACCCGCCCGCGCCAGCTGTTCGCTGGGCTCCGCCACGGCGGCACCCACGCTGCGGGCTTGGCGAAGGTCGAAAGGCGTGGCATCTACAGGCTGCACCAACCCGCTAGGACACACATCGGCCGCCAGCGGTACATAGCGGCTGGCGGGCACTTGCAGGGTGTGGCCGTGGGTGCTGCCAGCGCCCGCCAGGTTGAAGAACGCGTGCCCGGTGATGTTGAGCAGCGTGGGGGCGTCCAGCGCCTCGCCCGTCCACGCCATATGCAGCGCGTTGTCGGCCGTGATGTGCAGGCGCAGTTGCAGGCGGAGCGTGCCCGGCACGCCGTCGTCCTCGGTGCGAAAGGTGTGGATCAGGGTGAGCGCATCGGCCTGCACGTCATCCACCGCAAACACCTGAAAGCGGCTGCCCTTGGGCCCGCCATGGTGGTGGTGGGGGCCGCTGTTGGTGGGCAGTTGCCGCTGTGCGCCATCGGGCAGAGTCAACAAACCACTGCGCAACCGCCCAGCCCAGCGGCCGATGAGGGCGCCCATGGAGAGTTGCCCGTCCAGGTAGCCCTGCAGGCTGTCGTAGCCCAGCGCCACATCAACGAGGCCGCCCTGCCCGTCGGGCACCGCCACCTGTACCAGCCGTGCGCCGTAGTTGCTGACGGCCACCTGCAGGCCACCAGCACCGCGCAGGGTGAAGAGGTCAGTCGGTTGGCCGTGAAGCTCTTGCTGAAACGCTTTGCGTGAAAGGGAATAGGCCATGGCTGCGAGTCTATTTGGTGGCGGACGCAGCGGGCGCGTCGCGCGTGACCAGCCAGATGCCCCCGCACACCAGCACCAGGGCCAGCAGGTTCTTCCACTCCAGCAGCGCCTCGCCCAGGAACAGTGCTGACAGCGCCGCGCCGAAGATCGGCACCGTGAAGTTGAACACCGTGACCTGGCTCACGCGGTTGTGCTTGAGCAAGATGCTCCACAGCGAAAACGCGGCCGACGACAGCAGCGCCAGGTACACCAGCAGCACGGTGGTGCCCCAGGTAAAGCCCGTGAGCGAGCCGCCCAGGCCCCAGCCAATGGCCAGCAACGCCACGCCGCCAAGCCCCAGTTGCCAGCCCGTCATCACCACCGAGTCCATGCGCTGCGACACCTGCTTGCCGTAGATGCTCGCAGCGGCCAGCACGAAGGCGGCGATCACCACAAAACCTTCGCCCAGCAGCGTGAAGTCCATGTCCAGCGTGCCGCGCCCCAGGTTGACCACCATCACCCCCGCAAACCCCACCACGCAGCCCCACAGCTTGGCGTGGCTCAGGCGGTCGTTGTGATAGACCCAGTGCGCAAGCAACACGCTGAAGAACGTGCCGGTGGCATTCATGATGGAGCCCTTGACCCCCGTGGTGTGCGCGAGGCCCACGTAGAAGAACACGTATTGCAGCGTAGTCTGCGCCAGGCCCAGCACCACCAGCTGGCGCCCGGCCACAAAGCCCAGCCCCCAGATGGCCTTGCGCGTGGCCACGGCCCAGGCCAGCAGGATCAGCCCCGCGCCCAGAAAGCGCCAGCCTGCAAACACCAGCTGCGTGGGAATGTCATTGCGGGCGATGCCGAACCAGGCGTAGCCGGTCTTGATAGCGGGGTAGGAGCTGCCCCAGAGCAGGCAACACAGCAGCGCCAGCGCGATGACGACCCTGGGGTCGGAAAAACGGGGATGTCCCATGTGAGTTCTTGGTCTCTCTAGTGAAACAGCCCGTGCAAAGACGGGCTGTGAGGGGGAGGCTTGCAGCCCCAGGACGCAGCCTGCAAGGCCACCGTTTCAGTGATCCGTTGCGCTACGCGCCGCCACCAACGCATGCGAAGGGCGCGGCCCAGGCGAGGGCAGCCGCGCAAGGGCCGCCCCACCGCGGATGCGGCGCTTTGCTTGTGTGCGCTGGCTGCGTCCCCCTCCCGTAGCGCGCAGCGCGTAGAGAGAGGGGGAAGGCGCGAAGCGACTCAGGGGGTGTCACTTCAAGTCACCGGTGCGGGGTTGAACAGCACCAGCGCGTTGTGCAGCTTCCAGTGCTCCGCCCAGGTCTTCTTGCGGCCACTCGCCACGTCGAGCAGCAGGTGGAACATCTCCCAGCCCAGCTCTTCGATGGTGGCCTCGCCGTCGGCGATCTTGCCCGCGTTGATGTCCATCAGGTCGTGCCAGCGGCGCGCCAGGTCGCTGCGCGTGGCCACTTTGACCACGGGGCACTCGGCCAGGCCATAGGGCGTGCCCCGGCCGGTGGTGAACACATGCAGGTTCATGCCTGCAGCCAGCTGCAGCGTGCCGCAGATGAAGTCGCTGGCGGGCGTGGCGGCGTACACCAGGCCGCGCTGGTCGCGGTGCAGTTTTTCGCCCGGAGCCAGCACGTGCGCAATGGGCGCGGTGCCGCTCTTGATGATGGAGCCCATGGCCTTTTCTGCGATGTTGGACAGCCCGCCCGCCTTGTTGCCGGGCGTGGTGTTGGCGGCGCGGTCCACGCGGCCTCGGTCAAGATACTGGTCGTACCAGCCGAGTTCTCGCACGATGGCTTGCGCGACTTCAGGCGTGGCGGCGCGGCTGGTGAGCTGCTCCACGGCGTCGCGCACCTCGGTGTTCTCGCTAAACATCACCGTGGCACCCGCGCGCACCAGCAGGTCTGCGCAAAAGCCCACGGCCGGGTTTGCGGTGACGCCCGAGAACGCATCGCTGCCGCCGCACTGCACACCCAGCACCAGCTCGCTGGCCGGGATGGTCTCGCGGCGGCGGGCGTTGAGGCGTTCGAGGTGCGGGCGCGCGCTTTGCACGATGTGGTCGAGCATGGACATGAAGCCCACATGCTCGTCGGCCTGCAGGCACACCGTCTCCGGGCCCAGGGCTGCGTCGCGCTCGTCGGCGATGGGGAAGCTGCCCGGGGGCAGCAGGCGGTCGGGCTGCAGCTTTTCGCAACCGAGACTCACCACCATGACCTCGCCCCCAAAGTTGGGGTTGAGGCTGATGTTGCGCAGGGTGCGGATGGGGATGATGGCGTCGGGCGCATCAATGGCCACGCCGCAGCCGTAGGTGTGCTCCAGGCCGATCACGTCGTCGACGTGCGGAAACGAAGGCAGCAGCTCGTCCTTGATGCGGCGCACCGCCAGGGCCACCACGCCCGCCACGCACTGCACGGTGGTGGTGATGGCCAGGATGTTGCGCGTGCCCACCGAGCCGTCGGCGTTGCGGTAGCCCTCGAAGGTGTAGCCGGTCAAAGGCTCCAGCACCGGAGGCTTCACCGTGGCCATGGGCAGGCCTTCGAGCGCGCGGGCCGAGGGCATCTGCAGCAGGCGCTCGTGCACCCAGCTTCCCGCCGGGATGGCCTTGAGCGCATAGCCGATGGGCACGTTGTAGCGGCGCACCACATCGCCCTCGGCCATGTCCTGCAGCGCCACCTTGTGGCCCTGCGGCACCTTGTCACGCAATGTGATGCCTGCGCCTGGCACGCCGGGCGGCAGCACCGTGCCGGCAGGAAGGCCTCCGTCGTTGGCGACGATGGCGACGTTGTCATCCGGGTGCATGCGGATGGTGAGGGCGGGTCGGTTCATCGGTGGCGCGGTCTCGTCAATTTATGCAATCTCATCAGGCATCAGGCTGCATGGGCAGCACGGTAATCCAGTTCGGGTTGAGCCCCACATCGTGCTCGGCCACCTGGGTCAGGGCACCGCTGCCAGGCGCTATCAAGTGCACACCCACACGGTGGCTGATCTGGCCTGCGGCAATCAGGTGGCGCCCGTCCGGAGTGATGGCAAAGCCCCGGGGCTGCAGTTGCGTAGGCCAGTGGTCGATGGGGGCCAGCAGGCCGGTGACCGCATCGATGGCAAACCCGGCCAGGGTGTGGCTGTTGCGCTCGCTGGTGTACAGCCAGCGGCCATCAGCGCTCAGGTGCAGGTCTGCGCCCCAGGCCGGGCCTGCAAAGCCCGGTGGCAATGTGGGCAGGCTTTGCAGCAGCTCCAGGCCTCCGCTGGCTTCGCCCCAGGCCAGCACATGCACGCAGGCATCCAGCTCACCCAGCAGATAGATGCGGTCGCCCCGCGCGTTGAAGCGCAAGTGCCGGGGACCTGTGCCTGCTGGCAGGGCGAACACCGCAGGGTCGGTGGGTTGCAGCGCGCCCGTGGCGGCGTCGAATCGGTAACGGTGCAATTGCCCGCCCCCCAGTGAGGCGGCCAGCACGAAGCGGTTGCCGGGGCTGACCAGCGCACTGTGGGCGTGGCGACCGGTGGCGTACGTGGTGGCACCACGCCCCGCAGCGACAACCCCGTCTGCAGCGATGGCCTGCACCGCGACCAGGTCCGCACCGTAGGAAGCACTCAGCAGCCAGCGCCCCGTGTTATCGGTGGCCAGGTGGGCCATGCTGGCGGGCAACGCGGCCTCGCTCAACACCTCGGCGCAACCCGCGCGCGCATCCACCGCCAGGGTGACCACGGCCAGCGGGTCGCTGCGGCGCGCCACATACAGGCGGGTGCCGTTCGGGCTGAGCGCCATGGGCATGAGCTGCCCGCCCAGCGCCAGGACCTGCTCGGTGCGCAGCTGCCCCGAATCCGACGCCAGACGGAGCACATGCAACTCACCGCTGTCAGCGCAGGAGACAAATACCAGGGTATCGGTAGCCATCGTGTGTGTAACCATTTCAGTGCACCACGGAGCTGCCCACTACCCTCGGCCGATGGAACGAGCAGGGACTAGGCCAGAGGCGCCGAGCAAGGGCCGCCCCGCAGTAAGGGCGTCGTCCCCCTTGAGGGGGAAGGCGCCGAAGGCGACTCAGGGGGTGCTTCATTTCTTCACAGTCCCATCGCTCGGGGCAGCCAAAGCGAGATGGCTGGCACGTAGGTCACCATCAGCAGCACCACAAACAGCGCCACAAAGAACGGCATCATGGCCTTGGTAACCACACCGAGCGGCAGCTTGGCCACGGCAGCGCCGGTGAAGAGCACCGTGCCCACGGGCGGCGTGATGAGGCCAATGCCCAGGTTGACCATCATGATCATGCCGAAGTGCACCGGGTCCACACCCAACAGCTTGACCACGGGCAGCAGGATGGGCGTGAGGATGAGGATGAGCGGCGACATGTCCATCAGGCAGCCCAGCAGCAGCAGCATGATGTTGATCATGGCGAGGATGACGTACTTGTTGTCCGACAGACTGGTGAGGAAGGCTGTGACCTTCATCGGGATCATCATCATCGTCATCAGGTAGCCAAAGGCCGCCGCAAAGCCGATGAGGATCATCACCACCGTGACTGTCTTCACGGTGCGGTGCACCAGCTTGGGCAGGTCGCGCCACTTGTAGTCGCGGTAGATGAACATGGTCACGAAGAAGGCCCACACCACGGCAATCGACGCCGACTCGTTGGCCGTGAAGACGCCCGACAAAATGCCGCCCAGGATGATGACCATGGTCATCAGGCCCCACAGCGCCTCCACACAGATCTTGAGCGCCTGCTTGAGCGGGATCACCTCGCCCTTGGGGTAGCCTTCCCGGTGCGCGGTGAACAGGCACAACGCCGCGAGCGTGAGGCCCATGAGCAGCCCCGGCAGCACGCCGGCCATGAACAGCGCGGCAATCGACACCGTGCCCCCGGCCGCCAGCGAATACAACACCGCGTTGTGGCTGGGCGGAATCAGGATGGCCTGCACCGAACCGCTCACGGTGACTGCCGTGGCAAAGGGGCGCGGGTAACCCTTCTTTTCCATCTCGGGGATCAGCACCGAGCCGATGGACGCCGTATCAGCCACCGACGAGCCCGAGATGGCGCCGAAGAAGGTGGACGCCAGGATGTTGACCAGCGACAGCCCGCCCCGGATAAAGCCCACCAGCACGCCCGCAAACGCCACCAGGCGCCGGGCCATACCACCCTCGGCCATGATGGCTCCAGCGAGCACGAAGAACGGAATGGCCAGGAGCGAGAATTTGTTGACGCCCGAGGCCACCTGGATCATCACGGCATCGAGCGGAAGGTCAATCCACAACGCACCGACCAGGGCCGAGAGGCCCAACGAATAGGCGATCGGCACACCGATCATCATGAGCACGAAGAAGGTGCCCAGCAGTACCAAGGTATCCATGATCAGGCGCCTTCCGTCAGTTCTTCAAAGCGCACGATGCGCCGGTGGTTCTGCGGTCCGAAGACCATCTTCTCCAGCACAAACAGCAGCGTGACGGCCGCGCCGATGGGCAGCGACGCATAGGTGGCGCCCACGGGCAACCAGGGCAGCTCCGCAATGCCCTGGCCCCAGGTTTCAATGCACAGGTTGGTGCCATACCAGGCCACAAAGCCGCAGATGACCAGCATGAGCAGATCCACCAGCACCGCCAGCAGCCGCTGCAACGGGGCGGGCAATTTTTCGGTGAGCATGTTGACGGCGATGTGCCCGCCCGCACGGTAGGCCGCCGCAGCGCCGATGAAGGTGAACACCATCATGAGCAGGATGGCGATGGGCTCGGGCCACTGCGAGCCCGTGCCCATCACGTAGCGGCTGAACACGCCCCACGGGATGATCAGCGACATGAAGAAGATGGCCGTGCCGGCCGCCCAGATGGTGGCCAGGTAGAGCCGGTCCATCCAGCGCAAAAAGGGGTGGTCCATACAAGCAGGTCTGAAAGACAAAGAAAAAAAGGCGCAGGCAACCCACCAGGAGCTCGCCCGCGCAAGACGCAAATCCAGTGCTTACTTCACCGCCTCAATGCGCTTCATCAGGTCTGCATAGTTGGCGCCGTACTTGGCACGCACGGGGGCAGTGGCGTCATAGAAGGCCTTGGTGTCCACGTTGATGAACTCCACACCGGCTGCCTTGAGCTTGGCGGTGTAGTCCTCCACGCTCTTGTCCCACAGGGCGCGCTGCTCCAGCTGCGCTTCGCGGCCAAACTTCTTGAGCAGGGCCTGGTCGTCCTTGGAGAGCTTGTCCCACGTGACCTTGGAGACCACCAGCAGTTCGGGAATGATCAGGTGGTTGGTCTGCGTGTAGAACTTGGCACCGGTGCTGTAGTGGTTGCTGGTGAAGAAGCTGGGCGCATTGTTTTCAGCGCCATCCACCACGCCGGTCTGCAGGGCGGTGAACACTTCGCCGTAACCCATCGAGATGCCGTTGCCGCCCATGGCATTCATGGTGTCCACGAACAGCGGGTTGCCCATCATGCGCACCTTCTGGCCCTTGAGGTCAGCAGGGCTGCGCACAGGCTTCTTGGTGTACAGGCTACGCGATCCGCCATCCATCCAGCCAATGGCCACCAGCTTGGCGGGCGACGCGCTGATCTTGGCCAGCAGTTCATCGCCAATGGCGCCGTCGATCACTGCACGCATATGGTCCTGGCTGCGGAACACGAAGGGCATGTTGAACACATTCACCTCAGGCACCACCGTGCCCACCGGGCCGAGCGAGGTGCGCAGGATGTTGATGGCGCCGAACTGCGTCTGCTCGATCATTTCCTTCTCGCCGCCCAGCACGCCACCGGGGAAGGTCTGGATCTTCAGGCGGCCATTGGTGGCGGCGTCAAGCTTCTTGCCCATGTTCTCCACCGCCACCACATTGGGGTAGCCAGCGGGATGCACGTCAGCCGCCTTCAGCACCATGGACTGGGCCTGGGCGGCAACGGGAAGCATTGCCATCGCGGCCACAGCGGCGGCGCAGGCAGTCAGCAGGGATCGGCGAAAGGTCATGGTTTGTCTCCGGTGTAATGGTTTTTGAGTGATGCGAAATGGACGGGAATCCCGGCGCCAAGGGTCATTCGAAAGGACCGGTGCGCACGAACGGACCGCCCTGGTAGATGACGGCGGGGTCGCTCAAGTCGGGGTGCGGGTCGGCCGCCTCCACCTTGGCGCGGAAGGGCTCGGAGCTGTCCTGCGGGCGGTAGCCGATGTGGCGCGCCAGGGTGTTGTCCCACCAGGTGGTGGTGTTGTCGCCCATGCCGTAGATGATGGTGTGGCCTACCACTGGCGCCGTGAGGCTGGCAACAACCAGGCGCTCCAGGTCGTCGTAGCTCATCCAGGTGGCCAGCATGCGGCGGTTGCGCGGCTCGGGGAACGATGAGCCAATGCGCAGGCACACGGTTTCAATGCCATAGCGGTCAAAGTAGAAGCGCGACAGGTCTTCGCCAAAGGCTTTGGACACGCCGTACAGGCCGTCAGGCCGGGCCGGGTCGTTGGGGCCCACCACTTCGTCCTGGCGATAAAACCCGGTGACGTGGTTGGAGCTGGCAAACACCACCCGCTTGACGCCTTGCTTGCGCGCCGCTTCATACAGGTTGTAGACCCCCACGATATTGGCCTGCAGGATGGGCTCCCAGGGCTGCTCGGTGGACACGCCCCCGAGGTGCACCACGGCATCAACGCCCTCCAGCAAGCTGAGCACGGCGCCGGCGTCTTCGAGGCGTGCGGGGCGCAGCTCCTCCCCTGCGCCTTCGTCGCCCAGGTTCGCGATATCAGACAACCGCAAGGTGGTGCAGTAGGCTTTCAGGCGCGCACGCAATTCCTGGCCCAGGCCTCCGGCAGCTCCGGTCAATAACAGGCGTTGGAAACGAATAGGCGTCGGATGGCAAGGCATGGCGGTTACAAAGGCAGAGGTTCTTGGTACAGTGGCAACAGATTCCGTTGAACGTCATCAGTTGTCGTACAACGAAAAGCAATGTACCGCTTCTGCCCCCGGCGCCCCATAGGGATAACACCAAGAAATGACCACCGATACCCCGCTTCGCCGCAAGCCCCGCACACTGGCCCTGGAGCTTGTCGAATCCCTGGGAGACCGCATCCGCGACGGCCGCCTGGCCCTGGGCGACAAGCTGCCCACCGAGGCCGCCATCATGGCCGAGTTCAGCGTGAGCCGCACCGTGGTGCGCGAGGCGATTTCCAAGCTGCAAGCCTCTGGCCTGGTGGAAACGCGGCACGGCATCGGCACCTTTGTGCTGGGGCTGGGGCAGGCGCCCGGCTTCAAGATCACCCCCGACCAGTTCAGCACCCTGCGTGACGTGATTGCCGTACTGGAGCTGCGCATTGGGGTAGAAACTGAAGCCGCCGCGCTGGCCGCGCAACGCCGCACCGAGGCCAACCTGAAAGCCATGCGCGAGGCGCTGGACGCCGTGGCAGCCGCCGTGGATGCGGGCCGCGACGCGGTGGCGGCGGACTTCCAGTTCCACCTGGAAATCGCACGTGCCACGCAGAACAGCCACTTCGCCGAACTGATGGGCACGCTGGGCAGCATGATCATCCCGCGCGCCCGCCTGGCCGCCATGGATTCGGCCAATGACGAGCGGCGCCAGTACCTGCGCCGTGTCAACGGCGAACACGAAAGCATCTACGACGCCATCGTGGGCCAGGACCCCGACGGTGCACGGGCCGCCATGCGCACCCACCTGGCCAACAGCCGCGAACGTCGGCGGCGCGCGCAGGCCGAAGCGGGCTGAATCACCCCAGCCGAGTCACTCCTTCATGAACCCTGGGGAATCATGGCCAAGGTGAGGTACCCGGTTGTCCCATCAGTAGTTACCCGACACCCGAGAGGACTTCATATGTTGTACGATGACATACAACGAAATGTTGCAATGCTTTCGCGCGGTCGGGCCTGCGGCGCCGTTCAAACCACCAGGAGTTGTCTGTCGTAAAGCCCTCAGCGCACATTGAAAGACATCCTTCCTGGGTGCAGCGCCAGTTTGCGCTGCGCACTCGGCATGCAACCGCCCCTTATTTTCTCAACACCCTCTTCTTCACCACCACACCACCACCATGCATGCAAACCTGATTGGCGGCGCCTGGACTGACGGCGTTCGCACCTACCAGAACACCAACCCCTCTGACACGCGCGATGTGATCGGCGACTACGCCGTGGCGAGCCGCGAGCAGGCGCTCGAAGCTGTGGCCGCCGCACACGCGGCCTTCCCGGCATGGAGCCTGTCCACGCCCCAACAGCGCTTTGACATCCTGGACGCGGTGGGCAACGAGATCATCGCCCGCAAGGCCGAGCTGGGCGACCTGCTGGCCCGCGAAGAAGGCAAGACCCTGCCCGAAGCCATTGGCGAAGTCGGCCGCGCCGCGGCCATCTTCAAGTTCTTTGCCGGCGAGGCGCTGCGCCCCGGCGGCGAGATGATCCCGTCCGTGCGCCCTGGCGTGGGCATCGAGATCACGCGCGAACCCCTGGGCACCATCGGCATCATCACGCCGTGGAACTTCCCCATCGCCATCCCGGCCTGGAAGATCGCGCCCGCATTGGCCTACGGCAACTGCGTAGTGTTCAAGCCCGCCGAGGTGGTGCCCGGCTCCGCCTGGGCGCTGGCCGACATCCTGCACCGCGCAGGGCTGCCTGCCGGTGTGTTCAACCTGGTGATGGGCCGGGGCTCGGATGTGGGCGCCGTGCTGCTGGAAGACGAGCGCATTGCGGGCGTGAGCTTTACCGGCTCCGTTGGCACTGGCCAGCGTGTGGCCGCCGCCTGCGTGCCGCGCGGTGCCAAGGTGCAGCTGGAGATGGGCGGCAAGAACCCGTTTGTGGTGCTGGACGACGCCGACCTGAACGTTGCTGTGGGCGCCGCCATCAACAGCGGGTTCTTCTCCACCGGCCAGCGCTGCACCGCCAGCAGCCGCTTGATCGTGACCGAAGGCATCCACGACCGCTTCGTGGCCGCCATGGTCGAGAAAATGAAGACCCTGAAGGTGGACGACGCCCGCAAGGCCGGCACCGACATCGGCCCCGTGGTGGACGACCGCCAGCTGGCGCAGGACCTGGAATACATCGGCATCGGACAGCAGGAGGGCGCCAAGCTCACCTACGGCGGCGAAGCCCTGGAGAAGAACGCCGACGGCGCGCCCGGCTACTACCTGCGCCCCGCCCTGTTCACCGAGACCACGCCCGGCATGCGCATCAACCGCGAAGAAATCTTCGGCCCCGTAGTCAGCGTGCTGCGCGCCAAGAACTATGAAGAAGCGCTGGCTATGGCCAACGACACGCCCTTCGGCCTGGCCAGCGGCATCGCCACCACCAGCCTCAAGCACGCCACGCACTTCAAGCGCCACGCCCAGGCCGGCATGGTGATGGTGAACCTGCCCACGGCGGGCGTGGACTACCACGTGCCGTTTGGCGGCCGCAAGAGCAGCAGCTACGGCCCGCGCGAGCAAGGCCGGTATGCGGCCGAGTTCTACACCACGGTCAAGACGGCCTACACCCAGGCCTGAACCTGGCGCCGCCGCCGACGCGGCGGCGCCAGCAGCCACGGTGCTTGCCCTGCGTCAAATTGCCACAAAATCCGGCCCTGGCGCCGATGCAGAAAGCGAGTAACGCTATAACATTTATAGCAAATCGCCTCGCACCGCTGTGTGGCCGCAGTATCATCGCGCCCCATGACCGCCCTCCCACGAACAACCTTTGCCGCGCTGCGCCTGTGGGTGCTGGCATGGTTCGTGGCGTCGATGGGGGTGGCGATTGCATCGCCGCTGGTGAACCCGCAATCCTTCGAAGTGATCTGCTCGGGCACCGGCGCCATCAAGCTGCTGGTGCAGACCGATGACGGCACGGTGGAGATGGGCGCCATGGGCATGGACTGCCCCTTGTGCGCCACTCCCAGCGCGCCGCCCCCCACCCCGGTAGCCGCCGTGCTGCCACCCCACCCCCTGGCCCATGCGCTGCAGCCCGTCGAGGCCGCCCGCATCGCGGCGGCCACTGCAGCCCCCCTGCCCGCACGCGGGCCCCCATCGCGCTCTTGATCTGAAGCCTGTTGGCAGTACCCCGTACCTGGTGGTCGGGCGCTGCCTTGTTCCCGCTGGTTTCCAGACCGCGCAGCCCTGCGTGCACTCCACGCGGGCCTGGCTGCGCTGTCGCCTCAAGACAAGAGCGTTTTCATGTCCCGTATCTCCTTTGCTTCGCGCAGCGCTGTGGCCTTTCCGCGCCTGCCCCTTTCCCCTCTGTGCCTGGGGGTGCTTGCCACCTGCGCGCTGGCCTCGGTGGCAGCCCATGCGCAGACCGCCACCACACCCACATTGCACGCCGTGGATGTGGTCGATGCCGCCGCATCCCCCAATGGCAAGCTCAGCCTGGACACGCCCGTGGACACGGGCAGCCGCCTGGGTCTGACGGCGCGCGAGAACCCCGCCTCCGTCACCGTGGTGGACCGCGCCACCATCGACGCACGCGGCGCGCAAGACACGCAGGAGATCCTGCGCGCGGTGCCGGGCGTGGTGGCGCACAACGCGCCGGGTTCAATGTCTGCGCACTACCGGGGCTTCACCAGCAACTCGGTCGCGCAGCTCTACAACGGCATCAACCCGCAATACGGCAGCGCCACGCGTGCGGTCGATAGCTGGATCTACGACCGCGTGGAAGCCATCGGCGGTGCCTCAAGCTTTTTGTACGGCTCGGGCGGCGTGGGTGGCTCCATCAACTACATCACCAAAACGGCCGAACGCAGCGACTTTGCCGAGGGCCAGCTGCGCCTGGGCTCCTACGACCTGAAGGAAGTGTCGGTGGGTCTGAACCGCCGCATCACGGGCGGCGACGGCACTGCAGGCCCCGCGCACTACGCGCGCATCGACCTCAACCACCGCAACGCTGGCAGCTGGACCGAAGGCACCAAGACCCAGTCCACCCAGCTCGCCACGTCGCTGCTGTCGGACCTGGGCGGCGGCTTCAGCCACACGCTGGCCTACGAATACCAGAAGGACCATGTGGACCGCCCCTACTGGGGAACGCCCGTGCTCAACCCCGCCGTGGGCGCGCTGACCATCGACCCTGCCACGCGCTTCAAGAACTACAACAGCGCCGACGGCATGTACGAGCACCACGTGCAGTGGCTGCGCTCAGTGGCGCAGTGGCGCGTGTCGGACGCGCTGCAGCTCAAGAACACGTTCTACGTGTACGACGCCCTGCGCGACTACCGCAATGTCGAGATCTACACCTTCAACGCGAGCAACACGGCCGTCACGCGCACGGCACCCTACCTGCAGCGCCACGACCAGACGCTGGTGGGCGACCGGCTGGAGGGCACGTACCAAAGCCAGCTCGCAGGCCGAAAGAGCGACTGGGCCTTTGGCCTGGACGTGAGCGTGAACAAGCAGACGCGCTTCCCGTTCGGCCCCTCGGTCACCGTGAGCACGGTCAATCCCTACAACTTTTCCACCGAGAATTTCTTCGACATTCCCGGCATGTCGCCCGTCCTGAACCCTGACAAGGACAACAAGATCACAAACACGGCGCTGTACCTGGAAAACCGCACCCTGGTGGCCTCCGGCGTGAACCTCATCACCGCCCTGCGGCACGAGCGCATCGAGCTGGACCTGGTGAACCGCCGTGCGGTGACGGCCACATCGCCTGCCACCTTCAGCCGCAGCTACAGCCCCACCACCGGCCGCCTGGGCGTGGTGTGGGACATTGCGCCGGGCGCAAACTTGTATGCGCAGGCCTCCAACGCGGCCGACCCACCCTCGGGCTCGCTGGCCTCGGCCTCGTTTGCCGATGTGCGCAACAACAGCGAACTGACCACGGGCCGCCAAATCGAGGTGGGCAGCAAGTTCGACTTCTGGGACGGCAAGGGCAGCGCCACGGTGGCGGCCTTTGAAATCCGCCGCAAGAACGTCGCATCGCAAGACCCGTCCAACCCCAACCTCACGGTGCTGGTGGGCGAACAGTCGTCCAAGGGCATCGAGCTGTCGGCAGGCATCCGCCCCACGCCACAGTGGCAGCTGCAGGGCAACCTGTCGCTGATCCGCGCGCGGTACGAGAACTTTGTGCAAGGCGGCGTCTCGCGCGCGGGCAACGTGCCGCAACTGGTGCCGCAGCAGGTGGCCAACCTGTGGGCCTCGTACGCGATCACACCCACCGTCACCGCCAGCGCGGGTGTACGCCATGTGGGCAAGGTGTATGGCAATGCGGCCAACACCAAGTTCTGGCCGTCGTACACGCTGCTGGACCTGGGCCTGGCCTGGAAGGTCAACAAGACCACCACGCTCACCACCCGCGTGCGCAACGCCACCGACCGCATCTACGCAGCCGAGACGCGCGACCAGGTCTACCTGGGCGCACCGCGCACGCTGGACGTAACGCTGCACACCGCGTTCTGACGCAGGCGGAGCACCGGATATGCCACACGCCAAACGCTGGCTGTACCTCGTCCACCGCTGGCTGGGCGTGCTGCTGTGCGCCTTCTTCGCCATGTGGTTCGTCTCGGGCGTGGTGATGATGTACGTGGGCTACCCCAAGCTCACGCAGGCCGAGCGCCTGGCCCATCTGCCACCGCTGCGCAGCGCCATGCAGGGCCCCGAGCGCCTGCTGGAGCCCGCCGATGCCCTGCAGCGCGCGGGCGTGGCGGGACCGCTGCAGGACCTGCGGCTGGCGGTGGCCAGCGGCGGGCGCGCGGTGTACCTGGTGGTTCCCGCCGCCCCCACCGGCGACGCCGCACCACGCCCGCGCAGGCCTCCGGCGCCTGCGGTCATCGACGCCGTCACCGGCGAACGGTTGCAGCGTGTGGACGCCGCGCACGCCATCGCCTCGACCCGCGCCATCGCGCAGCAGCCCGATGCCGCCATCGACTACCAGGGCACGATCGACGAAGACGCCTTCACCCACTCGCGCGCTTTGGATATGCACCGCCCGCTACACCGCCTGCACCTGGGCGACAGCGCGGGCACCGTGGTCTATGTGTCCGGCACCACCGGCGAGGTGGTGCGCGATGCGCCGCTGCAGGAGCGCGCCTGGAACTATGCCGGCGCCTGGATCCACTGGCTCTACCCCTTCCGGGGCAATGTCTTCAACGGCTACTGGACGGACATCGTCAACTGGCTGTCCATTGCGGGCATCGTGCTCACGCTGACGGGCACCGTGGTGGGTGTGCTGCGCTGGCGCTTCCAGGGCCGGTACAAGACCGGTTCGCGCACGCCCTACCGGGGTTTCATGATGCGCTGGCACCATGTGTTCGGGCTGGTGTTTGCGCTGATCACATTCATCTGGATCTTCAGCGGCCTCATGTCCATGAACCCATGGAAGATTTTTGACAGCGGCGCCGCGCCACTGCGCCAGCAGGCCATGAACGGCGGCCCGCTGGTATTGCCCCCGCAAGCCGCCGCCGTGCAGGCTTTGCTGTCAGGCGTTTCGCCGAACACGCGGGAGCTGCGCTGGGTGCAAAGCGCGGGCCACCCGCTGGTACTTGCGTACAGCCCGACCGGCGCCCCCGCGCTGCTCGACGCGACCACAGCCGTACCCCACCAGTGGCCCCCAGGCGCGGTGGCCGAGGCTGCAGCGCGCCTGCTGCCCCACGCCGTGACGCGCACCGAAACGCTGACCGCCTACGACCTGCATTACTACGACCGCGCCACCCACACCATGACGGGTGGGGGCGACAAGCCGCTGCCCGCGCTGCGCCTGGTGTTTGACGACCCCCATGCCACCTGGGTCCACATCGACCCCCACACCGGCGCCGTACTCGGCCGCACCGACAGCCACCGCCGTACCAGCCGCTGGCTGTTCTCCATGCTGCACAGCTGGGACTGGCTGCCGCTGCTGGAGCGGCGCCCGCTGTGGGACATCGTTCTCATTGTGCTGAGCCTGGGTGGTGCGGTGCTGAGCGCAACGGGGGTTGTCATTGGATTGCGGCGGCTGGGCGCCAAGTTCGCATTCGCAGCGGGCCCAGCGTCGCAGCTTGCCGGACAGGGCCGCCGCAGGCGCGCCCGTGTCTTGCCTACGACAGGTGGCTGAGCCGTCATTTTTTGTTTGATACTTTTTGTTTCAAACAACTACACTGGGCTTCACCCACCGCACGTCCATCCCGGGCGTGCGGGGGCTCCATCCCTCGCAGAGATTTTCCCCATGCAACTGATCCGCACCATCACTGGCGCCGCCCTCCTGTTGGCCGCTGGCACTTCGGCCTGGGCCGCCACCGACTACAACCGCCCACCTGCAGGCGACGCGCAATACCGGCAGTGCCTGAGCTACTCTGCCACCGTCTACGAGGGTGGCAACGAGCCCAGCCCCATCAAGGGCCAAACCAAGGCCCAGGCCTGGTGCACCTGCATGTGGAACGAAACGCCCGAAGATTTCAAGGGCAACCTCGTGAAGTTCGCCGAAACCCGCAAGGGCAAGGAAACCAACAAGCTGTGCGAGAAGCATTCGGACTGGAGCGAATAAGCGCCACGGTGCAATAGACCGGTTGGCGATTTCCCACGACAGCTGAAGTGCCCCCATGTTCGCCCAAGCTGTTGGGTTTCAATCAGTGTGCCAACCTACAGGCCATCAAGGCACAAGACGAAATGATGGGCTCGCTGCTGGACGTAAAGGCCTGAGCCAGCAGTGTGCAGTCAGGCGGAATTCCTTCGGCGCTGACCCGGCACCCAAAGCTCGTACTCTTGCGTCCTACCTGCCCGTCGTAAAAGTCTGTAACCCCCTCCGCCTTATCTCCTGCGTTCCCCGCGCGCAGACCGCTCCTGATTCCATAGCTGCTTGCGAATTCCCCACGGCCTCTGTAGCCCGATTCATTGCATTCACCGCCGCCCCCATCGGCCCGTCCCATGTAGGGGTCATTCCTAGCTAGGAACACTCCTAGCTAGGAGCCTTCCCAGTTTCGCGCGCTGATGCATGTAGGCACAGTCGCGCGCCATGCAAGTCGCCCCCTCAGCCTCCACCTACGCGCCAGCCCCTGGCGATCTGGCCAGCCCGCCCGCTCCTGGCAGTGCATTCAACAGCTATACAGACCAGCCCCAGGACAACGCTGGCGCCTTCACCGACAGCGGCCCAGGCGGCTATGGCCAGCCCGACCCCTACGCTGACACGGCCTTGGCCAGCACCTCCCTCTTCGCCCCCACCGACCACACCCCCAGCACCACACTGGCCCTGATGGTGCAGGCACAGACCAAACCTCTGCTGGTCACCCCGGAGAACGCAGCAGGCCTGGGCATCGACTTTGCACACACCAAGCCCCTGACCGTCACCCCGGAGAACGCAGCAGGTCTCGGTATCGACCTGGTGCAGACCAAACCCCTGCAGATCACTCCCGAGAACCCAGCCATTGGCACTGCCAGCGCCCAGGCAGCAGCCCCCCACGCCAGCCCCACCGAGGTCGCCGCCCTGGAACTGCTGCTGGCCGAGCCCGCCAACCAGGAGATGGTGGCCCAGTTCGGCCCGCCCCTGCGCCCCTTGAACACCGACACCGACGTCGGCCAAGGCATCCTCGCGCGCTTTGGCCCCGACCTGGGCGCACGCCTGACCCAGTTGCAAGAGGCGCACAACGCCGTACGCGACCAATTCCTGCAGGCCCTGGACCACGCCCAGCAAAACCCCGGCCCCGAAGTGGCAGGCAGCGAACTGATCGCACGGCACTCCAGCGGAGGCGATGCCGAGCACATCACCGAGCAGACACTGCACAGCGTCACCCACCCGCCAAGCGCCAATCAGGCCAGCGACCTCCAGGCCATTGAAGCCCAGGCGCTCGCCGCTGGCGGGCAACACCAGAACCTCTGGCGCCTGAGCGACCCCGCCGAATTCGCCAAGGCCTACGCCAGCGGCGACAGCCCCGCACAAAAAGCCTTTGCCCAACTGCACGGCAAAGAGCCCCTGCAGTTCCATGACGAAGTGCGCACCGGAGAAACCGATGCGGGCCCCCAGATCACCCCCGCCTACTACAGCCTGGGCGAGAGCCAGCTGGTACTCGGCGGCCCCACCGTCACAGAAAACGGCAACCCCGGCCCCTGGGCAGCCAGCACCTGGCAACCCACCCAGCTCACCCCCGAACAAAACCGGGATCTGATCAACAACGAATACCTGTGGTTTGACCCCGTCAACGGCTGGAGCACGGACCTGGCCAACAACATCCGGCAAAGCACCAGCTTCCTGGACAAGGCGCTGCCCATGGTGTTTGCAGGCGTCATGACCTTCGCCACCGCAGGGGCCTTTGGCATCACCGCCGCCAGCGCCAGCACCAGCCTGGGCCAAAGCATGGCGCTGGGCGCCATCAGCAGCGCCACCATGCAGCTGACCACCGGGGGCAAGATCGACCTGGGCGACCTGCTGCGCTCGGCACTGACGGCCGGAGTGAGCTTTGGGGTGATGAACGCCACAGGCATGAACGAGCTGCTGCAAGGCGGCGATCTGGCTACGCGCAGCCTGGGGCACCTGGGCAAGGCGGGCCTGCAGGGTGTGCTGCAAGAAGCCACGGGGGGCAAGTTCAAGGACGGCCTCACAAACAGCCTGCTGGCCAGCGTGGCGGGAGAAGTGGGCAAGAGCCTGGAGGTGCAGATCGCCGAGCTCAGCAAGAACGAAGGCCTGAGCGTGCAAGAAGCCAGCATGCTGCGCCTGCTCGGCCGGGCGGCCAGCAGCGCAGTGAAGGTTGCGGGCAGCAATGACCCGGCGGCGGGGTTTGCGAGTGACTTCCTGGGCGAAGTGCTGGGCGAAGAGCTGCGGGGCGCGCAAGGAAAGGGGCAAAGCCAAAGCCAGAACGCAAGCCAGGCAGGGAATGAGGGACAACCAGGAGACAGGCCCTCCAGCGACTGGGTGAGGAACCTGGGGGCCAGTGAGGTGGATGCGCAGGGGGGGCTGGGCCTGCGGCCAGGGCTCGGAGGACAGGGCCTGCAAATCTCGGGCGACGCGCTATCGAACTGGAGCGACGAAATCGACGGCGGGATCGCCCTGAACGGCAGCATGGCCCCCGACGCGCAAGCGATCACTGAAGCAGTGGTCGGCAAGGGCCAAGGCCCGCTGGCAGCACTGGAGGCAGCGGGGCTGGACAAGCAGCAGCAAATAGCGGCCTACGGTCAGTTGCTGGCTAGCGGTCAGATACTGCTCAACGCGCAGGGCGTGCCCATCGTGCAGCCGGGGCAGGTGCTGCAGTTTGATCTGTCGGATACAGGCGCAGCGCAGCTGGGCGGGCGGGCCATTGCGGTGGAGAGTGCGGGGCGGGAGGCGCTGGCCCAGCAAGCCAGCGCAGCAAGCCAAGGCATGAGTCCCGAGCAGGCCGCTGAGATCTACATGCGATACGGAGGACGCTCTGCCAGCTACGCAGGCTTGGAGCCCAACTGGAGCGGCCGCATGGTGGACGTACCAGGGGGTGCGGTAGACGCCCTGGGCAACCCCACCGGCATGCCCGAGCAAGTCTGGGTCAGTGACAAACCATCGAGCAGTTGGTCGCAAGGCGTAGGCAATGCACTACAAACCGGCGCCATGCTGATAGACGGAGCTGTGCAACTGGGAGTGAATGGCACCATCAACGGCATGCTGGCCCGCCCCGCCAGCGGGCTGGCGGCGCTGCCCGCATTGTTCATCAACGGCACAGAAGCCTACACCGCCATCCAGGCAGACCTGCAAGAGCGCATGAGCCTGCAAAGCAACAACCCTGGGGCCATCGCCATCCAGCAAAGCCTGGGCCAGATGCTGCAGCCCGTGGGACAAACCCTGGACCAGCTGAGAACCGCCAGCGAGAACCGGTTCGGTGATGGTTGGACGACGGCGGGCTTCACGGCTGCGCAAGCGGCGTTGGAAGTGGGTGGGTTCTTGGGCGGCGTAGCGGCCATCCCTGGAGGTCGGGCTGCACTGTACGGGCTGGGGGACAGCATCCAGGGGGGATTGAATACACTGGTGGATGCCATGCCGGTGGGGTCCGGGGATGCTGCGCGCAGGGGCGCGGCGTCGCAGGTGGGGGCTGTGGGGGATTTGGAGAGGCTGAGGGATACCCACAAGACGAACGATGTGTCGCGCTCATACGGTAGCAATGAATTGGAACGGCATTTTGTTGGTCCGCAGCGCCCAATTAGTCGACAGCGTTTAGATATGTTAACTGCGCATCCTGATGCGCACTCAATTGAGCGTCACGGCGGCTCAGTCACAGATCCGCAGCTGATGTATAGATCGCTAACTGGGATTGCCCCCGATGGGCATGTGAAGATTGATGGAAAGAGCGGTAAGGTCATCTTGCCCCCTATGTCTTCCGCTTTCCATTCCGATCAACTTTTAGCTTACGCCGATGATGCCATTCGAAACAACGGCACTTTGGCCACAAAGATCACTCAGAACCCTGGGGCTCAGTATGTAACGCTAACTCCAGAGGATGTCGGTGATCTTGGTTACAACTTGGGGCGAGGTTATGCCCGTATCGGTGGCAGTAAGCTTGATCCAACATTGCAAGGGGCGCCGAAGTTGATTGAAAACCTCAGGAGCGTTCAGGCTACTTATGGGTTCAATCCGCTCACAAATCGGTGGGAGCCTGTGACAATTTTCCCTGCGAGATAACGAATGAATCAATATCCAGTTCTCAAGAATCTACTGGTTTCCATCATGTCGGTAGATGTCGGCTTGTCGCAAGAGCGTGAGGAGGCGGCTTTGGTGGCTTCTCTGGCAAACGGAGAGTATCGTCAGAAAATTCGCCACGAGTTAGAGGCTGCATTTCTCGATGAGGATTTTTCCTGGATGAACCTGCTCGACAATGAAAATTATTGTGTCTTTCCGGCTGACTCCGAGGAAGAGGCAAAAGAATACGTCAAGGCACGACTGTGGAATAGGATAGTTGCGATGGAGTCTTGATCTCGGTCTGCTAGTTTTTTGCTAGCGGGCATCGCCTGATGGACCTCCCAGAGGCTTTATTGCTTGTCGCATCTCGGACGACCATATGGGCGCTTACATACCCGGGGCAAAACTGCCCAATTTCTCATTGCGCCACCAACCAGCCCACCTCGCACAACCAGACCCATGTTAGTGAGGCCCTCCGCGCCAGCGTATTGACGCCATCAAGGGGTATTTACCTCACCCGCTGTCGGGGGCTGTAGGACGTCTCAGGTATTCCAGCCTGGCAGGTCGCGCTGCACCTTTCGCAGTAGTGCAGGCCAGGCAAAGGCGCCGCCCAGGCCGCCCGTCTGCACACGCATGGCCTGGGCCACGCCGCTCACGATCTGGGGGTTTACGGCGATCAACTCGCCACCTGCCTGCGCGTCGATCTGAATGCGGCAGGTGTTCTCGAAGGTGTACATCGAGAGGAACGCGTCGGCAATCGTCTTGCCCACGGTGAGCAGGCCGTGGTTGCGCAGCATGAGGAAGTTGGCCTCGCCCAGGTCGGCCTGCAGGCGTGGCTTTTCTTCGTCGCGGAAGGCCACGCCCTCGTACGCGTGGTACGCCAGCGAGCCCAGCACGAAGGTACTTTGCTGGCTGATGGGCAGCACGCCGCCCTTCTGGGCGCTGACGGCCACACCGGCACGCGTGTGGGTGTGCAGCACGCAGCCGGCTTCGGGCCGGGCCTCGTGCACGGCGCTGTGGATCACAAAACCGGCCGGGTTCACGGGGAAGGGCGAGTCGTGCAGCTTGTTGCATTGCATGTCCACCTTGATCAGGCTCGATGCCGTGATCTCGTCGAACATGAGGCCGTAGGGGTTGATGAGGAACTGGTGCTCGCCCGGACCCGACACCGATTCGGGCAGTTTGGCGCTGATGTGGGTGAAGACCAGGTCGCTCCAGCCGTACAGCGCAACGAGCCGGTAGCACGCGGCCAGGTCGCAGCGCAGCTGCCATTCTTCGGGGCTGACGCTGTCTTGCAGCGAAGGGATGTTAAGCATGGGGTGTCTCCGATGGTGGGGGTAGGACACCCACTGTAGGGCGGTAGGGCGGGCGAGTCTGTCAGGCAGGCTACAGGTGCTTCGCTTTTTGTGAATGCTATGAAAATAATAGCTTCCTAAGTCCATCCATCAAGCGCCAGGGCCGAATTTTGTTCAAATTCCTGTGCCCTGGGGCCCTGCCCGGTCTATCAGCGCCCGTGTCTTTGCTGCTGCCGTATCTGGCGCCGCCCCAGCCAGCCCAGTCCCAGGGCCGCCAGCACCAGCATCCACGATTCGTTCACGGGGATCCCTGTGGCGGTGGCCGTCACACTGAGGTTCAGTGTGATGGTGGAGGACAGGCCGTTGGCGTCCGTGACCTGGATGACCAGGACATAGAGCCCCGGTGTGGTCGGTGTTCCGCTCAGCAGGCCGTTGGGCCCCAAGGTCATGCCCGGGGGCAGGGGGCCGGAGTTCACGGTGAAGGTGTAGGGGCCTGTGCCGCCGGTGACCTGGATCTGTCCGCTGTATGCGGTGTTCGCGACCAGCACGGGCGGAGGGGTGATGGTCAGCGCACCTGTCACGGTGCCCGCACCCAGCAGGTCCAGCTCGCGCCCCAGGGCGTCGGACACTGTGATGGTGAAGCTGTAGGGCGCCGAGCTGGGGGGCGTGCCCGTGAGATCGCCCGTGCCCGACAGGCTCAGGCCCGCCGGAAGAAGCCCTGCGCTGACGAGGAACTGGTAGGGCGCCACACCATCGCTGGCGACAAAGGTCACGCTGTAGGGCACACCCAGCGCCGGTGTGGGAATGCTGGACGGGGTGACGGTGATGTCCTGCGCGGCGACGCTGGCAGCCCACAGCACCAGGCTGGCAACGCCGATCCATGTGGTGAGGCGGCGCAACCCGGTGCGCAGTGCCTGCGCTGCGCGGGCCGTCATCGCGCGCCCCCGTTTTTGCGCGCGAGCTGCTGCTCCAGGGCCGAAAGGCGTTCGGCCAGGGCCATGAGTTCTGCATCCTTGGCGTCCAGCTTCTGGTGGAGGGCCTGGACCGTGGCGGCCGCAAGGCCGGCGACATCGCTGGGCGCAAGCGTCCGGGGGCTGGCGCCCACCTGAAAGCGCTGGTGTACATCCTCGGCCATGGGCCCCAGGTGCAGGCTGGCGTTGAGATCGCTCAGGTAGCGCCAGGCATACAGCGGCAGGTTCAACACTTCGCCGAGGACAGCATGGATCGGGGCCGGGCTGATGTCGTGTTTGAGCGTGCGGCTGGAGCCCTGGCTGAGCGTGCCGGCCACCACCAGGCCGCCGCCTGTCTGCATCGACAGCGCATTGCTGCCACTGCCGCTGGGCGCCAGGCTGAAGGCCGAAGCCGTAGCGTGTTGCGTCCAGTACGCGGTGCCTGTGCCATGTGCAAGCCGCGCAGCGATGGCGCCGTTGTTCTGCAGCTCCATCTGCACGCGGGGCAGGGCGGTGGCGCTGGTGTTGTCCACCAGCAGGGCTCCGCTGCCGTCCGCGCGCCGCAGGTGCAACGGGGCAGCAGGGCGCGGCGTGCCCAGGCCCACGCTGCCGTTGCCCGCAATATCAACGCTGGCATGTGGCGCCCCCGGCCGGATGCGCAGGGGAAGGAGGGAGCCTCCGGTGACATCGCGCACGAAGAAATTGGCTTCGTTGCCCGCCACATCCCAGGTCTGGGCTGTGTAGCCGTCAGTGTTGTTCTGCTCTTGCCGCAGCGCCGGGGTGTTGGAGGACAGCACATGCAGATCAAGCACGGGTACGCCGGTGCCCACCCCCACGCGCCCTTGCGGGTCCACAAGCAGGCTGTTGGCGGGCGCTCCGGCCAGCCAGCGCACGGGGGTCAAGCTGCCTGTGACATCGTCGATGCCGAGGTAGCTGGCCCCGCCGCTGGCGCTGTCGTTGGCGATGATCTGCCAGTCGTTGCCGGGAAACGCGCCCGCACTGGTGTCTTCAAACTTGATGCGCAGGTTGTTTTCCTTCAGGCGCAGGGTGTCAAAGCCAAAGCTCTCGTTGTTGACGCAGTCAAACCCCATGCAGATGCTGCCTTGCACGATCTGGTCGTCGGCGATCAACTGGTCTTTGGTGGCGAGGCGGAGGGTGCGGACGGCCTTTGAAGATGGGGCGGACTGCGCGGCGGGGCCGTCGGCTGTTTCCCCTTTGCCTGGGGGCAAAAGTGCGGGTGGCAGCACAAACGCGCCGCCCGCCACCGACACGTTGCCGGCCAGCATGGCGCCCCTGGGCCCGGCAGCGCTGGAGGCACTCACGGGGTTGGCCGCCACGGGGGTTGCATCGTCGGGCCGCACGGCAGCGGTGGTGGGGGCCAGCGTCAACTCGTAGGTGTAGCGTCCGTCGGGCAAGGGATGGTCTTGCAGCGACAACACCAACGGGCCGGACAGCACCAGGTCCTGGGGCGCATCGCCCTCGCGGGCGATGCGCAGCACGGCGCGGCCATGGGGTGCGGTGGAGGTCCACTCCAGCCGGGTGGCCTGAAGCCGTGCCGCAATGGCGGGGGGCTGCGCTTCGCTGCCGGTTTGTGCGTGCACGAGGGGTGGGCTCAGCAGGGATGCCAGGGTGGCGGCAACCAGGGCGGCAACCAGGGCGGCAGCGCGCGGCCGCAGCTTGGTCAGGAGGGGCAAGCAATGGTGGGCAGGCATGTTGGCAATCCCTAGCGTGCTGCGGGCGTGGCGTTCTTGGTGGGCACGCCCGAAGCGCCCGTTGGGGCCATCTGCGCTTCGAGCAGGGAGATGCGGGCCCGGATCGCGGCGATGTCTGCCTCGCGCTCGTTCACCTTGCGGGCCAGCGCCTGCACGGCGCCCAGGGTCACGCCGGCCAGATCGCCGGGGGCCAGGCTTTTGTCGTCCTGCCCCAGCTGGAAGATCTTGCGGAAGTCCTCGGCCATGGGGCCGACGTGGCGCTCTTGTGTGGGGCTGGATTTGTAGCGCCAGTGGTAGAGCGGCAGGGCCAGCACTTTCTCCAGCAGGGCGGTGCCATTGACCGGCTCGATGCCGGTCTTGAGCGTGCGGCTGGAGCCTGTGCTCAGCGTGCCGGTGATTGCCAGGTTGCCGTTGGCCGCCAGCGTGAACTGGGGGGTGCCAGCGCCCTGGGTGGCCAGCGTGAGCGCGGTGCCCGACGTCATGTCCCAGCCCGTGGCCGGTGCCGTGGTAAAGCGCAGCACGGCTGGCCCGTTGTTGGCCAGGTTCAGCAGCGTGCGCGGGGCCGTTGTGCCGCTGGTTTCCTGCACCAGCACCTGGGCCGTGCCATCGGTGCGCCGGACGTGCAGCGCCGCGCCGGGCGAAGCGGTGCCTATGCCCACTGCGCCCGAGGCCGCAATGTCCAGGCTGCTGGTGGGCGCGCCGGGGCGAATGCGCAGGGGCAGGCGCGAGCCGTTGGTGACGTCGCGCACGAAGAAGTTGGCCTCGTTGGCGCCGATGTCCCAGGTCTGCGCCGTGAAGCCGCCTGCCGACGACTGCTCCAGCCGAATGGCGGGGGTGTTGCCGGTCAGTGTGTGCACGTCCAGCACCGGCGTGGCAGTGCGCAGGCCCAGGCGGCCCGTCGAGCTGACGTACAGGCTGTTGCTGGGGGCCCCCGCACTGACGGTGAAGACCTGGCGGTTGGCCGTGGCATCCTCGACCGTGAAATACGATGCCCCGCCCGAGGCGGTGTCATTGACCCGAATCCGCCAGTCGTTGGCCGGAAAGGTGCCAACGCTGGTGTCGTCGAAATGAATGCCGAGGTTGTTCTCCTTGAGCCGGAGCGTGTCAAAGCCAAAGGATTCGTTGTTGACGCAATCTAAGCCCGCGCACAGGCTGCCCTGCACGATCAGGTCGTCGGGCACCACCTGGTCCTTGGTGGTGAAGGTGGTGCCGGTCTTGGTGGGCAGCACAGTGGCGCCTGGCTCGATTGCATCCACCACCAACTGGCCCTGAATGACCACGAACGAGCCCGCTGTGATGCGCTGCTGCATCGTGGCCTGGGCCTGGGCAGGGTCCATGGACGCAGGGGGCTCCAGGCTCAACTCATAAAAATAGCGGCCATCGGCCAGCCCTGCACGCTGGGGCTCCAGCACCACGGGGCCGCGCGCAAACGGCAGGTCGCTGACCGTGCCATCCGGGCGCGCCAGCCGCAGCTTGGCAGCGCCGTGGGGGGCCGCGGCCGTCCAGGTGATGCGGTCAGCCTGGCGCGTGGTGGAGATGGCCTGGGCGGGGGATTGGGCAGCGCAGGTGGCAGCCGCGAGGGTTGCCATCAGGGCGATGGCGGCTCGGTACAGGGGTTTCATGGGGCTTTCTCGAAGGTGGGCAGGGGCTGCCCAGGGCGCCAATATGGCCATTGCCGCCCGCAGAACCAGCGGCCCATCAGTGGCGACGAGTCTGGCCGAGCGATGCCAGATCGTCAATCGAGTAATGCCAGGGGTCGCGCTGCGGAAAAGCCCTGCGCCTGTGCTCAGCCCGCTTGCGGAATCGGCGCCTGCATGCCCGCGTTGATGAGGTTCCACGCGTTGATCACGCCAATGGCAAAGCCCAGTTCGGAGATTTCCGCTTCGTTGAACACCGCCTGCAGCTTGGCGTATTCCTCGTCGCTCGCATCGCTGTGGGGCGTGGCGGTGATGATCTCGGCCCAGCGGAAGGCGGCGCGTTCGCGCTCGCCGAAGAACGGCGCCTCGCGCCACCCCGCCACGGCGTTCAGGTGGCGCGGGTCCATGCCGTCCTTGACCAGGTAGGTCCAGTGCATGTCCATGCAGTATGCGCAGCCGTTGATCTGCGACACGCGCAGAAACACCAGCTCGGCCAGGCGCGCGCCCAGCGGGCCCTTCTTGATGGTTTCGGAAAGGCTCACCAGGCCCATGAAGGCTTTGGAAGACAGCTGGTGGTGGGGCAGGCGGGCGGTGTGTTGGGTGGTCGATGACATGGCGGTTCCTTGGATGTAAGTGGCAATGGCCTGGGGTTGAAAACTTTGGGCATGAAGACAGCGGTGGTGTTGCTGCCTTTCATACTGGTTAGACGTTGCCGGGTCTGCCGCCGTGACACGGGGCGCCAGAAATCCTCAAAAAGATTTCACCCGAGCGTGGCCGGAATGCCCACCAGCTTGTCCGGGTTGCGCACCGCGTAGATGGCCACTATCCGCTCCCCATCCGTCACAAATGCCTGCGCCGAGTCGAGACGGCCATTGGCGTAGTGCAGCAGCCCCGGCTCGCCGTTGATGAGGGCGATGCGGTAGGCCAGCTGTTCGCCCAAACGACGGTGTTGCGCCCAGTACAGCATGGCAATACGGAACCGGCCCTGCAGCGGCTTGGGGAAGGACGAGACCTTGCCGCCACCGTCGCCGATCAGCTGCGCGTCTTCGCTCAGCAGCGCCTCGATGGCGTTGCGGTCGCCACTTTTGGCGGCCAGCATGAAGCGCTGCAGCAACTGGTGGTGCACGGCGTGGGGCACCTCAAAACGCGTGCGCGCCTGCTGCACACGTTCGCTGGCGCGGTGCACCATCTGGCGGCAGCTGGCCTCGGTCTTGCCCAGCTGGGCGGCGATCTCGGGGTAGTCGTAGTCGAACACCTGGCGCAGCAAAAAGGCCGCGCGCTCCTCCGGTCCCAGCCGCTCCAGCACGTACATAAAGGCCACCGACAGCTCGCCCGCCAGCTCGGCGGCTGCCTCCGGCGTGTTGTGGTGTTGCGCGTCGCCGGTGGTGTAGTCATGCAGCTCCACCAGCGGCTCGGGCAGCCACCAGCCCACATAGGCCTCGCGCTCAGCCTTCAGTGCCCGCAACCGGTCGATGGACAGCCGCGTGACCACCGTCACCAGCCAGGCCTCGGCCGACTGCAGCGCGGCCAGGTCCTGGCGGCTCCAACGCAGCCAGGCGTCCTGCAGCACATCCTCGGCATCGGCGCGCACGCCCAGCATGCGGTAGGCAATGCCGAAGAGGCGGGGGCGCAGGGTGGTGAAGGGGTCGGTGGTGGTGGATGCGGGCTGTAGGGTCATGGTGGCGTGCGTGAGAGACCTGTGGGTCTTTGATAGACGTTGGAGGTCGCTGTCTTGTGACAAGGTCTCTGCGGCTGCTTTTATTTTGATAGCTGTCAGCGCTTGTTGTATAAGCGCTAGGGGCACTTTTGACCTGAAATGGAAAGGATGCAGAGATGGCAGCTTTGTACGCAACCCGGCGCGCGCAAGCAACCCCGCGCGTGGGCCGGATGGGGAACGGCGCGAAGGCGGCGGCGGCAACGCTCTTATTTGCGCTGATGCCCTGGGCGACCCAAGCCCAGACCCAATCGCAAACACCGCAACCCGCCGCTGGCGTTGCCCAGCCGCTGGAAAACCGCTGCGGCTGGTTTCACAACCCCACCCCCAACAACGCCACCCTGTCCGACCGTGATGGCGAGTGGGTGGTCTCCACCCAGGGCGGAGACAGTGCCGAAGGCGACTGGCCCGTGTTCACCGACGCGCAGTGGAAGAAAACCAATGGCCACTATGGCTATGGGTGTGCGTGCATGAAGGTGGTGGTGGACCGCAGCGAAAGGCGGGTGTTGCGCATTGCGTCGGCGGCGGCAAAGCCTTTGAAGGCGTGTCGGCAAGATATGGCACTGCCGAAGCCTTGAGACTTATGGGGAAAGCCTCTTCTTCACCCGCTGGCTGTCTACAGCAGAACGCACTGAGGTTGTGATGAAGTTTTTGATCAAACTCACATTCACTTCCTAGACCTCCTTTTGAAGGAAATCGAGTGAGAAATCCGTCGCGGGCCACTTCGTTTTCCAAGCTTGCAGGCTAAATTCATTTAGTTCTATCCAAATGCTACTTATGACTCCTCAAGAGTTGGTTGGCCCAAACCAAGACGGATTCGAGCGTGATCCCTTCGGCTACGGAGCGCTCGCATGGCACAAATGGGCTATGGCACAGAACTTCGCCGGATACTTTGTTGATCTTGAAGCTGGGCCGAACGAATCAGATTTGAAATCTCCTTTGCTTTGGCTCTCGCATGCGCATGCCATGTCTGAAGCTGCTAGCGTCCTTCTGAAAGGTGCTCCGAATCTTGAGGCAATGCCTGAGAGCATTCGCGGAGCTTGCCACTGCCAATATCACGCCGTAGTGCTGATGTTGGTGGGCTATAGCCTCGAAATCTGCCTGAAGGGCATGCTCATCATTAAGAAAGGTGTCGCAGCCTATCAAGAGGAAGAGAAGAAGCACCACCATCACAATCTCGGAAAATTGGCAAGCTTTGTCCCTGGTTTGACTGCAAAGGACGGGGCAACGCTACAAGCGCTTTCCCATTTCGTACGCTGGGCAGGCCGCTATCCCGACCCAGGGTTCGGAAAACTTAGTCAAGCGGAAGAGATATTCACCCTCTCCGAAGGACACCAAGTCAGCGCGAAGGAACTCTTTGCGCTTGTGGCCCGGATCATGGCGCATTCAAGCAACGTGGTAGCTGAGGCATCATAAGCAGCCGTTGTGGATGTGTCGGGGACCCGAGCGTTGTCCGAGCCATGAGAGATGGGGGGCTGCATATTAGTAGGTGATGATGGGTGCGGCATTGCCATCAGCCCAGTTTCAGTGACGAAAAAGCCGCATCCTTTGCAAGTGGGCCGTCTTGTCGCGTGGCTATAGTGAGCTCGCGACCAACAACGACCTGAGTTATGAGCATTCACCTGCGAATCGCGCGCCCCGTGCTGGATCTTTGCCGCACTGTCGCCCAGTACAAGCAAGGCCTGGGCTTTGAAGAACTCGCCCACTTTGCGGACCACGATGGCTTCGATGGAACCATGCTGGGCTTCCGCGACGCGGATTTCCACTTTGAATTCACCGTCTGTCGCAGGCACCCAGTGACGCCGCAGCCAACGCCCGAAGATCTATTTGTCTTCTATGTTCCCGATCATCAGGCGTGGACGGAACGTTGCCAGGCGATGCGTGGCGCTGGCTTCAAGGAGGTCGAATCGTTCAATCCGTACTGGAGCCAGCAGGGCTGCACGTTTGAGGATGCGGACGGATACCGGGTGGTGATTCAGCGAGCTCCATGGCGCAGTCCGCTGACCCCTCAGAGTTAGCTTGCGTAGGGGGGCTGGGATCAACTATTAATCAGATTCGCAATGTATTGCTAATCTGATGGCTGCAGGGGCCGGTACAAAAGACGGAAACCAAAAGCCAATGGCGTAAATTGGCAGTCCATCATTGCGTCGCAGTGCGCAAGAGTTCACAGTGCTGGTTTTCGATTTCCCAACCCCAAGGAGCCCCCTATGCCCCACGCATTGAACTGGTTCGAGATCCCCGTGACCGACTTCACCCGCGCCAAGACTTTCTACGAGACGGTGTTGGGCATCACCATTGCGCCGATGGAAATGGGCCCGACCAAAATGGGCATGTTGTCCACCGACCCCACTGCCGTGGGCGGTGCCATCGTGCAGGGCGAGGGCGGTATGCCGTCGCAGAACGGGACGATGGTGTACCTGAACGGCGGAGAGGACCTGGCCCCGATGCTGGCGCGCGTAGCGCAGGCGGGTGGGGCGGTGGTGGTGCCCAAGACGGAGATTGGCAATGACTTTGGCTTCTTTGCCCATTTTGTGGACACCGAGGGCAACAAGGTCGGGCTGCACTCGATGGGGTGATCGTTGGAGTGCCGCTGTGCGCTTGGGTGTCGTGCATACACTCCGTTGCATCGCATCCATTGATCATTGATCGGTTTCTGAAAGTTTCCATGAACCAGCCACACCCCCAACCCGCTGCTGCGCCTGCGCCATGGCGCGAATCGTTTTTGGGGGGCTCGCCGAAGAGCGAGGCGGCGTTGTTTCGCACTTTGGCCGAGCAGATGCTGGCGGTTCAGACACGCAACCAGCAGGCCAGCGGCAAGAGCCGCCCCGACCGCACGCTGCACGCGCAGATGCTGGCAAGCATTGTGGGGGCGCGGCTGGAGGTCAACCCCCAGCTGGCGCCCGGCCTGGCGCAGGCGCATTTTCAGCCGGGGGCGGTGTTGCCCTGCGACGTGCGGCTGTCGTTTGCCAGTGGGCTGGCCCACGGGGGGCTGCAGCGCGATATGCGGGGCGCGGCCCTGCGTCTGCACCTGCCGCAGGGCGGGGTGCATGAATTCCTGCTGACCAATTACCCCGTATCCCATGCGCGCGACGCGCGCCAGTTTGTGCAGATCGCCACCATCATGACCGGGCCGCGGGCGCTGATGCCGTTCAAGCTGCTGCTGCGCCTGGGTCCCGGCGAAACGCTGCGCGTGCTGCGCAACCTGTCGGCAGCCACGGGGGTGGTGCGGGGTCTGGCCGAGGAGAGTTTCTGGTCCCGTGGCGCGCTGTTGTGGTCCGAGGCCGGGCCGGTGCGGCTCAAGCTCCACCCGGTGGCGCCTGTGGGTGGGGTGCCTTCCGAGGGGGAGTCCGTGGCGGCGCATTTTGGGCGGCTGCTGGCATCGCAGGACCTGGCCTGGCACCTGTCGGCCCAGCGCTACCAGGATGAGACTCGCACGCCCATTGAGGACGGCTGCACCGGCTGGTCCGACGACGAGGTGCCTTGGGAGCGGGTGGCCACCCTGACCCTGCCGCGCCAGGACCTGGCCGCGCCGGCCGCGCGCACCCAGGCGCAGGCGGTGGATGCGACGCCCTTCAATCCCTGGCATGCGCCCCAGGCATTTCGGCCGCTGGGCAACCTCAACCGCGTGCGGCGCGATGTCTATGCGGCCAGCGCACAGCGCTGGACGGGGCGCGATGGGGGCGGGGGGGCGCCGCCGCATTCGGCGCGTTGAAGAAGATCTTGAGAACGGGCTCTCAGAAGGGGGCTTTTTTCAGGGCCGCGTCAGTTCTTCGAGCTGCGCCAGATAGTGCATGGCGTGGTCGCGGTCGTTGCCGCACATCGGCGCGGAGGGCTGCAAGCCTGCGCACACGGCGGGCCGCTCCGGCTGCCCAAAAATGAGGCAGCGCGCATCGTCCCCCAGTTGAATACACCGCACCCCCGCAGGCTTGCCCTGGGGCATGCCCGGGATGGGCGAGCTGATGGAGGGGGCGGTGCAGCAGGCGCCGCAGCCGGGGCGGCAGTTCATGGGTGATTGCTATTGTTTATGTAGCTGCTGGCGCTTGTCGGACAAGCACTAGAGGCCAATTTGACTCAAATTTTGGCGTTCAATGGCCAGCGGCAGCATCGCCGTGCAGGCGGCTGGATGCCCACAGCACCTGGTCGACCACGGCGCGCACGCGGTCGCGGTGGGCTTGCTGGATGAGGGCGCCGCTGTCGTCAAACGCGCTGCCCGCCGAGCCCAGTGCAAACGCCTTGGGCGCCAGCCAGCATTCGGCGTTGATGAGCAAGGGGGCCAGATGGCTTTGCGAGCGCAGGCCGCCCAGTGCCCCCGGCGACGCGCTGAGCATGCCCACCACCTTGCCGCGAAAGCTCTTGCCGCCGTCTTGCCAGTCAGGGTTGCCTTTGACGGGGCTGGAGGCCCAGTCGATGGTGTTCTTGAGCAGGGCGGTGTAGCTGCCGTTGTATTCGGGCGAGCAGATCACCCAGGCGGGGTGTTGCCACAAAATCTCTTTGAGCCGGATCACGTCGGCCGGTGTGCCCTGGGCTTCGAGGTCGGCGTTGTACAGCGGGATGTCGAAGTCTGACAGCTCCAGCAGCGTGACGGTGGCACCCGCATCGCGTGCGATGGCGGCGGTGGCGTGGGCCAGTTTGCGGTTGAAGGATTGCTGGCGCGTGCTGCCGGCAAAGATGAGGAGGGAGGAGGTGGTGTTGGGCATGGTGCCTGCGATTGAATCACAGGCGGGCGGCAGGAATCCTGCAAGCGAGGCAGGCCGGGCAGGGTTATTCCGTGGTGTGGCTGCACGGTGTTCGGGGCGGATGTAGCGATCTACGTGCCGCGACCGGCAAGCCGCCCCACCAGCGTCCCCAGCGCTGTGGCAAAGCAACCCAGGCTGAGCAGCGCACGCCACAGGTTGGCGGCATTCCACCGGTCGCGCACTTTGGCCCAGTCGGCGGGCAGGGCCTTGGGGTTCCAGGCTTCTGTTGTGTAGTTCAGGGGCAGGTTGACCTGCTGGGTGAAGAACACGATGCCCAGCAGGTAGGCCACGCCGACCAGGGCCAGCAGGCGCCACCACAGCGCGCGGTGTTCACGCCAGGCCGTGGCCAGGGCCAGCGCGCACCACAGCGGGGGGCCAAAGAACAGCGCAAAGAACAGGGCGTGCCGGACGTTGCGGTTGAAGGCGGACTGCACGGTGGCGTAGGTGGCGCCGTCCATCTGCAACATGGCCAGGTTGACGTTGGCGCTGTAGGTGCCGAAGAACCCCGCCATGAGGCCGAGCCACAACACGGCGAGGGCGTGCGGGATGAGGACGAGCAGGGCAGGCGGCGGGTTGTGGGGGCGTGGGATGGTGGTCATGGCGGGCATGTAGAACGATGCCCGCAGTCTGCCGATGCCCCGCACCCCGCGCCTTATCCTTTGATAAGCCCCATCTCGCTGCGCAGGCGCGACAGAGAGACATCGGTCACACCCAGGTACGAGGCCAGGTGTTTGAGGGCGATGCGATCCGCCCACTGCGGGTGCTGCTCCAGCAAACTGGCGTAGCGCTGGCGGGCGCTGAGCTGCAAGAACTCCTGTTCGCGCTGCATCTTGCCGTCGAGCAGCGCGCAGAGCACCCGGTGCTCCAGCGCGGCCCAGGGTGCCCAGCCCGCGCTGGGCAGCGGCTCACCTGGATCGACGGGCAAGTGCAGCGCCCACACCACGCTGTCTTCCAGTGGTTCCACGTGAAACATCACCGGCTGATGGCGCAGCGTGGGAGTGATGGGCCAGCACAGGGCGCCGTCCAGAAAGAAGTTCTTGTTGGACTCTGCGCCGTCGCGGTCCAGGTAGTACAGCCGCAGCGCGCCGCGCTCCACCCACCACAGGTGCCGCCAGTGTTCGCCTGCACGCAGCAGGGGCTGGCCGCGTTGCAGCTGCAGGCACTGAGCGCTGGTCCACCATGTCTCTACGGCTGTCGGTGGCAGGCCGAGCACCTGGGTTAGGAAGAGGGTGAGGGGCGTAGAAACAGACACGGTCTGCGCAAAGTGGGAAAATCGCGGGTTGCCTGCTGGGGCGCCAAGTGCGCCCACCTCCAGCAGGGCCGGTGTGCGGCGCCTTTGACAGGGTGCCCGCGCGCACCGGGTGTTTTGATTATCGGGCCCGCTAGGCCCCGGAGTGTTCCCATGTTGTACCCCCAGGAATTTGATGTGATCGTTGTCGGCGGTGGCCATGCAGGCACCGAGGCCGCGCTGGCCGCTGCGCGCTTAGGGCAAAGAACGCTGCTGCTGACCCACAACATCGAGACGCTGGGCCAGATGAGCTGCAACCCCAGCATTGGTGGCATCGGCAAGGGCCACCTGGTGAAAGAGGTGGATGCGCTGGGTGGCGCCATGGCGCTGGCCACGGACGAGGGTGGCATCCAGTTCCGCATCCTCAACAGCTCCAAAGGCCCCGCCGTGCGGGCCACGCGGGCGCAGGCCGACCGCATTCTGTACAAGGCGGCCATCCGCCGCGTGCTGGAGAACCAGCCCAACCTGTGGCTGTTCCAGCAGGCGGTGGACGACCTGATGGTGGAGGGCGACCGGGTGGTGGGCGCCGTCACGCAGGTGGGCATCCGGTTCCGCTCGCGGACCGTGGTGCTGACGGCGGGCACCTTCCTCGACGGCAAGATCCACGTGGGGCTGAACAACTACGCGGCGGGCAGGGCGGGTGACCCGCCTGCGGTGTCGCTGTCGGCACGCCTGAAGGAGCTGAAGCTGCCCCAGGGGCGCCTGAAGACCGGCACGCCGCCCCGCATCGACGGGCGCAGCATCGACTTCTCGAAGTGCACCGAGCAGCCCGGCGACGGCATGCCCGGTGGCGTGAACGAGGGCACGGTGCCCGTGTTCAGCTTCATGGGAAATGCACAGATGCACCCCCGGCAAGTGCCTTGCTGGATCACCCACACCAACGAACGCACGCACGAGATCATCCGCAGCGGCTTTGACCGCAGCCCCATGTTCACCGGCAAGATCGAGGGCGTGGGCCCGCGTTACTGCCCCAGCGTGGAAGACAAGATCAACCGCTTTGCCGACAAGGACAGCCACCAGATCTTCCTGGAGCCCGAGGGGCTGACCACGCACGAGTTCTACCCCAACGGTATCAGCACCAGCCTGCCGTTCGACATCCAGTACGAGCTGGTGCGCAGCATGAAGGGGCTGGAGAACGCGCACATCCTGCGCCCCGGCTACGCCATTGAGTACGACTACTTCGACCCCCGCTCGCTCAAGAGCAGCTTCGAGACGCGGCAGATCCAGGGCCTGTTCTTTGCCGGGCAGATCAACGGCACCACCGGTTATGAAGAGGCGGCGGCCCAGGGCCTGTTCGCAGGCATCAACGCCGCCCTGCAGTGCCGGGGCGACGCGCCCTGGCTGCCTGGCCGCGACGAGGCCTACCTGGGCGTGCTGGTGGACGACCTCATCACCAAGGGCGTGACAGAGCCCTACCGCATGTTCACCAGTCGGGCCGAGTTCCGCCTGCAACTGCGCGAGGACAACGCGGACATGCGCCTGACGGAAGCCGGTCGCAAAATGGGCCTGGTGGATGACGCCCGCTGGGATGCGTTCAGCCGCAAGCGCGATGCTGTTTCACGTGAAACAGAACGCCTGAAAGCTACCTGGGTGAACCCGCGCAGCCTGCCTGCGGCGGAGTCCGAGCGCGTGTTGGGCAAGAGCATCGAGCATGAATACAACCTGTTCGAACTGCTGCGCCGCCCGGACGTGAACTACACCAACCTGATGTCCATGGATGGCGGCAAATACGCGACCAACGATGTTTCACGTGAAACGCTGGGCGATTTGAGCGAACCCGTGGTGGAGCAGGTAGAGATTGCCGCCAAGTATTCGGGCTACATCGACCGGCAGCGAGATGAGGTGGGGCGCGCCGCGCACTTTGAAAAGCTGCGCCTGCCTGCCGAGCTGGACTACATGCAAGTCACCGCCCTGAGCATCGAAGCCCGCCAGGTGCTCAGCCGCCACCGGCCCGAAACCCTGGGCCACGCCTCGCGCATCACGGGCATCACACCGGCGGCGATCTCGCTGCTGATGGTGCATCTCAAGAAGGGCGGGTTCAAGGAGTTTGCGGTGGCTGCGGCTGCCAAGGCAGAAGGGGAAGTGGCGGCATGACGATGGCAGTGACAAACGACAGCTTGCGCCAACAGCTGCAGGCAGGGGCCGATGCCTTGGCCCTGGGTCTGACCGACGCCCAGATTACCCTGTTGATGGATTTTCTGGCCCTGCTGCAGAAGTGGAACAAGGTCTACAACCTGACCTCGGTGCGCGATCCGCAGGAGATGATGACGCACCATCTGCTGGACAGCCTGGCCGCTGTGCCGCCGCTGCGCCGCCATGTTGCTGTGCTTGCAGGGGAGGGCCACCACGCTGTGCGCTTGCTCGACGTCGGCTCGGGCGGAGGTTTGCCCGGTGTTGTGTTTGCCATCTGCTGCCCGGATGTGGATGTGAGCTGCGTAGACACCGTGGGCAAAAAGGCTGCGTTCATCCAGCAGGCGGCGGTGGCTCTCAAGCTGCGCAACCTGCATGGCGTGCACGCGCGGGTCGAGACGCTGACGACCCCCTTTGACATCATCAGCTGCCGCGCCTTTGCCTCGCTACCCGATTTTGTGACCTGGTCGCGGGCTGCATTGGTAGCGCCGCACGGGGTCTGGCTGGCCATGAAGGGCAAGCACCCCGAGGATGAAATTACGGCCCTGCCCACCGATGTGTCGGTGTTTCACGTGGAACAGCTCACCGTCCCAGGCCTCGACGCCGAGCGCTGCATCATCTGGATGAAGCCGGTCTGACCGTCGGCCGCTATCTTGTCAGCGGCCGGGGCGGGGTGGTCGCGTAAACTCGGCACCTCACTTCGGGTGCATCCATCTGCGCACCCGTCCAGCACACCGGGAGAGATCATGTTCGGCATCGCAGACTACGGCGCCTTTGTCGCCGCCATTGTGTTGTTCCTGCTCATTCCGGGCCCCGGCAATCTGGCGCTCATCACCTCCACCAGCAAGGGCGGGGTGCGGGGCGGCCTGGCGGCCACGATGGGGGTGATCGCGGGTGACCAGGTGTTGATGTGGGCCGCGGTGGCCGGTGTGGCGGCGCTGCTGGCCACGTACCCCACGGCGTTCAATGCAGTGCAGTGGTTGGGCGCGGCCTACCTGGCCTGGCTGGGCTTCAAGATGCTGACGGCCAAGCCCGGCGCGCAACCCATCCTCAACATCCAGCCGCGCCACTACTTCAAACAGGCTGGCCTGATCACCTTGCTCAACCCCAAGGCCATCGTGTTTTACATGGCGTTCTTCCCTCTGTTTGTGGACCCGGCCCGGCACCAGGGCTTGCTGACCTTTGGCGTGATGGCAGCGACGGTGGCGGTGCTGACGTTTATCTACGGGTTGGTCGCCGTGCTGCTCACGCACCACCTGGCCGAGCGCATGCGTGCCAACCCGCGCATCGGCCGCGTGCTGGAGAAGGTGGCGGGCGTCTTTCTGATCGGCTTTGGCATCAAGCTCGCCATTTCCAAATAAAACAACGACAACAACAACACGGACTGCAACACCCACATGGCCAAAATTTTCTGCGTTGCCAACCAAAAGGGTGGCGTTGGCAAGACCACCACCACCGTCAACCTTGCTGCGGGCCTGGCCAAGATCGGCCAGCGCGTGTTGATGGTGGACCTGGACCCGCAGGGCAACGCCACCATGGGCTCGGGCGTGGACAAGCGCAGCCTCGACCTCACGGTGTACGACGTGCTGCTCGAATCCGCCTCGGTCAAAGAGGCAGCCGTGCTGTCGGAAAAATGTGGTTACTGGGTGCTGGGCGCCAACCGCGAACTGGCGGGCGCCGAGGTGGAGCTGGTGGCGCTGGAGCACCGCGAAAAGCGCCTCAAGGCCGCGCTGGCCGAGGCCGATACCGACTTCGATTTCGTGCTCATCGACTGCCCGCCGTCGCTCTCCATGCTCACGCTCAACGGCCTGTGCAGCGCCCATGGCGTGATCGTGCCCATGCAGTGCGAGTACTTCGCGCTCGAAGGGCTGACCGACCTGGTCAACACCATCAAGCAGGTGCACGCCAACCTCAATGCCGACCTGCAGATCATCGGCCTGCTGCGCGTGATGTTCGACCCGCGCATCACCCTGCAGCAGCAGGTCAGCGACCAGCTCAAGGGCCACTTTGGCGAGAAGGTGTTCAACAGCGTGATCCCGCGCAACGTGCGCCTGGCCGAAGCGCCCAGCTACGGCTTGCCCGGCGTGGTGTTTGACCCGGCGGCCAAGGGCAGCCAGGCGTTTGTCGAGTTTGCACAAGAGATGGTGGACCGCGTGAAGAACATGCCTGCTGCTGCATCTTCCATGGCAAAAATGGCACCTGGCGCTTGATGGAAAAGCGCTAACAGCTATTAAATTGATAGTAATGAAGGCGTCCAACATCCTGTTGCTGCCCGGCTGGCAGAACTCTGGCCCCGACCACTGGCAAAGCCGCTGGGAGGCTGTGCACGGCTACCAGCGCGTGGAGCAGCACGACTGGATGCGCCCGCTGCGCGGTGACTGGTCGGCGCGCCTGGAAGAGACCGTGGTCGATGCCGACGGCCCCGTGGTGCTGGTGGCGCACAGCCTGGGCTGCGTTCTCACCGCGTGGTGGGCTGCGCATTCGGCCAACGTGCACCGCGTATTGGGTGCGTTGCTGGTGGCACCGGGCGATGTGGAGCGGCCCGATCTGGCCGCGCAGATCCACGGCTGGGCGCCCATTGCACGCAAGCCCCTGCCGTTCCCGGCGCTGCTGGTGGGCAGCCGCAATGATCCGTATTGCAGCCTGGAGCGCGCTGAGGGTTTGGCGCAGGCTTGGGGCGCTCGCTTCATCGACTACGGCGAGCGCGGCCACATCAATGCCGAATCGGGCCTGGGCGATTGGGACGAGGGGCACGGCTGGCTGATGCAGCTGGCCAACCCGGCATGAGCCGCTGGGCCTTGTGGCGCGTGGTGCGCCGTGTAGCCGTCAGCTACCGAATTTCTCAGTGAACCGATCCATGACCAAAATCAACCTGTCCGCCATCGCCGACCAACTGCCCCGCGCCTGGAACTCCACGGTCGTGGGCCAGGCGGCAGGCGCCAACGTCAAGGTGCTGCGCATGGACGACGCCGCCTACCCCGACGAGTCGCACGACTTTGACGAGGCGCTGCTGGTGCTCGACGGCTGCATGCGCCTGGACCTGCAAGGGCAGGTCACCGAGGTGAATGCGGGCGAGGTGTTCATCGTGCCCGCGGGGGTGCCCCACGCCGTCGCGCCCGGCAGCCATGGCACGCTGGTCATCATCGACCGCTGATTCTTCCCATTCCTTTTTCCCTTTCGCGAGACGCATTTCATGGTCACCAAAAAACCCAAGGGCCTCGGCCGAGGCCTGGAAGCCCTGCTGGGCCCCAAGGTCGAAGAAAAAGTGGAGCAGGCCCAGGCGGCCGAAGCCGGGCTGCCCAGCAGCCTGCCGCTCTCCGAACTGGTGCCCGGCGTGTACCAGCCCCGCACGCGCATGGACGAGGGTGCGCTGTACGAGCTGGCAGAATCCATCAAGGCCCAGGGCATCATGCAGCCCATCCTGGTGCGGCGCCTGACGGGTGGGGACAACGCGGGCAAGTACGAAATCATTGCGGGCGAGCGGCGGTTCCGCGCCTCGCGCCTGGCGGGCCTGGCCGAGGTGCCAGTGCTGGTGCGCGATGTGCCCGACGAGTCGGCGGCGGCCATGGCGCTCATCGAGAACATCCAGCGCGAAGACCTCAACCCGCTGGAAGAAGCCCATGGCCTGCAGCGCCTGGTCAAGGAGTTTGGCCTCACGCACGAACTGGCCGCGCAGGCCGTGGGCCGCTCGCGCAGCGCGGCCAGCAACCTGCTGCGCCTGTTGAACCTGGCCGAGCCCGTGCAGACCATGCTGATGGCGGGCGACATCGACATGGGCCATGCGCGCGCGCTGCTGTCGCTGGACCGCGCTGCGCAGATCACGGCGGGCAACCAGATTGCGGCCAAGAAGCTGTCGGTGCGCGAGGCCGAAGCGCTGGTCAAGAAGATCGGTGCCGAGTTCAGCTTGGTGCCGCAAAAGCCCCAGAAGGAAAAGTCGCGCGACATGAAGCGCGTGGAAGAAGAACTCTCGGACCTGCTCATGGCCGAGGTCGAGGTGCGCGTGAAAAAGCGCGTCAAGCGCCACGGCCGGGTGGAGGACATGGGCGAGCTGGCGATCCAGTTCGGGTCGCTGGAGGCGCTCAACGGCCTGATCGACCGCCTGCGCGGCTGATCCGCTGCCCGGGCCGGGGCGCGGTGCTGTCGCCGCGCAAACATGCGTGAAATAGCGCACAGAAACGGTTTCCAGCCGTAACTTGCGCAGGCAAAATGCGTCTGTGCGGGGCCTACACTGCGCTGCGTTCAACACACCCGGGTTGACCGCAAGGCCTCTTCACAGGGCGGCGAAGGTGCTGCCCTGTGGCCCACGATGGTTTGCCGGGTGATCCATGTATCTCCTGGAGCAGACCCCATGACCTCTTTGCGCTTCGTCCTGACCCCCGCCTGCCTGGCCGTTGGCCTGTGCATCGCCAGCCTGGGCGCCCAGGCCCAAACCACCAAGGCCCCCAAAGTCCAGCTGTGGATGGATGTCTCCACCGGCACCATGGCGGGCATGCCTGAGATGGACAGCCTGCCCGGTGGCGGCGGCATGCTCGGCGGCCTGATGGGGGGGGTGGGCGGTGGCGCGCAGGGCAGGGCGGGTGGTGGTAACACGTCCTATGGCCACGCCCGCGCCATGTCCATCATGCCGCCGCGTGTCATCGACATCGCCTTGCACAACACCCTGCGCCCCGGCGTCGAAGCCAGCCAGGCCATACCGCCTGGCATGCGCATGGGCGAATCCCTTCCGCTGATCCCGCCCCGTGCCCAGCCCACCCAGACCGAGCCGGGCGAGGTGCCGCAGGAATACCAGCAGCACCAGCCCAAGGGCCGCATCCTGCTGTACTGGGGCTGCGGCGCCTCGGTGCGTGCGGGCCAGCCGCGCGTCATCGATCTGGCGCGCGCCAAGCCGACCGACTACGCACAGGCCTTTGCCGGCCGCGCCGTGCCCGACCGGGGGCCGCGCGTGGGCCCGGCCTATGCGCTGTACCCCAACGAACGCAACCAGGTGAGCCTGTCGCGGGACAGCTCGCTGGTGGGCGAACACCAGGTGCGCGGCGACGGTGTGCCTGCGTCCATGAAGTTCACGCTGGGTGCGGCACAAGACCTCATGCCCGCCATCGACCTGCGCACCACCGGCAAGCCGCAGGACAGCATGGGCACCAGCTGGCAGCCCGTGCGCAATGCGCGCGCCTATTACCTGCATGCCATGTCGCAAAGTGGGGACGACCTCATCATGTGGTCCAGCGCCGAGACGCCCGACACGGGCATGGGCCTGTTCGACTACCTCTCGCCCGCCACCATCGACCGCTGGCTCAAGGAGCGCGTGCTGCTGCAGCCCGAGACCACGCAGTGCGCCATTCCGCAGGGCATTTTTGCAGGCGGCGGGCGCGACGCCACACCCATGCTGCGCATGATGGCCTATGGCGGCGAAAGCCACATCGTGCACCCCCCGCGCCCGGCGGACCCCAAGGCCGCGTGGGAGCCCGAATGGGCCGTGCGCGTGCGCATCAAGTCACACACCATGGCCATGCTGGGCGAGGAGATGCAGGGGCGGCGCGGGGGCATGGGGGCTGCTCCGCCGGCCGCTTCGGGCGGTGCCTACTCGAGCGGCATGGGCGGTGCGCCGACCGGCCAGCAGCCTGCTGGCGACGGCGGTGCGGAATCCGGCAACGCGGGCAACGTGGTGAACCCCGTCAACCTGTTGCGCGGCATTTTGGGCCGTTAAGAACCCATGTTGGCCCTGCGCATGCCCTGGCCCCTGCCCGCGCTGGTCGCGTGGGCGTGCGCGTGGCTGATTTTTGTGGCGCTCCAGCGTGCGGTCCCCCCCGTGGCTGCCTTGCTGGTCGCCTGCCTGCTGGGGACGGCGGCCAGTGTCCTGGGCGACAGCTGGTGGCGACGCGGGCTGATTGCGGCGGGCTTTCCGCTGTCGCTGGCGCTGCTGGGTGCGGCCAGCCTGCCGACCTGGGCGTGGCTGGTGCCGCTGGCGCTGCTGCTGCTGGTCTACCCCCTGAACGCCTGGCGCGATGCACCGCTGTTTCCCACGCCCCACCATGCGCTGCAGTCGCTGGCCTCGCAGGCCCCGCTGCCGCTGGGTGCCCGGGTGCTGGATGCGGGCAGCGGCGTGGGCGATGGCCTCAAGGCGCTGCGCCACGCCTACCCGGCCGCACAGCTGGAGGGCATCGAATGGAGCTGGCCCTTGCGCCTGCTGTGCGCCTTGCGGTGCCCCTGGGCCCAGGTGCGGCGCGCCGACATGTGGGCCGAGGACTGGAGCCCCTACCGCATGGTCTATCTGTTCCAACGGCCCGAAAGCATGGTCCGCGCCGCCGCCAAGGCCCAGGCCGAGCTGGCAACCGGGGCATGGCTGGTGAGCCTGGAATTTGCGGTGCCCGGCGTTCTGCCCTGTGCACAGCTGCGTGCGCCCGGTGGCCGCGTGGTGTGGCTGTACCGCATGCCCCTGAACCGCGTCGAGGCATGAAATGGCACTGTTGGATTGCGATTTGAGCCGTTCGCCACGGTTACAGAAAAGATACAAGCTTTTGCTACATTGCGTCCCTGGCTACAACCCCATACAAAACTACCAAGAAACTCACAGCCAGAGGGGGCTGCCAGCAGCACGTGAACGCGCCGGGAGGGGGCGCACCGGCCGCCAGCACCTTCCTTGTCCGGACCTCCCATCCTGCAGGCCCCACCAGCCTCTGCGGCGCACCACTCTGACGGGTGTGCCTGCAGTGCGGTGCCGTCTTGCGCGTGGACATGGCCGGGGTTTTCTGGTGCACCACCGACCGATCTGCAAGGAGCATTCATGACCGCCCATCCATCCCGTTTCCGCCCGCGCCTTCTGTGGGTGCTGGCCCTGAGCGCCGCCCTCACGGGCTGCGCCACCATGCAGAGCCATGACAAGCTGGCGACCGACATGCAGAACGCGGGCCGCAGCGGCGGCATTCCCGCAGCCATCGCCCAGCTCGAAAGCACGGCCAAGACCGAAGAAGAAAAAACCGCGCTGCTCTACAACATGGAACGCGGCGAGCTGCTGCGCATGGACCGCCGCTACCCCGACAGCACCAACGCTTTCCTGCTGGCCGACAACAAGGTCAAGGAATGGGAAGAAACCGCCAAGACCAACCCGAGCAAACTCATGGGCACCGTGGGCGCTGCACTGATCAGCGAACGCCTGAAGGTCTACGAGGGCCAGGACTATGAAAAGGTGTGGGTGACCACGCGCCTGGCGCTCAACCGCATGGCCGTGGGCGACTTTGAAAACGCCCGTGTGGACATCAAGCGCACCCACGAGCGCGAAGCCATCATTGCCGAGTTCCGCGCCAAGGAAACCCTGGCCGCTGAAGAAGAGGCCAAGTCCAAGGGCGCCACCTCTGGCGGCAAGGAACTCAACGGCTACCCCGTCGAGACGCTGAACGATCCCGAAGTGCTGGCGCTCAAGAACGGCTACCAGAACGCGCTTTCGCACTACCTGGCCGGTTTTCTGTACGAAATGCTCAACGAGCCCGGCCTGGCCGCGCCCGGCTACCGCAAGGCCATCGAGCTCAAGCCCGAAACCGGCGTGCTCGAAGAAGGCCTGCGCGGCCTGGACACGCGCACGGGCTTCACCTGGAAGCGCCGCCAGCGCATGACCGACGTGCTCTTCATCGTCGAAGCCGGTGACGCCCCCGCGCGCAAGCCCAAGGCCTTCACCATTCCCGTGCCCACGGGCCGTGGTTTGGTCACGGCCAGCATCTCCTACCCCGTGATCGAGCCGTCTTCCGATCCACTGCTGACCACCATCTCCGCTGCTGGCACCGACCTCAAACTGGAAAAAGTGGTGGACGTGAACGTGATGGCGCGCCGCGCGCTCAAGGACGAAATGCCCGGCATGGTGCTGCGTGGCTTCACCCGCGCCGTGGCCAAGGGCGTGCTGCAGAACGAACTGCAAAAGCGCGGCGGCCTCATCGGCGGCATCATCGGCGCGGCCGCCTCGGTGGCCACCGAGCAGGCCGACGACCGCATGTGGCGCATGCTGCCCGGCCGCGTGTATGTGGCCCGTGGCTACCTGCCGCCCGGCGAGCATGTGGTGAGCGTGAACGGCCGCCAGCTGCCCCAGCCCATCAAGATCGACGGCCAGTACGCCCTGGTGCCCCTGCGCATGTATGAAAACAGCGTGCTGACCGGCGACGTGGCCATGCTGGGGCAGCTGCCCACCGTGGCGGCGGCACCGCAGCCCGCCGCAGAGCCTGCCACCACCGTGCGCACGACGACGACCACCACCACCCGCACGCGCTCGGTGCCCAAGTCGTCGGTCAAGGCCACCTCGGCCACGCCTGCAGCACCCGCCAAAAAATGAAACCGCACATGTCCCATATTCAAGGAGCCTTTGGCATGAGAACCCGTTTTGCCCTTGCCGCCACAGCCGCAGCCCCCGCCGTGGCCTGCGCGGCCCTCGCGTTGACCCTGGCCGGCACCGCCCAGGCCCAGCTGCATGACCCCGCCACGCCGCTGGCCGTCGCGTCGAAGATCGCCCTGCGCGGCGAAGCCAATAGCATCGCCGTGCGCGAGATGCGCATCGTGCGCAAGAACGACATCCTGGTCGTGCAGGCCGACATGGCCAATATGGGCCGCACCGACCGCACCGTGTTCTACCGCTTCAAGTGGCTGGACAACGTGGGCAACCAGGTGGGCGATGGCGAATCCTGGAAGCAGATGAGCGTGCTCGGCCTGGGCCAACAAACGGTCAAGAGCGTGGCGCCCACTGCGGCGGCGGTCGACCTGCGCCTGGAAATGAATGTGGAGCCGCGCTGAAAACATGAAGCACCCCCTGAGTCGCTTCGCGCCTTCCCCCTCTCTCACGCTGCGCGTGGGAGGGGGACGCAGCCAGCGCGGCGGGGCGGCCCTTGCGCGGCTGCCCGCGTTTAAAACGCGCCAGTTTTCAAGCGCAGTAGGCCACGCGAAGCGCTTTAGATAAGACCGTAGGAAACCAACACCATGAACCAACATCGCATCCAGCGCACTGCGCTCATCCTGGCTTTCGCAGCCAGCACCCTGGCTCTCTCGGCCTGCCAGAACCTGTCCTCGCCCACCGTGCGTTTTGACCGCCAGGTCAACTACGGCGATGCCAAGGCCGTCGAGCTGGTGACCAACGAATTCGGCTCCACCGACCTGCAGATGATTGCCGAGAAGATGACCGGCGGTTTGCTCGAAACCGGCATCTTCCAGGGCCGCCCCACGGTGACGATCTCCACCGTGAAGAACAAGACCAGCGAATACATCGACACCACCAACGTGATGAACTCGATCCAGACCTCGCTGGTCAAGTCGGGCAAGGTGCGTTTCGTGCGCTCCATCAACGAGATGCAGGCCGGTGTGGACGAGCTGCAGCGTCAGAACCAGAGCGGTCTGTACAAGCAAGGCACCACCGCCAAGGTCGGCCAGATGACGGCCGCCAAGTACAGCATGGAAGGTGAGCTGACCAGCATCGTCAAGCAGAACAACGCGACCAAGGACGTGTACTACAAGTTCACGCTCAAGCTGTTTGATGTGCAGGAAGGCACGATCGAATGGCAGGACGAAAAGGAAATCCGGAAGACGAGTAAGAGGTAACCCCCTGAGCGGCTGCGCCGCTTCCCCCCTTCTCTCGCGCTGCGCGCGGGAAGGGGGACGCCGCCAGTGCGGCGGGGCGGCCCTTGCACGGCGGCCGCTGGCCTGGGCCGCGCCAGTTTCGAAGGATGTGGGCGCTAAGGCCACATCGCTCGATGGATTCATGAATTCCCGTTAGCTCACAAGGAGCACACCATGCAACGCAGAACCACTTTGCACACGGCCCTGGCCGTGATCGCCGCCACCACCATGGCCTGGGGCACGGGCGCCCAGGCGCAGCAGCCGGGCGCGGCCCCCAAGATCGCCGTGACCGACCTGGCTTATGCCCAGCGCGTGTCCGAATACTTTGTGGCCGGCACCTACCAGCGCAGCAGCCAGATGAGCGCGGGCGGCAGCCACAGCGGCGGCTATAGCCAAGGCCCCTACGGCGGCTCGGGCTCGCACTCGGGCAGCCACTCGATGCAGGCGTCCGAACAGGCCAGCGGCACCTACGTGGCCGGGCGCTACAGCTACATCGAGCAGCGCGAACTCGGTGGCTACACCAACGACATCAAGGGCGCCATCCTGCAGGGCACGTACTTCCGCCTGATCCAGGGCAAGGGCTTTGACGCGGGCAAGCCCCAGCCGAGCAAGGCCGAGCAGGTGCTCAACCAGGTGCAGGGCGGCAAGATGGCCACGCCCCAGGTGCAGCCCCAGGTCAACGACGTGATCAGCCGCATCAAGAAGGGCGAGTTCAACGGCGCCGACTACGTGCTGTTCGGTGTGGTGTCGAGCATCGACTTCACCGACGCGCTCTCGCCCCTTCAAGGAACCACCAGCGCCACACGCCAGTACGGCCTGCAGCTCCTGGCCGACTTCTCGCTCATCAACACCAAGACCTACGAGATCAAGGCCGCGTTCTCCGCCCAGGGCGAAGGCAACGACACCAAGATTTTGTCAATCCGTGGCGATATTGCGCCGCCCAACCGTGCCAAGGTGATGCGCGAAACCTCGCTGTCGCTGGCCCAGGACGTGTACCAGCAACTGGCCATGCAGCTGGGCTATACCGACGCCAACCTGGCGCGCGGCGTGCGCCCGCCCGTGGTCTACCAGCAGGGCGGCCAGCCCATGCCCATGCCGCAGCCCCAGCAGCCTGAGCAAGTCCTCATCTTGAAGTAGCAGGGGCGGGGCAACCCCCTGAGGCACTGCCGCTCGGTGCCGACCGCCGTAGGCAGCAGCCTCTTGCTCGGCATATCGCGCTGGGCGGCGCACCCGTAGCAGGTGCAGCGCCCGGGGTGGTCGCAGTCATGCCAGACTGTGGCCTGTGCTCAACGTAAAACACCTTTCTGCTTCTGCCGCACCTTTGCGGCCCCTGGCCAGCCCTGTGCTGGCCTTTTTCGTCGCCACGGCCGTTGCCGCGCTGCTCGGCGGCTGCGCATCACCCCCGCCGTTCTACGCGGCGGCGGTGTCTGAATCGCTGGTGAATGTGTACGGGCCAGAGGCTTCCACAGAGACGCCCACGGCGTCCGCGCAGGCCAACGCACAGGCTCCTGCGGCCACCCAGACCCCACCCCCCGCGGAGACCTTTGCCCGGCGGCCGTTGCCGGGCGCTGATGGCGCCACGCTCCAGGCCCTCACGCGCAGCGAGCTCACCGCCCCGCTGCGCTACCGTGTGATCGTGATCCCCGGCTCCGGCTGCGCGGGCATGGGGCCGATTGCCGACCGCTACTTTGCCGGACTGCTGCATGCCCAGGTGCTGGTGTTGCACAAACCCGGCGTGGACCCGCAGGCGCGCACGGCGCCCGCAGACTGCGCACGCGACTTCGTGCGGCAAGACCGCCTCTCCAGCTGGCTCGCCCACGCCCGTGCGGCGTTGGTGGCAGATGCGCAGCAGCGCGCGCGTGAAGGCGCGCCCGCGCTGCCGCAACTGCTGGTCGGCATCTCGGAAGGGGCCGAACTGCTGCCCGCCCTGGCGCCCGAGGTGCCGCAATTGGCGGGCCTGGTGATGCTGGCTTCCAGCGGTCTGGACCCGCAGGAGGCGGGCGCCCTGCAAGCCCAGCGCCTGGGGGCGCAAGCCGACTGGGAGGAACTGGGCCGCATGGTGGCAGGGGGCCGCCCCGACAGCGCCGTGGAGCAGGGCCGCAGCCTGGGCTACTGGCGCGACCTGTGGAACTGGCCGTTGACCCTGCCGCTGGTGCAAAGCCCCTGGCCGCTGGTACAGGTGTGGGGCGGCGACGATGCGCTGGTGCCCCTTGCGGCCTACGAGCGTTTTGCAGAGCTGGCCTCCGTGCGCACCGTGCCCTATTGCGCGCGCCGCCTGGACGGCGCCAACCACGGCCTGCAGCGCGGCGAGGGGCTGCTCACCGACGGCGTGCAGCTGGTCTGGGCCTGGATCGAGCAATGGGCGCGCACCCCGGCTGCAGGGCTGTGCGCGCCGCTGCGGGACCGGCCGCTGATGCTGCTGCCCTCGGCGGGCCTTCCCTGAGCCCGGGTTGCGTGGCGGTGGGTTTGCAATCTAATTGATAGCTGCTTGCGCTTTGTGGACGGGCGCTAGCAGTGGTTTTGGCGAGATAGCACAAGAGCCCTTGCACCGGGGCAACGCCGTGAGCGCGGCGCACAAAAAACTCGGCAAAGCGGGCCCGGCCGGGCGTTGTTGCGCCGCTGCCAGGATTGACAAACAGGCGCCCCTTCAGCCTGCTGGTGGACCCGGGGGGGCCGGATTGGCATCGGCCTGTGCCTGCAGCCACTCGCAAAACACGTCCAGCCGGGGCAGGGGGCCGCTGGTGCGGCGGCGCAGCACGTAGTCGTACCCCGAGGCCACAAAACCCAGCGGTGCCACCAGCCGCCCCGCCAACACGTCGTCCATTACCAGATGCCAGGGGGCCACGGCAACGCCCAGCCCGCGCACGGCGGCCTCCAGTGTGAAGTAGTAGTGCTCAAACTCGGGCCCCGCCTGTGAAGGCGTGGGCAGGGGCACGGGCACGGTAACGCCCGCCGCAGCCCCCCACATGGCCCAGGCGTTGCGCCGCGTGCGGGTGTGCAGGCGCAGGGGCGCGAGGGCCGGGTCGGCCAGATCGGTGGGCTGGTGCAGCGCCACCTGCTGCGCCAGTCCCGGGCTCAGCACGGGGCCCAGGTGTTCGGGGAACAGCTGTTGTTCATTGCTGGTGTCCCGCGTTCCGGTGGCCTCTTCGGCGGTGATGGCCAGGTCGCCGTGCATGCGGCCCGCACCGGTGCCTGCGTCGGTGGTGCGCAGGCGCACCTCGATGCCCGGGTGCCGCGCCTGAAAGTCAAATAGCCGGGGGATCAGCCACTTCACGGTGAAGGTGCTGAAGCAGGCCACGTCCAGCGGCCCCCGGCTGGGGTCGCTGACCTCGCGCACCGCATCGGCGATGTGGGCAAACGCGTTGGTCAGCACCGGCTGCAGCACATGCGCCGCCGGGGTGAGGGTGGGGCGTGCCTTGCTGCCGTCAAACAGGGCCACGCCCAGGTGCTGCTCCAGCTGGCGTACCTGGCGGCTGATGGCGCCGGGCGTGACCGACAACTCCTCGGCCGCCGCCGTCATGCGGCCGAGGCGGGCGGCCGCCTCGAACGCGCGCAGGGCACTCAGTGGGGGCAGGCGGTGGCTCATCTATGTGATTTTAGAGCACATAAATTCAGCCAAATCATCGCTTTTCAATCAAGAAATTGATAGCAAAAATGGATGGAATTTCAAGAACTACCCCCTTGAAATGCTTGCAAATTGGCAAACGCTGGTTTGCATGTCTTTATTTGATTTGAATGAACATAGGAAAACCGATGCCCTTTATCCGCACCAACGTCCCGCAGGACACCCCAGCCGCGATGCGCAATGCCATCGTTCAAGGCATCCACCAAGCGCTGGTAGACGCCATCGGCATGCCGCCGGACGAGCTGTTCAACCTGGTGGCTGGCTACGCCCCCGGCGAATTTGCCTGCAGCCCCACCTTCAACGGCGTGGCGCGCTCTGACCGCGTGGTGGTGGTCGAGATCACGCTGCGGCGCGGGCGCAGCGACGCGATGAAGCGTGCCCTCTATGCCGCCATCGCGCGCAACCTGCAGGCCACGGCGGGCGTGGCCCCGGCCGACGTGTTCATCTTCATGCACGAGAACGACTATTCGGACTGGTCCGTGGGCCATGGCCGGTTTGCAATGGACCTGGTGCAGAACAAGGCCGCAGCCTGAGCTGTGGCACCCGCTACCGGGGCCGGAACATCCTGAACAACTGCTCCGGCCCCACGGTGAAGTAATCGGCCGGGCCCCCGCCGCGCAGGATGTGGCCTGCGTTCGCCGTGTCGTACACCCCGTCCTTGAGCAGCGCCTTGTCGATGTGCACGGCCACCACCTCGCCCAGCACCAGCCAGGTGTCCACCGGGACGCCGTCCACGCGCTGCAGCTGCAGGATCTGCGTGCTGCGGCATTCAAAGGTGACCGGACTTTCGGCCACGCGCGGCGGTGCGACCAAAGTGGAGGGCAGGGGGGTGAGGCCCGTCAGCGCGAACTCGCTGACCTCGGGCGGCACAGCGGCGCAGCTTTGGTTCATCACGTCGGCCAAATCGCGCGTGGCCAGGTTCCACACGAACTCGCCCGTCTCCTGCACGTTGCGCACCGTGTCTTTGAAGCCGATGCTGGCAAAGCCCACGATGGGCGGCACGTAGTTGAAGGCGTTGAAAAAGCTGTAGGGCGCCAGGTTGGTGGCACCTGCTGCGTTCTGCGTGGAGATCCAGCCAATGGGGCGCGGTCCCACGATGGCGTTGAACGGGTCGTGCGGCAGGCCGTGGCCCAGGCGGGGCTCGTAGCTGTGGATGTCATCGCGGCGGGGTGGGGCGGTGGTCATGGTATGTGCGGCGCGGGGGATGTGCCGCGACCTTAGCGGTACCGGGCGGGCGCTGCAGGCAGCTGGGCATCAGATTGCTATTATTTTTGCAGCAGTTTACCCAGGACTGTTAAGCGCTGGACCCCAATTTTTCTCAAATTTCACGAGACAGCGCACCAGGCGGTCGTGGGGTGTGTGGCATCGACACCCATGGCATTCTTCTTTGGCATCTCAGGCAATGCTGCGCCCCGGTTGGTGCTGGCCCATCAACTTGCGCACCATAGCGTTGGCGCCGTTCCCTCCGAAAACGGACGCCAGGACGAGATGAAAAAGTTACATTTCTTTCCTGGTGGCACACCCGCGCTGCGACACCACCTGTCGGGGCGTGTATCTACATTCGTCCAGTCGCAACCAACCCGCCACCGTCTATGAACACCTGTGCACCCCGCCAGGCCAGCGCCGAAGCAGAAAAGCTGGCGCAACGTTTGTCCCACATCTTGGCGCAGTTGCATCAGGGGGGCGCTATCGACAAGCATCGGCTGGCACAAGATTTTCAGGTGAATGTGCGAACCATCGAGCGCGACCTTGGCGAACGCCTATACGGAATTGCCGAGCGCACCGTCGAAGGACGGTGGCAATTGGCTCTGGCTGCACGCGCTACGATCCCGGCGCGCTATCTTGGCGCTTATGCTCGGCTTGTAGGCACCGAGTACTTGTTCCCTGACAGCAGCGTGCGCTATCTGCTGGAGCAATTGGAGGCGCAGCAGCCAGCCCAGCACGCTTTGCGGGTCCTGTCCATGCCGAATGAAGATCTGCAGGGGCATGGGCCGCAGTTTGCCCAGCTGCAAAGGGCCATTGAGCAGCAGTACGAATGTTGTTTTACCTACAAGGACAAACATCGTCACGTCCAGCCATATCGGCTGATTCACAAGAACGGTGTGTGGTATCTGGCCGCCGTGGAAGGGCTGCAGCTCAAGAACTTCAGCGTGGCGCTGATTCAGTCACTGCAACCGTACGAGGCCCGCCATTTCACCCCTGACCCGCAGCACCACGACTACATCAATCGCAAGGACGATGTGTGGTTCACCGCCAGCACCATCGAGGTGCTGCTGCGCGTTGATTCTGAGATAGCGCACTACTTTGTGCGCCGCGCCATCCTCCCTGAGCAGCAGCATAGGAAGGATGAGGATGGTTCATTGCTCGTCACTACCCATGTCAGTCATCTGAGCCAGCTATTCCCTGTGGTGCGCTACTGGTTGCCGCATGTTCGCATTCTGCAGCCTTTGGCGTGGCACCAGACCCTGGTGCAGGGCTTGGAGCAAGCGCTGGCGAGATGGGATCCGGGCTCGCAAAGAGCGCTAAAAACAGCGCCCCTGTGATTTTCCGTCTGTTGCCACGCTCGCTCGACAGCATTCAGTGCCGTGGTTCAGAACTATTTTTAAGCGGAGGAACGCAATGCGTGCCCTGTCGAAATCCAAGCTGATCGCCTTCAGGCAATGCCCCAAGCGCCTCTGGCTGGAAGTCCACCAACCTGATGCGCGGGAAGACTCCTGCACCACACAAGCCGTTTTCCAGACAGGCCATGAGGTCGGAGCCGTGGCGCAGCAAATTTATGACCCGGCGGGTGACGGCGCAACCATCGATTTGCAGGCCGAGGGCGTGGCTGGGGCGGTGGGGAGCACCCGCATGCTTCTCCAGACTCGCAAGCCACTGTTTGAAGCAGGTTTTGCGGCTGCAGGTGGACTCGCGTTCGCCGACGTGATGCTGCCGATCACTGGGTGCGAAACGCCTGCCTGGAAGATAGTGGAGGTCAAATCATCGACGTCTGTCAAAGCCTACCAGGAAGAAGACGCAGCCATTCAAAGCTATATCGCTCGGGCTGCTGGCGTTGATGTTCGCAATGTGTCCATCGCGCACATCGACGCGGCGTGGATTTACCCGGGTGGTGGCAACTACAAGGGTCTGCTCGTCGAGAAAGACGTGACCGAAGCCGCCTTAGCGCGCGGCGCGGAAGTGGCGGCGTGGATTGCCTGCGCGCAGCAAGTGGCCGCGCAGGCCGTGCCTCCATATGTGCAGACGGGGGCACAGTGCGAAACCCCCTTTCCCTGCGGGTTTCAGAAGCATTGCCGAAAGAACGAGCCCTCAGCGGAATTTCCCATCGCCTGGCTTCCGCGCATCTCGTCCAAAGCGCTCAAGGATTTTCTGATTCAAAGCGGTGTGCAAGACATGAGGGATGTCCCCGATGCATTGCTGACGTCTCTACAACGCCGTGTGCGTGATGCAACCCTTTTGGGGCAAGCGTACTTTGATGCGGAAGGGGCCAAGAAAGACTTGCTCAAATACCCATTGCCTGCGTACTTCCTGGATTTCGAAACTATCCAGTTCGGTGTACCTCGGTGGGCAGGGACCCGGCCATTTCAGATGCTGCCTTTTCAGTTCAGCCTGCACAGGATGGATGCGCAGGGGCAACTGAGTCATCAGGATTTTCTAGACCTTTCCGGCAATGATCCTTCAGAGGCGTTTGCTGTGCAGCTGGCCCGCGCCTGCGCAGAGCCGATCCCCGTCTTCGTCTATCACGCTGGATTCGAGGGCAGCCGTTTGAAGGAACTCGCCCAGCGCTTTCCTGCTGTCTGTGTCCAAATGGAGGAGATTCGCGGCCGACTGGTGGATTTGCTGTCGATTGCACGGGCACGGTATTACGACCCACGCCAGCACGGAAGCTGGAGCATCAAGAAAGTGCTGCCCACCATCACACCCGACCTGGGATATGACGCACTGCCTGGTGCCCAGGACGGAGGCATGGCAATGGCGGCCTACCTCGAAGCCACTGCTCCGGCCACATCGCCACAGCGCAAGGCCTTGATTCGGGATGAGCTCTTGGCCTATTGCGCGCTGGACACCCGGGCGATGGTGGAGATCTGGAGAAAATTTTCGCAAAACCTTTTGATACCCCAACCCACAGGCAATACCCAAGGAGAAAAAGACATGTTGATGCAATCCCCGGCGCACTCCGAAACCGCAAGCGGTACCCCCTTCTTCACGGCCCTTATGCAGCACCTGATGCAAGGCACGATGATTCCAAAGGTGCAGGTGGAGCGCTCCATCGGCCCGATCATCGGGTTCTTCTTGGCCGATGTTCTCGCGACGAAGCTAGACACTAAAGTAGTGATGCTGTGCCCGGAGTTTCCTATCCAGAAAGCTGGCAACAATCAGTCCACCAATATCGACTGGCTGATGCTCAACCGTGCAACGCAAGAACTGCTGTTGGTGGAGCTGAAGACCACGGACACTACCTTCCGCCCAGAGCAGGCCGCGATCTACCGAGAGCTCCAGAGCAAGATTGCCCGCGAGGGGTCGGCGGCATTCCTTCTGGATGATCTGGACGCCATCGGAGCCGCCTCCCAGGAGCGGGGCAAATACCAAAACGTTCGCAACCTGCTGGCACAAGGGTTTGGTGCCGCTGACGGCAATGAACTGCGCGAGGCGCTGGGCCACTGCAAGTGCGCCAGGGTCATCTATCTGGCCCCGCAGGTGAGCAAGCCCGTGGATTGGCCGACCAGCGAAGAAGGTTGGACGTGGATGTCGTTCGCGGACCTACCGGAGTCGCTCGATGCGCGCGGCTATGCCGACCAGTGGCCCGCCGTGCGAAGCAGCCTGCTGTCGCTGGATGCGCTCACGCGCCGGTTGCGCAATGGCGATGCGCCCTCGGCCTCCGGGGCCAGGAACTACCGGGACGTGCTCGATTTCGATGCGCTCTTGGCTCGGTGCCGCACGGAGGGTGACTCTTGGGTTGTGGGTCTGAAGAACTGGCGCTCAGTGCTCCCGTCCATGACCCTTGAACAACTGCGCGCTAAGGCCTACAAGTGTGATCTTGCAGAAGGTGGCGTGGGCAATAAACTTGGTAGCAACTGGATTGCGGGTGACCAGTTCCTGGCGCACGTCGAGAAGTTGCGCAACGGCGGATAACTCAGCTCCGTTGGAGCAAAGCCTGTGTAGGTTCCTGTTTGATGCGAAGGTTGATTTGGAGGCTATCCACATTGATGACGTGCATGCAAATTCCCAAAGAGGCATTGATCGTTGGCCGCTGGTACGTAGGGCGGGGGCGCAATGCAAATATCGGGATGTGGACTGGTGAGGACTTTCTTGTCCTCGCAGAAAGTGGTCGGAAAGTCGGCCCAGGCTCCCGCGACTGGGTACGGGATTGGGGCGTAAAAAGGGAACTCTATTTTCAGTCCGATGGTGGGTGTTTTCAGCCGTTCAAGATGGTGGACATGGGCACCGTCTGCGTGGAGCTGGGGGAGAGGGACTACGCTTTGGAGATGTCGTTTGACTGCTCGCCCGAAAGCCGCCCGGATGGTACGAAGGCGTAGTGGATGTGCGGCACTTTGTGTGCCGCTGCGCCAATCTGAATACATATATTGACTGCCTGACCCCATCACTGAAACTGAACAGGCCGCCACTCGCAGCACCATCCCGCTGTGCCTCAGTCCAGCTTGGTATCGCTGGGTCAAGCGTGTGCCACACCTTGAGCCACAGCGATATCGATTTGGGAAGCCTACCGGCTACCGACAGTTTCCCATCGAGATACCGGCTGCATCTTATTTCTGGAACAGCACCAGCTGAGTCTCTGTCGGGGCCATGCCGCCCCTTTCGGCGTTCATCGTCACTTCGTAGCGTGTGCCGGGTAGCGGTATTTGCGATGTGAAGCTGAACGAGAAGTCACCGTTGCCATCTGCCTGCACACGCTGCGACAGCAATTCCTGGTTCAGGCCAAACGCACCGACGAGCGTGCCGACCGCATTCACCTTGACATCCACCACCGCGCCAGGCACGGTGCGGCCGCGCACGACCACGGCGCCTCTGTCCACTGTGGCATGGTTGGCGTGGCTGGTCACCTGCAGCTGCACCGTGGTGGGCGCGGCGTTCACTTGCGAAGCGATGTTGAAGGTCCAGTTCTGGCGCATGCCGTTGCCCACCAGGTCCCGGGCGGTCACTTCGACCGGATACCGGCCGGTGGGCAGGTCAGCGCGGTAGGTGAAAAACTGCGGCGTGACCTGCGAGGCGGACGTGACATCGCGACCCGCGATCACGATGCGAACGCTTTTGGGGTCTACACCCACACCACCGACGTCATCAAACGTTCCGGACACCGAAGTGGCCGCATTGCGCGGGACCGTTTCCCCGTCGCGCGGCGACACGTGGCGAATCACCGGCGGCTTGGCATCGGCGATCAAAGGCTGGGTCAGGGTCGACGAAACCGTGTGGTCCCCGACACGCAAGGTGGCGACCGTGGGCCGCGATGGTGCCAGGTTGTCCATGCGGCGGATGGTGTACGCGCCCTCATACACGCCGGGCGATACCTCGCGCATCGGCACGTTGTCGATGACACCGGGAATGTCGAAATCCGCCCGGCCTCCAGGCGCGCCGTTCAGCGTAAAGCGCAATTCGGCGCCGGGCTCCATCTTGTCAATGGGGGCGACCGAGAAACGGTCAATCTTCAGTCCGGGTGGCGGTGCGGCCACCACGTTCCGGTCACCAATGTTGGCCGGAAGCGAGTAATTGCTGGTGATGGTGCGGTTGCGCACCTTCAGCGTGGCGCGCACGGCGCTGCCTTCGTTGAGCCGGTCCTGCCGGCGGACTGTGTAGCTGCCCGTGTACACGCCCCGTTCGGTTTCCTGCAGCACGATGGCGCGGGGCACGCCAGCCACACGGAGCTGAACCTTGCCCCGCGGTGTGCCTTCTACCGTGAACTGCAGGTCGGCGCCGGCCCACAGACCGTCGTCTGTCGCTACCTGCAGTGATCGCAATTCAAGTGCGGCGGGCTGCGCCATGACCGTACCTGGAACGACCATCAGGGCGCTGGCGACGGGAAGAAGCAGGAAAAGGGCTGCCACATGGTGGCGAATTTGTTTTGTCATGGGGTTCAAACCTGGTGCTAGGGATGAACTCACTGTGGGCGCAACACATGTTTCCAAACGTAGGCGGGCAGCGACAAGTTCGAAGGACAAGACGCCGTTGGCGCGTCAGGAGCGCGCCGTTTTGAGCCCTTTCACGCGCGTAGGCCGGTGGTGCAGCCTTGCACAGCCTCTATTGCTCAGGCGCCGGGTGTTGCTGCCCCAGAAACCGCCCCGGTGGCTGCCCCACCGACTTGCGCACCATCGCGCTGAACGCGCTGGGGCTGTAGCCCAGCTCAGCGGCGATCTGGCCCATGGGCATGCGCCCGGCAGCCAGCGACACGGCCTTGGCCAGGATGACCTGCTGGCGCCACTGGGTGAAGGTGCTGCCCAGTTCGGAACGGAACAGCCGTGCCACGGTGCGCGGGCTGGCGCCGGTGTCCTGCGCCCAGTCGGCCAGTGTTTCATGGCGCGTGGGGTCGGCCAGCACGGCCTCGCACAGGTGGCGCAGGCGCTTGTCCTGGGGCAGGTCCACGCCCAACTTCACGGCGGCGGCGCGGGCCAGTTCATCGCGGATGAGGGCGCTCAGGTGCTGCTCGCGCAGCCGCTGGGCGGGCGTGAGAGCGGGGCCGCCGTCGGGCGTGGTGGGCATCTCGCGCACCAGGGCGCGCAGCAGGTCGGACACCTCCAGTACGCGGCACTGGCGCCAGGCGGCCGAATCGTCTTCGCCGCGATGACTGGCGCCCGGGCCATCGCCGCGATGACTGGGGCCGGCGCCATCGCCGCCGAGGGCGCCGGGCCCGCACCGGCCGCGCGGCTGGTGGAAGTACAGCGTGCGCAGGTCGGCGTCTTCCACCATGGTCACGGCATGTTCCACGCCGGGTGGAATCCACAGCGCGCGCGAGGGCGGCACGATGTAGGTGCCGTGGTTCACCGTGAGCCGGATCACGCCCGTGGTGGAGATCGCAACCTGCGCCCAGGGGTGGCTGTGGGGCATCACCTGGGTGTCGGCGGCCAGCCAGCGCAGCTTGGCGCGCACCGGGCGGGCTGGGGTAGGCACAAACAGCTCGGGCGTGAGCGAGCCCACGTACGACATCCCGCGCCCCGCTCCGCGCGAGCTCCCGGCCTTTGGACGGGGGACGACCTGGGCGGCAAAGTGCTCCACCACCGGCTCGGGGGATGGGGCGGGTGCGGCGGCGGGGTTTGGCATGTTTGCGATAGAAGTTGGCCGCCTATCGTAAACCTGCCGAAGCCTGCGTGCCTAAGATCAAGCCCATGACCGCTTCATCCTCCGGCGCCACCGCCAACCCCGTGCCCTTGCGGCAGGACGCCCGCACCATCGGCCTCGTTGGCCTGGCCCATGGCAGCTCGCATTTCTTCCACATGCTGCTGCCGCCGCTGTTCCCGTGGCTGATCGGCGAGTTTGGCTTCAGCTATTCCGAGCTCGGCCTGCTGGTGTCGGTGTTTTTTGTGATCTCGGGCGTGGGCCAGGCGCTGTCGGGCTTCATCGTGGATCGCGTGGGCGCGCGGCCGGTGATGTTTTTTGCGCTGTCGAGTTTTGCGGCAGCGGGCCTGGCGGCGGGCACGGCGCAGGGCTACTGGGGCCTGTTGCTGGCGGCCGCGCTGGCCGGGCTGGGCAATGCGCCGTTCCACCCGGTGGACTTCACCATCCTCAATAAGCGCGTGTCGCCCCAGCGCTTGGGGCATGGCTTTTCGGTGCACGGCATCAGCGGTAACCTGGGCTGGGCCACGGCGCCGGTGTTCATGGCGGGCATTGCCACGGCCACGGGCTCGTGGCGCACGGCCTGCCTGTGCGGGGGCCTGTTCGCCCTGGTGGTGCTGGCCATCATGGTCTGGAACCGCGATGCGCTGGACGACCGCCAGGGCGCCTGGGCGCACCAGGCCAAGGGCGGGGCAGGGGCTGCCAAGCCCGAGCACCCCATGGCCTTCCTCAAGCTGCCCTCGGTGTGGCTGTGTTTCTCGTTCTTCTTTTGGAGCACCTGCGCCCTGAGTGCCATCCAGAGCTTTGCCAGCCCGGCGCTGCAGTCCATGTATGGCCTGCCGCTGAGCATCACGGCCATGGTGGTCACCGGCTACATGCTGTGCGGCGCGGTGGGCATGTTGATCGGCGGCTTCCTGGTGGGGCGTGTGCAGCGGCTGGAGAAGATCATCTCGGTGTGCCTGCTCGGCTCGGCCGCGCTGCTGGTGGTGGTGGGCCTGGGCTTTTTGCCCGGTATGGCGGCGGTGGTGGTGGCTTCGGTGGCCGGGCTGGGCACGGGCCTGGCGGGCCCCTCGCGCGACATGCTCATCAAGCGCGCCGCGCCCCCCGGCGCCACGGGCCGCGTGTATGGCACGGTGTATTCGGGGCTGGACCTGGGCTTTTGCCTCGCCGCCCCCGCGTTTGGCGCCATGCTGGACCACGGCATGACCTCGGGCATCTTCTACGGCTCGGCCTTCACGCTGGCGCTGAGTGTGGTGTCGGCGGCGCTGGTGGGGGTGGGGGTTGCGGCACGGGCTGCCAGGCCCCTGGCGACGGCGGTCTGAAGGACGCTGGGGCAGCTACGGGCACTCCCGCCGCGCTGGCGAGGCTGTCGAGAGACAGGTCGAACGCGTTCTAATGCCAGGCTGAACGCGCGCCCCGCGCCGGTAGCCCCAGCCGGGGCTTGGCCGCAACGGCGCTTGCTGCTTTTGGTCACCAACCCTTCATTGCCCTGTTCGTACACACCCATGCGCAAGATTGCTTTGGAATCCATCGCGGCGGGCACCTTCGCTGCGCTGGCCATGATGCCGGCGGGCTGGCTCTTTCGGCTGCTGGAGATGCGCGTCGGGCACTACGGCCCCAAGTTTGCGGCCCTGTACCTTGCGCAGCCCGGGCCCGTCGCGCTATTCGTTCAACACCTGGTTCTAGGCAGGGTGTCTGCCCTTCCCCTGGTAGTGTTGCCACTGCACCGTATGGTCACAGGCGGGGCGCTGGGTGTGGGTGCTGTCTACGGTGCACTTTATTACGCAACCGTCAACTCGCTGGCGCTCCCGATCTACTTTGGTGATCCATTGCCCTGGAGCCTGGGGCTGGCCGTGGTGCTGCCGAGCCTGGTGGTGCACGTGGTTTTTGGTGTGGCGGTGGCTTTCGGAGTGCTGGCGATGAGGCGCAGGGGCGGGCGTGGACGTTAAATATCGTCGCGGTCGATTTGCAGCCGACGATCTCTCAGCCCGACAACTCTTAGGCTCCCGCATACTCCTGCCATGCCATTTCCCCTTGAAGAACGCCGCGCCCTGCTCAACGTGAAGGGCGTGGGGCCGACCGTCGTCGCCCGGCTTGAACAGATGGGCTTTGAATCGCTGGCGCATCTGGGCAAGGCCAATGCCCTGGACATTGTTTCCACGGCCTCGGCCATGGTGGGCTCCACCTGCTGGAAGAACAGCCCCCAGGCCCGCGCAGCGATCCAGGCGGCCATTGCACTGGCCCAGTCGCGGCCTGCTTGACCTTTCAGCTGCAAGCCTGGGTGGGGTGTGTTGCAATGCGGCCCGGCGATGGGGCAACAAGTGGCCCCTGCTGCTGCCTCACACCATTTCCAGGACACCCCATGACCCACCCCATCTACAACGCCAGCATCCCCGTCTTTCGCCAGATGCTGGGCTCCCTGAAAGACGTGCTGGCCAAGACCGAGGCCCATGCCACGGCGCGCAAGATCGAGCCGGATGCCCTGCTGCAGGCCCGGCTGTTCCCCGACATGTTCCCCATGGCGCGCCAGGTGCTGATTGCCTGCGACTTTGCCAAGGGCGTGGCGGCGCGCCTGGCCGGGGTGGAGGTGCCGTCCTTCCCCGACGCCGAGCGTCCCGGTTTTGCCGACCTGAATGAACGCATCGACACCGTGCTCACGTTTGTCGAAGGCCTGCCAGAGGCTGCGTTTGCCGATGCCGCCACACGCCAGATCACCATCCAGCCCGGCACCTCGCGCGAAAAACAGTTCGTCGGCGAGCACTACCTGCTGCACTACGGTCTGCCGCAGTTCTTCTTCCACGTGAACGCAACCTACGCCATTGCGCGGCACAACGGTGTGGAGCTGGGCAAACGCGACTACATGGGCAAGTACTGATCAGTGCCTGTGCGCAGACGGTCACCTCGGTGGCCGCTACTGCGCATAGTTCAGCGGCAGCGCCGTGGTGAACTTGATTTCTTCCATCGCAAAGCTCGAACTCACGTCTGACAGCGCCACGGCCTGCGTGAGCCGCTTGTAGACCGAATCGTAGGCGCGGATGTCGGGCACCACCACGCGCAACAGGTAATCCACATCCCCGCTCATGCGGTAGAACTCGACGATCTCGGGGATGCCCATCACGGCATCCCGCAGGGTGTCAAACCATTGCTGGTGGTGCTGGTTGGTCTTCACGGCCACGAACACCGTCACACCGACATTCACCTTGCGCGGGTCCACCAGGGCGACATGGCGGGTGATGTACCCCTTCTCGCGCAACCACTGAATGCGCCGCCAGCAGGGCGTGTTGGACAGGTGCACGGCCTCGGCCAGCTCGGCCAGCGGCGTCTCGGCGTTGTGTTGCAGCATCGCCAGCAGCTGGCGGTCAATGGAATCCAGATTCTGTTTCAAGGGATATGTGAGAAATCGTTTCCCTTATTGGGCGTTAATCAGGGCATAAAAGCAAAGTTTTTTCAGGGCTGTCGTTACATACTGTCAAGGCATCGTTGGCACGGAATCTGCGTCAAGTCCCCGTAATTTCGCACCGTGCATCCACCCGGTGCGTGGTGCGCTGTTTGCCCATGGCACGCCGTTCCTGGCCCCTCCCGTCGCCCTTTTTTCAAGGATTTCATCCATGTCGCTTTCTGTTTTTCGACGCAACCCCTACGCCCTGGGACTGAGCATTGCCGCATTGGCCGTGCTGGCCGCCTGTGGCGGCAGTGACGGCCCCACCACCCCGGTGGCCACGCCTGAGCCCACCGAGCAGTACGTGCCGCCCGAGCCGCCCTCGGGCTACACGCCCAAAACCATCAGCTATGCCAACAAGGACATGGTGGCGGCGGCCAACCCGCTGGCGGTGAAGGCAGGTGTGGACATCCTGGCCAAGGGCGGCACGGCCACAGATGCCGCCATTGCCGTGCAGATGGTGCTGAACCTGGTGGAGCCGCAGTCGTCGGGCATTGGCGGTGGCGCCTTCATGCTGCACTACGACAAGGGCGCCAACAAGCTGCTGGCCTACGACGGCCGCGAGACCGCGCCCAAGGCCGCCACGCCCAACCTGTTCATCGGCGCCGATGGCAAGCCGCTGGCGTTTCTGGCGGCGGTGGACGGCGGCCTGTCGGTGGGCACGCCGGGCGTGCTGCGCATGCTCGAAGCCGCGCACAAGGCCCACGGCAAGCTGCCCTGGAAGGACCTGTTCGAGCCCGCCATCAAGCTCAGCGAAGACGGCTTTGCGATCTCGCAGCGCATGAGTGTGTCCATTGCCGGGTCGGCCGCGCGCATCAAGGCCCAGGGCGAGCCCGGATCCAGCTATTTCCTCAACGCCGACGGCACCGCCAAGGCGGCGGGCACGCTGCTCAAGAACCCTGAATTTGCAGCCACGCTCAAGGCCATTGCAGCGGGCGGTGCCGATGCGTTCTACAAGGGGGACATCGCCAAGGACATCGTGGCCAAGGTGGTCAGCCATCCCACCAACCCCGGCAAGCTCGCGCTCGATGACCTGAGCGATTACACCCACAAGGTGCGTGAGCCCGTGTGCGGCGTCTACCGCGTGCAATACCGCGTGTGTGGCATGCCCGCGCCCAGCTCGGGCGGCATTGCGGTGCTCCAGACGCTGGGCCTGCTGCAGGGCTTTGACCTGGCGGCCATGAAGCCCAACACGCTCGACTCCGTGCACGTGGTGTCCGAAGCCTATCGCCTGGCCTATGCCGACCGCGCGCTGTATGTGGCCGACCCTGACTTCGTCAACGTGCCCCAGGCCGGGCTGATCAATGCCGACTACCTCAAGGAGCGCGCCAAGCTCATCAGCCTGCAAAAGAGCATGGGCGTGCCGGTGGCCGGCATCCCGCCGGGTGTCACGGGCGCCACGGGCAAGGACAGCTCACTGGCCCTGCCATCGACCACGCACATGTCCATCATCGACAACGCGGGCAACGCCGTGTCCATGACGACCACCATCGAGAACGGCTTCGGCAGCCTGCAGATGGTGCGCGGCTTCTTGCTGAACAACCAGCTCACCGACTTCTCGTTCACGGCCACCGACGCGGCAGGCAACCCCATTGCCAACAGCGTGCAGGCTGGTAAGCGCCCCCGCAGTTCCATGGCACCCACCATCATCTTCAACGCCACCACGGGCGACCTCGAAGGTGTGGTCGGCTCGCCAGGAGGCAGTGCCATCATCCAGTACACCGCCAAGACCATCCTGGGCATGACGGACTGGGGCCTGAACGTCCAGCAGGCCATCAACCTGCCGAACTTCGGTGCGCAGACCAACGCCACCACGTCCATCGAAAAGGGCTCGCTCATCGACACCGCTGCCATCCGCGACGGACTCAAGGCACGCGGCCACACCGTGGCGCAGACCGACTCCTTCACCAGCGGCCTGCATGGAGCGGTGTTCAACGGTGTGCGGTCCAACGGCAATGCGGGCCTGCTGTCGCGCAACCCAGGTGCGGGCACCTATGCCGGCGGCGCCGATCCCCGCCGGGAGGGGATTGCGCTGGGCAACAACTGAGCTGCGCAATGTGATCGGTGGCGGCTCCAGAGCAGGGGCTGCGCTGATACTGATGAAGGCTGCCGGGTGGACTACCGGGCAGCCTTTTTTTGTGAGTGCTCCGTGGTGGCCGCCGGGTGCTTTTCGCCCGCCAGCGTCTGGAGCAAGCGGGTGAAGGTCGCTGTCGGGCCCACGTTGTCCTCGTCGCGATAGACCAGCGTCAGGGGCACATTCAGCCGCCCGCCATCCACCAACGGCCGGTAGGCAATGGCGTGGCGGTGCACGCCCAGCATCGATGAAGGCACCACGGAAATGCCCGTGCCCGCAGCCACCAGGTTGAGGTTGGTCAGCATGCGCGCCACCTCGGCCACCACACGGGGGCGCACGCCCTGCTCGGCACACAGCGCCAGCAGGTTGGCATACAGGCCGGGCGCGCCCGGGCGGCGCACCAGGATCATGGGCTCGCCCTCCAGGTCGGCAATCTGGATGGGCAGCGGCTTGCCGCGCCGCTGGCGTTGTGCCAGTGGGTGGTCGATGGGCAGGGCCACCATGGCGGGCTCGTGCTGCAGCGTATCGAACACCAGGCCCGCAGGCCGCGCCACGGGTACGCGCAGCAGGCCGCAGTGCAGGCGGCCATCGGCCACGGCCTCGGTGATCTCGGCGGCGTTGTTCTCGCCAATCTCCAGCACCAGGCCGGGGTGGCGGGCGCGGCACTCCCGCAAGGCAAACGGGGTGAATTCATGGGCGGCGGCCGAGCTGGTGAAGGCAATCACGAGCCGGCCGGTCTTGCCCTCGGCCAGCAGCTGCATGCGGCTTTGCAGTGCGTCGAAGTCATGCACCAGGCGGGCGGCATCGGCCTGCAGTGTCTGCCCCGCCTCGGTCAGCGTGACGCCCTTGGAATGGCGCTTGAACAGCACCATGCCCACCGTGTTTTCCAGGGCCTTGATCTGCTGGCTGAGCGGTGGCTGGGCCATGCCCAGCAGCCCTGCCGCGCGGGTCATGTGCCCGGCTTCGGCCACGGCGAGAAAGTAGCGCAACTGGCGGATGTCCATGTCAGAGGTCGGGTGCAGATGGCAGGATGTTCATATGCAAATCGTATCGCCTAGGGCATTTTTGCCTATTTGACGTATTGAAAGCCGGTTTCTACGATGCAGCGGCATCCGGTTTGAATCGGCCCATAAGAATCCTCAAGGAGACACATCCACCATGACTGCCCCGCAACCCCATTTGCCTCTGCCCCGCCTGGCCCTGCTGGGCCTGGCGTGCCTTGCGGTGGCCGCCTGTTCGCCCATGGCACCCAGCAGTGCACCAGCGGCCAGCGCGGTCTCTGCCAAGGCCGAGGCCGCCCCCGTGGCTGCGGCCTGCCCCAAGGACCTGGCACCCATCGCCCGCTGCCTGTCGGGCCAGGATTCGGCGGGTGCGTATTACCTGATCGCCATGCCGCAGCAATGGAACGGCCACCTTGTGCTGCATGCCCACGGGGGCCCCGCGCTGGGTGCGCCCAGGATGGAGCGGTCGGTCGAAGACCTCACGCGCTGGTCCATCATGGTCCGTGCGGGCTACGCCTGGGCGGGCAGCACCTTCCGCCAGGGCGGCGTGGAGGTGCGCGCAGCGGCCGAGGACACCGAGCGCCTGCGGCAGATCTTTGTGCAGCACGTAGCGCAGCCGCAGCGCACGGTGCTGCACGGCCAGTCCTGGGGCGCCAGCGTGGCAGCCAAGGGGGCTGAGATGTTCCAGACCACCGCCAATGGCAAGCGCCCTTACGACGCCGTGCTGCTCACCAGCGGCGTGCTCGCGGGCGGCACGCGCTCGTACGACTTCCGCACCGACCTGCGCGTGGTCTACCAGTACCTGTGCAACAACCACCCCCGGCCCACCGAGGCGCAGTACGCGCTGAACATCGGCCTGCCTGCCGACGCTGCGATGACGCAGGCGGACCTGTCAGCGCGCCTGAACGAATGCCTGGCCCTGAACAAGCCCGCTGCCGAGCGCACGCCCGAGCAGCAACGCAAGGTGCAGACCATCGTGGATGTGATCCGCATCCCTGCGAATTCCATCCAGGGCCATATGAACTGGGCCACGTTCCACTTCCGTGACGTGGTGCAGCACCGTACGGGCGGCGCGAGTCCGTTTGGCAACCAGGGGGTGTTGTACCGGGGCTCGCCCGACGATGCCGCCCTGAACGCGGCCGTGCTGCGCTACCGCGCCGACCCTGCGGCCGTGGCCCGCTTCGCGCAGGACACGGACCTGACCGGCCGCATTCCCGTGCCTGTGCTCACCGTGAAAGGCGTGGACGACCCCACCGCCTTCGTCGAGCTGGATGCAGCCTTCAAGGCCACCATGGCGCAGGGCGGCAGCGCGGCGCGCCTGGTGCAGACCTTCACCCAGCACAACACCCACAGCTACCTGAGCGACCCGACCTACCCCACGCTTTTGGCGGCGCTGCTGCGCTGGGTGGACACGGGCGACAAGCCCACGCCCGAGGGCATTGCGCGGCAGTGTGCAGGCATGGAGCCCCCATTTGGGAAGGGCTGCGCCTTCCTGCCCGGCTATGTGCCTGCGCCGCTGGTCAGCCGGGTGGCAGAGCGCGAGCGGCCGTAAACCGGCCGCCAGCAAAAAAAAGGCCCCGCTGAAACAGCGGGGCCTTGTGTCAAGATGCTACAAAATTTATAGCTGATTGCGCTTGCTAGATAAGCGCCAGGTGCCAATATCGCCAAAAAATCACAGTCAGAGCACCTGTCTTCTCGCACCGGGTGCAGCCCCGGCCGGGGCCGCCCCGCCGCCTCTGCTTACTTGACGGAGGCAAGCGCCTTGTTCAGTGTGGCGCTGGGGCGCATCACGGCGTCCAGCTTGGCCACGTCGGGCAGGTAGTAGCCGCCGATGTCGGCAGGTGCGCCCTGCACGGCCGCCAGCTCGGCCACGATGGTCTGCTCGTTGTCGGTCAACTGCTTGGCCAGGGGCGCAAACTTGGCGGCCAGCTCGGCGTCTTCGGTCTGTGCGGCCAGTTCCTGCGCCCAGTACAGCGCCAGGTAGAACTGGCTGCCACGGTTGTCCAGCTGGCCGGTCTTGGGGCTGGGGTTCTTGTTGTTGTCCAGCAGCTTGCCCGTGGCAGCGTCCAGCGTCTGGGCCAGCACCTTGGCCTTGCCGTTGCCGGTCTTCAGGCCCAGGTCTTCCAGCGACACGGCCAACGCCAGGAACTCACCCAGCGAATCCCAGCGCAGGTGGTTTTCTTCCACCAGCTGCTGCACGTGCTTCGGAGCCGAGCCGCCCGCGCCCGTTTCGTACATGCCGCCACCGGCCATCAGCGGCACGATGGACAGCATCTTGGCCGAGGTGCCCAGTTCCATGATGGGGAACAGGTCGGTGAGGTAGTCGCGCAGGATGTTGCCGGTGGCGCTGATGGTGTCCAGGCCACGGATCACGCGCTCCAGCGTGTAGCGCATCGCACGCACCTGGCTCATGATCTGGATATCGAGGCCGACGGTGTTGTGCTCGTGCAGGTACATCTTCACCTTGGTGATGAGTTCCTTTTCGTGCGGGCGGTACGAGTCGAGCCAGAACACCACGGGCATGCCGGAGTTGCGGGCGCGGTTGACGGCCAGCTTCACCCAGTCGCGGATCGCGGCGTCCTTGACCTGACACATGCGCCAGATGTCGCCAGCTTCCACGTTCTGGCTCAGCAGCACTTCGCCCGTGGCCAGGTCGGTGATGTTGGCCACGCCGTCTTCAGCGATCTCAAAGGTCTTGTCGTGGCTGCCGTATTCCTCGGCCTGCTGGGCCATCAGGCCCACATTGGGCACGGTGCCCATGGTCTTGGGGTCGAACGCGCCGTGCCACTTGCAGAAGTTGATGATCTCCTGGTAGATGCGGGCGAAGGTCGATTCAGGCATCACGGCCTTCACATCCTTCAGGCGGCCGTTGGCGTCCCACATTTTGCCGCCGTTGCGGATCATCGCGGGCATGGAGGCGTCCACGATGATGTCATTGGGCGAGTGGAAGTTGGTGATGCCCTTGGCCGAATCCACCATGGCCAGCTCGGGGCGGTGCTCGTGGCAGGCGTGCAGGTCGCGCTTGATCTCGTCGCGCTGGCTTTGTGGCAGCGTCTCGATCTTGGTGTACAGATCGACCATGCCGTTGTTCACGTTCACGCCGAGTTCTTCAAAGGTCTTGGCGTGTTTCTCGAACGCATCCTTGTAGAAGATCTTCACGCAGTGGCCGAACACGATGGGGTGCGACACCTTCATCATCGTGGCCTTCACGTGCAGCGAGAACATCACGCCGGTCTTGCGCGCGTCTTCGATTTCCTTTTCGTAGAACTCCAGCAGCGCCTTCTTGCTCATGAACATGCTGTCGATCACTTCGCGGTCGAGCAGGCTGACCTTGGGCTTGAGGACGATGGCCTTGCCGCTCTTGGTGATCAGCTCCATCTTCACGTCACGGGCGCGGTCCAGCGTCATGGACTTTTCGCCGTGGTAGAAGTCGCCAGCGTGCATGTGCGAGACGTGCGAACGCGAGGCCTGGCTCCACTCGGCCATGCTGTGCGGGTTCTTGCGTGCGTATTCCTTCACGGCCTTGGGCGCGCGGCGGTCAGAGTTGCCTTCGCGCAGCACGGGGTTCACGGCCGAGCCGATGCACTTGCCGTAGCGGGCCTTGATCTCTTTTTCCTTGTCGTCCTTGGGCTGGTCCGGGTAGTCGGGCAGGGCGTAGCCCTTGGCCTGCAGCTCGGCGATGGCGGCCTTGAGTTGCGAGACGGACGCACTGATGTTGGGCAGCTTGATGATGTTGGCGTCGGGCTGCAGCGTTTTCTTGCCCAGCTCGGCCAGGGTGTTGGGAGCGCGCTGTTCTTCCTTCAAAAACTCGGGAAACTCGCCCAGCACGCGGGCGGCCACGGAGATGTCGCTCTCCGTCACATTGATGCCTGCGGGCGCCGCGAACGTGCGGACGATGGGCAGGAAGGAGGCCGTGGCCAGACGGGGTGCTTCGTCGGTCAGGGTGTAGATGATGGTCGGTTGCTGGGTCGTCATGGCTTGTCTCACGAAACAGAGTAGGTAGGTGCCCCCGGCTGCGTCGCAGCGGGGCCAAACGCGGATGCTCTCTGATTCTCCTTGCTCGGGGCTGTCACCGCCCGCTGTTTTTGCAATCGAATCTCACAATGCAAAATTATCATAAGCCCAGGGCACTTTTTTTCACCAAATAGGTGGTAATCACCCTGCGGCGCTCTGCAGTTTGACCGCGTTGGCGGCAGCGCGCCCCCCCCTGTACACCCTATGAAAGGCCCCCTGGAACAGCCACCACGCGGCCAGGCAGGACGGCAAACTGCGCCCAGTGCGCGGGCAGGGCTTCGGGCGCCGTGCCGGTGAAAGCCCCGAAGGCGGGCAGGATCAACTGTCCATCGCCCCACCCAAAGCACGGCGCCCGCAGCGCATCCCGCGCCGGGCCGCGCAGCCGCAGCGTGGGGTGCAGGTGCCCGGCAATCACCGTGTGGCCCGCAACGGCCTGCGGGTGGTGGCAGGCCAGCACCGGCACATCGGCGCGAGGCAACCAGGGCTCGTTGACCAGCGCCAGAGCCAGCGTGGCCGGTGGGTCGCCCGCATGCAGGTCGTGGTTGCCGCGCACCAGGGTCATCGCCACACGGGCATGGCGCTGGCGCCAGGGCAGCAACTGCTGCCACAGCGAATCGGCCGCGCCGCTGCGTGCGTGCAGAAAGTCGCCCAGAAACACCAGGTGGTCGGCGCCGGTGGCAGCGAGCACCGCATCCAGCCGCGCCAGGTTGTCGGCCGTGGTGCCATGCGGCACCGGCTGGCCCGCGCGGCGGAAGGTGGCTGCCTTGCCGAAATGCACATCCGCCACCAGCACCATGCGGGCAGCGGGCCACCACAGGGCGCGCTGGGGCAGCAGGTGCAGCGCGGTGCCGCAGGGCAGGGTGATGGCGTGCGCACCGATGGTGTGCGTGGGGGTGGCCAGCGAGGTCATGGAGCTCAGAATCCGTGGCGTCTGCGGGCGCGACGAGGGCTGTCCCCGGCCGGGTCGCGGCGCGTGCGCCGTGCCGAGGTCGCGGAGCCTTCAGGGAGGTCCCACGCCATGTCCGTGGATTGCACCGGGTGCTGCGCCAGGTGGGTGCCCGTGGTGGCGTCGGCCGCCTGCTCCAGCGCCTGCACCATGCGCGCCAGCCTGTCGGCCAGGGTCTCGGTGCTCAGGCGCTCGCGAAAGCGCTCCACCATCAGCGGCAGGGCAAACGGGGTGGGGCGCGTGAGGGCATGGATGGACAGGGTCTGCGCCTGCATGCCGCGCAGCGTGCGGGCCAGTCGCTCCATGTCCAGCTCGTTCGCTAGCAGCTCGGCACGGGCCTGGGCCAGCAGCAGGTTGTCGGGGTCGTACTGGGCAAACACGTCGTAATAGAGCGACGACGAGGCCTGCAGCTGGCGGCTGCTGCGCTGCTCGCCCGGGTGGCTCTGGAAGATCAGGCCCGCAATGCGCGCGATCTCGCGAAAGCGCCTGCGCGCCATTTCGGTGGCGTTCAGGCTGGCCAGCACTTCATCTTCGAGCCCGCTACCGATGGTGGTGTGCGTGCCTTCGCCGATCAGGCGCGGCAGTAGCGCGGGCCAGTCCACGGGCTTGGCCGACAGCAGCTCCAGCCCGTAGTCATTGACCGCGATGGAGAAGGTGTTGGGCACCTGCTGCGACGCGCGCCAGCCCAGCAGCCCGGCCAGGCCCAGGTGCACCAGGCGGCCCGCCAGTGGGTACAGGTACAGGTGCCAGCCCTCGCGCGTGTGCAGGGTCTCGGCCACCAGGCGGCTGGGTGTGGGCAGGGCCGACCAGGCCTGCTGCAGCTCCAGCAGTGGCTGGGCGCAGCACATCTCGGGCGTGGTGAACTTGCCGCGCTCCGCCTGCGCCAGCTGTTCCAGCATCGCATCGGCCAGCGTGTTCGACAGCGGCATGCGTCCTCCGCTCCAGCGCGGTAGCGCAGCGCTGCCCTTGGGGGCGATGCGCACATAGGCTGTCATCTGCTGGGTGCGCACCAGCTCCAGCAGGCGGCCCGCGAACATGAACACATCGCCCTTGCGCAACCGGGCGATGAAGCTCTCTTCCACCGACCCCAGGCGCCCGCCGCTCACAAACTGCACCTGCATGCTGGCATCACTCACGATGGTGCCGATGTTGCTGCGGTGGCGGCGCGCCAGGCGGGCATCGGGCACGCGCCACACACCTTCGTCGTCGGGCACCACGCGGTGAAAGTCCGGGTAGGTGGCCAGCGATGCGCCGCCCTGGCGCACGAACTGCAGCGCCCACTGCCAGTCGTTGTCGGCCAATGCAGCATAGGCCGGTGCGCGCCGCACTTCGGCCAGCAGCGCATCGGGCACAAAGCCGCCGCCGAGCGCCACGGTGACCAGGTGCTGCACCAGCACGTCAAGCGGCGCACGCGGCGTGTGCCGGTCTTCAATGCGGCCCTGCGCCAGTGCGTGGCGCGCAGCGGCTGCCTCCACCAGCTCCAGGCTGTGCGTGGGCACCAGCGTGATGCTGGAGCTGCGCCCCGGCGCATGGCCCGAGCGGCCTGCACGCTGCACCAGCCGCGCCACGCCCTTGGCCGAACCGATTTGCAGCACCTGCTCCACCGGCAAAAAGTCCACGCCCAGGTCCAGGCTCGATGTGCACACCACGGCCTTGAGCTGCCCGGCCTTCAGGCCTCGCTCCACCCAGTCGCGCACCTCATGCCCCAGCGACCCATGGTGCAGTGCGATGGTGCCCGCCCAGTCGGGCCGTGCCTCCAGCAGCGCCTGGTACCAGCGCTCGGCCTGCGAGCGGGTGTTGGTGAAGACCAAGGAGGATGCACAGGCCTCGATGGATTCCACCACCTGCGGCAGCAGCGCCAGGCCCATGTGGCCGGCCCAGGCAAAGCGGTCCACCTTGGCGGGCAGCATCACGTCCACCTGCAGCGCCTTGTCGATGCGGCCCTGCACCAGCACGGCGGACGGTGCGGCGGGGGCGCCCTGCACCGGGCGGGGCAGCAGCGTGTCCAGCGCCTCCTGCAGGTTGCCCAGCGTGGCCGACATGCCCCAGACCTGCAGGGCCGGGTTCCAGCCCGACAGGCGCGCCAGCGCCAGCTGTGCCTGCACGCCACGCTTGTTGCCCACCAGCTCATGCCACTCGTCCACCACAACCAGCTGCACATGACGCAGGCTCTCATGGGCATCGGCCCGCGCCAGCAGCAGCGACACGCTTTCGGGCGTGGTCACCAGCAGCGTGGGCAGGCGGCGGTCCTGCGCGGCGCGCTCGCCGCTGGCGGTGTCGCCGGTGCGCAGGCCACTGGTCCAGTCTGGCGCCAGGTCGGGCAGGGGCGCTACCAGCGCGCGCAGCGTGTCGGCGGCCAGGGCGCGCATGGGGGTGATCCACAGCACGGTGAGCGGCGGCGCTGCCGCACGGCGTGTGCGCAGGGCCGTGCGCGCATTCGCCTCTGCAATGGGCGCCACGGGCGCGCCTGCCAGCGCCAGGTGCTGCAGCGCGCCCAGCCACACGGCATAGGTCTTGCCCGCGCCGGTGGTGGCGTGCAGCAGGCCCGAGCGCCCCTCGCCCATGGCGCGCCACACCTCCTGCTGAAATCCGAAGGGCTGCCAGCCGCGCGCGGCCATCCAGCCCGCAGCCGCACTGGCGGCCACCGTGGGCAGCGGCTTGCGCGGGCGGCGGGGCGTGCTCATGCGGCGGCGTCCTGCCCCGGCAGCAGGGCCATCAGGGTCTGCAAGGTGTCGGCCTCGGCCACGGTCTTGTCCTGGCGCCAGCGCAGCATGCGCGGAAAGCGCACCGCGATGCCGCTCTTGTGGCGCGGGCTCTTGCCGATGCCCTCGAAGCCGAGCTCGAAGACCATGGTCGCATCCACGCTGCGCACGGGCCCGAAGCTCTCGCGCGTGGTCTTGCGGATGATGGCGTCCACCTGGCCTATCTCCACGTCCGTCAGGCCCGAATAGGCCTTGGCGAACGGCACCAGCTGGCGCTCGGGGTCTTCGGGCGGCCCGTTCCACACCGCAAAGGTGTAGTCGCTGTACAGGCTGGCGCGGCGGCCGTGGCCGCGCTGGGCGTAGATGAGCACTGCGTCCACGCTCATGGGGTCGATCTTCCACTTCCACCACACGCCCACCTCCTTGGTGCGGCCCACGCCATAGTGGGCGCCGCGGTGCTTGAGCATGAAACCCTCGGTGCCCATGCTGCGCGCGGCCTCGCGCTGGCGCGCGAGGTCGGCCCAGTCGGAGCCGTGCAGCAGCGCGCTCAGGCGCAGGGCCTTGTGGGGCGGGGGGGCGATGGCGGTGTCATTGGGCGGCTGCAGCGTGGCCTCCAGCAGCGTGCGGCGGGCCTGTTGCGGCTCTTGGCGCAGGTCCTGCCCAGCGTGCTCCAGCAGGTCGTAGGTGACCAGCACCACGGGCAGTTCGCGCAGCAGCTTCGGGCCCAGGGTCTTGCGGCCCAGGCGCTTTTGCAGGTCGGCAAAGGGGCGGGGCTGGGGCTCATCGGGCAGCCACACCAGAATCTCGCCATCGGCCACCGTGCCATCGGGCAGCTGCGCCATCGCGGCCTCGGCCAGTTCGGGGAAGCGGTCGGTCACCAGCTCCTCCCCGCGCGACCAGATCCACACCGCGCCCGCACGCCGCACGATCTGCGCGCGGATGCCGTCCCACTTCCACTCCACCAGCCAGTCGCCGGGCGTGCCCAGCAGTGCGGGCATCTCAGCCACGGGCTGGTTGAACGGGTGGGCCAGGAAGAACGGGTAGGGCTGGCCCGCATCGGCAGCATCCTGCGTACCGGCATCGTCGTCCACCGGCGCGATCAGCGCCTGGTAGCCGCTGGCTTGCGGCTGCCGGCCGATCTGCGTGTAGCCCATCAGCCGGTGGGCGATGCGCTTGGGGTCCAGCGCGCTCACCGTGGCCAGCGCCTGCGTCACCTGCAGGCGCGACACCCCCACGCGGAAGTTGCCGGTGATGAGCTTGAAGTACACAAAGCGCTGCTCAGGTGCCAGCCTGTCCCATTGCGTGCGCAGGCGGGCGTCGGCCTCATCGGGCGGCTGGGTGCGCAGGGGTAGCAGCTGGGCCATCCATTCGGCCAGTGTCAGTTCGGTGGGCTGGGCGGGCGGGGGTAGCAGCAGGGCCAACGTTTCGGCTAGGTCGCCCACGGCCTGGTAGCTTTCTTCAAACAGCCACTCGGGCAGGCCAGCGGCCTCTTGAGTCAGCGCTTTCAGGCGCTTGGTGGGCACCATCTGGCGGGGTTTGCCGCCTGCGAGAAAGTACGTGGCCCAGGCTGCATCGGCGGGCGGTGCCACGCGCAGGTAAGCCACCAGTGCCGCGAGTTTGGCCGACTGCGCGGTGGTGGCGTCGAGCGCCTGGAAAAGCTGGGCAAAGGCCTTCATGCCGACCCCTCGGGTGCGGGCTCGCTGCCTGCTTCGGGCGCGGAACCTGCATCGTCCTCGTTGTCATCGGCGCCGTATTCGGTCGCAAACACCTGAGCGTCCAGCCCTTGCTCGCACAGCCAGCGCACCATCACGGCCGTGCTGCCGTGCGTCACGATGACGCGCTCCGCGCCCGTGGCGCCAATGGCTTTTTGCAAGCTGGGCCAGTCGGCGTGGTCGCTCATCACAAAGCCCCGGTCCACCCCCCGGCGTCGGCGTGCGCCGCGCACCAGCATCCAGCCGCTGGCAAACGCGTCGGAGTGTTCGCCAAACCGCTTGAGCCAGGGTGTGCCCGCTGCCGAGGGCGGCGCCAGCACCAGCGCGCGTTTCAGGTCGGCCTTGGTGAGGCCAGGGTCCGTCACGCGCAGCGTGGGCGGCAGGTCCACGCCCGCCGCGCGGTACACGGCGTTGAGCGGCTCCACCGCCCCATGCACCACGATGGGCCCGATGCTGGCGTCCACCCCATGCAGCAGCCGCTGCGCCTTGCCGAAGGCATAGGCGTACAGCACGCTGGCCTTGCCCGCCGCTGCGTTCGCCGCCCACCAGGCATTGATGTCGGCAAACAGCGTGGGCTGCGAGGGCCAGCGGTAGATCGGCAGGCCAAAGGTCGATTCGGTGATGAAGGTGTGGCAGCGCACGGGTTCGAACGGCGTGCAGGTGCCGTCGTCTTCGAGCTTGTAGTCGCCCGAGGCCACCCACACCTGGCCGCCGTGCTCGATGCGCACCTGCGCCGAACCCAGTACGTGCCCTGCGGGGTGCAGAGACAAGCGCACGCCGTGGTGGTCGATCACTTCGCCATACGCCAGGGTCTGCAGATCGATGTCCGTGCCCAGCCGGTTGCGCAGCGTGCCCTCGCTGTCCCGGTGCGCCAAATAGTGGGCCGAGCCCATGCGCGCGTGGTCCGAATGCGCATGTGTGATCACGGCCCGACTCACGGGCCGCCAGGGGTCTATGTAGAAATCGCCAGGCGGGCAGTACAGGCCCTCGGGGCGATGGACGATGAGGTCGCTGCTGGGCATGGTCAGAACATCGTAGGCGGCGAGCCAAAGCCGGGGAGCGGGCTGGGGATTGCGAACGGGAGTTGTGGCACTAGAATTCGAATAAAAGTTGCCGCCAGCGCTTATCCATAAAGCGATGATAGCTATCAATAAGTGAGTGGGCGAGTAAACTGCTCGCTGCTTGTGTGCAGGCCGACTGCACATCGCATCACCCCATCATCGTGCGCGCACTGTCGCTGTCTGCAGGCCAATACCGCTTTTGTATGCACACCGAATTCGCCCGCCCGTCAGACGCCGCCGCTATTGCCGCTGTGCTTCGCGAGGCCGCACAGTGGCTGGCAGACCAGAAGAAGCCGCTGTGGGCCGTGTCCGATTTCAGCGATGAAAGCGTGCAGCGGGATGTGGATGGCGGGCTGTATGCAGTGGCCAAAGTGGACGACGCGGTGGTGGGTGTGGTGCGTTTTCAGCGTGAAGACCTGACCTTCTGGCCGGACGCCGAGCCGGGTAGCTCTGCATTCCTGCACAAGCTGGCCGTACGGCGCACGTGGGCGGGGCAGGGGGTCTCTGCGGCACTGCTGGCGTTTGGGCGTGAACACGCGCGCAGCCTGGGCCTTCGATATCTGCGACTGGACTGCGTGGCTGACCGGCAGCCGCTGCGCACGCTGTATGAAGGTTTTGGATTTACCCTGCGCGACAGTGTGTGGAAAGGCCGCAGGGAGTTTGCGCGGTACCAGATCGTGTTGTAGGCAGCGGCTGCCTACTATCCAACAAGGAGCAATGCATGCGCCGTGTTTGTGTGTTCTTCCGGTTCTTCCTGTCGTGTGGGGTGGTGGTCGCCATGGCCCCCTCGCTGGCGATCGCTCAGGTCCCTGGCAGTCCGGCCCCGCGCACCAACGCCTTCAACGACCCCTTTGTGCAGGTCACCAGCGCCATCCCGGCTTGCCCCGTGCCCGAAGGCCCGCTCTACACCGAGGCCGAGGTCCGCGAGCTGGCCCATGTGCGCTCGCAGCACGGCGGCAGCTGCCACCGTGTGGGGCGCTGCCGGTTGCCCAACTCCTACCTGTACGACGTCGAGATCATTCCGCGCGTGCAGCGCTACATCCAGCAGGATGGGCGTTTTGACGACACCAGTGTGTGGGTTCTGGGCGAGCGGCGGCTGGTCACGCTCAAGGGCTGTGTGCAGTCGCAGGCGCAGTCCGAAGCGCTGGAGAAAGCCGTGTGGCTGGTGGACGACGTGATGGGTGTCATCAACCTGCTGCAGGTGGGCACGGCGCGTGGTGCGGCGCGGTATCCATTGGTGGCGCCGTAGGTTCTGGCCTTGCTGCAACGCTGCGCTTATCGCAGCTGTGGCGATTGCGCAGTCGCTCAGGCGATGGTGATGCATCCCTGGAGCCACACAGAACTTTCGGGGCTTGGGCTGGCCCGCTTTCTGTTGCATATTGCCGGTTCTCCATTTCACGAAGGAAATCTCGTCATGCGATTCAAACGTTCCCTGCTGGCGGCCGCCACCCTGGCCCTGGCAACCGTTGCTCCCACCGCGTCGGCAAAACCGTTCAAGTGGGCAGGCTCCAGCGACATCCAGACCATGGACATCCATTCGCAAAACAGCGCCCTGGGCAATGGCATCCATGCGGCGGTGTATGAATCGCTGGTGATGTTCAACAGTCGCACGCTCAAGGTCGAGCCGCTGCTGGCCACCTCGTGGCAGCAGGTCAGCCCCACGCAGCTGCGCGTGAAGCTGCGCCAGGGGGTGAAGTTCAGCGACGGCTCGGCCATGACGGCCGATGACGTGGTCTATTCGCTGCAGCGTGCGATGAGCAAGACCTCCACGTACTCCATCTACACCCAGGGCATGGACCGCATCGCCAAGGTGGACGGCGAGACCATCGACATCTTCCTGAAGAACCCCAACCCGGTGATACTGAACCAGCTCACCGAGCTGCGCGTGATGAGCAAGGCCTGGGCCGAGAAGAACAACTCGGTCGAGCCCAAGGACATCAAGGCCAAGGACGAAACCTATTCGCACCGCAATGCCATGGGCACAGGGCCCTTCGTGCTCAAGGAATGGGTGCCCGACCAGAAGATCGTGTTTGCTTCCAACCCCCACTGGTGGAATGCAGGCAAGGCCGAGGGCAACGTCACGGAGATCACCTACACCCCCATCAAGTCTGAAGCCACGCGCATCGCCGCGCTGCTGTCGGGCGAGGTGGACATGGTGCGCGACACCAGCATCCAGGATCTCGCCCGCATCAAGGCCAACCCCGCCCTCAAGGTCATGGAGATGGTGGAGAACCGCACCGTGTACCTCGCCATGGACCAGTTCCGCGACGAGCTGGTGGGCAGCAACATCAAGGGCAAGAACCCGCTCAAGGACCTGCGCGTGCGCAAGGCGCTTTACCAGGCCATCGACAGTGCCACGCTGCAGCGCGTGACCATGCGCGGCATGTCCAAGCCCACGGGGGCCATGGTGTCGCCGCTGGTCAATGGCTGGACGGAAGCCGTGGACAAGCGCCTGCCCTTTGACGCCAATACCGCGAAGGCCTTGCTGGCCGAGGCAGGCTACAAGGACGGCTTCGAGGTGGACTTTGCCTGCAGCAACAACGCCATCGTGCAGGACGAAGAACTGTGTCAGGCCATCACCTCCATGTGGTCGCGCATCGGCGTGAAGGCCAAGCTGCGCACGCTGCCAGCAGTCACCTACTACCCCATGGCACAGCGGCACGAGGCCAGCATTGCGCTGCTCAGCTGGGGCGTGCCCACCTTCGATGCGCTGTACACCCTGCAGTCGCTCACCCGCACCAAGACCACGGGCGGTGACGGCAACTACAACCTGGGCCGCTACAGCAACGAACGCATGGACTACATCGTGGACCGCGTGAAAACCGAGACCGACCAGCCCGTGCGCAACCGCCTGCTGACCGAAGGCCTGCAGCTGCAGAACGACACCGTGGCACACATCCCCCTGCACAACCAGATGCTGGCCTGGGCCATGAAGAAAAACGTGGAGCTGGTACAGCGGCCGGACAACCGGATTGACTGGCGCTTGATCAAGGTGAACTGACGGGCAGGGGGGCGAAAGGCCGTCCGTTGACGGACGGCCTTTCGCGGCGCGCTCACGCTGGCAGATTCAGCCGCAGCACGCTGTTTTCACTGCCGACGTACAGGCTGTTGGCATCCGGGCCTGGGCTGATGAATTTCACTATGTTCAGGCTGGCGGGCAAGGAGCCCAGGCGTACGCCGCCGGGCGTCGGGTCGGCCTGCCCGGCCACCAGCTCCAAGCCCTTGGCAACGGTCCAGCGGTACACGGCGCAGGCGTTGGAGATGATGAACACCTCGCCGGGCCGACCAGGCAGGGTGCAGAGCTGGTGGTAGTGCATCGAATACGCATCGGTTCCACTTACCGGGGGCAGGGCAAAGGACTGGCGCGTAGCGCCTTCCAGGCGCACCAGTTCGGGCACATGGCGCTGCACGCCCTTGCGGTCTGCGGTCAGCACGGGTCGGTTGCACAGCACCCACGACACCGGCGAGTTGCCACCCTCGAAGGCGAGGTCCGTCACGTCCATGTGCCAGGGGCGTTGCTCCAGCAGGGGGTAGTTGTCGGGTGAGTGGATGAGTTGCGGGTCGCCCACCACCACTTGCACCTGCCCCGCAGCGCTGATGGTGCCGATCAGCGAGACGCCGGAGTTTTTGAAGGGCATCCAACTAAGCGGAATTGGGCGGACCCGCGTGGCAAACCACAGCAGGCCGGTTGTGTCGGCCCGCAGCGCGGACAAGCCCAGGTCGTTGGACGGGCTCATGCTGTCCAGGAGACTGCTCTTGGCCCAAGGCTCCCAGGCCGTGCCGGCCCCGCCCCTGGGTGCGCGCAGCAGTGTCTTGGTGTCCTGGTCGTAGGTCACGAGGTAGCCATATGCGCTGGACAACAGCCGAAAGCTGGAAGGGTAGGTGACAGGCATCGAAGTCACTTGGCCCGCCGGTGTGACCGTGCGCAGCGGCGTAGGGACCGACTGCGGCGGCGTACCGGGCAATCGGATCTGAGCCCCCACTGCCACATACAGCGGGCCCGATGCTTCCGAGGTGGCGTGGGCACCCCGCTCAAAGTCAAATCGCGCCCCGTCGCCACTGCTGTCCGCGTGTCCGCGTTGGTCGGCCAGGCCGACCCAAGGTTGCGGCACAGCGGTCGGTGTTTTCACCCTGTCCAGCACCAAGAGCACGCCGGGGCTCTCGATGGAGGATTCGTCCAGAGGGCCCCGCCACGCATGCGCCACCAAGTGTCCGGTGAGGGGGTTGGACACCGCCGCATCCACCCGCCCTGGCAGGTGCCAGACGTCCGTGCGCGTGCCATCCAGCGCGTAGTGGGCCATCGTGTTGAACGCAGCGTCAAAGCCCCAGTACATGTCGATGCTGCCTTTGACGGGCGCGAAGGGTTCGGCGTGGGCCACACTTCTCCAGTTGTTCGGCAGGACTTCCCAGAAGTCTTGGCCTGACGGGGCCCTCGCCAGTTCCGCCCATTGCACGCGGTTGTTCTGAAAATCATCGGTAAACCTGCGCACTGCCCCAGTGGGGGATACGATCAAGCGGCTGTTATTGGGCACTGGCAGCAAGGAAACCACGGTTCCATCGGAGGCCAAAGTTCGCAGCGTGTAGTTGGTGGCGCCAGCATCGCGGTCCAGAAAGTACACCAGCCCATCGCCCGCCAGCAGCGGGTTCCCGAACCAGAGGATCTGCGCCGCAGGGCCTTTGCCATCCTGCATGGTGGTGGCGTTGGGTTGGCCTGCCAGCGTCACCAGCGTTTCATTGTCGAAGAACGAAACCACAGTGCTGGAATCGCCCACCGCAGCATGGGCGATCACGTACCGGTCTTGCGCATCAAAGACCCCGAAATTCACGGGCACCTGTTGGTTGAACGCAAAGTACGACAGCGTACCTTCTGGGGTGATCCTTCCTACTTTTTGTTCACGGCCGTACCTGCCAACGAACCAAAGATCGCCCTTGCTGTTGAAGGCATGTCCCGCCATCACTGGGGGCAAACGTGCATCGGCCAACGCGCCAGACAGAAAACCTGAGCCGCCCAATGCGCCCGCCATCAAACTGAGCGAGGCTGGCCCCGGCGCGGGACCGGGCGGTGGGGCTGGCGCGGGGGCGACCTCTCCCCCGCCACCGCCGCAGGCCGACAAACCAGAGGCCGTCATCCACAGGGCAAAGTGGCGGCGAGTGAGGGCAGAGGAAACCTTCTCGGTCGAAGTGCGCATGGACAGTCTTGTGAAAGTTGAGAAATCACTGCTTATAAAACACCGATGTAGCAAATGTGGAGGTTGTTACCAGGAGTTGCAGTGACGCGCGTGCCAGCTGTGAGCACCGAGCACTGCGGGCACGCAGAGTGCGCGGGCGTTAGCGCGCGGGCTGCAGCATGATGATCGCCATGCCCGCCAGCGCGACCAGCACCCCCACCACATCCCAGGGCGTGGGCCGGATGCCATCGACCACCCACAACCAGGCCAGCGCCGCGCCGATATAGACCCCGCCATAGGCCGCATACACGCGCCCCGCGCCTGCGGTGTCATGCAGCGTGAGCAGCCACGCGAACAGGGCGAGGCTCAGCGCTGCAGGGAGCAGCAGCCACATCGGCTTGCCCTGTTTGAGCCACAGCCAGGGCAGGTAGCAACCCACGATTTCAGCCAGGGCGGTGGCGATGAAGAGCAGCAAGGTCTTCATCATTGTTCGGGGCCGCGAATGGCGGTGGATGGTGGTGCCTCTGGGCTGGTTGCCAGCCACTGGCGCAGCGCCAGTTCGCCCTTGGCGGTGAAGTGCACGACGCGCGAGCCCTGTGCCCGGTGCGCCCATCCGCCGTCGAACAGGCGTTGCAGCAACGCAGCGCCCAGCGCGCCGCCCAGATGGTGGCGGCGCTCGCTCCAGTCCAGGCAAGGGCGGCACAGCATGCGCCGCTGTTGCGCCAGTGCCGTGGTGTCAATGTCCACCTGGGCAAACCAGTGCGCGCCTGCGGGCGTCACCGCTGCACCCTGGGGCGTGGCGTCCAGCAGCCCCTGGCGCACCAGGGCTTCGTAGAACTGCACGCCCACTTCGCCGGCCAGGTGGTCGTAGCACATTCGCGCGCGGCGCAACGCGGGCTCCCGGGGGCTTGCGCGCAGGCGCACGGCACCGGCGCGAAAGGCCACGTTCATGAGCGATTCCAGCAGGTGCGCCACATCGCGATCGGCCAACCGGAAGTAGCGGTGACGGCCCTGGTGCTCGACGGTCAGCAGGCCGGCATCGAGCAGCTTGGCCAGGTGGGCACTGATGGTCTGCTTGGTCACGCCTGCCACCGCCGCCAGTTCGGTGGCCGTGAGTGCGCGGTCGGCCATCAGGGCCGTGAGGACTTCGGCGCGCGCGCTGTCGCCAATGAGCGCGGCAATGCGCGCGATGTGGGGGCCGTCTTTCATGGTTCGATCTTGGGCGAACCATCGAAGGACGTCAACCTCCTATCGTGAAGCCCTGTCCACCAACGACGTCTGAACATCATGATCACCTGCTTTATCCGCTACGACATCGACCCCTTCCAGCGCGAGCTGTTTGCCGAATACGCGCGCCGCTGGGGCCAGATCATCCCGCGCTGCGGGGGCCACCTGATCGGCTATTTTCTGCCGCACGAGGGCCGCAACTACGAGGCCTGGGGGCTCATCGGCTTTGAGTCGCTGGCTGCCTACGAGGCCTACCGCGCCCGCCTGCGCTCCGACCCCGAAGGCCGTGCCAACTTCGCCATGGCGCAGGAAAAGCGCTTCATCCTGCGCGAGGAGCGCACGTTCACACAGGGCGTGGAAGGCACGCTGGACCTGCCCGCACACCCACTGGAGATCAGCGCATGATGGCTGTCATTTTCGAGGTACAGCCCGCTCCGGGCCAGCAGGACGCCTATCTGGGCGCTGCCGCTGCGTTGCGGCCTTTGCTGGAGCAGATCGACGGGTTTATCTCCATCGAGCGGTTCGAGAGCCTCAGTGCTCCCGGCAAACTGCTGTCGCTTTCGTTCTGGCGTGACGAGGAAGCGGTGGCGCAATGGCGCCAGATGGAAGCCCACCGCGCCACGCAGAAAGCAGGCCGCGAGCGGATCTTCGACAACTACCGCCTGCGCGTCGCCGCCGTGGTGCGCGACTACGGCATGCACGACCGCAATCAGGCTCCCGCAGATTCACGATCAGTGCACACCTGACGGGAGCCTGCGCTCCCGGCTACGACGGCCGTACTGCCGGGCAAGCCTCGCCATGGCCGCGTTTCGAACTGTGGTGGTCTGCACCAGCGCAGGAGAAAGGGGGCTGCCACCCAGATTTGCTGCCGGGTCAGCACCCACCGGCGGAAGATGCGGAGACAGGGGAGACCCGCAGGAGGGGCAAGCCTTCAGCAAGGGGACACAGCGCCGCTCATGCTGCCCTGGCACAGGTGCAGGCTGACCCGCGCCCGGTTCAATAGCAGATCGCACAGCCACGCGTACACCAGCGCGATGTATGCCAGCTGCGCCCAGCCCACGTAGCTGCCGAACACGACGGTGTGCAGCCAGTTCTGGCCCCAAAGGTAGATGGCGCTGCTTGCCAGCGTGGCCACGAGGAGGGTGGCGGTGGCCGGCACCAGCGATACCCCACCGGCGCCGTGGGGTCGCCGCCAGGCGGCCAGGCCCAGCAGGGCGAATGCCAGGGCATTGGCACCGCTGAAGATGCGCAATTCGCGCAACAGCTTTTCGGCCGTATCCATGTAGGCGCTGCGGATCAGCGCATCGAGCTGGGCCTGCATCTGCTGTGCTGTGCCAATCTGCAGTTCCAGCCGTTGTTGCCGCCGTTTGCGGCACTCGCACGCCGGAATCCCCATCTCGGCCGCAATGGCCGCGACCCGGGCGGGCAGGCCCGCAGACAGCGCCTGACGCGCGGCGTCGATCTCCTGCTCCTTGCCGCGCAAGAAGACCCGCGCCTGGGCGCTCAGAAAGCGTTCGTCCAGGGCACGGAGCTTTTCGCCCGTCTTGTGCTCGATCTGCTGGCGGATCAGCTCGCGCGCACCGTGTTCAATCCAGGTAGGTTGCAGCAGCGATACCAGCAGCAACCCGCCGAAGGCGGCGCTGCCCAGCAGGGACAGCAGGAGTACGAAAGAGCGAAACAAGGTGGAGATCTCCGATGTTCAGTGCAGCTTAGCTCTGCGCAGACCGCACGTCGGCACATCCACTTTCGAGTACCAGCCGGCCCAGTGCGGGCTCCGTGAGCCGGTAGCTCAGCCGTTCGGCCACGCGCTCGGCACCCAGGCTTTCGTAGAACAGGATTCCCCGGGCGTTTGAAGCCTTCACAGGCCAGTCGATGCGGCGGCAGCCGTGTTCCATGGCATATCGGGCGAGCCCGTGCATGAGCGCCCGGCCCGCACCCTGGCTTCTTGCGGCCGAACTTACATACAACTCTTTGAGCTGGCAGTGTCTGCGCTGGTCCTCTGCAAATTCGACCAACGAATACACCAGCGAGAACGCCGCCAGGCCCACCACAACGCCATCGCTGCGCGAAGCCACCAGCAAACGCTGGGCGGAGCCGGGCGCCAAGAGGTTCTGGCGAAGATGCTCCCTCACCACCTGCCAAGGGGGTGTGGCGCCTTGGTTGTAGAAGGCGTGCAGTTCGCACAGCAGGTCGACCAGTGATGCATGCTGGTGTTCGGCGACCAGCTCAATACGAAAGCGGTGTTTTGTGGGATGGGGGGCCTGCATATGGTTTTCTCACCAGGAAGCGTCTGCAACAGGACGAGCCGCGCATTCTGGCCCCTCCTGCGTGTCCAATGGCCATCGCATCACAGTCGGTACACGCCCTGCGGCGTGCTTCGCGCAGGGGAAAGTTGGTCAGGACTTCCGTGGGCCATGCCGACCGTGGGCGTGCGTTGTGTGTACCGCCTGCCTAGGCTTTCACCGCAATCACTTCCATACAGACGCGGTACCGCTGGCTGATGCCATAGCGCACGGGCTTGAAGCCACATTCGGCCAGCAATGCATACAGGCGGTCGCGGTCGAAGTTGTGATAATGCTCGATTTCACCCCAGTACGGGTTCGCATTGCCGGCGTCCAGTGCCTTCCAGACCATGGAGCCCGAGTTGGGCATGGAGATCAGCAGCACGCCACCCGGTTGCAACAGTCGGTGGGCGGCATGCAGGCCCACCTTGGGATACGGCATGTGCTCCAGCACATCTGCCATGCTGATCACACTGGCGGGGCGCGACAGCTCGAACCCTTTGACATCCTGGCAATGGGCTGCCACGCCCCATCGGCGCAACTCTTCCACCGATTGCGGACGCAGGTCCAGGCCCACAGGCTCGAAGCCGTACTCGTGCGCCGTGAACAGAAGCGATGCATTGCCAAACCCCACGTCCAGCCACGTGCCGCCGGTCTGGTAGGGCAGCACTTTCTCAATCATCTGCGCAGACACATAGCGCTGCCGCTCCAGGTCATAGCCCACCACCTGGGATTCGTTGGTGCCACGGAAAACGATATTCAGCGCTGCTTCGGTGTAGTAGCCGCTGCGAAAAACATGCTGGCACGCCGCGCATTGGCTCCAATGCATGGTGCGAGAGAGTTCTTGGCTGTAGCGAGGGTGGTGGGAACAGTCCGCACTGCGCAGCGGACGAAAGGCTTTGCTCTCGCACAACGGGCATGCCTGGTAGTCGATCAACTCATTGGCCAGGACTGCGGGGGTGTTTGCTGGAGGCCTGTAAGTCACCGGCGCAGCTGGGAAGGAGTACTTGATCATTGCCTCATTCTAGGAGCCTGTGATCTGCGCGTGAGGAGCGCCCTGGCGTCACGCCGAAATGCAAACGCCGCAAGCGCAAAGAGCACGGCCCACGAGACGAAAGCTCCGGTCAGTACGTGCAGGAGGTAGGCCGGGGCCCCGCCCTCGGGCACGAGCCAGTACACCACCGCAGTGGGAGTGATGTGCACAAGGAGTTCAGCCGTTTGGATGCCGGGCCACAGGTAGGTGGTCGAAGCCCACCCAGGCGGCAGGACCCCCCAGTGCCAACGCGCCGACAGCCGCCGAGAAACCGATACCGACCAGCACAGCGGCGCGCAAGCCCTTCATGCGGCCAACCAACGCTGCACGGTTCCAGCGTGCCGCTTCCAGCAACCGATGGGAGCGGGGCGGAGCGCTGGGGCAGATCGAGCGGCGTGAATGCGAGCCGTGCACCACAAATGCTATAAAAACAATAGCTTTTCGCGCTTGTCAGACAAGCGCCAGGTGCCAAAAAACCTCCAATCCGAGCCGCGCCAGTTAGCGAGCCCGTTCACGAGGCGGCCCACTCACAGCGCAAAAATTTTCCCCGGGTTCAGGATGTTCTTCGGGTCCAGTGCCCGCTTGATGGCGCGCATCATGTCCACCGCGCCCGTGCCGGTCTCGTCCAGCAAAAAGCCCATCTTGTGGATGCCCACGCCGTGCTCACCGGTGCAGGTGCCGCCCATGCTGAGGGCGCGGGCCACTAGCGTGTGGTTCATGGCTTCGGCCTTGGTGCGTTCTTCGGCGCTGTTGGGGTCGATGAGGTAGCCGAAATGGAAGTTGCCGTCGCCCACGTGGCCGACGAGGAAGTAGGGGATGCCGCTGGCTTCGACCTCGTCCACCGATTCGAGCAGGCAGTCGGCCAGGCGGCTGATGGGCACGCAGGTGTCGGTGCTGATGGCGCGGCAGCCGGGGCGGCTTTGCACGGCCGCGAAGTAGGCGTTGTGCCGGGCGGTCCACAGGCGGGTGCGTTCTTCGGGCGTGCTGGCCCATTCGAAGGCCTGGCCGCCGAATTCGCTGGCGATGTCCTGCACCATCTCGGCCTGTTCTTTCACGCTGGCGGGCGAGCCGTGGAACTCCATGAGCAGCATGGGTTCTTCGCGCAGATTGAGCTTGCTATGCGCGTTCACCATGCGCACGGTGTGGTGGTCGATCAGTTCCACGCGGGCGATGGGCACACCCAGCTGGATGGTCTGGATGGTGGTGCGCACGGCAGCCTCGATGCTCGGGAACGAGCAGATGGCCGCGCTCACGGCCTCGGGCAGCGGGTACAGGCGCACGGTGATCTGTGTCATGACGCCCAGCGTGCCTTCGCTGCCCACCATCAGGCGCGTGAGGTCGTAGCCCGCGCTGCTCTTTTTGGCGCGGGTGCCGGTGTGGATGACTTCGCCGCTGGCGGTCACCACCTCCAGCGCCAGCACGTTCTCGCGCATGGTGCCGTAGCGCACGGCGTTGGTGCCGCTGGCGCGCGTGGCGCACATGCCGCCAATGCTGGCGTCGGCACCGGGGTCGATGGGGAAGAACAGGCCCGTGTCCTTGATGGCGTCGTTCAGCGCCTTGCGCGTGATGCCGGGTTGCACCGTCACCGTGAGGTCTTCGGCATTGATGCTCAGCACCTGGTTCATGCGGCTCACGTCGATGCTGATGCCGCCCTGCACGGCCAGCAGGTGGCCTTCAAGCGACGAGCCCGCGCCGTAAGGGATGACGGGCACTTCGTACTGGCTGGCCAGCTTCACCGCGTCGGCCACATCCTGCGTGCTTTCGGCAAACACCACGGCGCTGGGCGGCGGGGCCTGCAACGAGCCTTCGTCACGCCCGTGCTGCTCGCGCACGGCCTGGGCCAGCGAGCACTGCGCGCCAAAGCGGGCCTGCAGCGCATCGATGAGGGCCTGGGGCACGTCGCGCAGCTTGATTTCGGGCAGCAGGTGGGCGGCAGCGGTGGGGGCGTTCATGGTGTGTGTCTCCGGTGGGTGCGGTCAGTGAGAAGCATTCTAGGTTCGGCCCCGTGGCCGGGCCCTGGGTGATCCACCTTGGGCCTGTGCGGGGATGCGGGTATTCACGGGCTTGTTGGTCGGCGCCTGCATAAATACATTACGTTTGAAATGTATATTGTGAAAGCGCCATGAACCACCGTGTTTCCCCCAAGGCCGGGGCGCGCCGCACCCATGCCGAGCGCAGCGCTGCCACCCGCCAGCATCTGATCGCCACGGCCATCGATGTGATCCAGCACCGCAGCCTGGAGGAGATGTCTATCCACGAGCTGGCCAAGTCGGCGGGCATGACCTCGGGTGCGGTGCAGCACCACTTCGAGTCGAAAGCGGTGCTGATGATGAATGTGCTGAGCGAGCTGATCGAGTCCACCGTGCGCTCGGGCGAACTCTGGCCCAGCCCCGCGCTGCGAGCGCGCGAACGGGCCGCGAAGTTTGTGCAGGCGGTGTGGAGCCTGGTCTATGCGCAGCCGCGCTTCATCGTGGCCTGGAACATCTACCTGGGCTGTCGCAACCAGCCCGAGGTACTGGGCCACATCGCCGAGCTGCGCCAGAGTGTGCAGACGCGCATGCACGAAGGCTTCTTCACGGCCTTCCCCGAGCTGGCGGCAGAACCCGACCGCGATGGCCTGTTGGGCCTGGTGCTGTCGTCGCTGCGCGGGCTGGGGATGCTGCAGCTGTTTGCGCCAGCACAGCCATCAGCGCCCGATGCTGTCCAGCAGGAGCAGCTGGCCTGCCTGGCCGACTGGATCGCCACCCGGTGCGAGGCCGCAGCAGCCTCTGCGGCCACGCCCGCGAAGGTGCGCACGCGCCGCCGCTGACCCGTCTTTGCCTGCACGCCGCGCCGATCAGGCATCCCTCGCTTAAAGCATCACCAGGAGACACACCATGACTTCGGCTTCCACGCGCGCTCCGCGCCTCCTCGCGCTCGCCGCACTCGCTTGCCTGGCCGGTGGCGCCCTGGCGCAGCAGCCGGGCGGCTACCCAGCCAAGCCCATCCAGCTCATCGCCCAGCAACCGCCCGGCAGCGGCTCGGACGCGATGACGCGCGTGTGGGCCGACTGCGCCGCGCGCGAGCTGGGCCAGGCCGTGGTGGTGCAGAACAAGCCCGGGGCCAATGGCATCCTGGCCATCAACTACCTCAAGTCCCAGCCTGCCGACGGCTACAGCCTGCTGAGCATCGGAATGTCGCAGATGACGATCACGCCGTATGTCTACAAGCAGCCGCCGTATGACCCGCAACACGACTTTGACGGTGTGGCCGTGCTGGGCACGTCGCCCCTGGTGTTGGCCGTGCCGCCCGGCATGGGCATCGCCAGCCTGGCTGACCTGCAGAAGCTGGCGCGGTCCACGCCCGGTGGGATCAACTTTGGCTCACCGGGCAAAGGCAGCCCTGCGCACCTGCTCACCTCGGCGCTGGTGGACAAGCTGGGCGTGCCCGGCACCCATGTGCCCTTTGTGGGTGAGGGCGCGGGCCTGACTGCGCTCATGGGCCAGCAGATCCACGCGATGACGTTGGTGATTGGCACGGCGGCGGCGCAGGTCAAGGCGGGCAAGCTGGTGCCGCTGGCGCTGTTCGGTGCCCAGCGCTCGGCGCTGCTGCCCGATGTGCCCACCATCGCTGAGGCCCTGCCCGCCGCCAGCGACTTGGCGCGGCCTGCGTGGATTGCGGTGGTGGCCAAGGCAGGCACCTCGCCCGAGCTGCTGAACCGGCTCAATGCCGTCACCGAAAGATGCCGTGGTGGTGATGCGCAGTACAAGTCCCGCCTGGAAGCCATGAACGTCACACTGACCACTTCCACACCCGGCGATGCCCGCACCTGGGCGGCCCGCGATGCGGCAGTGTGGCGCCCGCTGATCGACAAGCTGGGCCTGGCCACGGAATGAGTGCGAGCACAGCGGCGCCGCTGGTCACGTTGTCCCATGGCGGGCAGCTGCGCGGCCTGTGGGAGCAGGGTGTGCGTGTGTTCCGGGGTGTGCCATATGCGCAGGCGCCGAGCGGCACTTTGCGCTTTGCGACGCCGGTGCCAGCGCTACCGTGGCCTGGCGTGCGCGATGCCACCGAGTTTGCGCCGATGGCACCGCAGCTGCCCCGCACGGCGCGTGCGGATGCGCCGATACTGGGGGGCGAGGACTGCCTGGCCGTGAACGTATGGGCCCCGCCTGCCGAGCCCGGCGCCCGCCTGCCCGTGATGGTGTGGGTGCATGGCGGCGGGTTCTTTCGCGGGGCGGCCAGCGAGCCGCTGTACGACGGCGCTTCATTTGCCCGGCAGGGCTTGGTGTTTGTGTCGCTGCAGTACCGCTTGGGCATCGACGGTTTCCTGCATTTCGAGGACGAGGCTGGTTCGCGGGGCGGCGCAGCGCCCGCCAATCGCGGCCTGCTGGACTTGTTGGCCGCGCTGCAGTGGGTGCGCGAGCACATCTCCGCCTGGGGCGGCGACCCGGCGCAGGTCACGGTGTTCGGCCAGTCGGCCGGTGCGGGCGCACTGGCCTGTGTGCTGGGCATGCCCGCATCGCGCGGGCTCTTGCAGCGCGCCATCTTGCAGAGCCCGAGCGTGGCCTGCCAGACGCTGCAAGAGGCCGCAGCTGCACGCCGCGCTGTGGCTGCACTGGTGGGGGTGGCGCCCTCTCTGGCTGCGCTGGGTGCGGCAGCCCGGCCTGCCGTGCTGCACGCGGTGCACCGCCTCGCGGCAGACCCGGCCCTGCGGCAGCAGCACGGCCTGGGCATCCGCAACTTCTTTCCCCTGCGGCCCGTGGTGGACGGGCAGGTGCTTGTTGCGTCGCCGCTGCAGGCGCTGGCGCAGCAGTGGGCAGCGCACCCGCCAGACTTGCAGGTGCTGGTGGGTTGCAATGCCGAGGAGATGCGCCTGTACCACGTGCCGGGCGGCGCGATGGACCGCGTGACCGAGGCGCAGGTGCTGGCTTTTGCGCAGGAGGTGGGTTTGGGCGCGGATGCGGTGCAGGCCCTGCGCGCCACATTGCCGCCCACACACCCAACGCCCGGCGAGCTGCTGTGTGCCCTGCAGTCCGACTTTTACTACCGCGTGCCCGCCCAGCGCATTGCAGCGCTGGCCAGCCGCTGGGCCCGCAGTGCCCATGCCTACGAATTCGCCTGGCCTTCGCCGCAGTGGCGGGGGCGCCTGGGGGCGGCGCATGGGGTAGAGCTGCCGTTTGTTTTCGGCAACCTCCACACCACCACGGGGCAGGAACTGACAGGGCCCAGGCCACCCACCGCGCTGGCTGCGACCATGCACCAGGGCTGGGTGGCGTTTGCACAAAGGGGCGACCCCGGATGGGCGCCGTACGCGGGCGTGCAACCGCTGGTTCAGCGGTTCGGTGTGGCATCGCCTGCGTATGCGCCCCATCCGGAGCCTGTGCGGCTCTCGCTGTGGGACGGTCTTCTCTGACAAAGTAGCCGCCGAGGTAGATGCCGGAGCGGTGGCTCGCTACACTGGTCCGGCGTCTTGTTGACTACTTCAAACAGAGGGGGTTGCCATGGCTTCAGCCAATGTGGGGGATTGCCTGTCGGGTGCCTGGGGCATCTTCAAGAACAACGCCATCACCCATGTGGTGTGCACCTTGCTGGTGATGGTGGTGGCCAGCATCAGCGCGGGCCTGCTGGCCGGGCCCATGGTGGTGGGCTACATGCGCATGATCGAGCGCGAGGCGCGCGGTGAGGCGGTGCAGATCGGCGACATCTTCCGGGGCTTTGACGACTTTGTGCCCGCGTTTGTGGCCGGGCTCATCAGCTCGCTGGTGGTGTCGCTGGGCTTCATGCTGTGTTTCATCCCCGGTCTGCTGGTCATGGCGCTGCCCCCGGTGGCGCTGTTCCTCGTGGCGCGCGGCGAGCGCGATGGTGTGGCCGCCTTCAACCAGGCCTGGAGCATCGTGACGAAGAACCTGGGCTCGGCGTTTTTCTGTTCGCTGGTGCTGGGCATCGTGGGTTCGCTGGGCTTTTTGCTCTGCGGGGTGGGCGCGCTGCTGACGCTGCCGCTGTCCACCATCGGCTCTTACTACATGGCGCGCCAGCTGGTGGGCGATGAACCGGTGGCACTCCCTCCCCTCTGACCCCGGGCCTGTGGTGGTGCCGGTGACCAGATCGCCCGCCTGGCAGCCGCTGGACGGGAACGCTCGGCGGCTGCGGCTGGCGTTCGGCCTGGGCTGGCCGCTGGCCATGGCCGCCACGCCCTGGTGGCTGGGGCAGGGCGGGCTGGGCCTGGGCTGCGGGTTTCGCGCGCTGACGGGCATGCCCTGCCCGCTGTGTGGCGGCACACATGCGTGTGCGGCGCTGGTGCAGGGCGATTGGGCGGCCGCCTGGGCCGCCAACCCGGGCGCGGTGCTGTTGCTGGCGTGGCTGGTGCTGCTGGCGGGCCAGGCGGTGGTGGAAGGCACGCTGGGCCACCGCCGCACGGTGCGCTGGCCGTGGTGGCATCCGGCAGTGCCGGTGGCTGTGGGCGGCGGATTGCTGCTGCCCTGGCTGCTGCGCCTTGCGGGGCTGGCGTAGCTGGGTGCCCAGCCTTCTTTCTCGTTCTTCTCTCTCTCCCTATTCCCTTCCAACTTTTCGGGCACGCGCGTGCACCGCTTGTGATGTGCGCGCACCACTTGCATGCAAAGTGGCGTGTCCGTGGTGCCAGGGAACCGCCCGGTGCACAGCATCCGTGCGCCAGACTGGTGCTTTCGGCTTGTATACCAGTTGGCACGGAATCTGCGTAACCGCAGGCAATGACCACCGCCACCGAGATCAGCAACCGCATCATCGAAGCCGTGATGGCGCAGAAACTCGCGCCCGGCTCCCGCCTGGGCGAGCAGCAACTGGCCATGCTGTTCGACTGCAGCCGCACCATCGTGCGCGAGGCGCTCACGCGGCTGGCCACGCGGGGCATCGTCACCGTGAGCGCCCGGCGCGGCTGGTACGTGATCGAGCCTTCGCAAGACGAAGCGCGCGAGGCCTTCGAGGCGCGCCGCGTGATCGAACTGGGCTTGCTGCACCAGCTCAAGGTGGTGGACAAAGCCGCGTTGCGCCAGCTCAAAAGCCATCTGCAGCGCGAAAAGGCCGCGCTGGCGGGCACCGATGTGGGCATGCGCAGCTTTCTGCTGGGCGACTTCCATGTGTGCCTGGCCGAGTGCCTGGGCAACAGCCTGCTGGCCGACACGCTGCGCGACTTCACGGCGCGCACCACGCTCATCGCCATGCTCTACCAGTCGTCGCACGATGCGGCGCAGAGCTGCGCCGACCACGTGCGCATCGTCGAGGCGCTGGAGGCAGGCGACATTGCCCGCGCCGAAGCGCTGATGTCCGAGCACATCGGCACGGTGCAGTCGGCCCTGCGCCTGCAGGCCAGCAGCGACCCGCTGGCCGGGCTGCGCGATGCGCTGGCACCGGTGAGCAAGAGCCCCGCACAAGCCACCCCACCGGCTCGCGCGCGCAAGCCCCGCGCCACCCCCAAGAGTTCCACCCCCCCAGCGTCTGACCCAGACGCGCCTGCCGACGCATCCACCTACCTAGGAGCCCTGCTATGACCACCGTCCGCACCGTCACCTCGTCCACCCGCCGCCTGACCCTGGGCGTGCTTACCGCCACCGGCCTCGCAGCTGCCCTGATGGCGCCTGCCGCGTACGCGCAGAACGCGCTGGACAACATCCTCAAGGCCAAGGAAATCAAGATCGCCATCCCCACCGACTACCCGCCCTACGGCTTTGTCGGCACGGACCTCAAGCCCCAGGGCCTGGATGTCGAGATGGCCAATTACATCGCCACCAAGCTGGGCGTGAAGGTCGAGCTGATCCCCGTGACCAGCGCCAACCGTATCCCCTACCTGCAGACGCAGAAGGCCGACCTCGTCATCTCCACGCTGGGCAAGAACCCCGAGCGCGAAAAGGTGATCGACTTCACTGCGGCCTATGCGCCGTTCTTCCAGGCCGTGTTTGCCAGCAAGAGCCTGAACATCAAGAGTTTTGCCGACCTCACGGGCAAGAGCGTGGCCGTGACGCGTGGCGCCATGGAAGACCAGGAACTGGCCAAGGTCGCCCCCCCCGGCGTGGACGTGAAACGCTTTGAAGACCACGCGGCCAGCATCTCGGCTTTCGTGTCGGGCCAGACGCAGGCGATTGCCACCAGCGCCTCCACGGCGGGCACCATCATGGTCAAGAACCCCAATCTGCAGACCGAATACAAGCTGCTGCTGAAAGACAGCCCCAACTTCATCGGCGTGGCCAAGGGCGAGGACAAGCTGCGCCTGCGTGTGAACGAAATCATTGCCGAGGCGCGCAAATCCGGCGACATCGACAAGATGTCCAGCAAGTGGCTGGGCCGCCCTGCGGGCGATCTGCCCCTGTAATCGCTGTTGTCGCCCCTGCTGAAAGAACCGAACAGGACCGTGGCGTGACAAGCGCCACAGGGCATTCGCACCATGCTGATTGCGCTTGACTTTTCTGCCGTGCTGTCCTCGTGGCCGTTGCTGGTGCGCGGCGTGCTCTGGACCATTGGCCTGACCATCGTGGGCACCGTGCTGGGCCTGCTGCTGGGCACCGCCTGTGCCTGGGCACGCGCCCGCAACCTCGGGCCGCGTGCACTGCCACTGCGCTGGGCGGTGGCCAGCTATGTGGAGCTAGTGCGCAACACGCCTTTCATCGTGCAGCTGTTCTTCCTGTTCTTCGGGCTGCCCGCGCTGGGGCTCAAGCTCTCGCCCGAGTTTGCATCGGTGCTGGCCATGGTGATCAACCTGGGCGCGTATTCCGCCGAAATCATCCGCGCAGGCATCGAGGCCACGCCACGCGGCCAGATCGAAGCCGCGCACAGTCTGGCGCTGACGCCGGGCCAGACCTTCCGGCGCGTGGTGCTGCCGCCCGCGCTGCAAAAGGTGTGGCCCGCCATGGTCAGCCAGATCATCATCGTGATGCTGGGATCGGCCGTGTGCGGGCAGATCTCCACACCCGAGCTGAGCTACGCCGCCAACCTCATCTCCAGCAACACCTTCCGCGCTTTCGAGGCCTTCATCCTGGCCACTGCCGTGTACCTGGTGCTGTCCATGCTCACCCGCCGCCTGCTGATGTGGGCGGGTGCACGTTTCCTGGTCGGGAGGTAAGCCGCCATGGTCGAGTTCTCTCTGTGGGACATCCTGCGCAACCTGCTGCTGGCAGCGCGCTGGACGGTATCCCTGTCTCTCATCGCCTTCATCGGTGGTGGCCTGGTAGGCCTGGTGCTGCTGGTGCTGCGCCTGTCCAAGGTGCGTGGCGTGGAACGGGCAGTGGGCGCCTATGTGCAGGTGTTCCAGGGCACGCCGCTGCTCATGCAGCTGTTCCTGGCGTACTTCGGCATTGCGCTGTTTGGCATCAAGACATCGCCCTGGACGGCCGCTGCGGTGGCCCTCACGCTCTACACCAGTGCCTACCTCACCGAGATCTGGCGAGGCTGCGTGGCCTCCATCCCCAAGGGGCAGTGGGAGGCGGCGCAAAGCCTGGCACTCAACTTTGTCGAGCAGCTGCGCCATGTGGTGCTGCCGCAGGCGCTGCGCATTGCGGTGCCGCCCACGGTGGGTTTTCTGGTGCAGGTGATCAAGGGTACGGCGCTGGCTTCGGTGATTGGTTTTGTCGAGCTGACTAAGGCGGGCAGCATGATCTCCAACGCCACCTACCAGCCCTTCCTCGTCTACGCCTGTGTCGCCCTGCTGTATTTTGTTTTGTGCTTTCCGGTAAGCCTGGTGGCGCAATCGCTTGAAAGGAAACTCCATGGCAACCGCCGCTGAAGCCACCACGGCTACCCCCACTCCCGCCCACGACGGCATCGTGGTGGGCGAGCCACCCATCGTGGACATCACCGCCTTGCGCAAGTCCTATGGCACGAACGAAGTGCTCAAAGGCATCGACCTCAAAGTGCAAAAGGGCGAGGTGATTGCCATCATCGGAAAAAGTGGCTCGGGCAAGAGCACGCTGCTGCGCTGCGTGAACGGGCTGGAGGTTTTTCAGGAAGGCGCTCTGAGCGTCAACGGCAAGAAGCTCATGCACGACAGCCCCACTGCGATGCGGGAGTTGCGCCAGCAGGTGGGCATGATCTTTCAGAGCTTCAACTTGTTCCCGCACCTGAGCGTGGGCCGCAACATCATGCTGGCCCCCACGCTGGTGAAGGCGCGTGATGCCAAGACGGCAGAAGCGCAGGCGCGCAAGCTGCTCGAACGTGTGGGTCTGGCCGAAAAGTTTGACGCCATGCCCGATCAGCTCTCGGGCGGGCAGCAGCAGCGCGTGGCCATTGCGCGCGCGCTGGCCATGGAGCCGCAGGTGCTGCTGTGCGACGAGATCACCTCGGCGCTGGATCCAGAGCTGGTGGGCGAGGTGCTGCGCGTGGTGGAGTCGCTGGCACTTGAAGGCATGACACTGATGATGGTCACACACGAGATGGCGTTTGCCCGCAAGGTGAGTGACCGCGTGATCTTCATGCACCAGGGCCGTGTGCATGAAACAGGTGCGCCCGCCGAGCTGTTTGGCAACCCGCAGACGCCGGAGCTGCAGCAGTTCCTGTCGTCGCTGCACGACTGACCCAAAACAAAGCCCGCCTGCGGTCTGGAGAGTTCCAGGGCAGGCGGGCCCGCAGGCCCCAATGGCCCGCTACATCCCAGAGGCCACCCGGAGGCTGGTACCGTGCCAGGTCCAGGCGCCTCACAAAAAAATCAGGACAGAAGGCCTTTCTCGAATTCTGAGGGTGACAGTGCGCCGCTCTGGTCCTTGTCCAGTTCCTTGAAGCGCTGGCTGATGGCCGGCAGCTGGGTCGCTTCCTTCTCGGTCAGCTGGCCGTCCTTGTCGAGGTCTGCGCGGTTAAATGCCGTGGTGGCCGCCCTCGATGGGTTGCTGGTGCCGGGACCATACGAATATTTGGAGTCCGCCTGGGGTGCCGTTTTACTGGCTGGGGCGGGCTGGGGCGATGCCGAAGTGGTCTGTGCTTGCAATGCGCCCGCGCCGCCCAGGGAGATGGCGGCGAAAAGCATCACGCTGCGCGTGTCGAACGAATAGGTGCGTCGTTGCAGTGCTTTCATGGAAGCTAAGCTCCTTCGAAGTTGAACAGGGTTGCATTGCACCGCAGCACGGTGGTGAAGGCCAGCACTCTTGCCTGCTGTTGCCCAGGTCAACATTTCCCAGCGTGGTGTAACCCGGCAGTACCGGCACATGTAGTTTTTGCGGGTGTATGTAGCCAGAAGTAGCTCGCAGTTTGCCTGCAGCCCTGGCATCGGTGAGAGAGGCTAAGGCGGCATGCCCACGGTGGCGCTTGTGCGCAGGATGACCGGCAGGCCCGTGTACGTCCTACAAGCGACGGGCGTGCGCGCCAAAACAATGAATCCAAGCAATTCGCTTGTTCTGGTGTTTTATCGAAGGAGCCTTTCATGCAAAAGCAAACCATCCTCGCCGCTCTGGCCACACTGGCGTGCACCGCCGCCTTGGCACAAGCCCCCGCCAATGTCACCGCGCGTCCGCCTGCAGAAGTCAACCCCACCGCATCGGGCGGCGCTGCGGCTGCCAATGCCCAGAACAAGGTGGACATGCGCAGCAGCCAGAGCAGCGCTGCACCCGCCAACCCCACCGCAGGTGATGGCCGTGCCGCCCCTGTGGCCGAGATCAACCCCAGTGCAGCAGGCGGCAAGGCCGCAGCCACCGCACAGACGCGTGTCAATGCACGCTTGATGGACAGCAATGGCGACGGGATGGTGTCGCGCAAGGAGTGGGACATCTACCATGCGAACGCCTGGAACACCCTGCAGCCCACAAACACGGGCGTATCCACCGCCGACATTGACAAGCTCAACCGCACCCCCATGACCCACTGATCGGGCCGTGCGTAGCCAACGGGTTCGAACCAACGCCCCTGCATGTGATGGCAGGGGCGTTGGTCTGTCTGGGCAGCGCGTGGCACGGTGAAGCCATATCGCAATGTGGCTTCTTGTGCGGAGAGCAGGGTGATAGGTCCCCTCCCACCGCAGTGGACCTGGGTGGCGGAGAATCTGCGAATTCTTCCACCGCATGCGGCGCCCCTGCCACCTGCGCTCCACCTTACCGAGGCACCCCATGGGCAACCGACTCACACAGATCGCCACGCGCACCGGCGACGCCGGTACCACCGGACTGGGCAACAACCAACGCGTTTCCAAAAACAGCCTGCGCATCCATGCTCTGGGCGACGTGGACGAACTCAACTCCCACATCGGCCTGCTGCTTTGCGAGCGCGTTCCCGCCGATGTGCGCGAGCTGCTTGTCGAGGTACAGCACCAGCTGTTCAACCTGGGGGGCGAGTTGTCGATTCCCGGCTACGAACTGCTCAAGGCCGAGGCGGTACTGGCGCTCGATGAGGCGTTGGCCCACCACAACGCGGCGCTGCCCCGGCTGCAGGAGTTCATCCTTCCCGCAGGCACCCGCGCCGCCGCGCAAGCCCATGTCTGCCGCACAGTGGCGCGCCGCGCGGAGCGTGTGGTGGTGGCGCTGGGCAACGAAGAGGCCATCAACGACGCACCCCGGCAGTACCTCAACCGCCTGTCCGACCTGATGTTCGTGCTCGCCCGCGTGCTCAACCGCATGGACGGTGGCGATGACGTGTACTGGAAAAGCGAGCGCCTGGCGCAACAAAACGCTACTGAATAGATAGCTGCTCGCGCTTGATGGTCGTGCGATAGCGGCCAATTTCCCTTATATTTCCACTGCCTTTGCAACTGGCGCGCCCCAGGCCAGGACCGCCGCGCAAGGGCCGCCCCGCCGCGCTGGAGGTGTCCCCCTTCCCGAATCGCGCAAGCGATTCGAGAGAAGGGGGAAGGCGCACAGCGCCTCAGGGGGATGATCTCTACCGGGGCGCGAGGATCGCCATCGTCAGCCGCGACACGCAGGTCAGCTCACCCGCTTCGTTGTGCATATCGATGTGCCACACATGCGTGGTGCGGCCAATGTGCACGGGCCGTGCCGTCCCGGTCACCCAGCCGCTGGTGGCAGAGCGCAGGTGGTTGGCGTTGATGTCCAGGCCCACGGCGCGGTAGCCCTCGGGCAGGGTGTAGTAGGCGCCGGTGGAGCCCAGCGACTCGGCCAGCACCACGCTGACCCCGCCGTGCAGCAGACGAAAGGGTTGCACGGTGCGGTGGTCCACGGGCACCCGTGCACGCAGAAAATCGTCACCCACCTCGACAAACTCAATGCCCAGGTGCTCTACGGCGGTGTTGCGGTTGGCGGCCTCCAGCAGGGCCAGGTCGATGGGTTTTTTCCAGATGGGCATGGTGTTCACGGGTCAGGGCCAAGTCAGTGCAAGTCGCTGATTGTGCCAATGCCCGTGGCCCCACCTTGTGCCACAGGCGTCTGGCCTCAGCCCACAAACTTGCCGTTGGCGCCCATCACCCCCAGGTCCAGAAAGCGCGAGCCCACATACGGCGCGCCGCCGGCGTAGTCGATGGACAGGCCACCCAGGTCGCTGCTGCGGATACCGGCCAGTGCGCTGCGCAACTTGGCGCGGGTGAGCTCACGTCCGGCGCGTTCCAGGCCTTCGGTGAGCACGCGGGCATTCACATAGCCTTCAAAGCTGCGGGCCGAAAACTCCTGGTAGCCCAGCGCGCGCATGGCCTTCTGGTAGTCGCGCACCACGGCCACACTCGTGCGGGCCGCGTCGGGCAGCACCATCGACAGCGCAATGCCCGAGGCCTTGCCGCCCAGCTGGCGCAGGTTGTCGCCCGACAGCGCCACGCTGGTGGCGGCCAGCGGCGTGCTGGACGACACCTTCTTGAACTCGTTGACCAGTGTGGCGGTAACGTCACCTGCGGTTCCGAGAAGCACAGCGGCGGCCTTGGCGGCCACGGCCTTGCCCACCACATCGGGCACCTGCGCGCCCTGTGCATCCAGCTTGAAAGCCTTGGGTGCTGGTTGCTTGGCGGCTGCCATGGCCTTGTTCACGTCCGCCAGAAACTCGCGGCCAAACGCCGTGTCTTGGTACACGATGGCCAGGTCGTTCATGCCCATGGACACCAGCTTTTGCGTCAGGCGCTGGGCTTCGTCGGCGTAGCTGGCGCGCACGTGGAACACCGAGCGGTACTCGGCCTTGCGCAGCGACGTGGCACCGCTCTGTGGGGCCACATAGGGGATCTGCGCCTCGTCCACCAGCGGCAGGATGCGCTGGTTGTTGGCCGTGCCCATGCAGGAGATCAGCGAGACCACGTTGGCGTCGGCAATCAGCTTGCGCACGTTGTCTTCGGAGCGCGCGGCGTCGTAGCCGTCGTCCAGTGCCAGCAGCTTGATCTCGCGGCCATGGATGCCCTTGGCGTTGGCCTGTGCAATGCCCGCATCCAGCCCTTGCTTCAATTCCTTGCCCAGACTGGCCAGTGCGCCGGTCATGCCGATGGAGCAGCCAATGGTCACGCTCTTGGCGTCCATGGGGTCCTGCACGCCCACGGCGCGCGAAGAGGTGGCAAGCAGCAGGCCGGTGCTTGCGGCCACAAGGGATTGGGTGAACTGACGGCGTTGCATGGTCAAAAAAAACTCGCAGGCAAAAAAGCCACCAGCCCCGGATGGGGGCTGGTGGAGGGTGGACTGGGGGAGGTCGATAGACCTAGGGTTAACCCTGATTTTATCTGCCCAGGCTGGCAATTGGCTGTCAAAGGCCTGGCAGGCCTGGGGGTGTCCTCTTTACACCGTGCTGCCAGGGCCCGCTGGCGCGCGCATGCTGCCCGTCTCCACATACCGCTGGTGCCACGACAGCGCCTCGTTCAGCAGGTGCGGTGTGTGCTGGCCCACGGCGCCCCGCTTGGCGCGGGCCACGTAGTCGTGCAGCGCAGGGCGGAAGTCGGGGTGCGCGCAGCGGTCGATGATGATCTGCGCCCGCTGCGAGGGCGAGTGCCCACGCAGGTCGGCCAAACCCTGCTCGGTCACAAGGATCTGCACATCGTGCTCGGTGTGGTCCACATGCGAGGCCATGGGCACGATGCAGGAGATGCTGCCGTTCTTGGCCAGCGACGGCGTCATGAAGATCGACAGGTAGGCATTGCGCGCAAAGTCGCCCGAGCCGCCGATACCGTTCATGATGGCGGAGCCCATGATGTGGGTCGAGTTGACGTTGCCGTAGATGTCGGCCTCGATCATGCCGTTCATCGCAATCAGGCCCATGCGTCGGATCAGCTCGGGGTGGTTGCTGATCTCCTGCGGGCGCAGCACGATGCGCTGCTTGTAGAAGTCGATGCGGTCGTTGAAGTCTTGCATCGCCGTGGGGCTCAGCGACAGCGCTGTGGCCGAGGCGCTGGCCAGCGTGCCCGAGCGCAGCATGTCCAGCATGCCGTCCTGCAGCACCTCGGTGTAGGCCGTGAGGTTCTCGAACGGGCCGTTGTTCAGCCCCGCGAGCACCGCGTTGGCAATGTTGCCCACGCCCGACTGCAGCGGCAGCAGGTCTTTGGGCAGGCGGCCCTTCTTCACCTCGTGCTGCAGGAACTCGATGATGTGGCCCGCAATGCGGTTGGAGGTGTCGTCGGGTGCGGCGTAGACGCTGTTGCGGTCGGGCTGGTTGGTCATCACCACGGCGATGACCTTGCTCGGGTCGCAGCGCAGGTAGGGCTCGCCAATGCGCTCGTCGGGCCGCGTCATCGGAATGGGCTTGCGGTGCGGCGGCACATCGGTGCCGTAGTAGATGTCGTGCATGCCTTCGAGCCCCGGGTGGTGCCATGCGTTCACCTCCAGGATGATTTTGTCGGCCTGGTCCAGCCAGGTCTTGTTGTTGCCCACCGAAGACGAGGGGATCAGCCGCCCGTCGGGCAACACGCCCGACACCTCGACCACGGCCACGTCGAGCTTGCCCAGAAAGCCAAACCACACAAACTGCGCCACGTGCGACAGATGGATGTCCACATACTGCATTTGCCCCGCATTGATCTGGCGGCGCACCGTCGGGTCGGACTGGTAGGGCAGGCGCATCTCGATGCCGTCCACCTGGGCCAGCGCGCCGTCCAGCTCAGGCGCGGTGCTGGCCCCCGTCCACAGACCGATCTTGAAGCCATGGCCCTGCGCGTTCAGGCTTTCGATGCGGCGGGCCAGCGCGCCCGGCACAGCCTTGGGGTAGCCCGCGCCGGTGAATCCGCTCATGCCCACATGGGCGCCGGCAGGGATCAGGGCGGCCGCTTCATCGGCGGACATGGTGCGGGAGAGAAAGTCGGGGTACAGCACCCGATCGGCCAGGGACATGAACAAACTCCGCAAAAAGAAAAAGGCCACCCGCCCGGTGAGCGGATGGCCCTGTGGACAAAACCCAGGATGCTAGCCTTCGTTCCTTACAAATTAAGGGTTAACCCTTACAAATGCGGTCCGGCGTCCCCATACCCGCAGATTACGCCGCTTTGCGGTTGAGCAGCGCGTACAGCAGGATCGCCCCGAATGTGGCGGTGCCGATGCCGCCCAGCGCAAACTGGCCGAACTTGAGCGTGAAGTCGCCCGTGCCCAGGATGAGGGTGATGGCCGCCACGATGAGGTTCTTGTTCTGCGAAAAGTCCACCTTGTTGTCCACCCAGATCTTGGCGCCCGCCACCGCGATCAGGCCAAACACCACGATGGACACACCACCCATCACCGGCAGCGGAATGGTCTGGATCAGCGCGCCGAACTTGGGGGAAAAGCCCAGCACCAGCGCAAACACACCCGCCAGCAAAAAAACGGCGGTGGAATAGATCTTGGTCGCCGCCATCACGCCGATGTTCTCGGCATAGGTGGTCACGCCTGTGCCGCCTGCAGCGCCGCTCACCATGGTGGCCACGCCGTCGCCAATGAACGCGCGGCCCATGTAGCGGTCCAGGTCCTGGCCCGTCATGGCCGTCACGGCCTTGATGTGGCCCAGGTTCTCGGCCACCAGGATGATGGCCACGGGCGCAATCAGCAGCATGGCATTGGCTTCGAACACCGGCGCAGCAAAGTTGGGCAAACCAAACCATGCGGCGTTGGCCAGTGCGGACAGGTCCATGGGCTTGCCCAGCCCCAGGCCATTGGTCAGCACCGCGTAGATGATGCTCGCCACGATCAAGCCCACCAGAATCAGCAGGCGCTGCACCATGCCGCGCGTGAGCACGGCCACCAGGCCCACGCTCACAAAGGTCACCACCTGCATCCAGCTGTCAAAGTTGCTGGCCGCCATGTTCTTGATGGGAATGCCCGCGAGGTTCAGCCCGATCACCGCCACCACCGAGCCCGTGACCACGGGCGGCATGAAGCGCTCGATCCAGCCCGTGCCAATGGCCTGCACCAGCGCGCCGATGAGCGTGTAGAGCAGGCCACACGCAATGATGCCGCCCAGCGCCACGGCAATGTTGGCGTTGGCCCCTTTGCCCGCGTAGCCCGTGGCCGCAATCACCACGCCAATGAACGCAAAGCTCGACCCCAGGTAGCTGGGCACCTTGCCGCCCGTGACCAGGAAGAAGATCAGCGTGCCCACGCCGCTCATCAAGATCGCCACGTTCGGGTCAAAGCCCATCAGGATGGGCGCCAGCACCGTGGCCCCAAACATCGCAATCACGTGCTGCACCCCCATCACCGCCGTCTGCGGCCAGGGCAGCCGCTCATCGGGCCCAATCACCCCACCTTGTTGCAGCACCTCAGCGCATTTTGTGCGCCAGTTCATGAATCCCATCTTGTCGGTTCCTTGTTGTTGAGGCGCGAATGCTAGTGGATGGGTGAGGCAATGCCGCGAAGCTGCAACTCTTTCGCCGGGCGCTCGCTGTGCCCCGGGTTAGCATTTGGGCCTACCCCGCTCTGCCCCTTGTGGGCACCGCCGCCATGCACTCTCAGCCGTCCTGCCCCAACTGCCGCCAGCCCATGCAGGCCCACCGGTTCACCAGCAACCAGGGGCACTCGCTGGAGCTGGACATCTGTTTTGCCTGCCAGGGCCTGTGGTTTGACAGGCACGAAAACCTCAAGCTCGCGCCCCAGTCGGTGGTCGAGCTGTTCCGCCTGCTGCACGAACACCGCACCGACCAGCACCAGCCCCTGGCAGAACGCATGGCCTGCCCGCGCTGCAACACCAGCCTGGCCAAAGGCTTCGACGTGGTGCGCAGCGGCCGCTACATGATCTACCGCTGCGGGCGCCTGCATGGCCGCTTCAGCACCTTCTCGTCCTTCATGGTCGAAAAAGGCTTTGTGCGCCACATGACGCGCCCCGAGATCGACGACCTGGCCAAACGCGTGGGCGCCATCTATTGCACCAGCTGCGGCGCCCCCGTGGACATCCGCAAGGACCACGCCTGCCCCTACTGCCGCGCCGCGTTCTCCCTCATCGACCCCGACGCCGTGGTGCGCGCCATGGAGGGCTACGCCAAGGCCAGCAGCGAGCGCACCATCCACGCCACCCCCTCGGTGGACATCGGCGACGCCCTGGTGGCCCTGGAGCGCGACCGCAGCCGCGCCGAGCGCGAGCGGCAAAAGCGCGCGTTCACCAGCGCCAGTGATGCGAGCGACAGCTCATTCACAGGCGATCTGCTGACGGCCGGGGTGGAGTTGGTGTGGGCCTTGATCAACACCAGAAGCCATCACTGAGGGCTTCCGAGGTGGAGCATGACAACGCCTCCCACCACGCACACCAGACCCACTACTTTGATGACACCCACTGGCTCGCCAAACAGCGCCATCCCCACCACGGCTGCGGCCGCCGTGCCGCTGGCCGCCCAGACTGCATAGGTGAGGCCCATGTCGAGCTGGCGCATGGCCACGGCCATGAGCCAGATGGCGAGTGCGTAGCACGCAGCTGCCATGCCGGACGGGAGGAGTCTGGAGAAGCCATCGGAGTACTTGAGCGCGACGGTTCCGGCAACTTCTGCAATGACGCTGGCTGCGACGAGCAGCCAGGCCGATACGTTTGGATTCATGGGGCACCTTGGCCGAACATGCCCGTTTGTCACTTGTACCGAGTGACACGGGCAGTACGATGAAGCGGTACCCAGATGGTGAAGGGCCGCAGTGTAGCCACGCCCTTGCGATCCATCAAGAACACCCCACACAGGCTCTGGCGGCCACTTGCGTTTGCGCGGATCATGGAGCGTTGACACAGCGGCAGCGCCGGATGGAGGGCGTGATGGTGTCCCTTCACGCACCCAGCCCATCCCCCGCACCACACTCCAACCCGTTCACAATGGCGCAGGCCTGTGTTCTTGTGGGCCCCGTCGCAAACAACCAACCAGCCGTGGCACCCGGTGGCCACAGGAGGAGAGGACCTTGCAGCCGCATCCGCCCCCAACCCGACGCCGTGCCCGCACCACCGCCGCCCCGGCGCAGCGCAACCCTGAGAACGCGGGGGATGGCGCCGCTGCCTCCGACGCCGCTACCCCCTGCCTGCTGCAGCGCGCACACCTGCGGGCCGTGCCCAGCACCCTGCTGATCCCGCTGGCAGCGCGCGCGCGGGGGAGCCGTTACTTTCCTTGGCTGGCCTGCAACGACGTGGTGGCCACCAGCCTGGTGGAGCGCCTGGGTGCCGATGTGGAACCGTGCCTGGACGACTTGCCCACGGTGCTCAACGTACTGTGGCGCACGCGCGCCATCAAGGACGCGGGCCGCAGTTTCTTCCTTGCGCACCCGAAGGCTGGCGGCGTGAGCCTGGGCTGTGGCCTGTCGCACCACTTTCAGTGGCTCGATATGGGCGCCAACCAGTGGCTCGATGCTGATCTGCCCGAGGTCATGGACCTGCGCCGCGAGCTGCTGCCGGTGCGCTGCCCGCGCACGCGCCATGCCACGGTGGACATCACGCAGCCTGGCTGGTGGCAGCGGCTGGGGCTGCCAAAGGAGGAAGGGGAGGGCGATGGCGCGGGCGTGCAGCCGGTGTTCATCGTCTGCGAAGGGGTGCTCATGTACCTGCAGCCCGCGCAGGTGCAGGCCGTGCTGCGCGAGTTTGCGCAGTGCGCGCCGGAAGGCTCGCGCCTGGTGATTGATGTCATGACGCACCGTGCCGTGGGCCGCGCGGCGCAGCACGCCAGCGTGGGACCCACGGGGGCGGAGTTCCACTGGGGCGTGGGCAGCATGGACGAGCTGGCCGCCGCACACCCGCGCCTGGCGCTGCTGCGCCAGCAGAGCGTGTCGGAGTGTTATGGCTGGCCGGGTGTGGTGCTGGAAACGTTGTGGTGGCCGTGGCTGGGGGCGCCGCTGTATGGCATGGCGACTCTCGGCGTGGACGGCGCGTAAAGCTGCTCGCCGGTGGCTGCTTGGCAGCACGCTCCTAGGAGCGCGCCAGCTGCGCCCACACCGGCGCCTTGCCCGTCAGCTGCCCCACGATGGCGGCCTGCAGCGGCGGCAGCCGCCGCGCGCCCTGCAGCACCAGCTGCCGCAGCAGGCGCGGCACGGGGCGCGTGTCGGTATACAGCCGCACGATGGCATTGGTGCCCTCGTACATCGGCCATGCGTGGCGGTGGTGCGCCCGCGCATAGGTGGCCAGGGCTTCGCCATTGCCGATGTCGTGGCCCTGGCTGCGGGCCGCCACCACGGCGGCTGTCAGGCGTTCCACACCGGCCAGACCCAGGTTGTAGCCATGCGCCGTCACGGGGTGCATGCCCACGGCGGCGTCGCCCAGCAGCGCGCAGCGGTGGTCTGCAAAACGCTGTGCATACACGGCCACCAGCGGGTAGGCGTGGCGTTCGCCCTCCAGCTGCAAAGGCCCCAGGCGGTCGCCCAGCTGGGCCTGCACCGTAGCGGCGAAGGCCTGCGGGCTCTGGGCCATCAGCGCACCTGCGTCGGCAGTGCCCGCCGTGACCACCACCGAGCACAGCGCATGCCCCTCTTGGGGGTCGTTGGGCAAGGGCAGCACCGCCAGCGTGCGTTCATAGCCAAAACACTCGTGCGCCACGCCGCCATGGGGTTGGGCATGGCGCATGCGGCAAACGATCACGGTGCGGCCAAAGTCCGTCATGCGTGCGCCAATGCCCAGCTGCCGCCGCGTGGCCGAGAAGCGACTGTCCGCCGCCACCAGCAGCGGGGCCTGCAGACGCTGTGGCGATGGCGCGGGGCCATCGCTGGGGGCACCGGCGGAAGCCTGGGGCAAGTACTCCAGCTCGGCATGGGTGGACTGCGTGGCCACGCGCACCACCTGGGCGCCGGTCACGATGCGGATACCCGGTGTGCGTGCTGCGACGGCATAGGCCGTGCGGCGCAGTGCGTGGTTGGGCACGATGAAGCCCAGAGCCTCCAGCCCCGTACCTTGGGTGCCCAGCTGCAGGGCGCTGCGCTGGCCCAGCGGGCCGTCGTGCACCTGCGCTTCGCGGATGGTGCCCACCTCGTGTGGCGCCAGGCCGGCCCAGGTGCCCAGCCGCTGCAGTGTGGCCACGCTGGGGTGGGTGAGCGCGATCTCGCGGCCATCGGGCGCGGGGTGGGCCAACGTGGCCTCAGACTGCTGTTCGACCACGGTGGTGGTGAACCCGGCCTGCGCCAGGGAAATGGCCAGCGACAGGCCCGCAGGGCCCGCGCCGACGATGAGAACGTCGCTGTGTGAGGAGGAGGTCATGGCAAGAAGACCGGGCGAAGCAGCCCGGCATCCACCCTGCAACCGTGGGGTGGGGCTTGCCATTGTGGGCGGGCACTCCGCGCGGCGGTTTGCCCTGCATCAAGGCAGTGTGCCTGAATGCTATAAATTGAATAGCTAAAAAATGATACGGGATAAGCGCTAGGGCCTTAAAACATCAAAAATTATGGTGCTTTACGAGCGCGCCGGTTTGCGCGCGCCCCTGGCGGGCTTCTTGCGGGCGCCACCCGCTGGCTTGCCGCGCAGGTGCAGCCCCCAGGTGACCAGCACCCACAGGTACGCCGCCAGCACGCTGTAGGCCGCCATGGCGGCCAGCGACAGCGGTGGTGCGGCGATGGAGCGCGGGCTGGCCATGGTCTCCAGCAGCTGGCGTGTGCCCGTGCCCAGCACCGGCATGGCCGCGCTGCCCGAACGTGCCATGCGTGCCGCCATGAAGATGAAGAACTCCATCAGCAACGCACCGATGACCCAGCAGGCCAGCAGGGCCAGCAGCTGCGCAAACGCCCTGCGGTCGCCCTTGGCCAGGAAGTAGATGGCCGACACCAGCACCAGGGCGGGCAGCAGCAGGGCCAGGACAGGCCAGGCGGACATGAGGAGATGCATCGGAAGAATGTGGGGGCGGATCGGAGAGTGTGTCGGGCAGCGCCAGGGCTGCGGACTGCGAATGATAGAGGAGGCTTCCGGCACCCAGCGCCGCCCCAGGGCAGGGTCTGCCTGTACGGGGGCTATGGGTGCGTGTCGCCGTGCTGTCCCTGGCGGAAGGTGTTCGGTGTGCAGCCCAGCAGCGTGCGGAACGAGGCGATGTACGCGGCGGGGCTCTCGAACTGCAGGGCGTGTGCGATGCCCTTGACCGGGCGGCCCGAGGCCAGCAGATCGAGAGAGGCAATGATGCGCGCACGCTGGCGCCAGGCGCGAAAGCTCAGGCCCGCTTCCGCCGTGAAGCGCCGGGTGAAGGTGCGGTCGGACATCGCGGCCTCGGCCGCGAGTTCGTGCAGCGAGAGCTGCCACTGGTGGGCCTGCAGCAACAGCGCGAGCGCGCGCCGCAGCCCTTCGCTGGCAGGCATCGGCAGGTGGGTGGGCAGGCAGGGCGTGTGCTGCAGCGTATGCAGCAGCAGCGACACCATCAGCTGCCGCGTGGGGTGGTCGAATCCACCGTTGAAGAGCCCCAGCACCAGCTGCTGGATCAGCGGCGATGCGACCACCGCGTGCACCTCGTCCCGGCGCGCAAACGATGCGCACTGCGCCACCAGCGCCGGCTGGCAGTACACCGTGCGCAGGTCGGTGGCAGAGAGGAATTCGATCGCATGGGCGTGGTGCGGGGGCACCCACAGCGCCCGCTGCGGCGGCACGGTCCAGCGCGCGTGGGGTGTCTCCACCAGCATCACGCCCCGCGTGGCAAACACCAGCTGGCCGCTGCGGTGCTGGTGCGCTGGCAAAAGTGTGCCGGCCGTGTGCGTTTTTGCCAGCGTGGCCCACAGGCCAGCGTCTTGGCGCCCTGGCGATGTTTGTTGGCGTTCTGGTGCTGACATGCCGTCCTATTATGAAACCACCTCCTCCCCACACCTTCCCCGAAACCCGCCCCCAGCCCATGCACACCACCACCTTCCTTGTCCATGCGGGCCGCGAGACGGCCCACCCCGTCCAGGCCATCAACCCGCCGCTGGTGCGGGCCTCGACCGTCGTGTTCGACACCCTGGCTGCCTACAAACACGCGCACCACCAGACCGTGTTCGACTCGCCGCGCTACGGCCGCTCGGGCACCTCCACCACGTTCGAGCTGCAACGCTGCATGGCCGCGTTGTCGGGCGCAGAAACCTGCCTGGCCACAGCCAGCGGACTGGCGGCCATCGTGGCCGTGCTCAGTGCCCATGCGGGCCCGGGGCGCCACCTGCTGCTGAACCAGGGTGTGTACGGGCCCACGCGCATCTTCTGCGACCAGGAACTGGTGCCGCAGGGCACCACCGTCGAGTACTTTCCGGAAGGCGCCGACATCGCGCCCTACCTGCGGGACAACACCAGCCTGGTCTACATCGAGACCCCCGCGTCGCTGACCATGGAGATGCTGGACGTGCGCGCCGTGTGCGCGGCGGCACGCCAGCGCCACATCCCGGTGGCGGTGGATGCCACCTGGGGCACGCCGGTGTTTTTTGACGCCCATGCCCTGGGTGTGCACATCGCCATCCATTCGGCCACCAAATACATCAACGGGCACTCCGACCTCATGCTGGGGCTCATCACGGGTTCGCACGCAGACCTGGCCAGCACCCGGCGCTTTTGCGACCGCAGCGGCGCCCACGCGGCGCCCGATGTGTGCTGGCTCGCGCTGCGCGGCCTGCGCACCCTGGCGGTGCGGCTCGAACGGCACCAGCAGACCGCGCTGGCGACGGCCCAGTGGCTGCAAGAGCAGCCGCAGGTCCGGCGCGTGCTGTTCCCGGCGCTCCCCTCCGACCCGGGCCACGCGCTTTGGCGCGCGCAGTTTTCGGGCGCCGCGGGGCCGTTCACCTTTGAGCTGGCGCCCTGCAGTGAAGCCGCATTTGCGGCTTTCATCGACGCGCTTGCGCTCTTTAGCCTGGGCACCAGCTGGGGCGGGTACGAAAGCTTGGTGTTGCCCGCTGTGCCCTATGACCAGCGCCACTTGGCAACGCTGCCGGACGAGGGGCGCCTTGTCCGCCTGCATGTGGGGCTGGAAGACGCCCGCGACCTGCGCGCGGACTTGGCACAAGCGCTCAGCGGTCTGGGCTGACCGGCGCCAAGTGTCCCGAGTTGGAAGTTCGTTGATGAAATAAAGATGTCGAAATCGACGTCAGGCAAGGCGCAAACCACAGCGATAGCCGGTGCTATCGCGAGGATCTGCAACGCAGCATGGTGGGGATTCTCGACGTCTTTATGAAACGAATTTCCAATTCGGGACACTAGCTCGCTACGAAGTCCACCACCGACTGAAGCACCTCTACCTGCTGCAGGATCTTGCGGTGCCCCAGCCCCTCGGTGGCCAGCAGCGTGGCGCCCGGGATGTGGTCGCGGTAGGCCTCGCCATCGGCAAAGCGGTTGATGCGGTCGCCCCGGTCGTGCACCACCAGCGTGGGCAGCGCGATGCGTGGGCCCACAGCTGGGGGCTCGAACTGGCGCATCAGGATGCCTTCTCGGGCTTCGATGCGCCGCTGCAGGGCGGCACGCGTGCGCTCCGAAAGGCCGAACACCTGGGCGAACAGGCGCGTGTATTCGTGCGGCTACGCGGGCGGTGCCAGCAGCACCAGCCGCTGGGTGGCCAGGCCCCGGCTGGCCGCGTGCGCCGCTGCGTTGGCAGCCAGCGAATGGGCCACCACGGCATGGGGCGCCGAGTCCTGCGCGTGCAGGCGGGCGGTGGCGTATTCGATGGCGCGGGCGAACTGGGGCAGGTTGCTCACGCGGCCCCGGCTGCCACCGTGCGCAGGCAGGTCCACCAGCACCGGGCGCAGGCCGCGCGCTGCCAGGGCATCGGCCAGCGGCAGCATCTGGCGCGCATGCCCGCCCCAGCCGTGCAGCAGGAGCACCGTGGGGCCGTGCGGCTGGGCCTGGGGCAGGTACAGCGTGATCTCGGCGTCTTCAAACGGCCAGCGCTCTGTGCGCCAGTGGCCGGGCGGGACGGCTTGGCGGCCGGGTTTGCGCAGGGGCAGGGGCGTGCCAAACAGGCGCGAGGCCACGCGCACAGCCAGCGCGGGCCACAGGCGCTCGGTGGTGCCCAGCGCCAGGCGCACAAGGCGCATGGCGGGGTGCTCGCCGTAGAAGCTGGACGTGGCCCGCAGGGCGGTGGATGAAGAGGAGGTGTTCATGGTGGGGTTCCTGAAGGGACGGAGTGAGGCGCGCGGCGCGCACCTCAGAAAAAGACCCAGTCCCGGTTGCTGCGCGGGAGGCTGGTGAGGGTGCTGCGCAGCGACCGGATGGCGCCCACTGCGGCCGCAATGGCGGCAATGCCCAGGATGATCAACATGGTGGTTCCTTTCTTCGCACGGTTGTGCGAAATTGGGGCATAAAAAAACAAGAGGTCTCCCTGGCACACCACCACGTCTCAGGCGGGGGAAGGGAGGTAGCTCTTGACGAGGCGCGCCCAGGACGCCTCGGTGCGTGACACTGCCTGCGGATCGCGCAGGAAGCGGACGTCGTGCAACAAGCCCATGATCATGGAATAGATCTCGCCCACCAGCTGGTCGGGCGGGGTGTCGGCGGGCAGGTGCCCGGCCTCGATGGACTGGATCACCGTGCGGCGCAGTGCCGCGCGCCAGCGTGTGATCTCTGAATGCAGCAGGTCGCGCAGCTCGCCTTCGCGGTCGTCCAGCTCGAAGGCCCCTGCGGTGTAAATGCAGCCGGTGAAAGCCTCCACATCGCGCGTGCGGGCAATCCAGCGGCGCACGATTTCTTGGAGGCGCGGCAGGCCCTTGGGGTGCTGCATGGCGGGCACAAACACATCGGCCAGGAAGCGGCGGCCAAACTCCTCGATCACCGCCTTCTGCAGCGCCTCGCGCGAGCCGGCGCGCGAGAACACGCCGCTCTTGGACAGACCCACGCGGTCGGCCACGGCCTGCAGCGTGATCGACTCCAGCCCTTCGGCCGCAGCCAGGTCCAGCGCTGCGCCCACAATGGCCGCGCGGGTGAGTTCTGATTTCTGGGTCTTGGCATCCATGGGGCGAAATTTAGCACAACTGTGCGAAATAAATCTACCCGTGTTGCCAGCAGTGTTTTGAAAGCCGATATCGGGCACAGCCCCGGTGTGCCGCCGGGGCTGTGCAGCGCGTCACTGGGCCAGGGCCGTGATCTGCACGGAAGTCAGCGCCCCACTGTAGAGGCGGAAATCCTGCATGCGGCCCGCAAAGTACGGGTCGGCCCCGTACTGCGCGCGGCCCAGCCAGTTCTGCGTGGTGGCGCCCAGCTGGTGGGGCGCAAAGGGCGCGTCGGCCAAGGTGCCGGTGGCCTGCCCGTCCACAAACAGGGTCACGGTGTTGCCCCGGCGGGTCACCGCCAGGTGCACCCACCGGCCTGTGCCCAGCGCCACCGAGGACGTGACGTTTTCCTCGCCGAAATAGGTGGTGCCGGTGGAGGCAAAGCGCAGCGTGCTGGTGTTGGCGAGCAGGGCCAGATAGGCGATGTCGCTGGAGCCGATGTCAAACACGCGGGCGTTCCCGGCGCTGGCGCTTTGCCGGTAGACCCAGACTGCGATCGTGAAGTCGGCCAAGTCTTTCACGATGCCCGTGGGCAGGGCCACGTGGCCGCTGGCGCCGTCGAGTGCTACGGCGCTGCTGCCCGCCGTGCGGCCAGCGCCCCAGGACGTGCCGCCCACCAGTCGGCCATGCAGCGCGTTGCCGCTCTGGTCGGTGGCCGACGTTCCGCTGCCCTCGTTCAAGGGCAGATGCAGCCTCAGCTGCGGCGTGGTGGCAACACTGCGGACCTCGGCGCCCGTGAGCCGGCCCGTTGGGGTGACTGCCACGATGCGGTAGTGCCAGGTGCCCGTGCCGGGTGTGTCGGTATGGGTGCGTTCCTCGCCCACGGTGGTGAGTGTGGTGAACGGGCCCGACGCTGCGGGTGCGCGCTGCACCTCATAGGCCGTGGCGTAGGCGCTGCCCCACCACGACAGCAGCACCTGGCCGTTGACGAGGTAGGCCGTGAGGCCGCTGGGCGCGGCCCCGGCTGCAATCGGCTCGCGCGAGAAGGTCAAGGTGCCCATGCCGGGGTCGTCCCCGGTGCCGCGCTGCTCGGGCCGCAGTTTGGCCGCCATGGCCGTTGTGTAGGGCGCAGAGAGCCCCTTGCGGTTGACGTAGTGGTTGTACAGCAGCTCCCAGCACTGGCGCAGGTGTGGCCGCCCCGCAGGAGAGACGCCGGTGAAGATGCCCTGGCGGTTGGCATAGCGTGAGAACGGCAGCGCCGGATACGCGCCACCCGCATCGGCCAGGTTGCTGGCCGCCACGTATTCGGCGGCTGAGAGAAGCCGGTTGTTCCAGTAGCCGTACAGATCGTCGCCCTGCGACCAGGCCATTTCGCACAGCGCGCAGCACAGCGACATGCCCAGCGTGGCATGCCCCTGGTCGCGCCCGCTCTCCTGCCATTGCCCCAGGTGCCCGGGGTGGATGGCGTAGACGTTGTGCGCGGCTGCGCCGTTGCCCCGGCCGTTCTTGTAATAACTGATCGCCTCGTTGTACAGGTCGCGCCGGTCACAGCAGATGCCGATGGCCATGATGGCGTTGATGTTGCACAGGTCCCAGTTGGCCCAGTAGTTGGTGATGTTGGCGCCGTTGTGTTCCTCTAGAAAGCGGTGGCTCAGCGGGTAAAACACTTCCAGCAGCAGTTTCTGGAACCGGGCCAGGCCCTCGGGCGACCAGCCGGGGTAGCTGCGCAGGAGTTCCACCGTATTGGCCCACTGGTAGCCGTAGATGCCAGCAGCAAGGTAGCGGTCCGCATTGCCGGTGAGCGTGGTCATGGTGCTCGACCACGCATCCAGGAACGCCACGGCACGGTCGGCATAGGCGTTGTCCTGGGACACCTTCCAGCGCAGCGCCAGCTGGTAGGCCCGCTGCATGTCCTTGATCATGGTGCCGAAGTTCTGCCCATCGCCGCCACGGATCACCACGGTGAGCGGGTGGGGCCACATATCGCTGTTCAGTGAGGAATGTCCCGAAAACTGAAGCGCGTTCCAGCCAATCACCCAAGGCGATGCGTTCTCGGCAATCTTGGTACGCATGCGCGCAAAGTCAGCGTCCGTGTGCAGCCCGCCAGGGTGCACAAAGGCGCTGGGGGCCGGTGGAGGAGGAGGAGGAGGAGGAGGAGGAGGTGGTGGTGGTGGTGGTGGTGGTGGTGGCGCTGCGGGGGGCGGCGGCGCTGCAGGGGGTGGGGGGGCCGAAGGCGGAGGCGGGGTGCTAGGCGGTGTGGAGGGAGGCGTCGCGGGGGAAGGCGGCACGGTGGGGGGCACTGCCGGCGCCGGTGGTGCTGTGGGGGGCGTGGTACCTGGCGTTGGCGCGGGAGGCGGGGTGTCCCCGCCAATGGGCGCGGAGGTGGTGGGCGGTGTGTTGGTGGCGTCGGCCGGGTTGCCACCACAGGCCACCAGCGTGCCGGCCAGCGGCATGGCGGCCATTCCCTTGAGTACCCGGCGCCGGGCCGTGAAATTCGTGCCGTTGTTCAGTTCTTGGTCCATTGCTTTGGGGGATTGGGGTGGGCGGAGTGCCGTGCCTTTTGGTCGTTCCATCGGCGACTCCAGGCAATCGTTGTGCCAGGCAGGGCGCCCTGCGAAAAATGGGCGGTGTGCCGGGTTTTATGCCCAGCGCTCACAGGCAAGAACGGGAAAATGAACAACTTGGTTAGTCCAATATTGTCATTAAAGTAATTAATAGCGCGCAGCTTGCTTGCCATGGGCTGGGATCGAACGCCTTTGCGCCGTTGACTGCAAGTGTCAAGCCGGGGACGGATATGGCTGGTCCGCGCCCGGATGCGCTGCTACGCTGCGTCGCCATGGAGACAAATACCAAATCCCCGCCTTACGTTCCCCAGATCCGCCTGTTCCAGAACTGGCTGCGCGACCAGCGCGGCCTGCAGTTCGACAGCTACGACGCCCTGTGGCGCTGGTCCACCACCGAGCTGGATGCGTTCTGGCAAAGCGTGTGGGACTATTTCCGGATCGAATCGCCCACCCCCCACACCGCCGTGCTGGGCAAAAATACCATGCCCGGCGCCCAGTGGTTTCCTGGCGCTCAGGTCAACTACGCGCGCCAGGCGCTGCGACATGTCGATGCGGCGCACGCAGCGGGTCTGCCCGCCATCATCAGCCGCAACGAAAAAGGCAACCACCGCGAGCTGAGCTGGCCCGAGCTGCGCCGCCAGGTCGCGTCGCTGGCGCTGCACCTCAAGGCCCAGGGCATCCAGCCCGGCGACCGCGTGGCCGCCTACCTGCCCAACGTGCCCGAGGCCATGATCGCCTTTCTGGCCACGGTGAGCATCGGCGGCGTGTGGAGCATCTGCGCGCCCGACATGGGCACGCACGCAGTGCTCGACCGCTTCCGCCAGATCGAGCCCAAGGTGCTGATCGCCGTGGACGGCGTGACCTACGGCGGGCGCGACCACGACCGCACTGGCGTGCTGGCCGAGCTGCGCGCCGACCTGCCCAGCGTGCAGCATGCGGTGCTGCTGGGCAATCTGGATGCTTCTGTTTCGATAGCTGGTTGCGCAAGCTGGACAAGCGCTACGGCACAAAATGATGCGGAAACCGCAGCGTTTGAACCGATGTGGCTGCCGTTTGACCACCCGCTATGGATCGTCTATTCCAGCGGCACCACAGGGCTCCCGAAGCCCATCGTGCACGGCCATGGCGGCACGGTGCTGGTGGCGCTGCAGCTCAAGGTGTTGCACAACGACATCGGCTGCAGCTACGAACCCAACAGTTTGGGCGAGCGCTACCACTGGTACAGCTCCACCGGCTGGGTGATGTGGAACGCGCAGCTCAGTGGCCTGCTCTCGGGCACCACCTGCGTGATCTACGACGGCAACCCCGGCGGCAGCAAGGACCACCCCGATTGGGGCGTGCTGTGGCGCTTTGCGGCCGAGACGGGGGTGACCTTTTTCGGCGCGGGCGCGGCGTTTTTTGCCAACTGCATGAAGGCGGGCATCACGCTGGCCGACTATGGCGACCTGACGCGCATCCGTGCCCTGGGCACCACGGGCTCGCCCCTGTCGCCTGAGGTGCAGGAGTGGGGCACGGCGCAGTTCGAGGCGCTGGGTACGCGCGACATCTGGTGGAACAACATCTCGGGCGGTACGGATTTTTGCGGCGCCTTCATCGGCGGCAACCGCGAGATGCCGCAGGTGCCCGGCGAGATGCAATGCCGCATGCTGGGCGCGGCAGTGGAGTCGTGGGACGCCGAAGGCCGCCCCGTGCAGGACGCCGTGGGCGAGCTGGTCTGCGCGCAGCCCATCCCGTCGATGCCTTTGTTTCTGTGGGGCGACCAGGACGGCAGCCGCTACCTGTCGAGCTACTTCGACATGTACCCCGCAGGCCACGGCCGCCAGCCGGGCGGTGGCGACGGCCCCGCGAGCATGGGCGCGGTGTGGCGACATGGCGACTGGCTCAAGATCGGCGCCAACGGCGGCTGCGTGATCTACGGCCGCTCTGATGCCACCATCAACCGCCACGGCCTGCGCATGGGCACGAGCGAGATCTACAGCGCGGTCGAATCGCTGCCCGAAGTGCTCGACAGCCTGGTGGTGGACCTGGAATACCTGGGCCGCGAGAGCTACATGCCGCTCTTCGTCGTGCTGCGCCCCGGCAACGTGCTCGACGATGCCCTGCGCGCGCGCATCAATGGCGCCGTGCGCACGGCGCTGAGCCCGCGTTTTGTGCCCGACGACATCTTTGCCGTGGCCGAGGTGCCGCGCACCTTGAGCGGCAAGAAGCAGGAGCTGCCCATCAAGAAACTGCTGCTGGGCCAGCCGATCGAAAAGGTAGTGAACAAGGACGCGATGGCGAATCCTGGGTGCCTGGACTGGTATGTGGCGTTTGCGGCGCAGCGGGCGAAGTCGATGCAAAAAACATAGCTACCTGCGCTTTGGGGAAAAGCGCAGGAGCCTGTTTTTATTTGAAATTGTCCTATCCGTGGGGTGCCTGGCCGTCCTTGGTTCCAGCCGCCCTGTTTCTCCTGACTGCTCGCCTCAGGGCGTGACGCCATGCCAGTGCCGCCGCGCAAGGGCCGCCCCGCCGCGCTGGCGGCGTCCTCCTTCAGGGGGAAGGCGCGCAGCGCCTCAGGGGGTTAGTCAAGTTTCGCGCCGGACGCCTTGATCAAGCGCTCCCACACCGGCCGTTCCTTCGCAATCGCGGCGGAAAACAGCGCGGGCGAGCTGTTCTGCACATCAAAGCCCATGGCCGCAATACGCTGGGCCACATCGGGCAGCTGCGTGGTCTTGCGCACCTCGTCGGCAATGCGCTCCAGGATGGCGGGCGGCGTGCCTGCGGGGGCACCAAACGCCAGCCAGCCCGCCACGCGGTAGGCCTCGTCGTTCAGGCCCTGTTCGGCCAGGCTGGGCACATTGGGCAGGGTGCCCATGCGGCGCTCGCCGCTCACGCCAATGGCTTTGAGCTTGCCCGCCTCAATGTGGGGCTTGACCTGCAGCGCGCTGGCAAACGCGATCTGGATCTGGCCGCCGAGCAGGTCCTGCACCATGGGCGCCTCGCCCCGGTAGGCCACGTGGCTCATGTCGGCGTTTTGCGTGAGGCTCATGTAGGCCCCGGCCAGGTGCGGATACGCGCCCGTGCCGTACGAGCCATAGGCCACCTTGCCCTTGTTGGCCACCACGTATTTGAGCAGTTCGGGCCCCGTGGATGCGGTCACGCTCGGGTGCGCCACCAGCACCAGCGGCGCGATGGCGATCTGGTAGATGGGCGCGATGTCCTTCTCGGGGCTGTAGGGCAGCTTGGTATAGAGGAACTGGTTGGTGAGCATGGAGTTGCTCAGGCCCAGCAGCAGCGTGTAGCCGTCGGGCGCCGCCTTGGCCACCGCGTCGGTGCCGATGATGCCGGCCGCGCCGGGCTTGTTGTCGATGACCATGGGCTGGCCCAGGCCTACGGCCATCTTCTCGGCCAGCACACGCGCCAGCACGTCGGTGGCGCCGCCTGCGGCAAAGGGCACCACGATCTTGATGGGCTTGTTGGGGTAGGCCTGCGCGAAGGCGGTCGTGCCAGTGCAGGCGGCGGCCAGCGCAGCGGCGCCGAGCCAGGTGCGGCGGGACATCAGGGGGTGGAAGGGCATGGGTTTGTCTCCTGTCATGGTTATAAAAATTCACTCAGCGGGCTCCGCGTGCATGGTGGCGGGCCGGGGCCTGGCTGTCACGCCATGGGCTTATGCGTTTTGGGGGCTCCCTGCGGCGGGGGCGGTGGTGATGCGCACGGTGATTGGCAGGGGCGCGAGCACCTCGCGCAGGCGGGCGGCCAGTGCGTCTGCCTGTGCGCAGGGGGCCACAGCCACACGCACCGCGTTGTCGCCTTCGGGCTGCACCTGGGGACGGAGGCCGTTCGTGACTGGTCCGCACACCCCATCGACCAGCGCTTGCACCGTGTGGCAGGCCGCGCGCTGGCGCAGCTCGGGCTTGTAGATCTTGCCCACATTCGTCACGGGCATGGTCTCGATCACCTGCACCCAGCGCGGGCGGGCCACGGCCTCGTCCACGCGTTCGGCGGTGAAGGCCAGCAGTTCGGCCTCGGTCGCCTGTGCACCGGGCACCAGCGTGGCGTAGACCACGGGTAGCTCGCCCGCATAGGCGTCGGGCGCACCCACGGCGGCGCACAGCTGCACGGCGGGGTGGGCGCCCAGCGCGTCTTCGATCACCTTGGGGTCGATGTTGTGGCCGCTGCGGATGATGAGGTCCTTGGAACGACCGCTCAGGTGCAGGCGACCCTGGTCGTCCACAAAGCCCAGGTCGCCCGTGGCCAGCCAGCCATCGGGCGTGAACGCCTTGGCCGTGTCGGCTGCGTCCAGAAAGCCGGAGAACAGGTTGGGCGACTGGAACAGCACCATGCCCGGCTGGCCGGGCGGCAGGTCCTGGTCGGACGCATTGCCCTGCGCATCCAGCGCCACCACGCGCAGCTGGGTGTACGGCAGCCGCCAGCCCACGCAGCCTGCGGGCGCGTTGACGCCGGGCGGGGTGATGGTGGAGATGCCCGCCATCTCCGTCATGCCCAGGCTTTCGTGGATGTGCAGGCCAAACAGGCGCTCAAACCGCGCCGCCAGCTCGGGCGCGAGGATGGCCGCACCCGTGCGGCAGTAACGCAGGGTAGAAATGTCAGCCCCGTCCAGCGGCACATTGGCCAGCGCCGCCAGCACCGTGGGCACGGCCGACAGGTAGGTGCAGCGGTAGCGCTCCACCAGCCGCCAGTAGTTGGCGATCACCTCGCGGTTGCGGAACAGGCCGGTGGTGGGGATGATGGTCTCCACCCCCGCCGACAGCGCCGCGAGCGAGCCCGGCAGCACGCCTGCCACATGGAACAGCGGGTAACCGTTGATGCCCACGTCCTCGGGCCGTATGCCCTGCATCTGCACGCTGCCCCAGGCGGTGAACACCTGCGCGCCGTGGCTGTGGCGCGCGAGCTTGGGCGCGCCCGTGGTGCCGCCGGTGTGAAAGTAGGCCGCAATGTCGGAGGCAGCAATGTGGCGACCGCTCACCAGGTGGTCGCCGGGGTGCTGTTGGCGCGCAGCCAGATCCACCACGCCAGCGGGCAGGGCAGGCGCTGCTTCGGGGGCTTCATCGTGCGGGGCCACGCGCAGCACGGTGGTCAACGTGGGCACCAGGGCGCGCAGGCGCAGCGCCTTGCTCCAGTAGCCCACATCACCTTCGCCGCCATAGGCAATCAGCACCTTGGCACCCGCCAGGGTCATCATGGCCGCGATCTTCTCGTCGGTGAGCATGGGGTTGAGCGGCTGCGCGATGCCCGCTGCCTCGCCGCCCCACAGGGCCAGGTGGTATTCCAGGCAGCCGGGCAGCAGCACAGCCACGGCGTCTTGCGGGCCCACGCCCAGGTGGTACAGCAGGTTGGCCGTCTGGTGGATGCCGGTGAGCAGCTGCGCATACGACCAGCGGATGGGTTCGTCCGCCGGGTCGGCTGTGGGCAAAAAGCTCAGCGCCGTTTTGTCGCCAAACGCCGCTGCCGAATTCACAAAGATTTCGTAGGTGCTTTGCACTGGCAGCGCTTCGGCCAGGGGGCGGGCTTCAATCCGTTCTACATCCTGCAAGCTGCGCACCGGGGCACCGGGGGAGAAAGGCGTGTGGAGCGGGGGCATCTGTGGGAGGCGCATGGCGGGTCTCGGGTCTGATGGGGCTGCGGGTCGGTCACCGGCGGGGGGCGGATGCGGCATCGTCCTACCCGCCTGCGCCCGCCGCGTGGCCACAGTCTGTCTGTGTGCCGGCGCAAAAGCAGTCACGCAGATGTCAGAGAGGGTTCAGGACCCCCTGCGAGACCGTCCGCAAGCTCTCAGCGCCGGGTGGTGCTGCGGCACACCCATAATGGACCTTGTTGATTGCCACTGCGCGCCCCGCCGCGCGCCTTCCCTCCATGAACACTCCGCAGCCGCCCAAACGTTTTTCGATGATCCGTGAGTTCCACCTCGCCGACTGGTTCACGCTGGGCAATGCGGTCTGCGGCGTGGGCGCGCTGTTCTCGGTCATGTCGTACCTGGAAACGAACGACGTGCTGCATGTGTACTTTGCGTGCGCTCTGGTGCTGGCCGCGCTGATCTTTGATGTGCTGGACGGCCGCATCGCGCGCTGGCGACAGAAGAGTTCAGCCATGGGCCGCGAGCTGGATTCGTTGGCCGACGTGATCTCCTTCGGCGTAGCGCCCGCCATCATTGCCTACGGCTGCGGCATGCAGGGCCTGTATGACCGCATCGTGCTGGCCTACTTCGTGGCCTGTGGCGTGTCGCGCCTAGCGCGCTACAACGTGACGGCCGAAACCCTGTCGGGCGACGACGGCAAGGTCAAATACTTTGAAGGCACGCCGATTCCCACCTCGATCATGCTGGTGGCGTTGATGGCCCTGGCCGCGTGGCTGGGCGCTGTGCGCGAGAGCCTGTGGTTTGGCAAGGTACTCATTGGCGGCTTTACGCTGCACCCGCTGGTGCTGCTGTTTGCGGTGTCGGGCTCGTTGATGATCAGCCGGATTCGCATTCCCAAGCTTTGAGCCACTGGCTGCCCTGCCATCTCCTGTCCTGTCGTTCTGTATGTTGAACACCATGGCACTTCAAAAAATCGCAGCTTTCTCCGATGGCCCTGTGGGCGGCAACCCCGCCGGTGTGTGGATCGGTGACGAGTTGCCCGCCCCCGCCGAGATGCAGCGCATCGCTGCCGGGGTCGGCTTTTCTGAAACCGCGTTTGCCGCCCCACTGGGCGATGGCAACTGGAAGGTGCGCTACTTTTCGCCCGAGAGCGAGGTGCCCTTTTGTGGCCACGCCACCATTGCCTTGGGCGCAGCACTGGCGCAGCGCGAGGGCGACGGCGTGTTTGCGCTGTCGCTGAGCCAGGCCGAGATCACGGTCGAAGGCCGCCGCCAGGGCGATCTGGTGCAGGCGGCGCTGCAGTCGCCCCCCACACGCAGCGGGCCTGTGCCTGCCACGTTGCTGGCCGACGCGCTCGCCCTGTTTGGCCTCAGCGCGGCCGATCTGGACCCGCGCATCCCGACCGCGCTCATCCATGGCGGTGCCGACCACTTGGTGCTGGCCCTGCGCAGCCGTGCGGCGCTGGCGGCCATGCACTACGCGCTGGACGCCGGCCGCACGCTGATGGTGAACGCCAAGCTGGTGACCATCGTGCTGGTGTGGGTGGAGTCGGACCGGCTGCTGCACACCCGCAATGCCTTTGCCTCAGGCGGCGTGCTCGAAGACCCGGCCACTGGCGCCGCCACGGCCGCACTGGCGGGCTACCTGCGCGACCTGGGCTGGCCGCATGGCGGCGCCATCGATGTGGTACAGGGCGAGGACATGGGTATGCGCTCGCGCCTGCGCGCCGAGATAGGGCCGGTGGCGGGCAGCTCCATCCGCGTGTCGGGCACGGCACGGTGGATGAGCGACGGCGAATAACGCTTTTGCTACAAATAATATAGCTTTTAGCGCTTGATGGTAAAGCGCTAGGGCTTGTTTTGAATTGAATGTTGCGCTGTGCGCCCCGGCCCTGACGGCGGCAGCGCACCTGGCAGCGCGTCCATCTCTTGCCGAAGCCATTGCACCAGACACAGCGTCTCCGGCGACGGGTCTGGGGCCGTGCCGAAGTAGTGCCGCGTCAGCGGCAGCCGCAAGGTCGGCAAGGGCGACACCAACCGCCCCGAGGCCAGGTCGTGGGCAATCAGCGACACCGGGGCCATCGCAAAGCCCAGCCCATCCACGGCGGCCTGCAGCACAAAGTGCAGGTGGTCAAACTGCAGGCAGCTGGCGGGCTGGAGCGTTGGCAGGTTCACCTGCTTCTTCCAGCTTTCCCAGTCCTTGCTGCGCGACTTGGACAGCAGCAGCACGTGGGACGACAACGCCTCGGGCCGCGTCACCGGGCGCTGGGCGAACAGCGCCGGCGACCCCACCACCAGCGCCTCGTCTTCCAGAAACGGGTGGACCTGCAAACCCGGCGGCCACCCGCGCGGGCCGCGCCGCAGGGCCAGGTCGAAGGTTTCGGTGGCATGGTCTGGCGCGAGGGTGCTGGTGATGACCTGGGGTTCGATGTCCGGGTGCTGGGCCACAAAACCCGGCAGCCTGGGGATCAGCCAGCGCACCGCAAAGCTGGGCCGCACATTGATCTTGACTCTGCGCAGCCCGGCATCGCCCCGCAGCGACTGGGCGGCGGCGCCGATCTGCGCGAGTGCAGGCCCGACCTGCGCGTGAAACTGATGCCCTGCCGCCGTGAGCAGCACCTGCCGCGTCTTGCGCTCGAACAGCTCCACGCCCAGGTGGGATTCCAGCGCCTTGATCTGGCGGCTGATGGCGCTGTGGGTGACGTGCAGCTCCAGCGCGGCGCGGGTAAAGCTCTGGTGGCGCGCCGCCGCTGCAAAGGCGCGGACGGCATTCAGCGGGGGCAGGCGGGGTGACATGCGTGCAATTTTGTCACGCATGGCGCGCAGCAATATCGTTTGTCGCGCCGGGCACCGCCGCGCACCATGCAGGCCATGCCACAGCCTTCAGCCACTCCCTCTGCCTCAGACCTCCACTCGCGCCGCGCCGCCTTGGCGCTGGGCCTGTCACTCCCCGGGGATACGGTGCTCTACCTGCTGCTGCCGATGTTTGCCCCGGCGTTTGGCGTCACCCTGTTTGAAGCGGGCATTCTGCTGGCCGCAAATCGCCTCGTGCGCATTGCGGGCTACGGGGCGGTGGCGCGGTTCTATGCCCGCCATGGCGAGCGCCTCACCTGCTCGCTGGCCGTGCTGGCCGCCGCCGCGTGTGCGCTGGGGTACGCCACCCTCAGGGGCTTCATCGCCTTGTTGGGCCTGCGGCTGCTGTGGGGCCTGGCCTTTGCGGCGCTGAACCTCGCGACGCAGGCGCTGGCCACGGGCGAGCCTGTGGGCGCTGCGCGCCGTGCCGGGCAGTCGCGCGCCTTTGCAGCGTTGGGGCCCATGCTGGCCCTGCCTGCGGGGGGTGTCTGCGCGCTGTGGTGGGAGCCCCGGGCGATCTTCTGGGTGTTTTCCGCCGTCGCGTTGTGCGCCTTGCTGGCCACGCGGCATTTGCCCGCCCAGCCGCATGCCCTGGCGCCACCGCCCAAGCGCTGGGGCAGGTTGCCGGGCCGCCTGGACCGCTTTTCGTTCGTTGAGGGGCTGGTACTGGACGGCCTGTTCATCATCGGCCTGTCGTACCTGGGCCGCGATGTGCTGCCGGGCCATCCGGTGGTTGTGGCGGGGATGCTGCTGTCGGTCCGCTATCTGGCCGAGATCGCGCTGAGTGTGGTGGGTGGCGACCTGGCCGAGCGCTATGGCGCCGAAGTGCTGCTCGTGGGTTTTGCGGTGCTCACGTCGCTGGCCCTGGTGGGTTTTGGCCTGGGGTGGCTGTGGACCAGCGCACTGGCCATCGTGATTTTGCGAGCCCTGCTGCTACCGCTGTTGCCGCCGCTGGTCGCGCGCCGCACACCGGGGCCGGGGCGCATCCAGGCCCTAGCCACTCGGTCTGTGTGGCGAGACCTGGGCGCTGGTACAGGCCCGGTGCTGGCGGGTGTGCTGCTGCCCATTGCGCCGTCCGCCTGGGTGTATGGCGTCGCAGCCTTGCTGCTGTCGGCCACGGCCATCGCCTGCTGGGTGCCGCGCAGCGACGGATGAGGCGCCGATCGGCCATCGCCCCCTTTTTACAACCTTCCGTTTTGGAGAAGTCCCCGTGAACATCCACACCACATTGATCCGCTGTGCCGGTGGCACGGTCGACCTGCCCGCGCGGCCCATGAACCACCGCGGCGATGGCGGGCATGTGCTGGTCCACCCGCCGCGCCCCGTCTGGGAACGCAGCGAGCTGACGCCCGAAGAGCTGGCGCATTGGTCGTGCCTGGTGGCCGCAACGGGCAGGGCCATGCTCGACACCTTGCCGCAGCTTGCCGGTGGCTGCCTGAACTACTGGGAGGCGGGCAACAACGCGCTGAACCTACTGGCCCATCCCCAGGGGCCGAAAACCCCCGCGCTGCACCGCAAGATGCACCTGCATGTGTTCGGTCGAAGCCCCCGGGCCACGCACCCGGACTGGCTGTGGGGCGAGCCGCCCCGGTTTCCGGCATTTGCGCAGTCTGAGGCTTGGACCGCGCAGTTCACGCGGCTGGAGGACGATGAAGGCGCCGCGCTGGGTGCGCGCATTCAGGTGTTGCTGGATACGCGGTATGCACTGAGTCTGGTGGGCTGACGACAACTGAATGCAAAGATTTGCTATTAATAATATAGCTATAGGCGCTTTATGGTAAAGCGCTAGGCCGTATTTTATGCAAACTCTTTTGCCAGGGGTACTACGCCACCGCAGGCCGCCGGTTCACCAGCACGATGCCCGCCGCCACCAGCACCAGTGCCGCCACCAGCCCGGGGGTGATGGGCTCGCCGAGCCACCAGGCGCCAAACAGCAGCGCAAACACCGGCGTGAGGAACACAAACACCGAAATCTTCGTGGCCGGGTAGTGCGCCAGCATCCACATCCAGGCCAGGTAACTCACAAACGCCCCCACCAGCGCCTGCACCAGCAACGAGCCCCAGGCAAACCCGCTGAACTGCCAGACCCACGCTTCGCCCAGGCCCAGCGACAGCACTGGCAGCACGGCCGTGCTCACCGCCACTTGATAGAAAAGTTGCTTGGCGGGGGCCACACGCGCCAGCGGCGTGGTGCGGATGACCACTGTAGTCAGCGCCCACATCAGCCCGGCCGCCAGCCCGAGCAGATCGCCCAGCCATGCCTGGGGCAGGGCGGCATTGGCAGGGCCCAGCAACCCGTCCCCCAGCGCCAGCCCCACGCCCACAAACGCGGCAGCCAGGCCCAGCCACTGCCAGCCCTGCAGCCGCTCGCCGGGGATGAAGCGCGGTAGCAGCAGCGCCACCCAGAAAGGCGAGGCATACAAAAACACCGTGAGCCGCGAGGCGGTGGTGTACTGCAGGCCCAGATAGATGCACGCGAACTCGCCTGCAAACAGCGCCCCTGCCAACAGCCCGGCACGCGTGGCCCCGGCGGGCTCGCCCGCGCCGGAAAGGCCTACACCACGCCACAAGCACCAGGCCGCTACCGCGACCGTGGCCAGCGCAAAGCGCACAAAGGCCTGGAACACGGGCGCCACCTCACCCACTGTGGCCTTGACCAGCACCTGCTGGAAGCCCCAGAACATGCAGCACGCGAGCAGCAGGGAGATGGCGAGGGCGTCGATATGGGTTTTGCGGGCAGACAGGGACATCGGTCGATTATGAAAGGCAAGCCGTGAGCTTCAGGTCGCCTGTGTGCCGTGACCTTCTGGCCCTGCGCAGCGCCGCGGCGACGACAGGCAACGCTAAGCGTGGGTAGTTGGTCCTACAGCGGTTGCGCTTTTGGCGGACGCTGCCAGGCGGGTGATCTGGTTAGTGTGTGGCTTTCGGGTACGCACCAACTTTGCACCACCCTGCGGCGAAAGCCCTTGCCTTTGCCCTTCAAAGATCCAACATGAACGTATCCCACACAGATCCGGACCGCGCCGAGCCAAGGAGCGAAGGGCAAAGGCATGGACGGCGCAAGGACCGGCTGCTGTCCGGCGCTGCACTGCTGGTTTTGGTTGTCCTGCTGCTGGGGTTTATGCGGCTGTGGCCAGCGATGCAGCAGCCATCGCAGACCACAGGAGCGCTGTTCTTGGGCGCCGACTTGGCGAACCCTGTAGACACATCACCCGCGAAGGTCGCGTCGCCAGCGCCGCAGCCAACCCAGGTACCGCGCAGGGCACAGTTCGGTAAGGAGCCCGCCTCGGCCGAAGCCCGCCAGATCGCGGCGTGGGCTTTGCACTCGGGTGACAACCAGAACCGCGCGGTCGTGGTGGTCGACAAAATGCACGCAAAGGTCTATGTGTTTGACCGCGACGGTGCGCTCCAGGGCGCGGCCCCGGCGCTGATGGGGTCGGCCATCGGCGACCACACCGTTCCCGGCGTGGGGGACAAGCCCGTCGGCCAGGTACTGCCCGAAGAGCGCACCACCCCCGCAGGCCGGTTCGTTGCCGAAACCGGCTTGAACGCCAATGGCGAAGACGTGGTTTGGGTGGACTACGACGCGGCGGTCTCCATGCACCGAGTGCGGGCCAACGTCAAAGCCGAGCGTCGGTTGGAGCGGCTGGCCTCCAGCACCGCCGCAGACAACCGTATCTCCTTCGGTTGCATCAACCTTCCAGTCTCTTTCTACGAAAAAGTGCTGAGCCCCCTGGTGCGTGGCATGGGCGCTGTGGTGTACGTGCTGCCCGAGACACAACCGGCCGCCGCACTTTTTGGCGCCTATGACCTGCCTGCGCAGTGATGCCCATTGACCAACGGTGTGTGCGGGCTTGTTGAACAGGGTGTTTTCGGACTGCGATGGCAAGACCCACACCGTGCAGGCCCGTCCCTGTCCGACACGCGCTCCGGTCTCAAGCTGACGTGGCGCAAGCCGCAAACAACTAGCCTGGGTACAGCTGGCGATGTTGCTGGCGATTTCCAAATTCACCACACACCAAGGAGTCTCCACATGACTGCATCGAACACACTCAAGACATTGCTCGCGGGCCTGGCTACCGTCGCCGTTGTTGGCACCGCTATGGCGCAGGGCACACCACCCACCACCGCAAGCCCCAACGCTGCCACGGGCGCCGGCCAGCAAAGCTCGCAAGGCACGCCGATGGGCACCACGGGCGTTGGCGGTGGGGGCGCCGCGACGGCGACCACGCAAGCCGCTCCAGCACCTGCCGCTGCAGCCCCCGTAACCACAGACAGGACCATGTCGGGCTCCGGCGGTGCGACAACCCGCCCCATGCGCGCTGACCGCAACTAAGCCGGGAACCCTGGCAATAGCAAGAATGCCGGGTACGCCCGGCTTATTTGTGGGTGAGGGCGCGCGAACAGTGCAAACACGCCGTGAACAAGCGCTTACGTGGCCCCACGGTACACTTTGCGCCTTCTGAAACGGTTCCCGCGCTCCTTTCCACACCCCATTCATGGCCCTTACGACGGCGGCGCAGTCCCGCACCAGCTTTGACCTCAAGAGCGCCTCGCTGCCCGTGGTGGCCGTGGTGCTCAAGACCACCGACGCCGCGCAGTTCGCCGCCGACCTGGCCGAGCGCGTGGCCGACGCCCCGGGCTTTTTTGACAACGACCCCGTGCTGATCGACCTGGCTGCCGTGCGCGAGGCCGAGGCACCCATCGACTTTGCCGCCATCGTGGCCGAGCTGCGCCGCCGCAGCACCCTGCCCGTGGCCGTGCGCGGCGGCAACCCCGCCCAGATGGACGCTGCGCGCGCCGCAGGGCTGGCGGTAGCGCCCGATGCACCGCCTGCCCGTGCGGAGGCCCCCGCCCCCGAGGTGCGCGAGGTCATCCGCGAAGTCGTGCGCGAGGTGGAGGTCGTTCGCGAAGTGCCCATGCCCGGCCCCGGCACCGTGGTGGTGGACAAGCCCCTGCGCTCCGGCCAGCAGGTGTATGCGCGCGGCGCCGACCTGGTCGTGATGGCCGTGGTGAGTTTTGGCGCAGAGGTCATTGCCGACGGCAACATCCACGTCTATGCCCCGCTGCGCGGCCGTGCGATTGCCGGCGCGCGGGGCAACACCGAAGCACGTATTTTTTCGACCTGCCTGGAGCCGCAGCTGGTCTCCATCGCGGGCATCTACCGCACCACCGAGACCGAGTTGCCCGCCGATGTGCGTGGCAAGCCCGCCCAGGTGCGGCTCGACGGCGAGAAGCTCATCATCGAGCCGCTGGCCTGAGTTCCCATTTCATTCGTACCAACCCCACAGAGAATCAGCAACACATGGCCAAAATCGTCGTCGTGACCTCCGGCAAGGGTGGCGTGGGCAAGACCACCACCAGTGCCAGCTTTGCCACCGGCCTCGCCCTGCGCGGCCACAAGACCGCTGTGATCGACTTTGACGTCGGCCTGCGCAACCTCGACCTCATCATGGGCTGCGAACGCCGCGTGGTGTATGACCTCATCAACGTGATCCACGGTGAGGCCAACCTGAACCAGGCGCTCATCAAGGACAAGCAGTGCGACAACCTGTTCGTGCTGGCCGCCAGCCAGACCCGCGACAAGGATGCGCTCACGCAAGACGGCGTGGAAAAGGTGCTCAAGGACCTGGCCGAGATGGGCTTTGAGTACATCGTCTGCGATTCGCCTGCCGGCATCGAAAGCGGCGCGCTCATGGCCATGCACTTTGCCGACGAGGCGCTGCTGGTGACCAACCCCGAAGTCTCGTCGGTGCGCGACTCTGACCGCATCCTGGGCATGCTGGGCAGCAAGACCAAGCGTGCGATTGAAGGCGGTGAGCCCATCAAGGAGCACCTGCTCATCACGCGCTACAACCCCAGCCGCGTGCAGGACGGCCAGATGCTGAGCCTGGAAGACATCCAGGACATCCTGCGCATCAAGCTGATCGGCGTGATCCCCGAGTCGGAAGTGGTGCTGCAGTCGTCCAACCAGGGCACGCCCGCCATCCATGCCCAGGGCACTGATGTGTCCGAGGCCTACAAGGATGTGATCGACCGCTTCCTGGGTGCCACCGACAAGCCGCTGCGTTTCATCGATGCGGAAAAGCCAGGCTTCTTCAAACGCCTGTTCGGGAGCAAATAAGCCATGGCTTCTTTCCTGTCCTTCCTGCTCGGCGAGAAGAAGAAAACCGCCAGCGTCGCCAAAGAGCGCCTGCAGATCATCCTGGCGCACGAGCGCAACGGCCGCAACGCGTCCGAGCCCGACTACCTGCCCGCGCTGCAGCGCGAACTGGTGGCGGTGATCTCCAAATACGTCAAGATCAACCCCGAAGACCTCAAGGTGCACCTGGAACGCCAGGACAACCTGGAAGTTCTGGAAGTCAAGATCGAGTTGCCCGACACGGTGCGATAGGCCGCTACTGCCACCGGTCTGCGCACTCCCATCGTGCCCCGCCATCGCCCCGGACTCTGCCCCGCAACCCTGCGCGGCAGGGTTTCTTTTTGGGCTGGCGGCACCTGTTTTGGCCTGACAATTGCTAGAAAAACTAGGGTAATCCCTAATTTTTCGGCAACAAGGCTCCTGTGGAAACAACCTGGAAACTCAGCTGGCAGCGTGCACGCAACCATGAAGGCGTCACGCGCGGCGCGCGTGCCTTGTTGGCCCTGGCCGCCGTGCTGGCCTTCGGCTGGTGGGCCGACTGGCAGGCCGAGCTGATGCCAGCGCTGCTGGGCGTGATCGCCAGCGCGCTCACCGAAACCGACGACAGCTGGCGCGGGCGCCTGCGGGCGCAGTGCCTGGCGCTGGCGTGTTTTGCGCTCATGGCCGGGGCAGTCTGGGCGGCGGTGTCTTGGCCCTGGGTGCTGATGGGGGTGATGGCGCTGCTGGCCTTTGGCATCACCATGCTGGGGGCGCTGAGCGAACGCTACCGCGCCATTGCCTTTGGCTCGCTCATCCTGTTCATCTATGCGGGGTTGGCCGCCCACAGCAGCCGCGCTGGCGCAGGCGATGCCATCCCCCGCATGCTGGCGGGCGCGGCCTGGTACGGCGTGGTGTCGGTGCTGTGGCATGCCGTGCTGCCGCGTGCACCGGTGCGCTACCGCCTGGCCAAGCTCTACGCCATGCTGGGCGAATACCTGCGCCTGAAGGCGCTGTTGCTGGAACCGGTGCGGGATGTGGACCTGGAGCGCCGCCGCATGGCGCTGGCACAGCACAACGGCCGCGTGGTGGACGCCCTCAACGCCACCAAGGAGAGCCTGATCAGCCGCATGGGCCGGGGCACGCCCCCACTGTGGCTACAAACGGCCATGCACCAGTACCTGGCGGCGCAGGACGTGCACGAGCGCGTGAGTTCGTCGCACGAGCATTACGACCTGCTCGCCCAGTCGTTCTTTCACAGCGACGTGCTGTACCGCTGCCAGCGCGTGCTCACGCTGCTGGGCGAGCAGGCGCTCAAGTTGTCGGTGGCGATCGAGGCGCAGACGGTGCCCCAGCACTGGGGCGTGACGGCCCGCGCCATAGAGGACATGCAGGCTGCCGTAGCGCATCTGGAGTCCCAGGCGCAGTCCGGCGGTGCCGCGTCACCACCGGCTCAGGCCAGGGCGTTGCGGTCGTTGCAGGCGCTGGCCGACAACCTGACGGCGCTGGCCGGGGTGTTTGCCGGTGCGCTGGCGCTGCCAGCCCACACCGCCGAAGTGGCGGTGGACCACGCACTGTTTGACCGCGAGCCCCGCAGCTTGCGTGATGCCTGGGCGCGCCTGCGCTCGCACTGGCAGCTGCAGTCCCCCTGGCTGCGCCACAGCCTGCGGCTGAGCCTGTCTCTCGTGGTGGGCTTTGCCATCATGCAGGCCACGGCCGATCCGCACGGGTACTGGATCTTGCTGACCATCGTGTTCGTGAGCCAGCCACAGTACGCGGCCACGCAGACGCGGCTGATGGAGCGCGTCAAGGGCACGGCCATGGGGCTCGCGCTGGGGTGGGCGGCCATGCAGCTGTTTCCGGGCGAGCTGGTGCAGGCCGCGTTGCTGGTGCTGGGAGGCGCAGTGTTTTTTGGGGCGCGGCACACCCGCTACACGTTGGCCACGGCGGCGGTCACCACCTTGCTGCTGCTCAGCTTCCACCAAATGGGTGCCGCCAGCGGCGTGATCTTTGCGCGCCTGCTCGATACCGTGCTGGGCTGCGGGATCGCGGCCCTGGCATCGTGGCTGGTGCTGCCGTCGTGGCAGTCGCGCCACTGGCCCCGGCTGGCCGCCCAGGTGCTGCAGACCCAGGCGCTGTACCTGCGGGAGATCCTGGCGCAGTACCAGGGGGGCAAATGCGACCACCTGGCCTACCGCCTGGCCCGGCGCAATGCCCACAACGCCGATGCCGCACTGTCCAATTCGTACAGTGCCATGCTCAAGGAGCCCTTGCATGTGCGTGGCAACGCTGAGGTGGTGGGAAATTTCCTGTGCCTGTCGCACACCCAGCTCAACTACCTGTCGGCCCTGGGTGCCCAGCGCGGTGGTGCGGCGGCCCAGCCCATGGACAAGGCCACACGCGAACTGGCGCAAAGCCTGCTGGCATCCCTTCAGCAGCTGGCGCTGGAGCTGGAACGTGCGCAGCAGTCAGGCCGGGTGCGCAAGGCCCACAGCGCCCCGGCGGTAGCCCAGGTGCTGCGCGAATGGGGCACGGTACCGGCAGCGCCCAGCGCGCACAGCCTCATGGCGGCGCAGCTGCAGCTGGTGGGCAAGGTGTTCCCGCAGCTGCAGGCGCAGGCGCGTCAGTTGGTGGCGACGCAATAGCGTGGGGAGCTTGTGGCGCGTGCGGGCGGCCACAACGGAGTCAACGCGCGTGCTTGGCGAACTTGCCCGCAAAAGCCTGTGCAATGCTGAGCCCGCGTTGCCCTGCGACCAGTGTGGCGGTCTGCCCGGCGGCGATGGTGCCAGGCCGGTCCACCGCCAGATAGTAGCCGCAGCAGCCCGCCACCGCCATGGCGCGCCCGGCCTGGGCAAAACCCATCACGGCATTGAACTTGAAGCAGGGTTCGCGGGGCGCCGCCACGCGCAGCACGCAGTCGGGGAAATGCCACTCGTCGCCCACAAACACCTCATGCTCCAGCGGCCCGTCAATGGTGAGGTTCTCGCCCATGAAGCCCGGTGGCAGCGCTTCGTCGAACAGGCTCACGCCCCGGTCGCGCCGCTGTGCCTGCCAGAACGCATAGTGCGCGGCGGGGTAGGCGTAGACGGCCTTGGCCAGGCCGCCGTGCACGCTCAGGTCGGCCTGCTCGTCGCCCGCCAGCCCCAGCGGACCCACGGCCACGGAGCCGGTGACGGATGTTTTGCCGATGGCGGTGAGCACCGACCGCTCACCCACTTTCAGCCGCCGGGCGAAGCCGACGTTCACGTGGCGTGCGACGACGAAAGGCGCCGTCACAGCGGGTGCTCGGTGTAGAACTTGCCGCCGTGGTACAGCAGGGGCGAGATGCCTTCGCGGTGTTCGCAGCGCTCGACTTCGCCCACAAAGATGGTGTGGTCGCCCTCCTTGTACTGGCTGCGGTTGAAGCACTCGAACGTGGCGGCTGCCCCTGCCAGAAGCGGGGCGCCGCTGATGCCGGGCCGATGTTCCAGGCCTGCCCAGCGGTCGATGCCGCGCGTGGCAAAACGCTCGGCCAGTGCCTTCTGGTCTGCGGCCAGCACGTGGATGGCGTAGTGCGAGCCATCGGCAAAGGTGGGCAAGGTGCTGGCGCCGTGCGACAGGCTCCACAGCACCAGCGGGGGTGCCAGCGACACCGAATTGAAGGAGCTGGCCGTGAGCCCCACCAGGTCGCCCGCAGCCGTGCGGGCCGTGACGATGGTCACGCCCGTGGCAAACATGCCCAGCGCATCGCGAAACTCGCGCGTGGAGAAGCTCGGTGGCAGGGCGAGGGTGGGGCGGGGGAGCGAAGGGTTCACAAAAGCGGTGCCAGCGGTGGCAGCATGGGGGAGCAACTATTATCAGGCGCCACCCACCACCGCGCTGTTGCGGGGTTTACTGGTTTTTCCACCGCATGGCCGTCCTACCTACCTTCACCACCCTGGGCTCCGGCCCCACCGTGCTCCTGCTGCACGACGCCGATGGCGACCACCTCACCTTTGCCCCCCAGGTGGAAACGCTGGCCACGGCCGGTTACCGCGCCGTGGCCTGGAACATGCCGGGCTATGGCCGCAGCGCGCCCGTGGAGCCGTACACCTTCAAGGCGCTGGCGCAGAGCTGCCTGGCCTTGATCGATGCCCTGCAGGGAGGCCCCGTGACCCTGGTGGGGCACGGCATGGGCGCCATGGTGGCGCTGGAGGCCGCCGTGCGCAGCCCGTCGCAGGTGCGCCGCCTGCTGCTCTGTGCAGGTGGGCCAGCGCTGGATGCGCAGGCCATGGATGACTGGGTGGCGCCCCGCTTGGGTGCTCTGAAGGCGCTGGACGCCGGTGGCAGTATGGAGCAGCTGGCGCAGACGCTGGTGCCCCAGTTCATCGGCACCGGTGCGTTGCCCGAAGGCGTGCGGCTGGCCAGCCACGCGCTGGGCCAGGTGTATCCAGGGGCCTACCGGCGCGCGCTGGAGGCCTTGTCCACGTTTGATCGCGGAGCCTCTGCCTTGGCGCAGCTGGCCATACCCGCGCTGCTGGTGGGGGGCGAGCTCGACCGCTGCACACCGCCGGCTGCCCTGGAGGCCCTGGCCCAGGTGATGCCCGATGCGCAGACGGTGTTGTTGCCCCACATCGGGCACTGGCCGCAACTGGAGGACCCGGAGGGTTTCGATGCCGCGCTGCTGGACTTTCTGGCGCAGCGGCGGGTGCTGCACTGAGTTTGCCCCACCCGGCGTAGCCGATTTTTCGGCCCTTCAAACGATTCTTTTTCCCTGCCATGCCCTGGCGCCACCGGGCGGGTTCGCGCGGGTCTGATTGCTCCTCTTGTTTTATGTGGTTTGCCCTGAAAAAAATACTGTCTGCGCTGCTGCTGCCCCCGGTGTCCAGCATCCTGCTGGCGCTGGTGGGGCTGTGGATCGCGCGCTACCACCGCCGCACGGGCATCACGGTGGTGGTGCTGTCATTGCTGTCGGTGCTGGTGCTGTCCTGGCCGCCGGTGTCGGACGCGCTGGTGCGCAGCCTGGAGCGCTATCCGGCGGTCGTCCCCAAGGACTTGCCTTCGTCAAAGGTGCAGGCCATCGTCGTGCTGGGCGGCGGCGCCGACACGGTGGCGCCTGAATACGGCGTGGACGTGCTCAGCCGGGGCGCGCGTGAGCGGGTGCGCTACGCCGTGTACCTGCAGCAGCAGACCGGGCTTCCCATCCTGGCCACGGGGGGCTCCACTGGCGGCACGCGGGCCGAAGCGCTGGTGATGAAAGATGTGGTGGAGCGTGAGTTCAGGGGCCGGGTGCGGTGGACCGAGGTGGAATCCCTTGACACCCGCAGCAATGCCGAAAGATCTGCCGTGTTGCTCAAGGCCGCTGGCATCGAGCGCATTGCGCTCGTCACCCACGGCTGGCACATGGTGCGCGCGGCCAAGACCTTCGAGCGCGCCGGTCTGCAGGTGCTGCCCGCGCCCATGGGTTTCAAGGGCGGCCAGGCGCGCAAGCTGTACCGGGTGTTGCCGCGCGCCTCCGCGCTGGCCGACAGCAGCCTGGCGCTGCATGAATGGCTGGGCATCCTGGCCCAGCACGGGTCGCTGGATCGCTAAGCCGTCAAGCTGCGGCCGGTGTCAGCAGAAAGCGGCTGGCCGCCTCCACCGCCGGGGTATCGGCTTGCACCGCTCCGGGCGGCCCGCCTTTGCCCCACAGGGCGCCGCCCCAGGTCATCGACAGGAACTGCGCGCACAGCGCCACCGAGTCGATCATCGGCTGGGCCTTGGTGCGGTCGCCGCTGGTGGTGACAAGTGCCAGCGTCTTGGAGGCCATCGGCTCCTTGAAGGCCAGGCCGGGGACGCGCATCCACGCGCTCCAGTGGTCCAGGTAGGTCTTGAGCGGCGAGGGAATGCTGTACCAGTAAACCGGCGCCACAAAGACGATGTGCGTGGCTGCCAGCGTGGCGTCGAGCAAGGTCTTCATGTCGCCTTCGGGCGGTGCATAGGTACCCGAGGTGTGGCGCTGGTCCACGAAGGGCGGCAGGTTCATGCGGGCCAGGTGGTGCCAGGTTTGCGCAGTACCGGCAGGGAGTGCGGCGGCGGCCTGGCGCGCCAGCCATTCGGTATTGCCGGTGTGGCCTGGTTCGCGGGTGGAGGTGGTGAGAAAGAGGTAGTGCGGTGCGGTGGGCGTGGTCATGGTGCCATCGTAGCGCCGCCCCCCAGACCCGCGCCGGGTGCCAGGGTTGCGATGCAGAGCTCCACCAGCGCCTGCTCGAATTCGGGGCTGTCCAGCAGGGGCGACTGTTCCAGCGATGCCGCCCGCACCGCGCCCATGAAGGCGCGGGTGAGCACAAACAGCTGGGTTGCCGAGGGTGCGGGCATCTGCTGCTCTTGCGCCACACGCTGCAGGTGCAGTGCCAGCCGCTCGCTGGCGCCGCGCACCGAGATCAGCACGGACGCGCGGTAGTCGAGCTTCCACGACAGGCGGGCAAGTGCGCGCCCTTCCTGGGGGCCGCCGCCAAAGGCCAGCAGGTAGTGGCGCACATACCCGCGCACCTGCTGCTCGGGCGTCCAGCCTTCGGTGCGGGCCTGGGCGAGCAGGGCGTCCAGCTCCAGCATCACCCGGTCGCAGTGCTGGTCGAGCATGGCCAGGAGGATGGCTTCCTTGCTGGGAAAGTACTGGTAGAGCGAGCCCACGGAAACACCCGCAACCTCGGCGATGCGGTTGGTGGTGAGCGCGTCCTCGCCCTGGGTGGCCACGATGCGTGCGACGGCTCCGAAGATGGCATCGACTGTGAACTGCGAGCGTTCCTGGCGGGGCGAACGGCGGGGGGCGGAGGAGGCAGGGGGCATGGAAAACCTGAGCGCAATGCGAGTAGGCGGAGACGGCGCTGCTGCCTATTCTGCCGCCAGTCCCTTGCAACATCCGGAGAAAACCTTCATGCACGCAACCAGCCAACTCGCCCTGGGAGCCGCCGCCGTCGGCCTGGCTGGCACCTGGGCATGGCGCCAGCGCCTTGCGCTGCGGGCCGTGCACCGCGCCAGTGCCATCGCGCTGGCATCGTTCCTGGCGGCCCACTTGCTGGGCCACCTGGCGGGGCTGGCCGGAGCGGCAGCGCACCAATCCGTGCTGGAAGCCCTGCGCCTGATCTATCGCCAGCCGCTGGTCGAAGGCGTGCTGCTTGGCTGTCTGCTGTTCCAGATGGGCAGCGGCCTCACCTTGCTGTGGCGCGGGCGGGGCCAGCGCCGTGGGGGCGTGGCGTGGATGCAGGCCATCTCGGGGGGCTACCTGGCGCTGTTCCTGTTGATCCATGTGACGGCCGTCTTGGTGGGCCGGTTTCAGGGCGTGGACACGAACCTGCAGTTTGCAGCGGCGGGTATGCACACACCGCCCTGGCAGTGGTTCTTTGGCCCGTACTACTTTTTCGCTGTGTTCGCGCTGGGCACGCACGTGGGCTGCGCTTTGTACTGGAACCTGCCAGAGCCTCTGCGGGCGCGAGCGTTGGTGGGGGCCATGCTGGCGGGCTGGATGCTGGCCGTTTGTTTGGTGGTGCTGCTGGCGGGCGGATTCCATGCGCTGGAGATTCCGGCTCGTTACCCGGCCCCCCTGGCCGGGCTCGCAGGTCGGGGTTGAAGGGGGCCAGAGCATCCGCGCTGCGTGCGGTCTTTGCGGTTTATGCGCCGGTCTGGCTTCGCAGCCAAGCTCTCACGCCCGCGACGACCTCCGGTGCACGTTGCTTGCGCGGAGCCACCAGGTAGTAGCCGGCACCCGTGTGCGCTTCTTCCTCAAACACCTTGGCCAGCCGACCGGCGGACAGGTCCTGCGCCACAAAATCTTTCTGCACCAGCGCGAGTCCCTGGCCGGTCAGGGCCGCGTCGATCGCTAGTGTCGTCTGGTTGAACCAGATGGCCTGCGGTGTGGGATCTGAAGCCCCGGGAGCGGGCGGCGTGTGCTGCGCAAGGTAGTCGGCCCATGGAGACTGGGAGTCGTGCAGGAGCACGTAGCGGCCGATGTCACCCGCGGTGCCGGGTGGCCCCGAGCGGCGCAGCAACAGCGGGCTGCCCACCGCCACCAGGCACTCTTCGAACAGGAGATCGGCCGTGAGCCCCGGGCCGAATGGAGGGCGGCCGTACCGCACCGCCAGGTCCACCGCCTCGGTCTGAAAGTGCGACAGGCGCTCGGTCGCCAGGATCCGCAGATCCACCCCGGGGTGCAGGCGCGTGTAGTCCGCCAGCCTCGGAATGAGCCACTTGGTGGCGAAGGTCGGCGTGACGCTGACCGTCACATGCAGGGGCTCGGGCCGCAGGCCCTGCGTGGCATCGGCGAGCATCTCGAACGCGCGCCGCACGCTGGTGGCATAGCGCTGGCCGTTGTGGGTCAACACCAGGGTGCGCGGGTGCCGCTCGAACAGCTTGAGGCCCAGCGCCGCCTCCAGCGCACGAATCTGCTGCGCCACGGCGCCCTGGGTTACGCCCAGCTCCAGCCCGGCCAGCCGAAAGTTGAGATGGCGGCTGGCGGCCTCGAATGCTCGCAGCGCATTGAGAGAGGGCGTGGGCCCCAACGGGGAAGTCATGGGTGTAGATTTTCTACTGGATTGAAGCACAGCGGTTGCTCCATCCGGTCGTCCAACACGCAAAGGATACGGAACAATTGCCAGATGCCGGTGTGCGGCATCCAAGGACGATCATGGCAGTAGAAAAAGTAGCGCTCATCACCGCGGGCGGCACCGGCGTTGCCGCTGCCACCGCCCGCCGCTTGGCAGAGGATGGTTTTCAGGTCGGCATTCTTTCGTCGTCGGGCAAAGGCGAGGCCTTGGCCCAGGAACTCGGAGGCGTTGGCGTCACGGGGTCCAGCCAGTGCCTGGCGGATCTGGGCCGCCTGGTGGATCTGGCGCAAGCCCGCTGGGGCCGGGTCGATGTGCTCATCAACAGCACCGGCCATGAGCCGCGCGCGCCTTTGTTGTCTCTGGCGGATGAGCGGTGGCTGCAGGGGACGGACACCTATCTGCAGAGCGTGATCCGACCCACGCGGCTGGTGGCCCCCTTGATGCAGGCGCAGCGTGGTGGCGTGATCGTGAACCTGTCGTCAGCCTGGGCGGTGGACCCGAGCGCGCTGTTTCCGACATCGGCGCTGGTTCGCGCCGGGCTGGCTTCATTCACACGGATCTTTATCGACAGCTATTCGCGGCACAACATCCGCATGAACAACGTGCTGCCGGGCTGGATCGACACCTTGCCCGTGTGGGAAGAGCGCCGCTCCGCAGTGCCGCTGCAGCGGTATGGGCAGGCCGCCGAAGTGGCCGCGACCATCGCGTTCCTGGCTTCGGAAGGGGCGGGCTATATCAACGGGCAGAACCTGCGGGTGGACGGCGGACTCGCGCTGGCTACCTGAGTGCGCGCGCAATGAGCGGGTTGGTGTGATGGACCCACCCCAACCGGGGCAGGCTGTGTGGGTGCTCTCAGGCGGCCAGCGCCGTGGCCGAGGCGCGCCGTGCAGATCCTTGGTGGCCCAGGAAGCCGAAGTTCATCGCGGGCTGTTCGCCGCTGATCAGCTCGGCCAGCGCCTTGCCCGAACCTGCACCGTGTGTCCAGCCCAGCGTGCCGTGGCCCGCGTTCACCCAGAGCTTGCCCACGCGGGTCTGCCCGATGAACGGGATGTTGGTGGGGGTGGCCGGGCGCAGGCCGGTCCAGTACTGCGGGTCGCCGCCTTGTTCGGGCGTGCGGGTGTCGCACACGCCGGGCAGGATGGCCTCGATGCGGCGCGAGAGCATGTGGCAGCGTGCGCGCGCCAGGGAGCTGTCGAGCGTCAGGTCCCAGCCATTGAGTTCGATGGTGCCCGCCACGCGCAGGTAGTTGCCCAGGCGGCTCATGGCGATCTTCTTGCCGTCGTCGATGGTGGAGACCATGGGCGCGCCCTCGGGCTTGAGCAGCGGGAACGTGGCGCTGTAGCCCTTGCCAGGGTAGATCGGCAGGTCCACGCCCACGCTGCGCAGCAGCGGCGCGCTGTAGGAACCGCAGGCGACGACGACGGCGTCGGCCTTCAATATGAAGTCTTTTTTGCCGCCAGCGCTTGTCTGTTTTGGCATGACAGCTACTGAATCAATAGCATTGCCGATTTTGTTCAGGCGCAGCACATCGTGGCCGTACAGGAACTGCGCGCCGCGTGCCACGCAGCGGCGGGCCAGCTCCTGGGTGAACACGCGGGCGTCGCCGCTTTCGTCGGTGCTGGTGTAGGTGCCGCCGGTGATCTTGTCGCCGTAGGCCTTGAACGCGGGCTCAATCTTGAGCAACTCATCGCGGCTGACCAGGCGGCGCTGCACGCCGTGCTTGCGCATGAGCTCCACCGCGTGGCCGGCGGCATCAAAGGACTTCTGGTCGGTGTAGAAGTGGGCAATGCCGCGTTCGAGCCGGTTGTATTCAATGCCCGTGGTGCTGACCAGGTCCTTGAGCGCGGCATGGCTGTAGGCGCCCAGCGCCACGATCTGCTGCACATTGCGCTCGAACGCAGCGTCGTTGCACTGTGCGAGGAACTGCAGGCCCCAGCGCCACTGCTGCCAGTCCATCTGCGGGCGAAACAGCAGCGGGGCTTCCTTGTCGAACATCCACTTGAGCGCCTTGAGCGGCGCCTCGCGGTTGGCCCAGGGCTCGCAGTAGCTCACCGAGATCTGTGCTGCATTGGCAAAACTGGTTTCGAGCGCAGCATCGGGCTGGCGGTCGACCACGATGACCTCGTGACCGCGTTCAAGCAGGTGCCACGCCGTGCTGATGCCGATGATGCCGGCGCCGAGAACAATGGTTTTCATATGCGGAATACCTTGTGAGCCTTTGCGTGCCACCCGCCCCAGTGCGGGACACGATGGGGCGCAGTGTGCGCGACATTGCATTCAACTAAAAGCAAAATTAAACTTACTCCAAAAACATCAGCGCACCTAATAAACGGTGCGGTAGAGACAACCCTCTTTTGTTCGAGCCCGAGACCATGAGCACCTACGATCCCGCCGCCCTGGAATGCCTTGCCGCCATCGTTGAAGAGGGCGGCTTCGAGCGCGCTGCGCAGCGCCTGAACGTCACACAGTCGGCCGTCTCACAGCGCCTGCGCGCGCTGGAGGCGCAGGTGGGCTCGGTGCTCATCGTGCGCAGCCGACCCCTGCGGCCGACCTCGGCGGGGCAGTTGCTGCTCAAGCACACCAAGCAGATGCGCCTGCTGCGCGCAGACCTGGAGCGCGACCTGCACGAGCTGGCGCCCAGCGCCCCGGGCGGCACGCGCGAGGATGAGCGCATCTCGATTGCCATCAACGCAGACAGCATCGCCACCTGGGCGATGGGCGCGCTGCACGAGCTGGTGCGCCAGCGCCTGCCGCTGGAAATCATCGTGGACGACCAGGATTTCACGCAGGAATGGCTGCGCTCTGGCCAGGTGCTGGGCTGCGTGACCACGCTCAAGCAGGCACTGCGTGGGTGCAAGATGGTGCCGCTAGGCGCTATGCACTACGTGGCCGTGGCGTCGGCCAGCTATGCGGAGCAGTACCTGCCCCAGGGGCTCACGCCGCACAACTTTCGCGAGGTGTCGTTCCTGTCGTTCAACCGCAAGGACGACATGGCTGCCGAGTTTGTGGCGCGTGCATTCGGGCTCAAGCGCGTGGCACTCAATCACCTGTTCGTGCCGGGTTCCGAGGCGCAGATGCGCGCCGTGGCCGCAGGCTGGGCCGTGGGTGTGATGCCCGAGCTGATGGCGCGCGAGGCGCTGGCGGACGGCAGCATGGTGAATCTGGCACCGGGCCGCTCCCTGCCCATCCAGCTGTACTGGCACTGCTGGAACCTGGAATCGGCCGTGCTGGACGCCCTGACGGCGGCCCTGACCGCCACCGCCGCGCGGACGCTGGAGGCGCCTGCGGCATGATTCCTGCAGGGTAAAACGTGAACGACGTAGTTGTATTGCAACTTAGTCATTTATTTTTTTACTGCAATGTATAAAATACAAGCCATGCAAACGCCGCAACCCAAAGTTTCGTTCAAAGAGCAGATGCACCAGGCGCGCGAGGATGCCATCCTCCAGTCGACCTGCCAGCTCCTGGGCGAAAAGGCCTTCGATGCCATGACCATGGACGACGTGGCCAATGCCGTGGGCATTGCCAAAGCCAGTCTGTACAAGCACTTCTGCAGCAAGGAAGAGCTGTGCAGCGCCGCCATGGTGCAGATTCTGGGCCGTGTGCAGGCCTACCTGGCAGATCTGCCCACCGAGATGCCCCCGCTTGAAAAGCTCCATGCGCTGGTGCGCTGGTCGCTGGAGCGGCTGCTGAGCAACGAAATGCCGCTGCTGCCCAGCCGCAACTCCACGCTGCGCGCGGTGCTGATGGCCAACAAGGACTACCTCAACGGCCTCGTGTCCGTGAGCGACCAGATTGGTGAATGGATCACCCAGGCCCAGGCGCAGGGCGTGATCAGCCCCACCTTGCCGCCGCTGGTGGTGCTCTACACGTTGTATGCGCGCGCCTGCGACCCGGTGGTGAGTTTTCTCAAGGAAGGCGGCCAGTATTCCGATGCGGAAATCGTGGATCTGGTGGTGCGCACCTGTTTCGACGGGCTGGCAGCGCGGTAGTCGCGTCTCCTTTCCAGCGTTTCGTACGCACCCAAAAAAGAAAGCCCGGCATGCCGGGCTTTCTTGCGTGGGGCTCACGGGGCTCACAGCCACCGGCTTACTTGGGCAGGATCACCTTGTCCACGACATGGATCACACCGTTGCTGGTGAACACGTCGGCCATGGTGATGTTGCTGATGCGCAGGTTCTGGTCGGTGATCACGAGGCTTGCGTTCACCGTGAAGGTTTGTCCCTGGACGGTGGCAATGGCGGTATTGATAGGGACCTCGGCCTTGAGCACGCGCGCGGGTACCACGTGGTAGGTCAGTACCGTGGTCAGCAGCGCAGTGTCCGCCAGCAGGGCTTCCTTGGTCACCCCGAGCTCGGCCAGCAGCGCTGCAAACGCGGCGTTGGTCGGCGCAAACACCGTGAACGGGCCGGCTCCCTGCAAGGTGGTGGCCAAGCCGGCCGCCACCACGGCTTCCACCAGGATGCTGAAGTCCGGCAGCGCCGAGGCGGTGGCGACGATGTCCTTGTTGGCTGGCAGCAGCACGCGGTCCACCAGATGCACCACGCCGTTGCTGGCCTGGATGTCCGTGGCCGTGATGGTGGAAACGCGGTTGCGACCATCGGTGATCTTCAGGCCGTTGGCCGACTCGATCTTGAAGAAGCCGCCTGACACGGGCGTGATGGCCTTGCCCAGGGGGACGTCTGCACGCGGGACCCTGCTGCCGAGCACGTGGTAGGTCAGTACCGCTGTCAGCAGGGGCTTGTCGGCCAGCAGGGCCTCCTTGGTCACGCCCAGCTCGCTGAGCAACGCTGCAAAGGCGGCGTTGGTCGGGGCGAAAACCGTGAGCATGCCGGTGCTCAGAGTGGGCGCCAGACCAGCGGCGACCACTGCTTCGACGAGGATGCTGAGGTCAGGATTGTTCTGGGCGACTTCGACGATGTTGCGCTGGGGCTCATCGTCGCCGCCGCCACAGGCCTGCAACAAGGTGGCGCTGGCGCCCACGGCGGCGGCCAGCAAGACGGTACGGCGGTTGAATGCGGTGTTCATGGGGCTTCTCCTCGCTAGTGGATGGTGGTGGAAGGGACGAGCGGTTAGTCCGCGGGCTTACTTGGGCATCAGAACGGTGTCGATGGCGTGGATCACGCCATTGCTGGCAGCCACATCGGTCGCGATGACCTTGGACTGGTCCACCATCACGCCCATGCTGGTGGACACGGTGATCTCCTGGCCCTGCACGGTCTTGACCTTTCCGGCCTTGACGTCCTTGGCCATCACCTTGCCGGGGACCACGTGGTAGGTCAGCACCTTGGTCAGTGCGGCCTTGTCAGCCAGCAGGCCGTCCAGGGTGGCCTTGGGGATCTTGGCGAAAGCCTCGTCGGTGGGCGCAAACACCGTGAAGGGGCCGGGACCCTTGAGGGTGTCCACCAGGCCCGCAGCCTGCACGGCCGCCACCAGGGTCTTGAAATTACCCGCCTTCACGGCGGTATCGACGATGTCCTGGGCCATCACGGTGAAGGTGGCGCCTGCGGTCAGGGCCAATGCGATCAGGGTTTTTTTCATGGGTCGTTCCTCGGTTTCGATGGAAATGACACGCCAGGATGGGCGCAGCGAGAATGTATAACCAATTGGTCGCTAAGTAAACCAACAAGTTATGTTGTAACCGATTGGTTTCATTTGGGCAAAAAAAAGCCCTGCCGGAGCAGGGCTTTGGTGGTGGGCCAGGCTGTTTGTGGTTCGGCTTAGCGAACGATCAGCAACGGCACCTTGCAATGGGCCAGCACCTGTGTGGTGACCGAGCCCATGACCAGGGTGGCCAAGGCTCCATGGCCGTGGGAGCCCATCACCAGCAGGTCGAACTTGCCGCTGTCAGCCACCTTGGCGATGTTCTCACCCACGGCGCCCACCTTGACGACACGCTTGGCGTCCACACCATGGCGCGCCAGGAATTTGCAAACGGGCGACAGGATTTTTTCTGCCTCTTCGGCGTGGTAGCTGTCCACCACTTCCTTGCCCAGAGCGGCGCGCGCGCGTGTCGGCAGCGGGGCCTGCACGGTGAGCGCGGTGTACTGGTGGTTGCCACCGAGCAGCTCCTCATGGGTAGCCAGGTAGGCCAGCATTTTTTTGGTGTAGGCGCTGCCATCGACAGCAAGCAGGATGTTCATGGTGTTCTCCGGAATAGGGTTGGGTCAGACTACCGTGCGCGGACTTCTGTTGTCTTGACCTGGGTCATGTTTTTCTTCTGCGCTGCGGGGCTGCAGAGCCCCGTCTCTTGATCATACGGGGATGCAGCATTGCGCCTTGAAAGCCGCCTGTTCGCCTTTGCGCGCATAGCCCAGGGGGTTGGCCACCACGCGGCACTGCCAGGGGGTGCCGTCGCCGTGAAAACCTTGCACCGTGTAGTCGCTCGGGGCGTGCAGATGGCCGTGCAGCCACAGCTGCGCGTGGGACAACAAGCTGTCCAGGGCGTTGCAGAACCCCGCAGTGCCGGGCACCAGTCCGTAGCGCGGATCGGCACTGCGCAGGCTGGGTGCAAAGTGGGTGACGGCCACCGTGGGGCCTTCAAAAGGCACCGCCAGTGCTTGCGCCAGCCACTGCTGGCAGACCAGTGCGTGGTCGCGCATGGCTTCGGCCAGAAAAGGCTCTGCGTGGCGGGTGCCGCCCGTCTTGCGCAGGTAGAAGTTCGCTGCACGAAAGGCCTTGTCGCGCAGTTTCAGCCGCCTGCCAAGGTCGTTGCTGCCTTCATGGTCTGCGAGTGCATCGAAATCGCTCCAGAGTGTGGTACCCACGAAGCGCACACCTTGAAGCTCGACGGTCTCGCGCTCCAGCCAGGTGATTCCCAGGCGGTCACAGGTGCGGCGCAGCCGCTCGTGGGCAGCGTCGAAATCCTGTGCATCGTATTCGTGGTTGCCGGGCACAAAAAGCACGGGGGTGGGCCAGCCTGCGCCCCCGGGCAATGGTGAAAACCGGGCCAGGCCAAAGTCTTCGTCGCTCAGCTGCGAGCCTTCCTGGTAGGAGCCCACGTCGCCAGCAAGCACCAGCACATCGGCGCCGCGAGCCGGTTCGGGGACGAAGTGGGGATGCGCCTCAAGGTGCAGATCGGACAAAAGCTGGATGTTCATGCTGGGCGCAGTCTACGGGTTCAGGCTGGGCGCCTCACTCCTCGGGGAAAGTCCGGCGCGCCGAGCGCGCCAGGGCGTGCAGCAGCCAGGTCATCGCGGCCTGCTGAGGCCCACGCCGGCGCCAGAGTGCGTCCACATGCACGGGCGGTACGTCCAGCGGCAGGGCCCGCTGCACCAGCGCATCGGCAATGCCGGTCACGGGAACAAAGTGGCGGGGCAGCACGGTCAGCAGGTCCGAGCCTGACACCACGCGCCCGGCGGTGAAGAACTGGTTGACCGTGATCACCACTTTGCGCTCGCGGCCCAGGGATGCCAGGGCCTCGTCGATGAAGCCGAAGGGGCGCCCTGAGAAGCTCACGAGCATGTGGCGTGCGGCGCAATAGGTGTCCAGCGTCAGGGGCGCATCGGCCAGAGGGTGGCCTTGCCGCATCACGCACACGTATTCGCCGTCGTACAGGCGGCGGCTCTCAAAGGCCACTGCGCCCCCGGATTGCGCGCGGGCGGTCAGGTCTGCCAGCACCGCAGGGAAATAGCCCACCGCCATGTCGGCCGCCTCTTCGTCCAGCAGGCGGCGGGGGTCGCGCGTGGTCAGGGGCAATACCCGGATCGAAATACCGGGCGCCTCCCGCTCGATGATTTCGACCAAGGCCGGTACCAGGGTGGCGGCCGTGGCATCGGCCATGGCCAGCACAAAGGTGGATTCGGCCGTAGCGGGCTCAAAGTGTCCCGGCGCCAGGGATTCCTGCAGGTGGGCCAGGGCTTCGCGCACAGGGGGCCACAGGGCCAGCGCACGCGCAGTGGGCTCCACGCCCTGGCCGCTGCGGACCACCAACTCATCCCCCAGCACATCGCGCAGGCGCCGCATGGCGTTGCTCACGGCAGGCTGGGTGACGGACAGCTTGTGCGCTGCGCGTGTGAGGCTGCGCTCGGCCATGACCTCGTCGAAAACACGCAGCAGGTTCAGGTCCAAGGAGCGGAAGTTCAAGGGGGTCATGGTCAATTCATCATCAATATGAATATCAATGATTCAAAATATAAACTTGAACATGCAAAGGGTAAACCCTAATATCACCCCATCGCCCGGCAATCTCGCCACAAGCGTTAGAAAAGGGAAACCGAAATGACCAGCTTTGCACACGTTGAGTACCCCACCGAACACCCCGGCGTTGTCCGCGCCGAAAACGCCGCTGCCGCCCTCAAGAGCGTAGCCGCCAACTTTGATGGCGCCCGTGGCGCTGCCACGCTTCTGCTCGCGGCCGTGGTATCGGCCTTGCTGGTAGTGGCCAACCAGGTCATCGACACCTGGAGCGAAGGCCACCTGCTCGCGGCTTGGATGGTGCTGTGGCTGGTCGCCTTTGCGGCCCTGGCTTTGCTGACCGCCCCCGCACGCCGTGCCGGTGCTGCCCTGCGTGTGGCCGCCCTCGGCTGGGCCGAAGCCCGCCGCCGCGCTGCGGATGACGAGCGTACCTGGCAAGTGGCTGTGAAGGACCCCCGCATCATGGCCGAACTGAACCACGCCATGGGCATTGCCACCGTGGAAGACATCCGCAAGTACTACTGAGAAGATGATGCACGGTCCACCGTGCAGTGATCGGATTTTTTGAAGCCGTGGCGAGTGTTCGCCACGGCTTTTTTCATGGCCGCGGGGCAGATCGCGCTGATCCAGTATCCGCATCCACAAGCGCAAAAAAACCGCCCCTCCTTTTCTGAAGGGGCGGTTGTCAGGACTGAGAAGATCCGGGAATCAGCTTGCCAGGCGCTTTTCGAGCGCAGCCTTGGTGGCGAGCAAAGCCGGGGGCAGGTGGTAAGCCAGCTGCTCAAAGTGGGCATCGTGCAGCTTGAACTCATCGGCCCAGGCTGCCTTGTCGATGCTGGTCACGGCAGCAAACTGCTGGGTATTGAAATCCAGCCCCGTCCAGTTGATTTCGGCGTACTGCGGAGCCACACCAAACATGGTTTCCTGGCCGGCGGCCTGGCCTTCGATGCGGTCGATCATCCACTTGAGCACGCGCATGTTGTCGCCATAACCCGGCCAGACGAACTTGCCGGCTTCGTCCTTGCGGAACCAGTTTACGCAGAACACCTTGGGCAGCGCTTTGCCGGTGGCGGCGATTTGGCCTTCCATGTTCAGCCAGTGCTGGAAGTAGTCGCTCATGTTGTAGCCGCAGAACGGCAGCATGGCGAAGGGGTCGCGGCGCACCACGCCTTGGGCGCCAAAGGCGGCAGCGGTGGTTTCAGAGCCCATGGTGGCAGCCATGTACACGCCTTCCGTCCAGGTGCGGGCTTCGGTCACCAGCGGCACGGTGGTGGAGCGGCGGCCGCCGAAGATGAAGGCATCAATTGGCACGCCGTTGGCATCGTCCCACTGGGGGTCGAGCGCAGGGTTGTTGGTGGCAGCCACCGTGAAGCGCGAGTTGGGGTGGGCGGCCTTGGCGCCGGTTTCCTTGGCGATCTGGGGCGTCCAGTCCTTGCCTTGCCAGTCGATCAGGTGGTCCGGCAGCTTGCCGGTGTCCTTTTCCATGCCTTCCCACCACACGTCGCCGTCGTCCGTCAGGGCCACGTTGGTGAAGATCACGTCCTTGTCCAGGCTGCGCATGCAGTTGGGGTTGGTGTGCATGTTGGTGCCGGGGGCCACGCCAAAGTAACCCGCCTCGGGGTTGATGGCGTACATCTTGCCGTCGGCATGGGGCTTGATCCAGGCGATATCGTCACCGATGGTGGTGACCTTCCAGCCAGCAAAGCCCGCCTCGGGCGGCACCAGCATCGAGAAGTTGGTCTTGCCGCAGGCGCTGGGAAAGGCTGCTGCCACGTGGTATTTCTTGCCTTGGGGGTTGGTCACGCCCAGGATGAGCATGTGTTCGGCCAGCCAGCCTTGGTCGCGGCCCATGGTGGACGCGATGCGCAGGGCCAGGCACTTCTTGCCCAGGAGCGCGTTGCCGCCGTAGCCCGAGCCGTAGGACCAGATTTCGCGCGTTTCTGGGTAGTGGACGATGTACTTGACCTTGGGGTTGCAAGGCCAGCTCGTCGTGTCCTTCTCGCCGTCGGCCAGGGGGGCACCCACCGTGTGCATGCAGGGAACGAACTCGCCTTCCACGCCCAGCACGTCGTACACGGCCTTGCCCATGCGGGTCATCAGGCGCTGGTTCACGGCCACATAGGCGCTGTCGGTCAGTTCCACGCCGATGTGGGCGATGTGGCTGCCCAGCGGGCCCATGCTGAAGGGCACCACGTACATGGTGCGGCCCTTCATGCAGCCGTCAAACAGGGGCTGCAGCGTGGCGCGCATTTCGGCGGGAGCCATCCAGTTGTTGGTGGGGCCTGCGTCTTCCTTGGCGGCCGAGCAGATGTAGGTGCGGTCTTCCACACGGGCCACGTCCGACGGGTCGGAGCAGGCCAGGAAGCTGCCAGGGCGCTTGGCGGGGTTGAGCTTCTTGAAGGTGCCGGCCTCCACCAGCTGTTCGCACAGGCGGTCGTACTCTTCCTTGGAGCCGTCGCACCAGTAAATGCTGTCGGGCTTGCACAGGGCGGCCATGTCGGCCACCCAGGCGAGCAGCCGGGCGTTTTTGACGTAAGCGGGGGCGTTGAGATTCAGGCCCTGCATGCTGGGTGCGTTCATCGGGGAGCTTCCTAAGTTGAAAAAACGTTTTTTCAAAGGAAGCGGACCGAGCGGGTCACGGCAAGGCCTGGCGCAGTTGCGGTGCTGAGCGCTGCCTTTGAAAAAACGGCTTTCGTGCTCAGTCGGCGGGCGGGAGCGTGTGTCAGCCCCACGGGTGGAGGCTGGTTCCACGGATTCCGCGGGTCGGCTGGGATGTCAATTTTATGAACCTGCCGCCCTTTTGTCTGTCAGACAGGGGTCAAAACCATGCAAAAAAAACATGAGGTTATGCATGGCTGTGTCCGCTCCCTCGCCTCAAACGCTGGCCGAACCGCCCTTCCACCGTTCGTAGCCGCTCCTGCGCAGCGCGCAGGCCGGGCACGTGCCACAGCCGTATCCCCAGGCATGCAGCGTGTCGCGCACACCGTGGTAGCAGGTGTGCGAGTCGTTCACGATCAGATCGACCAGCGCTTGTCCGCCCAGGGACCGGGCCAGTTCCCAGGTCTCGGCCTTGTCCAGCCACATCAGCGGGGTGTCGAAGGTGAAACGCTGGCCCATGCCCAGGGACACGGCCACCTGCAGGGCCTTGAGCGTGTCGTCGCGGCAATCGGGGTAGCCTGAAAAATCGGTTTCGCACATGCCGCCCACCAGGGTGTGCAGGCCACGCCGGTAGCCCACGGCGGCAGCCAGCTGGAAGAACAGCAGGTTGCGCCCCGGCACAAAGGTGTTGGGCAGGCCGGCAGCGGTCATCTGGATTTCGGTGTCGCTGGTCAGCGCCGTGTCACTGATGTGGCCCAGCACCGCCAGGTCGAGCCTGTGGTCGTCCCCCAGCTTGGCCGCCCAGTGCGGGAACTGTGCACGCAGCGAGGACAGCACCGTCTGGCGTGCCTGCAGCTCGATGTGGTGGCGCTGGCCGTAGTCAAAGCCGATGGTTTCCACGTGGGCAAAGTTTTCCAGCGCCCAGGCCAGGCAGGTCGTGGAGTCCTGACCGCCGGAAAATAAAACGAGTGCGTGTCCGGGTCTCATGGGGTTCTCCAGGTCAGACGGGATAAGGGGGTGGTGCAGGACGAAAAAAAGCCCCGCGCTGCGGGGCTGTGGGTGACGGCCGCAGAAGCGTTCAGGCCATCGTCACGGCAATAAAGGCCAGTAGGAACATCATGATGCCACCCACCACAGGCAGCACCACGGGGACCAGGTGAACCACGTTTTCCACGGGGTCGTTCGATGGTGTTGCGGGGGCGTGCGAGGTGTTGTGGTCGGACATGGTGGGCTCCAGATGCTTAAAACTTGCGCAATTCTAGCTGCGACTGTCCCTTCAGGGCGCAAAACCCTGCTTCTCCTCAGATCAGATCGGCCTGCATGCCCGCCGTACGCAACTGCCCCAGCACCTCATCCACATGGGTCTTGCCCCGGGTTTGCAGCACCAGTTCGATCTCCACGTTCTGCGCGGCCAGCATGGTGAAGGCGCGCTGGTGGTGCACCTCCTCGATGTTGGCACCCGCGTCGGCCACGGTGGCGGTGATGCGCGCCAGCACGCCGGGCACATCGCGCGCGCTGACCTTGATGCGCGCCAGGCGTCCCGAGCGCACCATGCCGCGTTCGATGATCGCCGCCAGCAGCAGCGGGTCGATGTTGCCACCGCACAGCACCAGGCCTACGCGCTTGCCCTTGAAGCGCTCGGGGTAGCGCACCAGCGCAGCCAGGCCCGCAGCACCAGCGCCCTCGACCAGGGTCTTTTCGATCTCCAGCAGCATCAGCACTGCCTGCTCGATGTCGCCCTCGTCCACCAGCACCAGATCGTCCACCAGGCGCTTGACGATCTCCTGCGTGATCTTGCCCGGCGTGCCCACGGCAATGCCCTCGGCGATGGTGGATGTGCCCTGTGGATGGCTTGTTCCTTTGACGGCATTCACCATGGCCGGGAAGCGCATGGTCTGCACGCCGATGACCTCGATGCCTGGCTTGAGTGCCTTGGCCGCCGTGGCCACGCCCGAGATCAGCCCGCCGCCGCCCACGGCGATCACCAGCGTGTCCAGGTCGGGTACGGCCTGCAGCATCTCCAGGCCCAGCGTGCCCTGGCCGGCGGCCACGCCTTCATCGTCATACGGGTGCACAAAGGTCAAGCCCTGCGCATCGGCCAGCGCGTAGGCGTGGGCGCGGGCTTCTTCCAGCGTGTCGCCATGCAGCACCACCTCGGCGCCAAAACCGCGCGTGCGCTCCACTTTCACGCCGGGGGTAAAACGCGGCATCACGATCACGGCGCGCAGGCCCAGTCGCTGCGCGTGGTAGGCCACGCCCTGCGCATGGTTGCCCGCGCTCATGGCCACCACGCCGCGTGCGCGCTCAGCGTCCGTCAGCAGCGTGAGCCGGTTGCAGGCGCCGCGTTCCTTGAACGAGGCGGTGAATTGCAGGTTCTCGAACTTGAGAAACACCTGCGCGCCCACGATTTGCGAAAGCGTTTTGGATTCAACGCACGGAGTGTCCAGCACGTGGCCTTGTAGGCGGGTGGCGGCATCACGGATGTCTTGAAGGGTCAGCATGGGCCGATTGTGGCGCAGCGGCGTTCGCAGGGGCCCGATGATGTGTGATTTGGCATCAAATAGGCCGCTAGCGCTTATCTGGAAAGCGCTAAATGCTATCATTTTTGAAGTTTCTCGGAGCGACTCACAAAACTCAGCGCAGCGGCCCTGGCCAGGCCTTCCGTCGCAGGCAGTACCAGCGGTACGACAAGACGGAACGACGACGCCAGGGGAGTTTGTGAATCGCTCCTATTTGATGCCCAGCCTGCGCGCCAGCTTGTGCAGGTTGCTCGCGTCCACCTCCAGCGCACGCGCGGCCTGGGCCCAGTTGCCCTGGTGGCGGGCCAGGGCCTGCGTGATGGCGAGCCGCTGGCAGGCATCCACGGCGTCGCGCAGCGGGCCTTCGGCGGTGGTGGGGGTGGGCGGCGTGGTGGCCACAGCGGGGGCACCGGCATCCAGGGGGGCGGGGGCCACGCTGGCGGCGTCGGCGTCCAGGTCGAGCAGCGCGGGCTCCAGCGTCACGATGTCGGCGCGGCTCACGCCCCGGCTCAGGGCCTTGAGCGCCGCGCGGCTGACCACATGCTCCAGCTCGCGGATGTTGCCCGGCCAGGGGTAGCGGCGCAGTGCATCCTGCGCGCTGGCAGACAGCCGCAGGCTGCGCAGGCCCAGGCGCGCGCGGTTCAGTTCCAGAAAACGACCTGCCAGCAGCAGCACATCGTTGCCCCGTTCGCGCAGCGGCGGGATGGGCACGGGGTACACCGACAGCCGGTGGTACAGGTCGGCGCGGAACGCGCCGTCGCGCACCTGCTCGCGCAGGTTGCGGTTGGTGGCGGCGATCACGCGCACGTCCACGCGGCGCGGGCGGTCGGCGCCCAGGCGCTGGATCTCGCCGTTCTGCAGCGTGCGCAGCAGCTTGGCCTGCACGGCCAGTGGCAGCTCGCCCACCTCGTCGAGGAACAGCGTGCCGCCCTCGGCCGCCTCGAAGCGCCCTGGCCGGTCGGCCACCGCGCCGGAGAACGCGCCGCGCACGTGGCCGAAGAGCTCGCTCTCGGCCAGGGACTCGGGCAGCGCCGCGCAGTTCACGTGCACCAGGGGCTTGGTGCGGCGCGTGGACTGGCGGTGCAGCAGGCGCGCGAACAGCTCCTTGCCCACACCGGTTTCGCCCAGCAACAGCACGGGCAGGTCCGAGCCCGCCACCACCTCCAGCTCGTGCAGCAGGCGCAGCAGGGGCTCGCTCTGGCCGACGATCTCCATGTCGCCATCGCCCGCGCGGGTGGTGCGCTCGTCGTCGGCGCTGCGGGTGTGGGGGGCGCTGCGCAGCGCCTGCACCTCGCGCTCCAGCCGCGAGATGCGCACGGCCGCCTCCACCAGCACCTTGCAGTCGGCCAGGGCGGCGCGTGCGGCATCGCCGAAGGTGCCGGTCTGCAGCGCGTCCAGCGTCAGCACGCCCCAGGCCTTGCCGTCCACCCACAGGCTCACGCCCATGCAGTCGTGCACGGGCAGGGGCTCGCCCACCAGGGTGTCGAGCAGGCCGTCGTAGGGGTCGGGCAGGGTGCTGTCGTGGTCGAAGCAGGTCACCTCGCGCCGCGCCAGGATGGCCGCGAGCCGGGGGTGCTGGCTGACCACAAAGCGCCGGCCCAGCGACTCGCGCACCAGACCCTCCACGGCCACGGGGCGCAGGTGGTCTTCTTCCAGCTGCAGCAGGGCCACGGCGCCGCAGTGAAAGCGGGTGCGCAGGTGGTCCACCAGCCGCTGCAGGCGCACAGCCTGGGGCAGGTCGGTGGCCAGGTCGGCCAGCAGGGAGCTATGGTCCATGGTGACATTTACCTTCAATGGGTGAATTAAACCCCATTTGAGAAGGGTCAAAAAAACCATGACCGGTGTAAGTGGTTGATTTGATAGGCCTGCAGCCCTGGCCCGGCGCTTGCGATGTGGGCAGTGACACCGATTCACTCGTTCCAAAAAGCCATGACCACAAGACCCCGACCCCACGCCGCCAGCGCACGCTGGCGCCGCCCCTTCGTTGTTGTTCTGTTGAAGCAGGAGGCCCGCCATGGGTAACTACCGCAAGCTCTGGTTCACGCTGATCGGCGTGCTCATCGTCACCTTCAGCCTGCTGGGCTACTACGGTGCCGAGGTCTACCGCACCGCGCCGCCCATCCCCGCGAAGATCGCCACGGCAGGGGGTGAAGTGCTTTTCACCCACGACAGCATCCTCGACGGACAGACCGCCTGGCAGTCGGTGGGCGGCATGCAGCTGGGTTCCATCTGGGGCCACGGCGCGTACCAGGCACCTGACTGGACGGCCGACTGGCTGCACCGCGAGCTGCTCAACTGGCTTGACATCGCCGCCGAGCGTGCGCACGGCAAGCCCTTTGCCGAGCTCGACGCCGCCGCCCAGGCTGTGCTGCGCGACCGCATGAAGACCGAGTACCGCACCAACACCTACAACCCCGAGACGGGCGTGGCCACGGTGTCCTCGGTGCGTGCTGACGCCATCGCGATGACCGCGCTGTACTACGACCAGCTTTTCAGCGACGTGCCCGCGCTGCACAAGACCCGCGAGCACTTCGCCATGAAGGAGAACACCCTGCCCAGCGCCGAGCGGCGCGCGCAGATGACGGGTTTCTTCTTCTGGACGGCCTGGGCCGCCGCCACCGAGCGCCCCGGCACCACGGCGACGTACACCAACAACTGGCCCCACGAGCCGCTGATCGGCAACAAGCCCACGGCCGAGAACATGGTCTGGTCGGTGATGAGCGTGGTCGTGATGATGGCGGGCGTGGGCTTCCTCGTGTGGGGCTGGGCCTTCCTGCGCAAGCACGACGAGGTGGAGCCGACACCGCCCCAGCACGACCCGCTCTCGCGCGTGCCGCTCACGCCCTCCCAGCGCGGGCTGGGCAAATACCTGTTCCTCATCGTGGCGCTGTTCAGCTTCCAGGTGCTGCTGGGTGGCTTCACGGCCCACTACACGGTGGAAGGCCAGCAGTTCTACGGAATCAACGTGTCGCAGTGGTTCCCCTATTCGCTGGTGCGCACCTGGCACATCCAGAGCGCGCTGTTCTGGATCGCCACGGGCTTCCTGGCGGCGGGGCTGTTCCTCGCGCCGCTGATCAACGGTGGCAAGGACCCGGCCTACCAGAAGCTCGGTGTGGACATCCTGTTCTGGGCGCTGGTCGTGGTGGTGGTGGGCTCGTTCGTCGGCAACTACCTGGCCATCGCGCAGATCATGCCGCCCGAGTGGAACTTCTGGCTGGGCCACCAAGGCTATGAATACGTGGACCTGGGCCGCCTGTGGCAGATCGGCAAGTTCACCGGCATCGCCTTCTGGCTGGTGCTCATGCTGCGCGGCATCGTTCCGGCGCTGCGCACCCCCGGCGGCGACAAGAACCTGCTGGCGCTGCTGACAGCGTCGGTGGTGGCTATCGGCCTGTTCTACGGTGCGGGCTTCTTCTACGGCGAGCGTACCCACCTGTCGGTGATGGAGTACTGGCGCTGGTGGGTGGTGCACCTGTGGGTCGAGGGCTTCTTTGAAGTGTTCGCCACCACGGCGCTGGCCTTCATCTTCTCGACGCTCGGCCTCGTGTCGCCACGCATGGCCACGGCCGCCAGCCTGGCCTCGGCCTCGCTGTTCATGCTGGGCGGCGTGCCCGGCACCTTCCACCACCTGTACTTCGCGGGCACCACCACGCCGGTGATGGCGGTGGGCGCATCGTTCAGCGCGCTGGAAGTGGTGCCCCTGGTGGTGCTGGGCCACGAGGCCTGGGAACACTGGCGCCTGCAGCACCGCGCGAAGTGGATGGCCAACCTCAAGTGGCCCCTCATGTGCTTCGTGGCCGTGGCCTTCTGGAACATGCTGGGCGCGGGCGTCTTCGGCTTCATGATCAACCCGCCCATCTCGCTGTACTACGTGCAGGGCCTGAACACCACGCCGGTGCATGCCCACGCCGCGCTGTTCGGGGTGTATGGCTTCCTGGCGCTGGGCTTCACGCTGCTGGTGCTGCGCTACATCCGGCCGCAGCTGGTGTTCAGCGAGCGGCTCATGAAGACGGGCTTCTGGTGGCTCAACGCCGGCTTGGTGCTGATGATCGCCACCAGTCTGTTCCCCATTGCCCTGTTCCAGTTCCACGCGAGCGTGAGCGAAGGCCTGTGGTACGCCCGGGGCGAGGCCTTCATGCAGCAGCCCTTCATCCAGACGCTGCGCTGGGTGCGCACCTTCGGCGACGTGGTCTTCATCGTCGGCGCGCTGGCCATGGCCTGGCAGGTGGTGAGCGGGTTGTTCGGCTCGCGCGCCCCGGCGCAAGCGGGCCCCTACCTGGCACAGGCCCGTCGCTGAAATGCACTGTGCGCGGCGGCTGCCACAAGCGGCCACCGCGCTCACACACCGTTTGCCCACAAGGACTGACCATGAACCTCGACAAATTCAAACACCAGCACACCGACATCCTGCGCAGCATCGCCACCTTGCGCGCCCTGGCCCAGGCGGGCGTGGAGGCCAATGCCAGCGCCATCGCGCAGGGCATCGTGGCGATGAGCGGCACCATCAAGCTGCACCTGGCCGTGGAAGACCAGGTGCTGTACCCCGCACTGCAGCGCGGCGGCAACGCCGAACTGGCGCGCCTGGGCCGCCAGTACCAAAGCGAGATGGCATCGATCGCCAGCGCCTACGACGCGTTTGCACGCCGCTGGAACACCGCCGAGGGCGTGCGCCGCGATGCCCAGGGCTTTCGCAACGAGGCCAACGTGGTGCTGCGCCGTGTGTTCGAGCGCATGCAGCGCGAAGACCATGACTTCTATCCGCGCATCGAGGAAGAAGAAGCCACCGCCTGCCATTGAGCAGCACCCTCCTGCACCCCACTGCATGCCTGCGCATGCCCCTCTGATCCATCGGTAGGGCCTGACGGCACCTTCCTTTCCGCCGGCCTCTGTGCCGGCATTTTTTTACCCCTGCTTACCGCCTCGATTGTGTTGAATCAAACTACCTATAGTGTTTGGTGGGTATCGTGGACACCATAGGTAGTGTTTTTAACCCATTCCACAGATTGGTCGAACCCATGGCGTCCACCCTTGCCACCTTGCCCCGCGAAGTCGTTTTGCGCAGCGGCCAGCGCGTTCCGTTTGATGCCGAACGCATCCGCGCCGCGCTGGCCAGCGCCGGGCAGGCCTCGGGTGAATACGGCGCCGACGAAGCGGCGTTGCTCACCTCCCAGGTCACCAAGGTGCTCATCCACCGCTTCCAGGGCGAGGCCCCCACCATCGAGCAGATCCAGGACGTGGCCGAGCAGACGCTGATCGCCGCCAACCACCTGGCCACCGCGCGCGCCTACATCGTCTACCGCGAGCAGCACGCCACGCTGCGCGCCGACAGGCAGACGCTGGTCGATGTGGAAAGCTCCATCAACGAATACCTCACGCGCGCCGACTGGCGGGTGAACGCCAATGCCAACCAGGGCTACTCGCTGGGCGGGCTGATCCTGAACGTGGCGGGCAAGGTTACGGCCAACTACTGGCTGTCGCACGTCTGCACGCCCGAGATCGGCGAGGCGCACAGGAGCGGCGACCTGCACATCCACGACCTCGACATGCTCAGCGGCTACTGCGCGGGCTGGTCGCTGCGCACGCTGCTGCACGAGGGGCTCAACGGCGTGCCGGGCAAGGTGGAGGCGGGGCCGCCCAAGCACATGAGTTCGGCTGTGGGACAGATCGTGAACTTCCTGGGCACGCTGCAAAACGAGTGGGCGGGCGCGCAGGCGTTCTCGTCGTTCGACACCTACATGGCGCCCTTCGTGCGCAAGGACGGCATGGACTACGCGCAGGTGCGCCAGTGCATCCAGGAGCTGGTTTACAACCTCAACGTGCCCTCGCGCTGGGGCACGCAAACGCCGTTCACCAACCTCACGTTTGACTGGACCTGCCCCGACGACCTGCGCGAGCAGGTGCCGGTGATCGCGGGCCAGGAGATGCCCTTTGCGTACGGCGACCTGCAGGCCGAGATGGACCTCATCAACCGCGCCTACATCGACGTGATGACCACGGGCGACGCCAAGGGCCGGGTGTTCACCTTTCCCATCCCCACGTACAACATCACCAAGGATTTCCCGTGGGAGAGCGAGAACGCGCAGCTGCTGTTCGAGATGACGGCCAAGTACGGCCTGCCGTACTTCCAGAACTTCATCAATTCCGAGCTGGAGCCCAACATGGTGCGCTCCATGTGCTGCCGCCTGCAGCTGGATTTGCGTGAATTGCTCAAGCGTGGCAACGGCCTGTTCGGCAGCGCCGAGCAGACGGGCAGCCTGGGCGTGGTGACGATCAACTGCGCACGCCTCGGGTATTTGCATGCGGGCGATGAAGCCGGTCTGTTTGCCGCGCTGGACCGCCTCCTGGAGCTGGGCAAACAAAGCCTGGAGACCAAGCGCAAGCTGATTCAGCGGTTGATGGACCAGGGCCTGTTCCCCTACACCAAGCGGTATCTCGGCACTTTGCGCAACCACTTTTCCACGCTGGGCGTGAACGGCATCAACGAGATGGTGCGCAACTTCACGGCGGACCAGCACGACATCACCAGCGAGTGGGGCCATGCGTTTGCCTTGCGCCTGCTCGACCACGTGCGCGAGCGCATGACCGCCTTCCAGGAAGAAACCGGTCACCTCTACAACCTGGAAGCCACGCCCGCCGAAGGCACGACCTACCGCTTCGCCAAGGAAGACAAGAAGCGCTGGCCCGCCATCCTGCAGGCGGGCACAGCCGAGCAGCCTTACTACACCAACTCGTCGCAGCTGCCCGTGGGCTTCACCGACGACCCGTTCGAGGCGCTGATGCGGCAGGAGGCACTGCAGGGCAAATACACCGGCGGCACCGTGCTGCATCTGTACATGGGCGAGCGCGTTTCCAGCGGCGCGGCCTGCCGCGAGCTGGTGCGGCGCGCGCTGACGAACTTCCGCCTGCCCTACATCACCGTCACGCCCACGTTCTCCATTTGCCCGACACACGGCTACCTGGCGGGCGAACACCCGTTCTGCCCGCGCTGCGACGATGAGCGGCTGGATGCCAAGCGGCGGCGCCTGGCCGCCTGACGCCGAATAGCAAGATTGATTGGCATCAATCGCTTGTCCATCAAGCGCATGAAGCTATTAAAAAGATAGCAAATTTCTCAACCCTGAAGGAGTTTTCGTGAGCCATTTTTCTACCCCAGAACAGGCCGCTCTGGCCGCCGTGCAACTCACCGACGACGAGCGCCAGCCCTGCGAGGTCTGGACCCGCGTGATGGGCTATCACCGCCCTGTGGCCAGCTTCAACACCGGCAAGCAGGGCGAACATGCCGAGCGCCGCTTCTTCGCCGAGCAGGGCCGTGGCTGCAGCAGCAACGCCTGCTGAGGCACGGGCACCCGCGTCCGCGCTGCGGCTGGGCGGCATGACACCGCTCACCACCATCGATTTCCCCGGCCGCCTCGCGGCCGTTTTGTATTGCCAGGGCTGCCCCTGGCGCTGCGGCTATTGCCACAACCCCGAACTGCTCGATGCCACCGAACCGCCCTCGCTGCCCTGGGCGCAGGCGCTGGCCTTTTTGGAAAGCCGGCGCGGCCTGCTGGACGGCGTGGTTTTCTCGGGCGGCGAGCCCACGCTGCAGGCGGGCCTGGGCGCGGCGCTGAACGCAGTGCGCAGCCTGGGCCTGCAGACCGCCCTGCACACCGGCGGCATGTACCCCGAGCGGCTGGCGGCACTGCTGCCGCAACTCGATTGGGTGGGTCTGGACATCAAGGCCCTGCCGCAGCGCTACAACGCCATCACCGCCACGCCCGGCAGCGGTGCGCGCGCCTGGGCCGGGCTGGAGGTGCTTCTGGCCTATGGCACCGACCACGAATGCCGCACCACCTGGCACGCGGGCCTGTTTGGTGTGGATGAGTTGCTGGACCTGGCCCAGGCCCTGGCCGCGCGCGGCGTGCGCCGCTGGGCGCTGCAGGAATGCCGCGCACCTGGCGCACCGGCCTGGGCGCTGACCACGGCGCACCAGCAGCAACTGGCCGCGTGGTTCCCCTCCTTCACGCTGCGCCGGGCCTGAGCGGGCGGGGCTCCGGGTTTGGTCGGTGCTTCGCGCAGATTTGTTGCGCTTCTAGGTCGAAAACAGAACGAATCTGCGAACTCGCGCTAGGAGTCGCTGGGTTTGATGCGCATCAGAGCCGCCTTGGTCACGCCGCGTGGATCATCCGCCACCGCCGCACACCGGCATCACCCGCAAGGAACACGTCCATGACCCCCCTCGGCCTTCAACTGCTGCACGCGCTCAAGCACCACGGCGCGCGCGAAATCTTCGGCATCCCCGGTGATTTCATCCTGCCCTTGTTCGCGCAGATCGAGGAAAGCGGCATCCTGCCGCTGGTCACGCTCAGCCACGAGCCCTCGCTGGGCTTTGCCGCCGATGCCGCCGCGCGCATGCACTGCGGCCTGGGCGTGGTGGCCGTCACCTACGGCGCGGGCGCGCTCAACGTGGTCAACGCCGTGGCGGGGGCCTATGCCGAGCGCTCGCCGCTGGTGGTGCTGGCCGGCTGCCCCGGCGAGGTCGAGGCGCACTCGGGCCTGGTGCTGCACCACCAGGTGCGCCATGTCGATTCGCAATGGCGGATCTTCCGCGAGATCACCTGCGACCAGGTGCGCCTGTCCGACCCTGCCACCGCGCCCGCCGAGCTGGCCCGCGTGCTGCGCAGCTGCCGCGAATACTCGCAGCCCGTGCTCATCGAGGTGCCGCGCGACATGACGCTGCACCCCATGGCCGAGGTGCCCCTGCTGCCGCCCAGCCCCTTCAATGAAGCCGCCGTGGCCGAGTGCGCCGACGAATGGATGGCCCGCATCCAGGCAGCCCAGCGCCCCGTGCTGGTGGTGGACGTGGAGGTGCGCCGCTTTGGCCTGGAAGCCCGCGTGGCCGAACTCGCGCGGCGCCTGCAGCTGCCGGTGCTCACCACCTTCATGGGCCGGGGCCTGCTGGCGGAGGAGGGCGTGCACTCCGGCGTACAGCTGCACGGCACCTACCTGGGCGTGGCGGGCGCGCCCGAGACCAGCGCGCTGCTCGACGACTCCGACCTGCCCGTGATGCTGGGTGCCATCCTGTCGGACAGCAACTTTGGTGTGAGCGCCCAGCGCATGGACTTTCGCCGCGCGCTCATCACCGCGCACCGCGAGGCGCGCGTGGGCCACCACCTGTACCCGAACATCCCGCTGGCCGCGCTGGTGGAAGCGCTGCTGGCCCGCGCCCCGGCCGCAGGCGCCAAGCCGCCGCGCGCCCTGCCGCCCCCGCCCACTTGCCCCGAAGGCCTGGTGGCCGACGATGCGCCCGTGTGTGCGGCCGACCTCTCCCGCGCGCTCAACGACCGCATCCGCGCGCACGGCCCCATGAACATCGTCGCGGACATTGGCGACTGCCTGTTTGCTGCGATGGAGCTGCTGCCCACCCCGCTGGTGGCGCCGGGCTACTACGCGTCCATGGGCTTCGGCGTGCCGGCCGGCATCGGTGCGCAGGTGGCCACGGGCCAGCGCAGCCTGATCCTGGTGGGCGACGGCGCCTTTCAAATGACGGGCTGGGAGCTGGGCAACTGCCCGCGCCTGGGGCTGGACCCCATCGCCATCGTGCTCAATAACCAGACCTGGGAAATGATCCGCGCCTTCCAGACCGAATCGCGCTGCGCCGCCCTGGGCGACTGGCACCTGGCCCAGGCCGCCGATGCGCTGGGCGGGCGCGGCCACCGGGTGCACACGCGGGCGCAGTTCAAGGCGGCGCTCGATGCCGCGTTTGCCGAGCGCGGTCGCTTTCAGCTCATCGAGTTGATGGTGCCACCGGGCGACAGCACGCCCACGCTGCGGCGTTTTTCAGAAGGCATCCGGGCCCTGCGGGCGCGGGCGGCGTCGGGCGCCTGAGCGCGAAGGATCTGTTCACGTAGGCCCGCACGCATCGCATCGCGGGGCAGCAAAGCGCGGCAGCGGGGCTACCCCGCGCGCACCACGCGCAGCACGTCTGCCCCGTACGCCTCCAGCTTTTTCGCCCCCATCCCGCTGATGCCCTGCAGGTCGTCGAGCGTGCCGGGGTTGCGCTCGGCAATCGCGGCCAAAGTGGCATCGTGAAAGATCACATACGCAGGCAGGTTGTGCTCGCGTGCCACCTCGGCGCGCCAGGCCTTGAGGTTGATGAAACGCACCTGCGCATCGGGGCCAAGATTGGCGGCCGCGGCGGGCGGCGCGCTGCCCGTGCCCTTGCGGGTGCGCGTGCGCTTGGCCGGTGCGGATGACACCGACTCGCGCAACTGCACCGGCACCTCGCCCTTGAGCACCGCGCGCGAACCCTCGGTGAGGCACAGCGTGTCAAAGCTGTGGCCGCTGTCCAGCATCACCTTCTGCAGGCCTAACGCGCCGGTGGCGATCAGCTGGCGCAGCACGCCGCGCAGCTGGGGCTCGGTCAGGTCCGCGCCGATGCCGAAGGTGGAGATTTTTTCGTGCCCGAACTGCGCGACCTTCTCGGTCTTCTTGCCGCGCAGGATGTCCATGATGTGCCCCGTGCCAAAGCTGATGCCGCTGGCCTGGTTCACGCGGTAGATGGTGGAGAGCAGCTTGCGTGCCGCATCCGTGGCGTCCCACACCGCCGGTGGGTTCAGGCAGTTGTCGCAGTTGCCGCAGGGCGTGGACTGCTCCCCAAAGTACGCCAGCAGCCGCACGCGTCGGCAGTCGGTGGCCTCGGCCAGCGCCAGCAGCGCGTCGAGCTTGCCGCGCAGCGCCTGCTTGAACTCCTCGCCCGCCGGGCTTTCGTCGATCATGCGGCGCTGGTTGACCACGTCGTTCAGGCCATACGCCATCCAGGCATCGGCGTTCAGCCCGTCGCGACCCGCGCGGCCCGTTTCCTGGTAGTAGCCCTCGATGTTCTTGGGCATGTCCACATGGGCCACAAAACGCACATCCGGCTTGTCGATGCCCATGCCGAACGCGATGGTGGCCACCATCACGATGCCTTCCTCGCGCAGGAAGCGATCCTGGTTCTTCTGACGCACTTTCGTGTCCAGACCCGCGTGGTAGGGCAGGGCGGTGATGCCCGCGTCGCTCAGCGTGGTGGCCAGCTCTTCCACGCGCTTGCGCGACTGGCAATACACCACGCCCGCCTCGCCCGCATGCTCGCGCTCGATGAAGCGCAGCAGCTGCGTGGTGACGTCCTTCTTTTCCTCGATGCGGTAGCGGATGTTGGGCCGGTCAAAGCTGCTGATGAACAGCCGTGCATCCTGCAGCTGCAGCCGCTCGACGATGTCCTCGCGCGTGAGCGCATCGGCCGTGGCGGTGAGCGCAATGCGCGGTACTTGCGGGTAACGCTCGTGCAGCAGCGTGAGCGCGCGGTATTCGGGGCGGAAATCGTGGCCCCACTGGCTGACGCAGTGCGCTTCGTCGATGGCGAACAGGCTCAGGTGGCCGCCGCTGTACAGGCTGTCGAGCAGGCCCAGGAAACGGGGCGTGTTCAGCCGCTCGGGCGCGGCATACAGCAGCGTGAGGTCGCCGGTCTGCAGGCGCAGCTCCACGTCCTGGGTCTCGTCGTAGCTCAGCGTCGAGTTCAGGAACGCCGCATCCACCCCCGCCTCGTGCAGCGCGCCCACCTGGTCGTGCATCAGCGCGATCAGCGGCGAAATCACGATGGTCACGCCGCGCCCCTGCTGCTGGCGCACGATGGCCGGCACCTGGTAGCACAGCGACTTGCCTCCGCCCGTGGGCATCAGCACCAGCGCGTCGCCGCCGCCAATCACATGCTCGACGATCGCTTGCTGCGGGCCGCGGAACTGTTCGTAGCCGAAGACATCCTGCAAGACAGACTGGGCAGGGGATAACACGGAAGACGGGCGAGACACCAAGCGAATACTCTGAAAATGAGAGCGCCCCACGCTGAACCCACCTGCGCTGGACGCCAATAAAGCCAAAAATTTGTGTGCGGGCCCGTGCTACGAACCGTGCGATGCAAGGCCCGTATTGTGCGCTGCGGGCCTGCGCCGACGGTTGCGGGTCAGCGCAGCGCGCGGACAGCGCTTTCGATCACCTCAGGCGGGATGGCGGCAAAGCCCAGCCGCCATCCCGCGATGGGAGGCGCTGCATGGTAGAGCTCGCTGAGGCTGGGGGTTGCAATGCCGCGCGCCAGCGCGCGGCGCGTTTGCTGCTGCTCGCTGCCCTCGGTCAGCCGCACGGCCATCTGCAGCCCGCCCCGGCTGTCCAGGGGCGCGGCCCAGGGCAGGTGGGTGTGCAGCGCCTGCAGCAGGGCGTCGCGCCGGCTGCGGTAGAGCTGGCGCATCAGCCGCAGGTGGGCCGCAAAGTGGCCCTGGTCCATGAAGTCGGCCGCCACCGCCTGCATGGGCTGCGAAGGGTGGCCGTCGTAGATGGTGCGGGCGGTCACCAGAGGCTTTACCAGCGGTTCGGGCAGCACCATGTAGGCCAGCCGCACCGAAGGAAACAAGGACTTCGAGAACGTGCCGATGTAGAGCACGCGACCGTGCGCGTCGAGGCCCTGCAAGGCGGGCGTGGGCTGGTGGTCGTAGAGGAATTCGCTGTCGTAGTCGTCCTCGATCAGCCAGGCCCCCGTGGCCTGTGCGTGGTCGATGAAGGCCAGGCGGCGCTGCAGGGACATGGCGCGCCCGGTGGGGAACTGGTGCGATGGCGTGAGGTAGATCAGGCGTGGCGGCGTCTGGGTGGGCACCAGCTGGGCGCCTTCGCCGTCCAGCGGCATGTCCACCACCTGGGCCCCGCTGGCGTGGAACGCGGTGCGCGCGCCTGCGTAGCCCGGGTCCTCCATCCAGACGGTATCGCCTTCGTCCAGCAGCGTCGCGGCCAGCAGCTGCAGGGCCTGTTGCGAGCTGGTCAGCACCAGCACCTGGCCCGCATGGCAACGCACGCCGCGCGACTGCGCGAGGTAGCGCGCGATGGCCTCGCGCAGTGCGGGCAGGCCTTGGGGGTCGCCGTAGAACAGCAGGGGCCCAGCGTCCTGGCGCAGGCGGCGCTGCATCAGCTGGCGCCACAGATCGACCGGGAAGGCCCCAAGGTCCGGGCTGCCCGCCACGAACGCGCGGGCGCGGTCGGGCTCGGCGCAACCGCCGGTATCGACCATTCGCTGCCCGCGCCGCGACAGCGCGGGCAGTGCCGCCGCCGGGGCCATACGGCCCGCCCGGGACCGCGCCGCCCCGGCACGCTGCATGTCGATGGCCACGAAGCTGCCCTGGCCGACATGCCGGTGCAGGTAGCCCTCGGTTTCCAGCTGGGCGTAGGCCGCCTCCACCGTGACCCGTGAAAGACCCAGGTCGCGCGCCAGATCGCGGGTGGAGGGCAGGCGTTCGCCCAACACGGCCTGGCCGGTGCGCACGGCCTCGCGCAGCGCCGCGCACAGGCGCTCGCGGCGGCCGCCTCCGTGGGCGTCCTCCAGCAGCGTGAGCAACAGCCGTGGTTTCATCGGTAATTGGTCTTATTTGTGACGGAGGATTGGCATTATCAATCAGGCCAAATCGTCGGAAACTTCCTCCCATCGCAACACCACACAGCCACACGAGAGGACTTTTCCATGACCCACGCCGCCCCCGTCTCCGCCCCCGCCTCCGCCGTCCTGGCGTTCCCCGCGCCCAGCCCCGAGCAGTCGCGGGACTTCATGGCCGCCAAGCTCAGCTACCACGCCGATGCCTGGGACGTGGCCGAAGACCTGCGCAACGGCATCGACGCGATCGTGGTGGTCGACACCCGCTCCACGGCGCATTACGAACAGGGCCATGTGCCGGGCGCCATCAGCTTTCCCCACCGCACCATGGACGAGCAGAGCACGGCGCACCTCGACCGCAGCAAGGTCTACGTCACGTACTGCGACGGCATCGGCTGCAACGGCTCGACCCGGGGCGCGTACAAGCTGGCGCGGCTGGGCTTCACGGTCAAGGAGATGCTGGGCGGGCTGGACTTCTGGATCCGCGACGGCCAGCCTGTGGCCACCGGCCCGGAGCGCGGCGCCATGCCGTCGGCCCGCCCCACCATCGAGTGCGCATGCTGAGCCATCCGCCGCATCGCACCGGCTGGACCCTGCGCGCCGCAGGCGCCGCTGACGCGCCCGCGCTGGCCGACCTGTGCGCCGCCCACGCGGCGTACGAGCGCATCCCGTACAGCGCCGACGGCCATGCCCACCGGCTGGCCCAGGGGCTGGAGGCGGGGCGGTTGTTCGCCTGGCTGGGCTATTGGGGTGAGCAGGCAGTGGGATATGCCAGCGCCACGCTGGACTATTCGACTCTCGCCGCGCGCTCTTACCTGCATCTGGACTGCCTGTACCTGGAGCCTGAAGCGCGTGGCTGCGGCCGGGGCGCCGAGATGATGGCCGCTGTGCAGCAACGCGCCCAAATGCTGGGCTGCGAGGCGATGCAGTGGCAGACGCCCGTGTGGAACGAGGGCGCCATCCGTTTCTATGACCGCCTGGGCGCAACGCGGCTTGCCAAGCAACGCTACACGCTCGTGTGTGGGTGAGAAAGTCCCTGGGCCACCGGCAGCCCCGGGGGGCTTTCTACAATCGGGGGATGAAAACGCTTGCCTACACGCGCGCCGCGCAACTGCCCGACATCCTCGCCCAACGCATCGTCATCCTCGACGGCGCCATGGGCACCATGATCCAGCGCTTCAAGCTGGGCGAGGCGCAGTACCGGGGCGAAGGCTACAACGGCCCGGATGGGGCGGGCGACCGGTTCAAGGACTTCCCGCGTGACGTGAAGGGCAACAACGAGCTGCTCAGCATCACCCGGCCCGATGTGATCCGCGACATCCACGAGCGCTACCTGGCTGCAGGCGCCGACCTGATCGAGACCAACACCTTCGGCGCGACGACCATCGCGCAGGAGGACTACAAGATGGCCGACCTGGCGCGCGAGATGAATTTGAAATCCGCCCAGCTGGCCCGCGCCGCCTGCGACAAATACAGCACGCCCGACAGGCCCCGCTTTGTCGCAGGCGCCCTCGGCCCCACGCCCAAGACGGCCAGCATCAGCCCCGACGTGAACGACCCCGGCGCGCGCAATGTGGACTTCGAGCAGCTGCGCGCCGCTTACTACGAGCAGGTGGAAGCGCTGGTCGAGGGTGGCTCCGACGTGCTGCTGGTCGAGACCATCTTCGACACGCTCAATGCCAAGGCAGCGCTGTTTGCCATCGACGAGTTCTTTGAAAACAGCGGCGAGCGCCTGCCGCTCATCATCAGCGGCACCGTCACTGATGCCTCGGGCCGCATCCTCTCGGGCCAGACGGTCACGGCCTTCTGGCACAGCGTGCGCCACTCGCGGCCGCTGGCCATCGGCCTGAACTGCGCCTTGGGTGCCACGCTGATGCGCCCCTACATCCAGGAGCTGAACCGCGTGGCCGAGGACACCTTCATCAGCTGCTACCCCAACGCCGGCCTGCCCAACCCCATGAGCGACACCGGCTTTGACGAAACGCCAGAAATCACCAGCCGCCTGGTGCATGAGTTCGCGGCCGAGGGGCTGGTCAACATTCTGGGCGGCTGCTGTGGCACCACGCCGGACCACATCGGCGCCATCGCCAAGGCAGTCGAGAACGTGCCCACCCGCAAGATGTTCTACCCAGCAGAAGCCTAGAGTAGCTGCCCCCCTGAGTCGCCTGCGGCGCCTTCCCCCAAGGGGGACGCCGCCAGCGCGGCGGGGCGGCCCTTGCGCGGCGGCCTTTGGTCTGGGCCGCGCCGGTTTCGCGCGCTGCGGGTTTTGCAACGCCCACCCAAGGGTGAGAGATTCGCGCTGAATGAACGGTTTGTAGGAAAATTGGCACCTGGCGCTTGATGGTCAAGCGCCAGGTGCTATCTAATTAATAGCAATTGTTGCCGCTCTGAAGTGCGGCAACGCAGTGCCGTTCCAGGCAGCCCACCATGATCGACAACGCTATCTTGCCCGCCGACACGGCACCTGCCGACGATGCTGCTCAAAAAGCCGCCGCCCACGCCGCGCTCAAGCTCGAAAAGCGCCTGGTGCGCCAGGTCGCGCAGGCCATCACTGACTTCGGCCTCATCGAAGACGGTGACAAGGTGATGGTGTGCGTGTCGGGCGGCAAGGACAGCTACGGCCTGCTCGACGTGCTGCGTATGCTGCAGCAGCGCAACGGCCACAAGTTCGAGCTGATCGCCGTCAACCTCGACCAGAAGCAGCCCGGCTTTCCGGCCCATGTGCTGCCTGAATACCTGACCCAGGTGGGCGTGCCCTTCCACATCGAAACGCAGGACACCTACAGCGTCGTCAAGGAGCACATCCCCGAAGGCAAAACCATGTGCAGCCTGTGCAGCCGCCTGCGCCGGGGCATTTTGTACCGCGTGGCGGACGAGCTGGGCTGCACCAAAATTGCGCTCGGCCACCACCGCGACGACATGCTGCAGACCTTCTTCTTGAACATGTTCTTTGGCGGCAAGCTCAAGGGCATGCCGCCCAAGGTGCAAAGCGACCGCGGCGACCACCTCATCATCCGCCCGTTGGCTTATGTGGCCGAGGACGACCTCACCCGCTGGGCCGAGCACCGCAAATTCCCGATCATCCCCTGCACGCTGTGCGGTAGCCAGGAGAACCTGCAGCGCAAGCAGATCGGCCAGATGCTGCGCGACTGGCAACAGCTCTACCCCGGCCGCATCGAGAACATGGCCGTGGCGCTGCGCAACCTGGTGCCCTCGCACTTCATGGACCCGCGCCAGTTTGACTTCAAGGGGTTGGTACCCAACGGCGTGGCCGACGCCGATGGTGACAAGGCCTTTGACGCCGAAGAACTGCCTGCGCAGGCCGTGGGCATGCTCGCGGGCCTGCCCCTGATGCCCCGCTGAACCCGACCCCCGACGATTTTTAGATTGGGCCACCCCATGACCACCCTCAAAGCCCCCGAACTGCTCCTGCCCGCTGGCTCGCTCGACAAGATGCGCGCCGCCTACGACTTTGGCGCCGACGCCGTGTACGCAGGCCAGCCGCGCTACTCCTTGCGCGCGCGCAACAACGAGTTCCGCCTGGAGCAGATCAGGCAAGGCATTGACGAGGCGCACGCACGCGGCAAGAAGTTCTTTGTGACCAGCAACCTGATCGCGCACAACGACAAGATCCGCACCTACCTGCGCGACATCGAACCCGTCATCGACTGCAAGCCCGACGCCCTCATCATGGCCGACGCGGGCCTGATCATGATGGTCAAGGAAAAGTGGCCCGAGCAGGTGGTGCACCTCTCGGTGCAGGCCAACACCACCAACTGGGCGGCCGTGAAGTTCTGGCAGAAGATGGGCGTGGAGCGTGTGATCCTGTCGCGCGAACTCAGTCTGGACGAGATCGAAAAAATCCGCCAGGAATGCCCCGACATGGAGCTGGAAGTGTTCGTGCACGGCGCGCTGTGCATTGCGTATTCGGGCCGGTGTTTGCTCAGCGGCTACTTCAACCACCGCGACCCCAACCAGGGCACCTGCACCAACGCCTGCCGCTGGAACTACGCCACGCACGACGCCGACATCGACCCCACCACGGGCGAAGCCATTGCGCAAAAGATGGAAGGCGACTTCAACTTCGAGGCCGCGCAGCAAAAGGCCGAGCAGGCCTTCGCCTCCACCACCGGCAACGGCGAGCGCCACCCCAAGGCCGACAAGGTCTACCTGATCGAAGAGGCCGGCCGCCCCGGGCAGATGATGCCCATCATGGAAGACGAGCACGGCACGTACATCATGAACAGCAAGGACCTGCGCGCGGTGGAGCACGTGGCGCGCCTGGCGCAGATCGGCGTGGACTCGCTCAAGATCGAAGGCCGCACCAAGAGCCTGTACTACGTGGCCCGCACCGCCCAGGTCTACCGCCGCGCCATTGACGACGCCGTGGCGGGCCGCCCCTTCAACCCCGAGCTGCTGATCGAGCTGGAAGGCCTGTCCAACCGCGGCTACACCGGCGGCCTGCTGGAGCGCCGCCCCAGCAACGACTACCAGAACTACATCAACGGCCACTCGGCCACGCAGCGCAGCCAGTATGTGGGTGAGGTGTTGGGTGCTGAGGGGCAGGCCGATGTGGGCTTGCAAGGGGACTGGGTGCAGGTGGAGACGAAGAACCACTTTGCGGTGGGAGACCTGATTGGGGTGGTCCACCCGAGTGGGAATATCACCGTACGGCTGCAGGAGATGCGCAATGTCGAAGGCCAGCCGGTCAACGTAGCCCAGGGCAGCCCCGTGCGTGTATGGATTGCGCTGCCTGCGCACTACAGCGGGGCCTTGCTGGCGCGCGTGATCGAAGCGCAACCGCTTGCACCAGCGGCTGCCGAGCCTGCCCTGGCTGCATAGCCTGCCAGGGCGCTGCCTGTTTGCTGTCCGTTGGCTGCTGCCGTTGTGTGAGCAGATTGGACGGCCTACCAGGCGGCTATCACATGCACCGTGGCCCAGGCCATGACACCGTAGGCGCCCATTGCCGCCAGGGTGGTGGCCTTGGATGCTTGGCGGTCTCGCAGCAAGACCCAGAGCGCAAGGAATGACATCGCATACATCACCGCAGACAGGATGTAGGCCTCGGGCGCCGGTACGAAGGTGGACGGCCCGCCGCGCCGTGGTGACGTCGCAAAGCCTGCGTGGGCCACGATCAGCGATCCGCCCAGCAGACCCAGCACCGCGAGCGCGGCGATCGAAATCTTGGCGGGTAGGTTCAACGGGGTAGACGATGGCATGGTGAGGGCGCCACAAGGTGGCGCGGTGGTGGGGTCGGGCTTCTGGGGTGGTAAATTGCCTTCTATCGCTTTGCTATATTGGATTTGTTGCTATCAAAATAGAAGTGAGTGCCCTGGCGTGCAATAGCCTGCCCGTGTTCAACCGGGGCACATCGCGCCAGGCTCGGGCTCTTTGCCGATGGTCAACACGTCAAGCACACCGCGCACACCGAGCACACCGAGCACACCGAGCACATGCTCGATGAAAGCACGACAGGGATGTGAGCTATCCGCCCACACCGCCGCTTTCACCAACACACCCAGAGGGCCCACGTCCTGGGGTTTCCACGACAAGACGGCCAGATTTTTGCGCCGCACCAAGGGCCGCACAAGGCTCGCTGGCACGCAGACGAGCATGTCGCTGTCCGCCAGCATGGCGTAGATGATTTCCGTCGAGCGGCTCGACACGCGACACAGTTCCGGCACCCCGCCTAAATCGTCGAACAGGCTATCCACCTGTTGTGGGCCCAGCCCTGTGAGTGGTGGGCTCAGCCAGCGTTGTGACAGCAGCTCGGCGGACGTGACGATTGCCTGTTGCGCCAAAGGGTGCTCAGGGCGGCAAGCGATGACGAATTCATCCGGCAGCGCGGCGTGAAACTCGAACCCCTGCGGCAGCGGGGTCGGTTCGCGGCAGATCGCCAGGTCCAGGGTTCCTTCCTGGATGCTCTCCAGCAGGTTGTCGATGGTGACTTCGTGAACATCGATGGCGGCGCTCGGGTGCAGGGCGCAGTAGGCCGGAATGGCGGCCGTCAGCAACCCGTTGATGCCCGCCGCGATGCTGCCGATGCGGATCAGCGCGGACGCGGCCCCTTGCTGCATCAGCGCCGCGTTGCCAGCAGCCGCTTGCAGGGGCACCAGCGAAGCGCGCAGCAGTGGCAGAACCGCCTCCCCCAGGCGGGTCAGGCGCATGCCCTTGGCGTGCCTTTCAAAGAGGGCGCCGCCCATAGAACTCTCCAGCTCCGCCAGCGCATGCGTCGCTGCGGGCTGGCTCAGGCCAATGGCAGAGGCCGCGCGGTGCAGGCTTTGCAAATCGGCAATCGCAATCGCCAACTGCAGGTGCTTGAGGCGCACACGGCCCAGGATGCGATTGAACAGGACGGAGGGCGTCAGGTCTGGCATGGGGTATTCAAAATTTGAATCATGTTGAAAAAGAAGCATTGGCCCTGTGTTGCCTGCTGTGCAACCATCGCTTGCCTTCGGTTGGGCGCGAGCCTGCCCTGGGGTCATTCAACTAACGAATCTTATTCCCGCACCGTGTGCAAGCCAGGGCGCAGGAAATCAGGAGACAAACTTCATGCCGTCACTTCCGCGCTCAAACTTGGGCGAGATCACTTCGCGCCCGTCCCGTTTCCTCATCGCCCCGGTGATGGCGGCCATCTTCGCCATGGGCCAGGCCAACGCCGCCGATACCCTCGACACCGCCTGCAAGACCACGGCCGAGTGCCAGGCGCAGGTGGCCAAGATTCAGGGGGTGGTCAAAGGGGACGCCACCAGCGCCTTGTCCAAATCGCAGGACACGTTCTACTGGTTCGGCCGCATCAACATGGCATCGACGGTGGTGAACGTGGAGCAAGGCATCATCCCCGAGGCCCAGGCGGGTCGCATCGCGCGTGGTGTGGAGCATTCGATCACCCAGGCCGCTACGCCTGGTGGCAAGCGCCCCACCGATGTGCTGCAGGTCGAGAAGATCATCACGGATGCCGTGGGCCCCGAGGCAACGCTGATCCACACCGGGCGCAGCCGCCAGGACATTCATTCCACCTTGAATGCCGCGCAGTTGCGTCTGGAAATGCTGGACTTTGCCGATGCGCTGGACCAGGTGCGCGCACGGCTCATCAACACGGCGCAGGCCCACACCGCCACCTATGTGCCCGCATACACCAACGGCGTGCAGGCCATGCCCATCAGCTACGGGCACTATCTGATGGCCTGGGCCGACTCGTTCGCGCGCGACTCGGCGCGCATTCGCGAGGCCTACGCCCGCATCAACCTCAGCCCTATGGGCACGGCGGTGCTGTCCAACTCCAGCTGGGGCATCAACCGTGAGCGCCTGGCGCAGTTGCTGGGGTTCGATGGGCTCATCGTGAATTCGCTGGATGCAGGGCAGATCAGCACCTACGACATCCCCATCGAGGCCACGTCCATCGCCAGCTCCACCGCCATCCGCGTGGGGGCCTTCATGCAGGATGTGCACACCCAGTACCACCAGACGCGGCCTTGGCTGCTGCTGGCCAGCGGCAAGACCTACACCAGCAGCGCCATGCCGCAAAAGGCCAACCCCGGCATCATCCAGAACACGCGGGCCAAGGCCAGCGACGTGGTGGCCTCGGCGCAGGCGTCGTTGTGGCGGGCGCATAACGTCACGCCCGGCATGATCGACTACAAGAACACCTGGAGCCCGGCCAGCGCCAAGACCTTTGTGCAGGGCGTGGAGATGCTGCAGCAGTTTGCCGATGTGCTGGACTCATTGCGCATCGACCCCGCACGCGCGTTGGACGAACTCGAATCCGAATGGACCACCTCGATGGAATTGGCCGAGGCGCTGCAGCGCAGCCATGGTGTGCCGTTCCGCGTGGGTCACCACTTTGCGTCGGACGTGGTGGTGTTTGCCAAGGAGCGCAACATTCGCCCCAAGGATTTCCCGTACGCCGAAGCCGTGCGCATCTACCGCGAAGCGGGCAAGAAATACGACCTCAAGGACCAGCGCCTGCCGCTGGGTGAAGCCGCATTCCGCCGCGCTTTGTCGCCTGCAGACATGGTGACCACCCGCACCGGCACAGGCGGGCCGCAGCCGCAGGAGGTCACGCGCATGGCGACCGTTGCCAAAGACACCCTGGCCAAAGACCGCGTGTGGTCGGGCGAAGCGCGGCAGCGGCTCCTGGCGGCTGAGGCTGCCTTGAATGCGGCGTTTGAGGGTGTGAAGTCGTTGCCTTGAGTGTGGGCTCACGGGCTGTGTGCATCTGACAGGCCGAAGGGCCCGACCGGAGTGGGTCTCCCGGGCGGGCGATACTGACGCCCATCGCGAAGGGAGTCAACACACATGAGCACGACATCGAAAGCCCAGGAACGCTTCCGAGTTCCCGCCGCGTTAGCGGTCGCCATAGCGGCTGCGGCGGTTGCCGCGCTGACGGGCGCCAGCGCGTGGGCCCAGGCCCCGGCTGTAGCACCCGCCAAGCAGCGCTATGTGCAAGGCTCGTGGGTCAACCTGCGCGAGTCGGCTCAATCCCAGGCCCGCATCGTCGCCCAAGTACCCGCCAACACCGTGCTGCAACAGCTCACCGAGCGCGATGGCTGGTGCGCCGTGCTCTATGCGGGCGATGCCCGCCTGGGTCCCCCGTTGGCAGAGCCGCTCCAGGCTCACATCGCCTGCAATTTGCTGGCCGACCAGCCCCTCACCCTGGCCCAGGCGGGCAAGGATGCGGCCCGCGCCTTTTGGGTGGCACCGTCACCCAACCGCCTGCGCGCATACGGCAACGCTCTGCCGCGTCCGCCAGCCCTGCAGCTGCCCGCGCTGGTCAAGAGCCACGCGCATGAAATGCCGGTGCAGTATCCCATGCGTCCTGAATGGGAGGCCGCCAAAAAGCTCATGCGCGCTGGCGTGGTGCTGCGGCCCGAGCAGGAGATCGACCGGGGCCGCCCCGTCAACCCGCTGGACGACCTGAAGCTGGCCACCCGTGCCGTGGACCACATTCCCGCCGTGACCCCTTTGGCCGCCAAGCCGACCTTGCCGACGATTGCCCCGTCGTACTTTCGCAGCCACACCAGCGTGGCCCTGCTGCATGAGACCGATGCCGACGGCCTGGCTGCCGTGGCGGGCGCCCGCATCAGCGTAATTCCTACCGGGGCGCCCGTGGGCCGGTTCAACCGCCACAATGGGCCTGAAATCGAATACATCACCGGCTTCTGGGACGTGGGCTCTGCCGACCAGGCCTTTGCCCCTGCGCTGACCCTCTATGCCATTACCCACCAGGGCCTGGTGGGGGCCCACACCGTGCGCCAGCGCTATTGGGACATCAGCAACGAAGACCATTACTGCGGCGGCCACTACCCCGGCCGCGGGTTCAACGACCCTGGCGAAGAAGCCCAGCCCGTACGCGGCTATGCCAAGCTGTCCGACAGTGCCGAGGTGCTGACCCGCCTGGTGCTGCCCGGAAAGCTGCCGCCTGATGCGGTGAAGGTGAAGACCCGGCGATACGCCACGAGCTGGATGCAGCCCGCCGACCCGCCCATCCGGGACAAGCCCCAGCGCAAGAACACTGCCGTGCTGGTGCACGAGATCGACCTGGACCGCGATGGCATCGCAGACATCCTGCGCATCGACACCCCTTCGCCCGGCGGCATGAGCTTCGAGCCGATCTTTGAATGGCGCTGGTACCTCAATATCGGTGGCCAGTGGTTCCGGGCGGGGCACTGGGTGGATGAGGAGTGCACTTGATGGCTGAGCGAGGTGTGTGGGTGCCTCGACTCATTTTTGCGCTCCCTCGAAAGTCCTGCGATATTTGACTTCGCGGCCAACGATGTTGTCGTTCACCACGAACTCCGATGTTTCCGCAGAGACGAGCGTAAAAGTGGCGTACCGCATTCGTCCGCCAGAAAATTGACGTCCGTTCTCCTGCAGAAATCGGCGTTTGAGGCTTTTCCCGTCATAAGACCATTCGCCAGAAAGCTCAGTGCGCTCTATGCGGCCCTCTGAATTTGACATTGAAATGCTGTCGACGAATTTGCCATCGGCGCCTAGATAGAGCAACCGGAGCGACTTTTCCCCGTCCGTACCATCGTCCCTCAGCCAAGTACCGACTAATTTGCTTCGTGTTTCCTCAATGCGCAAACTATCAGCGTTTTCGCACCCTGCTACGAGAAATAAAGCAGCGATAGATAGGAAAAGAGCACGTGCCATCGACGTTCCTGTGTTGAAAATAATCGTACGCAATGCAGCTATGTGCGGCCGACAACGTGGCAGAGCGACCTTTGCCTTGGCACGAACCGCTCGCATGCAAAGTATCCGATGCGCGTACGGGAAGGTGGAAATTCGCATACAGATTCCGGTTAGACAGCTGCCGTCGTTTGGCTTGTGCTGGCGACCGCCGGTTGCCGCAACAACGCTCCCAGCACCAGTGCCTCCGCCATCACCTCCAACGCTTCTTCCAGCGTAGCCAGCAACTCCGGAACCTCTGGTAACCAGGGCCAATACGCCTGCACCTCGGGCCATTGGTCCACCGCAATGGCCGCTAGCCCCACGGCAAACCCTGCCCACAGCAGGCAGCGGGTGCTGCGGTGGCTCAGTGCCCGGTGCAGCCGGGCCAGCGTGACCAAACCCACCACGGCCACCGCCAGCATCGGCACCTCGCGCACGGCGCTCCAGCGGCATGCATCCATCCATTCGTGGCAGCGGAACTTCCACAGCTCGTGCAGCATGAACTGTTCGTCCAGCGCCAGCGCGCCAAAGGCCAGCACCAGCCACACACCCAGCCGCCAGGGCAGACAGCGTTCGGCCGTGAGGCGCAGCGCGGTGACGCACAGCGTGAGCAGCAGCGCGCTCGATAGCCACGATGCGGGCGAGTTGTCGGAGCGGAATGCGCGCTCCCAGCCCGGTGCAAAGATCCACGCGCTGAACAGCAGAAATCCCGCCACTGCGCCCAGCAGGGTGGGTGCGACCCAGCGGTGAGGCGCTGGTCTGGGGCCTGGCGTGTTGTCGGACAACGGGAGGGGGGGATGCTGGGGCATGGCGGGGTTTGGAACCACGGGGTGCTGGCGTCGGGCAGGCAGGCAGGGCGATAAGATTTTGAATCAAATAGGCCGCTGGCGCTTTACTGTATTGTATTTTATGCTATTTATTTAATAGCACATTAATGAGCTGCCGCGCTGTGGGCGGCGCGCCCTGTTCACACTGGCGGAATCGCTACAGAATCGGGCATCCCTTTGCACGTACGGTATGTCCCTCCCCATCGACCCCTCCCGCAACGCGCTTCCGCCCGTGGCCCAGTTTCTGGCCGAGGCGGCGCTGCAGCGGCAGAGCGCACTGCTGGGGCTGGACAAACCCACGCCTGCGCCCGCACCGCTGCCCACGGCCGACCCGAGCGCGCCGCCGCCCACAACCACCTCGCCCAGCCCCCCCGCTGGGCCTTTGCCCGCACCGGCCGACAAGGCCAGCATTTCAGCCCAGGCGCGCGAGCAGTTGGGCGCGGGTTTTGACCCACGGCGCGGAGTAGCGGGTCATGCTGCCGCTTCGGGGGTGAAGGCGGGACCTGCGCCGCGTGGGCCGTTACCGCCGCTGGCGCCGCCCCCACTTCCCGTGGGGGCGCCAACGTCGGCACCCTCCGTGTCCACCCCTTCGGCGGCATCGTTGTCAGGCGTTGACTGGCCTGCCACGGGGTTGGGTGCGCCGCTGCTGCGTTTGGTGAGCGCGCTCGTGGCGCAGGTCACGGCCCAGGCCGGGGTGCCGCAGCGCGTGGTGGCCGCGCAGCCCTGGCCCATCGGCATGGCGCAGGCCCTGGAGAGTGGGGCGCTGGATGCCGACCAGCCGCCGCTGCAGACCTGGCTGGTACGCCAGGGCGTGGTGTTGACGCCCGAGGGGCCGCGCGGGCTGGCGCTGACCTTGCGTGCACCGGTGCCATGGCTGGCGACGCAGGCGTCGCCAGCGACCAGTGCAGCCGCAGCACAGGCCAGCGCAAACGCCAGTGCTGCCGGCGGGGCGCTGCAGGTGCCGTTTGCCGGGGGCGGCCAGCCGCTGCAGTCGGGCGTGATGGCTTTGGTGTTGCAGGGCATGGACGCCGCTGCACCGCGCACCAGTGCGCTGCTGGTGTTGGACCTGCAGCCGCAACTGGCCGCCACGGTGTACGGCCGCGACATGCTCCAGCAGGCCACGGGCCGTCTGGACCCGTGGACGCAGATGGCCGTGCTGCAGGCCAGTGGCCAGGTGCCGCGTGAGGATGAGCGTGCGCGCAATGGCGCATCCGGCCTGTGCGAAACGGTGGGCTGCCCCTATGCCGCGCGGGCTGAATGTGTGCAGCCGTTTTGCCTGGCAATGCGCGGCGTGCTGCCGCCCGAACCGGTGGGCCCGGCGTCCAGCGCTTAATGGCAATACGGGGCGCCAATCAAGCTCTTTGCACACCGGTCATTTGCAAGCAGTGGCCTGTGTGAGGTCAAATCCAGCCCAACCCCCTTGTTTGGTGAATCGAACGGAGAATCCTGGCCATGCGCGTGCTTCCCCTCTCCCCGTCCAATGCCTCTTTCCCCGTCGATTTCGTCCCGCTGGACGGTACTCCGAAGGACTGCGAGGATTGCGGCAAGGCCGTGGGGCTGGGGTTTCAGTTTGACTACGCGTACCAACCCATCGTGGACGTGGAGCGCCGTGTGGTCTTTGCGCACGAAGCGCTGGTGAGGGGGCCGGGTGGCGAGGGCGCGATGACCGTGTTGGCGCAGGTCAACGACCACAACCGCTACCGCTTTGACCAGGCCTGCCGGGTCAAAGCCATCAAGGGCGCAGCAGAGCTGGGGATGGCGCAGCCGGTGTCGATCAACTTTCTGCCCAATGCGATCTACAAACCCGAGGTGTGCATCCGCACGACCCTGGAGGCTGCCAGGGCGAACGGCTTTCCGCTCTCTCAGATCATCTTTGAGGTGACCGAGGGCGAGCGCATTGAAGACGGCCCCTGGTTTGCCCAGATCCTGCGCGAGTACAAGCGCTGCGGTTTCCAGACCGCCATTGACGACTTCGGCGCAGGCTATGCGGGCATGAAGCTGCTGTCGGATTTTCAGCCCGACATCATCAAGATCGACATGGACCTGATCCGCAACGTGGATGCCAACCGCGCCCGCCAGGCCATCGTGCGCAGTCTGGTGCGGCTGTGCGAGGAAATGAACATCAAGGTCGTGGCCGAAGGCATCGAGACACCGGCCGAGCGTGACTTTCTGTTCGATGTGGGGATACACCTGATGCAGGGCTATCTGTTTGCCAAGCCGGCTTTTCGTTCGGTGGCCACGGTGGACGCTTCGGCGTACGGCAGCGCATCGCGCTGAACGCCCTCAGGCGGTTCACGCCGTCACCACGCGGTTTCGCCCGGATTTCTTGGCGGCGTACAGCGCTGCGTCCGCCCGTGCAAAGAGGCTGCACGCGCTCTCTGCATCCCGCAAGCTGGCCGCACCAATGCTGATGGTGGTGGGCTGGCTCAGCCAGCCCGCCTGGGCCACCGCAACACGCATGCGCTGGGCGACTTCGTGGGCGCCCTGTGCATCGGTGTGGGGCAGGATCACGGCAAACTCCTCGCCGCCCACCCGGGCCACGATGTCGATGATCCTGACGCAGCCACTGAGCACCTGCGCGATGGACCGCAGCACCTTGTCGCCAGCCTCGTGGCCGAGGTTGTCGTTGATCTGCTTGAAATGGTCCACGTCCAGCATGAGCAGGCTCAGGGGCGACTGCGTGCGCTCCACCACGGCCAGTTCCAGCTCCAGGCTGTCGTCAAATGCGCGCCGGTTGCGCAGGCCGGTGAGCGGGTCGGTCCGGGCCAGCTCGTTGAGCGCCAGGTTCAGTGCGTCCACCTTCTGGATTTGTTCGACCAGCTGCTGGTTGAGCACCTCGGCGTCGCGCAATGCCCGGCGCAGCCGGATCTCGCGCATCGTGGAGTGGGCCAGTTCGACCAGGATTTCGATGTCCTTTTCCGTCCACTGCTTGGCCTTGAAATCAACCGCACAAAAGCTGCCCAGAACCTCGCCCGCTTCGGTTTTCAGGGGGATGCCTGCGTAGGCGCGCACCCCGAGCGACGCCACGGTGGGCACATCGCGGAACACGGGCAACTGCGTGGCATCTTCCAGCACCAGGGGCCCGTCAGACACCATGGAGTAGTGGCAGAACGTCCGCCCGGTGAGCTGTCGCAGTGTGCTCAACGGCTCGCCCATGCCAAATGTGCTTTTGTAGAAGTCGCGGTGCGCGTCGAGCAGCGAGATGAAGGTGACGGGAGCGCCAGTGATCGTGGAGGCCAGCCGGGTCAATCGGTCAAAGCTCTCTTCGGCGATGCTGTCGAGCAAGCCGGTTTCGCGCACCGCAGCCAACCGCAGAGGGGCGGTGAGCGCCGCCTGTATCCGGGCGTCGTCGGCAGGCAGGGGAGGCGGCAATTCCGTCATGGGTGTCGTACCGGGTACCGAGTTGAGCTACCGAAAGTTACACGATCCCCTCTGGCTGCGGTGCTCTTGCGCGCAAAGACCCTCCACCCATGCCCCATCCCGGGTATTCGAAGTCCGTTTGAAGTCCCTTCGGGCGGATTCGGCGATGGGTTTTGAGGGGTTTTTTCCGAGCGGGCCACCGGGCAAGGCCAGCGCTGACACACTCGGCGTTTTGGAGACACACATGTTGATACAACTGATCTACGCGAGCCGGTCTTCGCGTGTGCTGGGGCCTGCAGACGTCAAGGACATTTTGGGGGCCTCGCAGCGCAACAACACCCGCGCCGGGATCACGGGCGCCCTGTGCCTGAACAACGGCATCTTTCTGCAACTGCTCGAAGGTGACCGGGCTGCCGTCAACGCGCTGTACCACCGCTTGCTGAAAGATGGCCGCCACCGCGACACGGCGGTCCTGGACATGAGCGAAATTCCTTGCCGGCGCTTCACCGGCTGGTCGATGGGGCTGATTGCGTCACTCGAATCCAATCGCCAGCTGTTCCTGAAATACTCAGGGACTGCAGATTTCGATCCCTACAGCATGTCTGCAGTCACCTTGCGCAGTTTCTTCGACGAGATTCTGCAGAACGTACGCTGGCTGGAATGACCTGGCTACCCATGGCCCGCAACAGGCCGTGTAGGGCGGGGCGATTGCCGGGGCTCAGTGCCTGCCACTGCGCTCCAGTATGTCTGCGTGGCGTGAACGGGTGATCGGATAGGCCACCAGCAGCGGAATGGCCAGCACCAGGCACACCGCCGGCAGGATGCCCGTCATCAGCGTGATGCCCTGCAGCGCCGTGGCGGACTGCGCCACGTTGGGCACATAGCCCGTTACGTCCAGCATGCCCGCCACCAGCACGGTGGCCAGCGTGCGTGCCAGCTTGTCCATCAGGCCGTACAGGCCGTAGTACATGCCGGTCTTGCGTTCGCCCGTTTGCATGTGGCCGTGGTCGATGGTGTCGGGCACCATGGCAAAAGGCACGATCCAGTGGGCTCCCATGCCGATACCGACCACCACCAAAATGGCGGTGACCAGGCGCTGGTCACCCGGGCCCACCCAGTACAGCGCCACCAGCCCGGCCGCGCAGAACACCAGGCCCAGGATGTAGGCCAGGTTCTTTTCCCAGCGGTCCACCACGCGCTTCCACATGAACAACGAGAGGCCCACCACGCCCAGCAGGGTGCCCATGAAGCGCGGCAGGTCGCCCTTGTCGCCCTGCAGCTGGTAGATCACGAAATACGCGAGCGAGGCCTGCACGAGCGTGAGGCCCAGGCGCACCAGCGTTGCAGCGCCCATCAGCATCAGGAAGGGGCGGTTGTGCAGCGTGGTCCGCAAGGTCTCGCGCACCGACTCCCACATTGCGGGGGTATCGGCATCCACAGGCCGCACCGCCTGTTCCGCCACACTTTCTGCCGGTTCGCGCACGCGCCAGGCCACCACGGCGACGGCTACGCCCGCGACCAGCCCGAAACACGAGCCCGCCAGCGCATAGCCCGTGCGGGCGTCCGGGGCTGCGCGCACCAGCACGGGCATGAAAACGCTGCCCGCAAAAAAGCCCAGCAGGGCGCCCATCGATGCATAGGCCGTGAGGCTGGTGCGCTCGTCGTAGTCGCGGGTCATGTTGGCAGCCATGGCCTGGTAGGGCAGCTGCACCAGGGTCATGAGCGTGTCGAACACGGTGTAGGTCAGGGCGATCCACAGGAACGCGGCCCACGGGCTGAGGCCCGGGGGCACCATCCACACCGCTGCTGCAGCGATGGCGAGCGGAGCCGCGCCATAGATCAGATAGACCCGGTGGCGGCCAAGGCGCGAGCGGGTGCGGTCGGTCATCCAGCCAAACAGCGGGTCGTTGATGGTGTCCCACACCTTGCCCACCAGCAGCGCCGCGCCAGCCACGGCAGGCGCCACCAGGGCCACGTCGGTGTAGAAGATCATGAGCATGAAGTTCATGGCGGCAATCTGCATCTGCAGGCCGACATTGCCGGTGGCATAGCCCAGCTTGGTGCCCAGCGAGAGCCGGGTGGCGGGGCCCGTCATGGATGTGCGGCCGAAAGAGACGCCGTCGGGCTCCCCGTGGTGGGAGCATGGGCCACGCGGGCCGGGGCGGCCTCCAGCATCAGGCGCACCTCGCGGCGCAGCATCTTGTTGAGGAAGCTGCGCGGGATCTCTTCGACGATGCGTACATCGTCCGGCTGGTAGTCGGCGGGCAGCTTGTGTGCCAGATACTGGGCAATGTCGTGCTCCAGCGCTTGCCAGTCATGCCCGGTGCGCCAGCTCTGGCGCAGGCTCAGCACCAGCACAGCACGGGCACCGTGCTGTACCAGGCAGGCCTCCTTGACGGCGGGGTGGGTGTGCGCCACCTCTTCCACCTCGCGGGGGTTGAGCCACTGCCCGTGGCGCAATACGCGGTCGGCGCTGCGGCCCAGCACATGCAGGTAGCCAGCCGCGTCGAAATAGCCCACATCGCCCATCACCACCCAGCCGTCGCGCAGCGTCTCCTGGGTTTTTTCGGGGTCGAGCCAGTAGCCGTCAAAACGCACCGGCGTCAACACGGTGATGAGGCCCATCTGGCCCAACGGCAGGGGCGCAAACTGTTCGTCGCGGATGACCACCTGCACCCCGGGCATCACCCGGCCCACGGTGGAGAGGATGTCATTGCCCAGTGGCTGGCCCTGCGCGTCCACATGCTGGTGAGGCAGCAGCCAGGTGATGGGCGGCAGCGCCTCCAGGCAGCCATAACCTTGCTGGAAGATCGGCCCGAAACGGCGGATGGCCTCGGCAATCTTGGGCGCCGGCATCATCTCGGAGCCATAGGGCACATGCGTAAGGGACGAGAGGTCGTACTGGCCCAGCGTGGGCTCGTCGAGCAGGTCGATGATGGCCGAGGGCGACAGAAAGGCGCGCGAGACGCGGTGCTTCTGGATCAACGCGGCCAGCGTGGCGGCGCTGAAGTCTTCGGGCATCACGAGCGTGGCGCCCGCCAGCAGGGTGGGCAGCACCAGGCCCGAGCCAGGGCCGGTGAGGGGCAGGCCCAACATGTTCACATCCTGGCGGCTGGCGGGGGGGCGGAAATCGATGGACTTGGAGATCAGCCGCACGCTGTCGAGGTACTTGCGGTTGCTGTAGCCGATGGACTTGGGCAGCCCCGTGGTGCCCGAGGTCATGTGCAGTGCAAAGATATCGTCTTCGTGCAGCGCCGCCGTGCCGGGGGCAGGCGCATGCTGCGCCAGTGCCTGCTCGTAGTCTTCGCCCAGCGCCAGCAGGTGTATCCCGGGCAACTGCTCGCGCACGGCCTGCAGGATGGGCGCGCTCAGCAGCGGGTCGTGGATGAGCACCGCCGGCCGGACACGCACCATGGTCGCCAGCGCCGCATCGGCCGGCAGGTGTTTGTGAAAGCTCGCGAAGATGGTGCCGTTCTCGAACGTGGCGAGCCGGGCTTCGTACTGTTCACCGGTCTCGGGCAGCAGGGTGAACACGACGTCGCCCTTCTTCACGCCCTGCGCCTGCATCCAGGCCTGCAGCCGCTGCACACGCTCTTGCAGCTGTGCGTAGGTGAGGGTGCCACGCCGGTCGATGAGCGCGGGTTTGTGGGCATGGCGGCGGTACGCCAGGCGTGCCACCGACCGCGCCGTGCGCAGACGGCTGAGCAGAAAGCGCACCACCAGGCTGCGCAGGGATGGAAAGGCCACGGAAGTCTCCGAGAGAAGGCATGGCCAGCCAGTCTTTCATGTGCGCAGGTTGCAAGTCGCCACAATTTGTATTTACGCGTATCTTGTTGTAGCTGTCGCGGCTGTGCGGTCGGCTTGGACCAGCCAACGGCACACGGCATCCCGACACCGTCGCTGCAGCGCCACAGCGCATGCGTGCCAACACGGAGAAAAGCAAAAACCGCCAGGACCGAATCGCGGCGCTGGCGGTTTTGAAAGGGACTTGCCGCCTGGATGGGCGTGGCCTTTGCGGGGCGCGCAGCCCTCACACCAGTGCACCCGTGGAACTGGCTCCGCCAGGCCACCGGGTGCTTCCCCCTCGGGGGAAGCGGCGCAGCCGCTCAGGGGGGCTTACGGATACAGGCCGCGCATTTCGCGCGCATGGAGAATGCGCTGGCAGGCCACGATGAAAGTGGCGGTGCGCAGGCTCACCTTGTGCTCTTGCGCCACTTGCCAGATGCCTGCGAAGGCCTCTTGCATGATGCGCACCAGGCGGGCGTTGATCTCGTCTTCGCTCCAGAAGAAGCTGGAAAAATCCTGCACCCATTCAAAGTAGCTCACCGTCACACCGCCGGCGTTGGCGATCACGTCGGGCAACACCAGCACGCCCTTGTCGTGCAGGATGTCATCGGCCTCGGTGGTCGTGGGGCCGTTGGCGCCTTCAATCACGAGCTTGGCCTTGATCTGGCCTGCGTTGTCCTTGGTGATCTGGCCTTCCAGCGCTGCAGGGATCAGGATCTCGCAATCCACGCCCCAGAACTCCTCGGCCTTCATCACATCGGCGCCGGCAAAGCCGCCCACGCCGCCACGGGTCTTCACATGCGCCAGCAGCGCGGGCACATCGAGGCCCTTGCTGTTGAAGATGGTGCCGGTGTGATCTTGCACAGCCACCACCTTGGCGCCTGCTTCGGCGAAGAGCTTGGCCGCAATGCCGCCCACGTTGCCAAAGCCTTGAACTGCGATGCGGGCACCTTCCAGCGCCAGGCCGGTGAGTTTGGCGGCTTCTACGCCCACGGTGTACACGCCACGGCCGGTGGCCTCGACACGGCCCAGCGAGCCGCCCAGGTCCACGGGCTTGCCGGTGACCACGCCAGTGGCGGTGGCGCCGGTGTTCATCGAATACGTGTCCATCATCCAGGCCATGATCTGGCCGTTGGTGTTCACGTCGGGTGCGGGGATGTCCTTGGAGGGGCCGATCAGCAAGCCGATCTCGCTGGTGTAGCGGCGCGTCAGGCGTTCCAGCTCACCCATCGAGAGCTTCTTGGGGTCCACGCGGATACCGCCCTTGGCGCCGCCGTAGGGCACGTTCACCGCAGCGTTCTTCACCGACATCCAGGCCGACAGGGCCATCACTTCCGACAGCGTCACGTCCTGGTGAAAACGCACGCCGCCCTTGCCGGGGCCACGGCTCAGGTTGTGCTGCACGCGGTAGCCTTCGTAGTGGGCGATGGTGCCGTTGTCCAGCTCGATCGGCACGTCCACGATCAGGATGCGCTTGGGACGCTTGAGGGTTTCCACCCAACGCGCCAGGCTGCCCAGGTAGGGGGTGACGCGGTCTACCTGCTGCAGGTAGTTGCCCCAGGGGCCGAGGTGGTCGGCCTGCAGGTACGAGGGCAGGGGGTGGGATTGTGCGGCAGGGGCGCCGGCGGGTTGCGACATGGTGAATTTCCTTGTGGGTCAGTTCAGGCTGTGAAGCTTATGCCTGCCGCTGCACGCTGTCTAAGGCCGTAGTGTTTTGGTGCTATGCAATTAATGCATAACCACGGGAAAACACCGCCCAATGCGGCACTGCAGCAAAAATGTGGCCGGTGAAAACGCCGAGAAGGCAGCGTGCTGCACTGCCGCACGAGCGGTCATTTCACCGTGAAGCCGGCCAGCGCGGGGTCGCCAGCCGGGTAGCGCAGGTCCAGCTTCTGCAGCACCTCGCGCAGCACCGTGGCGATCATCAGGTTGCGGTGCGTCTTGGAGTTGGCGGGCACGATGGTCCAGGGCGCCCAGGGCGTGTGGGTGGCAGCCAGCAGGGTGCCATAGGCATCTTGGTACTGCGCCCACTGCTTGCGCACTTCGATGTCGCCCATGCTGAACTTCCAGTGCTTGGCCGGGTCGTCCAGGCGCTCTTGCAGCCGCTCGCGCTGCTCGTCAAACCCGATGTGCAGCAGAAACTTGAGCACGATGGTGCCCGTTTCGCTGAGCATGCGTTCAAAGTCGTTGATGTGCGCCAGACGCTGCTGGTGCTGCTCGGGCGTGATCCAGCCGTTGACCACGGGCACCAGCACGTCCTCGTAGTGGCTGCGGTTGAACACGGTGATGTCGCCCGCCTGCGGCACCTGCTGGTGGATGCGCCAGAGGTAGTCGTGTGCGCGCTCGGTTTCGGTGGGTGCCTTCCAGCCCATGGCGTGTACGCCCAGGGCGCTCATGCGGCCAAACACGCCACGGATGGTGCCGTCCTTGCCCGAGGTGTCGGTACCTTGCAGCACCACGAGCAGCTTGTAGCGCTTGTCGGCGTAGAACAGGTTCTGCAGCCCGTCCAGTTCCACCGCCAGGTCTTCGACGGCTGCCTTGTCCTGGGCCTTGTCGCCCAGCGAGAAGGGTTTGGCGCCGGGATCGAAGTCTTCCAGTGACACGGTGTGCCGTGGGGGCTCGCGGCGCCGTTCTTCGGTCGCAGGCTTTGCAGGCGCAGGCTGCCAGGGCAGCAGGCGCTGCATCAAAGAGGACTTGCTCGGATCAAGCGGAAAAGGCATGGAGACTCCAGGCAGGGCAGCGGCAGTGGCGCTATTGGAACACTGCGGGGCCCTCAAAGATATCCGCTGTGCGCAGGTGCCTGCTGCCACCGGTCGTGCAGCCCGTCCACCCGCACGATGGCCAGGCGCGCAAGGTCTTCGTCGGTCAGGCCATTGATACATCCCACGTTCACGCCGTGCATTTCGCCCATCGGTGTGTCGGTGCCGTGGCCGAACACGCGCACGCCGCAGTGGCGGCAGAAGTAGTGGTGGTTCTTGTGGGTGCCGAAGGTGTATCGCGTGAGGTCGCCTTCGCCCTGGGTGATGCGAAAGCCCCCGGGCAGTGCCACGGCAGGCCAGAAGCGCGTGCGGCGGCAGATGCTGCAGTTGCAGCGGTAGGTGGGCTGGGCCAGGTCCAGCGCGGCCTCGACTTCGACGGCGCCGCAGTGGCAGGTAGCGGTGTAGGTGGAAGCAGGCATGGGTGTTCGTCCTGTCGTGGTGCTGAGGGTTGATGCAGAGGGAGCGGGTGCATGATCGCAAACTTTGCGCTCGGCGGCATCCTCCTTGTGAACGATCCCGTGCGCTGGCTGCACCCCCCCCTGCGCCTTCACCCGTGCGCCATGCGGTAGGCCAGCGGCGTCTGCCCCGTGGCCTGCTGAAAAGCGCGGTGCAGGCCCGCCTCGCTGGCAAACCCCAGGTCCTCGGCAATGCGCTTGAGCGGCAGGGGTGTGTCGCACAGGGCCTCGCTCACCTGCCGCAGCTTGATGCGCCGCATCCAGTGCGCGGCAGAAAGCCCCGTGTGCGCCTGCACCCGCCGCGCCAGCGTGCGGGGCGACAGGCCCAGCGCCTCGGCCAGTGCGGGCAGGCGCAGTGCGGTGGCGGGGCAACGCTGCACCCAGAGCATCGCGCGCCGCAGTTCGGCGTCGGCCACTGCCATGAGGTCGTGCCCGGCAAACGCCGGGTGGGTGGTGCGCGGGCGGGGCAGCATCAGCAGCGACTGCAGATCTGCCAGGGCTTCTGCGTCCAGCCGCGTTGCCAGCGCGTGCAGCATCAGCGGCAGGTAGCCGTTGGCGCCTGCCGCGGTGGTGATGGGGCCGTCTTCCACCAAAGGTTCGTCAAAGCGCCAGTGCACCGCGCCAAACTGCTGTTGCAGCGAGGCCCGCAGCCACCAGGTGGCCGTGGCGCCGCGCCCGCGCATCCGGCCGCTGGCCGCAGCCAGCGCTACGCCCGCGCAATAGCTCCACACCTGGGTGCGGCGGGGCAGGGCGCGCAGTGCCGCGATGGCGGGCGCGATGTGCTGTTGCTGCTGCGGCGCCTGCAGTCCGTCGGGCGAAGACAGCCACAGGCCTGGCACCAGCACCGCGTCCACCTCGGCCTGCACCAGGCTGACGCTGGGCGTGAGAGCGGGGCCTTGCCAGGTGGGCACAGGCTGCAGGTCTGCGCCGGTCCAGCAGGTGGTGATCACCGGGCGCTGCGCACGCAAGTTGGCGGCGCGGGCCAGGTCGGCGGTGGCAAAGAGGCCTGCGGGCATGCAACCGGGGTACAGCAACAGTGCCAGGCGCAAGGGTGGTGCAGGTGGTGCGGTGGTGCGGCGCATGGTGGCGGGGTGGTCTGGCTAGAAATGGAAAGAAATTGTCAAACCAGGCCATTCTCGCCGCGCGTTCGATTCCCAACAATCCACTGCATACCCACTGGCTTCGGAGCCCACACCATGCAGATCACCCAATTGCGCAACGCCACCGTCCTTCTTGAATTCCAATCCGAGGGCCGCCCCGTGGGCCTGCTGGTGGACCCCATGCTCGCCCCCCGGGGCAGCCTGCCCGCGCTGCGCTATCTGGGCACGGGGCGCCAGCGCAATCCCATTGTGGAGCTGCCCGGGGGCACCGATGCGCTGCTGGAGCGTGTGACCCACGCCCTCATCACGCACTGTCAACGCGGCCATTTCGACCACCTGGACCGCGCTGGCAAGCGCTTTCTGCGCGAGCGGCAGATTCCGGTGATCTGCATGCCACGCGATGCCGACTACCTGGCGCAGCGCGGCCTGCTGGTGTGGCCGCTGGCGGGGCCAGCGCGCCAGCCGTGGGCGCTGGGCGGCCATGTCACGCCGATCCCGTGTGTGCACGGTACCGGCTGGGTGGGCCGCTTCATGGAGCACGGCCACGGCTACCTGCTGGAGCTGCCGGGCGAGCCCAGCGTCTACCTGGCGGGCGACACCATGCTCACGCCCACGGTGCGCGACTGCCTGGCGCGCCTTCAGCCCGAGGTGTCGGTGCTGCCTGCGGGCGGGGCCCGGTTCGATGTGGGGGCAGAAATCCTCATGGATGCCGCCGACATGGCCGAAGCCGCGCAGCTGGCCCACGGCACGCTGGTGGTGAACCACCTGCAGGCGCTGGACCATTGCCCCACCACGCGCGCAGCGGTGCGCCAATTGGCGGTGGACGGTGGCTGGGCAGACCGCCTCTGGGTGCCGGAGGATGGTGAAAGCAGAAGTTTTCCTTGTCGTGCAGCAGTTGATTGCTATTAAATGTATAGCCATAAGCGCTTGATAAATAAGCGCTAGAGCCCTATTTGGCTCAAAAAACCACCTGCACCCCCGCCACCACCTGGCGCCCCAGGCCCGGGATCACGGTGAGTGCGCCCCACGAGGCCGTGTAGTACGCCTTGTCGAACAGGTTGTGGACGTCCAGCGTCAGGCGCGTGCGCTTGTCGATCTGCCAGTAGCCTGTGATGCGCGCCGTGGTGTAGGCGGGCAGGCGGTAGGTGTCGGTGGCGGTGCCCGTGCGCTCGCCCACATGCACCAGGCCGCCGCCGATGCCGTAGCGGCCGCCCCAGGGCGTCTGGTCTTCGCGGATGGCAAACAGCCCGGCGCTCACGCGCGGCACATTCAGCAGGCGCTTGCCCAGCAGTGCGGGGTTGTTGTCGCGGGTCACCTCGGTGTCGGTGTAGGCCATGTTGGCGGTCATGCGCCAGTGGGTGTCGATCTGCCCGGCCACATCCAGCTCCAGGCCCCGGCTTTGCACCTCGCCCGCCGCAATGCTGAAGTTGGCGTTGGTGGGGCTGCGCGTGAGCACATTGGTCTTGCGGATATCGAACAGCGCCACGCTCGCGTTCAGGCGCTGGTCGGCCGACTGCCACTTGGCGCCCAGTTCCAGGGCTTGGCCCTTTTGCGGGTCGAACGCCTTGCCGCTTTCATCCGTGCCTGCGTTGGGGCGGAACGAGCGTCCGGCCGATGCGTAGACCGAGGTGTTGGGGTTGATCAGGTAGGTCAGCCCGATGCGCGGCGTGGTGGCCGAATGCTCCTGCACTTGGCGGGTGGCGGCCAGGCGGTTTTCGCTGTCCTGGTGAAAGCGGTCAAAGCGCACGCCCGCCAGCAGCTTCCACTTCGCGCTCAGGTCGATCTGGTCCTGCACAAATACGCCCGTGGCGCGGGTGCTGTCCACCAGGTCAAAACCCGGCGCGAGGTTGCCCACGGGCTGGTTGTAGACCGGGTTGTAGATGTCGATGGCAAACGGCTGGCTGGCCAGGCTGGAGTAGCGGATGTCCTGCGCCGCAGTGAGCCGCCAGGTCTCCACACCTGCCAGCACGGTGTGGCTGAAGCCGCCCGCTTGCAGCTTGCCTTCGACTTCGCCCTGCAGCGATGCATCGCGCGCTGGCAGGCTGCGCCAGCTGTCGCGGCGGGTCAGGGTGCGGCCGTCGGCAGCCAGCGCGCCCGTGAGGTCGATGGCTGGGCCATACAGGTCCGTCTCGCGGTACGACGCGCCCAGGCGCGTGCGCCAGCCCTGGCCCAGGTCGTGGTCCAGCGTCAGCTGGTGCGTGTCGCCGTTGACATGCAGGTTCTCGCGGCTGGGGTCGCCCAGATACCGGTCGGACGGCAGCGCGCCCACGTTGCCCCGCACCTGCACGATGCCCCGGTCCAGCGGGGTGCTGATGCGGATGAACTCCGCCTCGTAGTTCAACACGGTGTTGGCGCCCAGGTTCCAGGTGAGGGACGGGGCCACCACCAGCTTGCGGTTGTCCACCAGCGCGGTACGGCTCGCGCCGTCCTCGGCCGCCACGTTCAGGCGGTAGGCAACGTCCGTGCCCAGCGGGCCGGTGGTGTCGAGCGTGGCACGGCGGTAGCCATGCCCGCCCACCTGCACACCCGCCTTGTGCGCGGGAGTGAACTGCGGCTTTTTGGTGACGATGTTGAGCGTGCCGCCCGGCTCGCTGCTGCCATACAACGCGGCCGCCGGGCCTTTGAGAAATTCAATGCGCTCGACCGAGCTCACGTCGCGCTGCGGGCCATAGCCCCGGTTGGAGGCAAAGCCGTTGAGCAGCTGGCCGCCGTCGGTGTTGCTGAAGCCACGGATCGCATAGTTGTCCCAGGTGCCGCCAAAGTCGTTCAGGCGGGTGATGCCGCTCACATAGTCCACGGTGTCGGCCAGGCGCGTGGCGCCCAGGTCTTCCATCAGCTGCTGGGGCACCACGCGCACGGACTGCGGGGTTTCGATCAGCGGCGTGTCGGTGCGTGTGGCTGCGGTGTTGCGCTGCGCGCCCTGGTAGCCGGTGGTGGCGCTGCTGTCACGCACCTGCACTTCCGACAGCGCGGGGCTGGTGGGGACGGTGTCGGTCGGTGGAGCCGATGAAACAGGGGGTGCTGTCTGGGCCATGGCGGCGCTGGCGGTAAAGGCGCACAGCGCCAGGATGGCGCGGGCCGTAGCAGTCTGCCGGGCGGACCGGGGATTCGAGGGATGCATGGTGCAGATCGGTAGAGAGAAAACGGCGGGGCTTGCTCCCGCGCGCCGTGCAAACCGCCGCACGGGAGAGAGGTCGTATTGAACGGGGCACGGGCGGGGTGCAAATGAAAGGCCGCCATTATCCATGCAAATGCAAACAATTCGCATTTGCCTTTGCAGCAACGCTCCCTTGCCTTCTGGGTGCGCATGGGGGCGGGCAGCGCCTGCCTTGCTGGAGCGCTCAGCGGGGTGCTGCCTTGGCCGCCGTGGCCATCAGCGCCACAAACCGCGCCGCGCCCAGGCCCAGCGGCCGTTCCTTGGACCACACCACATCCACCCACAGGGCGGTGCCGTTGCTCAGGTTCTCAAACGGCATCTCCACCAGCCGCCCGGCCTCGATGCGCGGCTGCACCAGCGCCCGGGGCTGCCAGCCCCAGCCCAGGCCTGCTTCGATCATGCCCAGCGCGGCCAGGTGGTTGTCGGTGCGCCAGTGGTGGCGGGCAAATACAAAACGTGGGTCGGTTTGCCCCAGGTCACGGCTGGCCACCACGATCTGGCGCGTGGTGGTCAGGTGTTCTTCGCGCAGCATGGCGCGCTCGGGCGGCTCGCCCCGGGCCAGGGCCGAGGCGCGCGCGCCCTGCAATACCGCATGGTCCGGCGCCATCACCGCCACCAGGGTTTCGGTGCCCACCTCCTGAAAACCCTCGCGCCCGTCGATGCTGGGCCGCTCGAACACCAGCGCCAGCTGTGCGCGGCCGCTGTGCAGCAGGGCCAGCGCATCCACCTGCGGGGCGGTCAGCACCTCCACCTGCAGCAGCGGGTATTCCGACGCCAGCGTGGCCAGGGGGCCTGTCCAGCGGGCGGCCAGCAGCTCGGGCGCGATGGCCAGCGTCAGCCGCTCTTCCAGCCCCTGCGTCAGCGCCAGCGCCTGGGCGTTGAGCTGCTGCAGCTGCCCGGCGAGCAACCGGGCCTGCGGTTCCAGCGCGCGTGCGGCGGCGGTGGGCCGGGGCTCGCGGCCGCTGCGGTCAAACAGCTGCACATCCAGCTCGGCTTCCAGGTGGGCAATGGTCATGCTCACGGCCGACGGCACCCGCGACAGCGCCCGCGCCGCCGCCGAAAAAGAGCCGTGGTCCAGCGCTGCCAGGAACACCTGCACGCTATCTGAAGAGAAGGCCATGGGTGTGATCTATCAAATAACCTGAAACAAGCTGACTTTATATATCAGCTGCAGGCACATAAAGTCGCCACCATGGACAAGCAACCCACCCTTTTCGGCCTGCAGGGCCTCAAGCGCCGACTGATCTATGTGAGCCTGTACGAGCTGATCGCCATCGCGGCGGCCACGGCCGGGCTGGCCTTGCTCTCGGGCCAGGGTGCGGGCCATTCGAGCGTGGTGGCCGTGGCAGCCTCGGTGATTGCCATCGTCTGGAATATCGTCTTCAACTGGGCGTTTGAGCGCTGGGAAGCTCGCCAGCCCGTGCGCGGTCGCAGCGTTGCGCGGCGCGTGGCGCATGCCATCGGTTTTGAAGGCGGGCTGGTCTTCACCCTCGTGCCGCTGTTTGCCTGGTGGTTCGACATCACCCTGTGGCACGCGTTTGTGATGGACCTGGGGCTGATCGTGTTCTTCCTTTGCTACACCTTTGTTTTCAACTGGGTGTTCGACCACCTGTTCGGCCTGCCGGCGTCGGCCATGGAGCCGGTGTCTGTTTGAGGTTGCAAAATAATGTGCTATTGATTTAATAGCTTCGAGTCCTCTTCAGACAAGCGCCAGATGCCAATTTGACCCATAAACCACCTGATGTGGCGCTGGCTCAGGAATATCGGACGAATCGTTCGCCCTGAGCCCGTCGAAGGGCCCTGGCTTTGGCAGGCTCAGCTCGCAGGGACGGGGCAGGTGTGGCCCATCCGAAAAATCCGAACTCATGCCTGTAGTAGCTGCCCCGCAATGGCCGCAGCGGCGGTGCGTGTCTCCACCCCCAGCTTTTCAAAAATGTGCTCCAGGTGTTTGTTCACCGTGCGCGGGCTCATGCCCAGGATGTCGGCGATGTCGCGGTTGGTCTTGCCCTTGCTCAGCCAGGACAGCACCTCGGTCTCGCGCGGGGTCAGTGCCACCTGCTGCAGGTGGCGCGGGGCGATGGCCTCGGGCGTGGTGCGGCTGAGCAGCAGCATCGACTCCGCCAGGCCGCTCGCGCCCAGGTGGCGGGCCAGCAACTGGCGGCCGCCGGCCAGCGCCAGGGTCTGGTCGCCGGTGGCTTGCGCGCGCACCAGCCAGGCAGCGGCGGCATCTGCGGGGGCGGGGTCGGCGGCAAAGGCGGCTTCCAGCCAGCGCAATGCCTGCGGGGAGCGCCAGGCCACGCGGCCTTGCCCGTCCAGCACCACCACACCCAGCCCGGCCACGTCGACCGCCTCGCGCGCCAGCCGCGTGGCCTGGGCGTTGCGCACATGGGTGGCGAGCCGGGCCAGCACCTCGGGGATGCGCAGGGGCTTGACCACGTAGTCCACCCCGCCACTGGCAAAGCCCCGCAGGATCTGCTCGGTGTCCGACAAGCCCGTCATGAACACCACCGGCACGTGCGACCAGGGCGGCGTGGCTTTCAGCTGGCGGCACAGCGCAAAGCCGTCCATGCCGGGCATCACGGCGTCCAGCAGCACGCCGTCGGGCACGGTCAGGTCAAAGCGCTGCAGGGCTTCTTCGGCGTCGCGCGCGGCCAGCACGGCGTAGCCCTCGGCGGCCAGGGCGTCGCACAGCATGCGCAGGGTGTCGAGTGCGTCGTCCACCACCAGGATCACGCGCTGGCTGACCTGCTGGCCTGGATGGGATTCGTCGTTCATAGGGTTCCCTCTTCGGGTTCGCGCAGGTGGTGGGCCAGGGTCTCAAAGTCGAAGCGGTCGGCACTGGCCTGCAGCAGCGCCAGCGTGGCAGCGTGGCCGGGCAGGTCGCCGCGTGCGCGCCGCAGCCGCTCGCGCAGCGCGGCGGCCTGGCCAGACCGCGCCAGGCGGGTCAGGTCTTCGCGCAGTTCGTCGGGCAGCGTGACCGGAGTGTCGTTCGGGTTGGCGGGGCCCGCGGCGGGCTCGGGGCGGGGCGCAAGCGGCGTGTTGTCGCGCACCCATTCGAGCTGCAGCGCTTGCTCCAGCGCCTGGAGCAGTTCGGATTCGATCACCGGCTTTCCGACAAAAGCCTGGCACTGCTGCGCCGCCAATCGTGAGGCCTCGTGCTCGAACAGATTGGCCGACACGAACACGATGGGCAGCTCGGACGCAGGCCGCAACTCGCGCAGCAGGGTGGCGGTCTGCCAGCCGTCCAGGTCATCCATGGTGATATCGAGCAGCACCAGGTCGGGCGGTGTCTGGCGCACGATCTCGATGCATTCGCGCCCGCTGGCGGCCTCGCGCACCTCAAAACCCAGGGGCACCAGCAGGCCGGCCAGCAGCTGGCGCTGCAGGGGCTGGTCGTCCACCACCAGCAGCGTGCGCCGGGGCGCCAGGTAGCCGATGACGGGGCGCAGTGTTGCGCGGCTGGGCGTGGTCCAGGCCGGGTCTACCGCAATGCTGGGCAGGTACAGCCGCACGGTAAAAGTGCTGCCCTGGCCCGGGGTGCTGGTCAGCGTGAGCTGGCCACCCATCAGTTCGGCAAGCAGGTGCGTGATGGTCAGGCCCAGGCCCGTGCCCGCCTCGCTGGCGCGGCGCCCGGCGCTGCCGCGCTCAAACGGCACAAAGATGCGCTCCAGGTCTTGCGGCTCGATGCCAATGCCGGTGTCGATGACTTCAATGCGCGAGACATGCGGGCGAAAGTCCATGCGCAGCCGCACCTCGCCGCGCTCGGTAAACCGCACCGCGTTGGACAGCAGGTTGATCAGAATCTGCCGCAGCCGCTTGGCGTCGGCCCGTATCCAGCCCGGCATGGTGCCCAGTGTCTCCACCACAAAGTGCAGGCCCTTGGCCTCGGCCTGCGGGCGCAGCATGGCTTCGATGTTCTCGATCAGCTCGGGCAGTGGCAGGGGGGCCATGTCCAGCCGCAGGCGCCCCGCCTCGATGCGCGCCAGCTCCAGCGATCCATCGATGAGCGCATGCATGTGCTGGCCGCTGTGCTGCATGGTGGACAACGTCTCGCGCATCCAGCCCTCGGTATGCGGGTTCTTGAGCAGGATCTGTGTGTAGCCCAGGATGCTGTTGAGCGGCGAACGCAGCTCGTGCGTCATGCCTGCCACGTAGCGCGTCTTGGCCTGGTTGGCGGACTCGGCCTGGTCCTTGGCCGCCTGCAGCTCGGCGTCGGTGCGCTTGTGGGCTTCGATCTCCTGCAGCAGCAACTGGGTCTGCCGCTCCGACTCGTCCTGCGCCATTCGGCGGCTGTCGGTGCTCAGCACCACCCACCAGGCGCATACGGCGGCCAGCAGCGCCAGCAGCGCAAACACCTTGAGAAACGGCATCTGCAGCATTTGCCCGGGCACCGGGGTCTGCAGGCTTTCCTGCACATACACCACGCCCACCAGAAACGCCATCACCGCGCACAGCGACACCATCACCATCAGGTACTGCCCCAGGCGAAAGTTCACCTTGATGGCCCAGCGCTGCGGCAGCAAGGCTTCCACCACATTGCGCAGCTGGTCGGCCGCGCGCGAGCCGGTCTTGCAGCGGTCGTGGCAGCGCGATTCGAGCGAGCAGCACAGCGAGCAGATGGGCGCGGCATAGGCCGGACAGCGCGCCATGTCTTCGGACTCGAACTGGTTCTCGCACACGGCGCAGCGCACGATCTCGCCGGGCCGCCACTCGTTGCCGGGAGCGCGCGCCAGGTAGTAGCGGCCCTGCGTCAGCCAGGCCAGCAGCGGCGCCAGCGCCATCGACAGCACCAGCGCAATGAAGGGCGAAAACGCGGCCGCCTCTTCGCCCAGCAGCCCCGCATAGGCGCAGCAGGCCACCGTGGCTGCCAGCACCATGGCGCCCAGGCCCACGGGGTTGAAGTCATACAGGTGCGCGCGCCGAAACTCAATGCCTTTGGGCGACAGGCCCAGTGGCTTGTTGATGACCAGGTCTGCCACCAGCGCACCCACCCAGGCAATGGCCACGTTGCTGTACACGGCCAGCACTTTCTCCAGCGCGCCAAACACCCCCAGCGTCATCAGCAAGGTGGCGATCAACACGTTGAACACCAGCCACACCACGCGCCCCGGGTGGCTGCGCGTCACGCGCGCAAAAAAGTTGGACCACGCCAGCGAGCCCGCGTAGGCGTTGGTGAGGTTGATCTTGATCTGCGAGACCACCACAAACACCACCGTCACGGCCACCGCCAGGCCCGGCAGGCCCAGTGCCTGCATGACCTGGTGAAAGCCTGCGAGGAACATCTGCGTGGGCTCGGCGGCGCGCTGGGCGCCTACCTCGAACTGCAGCGCGGCAAACGCCAGAAAGGCCCCGCCCGCCATCTTGAGCATGCCCATCACCACCCAGCCCGGCCCCGCCACCAGCACCGCGCCCCACCAGCGCAGGCGGTTGGCGGCAGTGCGCTCGGGCAGAAAGCGCAAAAAGTCCACCTGCTCGCCAATCTGCACCACCAGCGAAAAGATCACCGCCGCGGCTGCACCAAACATGAGCGGGTCAAACTGGCTGCTGCCGCTCTTGAGGCCCGACAGTCCCGCAAAGTCGCGGTACAGCTGCGGCTGGGCCAGCGCAATCCACACAAAGGGCAGCAGCAGCAAGAACAGCCACAGCGGCTGCGTCCAGGCCTGCAGGCGGGATATGAGCGTGATGCCGCGCATGGCCAGCGGCAGGATCACCAGCGACGAGACGACGTAGCACCACTCCAGCGGCCAGTCCACCACCATCTGCAGCGCCAGCGCCATGATGGCCGCCTCCAGCGCAAAGAAGATGAAGGTGAACACCGCATAGATCAGCGACGTGATGGTGGAGCCCAGGTAGCCAAAGCCCGCACCGCGCGTGAGCAGGTCCATGTCCAGCCCATAGCGCGCCGCGTAGTAGGCAATGGGCAGGCCGGTCAGAAAGATCAGCAACCCCACGGTGAGGATGGCCCACATGGCGTTGCTGAAGCCGTAGTTCAGCGCAATTGCGCCACCAATGGCCTCCAGCGCCAGGAACGACAGCGAACCGAACGCCGTGTTGGCCACGCGGAATTCGCTCCAGCGCCGAAAGCTCTTGGGCGTGTAGCGCAGCGCGTAGTCCTCCATGGTCTCGTCGGCCACCCATGCGTTGTATTCGCGCCGGAAACGAAAAATCGTTTGTGGTGCGCTCTGGGCATCGGGTGCATGTGGTGAGGCCATGCCCAACACAAAGCAAGAAGCGTTCTAAGCACGCCCCGCGTTGGGGCGTTGCACTGGCACGCATTGCCGTGGGCAGGTCCATGTGCAGGTGTATTTGCAGTGCATGCACCGGGGTGCGTACGCAGCCCTACGTTAATTGACGTATGGGCGCATTCAAGGGTTGTCCCTAACCTTCATTCCACAGCGCACACAACCCGCTTTGGTCCCGTCCCTTCATTCACACCGATCCTGCAAGGAGCGTCTTCATGAGCCACCCGTCCGACCCCCGCTTTAGTGACTCCGCCCAGGCCGAACCCGGCCGCCGTCGAATCCTGCAGGCGCTGGGCGCCGCTTCCGTGGCGGGCCTGCCTGCCTGGTCTTTTGGCCAGCCCACGGCGCAGGTCAACACCACCAAGCTGGCCATCACCGACACCGAAGTCACCGTGGGCCAGCTGCACTCCGCCACCGGCACCATGGCGATTTCCGAAACCGGCTCCATCCAGGCCGAGCAGCTGGCCATTGACCAGATCAATGCCATGGGCGGTGTGCTGGGCCGCAAGATCAAGGTGATCAAGGAAGACGGTGCGTCGGACTGGCCCACGTTTGCCGAAAAGTCCAAGAAGCTGCTCATCAACGACCGCTGCGCCGCCGTGTTTGGCTGCTGGACCAGCGCCTCGCGCAAGGCCGTGCTGCCGGTGTTCGAGAAAGAAAACGGCCTGCTCTACTACCCCACCTTCTACGAAGGCCTGGAGCAATCCAAGAACGTGATCTACACGGGCCAGGAAGCTACCCAGCAGATTCTGTACAGCCTGGAATGGGCCAAGACCGAGAAGAAGGCCAAGACCTTCTTCCTCATCGGCTCCGACTACATCTGGCCCCGCACCTCGATGAAGATCGCGCGCAAGCACATCGAGAACTTCCAGAAGGGCAAGGTCGTGGGCGAGGAGTACTACCCGCTGGGCAGCACCAACTTCGGCTCGCTGATGAACAAGATCAAGGTGCAAAAGCCCGACTGCCTGTTTGTGGCGGTGGTGGGCGGCTCCAACGTGGCGTTCTACAAGGCGCTCAAGGCCGCGGGCATCACGGGCGACAAGCAGCTGCTGGTCACGCTGTCGGTCACCGAAGACGAGATGACCGGCGTGGGTGGCGAGAACTTCAACGGTTTCTACTCGTCGATGAAGTACTTCCAGTCCCTCGACAACGAGAACAACAAGAAGTTTGTGGCCGCCTTCAAGGCCAAGTACGGCAAGGACGCCGTGATCGGCGACGTGACGCAGGCGGGCTACCTGGGCCCCTGGCTGTGGAAGGCGGCGGTCGAAAAAGCCAAGAGCTTTGACGTGGACAAGGTGGTGGCCGCATCGCCCGGCATCGAGCTGACCACCGCACCCGAGGGCTATGTGAAGGTGGACGCCAACCACCACCTGTGGAGCAAGTCGCGCATCGCCATGGGCATGCCGGATGCTTCGTTCAAGGTGGTGTCCGAGTCGCCTGCGCTGATCAAGCCGGATCCATTTCCCAAAGGTTATCAATAAACACCCCCTGAGGCGCTTCGCGTCTTCCCCCCTCTCTCGCTGCGCGGGAGGGGGACGACACCCTCGGTGCGGGGCGGCCCTTCCTCGGTGTCCCTCGCAAGAGGCCGCCCCATGGCACCGCTGTTCGTTTTCCAACGCTGCCCACGCAGGAGCTGCAACATGACCTTTTCCGAAATGATGAACATCGGCCTGATGCAGGGCTTTGCGGGCCTGAGTCTGTTTGCCGTGCTGCTGCTCATGGGGCTGGGCCTGGCCATCATCTTTGGGCAGATGGGCGTGATCAACATGGCCCATGGCGAGTTCATGACCATTGGCGCCTATACGATCTACCTGGGCTCCACCCTCGCGGCCAACCATGCGCCGCAAATGATTCCGTATTACTTTCCGCTGGCCATCGTGGCGGCGTTTGGGTTTGCGTTTGTAGCGGGCTGGCTGGTGGAATGGGGGCTGATCCGCCACCTGTACAAACGCCCGCTCGACACCCTGCTGGCCACCTGGGGCATCAGCCTGGCCCTGCAGCAGTGCTTTCGCACCTTCATCGGCCCCAAGGAGGTCAGCCCCACTTTGCCCGACTGGCTGCTGGGCTCGTGGGCGCCTGCTGAGGGGTTGGACATCCCGATCAATGGCCTGTTTGTGCTGGCGTTGACTGCCGTGGTCACGGGGGGCGTGCTGCTGGCCCTGCACAGAAGCCGCTGGGGCCTGCGGGTGCGGGCCACGGTGAGCAACCGCGTCATGGCCAACGCCATTGGCATCGACACCCAAAAGACCGACCGCCTGACCTTCGCCATCGGTTGCGGCATTGCCGGCGTGGCGGGCGCGGCGTTTACCACCATCGGCTCCACCGGCCCCACATCGGGCTCGCTCTACATCGTGGATGCCTTCCTGGTGGTGACCTTTGGCGGCGCGGCCAGCCTTCTGGGCACCGTGGTGTCGGCCTTCGGGATTGCGCAAACGCAGTCGATCACCGAGTTCTTCATGGCGGGCTCCATGGCCAAGATGATCACGCTGTCGCTGATCGTGCTGATCCTGATGGTGCGGCCACAGGGCTTGTTCGCCTCCAAAGTTCGCCGATGAAATTCGCCCAACTGTCCATTTCCTTCGAGCCCACCGGAGTCTCCGCATGAACGCCCTCAAAGCCTGGATCCTGCGCTACCAGCTCGCCAGCCTGGTACTGCTCACCGTGCTGCTGGCCGTGGTGCTGCCGCTGGCACTCGACATTTTTCGGCTGAACCTGGTGGGCAAGTACCTCACCTATGCGTTCGTCGCTATCGGCCTCGTGATGGTGTGGGGCTACGGCGGCGTGCTCAGCCTGGGGCAGGGCGTGTTCTTTGGCCTGGGGGGCTATGCCATGGCCATGTTCCTCAAGCTCGAAGCGTCCGACCCCATCAGTACCAAGATCCAGTCCACGCCGGGCATCCCCGACTTCATGGACTGGAACCAGATCACCGAGCTGCCCAGCTTCTGGATTCCGTTCAAGAGCCTGCCGTTTGCGCTGGCGGCGGTCATCGTCGTGCCCACGCTGCTGGCCTGGATCATCAGCTTTGCGATGTTCAAGCGCCGCGTGGGCGGTGTGTATTTCGCCATCATCACGCAGGCCGTGGCGCTGATTCTGACGGTGCTCATCATCGGCCAGCAGGGCTACACCGGTGGCGTGAACGGTATGACGGATCTGAAGACCCTGTGGGGCTGGGACACGCGTACCGACAGCGCCAAATACATCCTGTACTACGTGTGCGTGGCGCTGCTCATAGGCTCCATCATTCTGTGCCGCTGGATACAGACCGGCAAGGTGGGCACGCTGCTGCTGGCCATGCGCGACAAGGAAGACCGCGTGCGGTTTTCGGGCTACGACGTGGCCAATTTCAAGGTCTTTACCTTCTGCCTGGCCGCCGCGCTGTCGGGCATCGGGGGCGCCATGTTCTCGCTGCAGGTGGGCTTCATGTCACCCAGCTTCGTAGGCATCGTGCCATCCATCGAGATGGTGATCTATGCCGCCGTGGGCGGGCGCATGAGCCTGGTGGGCGCGGTGTATGGCACCTTGCTGGTGAACGCGGGCAAGACGTATTTCTCGGAGAGCTTTCCCGAGCTGTGGCTGTTCCTCATGGCCGGGCTTTTCATCGGCGTGACCATGGCCTTCCCCATGGGCCTGGCGGGCCTGTGGGAGAGCCATGTGGTGCCCTGGTGGAAGGGCCGCCGCGAAGCGCTGCGCCAGGCATCGGAGCAAGGCCGACCACCCGCAGCGCGCCTGCCTGTGGATGCAAGCACCGCTGCGGCAGCGTCGCCAGCACCCGCCGCCACGCTGCCTGATGGCGTGAGCCGCCAGGGCGTCTGAAACCACCGGAGCACTCCTCATGAGCAACACCGACTTCGCGCTGGCCATTGAAGACCTGACCGTGTCGTTCGACGGCTTCAAGGCCATCGACGACCTCACGCTGTACATCGACAAGAACGAGCTGCGCGTGATCATCGGCCCCAACGGTGCGGGCAAGACCACGCTGCTGGATCTGATCTGCGGCAAGACCCGTGCCACGGGCGGCAGCATCAAGTTCAAGAACGAAGAACTCACCCGCATGGCCGAGCACAAGCGTGTGCGGCTGGGCATCGGGCGCAAGTTCCAGACGCCTTCGATCTACGAGAACCTGTCGGTCTTCCAGAACCTGGAGGTGTCTTACCCCGCAGGCCGCTCGGTGCTGGGCGCGCTGGCGTTCAAGTGCACCGATGAGGTCAAGGCGCGTGTGCAGGTGGTGGCCGAAGACATTGGCCTGGGCGACAAGCTCGATACCGAGGCTGGCTTGCTGAGCCACGGGCAAAAACAGTGGCTGGAGATTGGCATGCTGCTGATGCAGGAGCCCGAGCTGCTGATGCTGGACGAGCCGATTGCCGGCATGAGCGCGCGCGAGCGTGAACTGACGGCCGAGCTGCTGCAGCGCATCTGCAAGAACCGCGCGGTGATCGTCATTGAGCACGACATGGAGTTCGTCAAGCGCATTGCCCACAAGGTCACGGTGATGCATCAGGGAAAGATCCTGGCCGAAGGCCCCATGGAGAAGGTGCAGGCGGACCCCAAGGTCATCGACGTGTACCTGGGCCACTGAGCAACCCATTCCTTCACAGGAGCATCGCATGCTGGAAGTCAAAGATCTGTTTGTGGCCTACGGCCAGAGCGAGGCGCTGCACGGCATCTCGTTTGACGGCCGTGCCAACGAGACCGTGGCCATCATGGGCCGCAATGGCATGGGCAAAACCACGCTGTTCAAAAGCCTCATGGGCGTGATGCCCGTCAAGAGCGGCCAGATCACCGTGGCAGGCCAGGACGTGACGAAGGACGAGAGCTTTCGCCGCGTGGCCAAGGGCATCGCCTATGTGCCTCAAGGCCGCATGATCTTCCCGACCCTCACGGTCGAAGAGAACATCGAGACCGGGCTGGAAAACTCCAAGACGCGACAGATTCCCGAAGATATCTACGCATTGTTTCCCGTGCTGTGGGACATGCGCCGGCGCAAGGGCGGCAACCTCTCGGGCGGGCAGCAGCAGCAACTGGCCATTGCGCGAGCGCTTGTCACCGACCCCAAGGTGCTGCTGCTCGACGAGCCCACCGAGGGCATCCAGCCTTCCATCATCAAGGACATCGCCAAGGCGCTCAACGAGATCCGCAAGCTGCGCCAGATCACCATCGTGGTGAGCGAGCAGGTGCTCTCGTTTGCCATGGACGTGGCCGACCGGCTGTTCGTTATCGAGGGCGGCCGCCTGGTGCATGAGACCGCCCGCGCCGACACCGACCAGCAGCGCATCAAAGCCTATCTGTCGGTATGAAACACCCCCTGAGTCGCCTTCGGCGCCTTCCCCCCTCAAGGGGGACGACGCCCTCGCTGCGGGGCGGCCCTTGCTTGGCGTCCCTGGCCTCGGCCGTGGCGGTCTCGGCGGCAATGCGCCATGTAAGGCCGGGATTTTTTCTCGCTTTTTCCTTCTTCCACCCAACCCTTCCAAGGAGCACGCCATGGCTGAAACCCTGATCAAGGTCGATCTGAGCAAGTCGCCCACCGAGCACGAGAACATCCATAACCGCTGGCACCCAGACATCCCCATGGCCTGCTGGGTCAATCCTGGCGATGAGTTCGTGCTGGAGACGTTTGACTGGACGGGCGGCTTCATCAAGAACAACGACAGCGCCGATGATGTGCGCGACATCGACCTGACCACGGTGCACTACCTCAGCGGCCCCGTGGGCGTGAAGGGCGCCGAGCCCGGCGACCTGCTGGTGGTGGACCTGCTGGACATTGGTGCCAAGCAGGACAGCCTGTGGGGTTTCAACGGCTTTTTCAGCAAGAACAACGGCGGCGGTTTTTTGACCGAGCATTTCCCGCAGGCGCAAAAGTCCATCTGGGACTTTCATGGCATGTTCACCAGCTCGCGCCATGTGCCGGGCGTGAAGTACGCTGGGCTCATCCACCCCGGCCTGATTGGCTGCCTGCCCGACCGCAAGATGCTGGAGCAGTGGAATGCGCGCGAGCAGGCGCTGATCGACTCAGACCCCACGGCCGGACTGGCCAACCCACCCTCGGCGGGCACGGCCCACATGGGCCGCCTCACGGGCGATGCCAAGGCCCAAGCGGCTGCCGAAGGCGCCCGCACGGTGCCCCCGCGCGAGCATGGTGGCAACTGCGACATCAAGGATTTGTCGCGCGGCGCCAAGGTGTTCTTCCCGGTGTATGTGGACGGCGCCGGCCTGTCGGTGGGCGACCTGCATTTCAGCCAGGGCGACGGCGAGATCACCTTTTGCGGCGCCATCGAGATGGCAGGCTGGGTGCACATGAAGGTCACGCTCATCAAGGGCGGCATGGCCAAGTACGGGATCAAGAACCCCATCTTCAAGCCCAGCCCCATCACGCCCACCTACAACGATTACCTGATCTTCGAGGGCATCAGCGTGGACGAGAGTGGCAAGCAGTACTACCTGGACGTGAACGTGGCCTACCGCCAGGCCTGCCTGAACGCCATCGAGTACCTCAAGAAGTTTGGCTATTCGGGCGCGCAGGCGTATTCCATCCTGGGCACAGCCCCGGTGCAGGGCCACATCAGCGGCGTGGTGGATGTGCCCAACGCCTGCGCCACGCTGTGGCTGCCCACGCAGATCTTTGACTTTGACATCAACCCGAGTGCGGCGGGGCCGATCAAGCACCTGGATGGCTCGGTGGCCATGCCGCTGTCGCCCGACCTGGTCTGACAGTCAAACACCATTGCTGCAGAAGGACCCGCCATGCCCACCTACGACTACGCCTGTGCCCAGTGTGGCGGCTTTGATGCCTTTCGCCTGCTGGCCGACCGCAACGAACCCGCTGCCTGCCCAGACTGCGGCGCAGCATCGCCGCGCGTGTTTGCCACCGCGCCGCGCCTGGCACTCATGAGCGCGTCCGCGCGCAGCGCCATCGCCACCAACGAGCGAGCGCGGCACGAGCCGCAGCGCTCGGGCGACTACGCCCGCCTCAAACACCCTGCAGGCTGTGGCTGCTGTTCGTCATCGCAAAGCCGCAAGGCCACGGTGACGGCGCCCAGCGGCGCCAAGGCGTTTCCGAGCAAACGGCCCTGGATGATTTCTCATTGATAGGGATGCTTCACCATGATTCACGGCGATATTTCAAGCAGCAAGGACACCGTCGGCGTGGCGGTGGTCAACTACAAGATGCCGCGCCTGCATACCAAGGCCGAGGTGCTGGACAACGCGCGCAAGATCGCAGACATGCTGGTGGGCATGAAGACCGGCCTGCCCGGCATGGACCTGGTGATCTTTCCGGAGTACAGCACCCACGGCATCATGTACGACGCCCAGGAGATGATGGACACGGCGGCCACCGTACCGGGTGAAGAGACCGAAATCTTCGCCGCCGCCTGCCGCAAGGCCAAGGTGTGGGGCGTCTTCTCGCTCACCGGCGAGCGCCATGAGGAGCACCCGCACAAGGTGCCCTACAACACCCTGATCCTCATGAACGACCAGGGCGAGATCGTGCAGAAGTACCGCAAGATCATGCCCTGGACCCCCATCGAAGGCTGGTACCCCGGGGACACCACCTACGTCAGCGACGGCCCGAAGGGCCTGAAGATCAGCCTCATCATCTGCGACGACGGCAACTACCCCGAGATCTGGCGCGACTGCGCCATGAAGGGTGCCGAGTTGATCGTGCGGTGCCAGGGCTACATGTACCCCGCCAAGGAGCAGCAGATTCTGATGAGCAAGGCCATGGCCTTTGCCAACAACACGTATGTGGCCGTGGCCAATGCCGCCGGGTTTGACGGCGTATACAGCTACTTCGGCCACAGCGCCCTGATTGGCTTTGATGGCCGAACGCTCGGTGAATGCGGCGAGGAGGAATACGGCGTGCAGTACGCCGCGTTGTCGAAGAGCCTGATCCGCGACTTCCGCAAAAACGGGCAGTCCGAGAACCACCTCTTCAAGCTGCTGCACCGGGGCTACACCGGGCTGATCAACTCCGGCGGTGGAGACCAGGGTGTGGCCGCCTGCCCGTATGACTTTTACACCCGCTGGGTGACTGACCCCGAAGGCACGCGCAAGGCCGTGGAGGCCATCACGCGGCCCATGGTGGGCACCGAGGAGTGCCCGATCGAGGGTATCCCCAACCCCGACAGCGCAGACCGCTGCTGAGGCAACGGGATTCAGGGCCGTGGCCTGAGATCTTCAAACAGTGTTAACCGGCTGTGAGGCGCCCACACTGCGCCCGATAATCGGCCGCCATGCGTGGGCCGTTCCTTTCTCTCCTGTGGATGTCATCGTGTGCACTGCTGTGCACCGTGCTCGCAGGCTGCGCGGCGAATGCGCCCACGCCACGCGGCGAGGTCAAGGGGGCCGCCACAACGCCCGCCGAGCTGGCCCAGTCCGACATGAACCGCGTGGCCACGCTGGCCATGCACGAGAACCTGGAGGGCTTGTTCCGCCTCATGGACAAGCTCTACCGCCGCAACCCCGCCGAATGGCGCAAAACCAGCGCCACCAGCCGCGAGCACGCGGCCGAGCAGGTGCGCACAGCCATCCTGCAGCGCCAGCCCTGGGCACCACTGCAGGGGCGGCGCGACATTGCCGCGATGGGCTTCGCGTTCGCGCCGGAGTTCACCGGGGACCGCGTGGCAGCCTTCATCCATGCCACGGCCGACATGATCATCACTGCCCATGGCGGAAAGATCGAATTCTTCTTGCTCGACGGCATGGATGCCCAGCACCTCTACAACGCCGCCCGCAATGTGGAAAGCGCCGTGTGGCTGCTGGCCCAGCGCCGCAACGCCCAGGGCCAGCCACTGCTGCTGGCGGACGAGATCGGCCCCCAGGGCCGCAACCTGAGCTTTGAGCGCGAGTTTGGCAAGATCATCGCGCGCCTCGACCTGCTGGCTGCCCTGACCACCGAAAAGTACCGCCGCGCCGCCATCAGCTATGTGCAGGGCATTGTGGGCGGCACGTTCCTGCAGTTCCTGCCGGTGCGTTGAGAGCTATTCAACCGCGCAAACGCGGGACGCGCGGTCAGCGCGTGCCGCCATGCACGAAGATTCCGGGCGGAAACGTGGCGTTACACTTTGGTCACCCCTCTACTTCGAATCGGGACTTCGCCATGCTCCAACGTGTTTTTCTGTGGCTCACAGCGCTCTTGTTGGCCATGGTGGCCGCGACCGCAGCGCATGCCCAAGACGCTGACCTGTCCATCACGAAGACCGATGGTGTGGCCACGGCCGTCCCGGGCGGGTCGGTGACCTACACCATCACCGCCAGCAACGCAGGGCCGGACCCCGTCGTCGGTGCAACGGTTGCGGACACCTTTCCCGCCGTGCTCACCGGCACCTGGACCTGCGTGGGCGCGGGCGGTGGTACCTGCACCGCCGCAGGCAGTGGCAACATCAACGACAGCGTCAACCTGCTAGCGGGGGGATCGGTCACCTACACGGTGAGCGCCACGATCAACGCTTCTGCGACCGGAACGCTGACCAACACCGCGACAGTGACGTCCGCCGTGAACGACCCGGTTCCCGCCAACAACAGTGCCACCGATTCCGACACGCTCACGCCACAGGCCGATCTGGCCATCACCAAGACCGATGGCGTGACCACGGCCACGCCGGGCGGATCGGTCACCTACACCATCACCGCCAGCAACGCGGGGCCATCCAATGCGCCGGGGGCCACGGTGGCGGACACCTTCCCCGCATCACTCACCGGCACCTGGACCTGCGTGGGCGCGGGTGGCGGCACCTGCACCGCCGCAGGCAGCGGCAACATCAATGACACCGTCAACCTGCCCGCCGGAGGATCGGTTACCTACACCGTCAGCGCCACGGTGAGTGCAGCGGCCACAGGGACGCTGGCCAATACCGCGACGGTGACAGCGCCGGGCGGAGTGACCGATCCCGTCCCGGGCAACAACAGCGCCACGGACTCCGACACCATCACGCCGCAGGCCGATCTGTCCATTACCAAAACGGACGGCGTGACCACGGCCATACCTGGCGGCTCAGTCACCTACACGATCACCGCCAGCAACGCGGGGCCGTCCAATGCGTCGGGGGCCACGGTGGCGGATACCTTCCCCGCAGCGCTCACCGGTACCTGGACCTGCGTAGGTGCGGGTGGCGGCACCTGCACCGCCGCAGGAAGCGGCAACATCAACGATAGCGTCAACCTGCCCGTCGGAGGATCGGTGACCTATATGGTGAGCGCAACAGTGAGTGCTGCGGCCAGCGGAACGCTGGTGAACACCGCGACGGTGACTGCGCCGGGCGGAGTGACCGACCCCAATCCGGGCAACAACAGCGCCACGGATTCCGACACCATCGCATCGCAGGCCGACCTGACCATCACCAAGACCGATGGCGTGACCACGGCCAACGCTGGCGGCTCGGTGACCTACACCATCACCGCCAGCAACGCCGGCCCGTCCAACGCCCCTGGCGCGACGGTGGCAGACACCCTGCCCGCCGTGCTGACCGGCACCTGGACCTGCGTGGGCTCCGGCGGCGGCACCTGCACGGCGGCGGGCAGCGGCAACATCAACGACGTGGTCAATCTGCCTGCGGGCGGATCGGTGACCTACACCGTCACCGCCACGGTGAGCGCGTCGGCAACGGGGACACTGGTCAACACCGCGACGGTCGCGGCCCCGGGTGGCGTGACCGACCCTAACCCCGGCAACAACAGCGCCACCGATACCGACACCATCACGGCAGTGGCCGCGAGCGCGATTCCGTCGTTGTCCGAGTGGGCTTTGTGGCTGATGGCGGGCTTGATGCTGCTGGCCGCATTCCGGGGCCGCCGCCCAGTGCGCTGATCCCGGGCGGGCAACTTACAATCGCCCCTCGGCCCAAGGAGCGTTGCAGCGACTTGCCATGCCCGGTTTGGTGCATGGCGATTCGTCAGGCTTGGGCCCCGCGCACCCCGCCGTACACCGCAACGACGCTCACCTGTTTTTTTGCTGCCCCTGCACAGGTGAGTGAGTCCTATGTCTGCTGTATCCCTGCCCCCCATGAAGCTGTCCGGCCTGGAGCCCGTCTCCATTGGCGAGGGCACCTTGTTCGTCAACATCGGCGAGCGCACCAACGTCACCGGCTCCAAGGCGTTCGCGCGCATGATTTTGAACGGCCAGTACGAAGAAGCCCTGGCCGTGGCGCGCCAGCAGGTGGAGAACGGCGCCCAGGTCATCGACATCAACATGGACGAGGCCATGCTCGACAGCAAGGCCGCCATGGTGCGCTTTCTGCAGCTCATCGCGTCCGAGCCCGACATCGCCCGCGTGCCCATCATGGTGGACAGCTCCAAGTGGGAGGTGATCGAGGCCGGTCTGCGCTGCGTGCAGGGCAAGGGCATCGTCAACTCCATATCCATGAAGGAGGGCGTGGACAAGTTCAAGCACGAGGCGCGCCTGGTGCGCCGCTACGGCGCCGCTGCCGTGGTCATGGCGTTTGACGAAAAAGGCCAGGCCGACACCTACGAGCGCAAGATCGAAATCTGCGAACGCGCCTACCGCATCCTGGTCGATGAAGTGGGCTTCCCGCCCGAGGACATCATCTTCGACCCCAACATCTTTGCCGTAGCCACCGGCATTGAAGAGCACAACAACTACGCCGTCGATTTCATCGAGGCCACGCGCTGGATCAAGCAGAACCTGCCCGGCGCCAAGGTGTCGGGTGGGGTATCGAACGTGTCGTTCAGCTTCCGCGGCAACGACCCGGTGCGCGAAGCCATCCACACCGTGTTTCTGTACCACGCCATCAAGGCCGGCATGGACATGGGCATCGTCAACGCGGGCATGGTGGGCGTGTACGACGACCTGGAGCCCGTGCTGCGCGAGCGCGTGGAAGACGTGGTGCTCAACCGCCGCCCGGATGCTGGTGAGCGCCTGGTCGAGATCGCCGAAACCGCCAAGAGCGGCGCCAAGGACGAAAGCAAGAAGCTCGAATGGCGCGGAACGCCCGAGCACCCCAAGACCGTGGGCGAACGCCTGTCGCACGCGCTGGTGCATGGCATCACCGACTTCATCACCGAAGACACCGAAGAGGCCTACCGCGAGATCCTGGCCAAGGGCGGCCGCCCGCTGCACGTGATCGAAGGCCCGCTCATGGACGGCATGAACGTGGTGGGCGATCTGTTTGGTGCGGGCAAGATGTTTTTGCCCCAGGTGGTGAAAAGCGCACGCGTGATGAAGCAGGCCGTGGCCCATCTCATCCCCTACATCGAGGAAGAAAAGCGCCAGGACGAACTGGCCGGGCGCGACGTGCGCAGCAAGGGCAAGATCGTCATCGCCACCGTGAAGGGCGACGTGCACGACATCGGCAAGAACATCGTCACCGTGGTGCTTCAGTGCAATAACTTCGAGGTGGTGAACATGGGCGTGATGGTGCCCTGCCACGAGATTTTGGCGCGCGCCAAGGTGGAGGGCGCCGACATCGTGGGCCTGTCGGGCCTGATCACCCCCAGCCTCGAAGAAATGCAATACGTGGCGGGCGAGATGCAGAAGGACGAGCACTTCCGCATCAAGAAGATCCCGCTGCTGATCGGCGGCGCCACCACCAGCCGCGTACACACTGCCGTCAAGATCGCGCCGCACTACGAAGGTCCCGTGGTCTATGTGCCCGACGCCTCGCGCAGCGTGAGCGTGGCGCAGAGCCTGCTGGGCGACGGCGTGCAGAGCTACGTGGATGAGCTCAACGCGGACTACGACAAGGTCCGCACCCAGCACGCCAACAAAAAGGCCACGCCCCTGTGGCCCCTGGCCAAGATCCGCGCCAACAAGACGCCGGTTGATTGGGCTGCCTACCAGCCCACCGTGCCGCGCGCGCTGGGCCGCCGCGTGTTCAAGAACTTCGACCTGGGCGAGCTGGCCAAGTACATCGACTGGGGTCCGTTCTTCCAGACCTGGGACCTGGCCGGCCCGTACCCCGCCATCCTCACCGACGAGATCGTGGGCGGGGAAGCCACGCGTGTGTTTGCCGATGGGCAGGCCATGCTCAAGAAGATCATCGAAGGCCGGTGGCTCACGGCCAGCGGCGTGATGGCCCTGCTGCCCGCCAACAGCGTGAATGACGACGACATCGAGTTCTACACCGACGACACCCGCACCGAAGTGGCCATGACCTGGTACGGCCTGCGCCAGCAGGCCGAAAAACACACCATCGACGGCGTGACCCGCCCCAGCCGCTGCCTGGCCGACTTTGTAGCGCCCAAGGAAAGCGGCATTGCCGACTACGCCGGCATGTTCGCCGTGACGGCGGGCCTCGGGATCGAGAAGAAGGAAAAGGCCTTCATCGACGCGCTGGACGACTACTCCGCCATCATGTTCAAGAGCCTGGCCGACCGCCTGGCCGAAGCCTTTGCCGAGGCCTTGCACCACCGCGTGCGCACTGACCTGTGGGGCTACGCCGCGGGCGAGGCGCTGAGCAACGACGACATGATTGCCGAGAAGTACGCTGGCATCCGCCCCGCGCCCGGCTACCCCGCCTGTCCGGACCACAGCGCCAAGACCGACCTGTTCCGCGTGCTGCAGGCTGGCGAGATCGGCATGTCGCTCACCGAAAGCCTGGCCATGATGCCCGCCGCCAGCGTGAGCGGCTTCTACATCGGCCACCCTGATGCCGTGTACTTCAACGTCGGCAAGATCGGCGAAGACCAGCTGCACGACATGGCCCTGCGCCGGGGCATGGATGAGAAGGTGTTGGAGCGGTTGCTGGCGCCTAATCTGTGATGCCGTTGGATGCATCTTGCTATTAATTGTGTAGCAATTTACGCTTACGGATAAAGCGCTGGAGGCTGATTCGGCTTGATTTTGAGGACCTTGTGACAACATGTCGCACCCGTTGCCCTCGTCCTTTGTCCCGCCCGTTTCCCCCCGCCCGTTCGGGCTGGCCCTGTCCAAGCCAGGGCGGTTCCGCTGAACAGTCCCTCGACAGGCAGGGCGAAAGCTCGGGCTGCCCGATCAAGACTCCTGGCCAGACTTTCCGCTAGATCGAACGCAGGGCTCCGTCCCGAGCCCTTGGTGTGGCCGGGCGGTTCTTCTCTCTGTGGGTAGGTGTTCTTCCCAGCTAGGGAGATTCCTAGCTAGGAATCGCCTGTATAGCTATACGAAGGTAAAACCGGTTCAATCACGTTCATCCCTCATGGCTGCATCAAGTGGCAGATGCCCCAAGGGATGGCCTGAGGCCCAGTGCCCATGTGCCCAAGGATGGATCAATACCGACAGCTCTTCACCATGCAAATCACTACCAACACCAGTACTTGGGCACTGTCCGGCAGTGGCGCTGCTGCAGCGCCTACGGACCCCAGTTTGTCTCAGGAGACGGGCTTTGCCAACGAAAGCACCGCGACGTCTTTGCAATCCGGCTTGATGCTGGCGCAGGCCGATACCCTCAACCCCACCGCCAGCAGCAACACCGCGCAAAGCGCCAACTCCACGCCGTTCTGGGGGGCTGGCACCGTGCCTGCGCCCAATGCCCTGACAGCGTTGCGAAATGCCGAGCGCGACCGGACCGATCCATTGCGCCTGGGCGTGAACGAGATTTACCGCGACGCCATTACCCTGGCTGCGGATCGCACGGGCTACCCACGCGCCACGATTGCGGCCGTGGTATCTGCAGAAGCGGGCCCGCTGCGCGGCAAGCGTCTGGACGATGCCACCAACCAGCGCTTTTTTGGCGAGCTGCATCCGCAGCTGGACCCCAAAGCCAAGCTGGACAAGGCGGGGGCCGCCGAGTGGAAGGCCCTGCGCCGTGAACTCTCGGCCACCTGGGACCCGCAGAGCTACAACACCACCAGCAAGGCTGGGGGCTTGACGCAATTTCTGGAAAGCACCTGGATCGAATCGGCCACCAAGCCGGGCAGCTACGTCAATGAACAGGCCAAGTCCCTGGGGCAGGTGAACGATGCCAACCAGGTGGTGGACCGGGCTGCGCTGCTGGACTTGCGCTTTGACGCCACCACCTCCATCGTGGCTGCGGCTGAGCTGGACAAGGGTTACTTCACCCAACTGAGCGCCCGCACCAACGACGATGGCACCCCTCTGGTGCCTGCCGATCTGTCCGCAGACAAGAAAGCGCAGTACATCTATCTGGTCCACCACGAGGGGGCGAATGGTGCCGCGCAAATCCTCAAAGGCACGCTGACCGATGCGCGCGCTGAAGGCCTGCTGAAAAACCACGTGGCTGATGCCGACAAGCGCCAGGCGATGATCGACGCCCACGACGGCAGTGCAGCCAAGGCTTACACGGCGTACCTGTGGCAGTACATTGAGCAGCGCATAGTGCCCGCCAACTTCCGTTGAAACGCCCGACTCCTGCCATGACTTGTACCTTGTCCGCTCGACTTCGCTCACTTGTACGTTTTGGTGCCGTGGCGCGCAGCGTGGCGTGTGCTGGAGCACCAAAAGCGCTGTGCGCCGCGCTGGCACTGGCCCAGCCCGTCTGCTGGGCCCAGGCCCAGGCGCCTGCTCTTGCCGCCAGTTCGACCTTGCCAGCCAGCCGCCTGGCGGCGCAGTGGGAAGGCCCGGCCTTGGTGGGGCAGTTGCAGTTACGACTCATCGTGTTGGATGCTGAACGCGGCGCGGTGGCGGCAGCGCTCACGGTTGGATCGCCGCAGTGCAGCGGCGGTCTGGACAGCCTGGGGCAGTGGCAACGAGGCACCTTGGTGCTCAAGCCCTACCGGCCCGAACCCGACGCTGCCGCTTGCGAGGTCCAGGTGCGGGTGGATGCCGACGGGCGCCGGGCCTGGGTGTCCGAGACGGGTTGCGGAGCCTATCGGGGCGCTGCCTGTGTGTTTGAGGGGCAGTTGCAGGCGCGGTAGGGGGGCTGCTCGCTGCTGCAGGGGCCATGAAAATGGCGGCTAGCGCTTGCCGGTAAAGCGCAAAAAGCTATTTAATTAATAGCAAATGATTCAAACGCGGTCGTCGTGCGGCGCGCCCGAAGAGGTTGGGGCATCTGACGCGCCGTGTGGCACTTGCTCCCCCTGTGCCCCCGCCGCCATCTCCAGCTGCATCATGATCATGTTGACCAGCGTGTGCACAGTGGGGCGGCCGGTTTCGATGACGTAGTGGGCGGTTTCGCGGTACAGGCCATCGCGCTGGGCGTACAGGTCGCGCAGCTTGTCCATGGGGTTGCCGCCTTGCAGCAGGGGGCGGGTCCGGTCGTGTTTGACGCGCCGGTAGATTTCTTCGGGCGAGGCGCGCAGGTACAGCACGTTGCCAAACTGACGCAGGGTTTCGCGGTTTTCGGGGCGCAGCACGGCGCCGCCGCCGGTGGACAGGACCATGCCACCAGCTTGCCCGGCCACGTCGGCCAGGGCCTGCGACTCCAGGTCGCGAAAGCGGGCTTCGCCCTCGGCCTCGAAGAAGCTGCGGATGGTGGTGCCGATGGTCTGTTCCAGCCGGTGGTCCAGGTCGATGAAGGGCACCCCCGCCCGGTGGGCCAGCTGGCGGCCGATGGTGGATTTGCCGGAGCCGGGCATGCCGACCAGTGCGCAGCGGATCTGCATAGATAGGAAAAAGGATCTGGTTGACGGGCCTGCGAGTGGGGCGCTGGGCCTGCTGCATGTTTCCCGAGACTGGACGCCGAGTGTAAGCGCGCGAGCGCCCGCGGGCCTTCGGCGCAGGGCGCCACCAGCAGCCGTTGCGACTGGCACGGCCCAAGCCAGTGGACGCCGAGCAAGGGCCGCCCTGCTGCGAGGGCATCGTCCCCCCGCCCGCCCGCCCGCGCGCAGGGCGAGAGCAGTGGGAAGCGGCGAAGCCGCTCAGGGAGGCCTCTCTCTCACAGTGCAGCGTAGACCAGCGCCGGATACAGCTCGCACAGGGTGCGCAGTTGGCCCGGCGCCTGGGTGAGCAGGATGGCGAACAGGTCTTCGGCAGGGTCTACCAAAAAGAAGGTGCCGCCCAGTCCGCTCCAGCTGTAGGTGCCTGCCGAACCGGGGCTGGATGCCAGGCCGGTGGCCTTGCGAACGGCCACGCCCAGGCCAAAGCCGTAGCCTGCGGGCAGGATGTCGCCCGCTGTGGGGATGTTGCCCAGGTGGTCGGCGGTCATGAAACCGACGGTGGCGCGGCTGGCCAGGCGGATGGTGTGGCCGTCCGGGCCTTGTACGGTGCCCTGGCCCAGCATCAGCTGCAAAAAGCGTGCGTAGTCGCTGGCGGTGGACACCAGCCCGCCGCCAGCGGATTCAAACGCGGGCGGGGCCGAGACATCGATCAACGCCACCTCGGCCCCGGTCTGCGGGTCGCGCGCGAACGGCTCGGCCAGGTCGGCCAGGCGGTGGGGCAGTACCGAAAACCCCGTGTCGTGCATGCCCAGGGGTTCCAGAATACGGCGTTTCAGGAGGGTGCCCAGGCTCTCGCCTTCGACCACCTCCAGTACCGCACCCAGCACATCGGTGGCGCGGCTGTATTCCCAGCAGCTGCCAGGCTGGTGCACCAGCGGCAGCGGGCCGAGCGCGGCCACCAGCTCGGCATTGCTGTGGCGCCGCGAGCCGACGCGGGCCGCCCGGTATTGGTCGGGCACCGTGCCGGCCTCCCACGCATAGCTCAGCCCTGCGGTGTGGCGCAGCAGGTCGTGCACCGTGGCTTCGCGCTGCAGGGGGGCGGTGGTGCCGGTGGCTTCGTCGTACACCCGCTGGCCTGCAAACGCCGGCAGGTAGTGCGAGACAGGGTGCGACAGCAGCAGGCGGCCTTCTTCCATGAGCATCAGCGCCGCCAGCGAGGCGATGGGTTTGGTCATGGAATAGATGCGGAACACGGTGTCGGGCGCCATGGCGGGCGCGCCTGCCCCGGGCCGCTGGGCGCCCACGGCTTCGTGCAGCACCGTGCGCCCTTGGTGGTGCACCAGGGCCACTGCGCCGGGCAGCAGACCCTGGTCGACGTGGGTCTGGAGTGCGGCGCGCAGGTGGGCAAAGGCGTGGGGGGGCATGGGGCGGTGTCTCCGGGTGGATGGGTGTCGGCCCTGAGAATATCCGCGCGCGTGGAGGTTGGCGGGTCACCTGGGCAACAGGCAGGGCCACTGTTGCAGGGGGCTATGGGATCGATGTGGGATCGGGCCTACCGCAGTTGCAGCGAAACGCGGGTGGACGCGCGGGGGCTGCCGCCGTAGGCTAGCCGCATATGGCAGCACCCTACCTGAAGCGCCGCGCACTGCGCCTTGTCAAACCCGTGTGGACCCTGCTCCAGCCTTTCTGGCGCGCCACCACGCTCTGGCTGGACGCCGACGGGCTGCGCATGAGCGCCGCCATGTCGTTCTACGGCATGCTCAGCCTGGCGCCCCTGTTGCTGTTGCTGGTGGGGGTGCTGGGCTGGTGGATGGACCGCAGCTATCTGGAAAGCAATCTCATCGCGCAGGTGCAGGCTGTGATGGGGCAGCAGGTGGCCGACGTGGTGCGGCAGGCGATGGCCAGTGCACAGGCCCCGGCCGAGGGGCGGCTGGCATCGCTGGTGGGGTTTGTGGTGCTGGTATCAGGCGCCACCGGGGTGTTTGTCGAGTTGCAGTCGGCACTGGAGCACCTGTGGCGCGGCGAAGGCCCTGTGCCGCAGCGGGCCGCCTGGTGGCGCATGGCGTCGCTGCGCCTGCGGGGGCTGGCCTATGTGCTGGCGCTGGGTTTCTTGCTGCTGGTGTCGCTGGCGCTGTCCACGCTGATCCACCTGCTGGCGGGCTGGGCGGGCTCGCGCCTGGCGCTGGCGCCGCTGGCACCGGCCATGCAGCTGGTCAATGAAGTGGTGGCCTTTGGATTTGCCGTGGCACTGTTTGTGGGCTTGATGCGCATTGGCGCCGGGGCCAAGCCGCCGCCGCGCTGCATCATGGCTGGGGCCGTGGTGGGCGCCACGCTGTTCACGGTGGGCAAGCAGCTGCTGGCCTGGTACCTGGCCACGGCGGCGGTGGTGTCGGCCTATGGCGCAGCGGGGTCGCTGGTGGTGCTGCTGATGTGGATCTATTTCTCATCGGCGGTGCTGCTGTTTTCAGCCAGCTGCGCCCGGGCTTTTCAGGAGCTGGGTGCGCTGCCTGCAGCGCGGGGGCGTTTGCATGTGCCGCAATAGGCTGGTTCTTAAACAGGTTCTTACGTCCTTTACAGACGCTACGCCCGGATTTCCGGGCTGGCTGGTTACGCTGGCGGCCATTCATCCAGAGCTTTCTGGATCTTTCGGAGAAAAATCATGAGTCTTATCGTTTCGCCTTCCACCCACACTTCCGCCGTTCCTGTGGCACAGGCTGGCGCCCTTGGCGGCGCGGCCAGCCCTTCCCTCAAGTGGCTGTGGGTCGCTATCGGCGTGCTGGGCGTGAGTGTGGTGGCGCTGGGCACGACCCTGGTGGTGCAGAACGCGGGCAAGTCCGCCGCCGACGCGCAACCCTTGGCCATGACGGCGCAGCCTGCGTCAGGAGCGCCAAGAGCTGAGAATTTGCAACAAAAACCGGCGCCAGCGCCTGTTGGTAATGGAAACATTGCTGCCAATAATGTAGCAAATCAACCGCCCGCAGCTTCGCAAGGTTATGCCGGGCAACCCCCGCAGCAATACCAGCCACAGCAGCAGCCACCGCTGCGCACTGCCACACAGGCTCCCCTGTGTGCCACCTGCGGCCGCGTCGAGTCGGTGCAAGCCGTGCAGCAGGCGGCCCCGGCCACAGGCGTGGGGGCGGTGGCGGGCGGTGTGCTCGGGGCCGTGGTGGGCAACCAGGTGGGCAAGGGCTCGGGCCGCACGGCCGCCACTGTGCTGGGCGCCGTGGGCGGCGGCTACGTGGGCCACAAGGTGGAAGAGCGCACGCGCACGCAGACGGTCTACCAGATCGCGGTGCGTATGGAAGACGGCTCGGTGCGCCGCTTCACCCGCGCACAGCCCACCGCCGTGGGCACGCCCGTCGTGCTGCAGGGCAAGGGCTTCCGCGTGGACGATGGCGCCGCCATGCGCGCTGAAGAACCTTACCCGCGTGCACAGCCCGGCGCGGTGCGTGTGGCGGACACGTATTGATTCGACCGCACCTCTCCCAACAGACAGCCCGCTGATTGCGGGCTTTTTTGTGGGATGAGTGTGGGCTACAGCACCACCGGGATCTCGGTCGCGGGTGGTGTATTGCGGCTGCGCCCGCAGCGCACCAAGCCGTCGATCATCACCATGCCAATGCCAGGGATGTCGCCCAGCTGCACGCTCTCCAGCAGCGTGGCGCCAGCCGTGTGCTGGGCACGGTCCATGAACACAAAGTCCGCCGCGCGGCCTACCTCGATGAGGCCGCAGTTCAGGTTGCGGATGCGCGCCGTGTTGCCCGTGGCAAAGCAGAACACCAGCTCCGCCGGAATGTCGGCAAAGCTCGATATCAGCGCAATCATGCGCAGCATGCCCAGTGGCTGCACGCCAGAGCCTGCCGGGCCGTCGGTGCCCAGGATCACGCGGTGCGGGCACTTGAGCTCGATGGCCGCCCGCGCGGCCTGGATGGCGATCTTCTCATTGCCGTTGTGCACCAGCTCGATCGCGCGGGACGACTTCTCACACAGCTCGCACACGTGCTTCCAGGGTAGCGCGGTGTGGCCGCCGTTGATGTGGCCGATCACGTCGGCATCGGCCTCCAGCACCACGTCTTTGTCGATCAGGCCTGATCCGGGGATGGACGGGCCGCCCGTGTGGATGGTGCTCTGGATGCCGTGCTTGCGCGCCCAGGCCACCATCTCTTTGGCCTCGTAGCCGGCCTTGACGGAACCCAGGCCCACTTCGCCCAGCAGCGTCACGCCGGCGTCGGCCAGGTCCTTGAAGTCCTGCTCGGTCATACCTTTTTCGATGACCGGGGCGCCTGCAATCACCTTCACGCCCCCGGGGCGGAAGTTGTCGAACGAGCGCTGCGCGGTGATGGCCAGGGCCTTGAGGCCCACGATGTCCTTGGGCCGGCCGGGCAGGTGCACTTCACCGGCCGAGACCATGGTGGTTACGCCGCCGTTCATGGTGGAGTCGATCCAGCCGATCTGGTTCTGGCGCGGCGTCCAGTCTCCGAACACGGGGTGCACATGGCTGTCGATCAGGCCCGGCGCGACGCAGGTCTGGCGTGCGTCGATCACGGTGTTGGCGTGGTCGGTGTCGCAGTCCTTGTAGCGACCCACGGCCACGATAAGGCCATCATTCACCACGATGGTGTCGGCGTCGAGGATGGGCCGGTCCAGGTCGCCCGACAACAAAAGACCGATGTTCTGGATGACGACCTTGCCCGATTTGCCGCTTGCTGCTACTTCTGCCATGGATTCTCCTCGTGGGGTGGTGGGCGGGGCACCACGCGGCACCCCGCAGGGAAAAATCTCTTTTGATTCAGGCTGCTGCTACCCTGCCCTTGGGCAGGCTGGGGCCGGGCGCCACAGTGCGCAGCACGCTGTCGATGACAAACGATTCCCAGTGCGCCAGCGCCTCGGCTGTCTCCAGGTCTTCGCCCAGAAAGGCCGACAGCGTGTGCCGGTTGGACATGTAGAAGTAGCCCGTGGCGGCAATCAGCAGGTACACATCGCGCGCCGACACGTCCTTGCGAAACAGCCCTTGCGCCTGGCCGCTTTCGAGCACGCGGCGGATCACCTCGATGGCGGGCGACGAGTATTCACGGGCGCGCATGGACTTGGAGATGTGCTTGCCCTTGTGCAGGTTCTCGGTGTTGAGCAGCGTGATGAACTCGGGGTTCTTGCGGTAGTAGCCCACCACAAAGCGGATTACCGCCTGCAGCGCCTCCACCGGTTTGGCGGTGTCCAGGTCCAGTTTGGACTCCGCATCGTTCATGCGCCGGTAGGTTTCCTCCAGCACCTCGATGAACAGGCCTTCCTTGCTGCCGAAGTAGTAATAGATCATCCGGTCGAAGGACTTGGCCGCCTTGGAGATTTTCTCCACGCTGCCGCCTTCGTAGCCGTAGCGGGCGAACACCTTGGTCGCCGCCTTCAGGATGTTGTCGCGCGTGGTCTGTGCGGCCTGCTCGCGCACGCCCGTCTTGCGGGCAGAGGCTGCGCGGGGGGACGCGGTCCGGGTCTTGGTGGGAGTGGCAGACATGGCGGGTCCTGGTGGATGACGCGGGCCCCGGGAGTGGGGCCCGCCGGGGATCACTGCTCTGCGAACGCGCGTTCGATCACGAAGTCGCCAGGCTTCGTGGTGTTGCCTTCATTGAAGCCGCGCTCTTCCATCATGTGCTTGAGGTCGCGCAGCATCTCGGGGCTGCCGCAGATCATCACGCGGTCTTCGGCGGGGTTGAGCGCGGGCAGGCCCAGGTCGCGTGCCAGCTGGCCGTTCTCGATGATCGTGGTGACGCGACCCTGGTGCTTGAAGGCCTCGCGCGTCACGGTGGGGTAGTACTTGAGCTGCTTGCTGACCATCTCGCCCAGGAACTCGTGCTTGGGCAGCTCCTCGGTGATGTAGTCGTGGTAGGCCAGCTCCTTCACCTCGCGCACGCCGTGCACCAGGATGACTTCCTCGAATTTCTCATACGTCTCCGGGTCGCGGATCAGGCTCAGGAACGGGGCCACGCCCGTGCCGGTGGACAGCATGTACAGGCGCTTGGCGGGCAGCAGGTAGTCGATCAGCAGGGTGCCCGTGGGCTTTTTGCCGACCACGATGGTGTCGCCCACCTTGATGTGCTGCAGGCGCGAGGTCAGCGGGCCGTCGGGCACCTTGATGGAGAGGAACTCCAGGTGCTCTTCGTAGTTGGGGCTCACGATGCTGTAGGCGCGCAGCAGGGGTTTGCCGTTTTCGCCACGCAGGCCAATCATCGTGAAATGCCCGTTGGAAAAGCGCAGCGCGGTGTCGCGCGTGGTGGTGAAGGAGAAAAGTCGGTCCGTCCAGTGGTGGACCGTCAGGACGCGTTCGTCAAGAAAGGCGCTCATGGTGCGTTAGATGGAAAAGTTGGAAACAAATAAGAAATCTGGCTGAAGCTGGCTCAGATTCAGGGCCCCAAGCGCTCTACAGCGCAATGTTCAGGCCTGAAAGCTTGTGGCTCACAACCCTCCATTGTTCCGCATCTGGCAAAGCCGCTTTTCTTTTGGTGATTGTGGGCAGCGTGGGCGCCAGCTTTTTGTTGAACTGCAGGAAGATTTCCATGCCCTCGGGCAGGTCGTCTTCGGCATAGATGGCGTTGGCCGGGCACTCCGGAATGCACACCGCGCAATCGATGCATTCGTCCGGGTCAATGACCAGGTATTCCGGCCCTTCCTTGAAGCAATCCACGGGGCACACATCAACGCAGTCGGTGTACTTGCACCGAATGCATGCGTCCGTCACAACGTGCGTCATTTTGGGGCTCCTCGTGCACCGTTTTTGGGGGTGCGAAAACACCATTGCAGAGTCTGGTTGATTCCGCTACATTGACATCAAATGTAGTGTTCACAACATTTAAGTTAAGTGAATGCTACACAAAATGCAAAGCGCATACAAGCACTTGCAACAAAGCAATGAATGGGTTGCCACGATGACTGAACACACCAAGACCGATGGGCTGCCGGGCATGGATGCGCCAGATCTGCCGCAGGTGCTCGAGCGCGCCCGGCCCCGCAACGAGCGCATGAACGCTGCCAAGGTCGAGTGCAATGCGTGCCCGGTGCTGTGCCAGATTTCCGAAGGCCGCGCCGGTGCTTGCGACCGTTACGCCAACCAGGCGGGCGTGCTGGTGCGGCTGGACCCGGTGGTGCTGCTGCGCAAGACGCTGAAAGCGGGCGAGGCCATGCTGGTGCCATTTGCGGGCCGCGCCGAGGCTGCAGAAGGTGCAGGGGAGGAGGTGGCTTCAGAACCCGCATGGAACGGCGATCTGCTGCTGTCTGAAGAGGTGTTCGTGACGGGCGTGGGCTCATCCACCACCTACCCCGACTACAAGCCAGCGCCCTTCATCGTGGGCTCCAAAACCGATGGGGTGGACATGGTCACGGTGGTCACTGAGGGCATCTTCAGCTACTGCAGCTTCAAGGTGAAGATCGACACCGATCGATTCCTCGGCTCCGAGCAGGCCAACGTGCGTTGCAAGGGCGAGGTGGTGGGCCACGTGACCACGGCGGAATACGGCTCGCAGATGCTGTCGCTCGGCGGCGTGCACCACCTCACGGGTGGCACCAAGAAGGAGGGCCGCATCACCGCTGAGATGATGCAGGCGCTGGGCAACAAGCAGGCCGTGGAGTTCACCATCGACGGCGGCTCGCAGCTCGTGATCCAGGCCGGGCGCGCACCCATCGTCAACGGTGTGGCCGAACAGCGCATGCGCGTGGGCTGCGGCTCTGCGGCCATTGGTATCTTTGCGCGCCAGTTCTTCGGCCATGCCGACGAGGTGGTGGTGGTGGACGACCACATCACCGGTGCGCTTACTGAACACCAGGCGGGTCGCTGTCTGGACATGAAGCCTTCGGGCATCCAGATGCGCGGGCGCAAGTCCACGCCGGGCCGCTACTTTCAGGTGGCCAACCCGGGCACCGGCTGGGGTGGCACCGACATTGCCGATCCGCTGTCCATCATCGAGGGCTGGGACGATTCCGTGGCCTGGCCGGGGCTGCGCTTGTTGATGACCTCTACCACCGGGGAGCATGCCTCCTGGTACGTGCTGGACGAGCAATTGAATCCGGTGGAAGCCGAGATGCCCGTCGAGGTGCGCCGCATCGTGGACCGCATCGGCGAAAACTGCGAGCCTTCGCTGGCGTCTGTGCTGTTCCTCGGCGGTGCGGGCGGTAGTCTGCGCGCAGGGGTTACCGAGAACCCGGTGCTGCTCACGCGCTCCATCAAGAACGCGCTGGTCAACGTGACCTGTGGCGGTGCCCCTGCCTATGTATGGCCGGGCGGCGGCATCACCGTGATGGCCGATGTGCTGCGCATGCCGGACAACAGCTTTGGCACTGTGCCCACGCCCGCCATCGTGGCGCCCATCGAGTTCAGCATGCGCCGTGCGGACTACGAAGCGCTGGGTGGCCACACCGAACAGATCCGCAGCCTGCGCGAAGTGCTGGAGCGCGGTGCGTGGCACAACGACGGTGCGCCGCAGGCGCGCGTGTGGCAGACCTTGCCCGCGGCCAATCCGTGGCCGCTGGGCCGCCCACCCCTGCTAGGCTGAGTGAGCCGCGCTGTGAACGCTTGCCGCAAACTCCTTTCCGACGGCCGCTGGCACTTCCAGCATGGCCCGATGGACCTCATCCTTCAGGCCGAAGGGGCGCGCGACGCCGTGGCACACGCGCACGAGCGCGCCTGGCAACGTTTTGAAGGGCTGCTGCAGGAGCTGGTGCGTGAACTCCCTGGCCTGCGGGCGCCGGTGGGTGAGCACTGCGCGTTGCAGGGCGTGGTGGCGCGTCGCATGTGGGCGGCCTGCAGCCCCTACCGCGCAGGCTTCATCACGTCGATGGCTGCGGTGGCGGGTGCGGTGGCCCAGGAAATTCTGGCGTGCTACGACCAGCAAGGCATAGACCGCGCCTGGGTCAACAACGGCGGCGACATTGCGCTGCACCTGGCGCCCGGCCAGTCGGTCACGGTGGGGGTGTACGCTGATATCGCCGCACTGAATGCTGCACAGTTGCGCAACGGTCTAGTGCTGGATGGGCAGATCCGCATCGACAGCGCCATGCCGGTGCGCGGTGTGGCCACCAGTGGGTGGCGCGGGCGCAGCCAGTCGCTGGGCATTGCGGACAGCGTCACGGTGCTGGCGCGCACGGCCGCGCAGGCCGATGCGGCAGCGACCATTGTGGCCAATGCGGTCAATGTGCAGGACGCGCGCATTGGTCGCATGCCCGCGTGGCTGGTGCGGGACGACAGTGACCTGGGTGCCATTCCTGTCACCGTGGATGTGCCTGACTTGCCCGAAGAGCAGGTTCGCCGGGCTTTGCAGCAGGGGTTGCAAAAAGCGCAAGAATTACAGTCCTGCGGCCTGCTGTGGTTTGCGCTGCTGGCGTGCCAGGGGCAGTTTCTGGCGACCGCAGCACCGCAAGCCCTGGCCGGTGCTGTGTGGCCCCCACAAGCGGTGATGAAATCGGAAGTTGGTTCAGTATTTGCTTAACGAATTGCACAGGTCTCCAGAATGATCCAGATACGACGCGTTTTCACCCATCTTGAGGAAATCCGGCACGAATTCGGGCCGGTGGCTGAGGTGCCGCTGCTGCGTGGTGCCATCGGCGCGGTGCTGACCAACCCGTTTGCGGGCCGGTACGAACCCGACATCTTGCCCATGATGGATGCCCTGCAGGACGTGGGGCTGGACATGGCCCAGCGCCTGCTCAAGGCCATGGCTGTGCCCTCCGAGCGCATCGAGACTTACGGCAAGGGCGCCATCGTGGGGGCAGCTGGCGAGCTGGAGCACGGCGCGCTGTGGCATGTGCCCGGTGGTTATGCCATGCGCGAGCTGCTGGGCTGGAAGGGTGACCGCAACGCCTACGCCAAAGGCCTGGCCGAAGAGAAGACCGGGCAACCCGCCAATGCACTGTCTATCGTGCCTTCCACCAAGAAGGTGGGTGGCCCCGGCGCGGCGCTGGATGTGCCGCTCACCCACATCAACGCGAGCTACGTGCGCAGCCATTTCGATGCCATCGAAGTGCGGGTGCCCGGCGCACCCACATCGGATGAAATCGTCTTCATCCTGGCCATGTCCACCGGCGCTCGCATCCATGCGCGCGTTGGCGGCCTCAAGGCCGCAGACATCAGCCAGTGGAACGGCCTGCGCTGATCCACTGCCAACCACAAGACCCTAGGAGACCCACACATGCCCGCCAAGATCCGGAAGATCATTGTTCAAACCGACGAAGTCCGCGTGGAGATGGGGCGCGACGTACAGCCGCCTGTGCGCAAGGCCCTGGCCATGGCCGTCATCGAGAACCCCTGCGCGGGCCGCTATGTGGAGAACCTCGACGAACTCGTGGCCATCGGTGAAGAGCTGGGCGCACTGCTGGGTGCCCGTTGCGTCGCAGCCCTGGGCATTGAACCTGGCCAGGCACAGAGCTACGGCAAGGCCGCCATCGTGGGCGAGGCGGGCGAGCTGGAACATGCCGCCGCCATCCTGCACCCCAAGCTGGGGGCGCCACTGCGTGTGGCGGTCGAGAAAGGCGCAGCCCTGGTGCCGTCCAGCAAGAAGATCGGCGGCCTGGGCACCGCCATCGACGTGCCCCTGGGTCACAAGGATGCCGCCTATGTGCGCAGCCACTTCGACGCCATGGAGGCCCGCGTGGCCGACGCCCCCCGCGCCAACGAAATCGTGGTCGCTATCGTCGTGACCGACAGCGGCCGTCCGCTGGCACGCATTGGCGGCCTTCAGGCCTCCGAAATCAAAGGCGAGGATGGACTGCGCTGATCTGAGCGCGCACTACCATCCCGAGCAGTCTCACCAGTTCCCCTTCCCCAACCCACCTTTCAGGAGTTTCCCCATGACGATGCGACGAAACCTCATGCGTGCCACGGCCGCAGCCGCGCTGGCATTCACGCTGGCCCCTGTGGTGCACGCCCAGGATGTCATCAAGATTGGCGAGATCAACAGCTACAAGGCGCAACCCGCCTTCCTGGAGCCCTACAAGAAAGGCATGGAGCTGGCGGTCGATGAGATCAACGCATCGGGTGGGGTGCTGGGCAAGAAGGTCCAGCTCATCATCCGCGACGACAACGCCAACCCTGGCGACGCCGTGCGCGCTGCCGAAGAACTGGTGTCGCGCGAAAAGGTCGATGTGCTCACGGGCTCGTTCCTCTCGCACATCGGGCTGGCGCTGACCGACTTTGCCAAGCAAAAGAAATTCTTCTTCCTGGCCGGTGAGCCACTGACCGACAAGATCGTCTGGCAAAACGGCAACCGCTATACCTACCGCCTGCGTCCCTCGACGTACATGCAGGTGTCAATGATGGTGCCCGAGGCAGCGGCCCTCAAGAAAAAGCGCTGGGCGCTGGTATACCCCAACTACGAGTATGGTCAGTCGGCCGTGGCCACGTTCAAGCAGCTGCTCAAGGCGGCCCAGCCCGATGTGGAGTTTGTGGCCGAGCAGGCGCCCCCGTTGGGCAAGGTCGATTCGGGTAGCGTGGTGCAGGCCCTGGCCGACGCCAAGCCGGATGCGATCTTCAACGTGCTGTTCGGTGCCGATCTGTCCAAGTTTGTGCGCGAAGGCAACACGCGTGGCCTGTTCCAGGGGCGTGAAGTGGTCAGCCTGCTGACGGGCGAGCCCGAATACATGGACCCGCTCAAGGACGAAGCGCCGAACGGCTGGATCGTCACCGGCTACCCCTGGTACGGCATCCAGACGCCTGAGCACAAGGCCTTTCAGACTGCCTACCAGGCCAAGTTCAATGACTACCCGCGCCTGGGCTCCATCGTGGGCTACAGCGCCATCAAGTCGCTGGCCGAAGGCATGAAGAAGGCCGGCTCCACCGACACTGAAAAACTCGTGGCAGCTTTCAAGGGCTTGCAGGTGCCCACGCCGTTTGGCCGCATCACCTACCGCCCCGAGGACAACCAGTCCACGATGGGCGGCTATGTGGGCCGCACCAAGAACGAAGGCGGCAAGGGTGTGATGGTGGACTACCGCTATGTGGATGGCAGCAAAGTCCAGCCCTCGAGCGACGAAGTCAAGAAAATGCGCCCCGCCGACTGACGGCCGCGCAAGGCCGGGGAGGGCTCCCTCCCTGCCAACTGCCCCTGATCTCTGAACCATAGCGCAGGCGCCGACCTGCAGGGATAGACCTTGCCGTGACCCCGAAGGATGTGGAATGAGTTTTTCGAGTTTTATCGTTCAGCTGCTCAACGGACTGGCGGGGGCCTCCTCGCTGTTCCTGGTGGGCGCAGGGCTGTCGCTGATCTTCGGTGTCACGCGCATCGTCAACTTTGCGCATGGCTCGTTCTTCATGGTCGGCATCTATGTGGCCTATTCGCTGGTGGCCAAGCTGGGCACCGGCCTGGGCTTCTGGCCCGCGCTGCTGCTGGCGGCGGTGGTGGTGGGGGCGCTGGGCGCTTTGGTGGAGGTGGTGCTGCTGCGCCGCATCTACAAGGCGCCCGAGCTGTTCCAGCTGCTGGCCACGTTTGCGCTGGTGCTGGTCATCAAGGACGCTGCGCTGTGGTTCTGGGGGCCAGAAGAACTGCTGGGCCCGCGCGCGCCGGGGCTGTCGGGCTCGGTCAACATCCTGGGGCGGCAGTTCCCTTCGTATGACCTGTTTCTGATCGTCGTGGGCCCGGTGGTGCTGGGCCTCTTGTGGCTGCTGCTCACCCGTACACGCTGGGGCACGCTGGTGCGCGCTGCTACGCAAGACCGCGAAATGGTCAGCGCCCTGGGCGTGAACCAGGCCTGGCTGTTCACGGCGGTGTTTGCCCTGGGCGCGCTGCTGGCGGGCCTGGGCGGTGCGTTGCAGTTGCCGCGCGAACCCGCCACGCTGGAGATGGACCTCAACACCATCGGCGCAGCGTTTGTGGTGGTCGTGGTGGGGGGCATGGGCTCCATTCCGGGCGCCTATGTCGCGGCCCTGTTGATCGCCGAAATCAAGGCCATCTGCATCTGGCTGGGCGTGGTGGACATCTTCGGTTTCAGCGTGTCGTTCTCCAAGCTCACGCTGGTGGTGGAGTTTCTGGTGATGGCCGTGGTGCTGGTCTGGCGCCCCTGGGGCCTCATGGGCAAGCCGCAGGGCGTGAGCCGCAACACCGGCCTGCCCGAGGCGCCTCTGCGCCAGCCCGAGCGCTGGTTCAAGCTCGGTGGCGCGGCGTTGGTGGTTGCTCTGGTGCTGTTGCCGTTGCTGACCACGGGCTCGCCATACCTCACGGTGCTGATGATCGACCTGCTGATTGCCGCGCTGTTTGCGGCCAGCCTGCACTTCATCATGGGCCCGGCAGGCATGCATTCGTTCGGCCACGCTGCGTACTTTGGCCTGGGCGCCTATGCCGCAGCGCTGCTGGTGCGCTCGGCGGGTATCCCCATGGAGCTGGCGCTGGTGCTGGCGCCGCTGGCGGCGGCGGCGGGCGCGCTGCTCTATGGCTGGTTCTGCGTGCGCCTGTCGGGCGTCTACCTGGCCATGCTGACGCTGGCGTTTGCCCAGATCACCTGGGCCATCTGCTACCAGTGGGACGGCTTCACGGGCGGCAGCAACGGCCTCACGGGCGTATGGCCGGCCGAGTGGCTGTCAGACAAGCGCAACTACTACTACCTCACGCTGGCCCTGGTGGTGGGTGGTGTGCTGTTGTTGCGCCGCGTATTGTTCTCGCCGTTTGGTTACGCGCTGCGGGCCGGGCGGGATTCCGTGCTCCGGGCCGATGCGATCGGCATTGACGTCAAGCGCATGCAGTGGACGGCTTTCGTCATCGCCGGCCTGTTCGCCGGCCTGGGCGGCGCGCTGTTCGCGTTCTCCAAAGGCAGCATCTCGCCCGAGACGCTGCATGTGGGCCGCTCGGTCGATGGCCTCGTCATGGTGCTGCTCGGCGGGATCCAGACGCTGGCGGGCCCTGTGGTGGGCGCCGTCACCTTCACCTGGCTGCACGACACCGTGGCGCGCAACACCGACTACTGGCGCGCCATGCTGGGCGCCATCATCCTGATCCTGGTGCTGCTGTTCCCGCAGGGCATTGCGGGCGCCATCAAGCAAATCTTTGACAACAAGCGCGAAGCCAAGAACACGAAGGAGGGCACGGCATGAGCCTGCTCAAAGTCTCTGGCCTGGGCAAGTCCTTTGGCGGCGTCAAGGCGGTGGATGGCATCCACTTCGAGCTGGCTGCCGGCGAGCTGCTGGCGCTGATCGGCCCCAACGGCGCGGGCAAGTCCACCACCTTCAACATGGTCAACGGCCAGCTGCCTGCCGATGCCGGCTCCATCCAGCTCAATGGCCAGGAGCTGGTGGGCCGCAAGCCGCGCGACATCTGGCGCATGGGTGTGGGTCGCACTTTTCAGATCGCTGAAACCTTTGCATCGCTCACGGTGGTGGAGAACGTGCAGATGGCACTGATCTCCAACGACAACCGCCTGTTTGCGATGTGGCGCAAGGCGGCAGACCACAAGCGCGACGAGGCCCTGGCGCTGCTGGACCAGGTGGGTATGAAGTCGCAGGCCGACCGCCCCTGCAGCGTGCTGGCCTATGGCGATGTCAAGCGCGTGGAGCTGGCCATCGCGATGGCCAACAGCCCCAAGCTGCTGCTCATGGACGAGCCCACCGCCGGCATGGCGCCCAAGGAGCGCAACGAACTCATGGCGCTTACCAAGCAACTGGTGATCGACCGCAACATGGCCGTGCTCTTCACCGAGCACAGCATGGACGTGGTGTTTGCCTATGCCGACCGCATGATCGTGCTGGCGCGCGGGCGCCTCATTGCCGAGGGCAAGCCGCTGGAGCTGCGTGACCACCCCAAGGTGCAGGAGGTGTACTTCGGCACCGGCAAGACCTTCGAGAAAAAAACGGCAGCCGCTGCTGCAGAGGCCGCATGAGCATGACGACCAACGAACCCAAAGAGCTGCTGCTGCAGGCCAAAGGGCTGCAGGCCTGGTATGGTGCGGCGCAAATCCTGTATGACGTGGACCTGGACGTGCGCCGGGGCGAAGTCGTGGCCCTGATGGGCCGCAACGGCGCGGGCAAATCCACGACACTCAAGACCCTGATGGGCATGCTGGCCAAACGCAAGGGCCAGATCCAGTTCATGGGCAAGGACATCTCCAAAAGCGACCCGCACGATGCCGCGCGCCTGGGCCTGGGCTTTGTGCCCGAAGACCGCCGCGTGTTCACCGACCTCACGGTGATGGAGAACCTGGAGGTAGGCCGCCAGCCCGCCCGCACCTGGCCCGACGGCACCGCCGCCCCGGTGTGGACGCCCGAGCGCCTGTTCAAGCTCTTCCCCAACCTGGGCGAAATGCCCCAGCGCCCCGGCGGTCGCATGAGTGGCGGCGAGCAGCAGATGCTCACCGTGGCGCGCACGCTCATGGGCAACCCCTACCTGGTGCTGCTGGATGAGCCCTCCGAAGGCGTGGCCCCGGTCATCGTGGAGCAGATGGCGCACATGATCCTGGAGCTGAAGGAGCAGGGCGTGAGCATTCTGCTGTCCGAGCAGAACATGCACTTTGCCGAGCTGGTGTCCGACCGCGCCTATGTGCTCGAAAAGGGCCAGATCCGCTACCAGGCCAGCATGGAAGAGCTGGCCGCCAACGAAGAGGTGCGGCGCGCTTACCTGAGCGTGTGATGCACCTGCGCAGCCGTGCGATGTGGTGCGCCGCACACGGGTGCTGTTGGTTACAAAAAACACCTCTTCAAACACTTGCGCGATGCGAGCACAAGCCCCGAAACTGGCGCCTTTGATGTAAGGAGCACTACATGAAGTGTCGAGGAGTGGAGGATGGATGCATCGACCGCCGGACTGCCATGGCGGGGCTGGTGGCAACAGCGGGATGGGCCTGGGCGGGGCCGGCCGCTGCCGAGACCGGAGTGACGGACACCCGCATCAAGGTGGGGCAGTCGGCCGTGTTCACCGGCCCTGCCAAGGATTTTGGGGTGGACTACAAGGCGGGCATCGCGCTCTACTTCGACAAGGTCAACAAGGCCGGTGGAGTGTTGGGGCGCACGCTGGAGCTTGTCTCCCATGACGACGCCTACGACCCCAAGAAGACCGCAGAAAACACCACGCGCCTCATCGACGAAGACAAGGTGTTTGCTCTCATCGGCTATGTCGCCACGGGCAACCTGATTGCTGCCATGCCCATTGCCGAGAAGGCCGGCGTGCCCATGTTTGCCCCGCTGGTCGGCACCACATCGTTTCGCACCAACCACAACCGCTACCTGTTCCACGTGCGCGCCAGCTACGAGGCTGAACTGCGCAAGATCGTGGGGCACCTGGCCACGCTGGGCATCCACAACATTGCGGTCATCTACCAGAACAGCGCATTTGGCAAATCCAACCTCGACACCTGCCTGCAGATTGCACAGGGGCTCAAGGTCAAGGTGGTGGAGTCCGTGCCCATGGAGATCGCCGCCACCGACGCCAAGGCCCAGGTAGCCTCGCTCACCAAGGCGCAGCCTGGTGCGGTGGTGATGATCATGGCGGGCAAGATGGTGGAGGTGTTCCTGCGCGACTACCGTGCCGGGGGCGGCGCCTCGCCGCTGTACACGATATCGGTGGGCATCACCGATGCGCCGGGCTCTGCGCAGCGCTTGAACGGCGGCATCGAAGGGCTGGTCACGGCCAGCATCGTGCCCTCGCCGCAGGCCAGCCGCCTGCCCATCGTGGCGGACTACCGCAAGGACCGCGTTGACGCGGGCGAGAAGATCGACAGCTACACCATGCTGGAGGGCTACATTGCCGCCCGCGTGTTTGTGGAGGGGCTCAAGCGCGCGGGCAAAGCGCTCACGCGCGAAGGCTTCATCAAGGCCATGGAAGACATGGGCACCACCAAGATCGGTGACTTTCCGCTGCAGTACGGCCCGGGCAACCACAATGGCTCCAACTTTGTGGATCTGGAGATGTACACGCGCACCGGCAGTCTCCGGCGCTGAGGGCACCCCAAAGAGACATGCACGCGCCCGCTTCGCTTCACACCATGGTCGTCAACGGCCAGCCTTGTGCCTTGCCAGCAAGTACCTCCACCCACGCCACGCTGCTGCACGTGCTGCGCAATGACTTGTCGCTCAACGGCCCCAAATACGGCTGTGGCCTGGGGCAGTGCGGGGCGTGCACGGTGCTGGTGGACGGCATTGCCGCGCGGGCCTGCGTGATCCCGGCGCAGGGCGTGGCAGGCCGCGAGGTGACCACGCTGGAAGGCCTGCCCGGCCGCTGCAGCCGCACCGAAGGTCTTCACCCGGTGCAGCAGGCCTTTGTGGATGAGCAGGCCGCGCAGTGCGGCTACTGCCTGAACGGCATGGTGATGATGGCCGTGGCCTTGCTGGAGCGCGACCCAGATCCCGACGAAGCCGCCGTGCGACGCGAGCTGTCGGGCAACCTGTGCCGCTGCGGCACACATGTCGAAATCATTCGCGCCGTGCTGCGCGCGGCCCAGTTGATGCGCGAGGCCCAGGCATGAGCGCCACAACTGACAACGCCGCACCCCTGCGCGCCCACAGCCCGCTCACCCGCGCCGACTTCCATGCTGCCCAGGGCGTGTTGCTGGTGGTGCGCAACCCGCCGCCCGCGCCACCGCCCGTCAAGGGCCAGCCCGCGCTGGTGGCAGGCAACCCGGCCGAGGGCGTGGAGATACTGATCGCCGTGTGGGACGACGGCAGCGTGACCGCGCTCAACGGCCATGTGGACCTGGGCACCGGCATCCGCACCGCACTCGCGCAGATCGTGGCCGAAGAACTCGACGTGCCGCTGGCCCAGGTGAACATGGTGCTGGGCGACACCACACGCGCGCCCAACCAGGGCGCCACCATCGCGAGCGCATCCATCCAGATCCACGCCAAGCCCCTGCGCACGGCCGCCGCGCAGGCACGCCACTGGCTGGTGGCGCAGGCCGCAGAGCGGCTGGGCGTGCCAGTGGATGCACTGCAGGTGAGTGCGGGGGTGGTGCAGGTCATCGCAGACCCATCGCACCAAGTGGCCTACGGCGCGCTGCTGGTGGGCGCGCACGCTACGCTGGAGCTGGTGGATGCCACGACCACCAAGGCCGCCGCCGATTACACCGTGGTCGGCCAGTCCGTGCCGCGCGTGGACATCCCCGCCAAGGTCAGTGGCGAGCTGGTGTTTGTGCACGACATGCGCGTGCCCGGCATGCTGCACGGCCGTGTGGTGCGCCCGCCGTATGCGGGGGCCGACCATGGCGACTTCATTGGCAACACGCTCGAATCGGTGGACCAGCAGTCCATCGCCCACATCCCCGGCATCCGCGCCGTGGTGGTGATCCGCGACTTCGTGGGCATCGTGGCCGAGCGCGAGGAACAGGCCGAGCAGGCGCTGCGCGAGCTGCGCGTGCGCTGGAAGGACTGGCCCGGTTTCCCCCGCCAGGACAGCGCCGAGGCGCTGGAACAAGCCATCCGCGCCAACCCCGCCACCCAGCGCCGCCTGGTGGACGAGGGCGATGTGGAGGGCGCCCTGGCCGCGCTGTCTGCCAACGGCCAGCCCATGCCGCGCACCTATGTGTGGCCGTACCAGATGCATGGCTCCATCGGCCCATCGTGCGCGGTGGCCGAATGGCGCAGCGATGACAGCACGTGCCGCCCAAGCATGACGGTGTGGGCCGGCACGCAGAACCCCCATGTGCTGCGTGCCGACCTGGCCCGCCTGATGGGGCTGGTCGATGTGGACATCGACCTCATCCGCATGGAGGCCGCAGGCTGCTACGGCCGTAACGGCGCCGACGATGTGGCGGCCGATGCCGCGCTGCTCTCGCGCGCCGTCGGCGCCCCGGTGCGCGTGCAGCTCACGCGCGAGCAGGAGCATTTGTGGGAGCCCAAGGGCACGGCCCAGCTCATGCAGGTGCGCGGCGGGCTCAAGGCCGATGGCACCGTGGCGGCGTACGACTTCGAGACGTCTTACCCGTCCAACGGCGCGCCCACGCTGGCCCTGCTGCTCACCCGCACCATCGAGCCCGTGGCCCAGGCCTACGAGATGGGCGACCGCACCGCGCGCCCGCCCTACCAGTACGACAACCTGCGCGTGGCCGTCAACGACATGCCGCCCATCGTGCGCGCGTCGTGGCTGCGGGGCGTGTCGGCCCTGCCCAATTCGTTTGCGCACGAGTCGTATGTGGACGAACTGGCTACTGCTGCGGGTGTGGACCCGGTGCAGTTTCGCCTGCAGCTGCTGAACGACCCGCGCGCCGCCGAGCTGGTGCAGGCCACCGCCGAAAAGGCGGGCTGGATTCGCCGAACCGGCCCGCAGCAGCGCGAGCTGGATGGAGACTGGGTGCAGGGCCAGGGCTTTGCCTATGCCCGCTACATCCACAGCAAATGGCCCGGCTTTGGTGCCGCCTGGGCGGCCTGGGTGGCCGATGTAGAGGTCAACAAGAAGACCGGCGAGGTGCACGTGCGCCGCGTGGTCGTGGGGCACGACGCGGGCCTGATGGTGAACCCCGCCGGTGTGGAGCAGCAGGTGCATGGCAACGTGCTGCAGACCACCAGCCGCGCGCTCAAGGAGCAGGTGCAGTTCGAGCCCGTCAAGCAGGCCGTGGACAACCGCGAGTGGGGCAGCTACCCCATCCTGAGCTTCCGCGAAGTGCCGGTCATCGAGGTCATGCACATGCCCCGGCAGGACGAGGCGCCGCTGGGCTCGGGCGAGTCGTCTTCCGTGCCGGGTACGGCGGCCATTGCTAACGCGATTTTTGACGCGACGGGCGTGCGCTTTCGCGCGCCGCCCTTCACGCCCGAGGTGGTGCGCGCCGGGCTCAACCCCCTGCCCTGCGGTGCGGGCAATGCCGCCGCTAGCGGAAGCCCGCCAGCGGAACAAGCCGAAGTGCTGCCCACCCTGGAGCTGCCAGCGCCCACCGTGCCCGCCAGTGCCACTTGGCCCCGCACACGCAGCCCCTGGGCGCGTGCCCTTGCACTGGCCGCTGGTGGCATCGCCATGGGCGCAGCGCTGCTGGGCTGGCGCCCCTCCATTGCACCCGTGGTGCAGACGGCGGGCACCTCGGTCTACAACGCCGCCACCATCGAGCGGGGGCGCCTGCTGGCCGCTGCTGGCGACTGCGTGGTGTGCCACACGGCACCGGGCGGCACGCCCAACACGGGCGGCCGCGCCATGGAAACGCCATTCGGCAAGGTCTACACCACCAACCTCACGCCCGACGCCGAAACCGGCATCGGCCAGTGGTCCTTCAGCGCCTTCCAGCGCGCCATGCGCGAAGGCATCTCGCGCGACGGCAAGCACCTGTACCCCGCGTTCCCCTACACGTCTTTCGCCAAGATGAGCGACGACGACCTGACCGCGCTGTACGCCTATCTGATGGCGCAGCCCGTTGTGCGTGCGGAGGTGCCCAAGACCGAACTGGCCTTCCCGTTCAGCGTGCGCCCCCTGATGGCGGGCTGGAACGCGCTGTTCCACGACGCCACGCCTTTCAAGCCCGACCCGAACCGCCCGCCCGAATGGAACCGGGGCGCCTACCTGGTGCAGGGCGTGGGCCACTGCGGCGCCTGCCACACGCCGCGCAACGCGCTGGGGGCCGAGCAGGGTGGGGCTGCGTTCCTCTCGGGCGCCATGATTGATGGCTGGGAGGCGCCTGCGCTTACCGGCCTGTCGAAGGCGCCCGTGCCCTGGACGGCCGATGCGCTGTATGGCTACCTGCGCCACGGCCACAGCCCGCAGCACGGCAGCGCCTCCGGCCCCATGGCGCCCGTGGTGCGCGAGCTGGCGCATCTGCCCGACGACGACATCCGCGCCATGGCGGGCTACCTGGCCTCGTTCACCGCGACGGAAGCGGCTACCCAGCCAGCCACCCTGCTTGTGTCTGACCCGCAGCAGCGCGCCCAAGCCGCCGTGGCCCAGGCCGCCGCGCTGGCCCCCCAACCCGGCCAGGCCCAGCGCCTGTTCGACGGCGCCTGCGCCGCCTGCCACCACGACGGCGACGGCCCGCGCCTGCTGGGCGTGAACGTGCCCCTGGCGCTCAACAGCAACCTGCACAGCGACCGGCCCGACAACCTGCTGCAGGTCATCGTGCACGGCATCCGCGAGCCTGCTGCGCGCGACATCGGCTTCATGCCCGGCTTCGGCCACGCGCTCAGCGACGCGCAGATCACCGAGCTGGCGGGCTACATGCGCCAGCGCTACGCGCCGGGCCGCCCTGCGTGGCGTGATGTGCCCGAGGCGCTGGCGCGTGTGCGGGCAGGGCCTGCGCATCCTTGATTTTTAGTGTTTTTGGCAGCTAGCGCTTGATGGATAAGCGTTGATAGCTATAAAAACAGGAGTGATTGAGGCTGAAGGCGGCCTGGCACTGCCGCGCCTGTGGGCCATCGATGGCCCCGTGGGACATAAACAGCGCCGCCATTTCCCCTCACATCACCGCATTGCCCCCGTGCCACGTTGGCACAGTGGCATGGGGCCTGGTCCATGGTGGGGCAGGCCAGGGTGCTGGTGGGTCTTCGGGCCTGCAACATGCACCGTGATCCCTCGGCCCGCCTGCGTGGTGGCCGAAGAAGACTTCCTCCAAGGAGAACACCATGCCCAATGCCGAAATGGAAATCCACGTGATCGTGCTGCGCATGATGCGCGAAGGCTATGCCGCACTGAGCGCGGCCCAACGAAGGGTTGTGGATGCGTTGATGGCCGTGTGTTGAGGGGCTGCGTCGGCAGCTGCCAGCCCCACGTCGCACCTTCTGGAGGGCGGTCAGTGTTTGCCGTCCGATGGCGTGCCGCTATGCCCAATGCAGCAAGGCAGCATCTGCCTCCATCGCTTGTGCAATGAGGCGCATGTCGCGGTCGCTCACGGCAAACAACCCAAAGCGGAACTTGCTGCCCCAGCGCTGGCGGTCGTCCACAAACTCCAGCGCGTCCAGCAGCGGCGCAATCGCCGCCTCACGCGCAGGCACATAGGCCACGTCCCGCCGCGACGGCACAAACCCGCCGCCCATGTCAAACGCATACGGCGCGCCCGGCAACACGATGCCGATGGAAACAAACGCCTGCAGCCGGTCCTTGCCACCCATCGTGATGGTGGGCGCGTAGTACGCCACGCGGTCGCCGGGCCGTATGCGCTGCAGCGGCGCAACCTTGCCATGGCACACCTGCATGTAGCCCGCGCCAGGCGTGGCGTAGCCCCGGCGGGCGTGCTGGGCGCAGGCCACGGCAATCCAGTTGCGGCGCGTTGTGGCTGCGGGGGTCGCTGCCGACACAGGCATGTCGCTGCGCGCAGGCTCGGCATCCGGCCAAAGGGGGGGTTGCAGCACGGCGTCGGTCATGAGAAAAGCTCCGGGTCATAGAAGCCACCGATGGTGCGGGCGTGCTGCTGACAGCGCAGTGTCAGTACCTTTGCAGCATCTCAGTCAGCAGCGCAGGGGTACTTAGATCAGCTGCCCCCACTGCCACAACGCAAACCCGCCCAGCAGCAGGGCCGACGCTCGGTTGATGCGCTGGCGCCAGGCGGGCGTAAAGCGCTGCCGCTGGTAGGCAATCGCGCCGGTCAGCAGCAGCCACCAGGCGGCAGAGCCCACCAGCACGCCCGCCACCATCCACAGCGGCGACGGCAGGCTGGACCGACCTGCCCCCAGCGAGCCAAACACCGCAATGAACGACACGATGGTGGCCGGGTTGGCCAGCGTCAGCGCAAACGTGCCTGCCGCCAGACCCAGCAGCCCCCGCGCATCGCGGGCCGGGGCGGCGGTGTGGGCCACCGGCGCGTGCCAGGTGCGCCAGGCCAGCACCAGCAGCAGTGCGCCACCGCCCAGCGCCAGCGGCGTCTTGGCCTGGGTCAGCCCATCGATGAACCAGCGCACACTGAAGGCGCCCACGGCGCCATACACCGCATCGGCCGCAGCGGCGCCCAGGCCGGTGGCCAGTCCGGCCGCCAGGCCCCGCTCCAGGGTGCGTTGCATGGTCAACAGGCCAATGGGGCCCACAGGGGCCGCGATGAGCACGCCGATGACGGCGGCTTGCAGGAACACGGTGAGTGAGGTGAAGTCCATGCACCAATGCTAGGTCGGCGGCGGGCGGTGGAGAATGCAGAAAATTTGGCGAATCCAGAAATTGGTTTCGGTTTTTTCTGTGCCAACCGATAAAGGCTTTTATGGAAGTGGATGACAAAGCCTGGCGCTTGATTAGCGCGTTGCAGGCCGATGGCCGCGCCTCGCTCAAGGAGCTGGCCGAGGCCGTGGGCCTGTCGGTGCCCGCCACGCTCGAGCGCCTGCGCCGCCTGCAAGAGGTGGGCGTGGTGCGCGGCGTGCATGCCGACATCGACCCCGCCAAGGTCGGCTACGGCGTGCGCGCCGTGGTGGGCATCAACGTGCCGCAGCCCGGCAAGAAGGCGCTGATCGACAAGCTGCGCCAGTCGCCCCAGGTGCTTGAATGCCACCATGTCAGCGGCAACGACTCGTACGTGATGCAGGTCGTGGCGCGCGACCTGCCCGATCTGGAGCGCTTTCTGGGCGACATCAACGGCTATGGCGAAACACGCACGTCCATCGTGTTCTCCACGCCCATCCCGCTGCGCGGCCTGGCCCGCCCGGAGGCGGGCTGATCCACCCCTCAGAACGTGATCTTCACCGACGCCGCACTGCGCTGCGCGTCGCCATGGAACACCGCCTCGATGTTGTTGCCATCCGGGTCCAGCACAAAGGCGGCGTAGTAGCCGGGGTGGTAGGGGCGTTCGCCCGGTGCGCCGTTGTCGGTGCCGCCGTGGGCCAGCGCGGCTTGGTAGAAGGCATCCACCATTGCCCGGTCCTGCGCCTGAAAGGCCAGGTGCGTGCGGCCGGTGAGGTGGCCTTGCGCGGCAGGGCTGTCGGCTGAAGACACAAACAGCTCGTCCGCCCAGAAATAGCCCTCGTCGGCGCCACCCATCGGTACCTTCAGCGCCCCGAGCGCGGCTGTGTAAAACGCCTGGCTGGCCGCCAGATCGCGCACAACGAGCTGGATGTGGTCAATCAGCCGGCCCCGGTGCAGTTCCTGTGTTTCCATGCGGTTGTCCCTTCTTCAATCAAGAAAGTGCGTGCAAACCCACGCGGTTGCCATCCAGGTCATGGATGTGCGCAAAGAACCCCATGCCCGGTGGCAATGCCTGGCGGGGCAGTGCTACCTGGCCGCCCTGGGCTACGGCGCGCTCCAGTGCGGCGTCGAGCGAGGGCGAAGCGTCCAGGTACACCAGTGTGCCGCTGCCCGATACCTGCGGTGCCGTTGGGCCCATCATCAGCGCGCCGCCCACGCCGTCTGCTGCGCCGTTGTAGGGAAACACGGCACCTTCGCTGGGCCCCATGTTCTCGCGGCGCAGGGGCTGGCCCAGCACGGTTTCATAGAAAGTCTGGGCGCGGTCGAGTTGGGTGGTGGGGATTTCAAACCAGGCGATGGCGTTCTTCATGCAAAGGCTCCTTGTGTGTGCAAATTCAATAAAGAAGCCTTGATGGTCGCGGCGGCCTGCTGACAGCGCAGTGTCAGCAGCGTGTCACCGGGCTCACGTGATGCGGCCCGGGCTCGATGCCGCAACCTGCGCGCGAAAGCTGCGCGGCGACAAGCCCGCATCGCGCGTGAAGGCGCGGGTGAAGTACGCCGGGTCGGCATAGCCCAGCGTGTAGGCAATGGTGGCCACGCCCAGGTGGGTGTAGGCCAGGTTGCGCCGCGCCTCGCGCATCAGGCGCGCCTCAATCAGCCGCTGGGCCGATACGCCCGTGGTAGCCCGTGCCACGCGGCTCAGGTGCGTGGGCGACACGGCCAGCGCGCGCGCATAGTCCGCCACCTGCCAGTGCTCCAGAAAATGCGCCTCAATCAGCGCCTCCAGCCGCTGCACCAGGCTGGACTCTGGTGCAGCGGTGTCGTCGGGGCTGTGGTCTTCAATGGCCCGTGCCACCCAGCCCAGCAGCGTGGCGCTCAGGCCCCGCAGCACCAGCGCACGCGCCTTGGCGCGGCCCGAGAACTCCTGCCAGATCTGCGCCATGGCCTGGCTGATGGGCGGGCTGGCGGTGACCACGGCGGGCCGTGCCAGGTCACGCCGCACATCGCCCACGCGCACAAAAATCTCGTCCATCAATTCATCGGCCAGCGTGGCCACCCAGCCCTGCGTGTGCTGCGTGAACCGAAACGCGTGCACATGGCCCGGCGGCACGTTGATGAGCGCACCGGCGGCCAGCGCGTGCTGCTCTCCATCCAGATGCGCCACGCCGCCTCCCGATTCGATCAGCAACACCTGGTGCAGCCGCGTGTGCCGGTGCGGGGCCAGCTCCCAGTCGTGCAGCACCGATCGCGCGGCAATCGTCTCGCAGTGCAGCACGTCGGGCAGGTGCTGCGACTCGCCGAACAGGCTGTACGACTGAATGCTGCTGTGGTTCTCGGCCATGTTCGAAAAGTGCATGTTCTAGCTCCATCCGTCCCTTCAACGCGGCGACTGTGCCACGTATCTTTGGGTGGTCGTTTTGACCCATGTCATCAACCCAACAGAGCGGCTCACACAACTCAGCGAAGCGGCCCTGGCTAGGCGTCCTGCCGCAGACAGTACAAGTAGTACGGCAAGGCAGGACAACAACGCCAGGGGAGTTTTGTGAGCCGCTCGCCACAAAGGAGACACCATGAAAACCCAGGTTTGCATCATCGGCGGAGGCCCCTCGGGCCTCATGCTCTCGCAGCTCTTGCACCTCAAGGGCATCGACACCATCGTTTTGGAGCGCCAAAGCCGTGAATACGTGCTGGGCCGCATCCGCGCCGGCGTACTGGAGCACGGTTTTGCCGCACTGATGCGCGAGGCCCAGTGCGGCGAGCGCATGGACAAGGAAGGCGAGATCCACGACGGCTTCATCATCGCCCACGACGGCAAGATGGACCGGGTCGATTTGCACAAGTACAGCGGCGGCAGCTCGGTGGTCGTCTACGGCCAGACCGAGCTGACGCGCGACCTGTACGAAGCGCGCGACCGCATGAAGGGCGTCGTCATCCACAACGCCGAAGACGTGCAGCCGCACGACCTGAAAAGCGGCAACCCGTATGTGACCTACCGCAGTGGTGACGAGGTGGTGCGCATCGACTGCGACTTCGTCATCGGCGCTGACGGATTCCACGGCGTGAGCCGCAAGTCCATCCCGCGCGACGTGCTCAAGGAGTATGAAAAGGTCTACCCCTTCGGCTGGCTGGGCGTGCTCTCGCGCACCAAGCCCGTCTCGCCCGAGCTGATCTACGCCAAGCACGAACGCGGCTTTGCGCTGTGCTCGCTGCGCTCGCAGGTGCTGAGCCGCTACTACATCCAGGTGCCGCTGACCGACACGGTGGAAGACTGGTCCGACGAAGCCTTCTGGGCCGAGCTCAAGCGCCGCCTGCCCGCCGAGGTGGCCGCACAGCTCATCACCGGCGCATCCATCGAAAAGTCCATCGCCCCCCTGCGCTCCTTCGTGGCCGAGCCCATGCGCTATGGCAACCTGTTCCTGGCCGGCGACGCCGCCCACATCGTGCCGCCCACCGGCGCACGGGGCCTGAACAGCGCGGCATCCGACATCTACTACCTGTACCACGCCATGGTGGCGCACTACCAAAACGGCGACAGCACCGGCCTCGACAAATACTCCGAGAAGGCCCTGGCCCGCGTGTGGAAGGCCCAGCGCTTCTCGTGGTGGATGACGACCATGCTGCACACCTTCCCGGATTCGATTGCCTACGACCAGAAGCTGCAGGACACGGACCTGGCGTATCTGTTCTCGTCGGAGAAGGCGCTGGGGTCGCTGGCGGAGAACTATGTGGGGTTGCCGTTCTGAGCATCCGGTAGCGCGCATGGTGCGCTGCTCGCCGGGATGACGGCGCTGCTGGGTGCCTCATAGAAGGCACAACAACCAGTTAAAGGCTTGCACTGGGATTCACCCTTGCAAGCCTTTTTCGCGTGCGCGGATCGTTTAACCCGACACGCCTTCTTCACCGGGTGACGCAGTGGAAGACTGGGCTGAAATAGAAACTACTGTTTCGATTCCGGCTCCGCACCTCGTCATCACCCTGAAATCTCAACGATCTTTTCGTTTTCTTGCTTTCAATCCATCAGCAGCATAAAATCGAAACCAAAGCTTCGATTTATGAAAAAAATCCCTATTCAGAGCGTATCGGCCTTTGGCCAGGTGGTGCGCGCTGTGCGCAAGGCCGGTGGTGTGCGCCAAGACGACGTGGCGGGCAGCGTGGGTGTCAGCCACGTTTACTTGCGCGACCTGGAGCACGGCAAAGAGACGGTGCAGATGGGCCGCGCGCTGCAGGTGCTGGCCGAGCTGGGAATTCGCATGGAACTGGAGATCCCCGACGAAGCCTTCGAGAGATTGCAAAGCGACGCCGCACGACTCGCCGCCAAGAAAGCCGCCTTTGAACAACAGGCTCAGCAGTCGCAGGGGGTGATGCGGGCCGCAGCCAAGCGCAAGGGCGAAGAGGACGGCAACCCATGAGCCAGCGACAGTTGCAAGTCCAGATCAACGGTCAGCTGGTTGGCTCGCTGTTCGATCAGAACAACGTGTGGGGATTTCAGTACGCCGAAAGCTGGCTGCAGCAGCCCAGGCCCTTCGCGCTGTCTCCGGCGCTGCCCCTCGGCCCTGAGCTTTTGCTGGACGGCGCCACGCTGCGGCCCGTTCAATGGTTTTTCGACAACCTGTTGCCCGAAGAACGGCTGCGCGAGGTCATCGTCAAAGAAGAGGGCGTTGAGGCTGCAGATGCGTTCGGCTTGCTGGCGCGGCTGGGGTCGGAGTCGGCAGGCGCCCTGGTGCTGCAGCCGCCCGGAGCCCCGGATGCGCCCCAGGGGGCCATGGAGCTGACCCGCGAGGCGTTGTCCGCACGCATCCGCAATTTGCCCAGGGCGTCTCTCACCCACCAGGCGCCCAAGCGCATGTCGCTGGCCGGGGCGCAGCACAAGATGGTGGTGAGCTTTGACCCGGCCACCGGCAGGCTGATGGAGCCCCTGAAAGGCAGCCCATCCACCCACATCCTCAAGCCCAACTCCACCGCCGACGGATTCCCCCATTCCGTGGTGAATGAGCTTTTCACGATGCGCCTAGCAGGCGCCTTGGGCCTCAAGGTACCCAAGGTATGGCGCCTGTATGTCCCGGAGCCGGTCTACATCATTGAGCGCTTCGACCGCAAGACAACGGCGCCGGGTGGGGACGTACAGCGTATTCACGCGCTCGATGGCTGTCAGTCCCTCAACGAGATGGCTTACGCCAAGTACCGCAGCGCTACCTTCGAAAAGCTGCTGCAGCTGATTGAGCTGTGCCGCAATAGGGCAGCTGCGCGCCTGGACGTGTTTCGTTGGATCTTGTTCAACACGCTCGTTGGCAACTCCGACTGCCATCTCAAAAACATTTCGTTCCTGATCGACGACGAGGGCACGCGCGTTGCGCCCTTCTACGATCTGCTGTGCACTGCCGTGTACCACACCAAATCCATGGCGAACGAGCAGGCTGTGTGGCCCGACGAGAAGCTGGCCATGCCCATCGTGGGAGCCCATTTCTTCAGCGGCGTGACCCGCCCCAGGCTGATTGCAACAGCGGTCGCCCTCAAGCTGGGCAAGAAAACCGCGGAGCGGGAGGTTGATGCCATGGTCAACAAGCTCCCCCAGGCCGCAGACAGCGTGATCCAGGCCATGGAAGCCGAGCATGGCACCTCGCCGCAGATGGGCCAAGCGTCGGGGGCCACACGTGGCGCGGAAGCGCACCTGCTGAGGGCCATTCGGCATGTGGTCATCAAGGACATGCTGGACCTGGTGCGCTGATCCCCAGGCAGTCGCCCTACAAAGCGATCTCCATCTGCTACGGAAAATTTAAGCAAAACTGATGCTTACGCCCGCGCAGCAGGCTCGATAGCATCGCACCAAGTTTTCAGATCATTTGCCTATTGGTGTCGGCGTCCGGTTCGACGATGGCTTGAACACGATGAAGCTGCTGACGCAGCGTTTTGAGACAGTGCACTTCACCCCCGATAGTGCCAACCAACAGCCAGGAAAATCTCAAAAATGGATTGGGTCCCGATAGTCTTCATTGTCTTCAAGGTGGCCGTGTTCGGCACCGGCATGTTCTTCGCCATCAAGTGGCATTACGACCAAGGGAAGAAGGCGAAGAACGAAGCCAGCAGATCGCATGAACGCACACCGGGCGAGTCGGGGTAGGCGGCTGTCTCCCCGGGAAAAGAAAGGCTTGCATGGGACCAACCTTTGCAAGCCTTTCGCGCCCTGTTCGACACTCCATCCGTCGAAACTCCCTGTTGACGTTTCGTCGCGTGGGCATCCTCAAGAGGTATGTGTAGATAGGGACCAAAACGGGCAGGCGGTTGTAAGGCGCCTAACCTGCTTCAGTCGGCCAAGACGAAGCGCGCGTCAGTTCGACTGAGCAGTTCAAACGTGTCGATACACGTCACGCCAAAAGGCTCGCAGACGTTAGGGAGGCTGTATTTGCGGCGCAGTTGAGGGTTGAACTGCTCATGCGTTACCACGATAGCGCCGGGAATAGTCATCGCCTTTGCGAGAAGCCAAGGGTCTGCTCCACCGAGAAATTCCTCCATCGCACCTGTTTTCATCATCGCGGCTTGTGAGGCAACATATGCAGCGACATGGGCGAAGGCCTGCTGTGTCGTTTCATCTGAAACGGGTAGGAACAGCCCGTTTTGGTTCTTTGCCCACTCCGCGAGCTCGTCGTTCCCGCGCCTGAGTTCAGCACCAACTGGCTCAATACTGACCACGACTCCAGCGTGATGGCTGCGTTGCACCCAGCTCCAGTAAGCTGGGCAAGTGGTCATGCGGTAATAGCGATTCTTCGCTTCGATCAGCGTATTGGTGTCAAGTAGATAGGTCATGCGCCAAGCTGTCCTGCGAAGTCACGGATCTTCGATGGTTGAACACCCAAAAGCCTGCCGGCATCGCGAAGGAGTAAGCGGCCGCTGAACGCTTCTGCAATAACTGCTCGGGCGAAGCGAGCGCTGTTCTTAGCCCCAGCATTTCGATAGAAACTACCGCCGCCGCCCTCTTCGGTGCGGAAAGCGTCAAGCTCTGCTCGGTAAAAGGCAGAGTAAGTTGCCTGACTGACGAGGCCTAGGTCCAAAGCCCGGCGAATAACTACAAATCGGCTCACATGGAAGCTGTGCGCAAGCTCGGCCACGCGTACGGCAAGGTCTTGAGCACCAACAGCCCACAGCTTGGCGAAGATGTCCGTCGGGGCCAAGAATTCACCTGCAATAGCGTTGCTGGCGATCTCCTCGCGGCGTGTACCGCCGGGCGCAACGTTGGAAATTCCGCTACTGCCGAGCCAGATATGGGCGAGTTCGTGCAAAAGCGTAAAGAGTCTGGCGGAAGGTGCATCGGCAGAGTTAATGAAGACGACAGGGGCCAGCGGGTGGCTGATCGCAAAGCCTCGGAACTCACCTACGTCGAGCTTCCGACGGGTGTTATTGCCGACGATGCCACTACGCATCACCAGTACCCCAGCGCGTTCAGCCGCTTCGATCAACTCCCGGTAGTACGTTTCCCAACTGCGTTGCCCTTGCTCGACATCGACTTTGAGCACGGTGCGAATGTCTTGCGCTACCTTTACTACGTTGGCACTCGTGTTGAAACGGCCCACGAAGGGCAAAGGCTGCGCACCTTGATCTTGAAGGTACTCGACGAACCAAGCCTGCCGCTGCATTGCGTGCTGGACAGTTTCCGTGAGGTCGACACTGGGTTTGCCGGCTGGGGCTCCGCCAACGGTACGAAGGTCAGGCAACACAGGCTCCTCGGCAGGGGCCTCGTTCAAGAAGAAATAACCGAACGGCGCATGCAGCGCATTTGCGACTTGCTGGGCTTGTCGGAAGGTCGGTTGAGAGTCACCTTCTTCCCAGCGTTGGAACTGCTCCGGTTTAACGCCAACCGCTATCGCTGCCTCGCTCACATCGAGACCGACACGACCACGTGCCCAGCGAAGCATTGCTGGGTTAATAAGAGCGTGAGGGTGGGCCATAGACCTATTCTAAGAAAACAACCTGTCTATCAGTTGCCTACCGAATGACCGCAACGAGTCGTGTATTGATACCAGCAACTTAGGCAGATTGTCACTGGTAAGAACGCTGGCTGCAGAAGGATAAACGCTTGCTAAGTCACCACCCAGAAACTTTAGTCAAACCCTCGTACAAAAAAAGACCCGGCACAAGCCGGGCTTCCCACTTTCAATCTCCCCTCACTTGCAGCTAAAACTGCTCGCACTCTCCACATCCCCCGTCCCGTTGTACCGGGCCACCTTGGGGTACACACACAGCGGCCGGGTGCGGTTGGCCGACCAGCTGGCAGGCAGCTCGGCGTTGACCACCTTGGCCCCCGCACCGCGCGCGTTCGCCGTCACGCTGTCGGGCGCCTTGCCTTGTTCCACCCAGGCCACCAGCGGGGCCAGCATGTCGAACTGGTCGGTGGCGGGGCCGCCGGAGCAGTGGTTCATGCCGGGCACCAGGTACAGGCGGGCGAAGTCGTCGGCCTTGCCGCCGTGGGTTGCCTGCACGCGGTCCATCCAGTGGGCGGTGTCCATGGGCGAGAACACGCCGTCGGCCACGCCGTGGTAGACCATCATCTTGGCGCCCCGGTTGCGCAGGGTGCCCAGGTCGGCGGGGTTGGGCGGCGTCATGTACGACCAGGATGACTCGGTGTAGACCGGCGTGGTGGCGAACATTTTGGGGTAGTCCGCGTCCATGCTGAAGTTCAGCGCGTACTGCAGGCCGGTGGTGGCCTTGAAGGCGTCCAGGGTGGACGGCGGTGTGGTGAACAAAAAGGCCACGGCCCCCGCGTCGCGCGTGGTGGGTGCGTTGAAGTGCCAGAACGCAAAGTTGCTGCCTGCCACGCCGGGGTCGAACCAGGTGCCGGTGTACAGGGCTTCGCCCTTGCTGTTCTTGGGCCCGGCAAAGATGCTGGCCAGCACGGTCTTTTGCTCGGCAGAGATGCACGATCCATCCCGCGCGGTGTTGGCAGCGGTGCAGGTGGGCACGTCGCGCTGCAGGTTGAATGCGGCCTGGCAGGCCTGCACGTCGTTCACTTGGCCGTCGGTGGCGCCGTCCAGCGCGTCGCAGCGTTCCACGATCTTGCGGCCGATGAGCTGGAATTCGGCGGGGCTCACGGCCTTGGTCAGGTCGGGCTGGCCATTGGCTCCGGCTGGGGATACCTTGGCGTATTGCTGGGCCTTCCACAGCTGGGCGGTGGCGGCCTTGGGCAGGCTGAAGCCGGGGTTGCCCGCCAGGATGCCGTCGTATTGGTCGGCATAGCGCGATGCGGCCACCATGGCGTGGCGCCCGCCGTTGGAGCAGCCGGCGATGTACGAGCGGTCGGGGCCCTTGCCGTAGGCGCCTTTGATCAGGTCTTTGGCCATGGGGGTGAGGGTGCCCACGGCCAGGTAGCCGTAGTCGCGCCGGGCTTGTGGGTCCAGCCCGAAGAAGGGCGTGGGCGCGCCGTGGCCCGCGTCAGAGCTGAGCACGGCAAAGCCTTGCACCAGGCCGGGGGCCACGGGCGCGGCGCCGCTCACCGCGCCGAGTGCGGTCACCACGCTGCCGTCCAGCCCGCCGTTGGCCTGGTGCAGAAAGCGGCCGTTCCAGTTGACGGGCAGGCGGATTTCAAAACCGATGGCGTAGCTGGCGCCGTCCACGGGGCCGGTGCGCTCTTTCATCTTGCCTTTGACGAGGCAGTGCGCGGGCGCCTGCGTGGTGTTGCCCTGCAGGGTGATCGGGCCTTCGGCCACCATCTCTGCCGAGGTGATGCGCGTGTCGGGCAGCGCGAGGCTTTGGGCCAGGGTGGTGCAGTTTTTCAGCGTGGCAGGTGTGGCGGCGCCGAGTTGCGGTGGGGGCGTGGTGCGTGGCGCATTGGCGCAGCCCGCCAGCAGCGTGGCGGTGCCCAGTGCCATGGCCAGGGCCGACAGGGGGAGGGGGCGCGGGAGGAGGTGTGGCATGCGATGTCTCCAGGTGGGCGGGGGAAGGGCGCAGTCAAAAAAGGCCCTGGCCGCAGTGGCCAGGGCCGGGGCACTACTTGCAGCTGAAGCTGCTGGCGCTTTCGATATCACCCGTGCCGTTGTAGCGCGCCACCTTGGGGTAGGCGCACAGCGGGCGGGTGCGGTTGGCGGACCAGCTGGCGGGCAGCTCCAGGTTGGCACCGGCGGCATTGCCAGCGCCGCGCGCCTGGGCGATCACCTTGTCGGGGGCCTGGCCCTTTTCGACCCAGTTGACCAGCGGGGTCAGCATGTCGAACTGGTCGGTGGTGATGCCGCTGCCGCAGTGGCCCATGGCGGGCACCGGGAACAGGCGCGCAAAGTTGCTCGCATCGCCCTGGTTGGCAGCGGCCACGCCCTTGTACCAGTTCACGGTGTCGTCGTATGAGAACACGGCATCGCCCGTGCCGTGGAACACCATGACCTTGGCGCCCCGGCCTTTCAGCTTGGCCAGGTCGGTGGGGTTGGGCGGCGTCATGAACGACATGGACGATTCGGTGAACGTGGCGTTGGTGGCAAAGATGGAGGCGGCCAACTGGTCAATGTTGGCCGTGGCCAGCGTCTGCTGCACGGGGGGCGTGCTGAACACGGTGCCCGAGGACAATGGGTCCAGCACCTGGCCGATCACGAACTCCCAGGTCGCCCAGTCCTGGTTGGCGATGCCGGGGTCCAGCGGAAAGGTGCTGTAGATGGCGGCGCCTGCCGACGTCTTGGCCCCGGTGTGGATCTCGGCCACCATCGTCTTTTGTTCGGCCGTGAGGCAACTGCCATCGCGCGCGCCGGTGCAGGTGGGCACGTCGTCGTTCAGCTTGAACTGGGTCTGGCAGGCCGCCACATCGCCCACGATGCCGTCGGCCGCACCGTCCAGCGCATCGCACTTGGCCAGGATGCGGTTCGATACCAGCGTGCGCTCGGCGGGGGTGAATGCGGTGCCGATGTCGGGCACCGGAAAGCCGCCCAGCCAGGCGGGCGCGGTGGTCATGGCGCCGGGCGTGGCCAGGGCCGCGTACTTCTTGGCGCCCCACACCTGGCTGACTGCTGCCTTGGGCAGGTTGAAGCCTGGGTCGCCCGCGAGGAAGCCGTCGTATTCATTGGCCAGCCGCGACATGGCCACCATGGTGTGGCGCCCGCCGTTGGAGCAGCCGCCGAAGTACGAGCGGTCTGGCGCGCGGCCATAGGCCAGCTCGATGGCGTTCTTGGCCATGGGTGTGAGCTTCTGGGGCGCCTGGTAGCCGTAGTCCAGGCGGGCTTGCGGATCGAAACCGAAGGTGTTGTTCTGTGCGCCGGTGTGGCCGGCATCCGAGCTGATGACCGCAAAGCCTTGGAGCAAGGCGCTGGTCACCTGCACGCCCGAGCTGTAGCTGCCGGTGGCGGGCACCACGCTGCCGTCCAGCCCACCGTTGGCCTGGTAGTAGAAGCGGCCGTTCCAGGCGTTGGGCAGGCGCATCTCGAAACCGATGGCGTAGTTCTTGCCATCCACAGCGCTGACGCGCGAGTGCATGGTGCCGGTGATCTGGCAGTGCGCTGCCACGGGGGTGCCCGCCACGGTCAGCGTACCTGCCGCTACGGGGCTGGCCGCCGTGATGGTGGTGTTGGGAAAGTTGATGCGTGCGGCCAGGTCGCTGCACGATTTCAAGCTGCCCGGGTTGGCGGCTGCCAGCTGCGGCAGCCCTGCATCTGACGATCCCCCTCCGCACCCGATCAGCAGGGCTGCCGGCAGGGCCGACAGGGCGAGGGGGTGGATGCGCATTCTTCTTTTCGTAATGGTCATGCTGTTGTCTCCGTTTGTTATCTGAGGCCCAGGGAAACCCGCAGCGCGGCCTCAATGCACTGCAGGAGTTGGTGCAGCCCTACCAGCGATTGCTACTAATGTTGTAGCTGTTAGCGCTTGTCCATCAAGCGCTGGCGGCCAATTTGTTCTTTATTTCCAGAGACTGTGCAATGCGTTGGCGCAGGATGGCGGCGCGCATGTCGAATTCGGGCAGCACCCACTGGGTGAGTGCCTGGGCAGGGGCGTTCCAGCGCTCGCTGTGGCTGGCCGCGCCGATCTGGCACCAGGCCCAGTCCAGCAGCACCAGCGCCACGGCGCGCAGGTAGTCGTCGGCCACCCAGTAGGGCAGTTCGGCGTCGGACTGGGCGGCAATCGCCAGCGTCTGCGTGATCTCCACCAGCGCATGGCGGCGTGCGCTGGCCGCAGGGCTGGGCGCTGTGCCGGGCAGTGTGGTCAGCAGCGCCGCCAGGCCCTGGCCGCCATCGGCCAGCACCTTGCGCACCAGCAGGTCAATCGCCTGGATCTCGTTGGTGCCCTCGTAGATCATCGCCACGCGCGCATCGCGCACGATCTGCTCGATGCCCCATTCGCGCACATAGCCGTGGCCGCCAAACACCTGCAGGCAGGCGCTGGCGCCGTGAAAGCCCTGGTCTGTGAGCGCGGCCTTGAGCACGGGCGTGACCAGTGCACACCAGCGCTGGGCGGCGGCGCGCTCGCCCGCGTCGGCGCTGTGCTTGGCCACGTCCAGCTGCAGGGCGGTGTGGTAGGCCAGCACACGGCCGCCGTCGATCCAGGCGCGCTGCGTGTGCAGGATGCGGCGGATGGCGGGGTGGTCGTGGATGAGGCTGGTGTCTTTGGCGCCGGGGGCGCGCATCTGGCGGCGCTCGGCCGCGTAGGCGCTGGCTTTTTGCCATGCGGCCTCCAGCAGGCCAATGCCTTGCAAGCCCACATGCAGGCGGGCGGCGTTCATCATCACGAACATGGCGTTCAGGCCCTTGTTCGGCTCGCCCACCAGCCAGCCGGTGGCGTCGTCAAAGCGCATCACGCAGGTGGGGCTGCCGTGCAGGCCCATTTTTTCTTCGATGCGCTCGCACACCACGGCGTTGCGCTTTCCGTCTGGCAAGACCTTGGGCACCAGGAACAGCGACAACCCCTTGGGGCCCGCCGGTGCATCGGGCAAACGCGCCAGCACCAGGTGCACGATGTTGTCGGTCAGGTCGTGCTCGCCGCCAGAGATAAAAATCTTGCTGCCGTTCACCCGCGCGCTGCCGTCGGGCTGCAGCACGCCGCGTGTGCGCACCAGGCCCAGGTCGCTGCCCGCGTGGGCTTCGGTCAGGCACATGGTGGCCAGCCATTCGCCGGTGGCGACCTTCTCCAGGTACTGTGCCTTGAGGGCATCGCTGGCGTGGTGCTTGATGCATTCGTACGCACCGTGCAGCAGCCCGGGCGCCATGGTCCAGCCGTGGTTGGCACCGGCCAGCCATTCAAACAACACACACTCCAGCACCGCAGGCAGGCCCTGGCCGCCATCGTCGGGTGCGCACGACAGCGACGGCCAGCCCGCCTGCCAGAAGGCCTGGTAGGCATCGCGAAACCCTGCGGGCGTGTGCACCTGGCCCGCATCAAACCGGCAGCCTTCCTCATCGCCAGTGCGCTGCAACGGGGTGATGGCGCTGTCCACAAACTTGGCGGCCTCGTCCAACACCTGCGCAGCCAGCTCGCCATCGGTGTCGGCAAACGGCGCCAGCGCCTGCCACCGCGCAGGGGCCTGCAGCACCTCGGTCAGCAGGAACTGGATGTCGGTGAGGGCCTGACGTGCTTGCATGAATTGCTCACTATTTGATAGCTAATGGCGCTTTACAGATAGCGCTAGAGGCTGTTTTTTCTTGAAACGGGCAGCCTTGGGTACGGAGCCGTTCACCCAGGGCTTGTCGAGGAGCGGCACAAACGGCTTGCCCTGGCTTCGACAGGCTCAGCCCGAACGGTTGGGGCGAGGGTTGCGCCCGCCACCCGTTGATACCGGCGCGCCCCCCAGGCGAGGGCCGCCGCGCAAGGGCCGCCCCGCCGCGCTGGCGGCGTCCCCCTGGGGGGAAGGCGCGTCAGCGCCTCAGGGGGGTTACTCAAGAATCTGCGGTGAAACCAATCTTCTTGATCAGCGGACCCCAGGTGTCGTACTCGGCCTTCTGCCAGCGCGCTTGTTCCTCAGGCGTGGAGCCGTGGGGCATCAGGCCCACGATGGCCAGGCTGTCGATGACCGACTTTTCCTTCAGCGCAGCGTTGATGGCAGCGTTGGCTGCGGCAATCACGGGCTTGGGCGTGGCGGCGGGGGCGTAGAAGCCAAACCATTCTTCGGTGGTCAGCTCGGGGAAGCCCTGCTCGGCGAACGTGGGCACATCAGGAACGTACTGCGAGCGCTTGGGGCCCGAGGTGGCCAGGATGCGCAGCTTGCCCGCCTTGTAGTTGGCAATGAAGTCACCGTGCGGCGTGACCATGGCAGCCACCTGGCCGCCCACCACGTCCGTCACGCCGGGAATGGAGCCACGGTAGGGCACGTGGCGCAGGTCCACGCCGCTGTTGATGCCCAAGAGCGCACCCAGGAAGTGCGGCGTGGAGCCCGCGCCGGGCGAGCCGTAGCTGGCGTCCTTGGGGTTGGCCTTGGCCCAGGCCAGGAAGTCCTTCACGTTCTTCACGCTGGCGGGCACCATGGGGCCCACGGCCAGTCCGTGGTGCATCACGGCGGCAATCGACACGGGCGCGAAGTCCTTGTCGGTGTAGTTCATCTTGCTGTAGATGTGCGGGTAGTTGGCAATGGCCGAGACCTGCGCCAGCGCCAGCACCGAGCCGTCGGCGGGCGCTGCCTTCAGCGTCTCCAGCGCAATGCGGCCGCCCGCGCCGGGCTTGTTCTCCACCACGCCCGCGTTCTTGCTGAAGGCGCTGCCGCCCCATTTTTCTGCCACGCGGCGGGCCACGGTGTCGCCCGAGCTGCCAGCGGGGAAGCCGAAGTACACCTTCACCTGGTCTACCTGGGCGTGGGCAGCAAAGGGGTGCAGGGCGCCCAGCGCGGCGCTGGCGCCGAAGGCCTGGACGAGTTGACGGCGAGTGATGGTCATGGTGTTGTCTCCTGTGTGTCGTTGAAAGCTCTGGGGGCGGTGAAAGGAAGGGATCAGCGTGGCGCCATGCGCAGGGCGCCGTCGAGGCGAATCACTTCGCCATTCAGGTGGCCGTTGGTCACGATGTGGCAGGCCAGCTCGGCAAACTCCTCGGGCTTGCCCAGGCGGGGCGGGAAGGGGATGCTGGCGGCCAGCGACTGCTGCACGGCCTCGGGCAGTTCCTTCATCAGCGGCGTGGCAAACAGGCCGGGCGCCACGGTGCACACGCGGATCGCGTGCTGTGCCAGGTCGCGCGCCATGGGCAGGGTCATGCCCGCCAGGCCCGCCTTGGAGGCGCTGTAGGCCTGCTGGCCCACCTGGCCGTCAAAGGCGGCGACGGAGGCGGTGAACATCATTACGCCACGCTCGCCGTTGTCCAGCACGTCGAGCTTGCTGCAGGCGGCGGCAAACAGGCGGCTCACGTTGTAGGTGCCGATCAGGTTGATGTTGACCACGCGCACAAAGTCTTCCAGCGGCGCGGCACTGCCATCGCGCTGCACCACGCGTTTGGCGCTGCCGATGCCTGCAACATTCATGAGAATGCGCGCGGGGCCGTGGGCGGCGGCGGCCTTGTCGATGGCGGCCTGCACGCTGGCGGCGTCGGTGATGTCGCAGGGGCAGGCTACGCCACCAATGTCTGCGGCGACTTTTTCGGCCAGTTCGGCATTGCGGTCCAGCACCGCGACCTTGGCGCCCTGGGCGGCCAGTGCGCGTGCGGTGGCTTCACCGAGGCCCGATGCGCCGCCGGTCACGAGGGCGGCTTGTCCTTGAATCTGCATGGTGGTGTCCTTGGGTAGTCGTTCAGTTCAGGTCAATTCATTTCTGGGGCACGAGGGTGAATGGCAACTTGCCTTCGTGCATGGCTTCCACCAGGTTGGCGCGGTGTTTGAGCACGGCGCGCTGGTTGATGGAGCCCTTGTCGGTGACCTCGCCCTTGTCGAGCGAGGGCGGCTCGGCCATCAGGTGCATGCGGGCCACACGCGTGGCACTGCCCGTGGCTTGTGCGGCCAGCTGGTTGATCACCTGCTGAAAGTGCTGCTGCACGGGCGCGCTCTCCAGCACCTGTGGCAGGCTGGCGTCGCTGGGCAGCCCCGCCAATGTGCGGATATGGGGCGTGGGGATCAGCAGCGCGCCCACTTCCTTGAGGTTGATGCCGGTGATGACGGCATCCTGCACATAGGGTGCGCAGGCCGCGATGATCTTGGCGCGCATGGGGCCCACGCTCACGAAGGTGCCGGTGGAGAGCTTGAAGTCCTCGGCAATGCGGCCGTCGAACTTCAGGCCCTTGTTGTGGTCGGTCTCGTCGATCCACTTCACGGCGTCGCCGGAGCAGTAGAAGCCTTCTTCGTCGAACGCCTCTTGCGTGGCCTCGGCGTTGCGCCAGTAGCCCTGCGTGATGTTGGGGCCGCGATAGCGCACCTCGACCTTGCCATCAATCGGCACCAGCTTCAACTCCAGCCCCGGCGTGGGCACACCGATGTCGCCCGCCTGCACGTTGGGGCTGTTCACGGCCACGCAGAAGGGGCAGCCCTCGGTCATGCCCAGGCCAGTGTTCATCACGATGCGCTCGCTCACCTCCTGCTCGGCCACTTCAAAGAGGGCATCCCAGATGGGTTGCGAGAGTGCGGCAGCGGCAAAGAAGAACATTTTCACGCGGCTGAGCAGGTTCTTGCGCAGCTGCGCGTCGGTCTTCATGGTGTGTGCCAGCACCTCGAAACCCGTGGGCACGTTGAAGTACACCGTGGGCGCGATCTCGCGCAGGTTGCGGATGGTCTCGGCCATGCCCGCGGGCGTGGGGCGGCCTTCGTCCAGGTACAGCGTGCCGCCGTTGTAGATGACGATGCCGAAGTTGTGGTTGCCGCCGAAGGTGTGGTTCCATGGCAGCCAGTCCACCAGCACCAAGTCTTCCTCGGCCAGCACGGGCATGGACTGGTTCATCTGCTGCAGGTTGGCGGCCCACATGCCGTGCGTGATGATCACGGCCTTGGGCGCCTTGGTGGAGCCCGAGGTGAACATGAACTTGGCGATGCTGTCGCCCGTGATGGCGGCGTGTGCGGCATCCACGGCGGGCGTGGCCTCGGTGGCCAGCAGCGCGCTGAATGGGGTGGTACTGCGGCCGGGCAGGGTGCCCTCGATCAGCGCCACCTCTACGTCGGCGCCCACCGTGGCGTTGATGGCGGCGGCAAAGCGCTCGCCGCTGCTCGCAAACACCAGGCCGGGCGTGAGGGTGTCGATGGCGTGGCGCAGCTTGTCGTAGTCCTTGCTCACAGTGGAGTAGGCGGCCGACACGGTGCATTGCGGCACGCCCGCCACCAGGCAGCCCAGCGACAGCAGGGCGTGCTCCAGGTCGTTTTCGCTGAGCATGACCACGGGGCGGTCGGCGCTCAGGTTGCGGTCCAGCAGCGCCTGTGCAATGCAGCGCGCACTGTCCCATGCCTCGCGGTAGCTGATGTGGCGCCAGTCGCCCAGGCTGCCGTCGGCGTTCTTCACACGCTGCGCCATCCAGGTGCGGTCGGGCGTCGTCTGCGCCCAGTGCGCCAGGCGGTCGGTCAGGCGCACGGGGTGGGGCTGCAGGTCTTGCGTGGCGCGCACATAGACCACGCCGTTGTCGCCCTGGCGGGTGGTGACCTCGGTCACGCCAAAGCGCAGCGGCCGGTAGCGGGGGGTGGGGGCGGTTGCCATCATGGGTGCTTTCAAGAACTCACTGGCGCGGGCGGGGGCTCGCATCTTCAGGCCTTCTGGACCTTGGCTGCCTTGCCGTCGAGGAAGGCGCGCACGCGGGCCTTGGCTTCGGGCGCGCTCTGGGCGATGGCGGCCATCATGGCTTCGGTCATCAGGCCCTGGTCGGACGGCTGCTCGGCAATGCGGGGCAGCGCGTGCATGAGTGCGTAGTTGGTCAGCGGTGCGTTCTGCGCAATGCGCTGGGCCAGCTCAAAGGCCTTGTCGAATGCGGTGCCGGTGGGCACGAGGTATTGGGCAAAACCCACACGCTCGCCGTCCACGGCGTTGTAGACGCGGCCGGTCATCATCATGTCGGTCATGCGGGCCGTGCCGATCAGACGCGGGATGCGCACCGCGCCGCCGCCGCCCACAAAGATGCCGCGCGAGCCTTCGGGCAGCGCGTAAAAGGTGGATTCATCGGCCACGCGGATGTGGCAGGCGCTGGCCAGCTCCAGCCCGCCGCCCACCACCGCGCCGTGCAGCGCGGCCACCACGGGCACGGGGCCGAACTGCACGCGGTCCAGCGCTGCATGCCACATGCGCGAGTGGTGCAGGCCCTGGCCCGCGTCGCGCTCTTTCAGCTCCGAGAGGTCGAGGCCCGAGCAGAAGTGTTCGCCATCGCCATCGATCACGGCGGCGCCCACGCTGGCGGGCAGGTTGTCCATCACGTCGCGCAGCGCCAGGATCAGGCCGTCGTTCAAGGCATTGCGCTTGGCGGGGCGGGTGAGGCGGATGACCGCGATTTCCTCGCGTTCGCCACGGATTTCAAGGGAGATGTCGGAGTTCTTGGTCATGGTGGTGTGAGTGAGTTAGGGAAATTATGGTTATCAAAAATAACTAAAACAAGACCGCAAGGCCGCTCTTTGCTAGGGGGTTTCCCTAGCTTTTCAAGCGACTCATATGGTTATGATAAATAACTAAAATTGGTGCGCAATCCAAGCAAGGACCCTGTCATGAACGCCTTCATCCCCTACGGTATCTACTGGTCGTCCCCGTTTGCCAAGTGGCAGGGCACGCTGGCCAACCTCAACGCGCTGCCGCTGGCCGCTGCGGTGGGCAAGCAGGCGCTCACCGCGCGCGGGTACGACCTGGCCGCGGTGGACCTGGCGATCCTCGGCATCACCAACCCGCAAAAGGGCAGCTTCTACGGCCTGCCCTGGGTCACCGGCATGATGGGTATCGACGGTGTGGCCGGGCCCACGGTGCAGCAGGCCTGCGCCACCAGTGCGCGCGCGCTGCAGATGGCCGCGCAAGAAGTGGCGTGCGGCACGGCCACCAGCGCGCTGCTGGTGATGGCCGACCGCCAGTCCAACGGGCCGGTGGTGTACTACCCCGACTCCAGCGGCACCGGCGGCTACGGCATTACCGAGCACTGGGTGCCCGACAACATGGGCCACGACCCGTATGCCAAGAACCCCATGCTGCAGACCGGCGAGAACGTGGCCGCGCGCTATGGCATCAGCACCGAAGAGCAGCACGCGCTCAAGCTGCACCGCTACCACCAGTACCAGGAGGCGCTGGCCGACGACCGCGCCTTCCAAAAGCGCTACATGGCCGATGTGCCCGTCACCGACTCCAAGTTCCGCAAGCAGACGGGCACGCTGAGCACCGATGAAGGCATCTTCCCGACCACCGCCGAAGGCCTGGCCAAGCTCAAGCCCGTCAAAGAGGGTGGCACGGTGACCTTCGGCGGCCAGACGCATCCGGCCGACGGCAACGCGGGCGCCATCGTCACCACGCGCGAACGGGCCCGTGCCGTGGCGATCGACCCCGGCATCGAGGTCGAGATCCTGGGCTTTGGCATGGCGCGCGTGGAGGCGGGCTACATGCCCATGGCGCCGTCGCCTGCCGCGTTCAACGCGCTCAAGAACGCGGGCCTTTCCATCAGCGACGTGGCGGCCATCAAGACGCACAACCCCTTTGCCGTGAACGACATCGCCCTGGCACGCGACACCGGTTTTGCGTGGGAGCGCATGAACAACTACGGCAGCTCCATCATCTGGGGCCACCCCCAGGCACCCACCGGCATGCGCGCCATCATCGAACTGATCGAAGAGCTGGTGCTGCGCGGCGGCGGCGTGGGCCTGTTCACCGGCTGCGCTGCGGGCGACACCGGCTATGCCACCGTGCTGCGTGTGACCGACAGCAAAACCACTTCCAAGGCCTGACCATGACTGCCACTTCGACAAGCTCTTTCTCCGCACCCCTGAACGCCTGGCTGGTGGACGGCGTGCGCACGCCCATGGTCGATTACTGCGGCCCGCTGGGCCATGTGTCGCCCACCGACATGGGCATCAAGGTGGCGCGCGCCGTGCTGGAGCGCAGCGGCGTGCCCGCAGCCGATGTGGGCTCGGTCATCACGGGCTCCATGGCGCAGGCCGATTTCGACGCCTTTGTGCTGCCGCGCCACATTGGCCTCTATGCAGGCGTGCCGCAGGCCGTGCCCGCCATCCTGGTGCAACGCATCTGCGGCACGGGCTTTGAGCTGTTCCGCCAGGCCGCCGACCAGATTGCGCTGGGCTACACCGACGTGGCGCTGGTGGTGGGCACCGAGTCCATGACGCGCAACCCGATTGCGGCCTACACACACCGCACCGGCTTCAAGCTGGGCGCGCCCGTGGAGTTCAAGGACTTCCTGATGGAGGCATTGATCGACACCGCAGGCCCGGTGACGATGATCGAGACGGCCGAGAACCTGGCCAAGAAATACGGCATCACCCGCGAGGACGTGGACGCCTACGCCTCGCAGTCCTTTGCCCGCGCGCTCAAGGCACAGGAGGATGGCTTTCTGGCGGGCGAGATCGTGCCCGTGACCAGCGAGAAGTTTGAACTGGAAGGCTACGCCACGCGCGGCATCACGCTGCCCCGCAAGGTGGCGCAGCTGGACCGCGACACCCACCCGCGCCCCTCGCCGGTTGAAGCCCTGGCCGCGCTGCGCACGGTCTACCCCGGCGGCGTGCAGACTGCTGGCAACAGCTCGGCCCTGGTGGACGGCGCCGTGGGCGCCGTGGTGGCCAGCGATGCCTATGTGCAGCAGCGTGGCCTCAAGCCCCTGGCGCGCCTGCGTGGAGTCGCGGCGGTGGGCGTGGCGCCCGAATACATGGGCATCGGCCCGGCCCCGGCCATCCGCGCGCTGCTGGCGCGCACGGGGCTCACGCTGGACGACATCGGCCTCTTTGAAATCAACGAAGCCCAAGGCGCGCAAACCCTGGCCGTGGGCCGCGAGCTGGGGCTGGACCTCAACAAGCTCAACGTGAACGGCGGCGCCATTGCCCTGGGCCACCCGCTGGCCGCCACCGGCGTGCGCCTGACGGTGACCCTGGCGCGCGAGCTGCGCCGCCGGGGCCTGCGCTACGGCATCTCCAGCGCCTGTGTGGGCGGCGGGCAAGGCATTGCTTTGCTGATCGAGAACACCGACGCGTAAATCCAGTCTTCACACCCATTTTCAAGAGCACAGCACCATGAAAATCATCACCGCAGCCCAGGCCGGGGCACTCATCCCCGACAACGCCACCATCTTCCTGGGCGGCCTGGCCGTCTCCAGCCTGCCCGAGGAAGTGCTCAAGGGCATCGAGAAAAACTTCCTCGACCACGGCAGCCCGAAGAACGTGACCACCTGGGCCTGCGGCGCCATTGGCAACAGCAAGGACGCGGGCATGGTGCACTTTGCGCACCCCGGCATGATCAAGCGCACCGTGGCGGGCCACTTCGGCCAGACCGGCGCCGAGATGATGAAGATGGTGTTTGACGGCGAAGTCGAGGCCTACAACTTCCCGCAGGGCAGCCTGTCGCACCTCACGCGCCACATTGCCAGCCGCAGCCCCGGGCTGCTGACCAAGGTGGGCCTGGGCACGTTTGTGGACCCGCGCATCGAGGGCGGCAAGCTCAACAGCAAGTCCACCGAAGACCTCGTGAAGCTGGTGGAATTCAACGGCGAGGAATGGCTGTTCTACCCCTCGCCCAAGGTTGATGTGGCCATCATCCGCGGCACGCTGGCCGATGAGAACGGCAACATCACGCTGGACAAGGAAGGCGTGCTGCTGGAGCAGATCAACATCGCCCACGCGGCCAAGGCCTGCGGCGGCATCGTGATCGCGCAGGTGGAGCGCATCGTCAAGGCGGGCAGCCTGCACCCCAAGTCGGTCAAGGTGCCCGGCGTGTCGGTGGACTACGTGGTGGTCAGCCAGCCCGAGAACCACATGCAGACCATCACCACGCAGTTCAACGCCGCGCTGTGTGGCGATGTGCGCGTGCCGGTGAACTCGCTGGCGCCCATGGCACTGGACGAACGCAAGGTCATCGCACGCCGCACCGCGCTGGAGCTGAAACCTGGCGCCATCACCAACCTGGGCATCGGTATTCCGGCCGGTGTGCCGTCGGTGGCGGCGGAAGAGGGCGTGGCGGACCAGTTCACGCTGAGCGTGGAAAGCGGCATCACCGGCGGCATTCCGGCGCAGCTGGGCGACTTTGGCACGGCCTACAACGCCGACGCGATCATTGAGCAGTCGTTGCAGTTCGACTTCTACGACGGCGGCGGGCTGGACGCGAGCTTCCTGGGCCTGGCGCAGGCCGACAACCACGGCAACGTGAACGTGAGCAAGTTCAACGGCCGGCCCGTGGGCTGCGGTGGTTTTGTGAACATCACGCGGTCCACCAAGAACCTGGTGTTCTGCGGCACCTTCACGGCGGGGGGCCTGGAGGTGAAGGTGGCCGACGGCCAGCTCACCATCGTCAAGGAAGGCCGCTCGCGCAAGTTCATCGAGAAGGTCGAGCAGATCACCTTCAACGGGCTGGATGCTGCCCAGCGCGAGCAGAACGTGCTCTTCGTGACCGAACGCGCCGTGTTCCACCTGACCACCGAAGGGCTGGAGCTGACCGAGATTGCGCCAGGCATTGACCTGGAGCGCGACGTGCTGGCGCACATGGGCTTCAAGCCGATCATGCGCAATGTGAAGACCATGGACGCGGGCCTGTTCCACGAAAAGTGGGGCGGGCTGGCGGCGGCCATGGCGGCGAAGTCTGAGGCGGTGGCACCAGCAGCCGCAGGCCAGTAAACGGGGCGCAGAAGCTGCTCGAAGCCGGGCACAAAACCAAAGACCAAGGGGCGCTGGCTGCAGCGCCCCTTTTCTTTGTCAGGCCCCGTCGCGGGCGTAGACCTTTTGCAGCAGGCGGATCAGCGTCTTGCGCTCGGCGGCCGTGAGGCCGGCGGTGGCGTCCACCTCCAGCTGCGCGGCGGTCTGCTCGGCCTGGGCCGTCAGCTCCACACCGGCGGGCGTCAGGTGCAGGCCCATGGCGCGGCCGTCGCTGGGGTGGGGGCGGCGCTCGATCAGGCCGCGCCGCTCCAGCGCAGCCACCAGGCCCACCAGGTTGGGCGGCAACACGCCCAGCGTCACGCACAGCTGGCGCGAGGTCACGCCCGGGTTGTGCGCCACCAGCGACAGCACCGAAAAATCCACCACCTTGAGGCGGTACACCGCCATGCGTTCCATGAACACTTCGATCACGGCCAGCGATGCGCGCCGCGCGTTGTAGCCCACCAGGGTGCGCAGAAAGCCGGTATCCACCGATTCGGGTGCGGGCGCCGGGTTGGCTGGAGCCATGGAGGCTGTGGTCTTTTTGGTGGGGCGAACGCTGGACATGGGGTGATTGTGGCGGGGGGTGGGCGCGGGTTGGCAGCAGGTTGCGCGGAAATTTGATTCAAATCAGCCGCTAGCGCTTATTTGACGGATATGTATTGCTATAAAAATTATAGTAATTGATGTGTGGCAGGCGACACACACGGTGCAGCATCGGCGCCTGTGGCTCTCAGACGGGGCTGCGCAACACGCGCCGGTATTGCACGGCCTCGGCCACATGGCCCACTTCGGTCGAGGGCGCACCCGCCAGGTCGGCAATGGTGCGCGCCACCTTCAGCGCACGGTGCGTGCTGCGGGCCGACCAGCCCAGGCGGGCGGCGGCGGTGTTGAGGAATTTGGCGGCGGCATCCTGCAGGTGCAGGTGGGTGTCGATCTCCTGGCCCTGCAGCGCCTGGTTGGTCTTGCCTTGCCGCGCCAGTGCCACGGCGCGGGCCTGCGCCACGCGTTCGCGGATCGCCACGCTGGCTTCGCCCGCGGGTGCCTGCACCAGCTGGTCGGCGGGCAGGGCGGGCACCTCCACATGCAGGTCAATGCGGTCCAGCAGCGGGCCGCTGAGCTTGGCTTGGTAGCGGTTCACCTGGTCGGGCGTGCAGCGGCACGCGCGCTGGGTGGAGCCCAGGTAGCCGCACGGGCAGGGGTTCATGGCCGCAATCATCTGGAACCGGGCGGGGAAATCCGCGCGCTGCGCCGCTCGGGAGATGGTGATGTGTCCTGTCTCCAGCGGTTCGCGCAGGGCCTCCAGGGCAGAACGCGGAAACTCGGGCAGTTCGTCCAGAAACAAGATTCCGTTGTGCGCCAACGAAATTTCGCCGGGCCTGGGGGGTGATCCGCCGCCCACCAGGGCCACTGCGCTGGCGGTGTGGTGTGGCGCGGCTGTGGGCCTGTGGCCCCACTGGTCGGTGCGAAAGCGCCCGGCCAGGCTGGCAATGGCGGCGCTCTCCAGCGCCTCGTCCACGGTCATCGCGGGCAGCAGCCCCGCAAACCGCAGCGCCAGCATCGACTTGCCCGACCCCGGCGGCCCGGCCATGAGCACGCTGTGCCCGCCAGCGGCAGCAATCTCGAGCGCGCGTTTGGCGCTGGCCTGGCCTTTCACGTCGCACATGTCGGGGCCTGCTGTGCTCGCCGCCATGGGGGTGGCCTGCAGGCGGGTCCAGCCGTCGTTGGCCACGTCGGCATCGCCCGCAGCCACGCTGCCCGGCGGCAGGAAGGCGCGCACCACATCCAGAAGATGCCGTGCGCGCACTACCTGCGCGGCGGGCACCAGGGCGGCTTCTTCAGCGCTGCCGGGGGGCAGCACCAGTTGCGCGGTGATCTGCTGGGTCTGCAGCGCCAGGCTGGTGGCCAGCGCGCCGCGCACGGGGCGCAGTTCGCCCGACAGCGACAGCTCGCCCGCAAACTCATAGCCCGCCAGACGGCTTGTGTCCACCTGCCCGCTGGCGGCGAGGATGCCCAGCGCAATCGGCAGATCAAACCGGCCCGAGTCCTTGGGCAGATCGGCTGGTGCCAGGTTTACCGTGATGCGCTTGTTATGCGGGAACTCCAACCCCGCGTTCTGCAGCGCCGAGCGCACCCGTTCGCGGGCCTCCTTGACCTCCACCTCGGCCAGGCCCACCAGCGTGAAGCTGGGCAAACCATTGGCCAGATGCACTTCGACGGTGACAGAAGGCGCCTGCAGCCCCAGAAGGGCGCGGCTTTGCACCAAAGCAAGACTCATGAAGCGGTTTCTCCCCAGATGGGTGCGTTTTATGGTTTTTTAGCGCGGTCCGGTTGTGTTGTGCACCAACAAGGTGCAACATGGTCCGCGCGCACACCGTCACTGTACTTGGGGATCGGTGTAACGCAACGCAACGGCGATGTGAAGGCGATGCAATGGTTGCACTGGCGTGGCACGGTCCGTGCTTAAAACGCTCGTCCCTACTTTGTCCAACCGGAGGAAACATGACCCGCGCCATCATCAAGACCCTGGGCGTTGCCCTTGTTGCAACCCTTCCCATGCTGGCCAGTGCCCAGCTCACCGGCAATGTCAGCCTGACCACCAACTACAAGTTCCGTGGCCAGGACCAGGACGTTTCCAAGTCCAAAGCGGTCAAGCCTGCACTGCAAGGCGGTTTTGACTACGCCTTCGGCGACACCGGCTGGTACGTGGGCAACTGGAACTCCAGCGTGGACTGGCTTGCCAACAACTCGCTCGAATCCGACCTGTACGGCGGCTACAAGTTCAAGGCTGGCGGCGCCGACCTGGACGTGGGCGCCCTGACCTACATCTACCCCGGCAACAGCAACGGCAACACCACCGAGCTGTATGGCGCGGCCACCATGGGCCCCTTCACTGCCAAGTATTCGCACACCATCTCCAAGGACTACTTCGGCTTTGCCGGCGCCAAGGCTGGCTCGGGCCTGAAGGGCCGCAACACAGGCTACCTGAACTTCGCGTTTGCGCAGGAAGTGGCCCCCAGCGTGACGGTGAAGGCCTCGGTCGGCTTCACGCGCTTTGCCAGCGACATCAAGGACCTGGGCGTGCCCAACTACATGGACTACAGCGTGGGCGGTGCCTACGACTTCGGCGGTGGCCTGTCGCTGGGCGCTGCCGTGGTGGGTGCCAACAAGAAGGCCTTCTTCGGCCACGTCAACAAGTCGCGCGTGATCGTCACGCTCACCAAAACCCTGTAAGCAAGTCTCAATGGGCGCTTGCTGCGCCCATGTCGGAGGAACCAAAATGAAAATGGTGACAGCCATCATCAAGCCCTTCAAGCTGGACGAGGTGCGTGAAGCGCTTTCGGACATCGGCGTGCAAGGCATCACGGTCACTGAGGTCAAGGGCTTTGGCCGCCAGAAGGGCCACACCGAGCTGTACCGCGGCGCGGAATACGTGGTTGACTTCCTGCCCAAGGTCAAGATCGAAGCCGCTGTGGCGGACGACCTCGTGGACCGCGTGATCGAGTCCATCGAGAGCGCCGCCCGCACCGGCAAGATCGGCGACGGCAAGATCTTCGTGACCCACCTGGAGCAGGTGGTGCGCATCCGCACTGGCGAAACCGGCAAGGAAGCGCTGTAAGGGCGCGGCCGTACTACATCCAAGAAGAGAAACGCCATGAAAAAACTGCTTGCTTCCTTCATTCTGGGGCTGGGTCTGCTGACCATGGGCAACTTGTCCCTGGCACAGGCGCCCGCCGCCTCCGAGCCGGCTGCTGCCGCGCCCGCTGCTGCCGCTCCTGCCGCAGAAGCCCCGGCTCCTGCTGCTGCCGCAGCCCCCGCAGCGGCAGCGGCCGCCGCTCCCGCAGCTGCCGCCGAGGCACCCGCTCCTGTCCCCAACAAGGGTGACACCGCCTGGATGATGACCTCCACCATCCTCGTGATCCTGATGGTCCTGCCCGGCCTGGCGCTGTTCTACGGTGGCCTGGTGCGCAGCAAGAACATGCTGTCCGTGCTGATGCAGGTGATGGTCACGTTCTCGATGATCGTGGTGCTGTGGTTCATCTACGGCTACAGCCTGGCCTTCACCGAAGGCGGCGCGTTCATCGGTGGCTTTGACCGCCTGTTCATGAAAGGCATCTGGGACAACGCCGCAGGCACCTTTGCCAACGCGGCCACGTTCAGCAAGGGTGTCGTGATTCCAGAAGTGGTGTTCGCCGCCTTCCAGGCCACGTTCGCCGGCATCACCTGCGCCCTGATCGTCGGTGCGTTCGCAGAGCGCATCAAGTTCAGCGCCGTCATGATGTTCATGGTGCTGTGGTTCACCTTCAGCTACCTGCCTATTGCCCACATGGTGTGGTTCTGGATGGGCCCTGACGCCTACGCCTCCAAGGAAGTGGCCGACGCCATGACCGGCAAGGCTGGCCAGATCTGGCAGTGGGGTGCTCTGGACTTCGCTGGCGGTACCGTGGTGCACATCAACGCCGCTGTGGCGGGCCTGGTGGGCGCGTTCATGGTGGGCAAGCGCATCGGTTACGGCAAGGAAGCCATGGCGCCTCACAGCCTGACGCTGACCATGGTCGGTGCCTCGCTGCTGTGGGTGGGCTGGTTCGGTTTCAACGCCGGCTCTGCCCTGGAAGCCAACGGCTTTGCCGCCCTGGCCTTCATCAACACGCTGGTGGCCACCGCCGCTGCCGTGCTGGCATGGTGCATCGGCGAAGCGCTGATGCGTGGCAAGGCTTCGATGCTGGGTGCAGCTTCGGGTGCCGTGGCCGGCCTCGTGGCCATCACGCCTGCCGCTGGCAACGTCGGTATCGGCGGCGCCCTGGTGATCGGCCTGGTGGGCGGTTTTGCCTGCCTGTGGGGTGTCAACGGCCTCAAGAAGCTGCTGGGTGCGGACGACTCGCTCGACGTGTTCGGCGTGCACGGCATCGGCGGTATCGTGGGTGCCCTGCTGACCGGCGTGTTCAACGCCCCTGGCCTGGGTGGCCCTGGCTACGTGGCCGACTGGGTGACTGCTTCGATGGTCACTGCTGCCGACTACTCCATCGCCGCACAGGTGTGGACGCAGGCCAAGGCTGTGCTGCTGACCATCGTGTGGTCGGGTGTGGTCTCCTTCGTCGCCTACAAGATCGTTGACCTTACGGTGGGCCTGCGTGTCACGGAAGAAGACGAACGCGAAGGCCTGGACATCACTTCGCACGGCGAGACGGCGTACAACCGCTGATCCGCCTGCACCCCACGCGCTGCGGTGTCTGGTGGCACCGCAGCGTCGCAACAAGAACAAGCGAGTCACTCCTCTGGTTATTCAACCCGCCGGTAACGGCGGGTTTTTTTCGTACCGGAGGGGGAGCTCGCTGTTGGCTTTGGCAGGATTGCCAAGGCATGTTCCCCCAGACAACTTGCCCGCAGGCCCGAGTCCTTTGCACGCGCGCTGTTCAAAAAATTCACGCACTGCGGGTGTAGCACCGGACATGGCTGCCGCTACGATGCAAGGCATGGACCTCGCCCTTGCCCAGATCACCGAACGTGTGCGCACCGCCGCCGTCGACCAGACCCCCTTGCGCATCCGTGGCGGGGGCACCAAGGACTTCCATGGCCTGGCGCTGCATGGCGAAGTGCTCGACACGCGGGTGCTGCGCGGCATCGTGAGCTACGAGCCGAGCGAGCTGGTTGTCACCGTGCGGGCGGGCACCCCGTTGGCGGAGTTGGAGGCTGCGCTGGCCGAACAAGGCCAATGCCTGCCTTTTGAGCCCCCGCATTTCGCCAAGACTCCCTCGGACGCCGCCACCGTGGGCGGCATGGTCGCGGCAGGCCTCTCAGGCCCCGCCCGCGCCAGCGTAGGGGCGGTGCGCGACTACCTGCTGGGCGTGACCCTGCTCAACGGCAAAGCCGAGCTGCTGACTTTCGGCGGCCAGGTCATGAAAAACGTGGCGGGGTACGACGTGTCCCGCCTCATGGCCGGTGCCTGGGGCACGCTGGGTTTGCTGACCGAGGTCAGCCTCAAGGTGCTGCCCGTGGCGCCCGGCGAGGCCACGCTGCGGTTTGACGACATCAACCAGGCCGACGCATTGCGCAAGCTGCACGCCTGGGGCGGCCAGCCGCTGCCCCTGAACGCCAGCTGCTGGGTGCAAGACGGTGGCGTGGGCACGCTCTATGTGCGCCTGCGCGGCGCCGTGGCGGCGGTCGAGGCCGCCTGCAAAACGATGGGTGGCACGCGCATGGACAACGCCACGGTGGCCGCCGACTGGACGGCCTGGCGCGAGCAGACCCTGCCCTGGTTTACCGCACGTGCTGCACAGCCCGGCCACGCCCTGTGGCGCCTGTCCGTGCCCGCCACAGCCCCGGTGCTGAGCTTGCCGGGCGGCGCGCAGCCGCTGGTCGAGTGGCATGGCGCGCTGCGCTGGGTGCAAGCGCCCGAATCCGCAGGCGACGCCCTGCGCGAAGCCGCTCGGGCTGTGGGTGGAAATGCTTCTATTTTTGTAGCTTCTGGCGCAGGTGGGACAAGCGCCAGCGGCACATTTGACCTTCAGTCCAAGGCGCTGGAACACATCCACGCCCGGCTCAAACACAGCTTTGACCCGGCTGGCATCTTCAACCCCGGCCGCATGGCGCGGGCCTGGTAGGCGGGGTCAGTTCCATCACCACCACCGTTTTCACCGTCACCTTGGCCATGCGACGCCTTCGCCACCTCACCGGAAACCGCCGCACGGTCGCCAGCAACCGGGTGCTGGGCCTGCTGCTGGCGTTCAATGCGGGGGCCGTCAATGCAGGGGGCTTTCTGGTGGTGCACCTGTACACCTCGCACATGACCGGCTTTTTGTCCTCGCTGGCCGACAACCTGGTACTGGGCCAGATGAAGATCGTGCTGGGTGCCATCGGTGCGCTGTGGGCCTTCATGTCGGGCGCAGGCACCACGGCCATCATGATCAACTGGGCGCGACAGCGCAAGCTGCGCAGCACCTTTGCCCTGCCGCTGGTGCTGGAGTCCGTGCTCATGCTGCTGTTCGGCCTGGTGGGGGCCATCACACTCACCTGGCCCACACCGTTTGCCGTGCCGCTGGCGGTGTTGCTGCTCTCCTTCATCATGGGCCTGCAGAACGCCACGGTGACCAAGATGTCGTCGTCGCAGATCCGCACCACCCACATGACGGGTGTGGTGACCGACCTGGGCATCGAGATGGGCAAGATGCTCTACTGGAACCGCACCGGCACCGCGCCCGAATCACAAGTGCGCGCCAACCAGGCCCGGCTGCGGCTGTTTGCCGGGCTGGTGGGCATGTTCCTGGTGGGCGGCATTGCGGGCGCGGCGGGCTTCAAGCATGTGGGCTTTGTGTTTGTGGTGCCCCTGGCGCTGGTGCTGCTGGCCCTGTCGCTGCCCCCGCTGTGGGCCGACCGCGCAAGGCTGCGCCACCCCTTGCGCAAGGCGCTGGCGCTGGAAGCGCCCTTGGACCCACCGACCGCGCCGCGCTGAATCGGCCCTGATCTTTCTGTCTTTTCGCACAGGCATGCACCATGCAAACCCAGCTTTCCCCTGAATACGCCGCCCGCGCCGATGGCCTGGAGGCCGAATCCATCCTGCGCAAATGTGTGCACTGCGGCTTTTGCACCGCCACCTGCCCCACCTACCAGCTGCTGGGCGACGAGCTGGACGGCCCACGCGGCCGCATCTACCTCATCAAGCAGGTGCTCGAAGGCGAGACCCCCACGCGCAAGACCCAGATGCACCTGGACCGGTGCCTGACCTGCCGCAACTGCGAAAGTACCTGCCCCAGCGGCGTGCAATACGGCCACCTGGTCGACATCGGCCGCAAGATCGTCGATGAAAAAGTGGCCCGCCCCGTGGGCGAAAAAGCCCTGCGCTGGGCGCTGAAGGAGGGGTTGCCCTCGCCCCTGTTTGCCCCGGCGATGAAGGCCGGGCAACTGGTGCGCGGCCTGCTGCCCGCATCCCTGAAGGCCAAGGTGCCTGCGCCCCAAAATGCCGGCGCCTGGCCCACGCGCGAACACGCGCGCAAGGTGCTCATGCTGGCGGGCTGCGTGCAGCCGGCCATGATGCCCAACATCAACACCGCCACCGCCCGCGTGCTGGACGCCGTGGGCATCCAGACCGTGATCGCACCCAAGGCCGGCTGCTGCGGCGCCGTCAAGTTCCACCTCAACGACCAGGACGGTGGCAAGGCCGAGATGCGCGCCAACATCGACGCCTGGTGGCCGCTGGTGGACCCAGACGGGGCGGGTGGGGTGGAGGCCATCGTCATGAACGCCTCGGGCTGCGGCGTCACCGTCAAGGAATACGGCCACATCCTCAAGGAAGACGCGCAGTACGCCGCCAAAGCCGAGCGCATCAGCGCCCTCACGCGCGATCTTTCCGAGCTGTTGCCCGCCTTGCTGCCCGAGCTGGCCGACAAGCTCGCCGGGCGCGTGCAGCGACCCGACACCCTGTTTGCCTACCACCCTCCCTGCACGCTGCAGCACGGCCAGAAGCTGCGCGGCGGCGTGGAGATGCACCTCAATCAGCTCGGCTTCAAGCTGCGCACGGCGCGCAACGATGCCCACCTGTGCTGCGGCTCGGCGGGCACCTATTCCGTGCTCAACCCCGAGCTGTCGTACCAGCTGCGCGACCGCAAGCTCGGCGTACTCGGCGAGGCCTTTGGCGACCAGCCACCGGACATGATCCTGTCGGCCAACATCGGCTGCATCACGCACCTGCAAAGTGGCACGGGCACACCCGTGCGGCACTGGGTGGAGGTGCTGGACGAGGCACTGCGCGCAGGCTGACCCTCCCATGCCCTGCTGCACAGGCACAGGGTAATTCAGGCCTCTGTCAGAGGCTGTTTTGCGCCCGCCGACCCAACGCTGGCATGATCGAGGGTTTTGTCGCCCCCATTTTTGCCCCGGAACTGCACCGCCATGACCGACTCCGTGTCCGCACAAGAACAACCCCACACAGCCCCTGTCGAACCCTTGGCAGCGCCTGTGGCAGCCGCGCCCACGGAGGCTGGGGCTCCCCCCCAGCGCACAGGGGGCTCGCGCCGTGGTGGCCGCAACCGCCGCAATGCTGACGGGCGCCAGGCGCCCCGGAGCGCGGAGGGGGCCGAGGGCGCCACCGTGCCAGCTGGCGCACCGGGCGCACCGGGCGCGCCGGGCCCGCGTGCGCCCCAGCGTGTTCACCCCGCGCTGGAACAACTGGCGGGGCTCTATCCCCATCTGTTTGGCGCCGTGTTCCGCCCGCTCAAGCGCGGCATCTTCCAGGACCTGCTGGCCGCCCACCCCGAGCTGTTCGAGCGCGAGGCGCTCAAGGTGGCGCTGGGCATCCACACCCGCTCCACACGGTATCTGCAAAGCGTGGCGGCGGGCGACAAGCGCCACGACCTGCAAGGCCAGCCTGTGGAAGACATGGCGCCCGAGCATGTGCACCACGCGCTGCTGGAGGTCTACCGCCGCAAGAAGGCCCGCGCCACCGAAGACCTGCTGCCCAAGCTGCGCAACCGCATGATCGCCGCGTTCGAGGCCTCGGGCCTCACGCGCGAGGCGTACACCGAGCTGGTGCAAAGCCGCGACGAGGCCGCCAACGCCATCCTCGAAGAAGCCTTTGCCGAATGGGCCGCCCGCAATGCCAAGGACGAAGCCCTGCTGCGCGCCTTTGAAGCCAGTGGCCAGACGCTGGAGGCCTTTGCCGACATGTACGGCATGGTGCCCCGCACCGTGGGGCAGCAGCTGGAGCGTGCGCGCCGGTTGGCCGCCGCTGGCGCGTCTGCCTGACCGGCCCACCTCGCACGGCCCCCGCTGCTGAAGGTTCGTGCCATGGGGCGCACCGGCAGCCCCGTGCGAGCTGCCGGTCTCGCGACAGGTCTATGGGTCGATACGTGGCGCCAATGCCTGCGCCGACAGGCTACTGACACCAGGTTGTCAGTAGCTGCCATGCACCATCCTCCCCCTGAACCACCTACAGAGAGGAGCACACCTTGGCAAGTACCCCCAGCAGCACCCATATCCCCGCTTTCAGCGTGGCGGGCATCAGCGTGCGCACCCGCAACAGCGAAGAGATGAACCCCGCCATCGCGCGCCTCGGAGGCCTGTGGAACCGTTTCTTCAGCCAGAGCTGGGAGCGCAAACTGCCCAGCCGGGGCGACGATGGACGCATCTTCGGCGTGTACAGCGGCTACGAGTCGAACGAGCACGGCGCCTTTGATGTGACCGCCGGTGTGGCCGTGGCCGACCCCGATGGGGCCCAGGCCGTACCCGGCGCCGCCCGCGTTGACATTCAGGCCGGCGACTACCTGGTCTTTACCGGCCAGGGCGATATGCCCCAAATGGTGATCGACACCTGGGTGCGCATATGGCGTTACTTTGCCGAGAACCCGCAGGTGCAGCGCCGCTTTGGCACCGACTTCGAGGTCTATGAGGGCCCAGATAAGGTGGCCATCCATATCGGAGTGATGCTTCAAAATTAATAGCTTGCAGCGCTTGATGGATAAGCGCTAGGGCCTTAAAACTCTGCAAAAATAAACCACCATGCGCCGCGCTGACCGCCTGTTTCAGATCGTCCAGCTCATCCGGGGGCGGCGCTTGTCCACGGCCGCCTTCCTGGCCGAGCGGCTCGAAGTCTCGCAGCGCACCATCTACCGCGACGTGGCGGACCTCCAGCACCAGGGCGTGCCCATTGAGGGCGAGGCCGGTGTGGGCTACCGCCTGGGCGCGGGCTTCGAGCTGCCGCCGCTGATGTTCAGCCAGGGCGAGGCCAATGCACTGGTGGCCGCCGCGCGCCTGGCCCAGGCCTGGCTTGACGCCGGGTTGGCGCGCGAGGTCGAGGGGGCGCTGGGCAAGATCCTGTCGGTGCTGCCCCCCGCTGCCCGCGTGGCGGCCGAGGCGCAGGCGCTGTATGCGCCATCGGTGGGGCTGGACCCGCGCGTGCAGGCCACCCTGCAATCCCTGCGCGAGGCGGTGCACAGCCGCCATGTGGTGCAGATCGACTACGCCGACGTACACGGCCGCCCCAGCCTGCGCCGCCTGCGCCCACTGGGTTGCTTCTACTGGGGCAAGGTCTGGACGCTGTCCGCCTGGTGCGAACTGCGCCATGACTTCCGCGGTTTTCGCATCGACCGCATCGTGGACCTGGTGGTGCTGGAAGAACAGTTCCGTCAGGAGCCCGGCAAAACCCTGGCCGACCTGCTGCGCAAGGTGGAGGGGGAGATGGCCGCCTGCCCGCCCGAGTGGGGGGCTGCACCTGGGCCGCAGTAGATTCTTGAGGAGTAAAGCGCCGGAAGACGGCCGTGGGCCCATAGCTGCCGCTCAGTCTGCTCCGAGTGCACGTGCGCGTGCAGCTTTGAGCTACGAATCATCTGGCGGCCCATCCGTGTGGGCCAATCAGTTAGCTGGCTTCAACGAGGTACTCCGCACGCCGCCATAGTGGTCTCCCAACTGTCTAGTGCCTTGGCGCAGGTCTCCAAGACACCGCCCAGTTTCGTCCCCGACTCGTCAACAATTTCGCCATCGATTACGAGCGAAAGCTTAGTATTCGGGCCGGCGACAACGCGCGTTTCGCCCGTCTCGGGGTCAAAACGGCCCTCAATTGAGGAGCCCGGTCCGTCGATTGGTTCAACGCCCAGAGATTGGTGCACATCTTGAATTAGAGGTCTGTGACCGGAGCGGGGGCGACTCAGCGCGCCGTGTTTGTCTCTGTTCCAGAGATCATGAATCAATCCGACCGATAAGTCACTGTCGATGAGCCCGTCTCCAGGAAAGGCGAGATTTTGGGTCACGCACCATTCCTTCAAGTGATCCTTCAATGAAGCTACGTTAGCAACCAGCGTCGCCAGCACATTCTCCATTTCCGCCGCGGACCTTCCGTCTGTAAATTCCACGGTGAATGTCCCAGCCCCGCTCAAACGCGGTGACTGAAACACGGGGATCTCCAATGTGGAGGTCGAGGCCAATGAAGCGTGCAGTCGACGGAGGCGCGCCTGCAATTGGTCGAGACTTGCCGAAACGCTATGCATGCCGCCGTCCAACCAATGAAAGGGGCTTCCCCGTCCCGAGTGAACCGCACAGTTGCGGGAGAAGGCATCCAGGTGCCACGATCGGAAGTCGCTCTCTCATCAACTCACTTGTTTGTTGGAAGGGGCTGTCCATGACTGCCATTGTCACCGTCGGAATCGATCTGCCAAAGAATGTCTTTGCTGTGCATGGCATCGATGCCACAGGCAAACGGCTCCACTCGCCGGAAGGCCGCTCCTGGCCGAATTTTGCCTCACGTTGAAGGAAGATAGCGGGCCGAAGCAGACGTCGCTAAGGCAGCGACTTTGGCATCTACTTGGGCGACGAACTCGGCGAGGAGTTCGGGGGAGCATGTGAAAGGACAAAGGATATCTCGCGCTCTACGGTTTTTTTCGTGAGAGGTCATCGCCGACCAATTTGCAACCCGTGTAGCTCGACGCAAGGCGGCATACCATTCATCGCGCGACGCATCGATGGCGAGCCATGTAGCCCACCGCTCCTCAGCAATGTCACCGTCTTCTTGGACGCTTTGCTCAACGATTGTTTCCATCACTCGCAGGAACATCGCATTTACAAACGGGCTGTCCGCAATCTCATCGTCGTGGGGTTCTATGGAGAATTTAGCTTCTCGGAAGACCCTAAGTAAGGCGTAGATTTCAGGTGTGCTTTCGACTTTGAAATGAGCCATGTACCCGTCCGTGGAAAGTCCGCTCCTGGCCGCAAATAGCCGTTGAGCCCAGATTGGTATAAATGCCTAGGATCGCCAGCGCCGCATCGCCCCGTTACTGAAGCGGAGTTGCAGGTCAGTTTGTCTCAGCCTGCCAGCGCTGCCTCGATATCCCCCGCCAGCTTCTTCGGCGCATCCTGCGGCGCATAGCGGCGGATCACGCGGCCGTCCTTGCCGACCAGGAACTTGGTGAAATTCCATTTGATCGCCTTGCTGCCCAAAAGGCCCGGCGCTTCGGCGGCGAGCCACTGGTACAGGGGCGAGGCATTGGCGCCATTCACGTCGATCTTGGCCATCATCGGAAAGCTCACGCCGTAGTTGAGCTGGCAGAAGCTGGCGATCTCGTCGTTGCTGCCGGGGTCCTGGCTGCCGAACTGGTTGCAGGGAAAACCCAGCACCACCAGGCCCTGGTCGGCGTATTGCTTGTGCAGCTCTTCGAGCCCGCCGAACTGGGGCGTGAAGCCGCAGGCGCTGGCGGTGTTCACGATGAGCAGGACCTTGCCTTCGTACTGCGACAAGGGCACGGTCTTGCCGTTCATCTGCTGGGCTTCAAAGTCGTAGATGCTGGTGGGCATGCGGAACCTCCTGGGTTGGGATGACGGGCCATGGTAGCCCGTGATCTTGCAGGGCGTGCAAACTCAGTGGGCCGTGGCGCCGGGGCGGCGAAACTGCAGCGCCGCGAGCAAGGACGCCAGCAGGATCAGCGCCCCACCCAGTACGGTGCGCGTGCTCAGGGTGGCGGCACCCAGCAGGGCCGACGACACGCTGGCAAACATCACTTCTGACAGCATCACCAGCGCCGTGGTGCCCGCCGCCAGGCGCGCGGCGCCGAACTGCAGCGCCCAGTTACCCAGCATGAGCACCCCCGCCAGCAGCAGGCCGGTGACGACCCAGGTGGTGTTGGGGGCCGGGAAAGGCTCCACCACACCCACTTGCAGTCCGATGAAGGCCACCACCAGCGCCATGAGCATGCAGCCGCCGAACATGGAGACCATGCGCGCAGGCCCCGGCACGGCGTGCAGGCGGCGCAGCGTGACGTTGGTGAGCGCGAACATGAAGCCGCCCAGCAGGGCCAGGCCGTCGGCCAGGCTCAGGTTCTGCAGCAGGCGCGCGGCGGGTGCGCCCTCGGGCAGCAGCACCAGCACCACGCCCGCAAAGGCCAGCGCCAGGCGCAGCAGTGCCGAGGGCGTGGGGCGCTCGCCCAGAATGCGCCAGGCCAGCAGCACGGCCCAGGCGGGCATCAGGTAGAACAGCAGGATCACGCGCACTACGTCGCCAATGGTCACGGCCCAGTTGAAGGCCACGTTGTTCAGCCCCGAGGCCAGCGCCAGCAGCCACAGCTGCGGATGCGCGCGCACCTGCTGCAAGATGCCCGGCCGCCAGGCCAGCAGCGCCACCAGCACCACGGCGTACATCGACGCCGTGGCCCACAGCGGATGCAGCCCCGCCTGGTGCATGCGCTGAAACGGCCACCACGCCAGGCCCCAGACGAAGGCGTTGAACAGCAGGGCGGCAAAGGGCAGGGGAGATTGCATTGAGAGTAAAAATAGGCTCTAGCGCTTTATGGATAAGCGCTGGAAGCTATAAATTATGTAGCAATTTGCGCCAAGTCACACAGCGCTCAAAACAGGCACGCCCCAAGGCCAGTGCACCCGTGGAACTGGCTCTGCCAGGCCAGCGGGTGCGTCCCCCTCAGGAGGAAGGCGCCGAAGGCGACTCAGGGGGATTCAGTGGTGCGTATCGTGCCGCGCAATGTCCAGCAAGTGGTTCACTTCGTCGCGGTAGTTGATGCAGTTGCGCTGGTGCCAGCGGCGGATGATCCACATGATTCCGGCCACCACGAGGCCAAACGTGATGATCGCGCCAAACACCGACAGCCCCAGCTTGAGCGACAGGCTGTAGAACGCGCCCAGGCCCAGGATGCAGGCCTGTTCGTTGAAGTTCTGCACAGCAATCGACCGGCCCGCGCCCATCAGGTTGTGGCCCCGGTGCTGCAGCAGCGCGTTCATGGGCACCACCAGGTAGCCGCCCAGGCCGCCCAGCAGGATGAGGAAGGGGATCGCCAGCCAGATGTTGCTGATGAACACCATGAGGATCAGCAACAGCCCCATGCCAATACCCAGCGGGATCACCTTGGTGGCCATGTCCAGGCGCATGCGCATGGACGCCACCACCGCGCCCACGGCCGTGCCGATGGCCACCACACCGGTGAGGGCCGAGGCCTGCGTGGTGTTGTAGCCCAGCGCCACAGCCGCCCAGGCCAGCACGATGAACTTGAGGTTGCCGCCTGCGCCCCAGAACAGGGTGGTGGTGGCCAGCGAGATCTGGCCGAGCTTGTCGCGCCACAGGCGGCCGTTGCAGGCCCAGAAGTCGGGCAGCAGATTGAGTGCGTTGGCCAGCACGCTGCGCGAAGGGTCGGCACGCAGGGGGCGCATCTCCACCCCGGTGTGCGGGATGCGGGTGTTGAACCAGGCCGCCAGCGCATACACCGCAATCAGAGCGGCGATGGCGGATTCGGCGGGCGTGTCCACGCCGGTGTCGATCATGGGGATGTCGATGCCCAGCAGCATGTGCGACAGGTGCTGCCCCACCAGCTGGCCGCCAAACAGCACGCCGAGGATGATGGACGCAATGGTGAGCCCCTCGATCCAGCCATTGGCCTTGACCAGTTGCGAGGCCGGTAGCAACTCGGTGAGGATGCCGTACTTGGCGGGCGAGTAGGCCGCCGCACCCAGCCCCACCACGGCATAAGCCATGAGCGGGTGCGAGCCAAACAGCATCATGAGGCAGCCCACCACCTTGATGGCGTTGCTGACAAACATGACCTTGCCTTTGGGCAGGGCGTCGGCAAAGGCGCCGACAAAAGGCGCCAGCACCACATAGAAGAGCGCAAACATGGGCACCAGGGCGGCGCGCTGCCACTCGGGGGCACCTTCTGTACGCAGAAGCTCCACGGCGGCCACGAAAAGTGCATTGTCGGCCAGCGAGCTGAAAAACTGCGCCGACATGATGGTGTAAAAACCGCGCTTCATCGAATGGCTGGTGGCAGCATCAGTTCGGCTGATGCCCTGTTAAATGTGGGGACCCTGGCAAGTGACGGACGGTTATATCACGCGGATAAACGGCCACGGTGCCAGAATCCGGTGCTTCCCACCCGGTCAAACCCCATGCCCCGTCCCATTGCCGCCACCATCCACACCGCCGCCCTGCACCACAACCTGGAGCGTGTCCGACAGGCGGCCCCTGATGCCAAGGTCTGGGCCGTGGTCAAGGCCAATGCCTACGGGCACGGCATCGAGCGCGCGTACGAAGGCCTGCGCGGCGCCGACGGTTTCGCGCTGCTGGATCTGGCCGAGGCCGAGCGCGTGCGCCATCTGGGCTGGCGCGGGCCCATCCTGCTGCTCGAAGGCGTGTTCGAGCCGCGCGACCTGGAGCTGTGTTCGCGCCTGGGCCTGTGGCACGCAGTGCATTGCGACGAGCAGATCGACACGCTGGCCGCCCACAAGACGCAGGTGCCGCACCGTGTGTTCCTCAAGATGAACTCGGGCATGAACCGCCTGGGCTTTGCGCCCCAGCGCTTTCGCGCGGCCTGGGCGCGCCTCAATGCGCTGCCGCAGGTGGACGAAATTTCGTTCATGACCCACTTCAGCGACGCCGATGGCCCCCGGGGCGTGGCGCACCAGCTGGCCGTGTTCAACACCGCAGCGCAAGACCTGCCGGGCGAGCGCACGCTGAGCAACAGCGCCGCCACCCTGCGCCATGCGGCGGACGCACGCGTGCGTGCCGACTGGGTGCGGGCCGGCATCGCGCTGTATGGCAGCGCCCCCGACTACCCGGAACACACCGCCACACACTGGGGCATGCGCCCCACCATGACCCTCGCCACCCGCCTCATCGCTACGCAGCAGCTGCAGGCGGGCGACACCGTGGGCTATGGCTCGCGCTTCACGGCCGAGGGGCCGCTCTTGATTGGCGTGGCGGCCTGCGGCTATGCCGACGGCTACCCGCGCCACTGCGACACCGGCACACCCGTGCTGGTCAACGGCATCCGCACGCGGCTGGTGGGGCGGGTGAGCATGGACATGATCACAGTGGATCTCACGCCGCTGCAGCAGGCGGGCGTGGCCGCAGGGTTTGGCGCGGAAGTCACGCTGTGGGGCCAGGCCAGCAACGGCACGGTGCTGGGTGTGGACGAGGTGGCCGCCGCTGCGGGCACCGTGAGCTGGGAGCTGCTGACGGCGCTGGCCCAGCGGGTGCCAGTGTCGGTGGACGGCAACGCCTGATTCATCGACAAGTTCACGAACGGCCGTATGCAGGGCTGCAGCGGCGCGGCAAACTGGTGTGAAATGGCGCGGTTCTGGCCGAACATGCGGCCGGCGACCACCCACTTTTCACCGCAAGCGTTCCCTCCATGGCCACATCCCGCAGCGACCGCAGCAGCAACACCAGCAACCACGGCAAGAAGAAAACCTCTACCTGGCGCTCCGTGCGCATGCCACACCACGGCACGGTGGCGCGCACCCTGCAGCAGCGCTACAGCCTGCGCTGGCATGGGCTGCTGATCGGCAGCTTCACGCTGCTGCTGATGTGGTGCACCTCCCATGTGCAGATGCTGCTGGGCGTGGAGTCGCTGGCGCTGCGGTATTTCGTGACCCTCTCGGTCGGCTACCTGGGCTACCTGCTGGTGCTGCGGGCCTGGGCGGCGCGGCTGGTACGGTCGGACCGGGACACAGGGGGCGATGGCAGCAGCCTGGACGTGCCCGATGTGTCCTGGCCCAGTGGTTCCTCGTCCGGCGGCAGTGGCCAGGTGCCGCTGCCGCGCACCGGCGGCGGTGATTTTGGCGGCGGCGGCGCATCCGGTGACTTTGGCGGTGCGTGGACGCAGGGCCTGTCCAGCGGGGGCTTCGGCAGCGATTCCAGCGCGCTGGGCGACCTGGCCAGCGGCGCCGCCGACGCCATTGGCAGCGCCGACGAAGGCGCGGTGGTGGTGGTGCCCGTGGTGGCGATTTTTCTCATCGGCGCGGCGATCATCTTTGGCGCGGGCTCGCTGGCCATGCTGTTCTTTGGTTGGGACGTGCTGCTGACCGTGGCGGTCGAAATCGCCTTCTCGGTGGCCACCGCCCGTGCCGCTGTGGGCGTGGAGCGCGAGGGCTGGCTCACGGCTGCCGTGCGCCTGACCTGGAAGCCGCTGCTGGGCGCGCTGGTCTGCGCCGTGGTGCTGGGCGCCACCATCGACCATTTCATGCCCGGCGTGCAGTCGCTGCCCCAGGCCGTGCGGGTGATCCAGGGGCAGTGATGGAAAAGATGGAATGCTACCAAATTGATAGCTATAAATGTAGATACATAAAGCGCTAGGCCCCGGTTTTCACCATTTTTTCCTCTTGGAGCGGGGGCAGTCCTCCTGCGCCTCCCTTCCCGTCGCTAGCTGCGGCAGTCCCGGCCGCCCTGGCAGCCGGTGTCGATGGCGTCCAGGTTGCTGCGTACCTGTGCCAGCAGGGCGAGCAGCTGGGCCTGCGTGGCGTCGTCACACCCTTTGAGCAGCGACGCCGCCAGCCCCCGGCGGGCGTCGCGCAGCGCCTGGTGCAGGGCCGCACCCTGGGCGCTCAGGCGCAGGCAGCGGCTGCGCTTGTCCTCGGCATTCGGTGCGCTCTCCAGCCAACCCTTGTCCTGCAGCATCCCCACCATGCGGGCCACCTGTGCCTTGTCGGCACCGCTGTGCGCCACCAGTTCGCGCTGCGTGGTGCCAGGGTGGCGCCCCACGAACATCAGCGCCCGCACTTCGTTGTGCGTCAGGTCGGGGTGGATGGCGGCCATCGTGCGCACCATGTGCGCCCGGTAGACATGCAGCAGGTCGTGCATGGCTTCAAAGACATCGGCGGGTGCGTGGGTCGTCATGGCGATATGTGGTTGACAAAATCAACCAATGCGCAGATCATTGGTTGACTAAATCAACATTTTACGCCATGAACGCACCTCTGCCTACCGCCACTCCCCCGGTTGACGCTGCACACCTTGCCGTCGAACGCGTCCGCCATCCCATGCAAGCCCGCCACCTCCAGGTGGTGCGGCGCACCGCCGTCAGCCCCGGTTTCGTGCGGCTCACCCTGGCCGGGCCCGAGCTGGCCGGGTTTGTGAGCGCGGGGTTTGACGACCATCTCAAGCTCATCCTGCCCCAGCCGGGCCAGGAGCGCCCCTCGCTGCCGTCCCTGCACGATGGTCGCCCGGTTTTCCCCGATCCGCGCCCCGTGCTGCGCGACTACACCCCTGCACGTTATGACGCCGCCACGGGCGAGCTGGACATCGAAATCGCCCTGCACGACGCAGGCCCCGCCACTGACTGGGCCGCCAGTGCCGCCGTCGGCCAGTGGGTGGGCATTGCCGGGCCGCGCGGCAGCATGGTGGTGCCCACCGGGTTTGACTGGCACTGGCTGCTGGGCGACGAAACCGCGCTGCCCGCCATCGCCCGCCGCCTGGCCGAGCTGCCCGCCCACACCCAGGCCACGGTGCGCATCCAGGTGCGCAACCCAGCCGACCAGCGCGTGCTGGCCAGTGCGGCACAGCTCGACCTGCAATGGGTGAGCGCGCTGCCCGCCGCCGTGGAAGCGCTGGCGCTGCCAACCGGCGCTGGGTTTGTCTGGGCAGCCGGCGAACACAGCGAGATGGCCGCCGTGCGCCGCGCCATGCTCGCCAAGCCGGGTGTGGATGCCAAGCGCATGCGCATCTCCGCCTACTGGAAACGGGGCGCCGCTGACCACCACGAAGACTTAGTCCAGTGAACCTGAGAAATCGGCGGTACGTGAGTACCTAGCCGCCCCGCATGCTAGGCGGCGAGGCACTCACCCAAAGGGCCGGGGCCCCACGAGTCGCAGTGCAGCGTTGCAGTCCTTGTCAAGGCGGCCAGCCTTGACTGCGGCCTGCGCCTAGCCCCGCACCCCTTGGAGCACCGGCGTACCGTCGATTTTTCAGGTTCACTGGACTACTCAGCGCAGCAGGGTAAGCCCCGCCGCCCGCTGCACTGCTTCGGTCATGTGGTGCAGCGCCTGCACGTTCAGGCGCCAGGATTGCCAGTACAGCGGCACGTCCACCGGCTTGCCTGGAATCAGCTCGACCAGCGTGCCAGCCTCCAGGTCGTGCTGCACCATCGGGTCGGGCGTCATGCCCCAGCCCAGCCCGGCCCGGGTGGCCATGACAAACGCGTGCGCCTCGGGCAGCCAGTGCACGGGCGGCGTGAGTTTGCGGCGCGTGATGCGCCCCACAAACCGGGCCTGCAGCGCATCCTTGCGGTTGAACACCAGCATGGGCGCCGTAGCCAGCGCAGCAGCGGTCACCCCTTGAGCAAAGTAGCGCTGCATGAACGCGGGGCTGGCCAGCGCCCGGTAGCGCAGCGTGCCCAGCGGGAGCACCTTGCAGCCCTGCACGGGTTGCGGGTCGGCCGTCACGGCGGCCATCACGCGGCCTTCGCGCAGCAGGTTGGCTGAATGGTCCTGGTCCTCCACATGGATGTCGAAGGTGATGCTCTGGCCCTCGGCCGCCTGGACCATGGCGTGCGGGAACCAGGTGGCCAGCGAGTCAGCATTGACGCCAATGGCCAGGCGCGTGGACGTGTGCTGCCCACCGCCAATGGTGGCCAGCGCGTCGGTCTCGCTCAGTGCCACTTCGCGTGCGTGCCGGTACAGCGCCTGCCCGGCTTCGGTGGGTGTGCAGGGCGTGGCGCGGCGCACCAGCACCTGGCCCACGCGTTCTTCCAGCAGTTTCACGCGCTGTGAAACCGCCGAGCGGGTGACGTGCAGCACGGCAGCCGCGCGCTCGAAGCTGCCCTCGTCGATTACGGTGGCAAAGGCGCTGAGCTGGGCAGAGTCGAGGCGCATGGTGCATTAGCCATTTTGACGGATCGTTAAAAAGTATAGCTGGCGTGACGCGATTGCGATCCCCACAATCCGCGCCCATGAGCACCACTGCCTTTCTTCACGGATTCACTTCGACGGCCCTTCTGATCATGGCCATTGGCGCGCAAAACGCCTTTGTGCTGCGCCAGGGCCTGCGGCGCGAGCATGTGATGCCGGTGGTGCTGGTGTGCGCGCTGTCCGATGCGGTGCTGTTGCAGGCGGGCGTGTGGGGCATGGGCGGGGTGCTGCTGGCGCGGCCCGAGTGGGCGCAGTTCATGCGCTGGGCGGGCGCGCTCTTCCTGGCCGCCTACGCCGTGCAGGCCGCCAGCCGGGCCTTCAAGCCCGCCCAACTGCTGGTGTCCGCCAATGGGCCGGGCGCCAGTCTGCGCACCACCGTGCTCACGGTGCTGGCGCTGACCTGGCTGAACCCGCATGTGTACCTGGACACCGTGCTGCTGCTGGGCACCATGGCCACCCCGTACGCTACCTGGGGCCGTGCCACCTTTGCCGCCGGGGGCTCGCTGGCCAGCGCCTTGTGGTTCCTGACCCTCGGGTTTGGCTCGCGCTGGCTGGCGCCTTTGTTCGCATCGCCCGGTGCGTGGCGGGTGCTGGACGCTGGCACGGCCGTCACGATGATGGGTTTGGCCATGGTGATGGTTCTAAGCTAACAAATACAAGTTCGTTACACGGAGAAGCGACTTGCGCCATAGTGGGGGACTGACTGATCTGGAGTGATTCCCCCATGCGTTTCAAGACCCTCTTGCTCGCGGCCGCGCTGGCCACGGCGCTTCCGATGGCTGTGCAGGCCAAGACCTTCCGCTGGTCCCGCTCGGTGGATATTTCCACCTGGGACATCCACACCCAGAACGTGGGCGTGAACAACACCATGCACGGCGCGGTGTACGACACGCTGGTCGAATACAACAGCAAGACCTTCAAGCCCGAGCCATCGCTCGCCACCGAGTGGAAGCTGATCAAGCCCACGCAGCTGCGCCTGACGTTGCGCAAGGGCGTGAAGTTCAGCGACGGCAGCGAGTTCACGGCCGACGACGCCAAGTTCTCGCTGGAGCGGGCCAAGGCCAAGACCTCCAACTTCGCCGTCTACACCCAGGGCATTGACCGCGTGGAAAAGGTCGATGCCTACACCATCGACATCCACTCCGACCTGCCCAACCCGGTGCTGGTGAACCAGCTGACCGAGCTGCGCATCATGAGCCGCGCCTGGGCCGAAAAGAACAAGTCGGTCGAGCCCAAGGACATCAAGACCAAGGACGAAACGTACGCCCACCGCAATGCGCTGGGCACCGGCCCGTACCAGCTCAAGCAGTGGGCACCAGACCAGCGCGTGGTGCTGGAGCCCAACCCGCACTGGTGGGGCAAGGGCAAGTACCCCACCAACCTGACCGAGATCGTCTACACCCCCATCAAGGCCGACGCCACGCGCACGGCGGCGCTGCTGTCGGGTGAGATTGACTTTGTGATCGACCCCAGCCTGCAAGACTTGGCGCGCATCAAGCAGACGCCCACCCTGCAGGTGCTCGAAGGGCCGGAGTACCGCACCATCTTCCTGGGTCTGGACCAGTTCCGCGACGAGCTGCCCGGCTCGGATGTGAAGGGCAAGAACCCGCTGAAAGACCTGCGCGTGCGCAAGGCGCTGTACCAGGCGATCGACATCCAGTCCATCCAGCGCGTGGTGCTGCGCGGCCTGGCCCAGCCCACGGGCACGCTGATTGCCAACCAGGTCAACGGCTGGACCAAGAAGGCCGACGTACGCTGGCCCTACGACCCCAAGGCCGCGCAGAAGCTGCTGGCCGATGCGGGCTACCCCAACGGCTTTCAGGTGGACTTTGCCTGCAGCGCGGGCCGCTACATCAACGACGAGCAGCTGTGCCAGGCCATTACCTCACACTGGGCCAAGGTGGGCGTGAAAGCCAAGCTGCGCTCGCTGCCGTTTGCCACCTACTTCCCGATGATCCAGCGCAACGAAGCCAGCATCTACCTGCTGGGATGGGGCGTGCCCACGTTTGACGCGTTCTACAGCCTGCAGTCGCTGGTGCGCTCGCCCGGCGCGGGTGGGGATGGCAACTTCAACCTGGGCCGCTTTTCGGACCCGCAGATGGATGCGCTGATCGAGCGCGTGAAGAAGGAAACGGATGCCACCACGCGCAACGGCCTGATCGAGCAGGCGCTGATCAAGGAGCACGAGCTGGTGTCGCACATCCCGCTGTACAACCAGGTGATTCCGTGGGCGGGCACCAAGAAGGTGGACATCATCCACCGCGCCGACAACCGCATCGACTGGCGGTATCTGAAGGTGAACTGATCCCGGTTGCCAGCAAAAAGCCCCGGTGCTTCGAGCCAGAAGCACCGGGGCATTTTTGCGTCCGCAGGTGGCGTATCAGGCAAGTGCGCGCTGCACGGCGGGGCGCTGCAGCATGCGCTGCGTGTGTGCAAACACCTTCGGGAACTTGGCGATGTCCACGCCATCGCTGTGCAGCCAGGTGCCGATGGTGAACAGGTAGCCGTCGGCCACGGTGTATTGCTCGCCCATCACCCAGGGCCCCTGGTCCGCTTGCGGCAGGTAGTGGGTTTCGATGAGGTGAAAGCACTCGGTCATGTTCTGCGGCACCTTGCGCTGGATGGCGGCAATGGCGTCGGGCTCGTCGGCCCAGCGGCTGGCGCGGGGACGGTGGGCGTGGGCTATGTGCACGGTGGAGGCGAGGTAGCTGTGGAACTCCTGCATGCGTGCAAAGCCATGGGCATCGGTGGGGGCCAGGCGTGCCTCGGGAAAGCTCTGTGCCACATAAGCCAGCAGCGCGGGTGTTTCGGTCAAAGTGCCGTGTGGCGTGAACAGCGCGGGGACGCGGCCCTTGGGGTTGACGGCCAGGTACTCGGGCGTGCGTTGCTGGGCAGCGGCAAAGTCCACGCGCACAAGGTCATAGGGAGCGCCCGCTTCTTCCATGGCGATGCGCACGGCTTGCGCGCAGGTGCCAGGGGTGTAGTAAAGGGTCAGGTTGGTCATAGGTTGTTTGCTATAAGTTGAGTAGCTATAAGCGCTTTTTGGATAAGCGCTGGAGGCCAACTTGGCTTGAATTTTTCAGTAAAGCTTGCGCGTGCGTGCCATCAGCCGCACCAGGCCCAGCAGCGCGTCGGTGTGGGGCGTGGGCGTGCCGGTGATCTGCCCCAGCTCGCGCACCGCGCCCACCAGGGCGTCGATCTCCATCGGCTTGTTCGCTTCCACGTCCTGCAGCATCGAGGTCTTGAACGCACCCAGCTTGCGCGTGACGGCGTGGCGGTCCTCGGGCTGCTGGTCAATCGGCAGGCCCAGCTTGTCGCCGATGGCCTTGGCCTCCAGCATCACGGCGCTGACAAAGCCGCGCACCAGGTCGTCGTCGAGGATGCGGTCGGTGGTGGCGCCGGTGAGCGCACTGATGGGGTTCATCGTGAGGTTGCCCCACAGCTTGAACCAGATGTCCTTCTGGATGCAGCTGCTCACCTCCACATCGATGCCACCGCGCTGCAGCGTGTCGGCCAACGCTTGCAGGCGCGCGCTCTGGCTGCCGTCCGGCTCGCCCACGATGAGGCGGTTGCCGAAATGCTGTTTGACGAAACCCGGCGCTTCGAGCGAGCAGCTGGTGTGCACCACGCTGCCCACCACATGGCGCGCAGGGATGGCTTGGGCAATCACGCCCCCCGCGTCCACGGATTCGAGGGCATGGCCCTGCGCGGCGCCGCCGAAGCCGTCGAGAAACCACCACGGCACGCCGTTCATGGCGGTGAGCACGACGGTGTCCGGCCCAATCAGCGGCGCCATGGCGCGCGCCACGTCGGGCAGGCCCGGGGCCTTGACGGCGACCACGACCAGGTCTTGCACGCCCAGCGCTGTCGGGTCGCTGTGGGCCGTGACGGGCACCTGCGCCAGCGTGCCGTCCGCGCGCCGCATGCGCAGCCCGTCGGCCTGCAGGGCGCGCAGCGTGTCGCCGCGCGCCACCATGCTGACCGGGTGGCCCGCTTGCGCCAGGGCCACGCCCAGCCAACCTCCGATGGCGCCTGCGCCGTAAATACAAACTTTCATGGTGGTCGTGCCTTTGTCTTCCGGTGAGTGTCGTGGTGAATCGGTGTGTGGTGTCTTGTGGGCTTCAGTAGCCCGCAGGGCGTGCTGGTGTGCCCCCAGCGTCGGCGCGAAAGCGCGCCAGCAGATTCTGCGCAGCGCTGGCCAGCAGCATGGTGTCCACGCCAACGGCCACAAACAGTGCGCCCGCTGCCAGCCACTGGCGCGCCTGCGACTCGGTGGTGGCCAGAATGCCGGGCGCCTTGCCCGCACGCAGGATGCGGGTGATGCCGTCGTGGATGGCGGCCTGCACATCAGGGTGCCCCGGGTTGCCGGGGTGGCCCATGGAAGCCGACAGGTCGGCCGGGCCGATGAACACGCCATCCACGCCGGGCGTGGCGGCAATCGCATCAAGGTTGGCCATGGCTTCGACCGTCTCGGCCTGCACCAGCAGGCAGATCTGCTGGTTGGCCTCGTGCACATACTGCGGGTAAGCCTGCCAGCGCGACGAGCGGGCCAGCGCGCTGCCCATGCCGCGCACACCCTCGGGCGCGTAGCGCGTGGCGCGCACCAGCTGCTGGGCTTGCTCGGCCGTGTCCACCATGGGTACGAGCAGCGTCTGCGCGCCAATGTCCAGGTACTGCTTGATCAGTGCCGTGTCGCCCACGGGGACGCGTGCGATGGGGTGGGGCGCCTGCACGCCGGGGGGCAGCGCGCTGCTGGCGCTGGCGATGGCCTGCAGCTGGTGCAGGATGGAGCGCAGGTCATTGGGCGCATGTTCGCCATCGACCAGCAGCCAGTCGTAGCCGGTGCCCGCTAGGATTTCGGCGCTGTAGGCATCGGCCAGCCCGAGCCACAGGCCGATCTGCGCCTGGCCCTGGGCCATGGCCTGTTTGAAGCGGTTGGTGGGTGTCTGCAATCTGAACTCCATGCGGCAGTGCCAAGCCCGCCATCGTACGGGCTGTTGCTATTCCAGTGGGCATGGCCGCTATAGTCGGCTGCCCCGCTTTTGAGTCTGCCCACACCCACCCACCATGGCCAAAGAAAAAACCACGTTCACCTGCACCGAATGCGGCGGCACCAGCCCGCGCTGGCTGGGCAAATGCCCGGCCTGCGGCGCCTGGAACACGCTGATCGAATCGGTGGCCGAGGCCGGGCCGGGCAAGAACCGCTACAGCGGATCGCAGTTTGCGGGCCTGGCACAGGCGCAGGCCGTGATGCCGCTGTCGGCCATCGAGGCCAGCGATGTGGAGCGCACACCGAGCGGCATCGACGAGCTGGACCGGGTGCTGGGCGGCGGCATTGTCGAAGGTGGTGTGGTACTGATCGGTGGCGACCCGGGCATCGGAAAATCCACCCTGCTGTTGCAGGCGCTGGATGCGCTTCAGCGCGCAGGGCTGCCCACCTTGTATGTGACGGGTGAGGAAAGCGGTGCCCAGGTGGCCCTGCGCTCGCGCCGCCTGGGGCTGGACCACAGCCAGGTCAACGTGCTGGCCGAGATCCAGCTCGAAAAGATCCTGGCGACCATCGAGTCCATGCAGCCTGCGGTGGCCGTGATCGACTCGATCCAGACCGTGTACTCCGACCAGCTCACGTCCGCGCCCGGCTCCGTGGCGCAGGTGCGCGAATGTGCGGCGCACCTCACGCGTTGTGCCAAGGCCTCGGGCGTGGCCATCGTGCTGGTGGGGCATGTGACCAAGGAAGGTGCGCTGGCCGGGCCGCGCGTGCTGGAGCACATGGTGGACACGGTGCTGTACTTCGAAGGCGACACGCACAGCCAGTTCCGCCTGGTGCGGGCCATCAAGAACCGCTTCGGCGCGGTCAACGAAATCGGCGTGTTTGCGATGACCGAGAAGGGCCTCAAGGGCGTGAGCAACCCCAGCGCCATTTTTTTGAGCCAGCATTCCGAGCCCGTGCCCGGCAGCTGCGTGATGGTGACGCTGGAGGGCACACGCCCGCTGCTGGTGGAGATCCAGGCCCTGGTGGACAGCGGTGGCCCCAGCCCCCGGCGCCTGTCCGTGGGCCTGGACAAGGACCGCTTGGCCATGCTGCTGGCCGTGCTGCACCGCCACGCGGGGGTTGCGTGCATGGACCAGGACGTGTTCGTGAATGCCGTGGGCGGCGTGCGCATCAGCGAGCCAGCGGCCGACCTGGCGGTGATGTTGTCCATCACCTCCAGCCTGCGCGGCAAGGCGCTGCCGCGCGGCTTTCTGGCGTTTGGCGAGGTGGGGCTGGCGGGCGAGGTGCGGCCCGCGCCCCGCGGCCAGGAGCGCCTGAAGGAAGCTGCCAAGCTCGGTTTCAGTGTGGCCGTGGTGCCCAAGGCCAATGCGCCCAAGAAACCCATTGAGGGGCTGACCATCCACGCGGTGGAGCGGGTGGAAGAGGCCATGAACGTGGTGCGGGGCTTGTAAGCAATGCCCACAGCCACACACGGTTGAGGCCGTAAGACAATCCCAGCCTATGAATCTGCGCAATATCCTGGTGCCCCTGGGGGCGGTGGCCCTGGTCGGGTTTGGTTTTACAGCCTACGGCTGGGCCGGTGTGGCGGCCGTGGTGGGCGGGCTGGTCATGTGGGCCCTGCTGCATTTCACGCGGCTGGTGAATGTGATGAAGAAGGCCGCCAAGCGCCCCATCGGCTATGTGGGCAGTGCGGTCATGCTCAATGCCCGGCTGGTTGAGGGCGTGAACCTGATGCATGTGGTGGCCATGACGCAGGCGCTGGGGGAACTGCTGTCGCCCGAGGGCGCTGACCCCGAGGTGTACCGCTGGACAGACGGCACCCAGTCGCATGTGACCTGCGAGTTTCGCCATGGCAAATTGGTGAAATGGACGCTGGTGCGGCCGGAGGGCGAAGCGGCCGCCACTCCCCCCCAAGGCTGACCGCTGCACAGGCCCTTGCCCTTGGCGGGGCACCATTTGCTGCACTGCACCCTGGTGCCCCGGTTCCTGGCCCGCTGCGGCCCCGTAAAATCCCGGTTTTGCGACCCACAGCAACCAAAGGATTCCCATGAGCCCCGTAGTTCCCTCGATGGCCGACCGTGACGGCAAGATCTGGATGGACGGCCAGATGGTCGATTGGCGCGACGCCAAGATCCATGTGCTGACCCACACCCTGCACTACGGCTGCGGCGCCTTCGAAGGCGTGCGCGCGTACAACACCGCCAACGGCACGGCGATCTTCCGACTGGAAGAGCACACCGACCGCCTCTTCAACAGCGCCAAGATCCTGCGCATGAAGATCCCGTTCACCAAGGAAGAAGTGAACGAAGCCCAGAAGGCTGTGGTGCGTGAAAACAAGCTCGAATCCTGCTATCTGCGTCCATTGACCTGGATCGGCTCGCAAAAGCTGGGTGTTTCGCCCAAGGGCAACCAGATCCACCTCATGGTGGCCGCCTGGGCCTGGGGCGCCTACCTGGGCGAAGAAGGCATGAAGCGCGGCATCCGCGTCAAGACCAGCAGCTACACCCGCCACCACGTCAACATCACCATGACGCAGGCCAAGGCGGTGAGCAACTACACCAATTCCATCCTCGCCAACATGGAAGCCCTGGACGACGGCTACGACGAAGCACTGCTGCTCGACAGCTCGGGTTTTGTGTCCGAAGGTGCGGGCGAAAACATCTTTGTCATCAAGAACGGCGTGATCTACACGCCCGACCTGTCGGCCGGTGCTCTCAACGGCATCACCCGCAACACCGTGTTCCACATCGCCAAGGACCTGGGCCTGGAGATCGTGCAAAAGCGCATCACGCGCGACGAGGTGTACATCGCCGACGAAGCCTTCTTCACCGGCACGGCCGCTGAAGTGACGCCCATTCGCGAACTCGACCGGATCGAGCTGGGCAGCGGATCACGCGGCCCCATCACCGAAAAAATCCAGAGCGCCTTCTTTGACATCGTCAACGGCCGCAACTCCAACTACGCCCACTGGCTCGCGAAAGTCTGAACACCATGTCCCAAGCCGCCATCGAACTCCTGGCCAAGGACCTCAATGCCCAGGGTGGGGTTTTCTGCCCCAGCCCCAAGGCCGATATGAAAATCTGGAACAGCCACCCCAAGGTGTACCTGGATGTGGCCCGCACCGGCGAGGCCAAGTGCCCGTACTGTGGCACGGTGTACCGCCTGAAGGCGGGCGAGCACGTACACGCTGGCCACTGATTGATGCCCGTGGGAACCGGCGGCGCATCGGCGCCGCCCACGTTGACCGTGGCGGTGCTGACCCACAACGAGGCGCACCGTATTGAGGCCTGCCTGAAAAGCGCCGCGTTCGCCGACCAGCTGCTGGTGGTGGACAGCGGCAGCACGGACAACACCGTGGCCATCGCCCAAAGCCTGGGCGCCGAAGTCCACAGCTATCCCGACTGGCAGGGCTTTGCCGTGCAGCGCAACCGGCTGCTGGCGCATTCGCGCGGCGACTATGTGTTTTTCCTCGACGCTGACGAGGTGATGACACCCGCGTTTGCGCAGGAGCTGCAGGCCATCGTCCGCTCGGGCGAGCAGGCGGTGTGGACCATCCGCTGGCGCATGGTGGCCTATGGGCACGAGCTCAAGTATTTCCGGTCGCAGTCGCAGATCGAGCGCCTGTTTGTGCGTGCGCTGGTGAAGGAATACACCGGGGTGGTGCACGAGCAGGCCCAGCTCCATGCCCTGCCCGGTGGCGCAGCGGTGCCGCGTCGCCTCATCAAGGCGCGGCTGCTGCACTACTCCCGAACCACGGTGCGCGGCAGCCTGGAGAAGCTCACCCAGTACGTGATGCTCGGTGCCGCCAAGCGGGCGGATGCGGGCAAACGCGGCGGGGTCTTGCGGGGCCTGGCGTCGGGCGGGTCGATGTTCCTGCGTCTGTATGTGTTCCGGCTGGGCTTTTTGTGTGGCGGCGCGGGCTTTCTGTACTGCCTGTTTGTGGCGCTGGAGGGCTTTTTCCGGTACGCCGCCCTGCATTACGACCGCGACAGCCTGACGGGGCGGGTGATTCGCTGATGACGTCTCCGCAGGATACCCACCGCTGGTTTTCCCGTTGCGCCAGCATTGGCGCGTTCATGGTCCCGGGGCTGGCGCTGTGGCTGCCCTCGGGCTATTCCTACGGCGCCGTGCTGCTGCTGCTGGCCACGCTGGCCAGCGCGCCCCTGTGGTGGCGCCGCCCTGCGCCGCGTGCCGCCTGGTGGCTGACGGCGGCTTTTTCGTGCATGGCTGCGCTGTGGATGCTGGATGTGGGCGCCACCTGGGGCTGGGGCAGCATGGATCGGCCGGTTAAATACCTCCTGGCCTTGCCTTGCATCTTTTTCCTGATGACGTTCGAGCCCCGCGCCGCCTGGCTGTGGATGGGGGTGGCGGTCGGCGCGGTGGGCAGCGGGCTGGTGGCGCTGTACCAGACCTTCGTGATGGAGCTGCCGCGTGCCAATGGATTTACCAACGCCATCCAGTACGGCAACCTGAGCATGCTGCTGGCCGTGATGAGCGGCCTGCTGCTCGTCGTGCAATGGAAGCGCTGGTGCCTGTGGCAGCGGTTGCTGCTGGCCAGCGCCATCGGGCTGGGTGCTGCCGGCTCGGTGCTCTCCCAGTCGCGCGGCGGCTGGCTGGCGCTGGTGCTGCTGCTGCCCGTGTGTGCCTGGCTGCTGGTGCGCACCACCGGGCAGCGGCGCGTGTACTGGGGCCTGTGTGCGCTGGCGCTGGCGGCGGCTGCGCTGTCGCAGGTGCCTGCGGTGGAGCAGCGGGTGGACGAGGCGCGCCAGGAAGTGCAGGTCTACAAGGACCACGGTGACGGCCGCAGCTCGGTTGGCCAGCGGCTGGCGCATTGGCGCCTGGCGTGGCAGATGGGCTGGGACCGGCCCTTCACCGGCTGGGGCCGGGCCGGGTACACCGACGAGAAGGCCCGGCGCGTGGCCGCCGGGCTGGCGCATCCCGTGGTACTCGAATTTGGGCACGCGCACAACGAAATCCTGGACCTGTTTGCCAAACGCGGGCTGCCTGGCGTGCTGCTGCTCATGGCGTTCTACGGCATTCCGCTGGCGATGTTCTGGCCCACGGCGCGGCGCATTCGCGACGGTGCCGGCAAGATGGACAAGGAGTCGCTCTCGCTGTGCCTGGTGGGTGTGATGGTGCCCCTGTCGTACATCGGTTTTGGGCTCACGCAAGTGTTTCTGGCTCACAACAGCGGCAACATGTTCTACCTCTTCATGTGCCCCCTGGTGCTGGCGGCCCTGCACGAGCGGCGCACGCGCATGGGCTGCCCAAGACCGCTTTAGATGAAGCACCCCCTGAGTCGCTTCGCGCCTTCCCCCTCTCTCGCCTTGCTGCGCAAGGCGGGAGGGGGACGCCCCCAGTGCGGCGGGGCGGCCCTTGCACGGGGGCGCTGGCTTGGAGCGCGCCGGTTTCATGCATTGCGGGTGTCGTTTAGCGCCATGGAAAACTGAGACGAGAGATTTCCCTATGCACATTCTGCTCATCAACAACTCCCCCATTCCCGTCTTCGGCTACGGCGGCACCGAGCGTGTGATCTGGGATCTGGGCAAGACGCTGGTGCAGCTCGGTCACCGCGTGAGCTATCTGGTGCCCGACGGTTCCAGCTGCGACTTCGGCCATGTGCTGCCCATCCGCCCCGACGCACCGTGGGAGGGCCAGATCCCGGCCGATGTGGACATTGCGCATTTCCAGTTCAACCCCCGCACCGAGCTGAGCCGGCCCTATCTGGTCACCGAGCACGGCAACGCGCGCAAGCCCAAGCCGCTGCCGCTGAACACCGTGTTCCTCTCGCGTGACCACGCCGCGCGTTACGGTTCCACCGAGTTTGTCTACAACGGACTCGACTGGAGCGGCTATGGCCCTGTGGACTTTGACCGCCCACGGCCCCACTACCACTTTCTGGGCAAGGCGGCCTGGGGCGTGAAGAACGTGCGCGGCGCGATCAAGGTGGCCAAGATGGCTGGCGTGGAGCTGGACGTGCTGGGCGGAGACCGCATCAACTTCAAGCGCGGCTTTCGCTGGACGCTGTCGCGCAAGATCCACTTTCACGGCATGGTGGGCGGCGCGCAGAAGACCAGCCTGCTCAATGCCTCGCGCGGACTGATCTTTCCGGTGCGCTGGCACGAGCCCTTTGGCCTGGCTGTGATCGAAAGCCTGTACTTCGGCTGCCCGGTGTTTTCCACGCCCTACGGCGCATTGCCCGAGCTGGTGCCGGTGCACTGCGGCGTGCTGTCGGCCGAAGCCTCCGTGCTGGCCGAGGCGGTGCGCAACAACCGCTTTGACGCCCGCGCCTGTCACCAGCATGTGGTCGATCACTTCGGCGCCGAGCGCATGGCCCGCAACTACCTGCGCATGTACGAGCGCGTGCTGGCGGGTGAGAAGATCAACGCCCAGCCGCCTGTCATCCAGGGGCCTGCGCGCGAACTGCCCTGGAAGAACTGAAACCCCCCTGAGGCGCTGCGCGCCTTCCCCCTCTCTCTACGCGCTTCGCGCTATGGGAGGGGGACGCCATCGGTGGCCCGGCGAAGCCGGTTCCACGGTGGCACTGGTTTTTTGCGGCGCGCCGGTATCGAAAGGAGTGAGCATTGCGGGCCGGTCACCCGAGGGGCCGAGGATCGCCAACCGGCGCTCCCATGTCGCCCCACCCGTTGCCCGTCGGGCCGAGCCGTTCGAGGCGGGCACCTTCCCCGGCCATTCGGGCTGAGCTTGTCGACGCCAGGGCGCGCCATGCAGTGGCGGCCGCTGAAAAACCAGTCAAATAGGCCGCTAGCGCTTATTCATCAAGCGCAAATTGCTATTTAATTTATAGCAAAAGTTACCTCTGCCCCGCGCCCTGCGTTCCCACGGCTGCCAGCGCGGCGCGCCATTCCTCTTCCAGCACCGCCACGAGCGCCGCCGCGGGCATGGGGCGCACCGCCGCCACGCCCTGGCCGGCCCACAGGGAGAGGTAGTCCGCCCGCCCTGCCTCGGCAGCCGCCCGGCGCAGCGCGCCGGTGAGGGCGTTCTGCACCGGGTAGGCTGGCACATCGGCCTCGTGCGCGTGCAGCCGCTGCAGCAGCGTGTTGACGATGCCACGCGCCGGGCGGCCCGAGAAGACGCGGGTGGTACGCGTGTCCGTGCCGGTGGCGTGGGCCAGCGCATCGCGGTAGGCCGGGCCGATGCCCGACTCGTCGCAGGCCAGGAAGGCCGTGCCCATCTGCACCGCCTCGGCGCCCAGAGCCTGCGCCGCGGCGATGCCTCGCCCGTCCATGATCCCGCCGGCCGCGATCACCGCCACGCCCCGGGGGCGCAGCGCATCCACGCACTGCGGGATGAGGGCCATGGTGCCCACCATGGACGCCGCAAAGTCGGCCTGCGAGGGGCCCTTGGCGGCAGGGGCCTTTTCTGCGGGCGCAAGGCCCTCGGCCTGCAGACGGCCCGTGGGCAAAAAAGTGCCCCGGTGGCCGCCCGCCTCCATGCCCGATGCGACCACCGCGTCCGCGCCCACATCGGCCCAGGCCACGGCCTCGGCCACGGTGGTGGCCGTGCCGATGACGGTGCAGCCCGCGCTGTGCAGCCGCTCGACCTGCGCGGCGTTCAGGATGCCGAAGGTAAAACTCGCCACGGCCGGGCGCGCTTCGACCAGGGCGTCGAACTGGGCCGCAAAGTCCTCGCACCAGCGCGCGGGCACGGCGGGCGTGAGGCCGAACTCCGCATACAGCGGCGCCAGACGGGCCACGGCCTTTTCCACCGTGGCCGCATCGGGCGCGGGCGTGTCCTGCACGAAGAGATTGAGCCCGAAGGGCCGGTCGGTGCGCCGCCGCACCTCGGCCGCCGCCTCGGCCATGGCTGCGGGGGAGCGCATGCCGCAGCCCAGGGTGCCCAGCCCGCCCGCTGCGGACACGGAGGCAGCCAGCGCCGGGGTGTCGGAACCCGTCATGGGCCCCTGGATGATGGGCAGACGCAGGGAGAGGGCGGTGCGCAGGCTGCGGTGGGGCATGGTGGCGTTCCGTTCGCTAAAAAAGGGAAGAAGAGAAGGGTTATCAGTCGCGCAGCACTTGCTGCAGCGCATCCAGCGCCGCGGACCGGTAGCCGTGGCGCCACACCAGCAGCGTCTGCAGGGTGGTCAGGGGGTGCTGGGCCAGCAGCGCGGCGTGGGGCGAGAGCTGGAGCACCGAGCGCGGCACGATGCCCACGCTGCCACCCCCCGCCACGCTGGCCAGGATGGCGTGGTACGAGCCCAGTTCCAGCGTCTGCATGGGCGGGGTGCGGGCTGCGAACCAGTCCTGCGCCACCCCCCGGTAGGTGCAGCCAGGCTCGAACACCGCCAGCGTGCCGGGCACCACATCCTGCGGGCCGGACACGGGCGGATGCCCCGTGGGCAGCACCAGGATCAGTTCCTCGGCGAACACGGGGCTGGCTTCCAGCGCAGGGTCGGGCGACTGCCCTGGCGGCCAGGCCACCAGCACGGCGTCGAGCGCATGGGCGCGCAGCCGCTCCAGCAGTTCGCGCGTGGGGGCGGTCGACAGCTCCAGCGCCACCCCGGGCCACTGGCGGTGCAGTTGCGCCAGCGGGGCGGGCAGGCGGCTGGCGGCGGTGCTTTCCATCGAGCCCAGGCGCAGGCGTCCCGTGGGCTGGCCTGGCCGCACGGCCTGCCGAGCCTCCTCGGCCAGCGCCAGCAGCCGGTCGGCGTAGCCCCGCAGCACCTCGCCCTCGGGCGTGAGCGCCATACGCTTGCCCTCGCGCAGGAACAGCGGGGTGCCCAGGTCGGCCTCCAGCTGGCGCACCCGCGTGGTCACATTGGACTGCACGCGCTGCAGCCGCTCGGCCGCGCGCGTGACGCTACCCTCTGCCGCCACGGTGCGGAAGATGTCGAGGGCGGCCAGATCGAGTGGGGGGGATGCTTTATCCATCTTGAAAAAGTATGAATGTCAAAAATTCAATCTCTTGCTAAGATCATAAGACCCCGCATCCGACGCCGCAACTCCCTCCACCGTCCCACCGCGCAACCGCCCCCATGCCGTGACCCAGGCCACTTCTTCTTCCACGCTTGCAGCCACCCGCCGTGGCGACACCGGCTCCTCCGCGCTCCAGGTCGCACTGGCGGGCATGGCCGCGCTGGCGGCCGCCATGGGCATCGGCCGCTTTGCCTTCACACCGCTGTTGCCCATGATGCTGCACGACGGCGTGGTGGACATCGCCACCGGCAGCTGGCTGGCCACGGCCAACTACGCGGGCTACCTGGGGGGTGCGCTGCTGTACATGGCCTTGCCCTGGCTGGGCCGGCGCCTGGACGCGGTGCCTGACAATGCAGCCCTGGTGCGCAGCGGGCTGGTGGCCACGGTGCTGCTCACGGCCGCGCTGGCCTTGCCATGGCCCTGGCTGTGGCCCCTGATGCGGCTTCTGGCCGGTGTGGCCAGCGCCATGGTGTTCCTGGGCACGGCCAACTGGTGCATGGGCCGGCTGGCCCACCTGGGACATCCGGCCCTGGGCGGGTTGATCTTTTGCGGCCCGGGCCTGGGCATCGTCGCCACCGGCCTGCCCACCAGCGCCATGGTGGCAGCGGGCTGGAGCGCCGCCACGGGCTGGGCCGTGTTCGCCGTGCTCGCCGCCTTGCTGTGCGCGCTGGTGTGGCCGGTGGTGCGGGGCAGCGAAGCCTCCTCGGTGGTGCCAAGCGCCGAAAGCACGGTGGCCACGGCGCCACCTCCGCCCGCGCCGCACCCGGCAGCCGAGCGCGCCCTGCTGGCGCTGGCCTATGGCCTGGCCGGCCTGGGCTACATCGTCACGGCCACCTTCCTGCCCGTGATCGCGCGGGCCGCGCTGCCTGCAGGCTCGGCCTGGCCCGACCTGTTCTGGCCCATCTTCGGCGCGGGTGTGGCGTTGGGGGCGCTGCTGTCCACGCGCATTCACCCTGCGCGGGACCGGCGCCTGCTGCTGGCGGGGGCCTACCTGCTGCAGGCGGCGGCCATCGGCCTGGGCCTGCTCTGGCCCGGCCCGGCAGGCTTTGCATTCGGTAGCCTGCTGCTGGGCCTGCCCTTCACGGCCATCACGTTCTTTGCGTTGCAGGAGGCGCGACACCAGTGGCCCCAGGCGGGCGCAGGCTTCACCGGCCTGATGACCGCGCTTTACGGCATCGGCCAGATCGCGGGGCCGCCCATGGCGGCGGCACTCCTGGCGCGCGCGGGCTCGCAGGCGCAGGGGTTTGACTGGGCGCTGGGTGTGGCGGGGGCTGCGCTGGGGTTGGGGGCGGCGCTTTACGGCTTTATGGCGTGGCACTGGCGGGAAGTGCATCAAAAAAAGTAGCTGCTAGCGCTTGCTGTATAAGGCTTGGCTGCCCATCTGACCCAAAAATACCGTGAAGCGCCTCGACCTGACCCTGGCCGCGCAGCCTTTGGCGCAAACCCTTTCCACGTTGGCGGGCCGCGTCCCCGCGCGGCAGGCGCAGGCCCTGGCGCTGCTGGCTGACCATCAACGCTGGGACGCCCTGCTCGCGCTAGCCCGGCTGTGGGGGCGGCCGGGTGCCAGTGAACTGCTTCGGCCCAAGGGGTTCACTCCGTTTCTGTACCGCGCCAGCGCCTGCGCCGCCGCGTCCGTGGCAACGCTCGATGGCCTTCGCCGCCTGGGCGGCCTTCCAGGCAGCGACGCCCAGGTGGCCGCGCAGGCCCGCGAGTTGGCCGAGTGGGAGCGCGGCAAGTGGCCTGCTGCGCCCTCCACTTTGCATGCCTGGCTCAATGAAGGGTTGCGCTGGGCGGTGTCCGGCGGCGATGTGGCGCGTGTGGAGTGGTGGGTGGCAGTGGGGGCTGACCTGCACCACCACGATGCCAAAGGCGACAACGCCATCCAAAGGGCCCGCACACCGCAAATGCTGGACTGGCTGCTGGTTCAGGGCGTGTCCACGGATGGGAAATGCCGCCACGGGGGCCGCGTCGCCTGCAGCCTGGTGCGCTGGGGCCGTTATGAGGCGCTGCGCTGCCTGCAAACGCATGGCCTGGACATGGAAAAGCTGGATTGGCCGCCGTTGCACCGGTTGGTGGCGCTGGGCACGGCGCAGGAGGTGGGCTCTGCGCTGCAGGAGCCGGATGGTGCGGCCCTGCGCATGCAGCTTGAAGTCCGCGACGGCTGGAACCGCACGCCCGCCATCCACGCGGCGGCACAAGGTGCGGTGGACAAGCTCGCACTGCTGCGCGACGCAGGCGCCGACTTGCAGGTGAAGTGGCGCGATTTACCGCTGCTTCAGTGGATCATCGAATCCCGCCAGCCCGATGCGCTGCGCTGGTGGCTGGCCCAGCCGGGAGCGGATGTGGAAACGCCGCTGGGCGGCCTACGCGACACTCCCTTGCTCGCTGCGGTCGAGAACGACGACCTGCCCATGGCCAGTGCGCTGCTGCAAGCTGGCGCCGACCCTCAACGTTACAACGACAACAACAGCTGTCCCATCAACAGCGCCCGCAGTCGCGCCATGCTGGAGCTGCTGGTCGCCCACGGCGGCCAGATCCAGCACCTGGGCCGCGATGGCACGCGCCTCTGGCTGGGCCAGCCGCTGTGGGACGAGCGCGAGCCAGGCTGGCTCGTCACCTGCACGCCCGACGAGTTCAAGCAGCACCACACGCCCCGCCCAGGGCGGCACAACGGCGAGGACGTCACCACCGCCTTTCACCTTGCCATGCTGGAGTCGGGTGAAAGCGCATATGGCGCGGGCGAGGCGTTCGGATTGAACCGCAGCTTCAGCGATACACCCTGGCAGCACATCTGGAACGCCGACCGCTTCGGCCAAAGCCTGACCGGCCTGCCCGATGGTCGCTGGGTGCAGATCGGCGGAGAGCATGAGGACGGCTACGACCCCGACTTCTTCATCTACGCGGATGTGATCGTCCACACCCCGCCCAGCGAGCCGGGTGGCGCCTGGGACCGGCGCGTGTTCGCCTACCCGGAGGATGTGTTCCCGCCCACCGACTCCCACACCGCCACCCTGGTGGATGGCCGCATCATCGTCATCGGCTGCCTGGGCTACCCCGCGCAGCGCCGTCCTGGCGAGACGCCTGTCTACGCATTGGATGCGCACACCTTTCAGATGCAGAGGCTCGATGTCACGGGCACCGGGCCGGGCTGGCTGCACAAGCACCAGGCGCAGCGGGTGGCGCCGGGCGTGGTGGAGGTGTGGGGTGGAGAGCGCTGCACCGGCGCCGACCAATGGCAGGCCGTGCCGGGGCGTTGGCGGCTCGACCTGGCGCAGCTTCAATGGCAGGCCGTTGCTGGATCGTAAAAATTCAGGTCGATTTGGTTGCTAGCGCTTATCTGTAAAGCGCTAGAAGCTATTATTTTTGTAGCGGTAGCCGCAGCACAAAGCAGGCCCCAGGGGCGCCATCGGGCCGGTCCTCGCAGTGCACCGTGCCGTTGTGGCGCCCTGCAATCGAGCGCACCAGCGCCAGCCCCAGGCCCACGCCGCCTGCGCGTTCGCTGGCGCCAGGCAGGCGGTAGAAGGGCTCGAAGATGCGTTCGCGGTGGGTCACCGGTACGCCGGGACCCCGGTCGCACACGCGCACTTCGGCGTGACCCTGGCGGCGTTCGACCACCAGGGTGATCTCGCCGGTGCTGTAGCGCCGGGCGTTTTCCAACAGGTTGCGGATGGCGCGGCGCAGAAGCTTGGGGATGCCGCGCACGTCCACGGAGTCCGAACTCACGTCCAGGTCGGCGTCCACGCGTGCACACTCTTCGGCGGCCAGGCCGATCAGATCCACCAGCTCCACGGTACCCACATCGGCTTCGCGTGCATCCAGGCGACTGGCCAGCAGGATCTCGTCCACCAGCTGGTCCAGCTCGGCAATGTTGCGCAGGATTTCCTCACGGAACGCGGGCGAGGGCTGCTGCCCGCCCATCAGCTCCAGCCCCATGCGGATGCGGGTGAGCGGTGAGCGCAGTTCGTGCGAGGCGTTGGCCAGCAGCGATTTGTGCGACTTGACCAGCGTTTCCACGCGCGCAGCGGCGGCGTTGAACTGGCGCGCGAGGTCGGCCACTTCGTCCTGCCCTTGCTCGGGCACACGCACCGACAGGTCGCCCTCGCCAAACTTTTGCACGCTGCGTTGCAGGGCTTCGAGCCGCAGCGTGAGGCGCCGGATGATGGGGTACACACCCACGGCCACGGCCAGGCCCACGATGCCCAGCAGCCACAAAAAGCCGAACGGTGGCCGGGTCCAGAACGCGGCGTCGCCCTGGTTCGGACCTCCGGGTCGGCCGCCCCGATCGCCGCGTGGCTGGCGAGGCGCCATCTGCAGCAGAAAGACCTGCCCGGTGTCCGATTGGATCTGGAATTCAATGCCTTCGCCCGGCTCGCTGGGCTGGCGCGTGGCCAGGCCCTTGAGCACCTGTGTGCCGTTGGGATCGCGCAGCACCATCTCGCGCGAGGGCGGCACGAACGGCTGGGCGTTCTGCGCCTTTTGTTCCTCAGCCATGCGCCAGGCCCAGCCCACGGTCAGCGTCAGCACCGCGATGCCGCCGACCACGGCCAGCCAGATGCGCAGGTAAAGACGGCGGGAGAAGGGGGTGGACAGGGACATTCAGCAAAAGTGGAGGTGCGCGCCGCAGCGGGGCCGCGCCCTACCGGTCAGTCTTGTTGTTTCGCAAAAACGTAGCCCACGCCACGCACCGTGAGGATGCGGCGCGGGTTCTTGGCGTCGGCCTCTATGGCGGCACGGATGCGGCCCATGTGCACGTCGATGGAGCGGTCAAACGCCTCCAGCTCGCGGCCGCGCACGGCCTCCATGATCTGGTCGCGCGTGAGCACGCGACCCGCGCGCTCGGCGAGCGCCACGAGCAAATCGAATTGGTAGGAGGTGAGGTCGGCCAGCTCGCCTGCCACGGTCACGGTGCGGGCGTCGCGGTCGATCTCCAGCGTGCCAAAACGCAGGACCTGCGTGGCCGCCGTTGCATTGCCGCCGTCGGTGCGGCGGCGCAGGATGGCGCGGATGCGGGCCAGCAGCTCGCGCGGCTCAAACGGCTTGGGCAGGTAATCGTCGGCACCCAGCTCCAGGCCGATGATGCGGTCCATAGGGTCGCCCTTGGCGGTGAGCATGAGCACCGGCACCTGGGCCGCATGGCCTTGCAACGAGCGGATGCGCCGGCACACTTCTAGACCGTCCATGTCGGGCAGCATGAGGTCCAGGATCACGAGGTCGGGCAGCGGCCCGGCGTCGGGCCCCTGCAGCTGCGCCAGGCCACTCTTGCCGTCCGCGCGGTGCGTGACCTGCAGGCCCGACTGGCCCAGGTACTCGCCCACCATCTGTGCGAGGCGGGCGTCGTCTTCGATCATCAGCAGTTGGGAACTCATGGGGGCAGTGTAGTAGCGGGTGGCTTCATGGTCGCCAAGGGCTGTCTCGGTGCGTTGTCGGCCATGTAAACCTCCCGTAAAGCCACCAAGCCCGTGCAGCCGTACGACCGCGGCCAAACTTGCCCTGCCGCGCGGTCCCGCCCGGGCCGCTTGTGTTGCACGCATGCCATGCGCAGGAGGCGCAGCTTCTTCTTGTGTGGGCACTGCTTTGCCCCTACGCTCGGAGCATGAATTCCCCCTTCCTTACGCCGGGATGCCACGGCGCCAGCCCGCCGTCCGCATGACGCTCCCGGAGCCTCGCCTTGCCCCGTCCGGGCGCGACGTCTCCGTGGCGATCGTGGAGGACGATCCGCGCACGCGGCGGCGGTTCGAGCACGCGCTGGCGCGGGCCGACCGCCTGTGGCTGGCCTACTCTGCGGGCACGGTGGGCGAGATGGTGGCTTGGCTGCGCGACAACCGTGTGGACGTGCTCCTCGTGGACCTCGGGTTGCCCGACGGCTCCGGCCTTCAGGTCATCAGCCATTGCCGCAAGCTTTCGCCCGGAACCGAGATCATGGTCATCAGCATGTTCGGCGACGAAGCCAACATGATGCGCGCCTTCGAAGCCGGCGCACGCGGCTACCTCCTCAAGGACGGGACCGAAGACGATCTCGCCGACCATGTCCTGAGCCTGAATGCCGGCGGATCGCCCATGACCCCCATCATCGCGCGCCAGTTGCTGACACGTCTGTCGCCCGCGCCAGCGACGACCAGTGCGCTTCCCGCCGATGCGACCTTGACGGCGCGGGAGCGGGATATCCTCGCCAAGCTTGCGCGCGGCTACACCTACGCCGAAACCGCAGAGATCCTAGGCATCTCGCCTTCCACGGTCCAATCGCATGTCAAGAACATCTACAGCAAGCTGGCGGTTCATTCAAAGACGGAGGCGATTCACGAGGCGCGGCAGCTGGGGCTTCTGTAGCAGGCTACCGGGCATGCCGCGGGAGGCGCCGCTGCGCGTGCTCTGGATTGCGGTGCTGTGGGTGCTTCTCGGCGGCACGGTGCAGGCCCAACCGGAGGTAGGGACGATTGCGCAGGCCCATGCGTACCTCGAACCCGATGGCGCCGAACCCTGGGCGGGGCTGGTGGCGCTTCCGCATCTCTGGGACAAGGCCTACCCCGGCAAGTCAGGGCGCGCGCGCTACCTGCTGACGCTTCCCCCCGTGCCGTCCGATGGAATCCTCAGGGGGGTCTATTTCCCCCGGGTGGGCAACCAGGTCGAAGTCTTCGTCGGCGGCGATCTGATTGCACACCGCGGCGTGCTGGGCGACGGCCGCACCGATGCGACCAAGGCGCCGCTGTGGGTGCCCGTGCCTGCGCGCCTGTTGTCACAAAGCGTCCCCACCGTGCTGGAGGTTCGTGTAGCCGTGCAAGCGGTGCGCTGGGGTGGACTGGCCGCACCGCGCTTCGGGCCTGAGGCTGTGCTTCAGCCGCAGTACCGCGAGCGCTATGTCTGGCGGCAGTGGGGCGCAGTGGCCGTGGTGTTTGCACTGGCCCTCACGGGGGTGATTGCCGCAGGGCTGTGGCACCTCAACCGGGAGCCGGTGTACGGCTATTTCGCGCTGTGCGCGCCGTTCGGGATGCTGCGCTTCGGCGACCGGCTGTGGAGCACCTCGCCCCTGGGATGGCCGGTGTGGGGCGGCATCGTGGCGCTCTCGCTGGCGGTGCACGTCCTGCTGCTGGTGCGCTTCTCGCTGGCTTTGATCGGCCGCGACGGGCTCGGGGCCCGGCGGGCGTTCTGGGTGCTGCTGCTCGCTGAAACCCTCCTGGTGTCAGCAGCTTTTGGCCTGTTCCAGCCGGAGTACTGGACCGCCGCCCTGGGATTGCTGTTCGTGCCTGCGGTTGGGGCCTATGTCATCGCTGCACGGGAAGCGATCGTGGCCCGCAAGCCCGAGGCCATCGCCTTCTGTATTGCCAGCTTCGTTCCCATAGGCGCGGGCCTGTACGACTTCCTGGAGATCCGCATCGCGACAGAAAGCGTGGGGCGCTCTTCGTACCTTCCGCTGGCGACCATGCTCTTCGTGCTCCTGATGGGCTGGCTCATCCTGGATCGTTATGCCCGCCAGGTGCGTGCATACCAGGCCCTGAGCAATTCCCTGGACGAGAAGGTGCGCCAGCGTGAGCGTGAGCTTGAGGTCAGCTACGCGCTCCTGCAGCAGGAGCATGCGCAGCACGCGGCCCTGCAGGAGCGCCAGCGCATCATGCGCGACATCCACGACGGCGTCGGCTCGCAACTGGTGGGGCTGCTCAGCCTCATTGGCAAAGGCCGGTCCAGCCGGGCCGCGCTGCGTGAGCATGCCCACGCGGCGCTCGATGAACTGCGCATGGCCGTGGACGCCATGCAGCCGGTGGACGGTGACCTGGCCACCGTGCTGGCCACGCTGCGCTACCGGCTACAACCGCGGCTGGCCGCCTCGGGCATCTCGGTCGATTGGCAGGTGGACGAAGAACTGCCCACGCTGGACAGCCTCACACCGCACAGGGTGCTTCAGATCCAGCGCATCCTGCTGGAAGCATTCACCAACGTGCTGCGGCATGCGCAGGCCACCCGCGTACGGGTCAGCGCGCGCCAGCAGCCGGGGCCGGTACGCCAGCCCGATGATGAGTCGCCGCGTCTGGTACTGGAGATCGCCGACAACGGCATCGGCATGCCCGGCCCGGCTACAGCCGGGGGCCAGGGCCTGGCCAACATGCGCGCACGCGCGCAGGCTATCGGCGCGCAGCTGGATGTCACGTCTGTGCCGGGCCAGGGGACGTGTGTGCGGATTGCGTTGCTGGGGGAGCCTGCACCCGCGATGCCAGCCACACCAGCACCAGCACCGGCAACCCCAGCAGCGCCGTCGATGTGAAGAACTGCGCATAGCCAAACGCATTCACGTAGTCGCCCGAGAAACCCGCCACAAACTTGGGCAGCAGCAACATCATCGAGCTGAACAGTGCGTACTGCGTGGCCGAGTAACTCACGTTCGTCAGGCTCGACAGATAGGCAATGAATGCGGCCGACGCAATGCCACTGGCCAGGTTGTCGGCCGACACCACGGCAATAAGCGCCGTCACGTCGTGTCCGTGGCCCGCCAGCCAGGCGAACAGCAGGTTGCTGGCCGCGCTCAGGATGGCGCCCAGCATCAGGATGCGCATCACGCCAAACCGCATCGACAACACGCCGCCCACAAAGGCGCCGGCCAGCGTCATGATCACGCCGTAGATCTTGGTCACGGCGGCGACCTCGTCCTTGGTGAAGCCCATGTCCACATAAAACGGGTTGGCCATGATGCCCATCACCACATCGCTGATGCGGTACACGGCGATCAGCGCCAGGATCAGCGCCGCGTGCCAGCCATAACGGCGCAGAAAATCGGCAAAAGGTTCCACCATGGCGCTCTGGATCCACTCCGCCGCGTTGCGCGCAGGGGGCAGTTGCACGGGCGCGGGCTCGCGCGAGAACAGCACGGTGACCACGCCCACGGCCATCGAGGCCGCCATCACCAGGTACGCCACCTGCCACGCGCTGTTCTGGTAGGCCGCAGCGCCTTGTGCGATGGCCTGGCCCACGGCGGGCGCCACCTCGGAGCGCGCTGCAATCCACAACACGCCCGCTCCGGCCCAGATCATGGCCAGGCGGTAGCCCGTCTGGTACGACGCTGCCAGCGCCGCCTGGTGGTTGGCGTCGGCGGATTCGATGCGAAACGCATCGAGCGCGATGTCCTGCGTGGCCGAGCCAAATGCCACGGCCAACGCGCACCACACGATGGGCCCCAGCGTCTGGCGCGGGTCGGCCAGCGCCATGCCGATAAGCCCGCCCACGATCAGGGCCTGCGACAGCAGCAGCCAGCTGCGGCGGCGCCCCAGCGCGTGTGTCAGCAGCGGAATCGGCAGGCGGTCCACCAGCGGCGCCCATACCCACTTGAAGCCGTAGGCCAGGCCCACCCAGCTCAGATACCCGATGGTGCTGCGGTCGATGCCCGCCTCACGCAGGCGAAAGCTCAGCGTGCCCAGCACCAGCAGCAGTGGCAGCCCGGCCGAGAACCCGAGCGTGAGCATGCGCAGGCTGGCGGGCTCCAGGTACACGCGCAGGGTCTGCAGCCAGGGCGTGCGGGGCGGCTTTTCCGGGGTGAGTTTGGGGGCGGATGAAGTGGAGGTGTCTGACATGGGCGCGCGGAGGTTTTGTCTATCATCGCCGACACACCCTTGTAGCCAGCCTGCCGGCCTCCATCTGCGCGGCAGACTCTGGTGTGTTGTGTGCCAGCTCTGCTCATTATTCCTTCTGGGATCGCCTTGTATGTGTCTTTTCTGCCCCGCTCCCTCTGTTGCGCCCTCGTCCCCGTGGTCGGCGCGCCGCGCCTTCCTGCTGGCGGCAGGCGCCAGCGCTGCGGCGCCAGTGCTCGCGCAGGTCGAGGTGGGCTCGGCATCCAGCCTGCGCAAGCTGGTGCCCGCTGAAACGCTGGAAAACTCCGCCGCCCAGCAGTACCAGCAGATGCTGCAGCAGGCCAAGGCCAAGCGCGCGCTGGCACCCAGCGACCACCCGCAGCTGCAGCGCCTGCACGCCATCGCCAAGCGGCTGATTCCGCACACCATGCCGTGGAACGACCGCGCCAAACAATGGCGCTGGGAGGTCAACCTCATCGGCAGTTCGCAGATCAACGCCTTCTGCATGCCCGGCGGCAAGATTGCGTTCTACACCGGCATCCTGGACCAGCTCAAGCTCACCGACGATGAGACCGCCATGATCATGGGCCACGAAATGGCCCACGCCCTGCGTGAACACGCGCGCGAGCGCATCGCCAAGACGCAGGGCACCAACCTGGCACTGCGCCTGGGCTCGCAGCTGCTGGGGCTTGGCGACCTGGGCCAGGCGGCGGCGGGGCTGGGTGGGCAACTGCTCACGCTGCAGTTCAGCCGCTCGGACGAGACCGATGCCGACCTGGTGGGGCTGGAGCTGGCCGCCCGCGCAGGCTACCAGCCCTCGGCCGCCGTAAGCCTGTGGCAGAAGATGGGCAACGCCAGCGGCAGCAAGCAGGGCGGGCTGGCGTTTTTGTCCACACACCCTTCAGGCCCCGCGCGCATCCGTGAGCTGGAGGTGAATGTGCCCAAAGTGCAGGGCCTGTACGAGGCGGCGCGGCGCAACGGGTAGTCGTGGACGGCGGGTGGGTGGCAGAGGCGCGCCATCGAAAGGTGCCTGGGAATCCTGATGCTACTGTTTTAATAGCTTATAGCGCTTGATGAGTAAGCGATAGGGGCTAATTTGACTAGGAATCTGGCTGCCGTGGAGCTATGCCACGCTCACCCGGTTGCGGCCCGCGTTCTTGCTTTGGTACAGCGCCTTGTCGGCGCGTGCAATGGCAGCTTGCAGGTCTTCGGCGCTGTGCACCTGGGCCACGCCAAACGACATGGTCAGCGCGATGGGCGCCTGGCCCACGTCCAGTGGCGTTTGCTCGATGGCGGTGCGGATGCGTTCGGCGGTGGCGCAGGCGGCGTCCAGCGGGCTGGCGGGCATCAGCGCCAAAAACTCCTCGCCGCCCCAACGCGCCAGCACGTCCCCTTCGTGCAGGTTGGCGGCCAGCACTTTGGCCATGGCCACCAGTACCTCGTCACCCACGGCGTGGCCGTATTGGTCGTTGATCCGTTTGAACAAGTCCACATCACACAGCAGCAGGGTGACTGGCGCACCGTCGCGCTGGCTGCGCGCCAGCGCGTTGGTGGACAGGGCTTCGAAGTGGCTGCGGTTGGCCAGGCCGGTCAGCGGGTCGAGCGTGGCCTGCTTGCGCAAGCGGGCCTCCGCGATCAGGATCGTGCGGCGGTAAAAGGCCGACAGCGCGGCCGACATGGCGAACACCAGACAGATGTGTACCCAGTTCACGATGTTGACGCTGCGGGCGGGCAGGGGGTCGAGCGGGCCCAGGTGGCTGCTCAGTGCATGCAGGCCCAGGTAGTACGCCAGCAACGCCAGCACCATCGGTGCGGCATACCCGCGCGTATTGGCAATCACGATGGCAGGAATGAACATCAGCAGGTAGTAGTGAAATCCGCTGTCCCAGCCGATGAGCAGCGATCCCAATGCCGAGTGCCCCACCACCTCCAGCCAGATCAGCACCAGCCCGGCCACGTTGTAGCGTTTCTGTATGAGCCGGTATGCGCCCAGGTACATGCCGATGCTGATCACGTTGATGGCCGCCAGGGGTAGCGAGCCCAGCCACAGAAACAGCACGATGTAGCCGACATCAATGGCCGCTGCGGTCAGCGCCACCCGCTGCACCATGGCCCAGTAAGCCTTGCCCGCCAGGCTGGAGCCGCGCTGCGGTGCTAGGGGAGGGCGTGGCTTGAAGGTGGGGTTCATGGCGCGAAAGCGGGGCGGGGCGGATGGAGCCTGGGCAAGGGTGCCACAAGCTGCTTACAACACGATACATCGTAAGCATGCAGACCATCGGCGGTCCGCAGAACGGGCCGCTTTTGCCGCGCATATCCGCCCCGGGCGGGCGCCTGAGTGGGGCGGGGCTACCTCCTAAAAGAAGAAAGTAGTAGTCAAATTTGCCGCTAACGCTTTTCCATCAAGCGCTGGCAGCTATCAAAAAGATACTAATGAGGCGATGTGCAGTGAAGCGCTGCGGGACGTTTCTGAGGCTCTTCAGGCACGTCTCAGGTCCCGCCCACGTAGGGATTGCTCTGGCGCTCACGCCCAAACGTGCTCTCCGGACCGTGCCCGGGAATGAACACCGTCTGGTTGCCCATGGGCCACAGGCGCTCTGTGATGCTGTCGATGAGCTGCTGGTGGTTGCCCTGTGGAAAGTCGGTGCGGCCCATGCTGCCCGCAAACAGCACATCGCCCACAAACGCCCGGTCGATCTGCGGCGCGTGGAACACCACATGCCCGGGGGTGTGCCCGGGGCAGTGGCGCACGTTCAGGGTCTCGTTGCCGATCTGCACCGTGTCGCCATCGTGCAGCCAGCGCGTGGGCGTGAAATGCAGCGCGGGCGGAAACCCAAACATCGCGCTTTGCTGCGGCAGGCCGTCAATCCAGAACTGGTCGCTCGGGTGGGGGCCAATGATGGGCAGCGAAAGCCGCTCTGCCAGCTCGCCCGTGCCGCCCGCGTGGTCGATGTGCGCGTGGGTGAGCCAGATCTGTTCGAGCGTGAGGCCCAGGCGCTGGATCTCTGCCAGCAGCACCTCCAGGTCGCCGCCGGGGTCGATCACAGCGGCTTTGTGGGTGGCGTCGCACCAGACGAGGGAGCAGTTTTGCTGGAACGCGGTGACGGGGATGGTGAGGTACCGGAGCATGGGGTTGGTTGTGCCAGAAAAGCAAAATTAAGCCATACTCGTCCAGGCGTTTCATCTGGTTGCATTTGCGGCCAGATGCTGGCGATGCGCCGCCACCGCGCAAAGGGCTCTACCCCGAATCCCTCATCCAGGCGATCAGCCCGTGGCGCTTGGGGCCCCAACCGACACTTCACCATGAACATTTCTACCGAAACCCTCCCATCCGCCCCCCAGGAGGCCGCGCGCACTGCTGCTTTGCTGGCGGCGCTAGAGCATGTGCAGGCCGTGGTCGAGTTTGACCTGGAGGGCCGGGTGCTGCGGGCCAACAGCCTGTTTCTGGACCTGATGGGCTACAGCGCCCATGAGGTGCTGGGCCAGCACCACCGCATGTTCTGTCCGCCCGAGGTGACGGCCAGCGAGTCGTACCGGGCACTGTGGGAGGGGCTGCGTGCCGGGCAGGTGCGCGAGGATGTGTTTTTGCGGGTCACCAAGGCGGGCAAGCCGGTCTGGCTGCAGGCCTCTTACAACCCCGTGCGGGATGCCGAAGGCCGTACGGTGGGTGTGGTCAAGCTGGCCACCGACATCACCGCGCAGCGGGCACAGCAGGCAGACTTTGAGGGCAAGATCGCAGCGATCCACCGGGTGCAGGCTGTGATCGAGTTCGACCTGACGGGCCGGATTCTGGACGCCAACACGAACTTTCTGGACACCTTCGGCTATGGGCGTGACGAGGTCGTGGGCCAGCACCACCGCATGTTCTGCCAACCCGAGTTTGCAGCCTCCAGCGAATATGCAGACCTTTGGGCGCGCCTGGGCCGTGGCGAGTTCTTTGCCGGGCGCTATCGCCGCCTTTCCAAGGAGGGCAAAGAGATCTGGCTGCAGGCTTCGTACAACCCGATCCTGGACGTCACCGGCAAGCCGTACAAGGTGGTCAAGTTCGCTGTCGACATCACGCACGACATGACGTCGGCCGCCGAGACCAAGGGCAAGATCGACGCCATCAGCCTGTCGCAAGCCGTGATCGAGTTCGATATGCAAGGTAACGTGCTGGTGGCCAATCCGAACTTCCTGCGCACCATGGGCTACACCCTGGCAGAAATTCGCGGCCAGCACCACAGCATGTTCTGCGAGCCCGACCTGGTGCAAAGCCGGGCTTACCGCGACTTCTGGGCGGATCTGGGCGAGGGCAAGTTCCAGAGCGCACGCTACCGCCGCATCGGCAAGCACGGCGCAGAGGTCTGGATCCAGGCCACGTACAACCCCATCCTCGATGTTGATGGCCGCCCCTACAAGGTGGTCAAGTACGCGATCGACATCACCGCGCAGGTGCAGCGCGAGCGTGCGGTGGCGCAGAAAGTGCAGGACATCACCGCCGTGCTGCATGCCATGAGCGATGCGATCAAGCGGCTGGCGCGCAGTGCAGGCCGCTCCACCGAGCTGGCCGAGCAGACCCAGCGCGAGGCGGGCGACGGCAGCGGGCTGGTGCGCCGTTCGCGGGACGCGATCCTCGCCATCGAGCGTTCATCTTCGGACATCCATGAAATTGTGGACACGATCAGCGAGATCTCCAGCCAGACCCATCTGCTGGCCTTCAACGCGGCCATCGAGGCCGCGCGCGCTGGCGAGCAAGGGGTGGGCTTTTCGGTGGTGGCGGACGAAGTGCGCAAGCTGGCAGAGAAGTCGTCGCTGGCCGCGCGCGAGATTGCCAAGCTGATCCACCAGACCGTCAGCCGCGTTGCCGAGGGCAGTCGCCTGTCCGAGGAGGTGGATGCCGCGTTCTCGCGCATCCTGGGCGCGGTCGAAGCCACAACGCGCTCGATCAGCGAGATCCGCATTGCGACCGAGGAGCAGGAGCATTCGACGCAGGATGTGGCCCGGCTGCTGGAAGACTTGCAGGGCCGTGGCAGCCCGCGCCAGGCGGATTGAGCCTTGCTTGCGATGCAGGACCTGAACCCGCCCCCGGCCACTGCCAGCCCTGCGGTGATTCCGCATGTGCATGTGCGTGTGGGCGGCTGCGATATCGCCATTCCCATTGAACAGGTTCGCCAGGCCGTACCGCTGCCGCCCCAGGGCCTGACGGTGCTGCCGCGCCGCAGTGGCGCGTTGCAGGGTGTCGCCGATGTGGCGGGTGCGGCCGTGCCCATCGTGGCGCTGGAGCGCTGGCTGCCGCTGTCGGCGGCGGACGATGAGGACAACGGCGCTTCAAGGCTGCTGGTGCTGCAGCATGCAGACGCCCTGGTGGGCGTTCGCGTGGACGCTGTGCTGGGCGTGAAGCCGGTGGCTGCGGAAGGCGTGCGCAGGCTGCACCACACGCCGGACGACAACGAGCTGTTCGAGTCGGTGGTGCCTGCGTCTGCAGCGGCCCCCACGCTGTGCATTCTGGAAGTGGCACGGCTGATGCGGCTGGCCCAGGCCTGGTGTGCGGCGGCGGAGCTGGCCCCCGCAAGGTCTGCGGGCGCAGCGGCGTTGGCGGTGCAAAGGCCGGGCGCCAGAGCGCAGCGGTTCGCGGTGTTCCTGATCGGGAGTGAGCGGTGGGCCGTGCCTGTGGCCGCCGTGCAGCAGGTGGTGCCCCTGCCTGCGACGGATCTTGCGCTGGGGCGCAATGACCGCACCTGGGCCATTGGCCAGTGGCGGGAGCGCAAGCTGCCGCTGGTGGACATCAGCCAAGGCCGTCAGGCCAGCGATCGCCAGGCGGCACCGTGGATGGTGCTGGTGGGTCAGGGGCCGCTCGTGCTTGGGCTGACGGTCTCGGAGTGCGAGCAGTTTGTCGATGTGGCTCCCGACGAGGTAGCCCGCACGCCCGAGGATGCCGTGATGGCCGGTGTGGTCCTGAGACCCGATCTGGGCAAGTTGCAGGTACTGGATGTGGACAAGCTGTTCAGCCTTACCCCGGGGGCATCGATCAGCCGCGTCGCCCCTGCCGCATCGGCGCCTCGCAACGGCGCCGTACCTTCAGACGCCGCCGAGCCCGTGCCTTATCTGGTCTTCGATGCCGATCAGCGCTATGCCTCTCCGGTCGAGGGTATTGTGGGTGTGGTGGAGATCCCTCCGCAGGCCCGGGACGATCTTCGCCAGGGGCGGCAGGCCGTTCTTGCCTGGCGTGACCAGACCATCCGTGTCGTCAACCTGCCCGCCATTGCCCGGTCGGCGGCGGCGCCCGACCCGCTCCTGGCGGTGCTCGTCCAGGCACCCGGGGACAGTGCAGCACCTATCGGCATCGGCATCCGCAGCCTGTGCGACTGGCTGCCCGCTCACAGCGCTCGGCGCAGCGGCATGCGCATGGGTGCCATGGGGGAGCTGGGGCTGATCAATGCACAAGGCGCGGTGGACGACCATGCCAATCTGGTGGTCGTCGATCTTGCTCAGATGGCCTATCTGCTGGGCTGAGCTGCCAAAACACCACCCTACCGCCAACACAGGATTCACCATGACCCCCGCACCCCTACCTGCTGATGAGGACGAACGACTGAACGCATTGCGCGCTCTGTTGCTTCTGGATACGCCGCCCGAAGAGCGCTTTGACCGCCTCGCGCGCTTTGCCGCCGAGCAGCTGGGTACGCCCATTGCCCTGCTCACGCTGGTCGACGGGCAGCGCCAATGGTTCAAGTCGCGTGTCGGCCTGGATGCCACAGAAACCCCGCGCGAGATCTCTTTCTGTGGGCACGCCATCCTGAAGGATGAGCTGTTTGTGGTCGAGGACGCCAGCAGCGACCCGCGCTTTTCGGACAACCCGTTGGTGACCGGAGACCCCCACATCCGTTTTTATGCGGGGGCGCCACTCAGCGCCCCGGGTGGGCACCACATTGGCACGCTGTGCGTGATCGACACCGTGCCGCGCACCCTGGGGCGGGTGGAGCGGTCGATTCTGGATGCACTGCGCCGTCTCGCCAACGAGACCTTGGCGGGACAAGAGGGCGAGGAATGAACGCGCCGCTGCCCCGAATCCTGCTGATCGAACCCCAGTTCGTGCTGCGGCGCACCATGGTCATGGTGGCCCGCGATCTCGGCATGGTGGATTTCCATGAGGCCAGCAGCGTGGGCCGGGCTCGCACGCTGCTGGCGGCCGATGCTTTTGATGGAATGGTCCTGGACCTCCAAGAGGGCGCACAGGCCGTAGAGCTACTCAGCGATCTCCGGCAAGGTCGGTTCGCTACGCCGCGCGATGCGCGGGTGGTGGTGCTGGCGGGCGGTGGCAACCCAGTGGACGTCGAACATCTGCAGGGCCTGGGAGTGGCGCGGGTGCTGGGCAAGCCGGTGCGCATCAGTGAACTGCTCGACGCCATCGTGGGCGCGCAAGAGGAGGGTGCGCCCGCATCCTGACCCGTCTGTTTGCGCCCTGGTCACGGGGAGCCTTATTGCCCAGCGAGCCGTTGCACGATGAAATCCACCAGCACGCGCACGCGCAGCGGCATGTGCCGGTTGGCGGGGTACAGCAGCGAAAACGGGCGGGAGGCACCGGCATGGGCGGGCAGCACCTCCTGCAAGGCGCCGCCGTGCAGATCGGCTTCCACAATGAAACGGTAGGTCTGCAGCAGCCCTGCGCCTGCACGCGCCAGGGTCACGGGGCCCAGAATGTCGTCGGCGCAGCGCAGGTGGCCTTGGGTGGGCACCTCCACATCGCGCCCGGCGGCGTCGCGCAGTATCCATGGCACCGCCTGGCCGCTGCTGGGCAGCACAAACTGGATGCATTCGTGCGCCGCCAGGTCGGCGATGGCATGCGGCGTGCCGCAACGCGCCAGGTACGCCGGGGCAGCGACCACCACCAGGGCGGCGTCCTCCAGCTTGCGCGCCACCAGCCCCGAGTCGATGGGGGCTCGACCGCGCACGGCCAGGTCAAAGCCTTCTTCGGTGAAGTCCACGTTGCGGTTGCTCAACTGCAGCTCCAGCTCCACGTCGGGGTAGGCCTGCGCAAATGCGGGCAGCAGGGGCAGGATGCGGCAGTGCCCGTAGGAGGTGGGCAGGCTGAAGCGAACGAGGCCTGCCGGGCTTTGCTGTTGGCCCGACAGCTCGCGTTCTGCCTCGGCCAGCTGGCCCAGCGCCTGGCGGCATTGCTCGTAGTAGCGCTTGCCTGCGTCGGTCAGCCGCACCTGGCGCGTGGTGCGCTGGAACAGCCGTACGCCCAGGCGTGCCTCCATGCGCGCCACCGATCGGCTCACGGCCGCCGCCGTCAGCCCGGCCGCCTGGGCGGCGGCCGTGAAGCTTTGCCACTGCGCGGTCAGGCAGAACAGTTCGATGCTGCCCAGCTTCAGGTCGTCAAATTGGCGCGCCATGTTCTGTTTATTACTTCATGTAATCAGTGATATTCCTGGTGTCTAGTTTATTGCTGTTTGCATCCTTAATACCATCGCTTCATCTTTCCACCACGCTCCAAAGGCAACCCCATGAAGCTGTACTTTTCTCCCGCCGCCTGCTCCCTGTCGCCCCACATCCTGTTGCGCGAATGTGGCCTCACTTTCGAATTGGAGAAGGTCGATACCGAGCGCCACCGCACGGCAGATGGGCGCGATTTTTATGCCATCAACCCCAAAGGCCAGGTGCCCGTGCTGGAGCTGGCGGACGGCTCCCGCCTCACCGAAGGCCCTGTCATTGCGCAGTACATCGCCGACCAGGCCCAGGCCACGCAGCTCATGCCCGCAGCCGGTACGCTGGCGCGCTACCGGGTGATGGAGTGGCAGAACTACGTGAGCACCGAGCTGCACAAGTCCTTCACGCCCTTGTTCCACGCCGGGCTGGACGACAACGCCAAGGCCACGCTGGCCGCTCTGCTGCGCAAGAAGATGGACTGGCTGGACGCGCAGCTGCAGCACGGCCCCTACCTGACGGGCGAGCACTTCACGGCGGCCGATGCCTACCTTTTTGTGGTGCTGGGTTGGGCCAAGTTCGTGAAGCTGGACATCAGCGACCTGGCCCATCTGCAGGCTTTCCTGCGCCGCGTGGCCGCGCGCCCTGCCGTGCAGGCCGCGATGCGGGCCGAAGGGTTGCTGGGCTGAGAGGCCATTGCTTCATCCCAAGGAAAATAGCCATGCCTTACATCAACATCAAAGTGACCCGTGAAGGCGTCAGCAGTGCGCAAAAAGCGGCGCTGATCCAAGGCGCAACCGATTTGCTGGTGCGCGTTCTGAACAAGGAGCCCGCCACCACCTTTGTGGTGATCGACGAGGTCGAGACCGACAACTGGGGCGTGGCCGGTGAAACGGTGACCGTGCGCCGCCAGCGCGCCCGGGCGACTACCGAAGGGGGCGCGTCATGAGCGACCCGCGCTTCAACGAAGTCGCCGCTGTGCTGCAGGAATATTTCGACGGCCTGTGCCACAGCGATACACAGCGCCTGCGCCGCGTGTTCCACCCGCAGGCGGTCTATGCCTGCGCCACGGCCGAGCCTGCGGTGATCCTGCGTATGGAGGAATATTTCCCCATCGTGGACCAGCGCCCCTCGCCCGCGAGCCGGGGCGAGACGGTGCAGGAGCGCATCCTGTCCATCGAGTTTGCCGGGCCGGTGACGGCCCTGGCCAAGGTGGAATGCGCCATCCTGCCCAAGCACTTCACCGACCTGCTGACCCTGATCCATGTGGACGGGCGCTGGCAGATCATTGCCAAGGTGTTTCACTACGAACTGGATCGCTGAGGCGGCGGTGCGCGCAAGCGGGTGGGCGAGTTCCTCTTCTCGGAAGGACTCATTGATTGATAGCTGCTAGCGCTTGCCAGATAAGCGCTAGAGCCCAATTTGGCTAAAAAACCGGCGGCAGGCATCACCGGCGGTGGGCCCGCCTCACAGGTTGGTTGCCGCGACCACTTCCGACATGTCGGTCAACCCCTGCAGCACCTTCTCGATGCCGTCCTGGCGCAGGGTCAGCATGCCGGCGGCCAGTGCCGAGTGGCGGATGTCCGAGGCGGGGGCGCGGTGGCGGATGTGCTGGCGAATGGTCTCGTCGCTCATCATCAGCTCATGGATGCCCAGCCGGCCGTGGTAGCCATGGCCGTCGCACTTCGTGCAGCCCACGTGGCGCCACAGGCGCAGCTCGCCCTGTGCGCCGCCGTGCTGCTGGCGCCAGCGCGCCACCTGTGCCTCGCGGGCCTCGGGGGAGTTGTTGGTGCCACTGTCCAGGTACTGCGATGCCAAGCCCAGCAACGTGTCGTGGTCGGCCGCACGCGGCTCGCGGCAGGCTGTGCACAGGCGGCGCACCAGGCGCTGGGCCAGGATGGCGAGCAGCGAATCGGAGAAGTTGAACGGGTCCAGGCCAATCTCCAGCAGCCGCGCAATGCTCTCGGGCGCCGAGTTAGTGTGCAGGGTGGACAGCACCAGGTGTCCCGTCAGCGAGGCCTCGATGGCGATGCGCGCGGTTTCCTCGTCGCGCATCTCGCCGATCATGATCACGTCGGGGTCGGCGCGCAAAAAGGTGCGCATGGCGGCGGCAAAGGTCCAGCCGATGCGCGGGTTCACCTGCACCTGGCGCAGGCCTTCCTGCGTGATCTCGATGGGGTCTTCGGCCGTCCAGATCTTGCGGCCTGCGGTGTTGATGTCGCGCACCACCGAGTGCAGCGTGGTCGTCTTGCCGCAGCCCGTAGGGCCGCACACCAGCACCAGGCCATAACTTTTTTGCACCACGGAGCGCAGCGCCAGCAGGTTGGGCTGGCTCAGGCCGATGTTCTCCAGCGGCAGGGGCTTGGCACCCGCCAGCAGGCGCAGCACCACGTCTTCCAGTCCGCGCGAGGTGGGCACGGTTACCACACGCAGCTCCACGGGCGGGCCTCCGAAGCGCGCGAAGTCGATCTTGCCGTCCTGGGGCTTGCGGTGCTCGGAGATGTCCATGCCCGCCATGATCTTGATGCGCGCCACCATCGCAAAGCGGTAGCGCGCGGGCAGCTCCAGGTAGGGCGTGAGGTCGCCGTCGATGCGCAGGCGGATGCGCACGTTCTGCGGCGCGGGCTCGGTCTCGATGTGGATGTCGGACGCGCGGTGGTGGATGGCTTCGTCGATCACCGAGTTGATGAGCCGCACCAGGGTGTTGTCCGACTCGCTGATCACGTCGGCCTGCTCGGAGTCTGCGTCCGGGACGGTGCTGCCCAGGTTGGCGGCCAGCTCGCGCGAGGTGGCGCGGGCAGCGGTGGTGGCGTCGGCGCCGCCAGACTGGGTGCGGTAGGCGCGGTGAATGGCGGGCATCAGCGTGCCTGGCGCGGCCTGCAGCGGAATGAGCCGCCGCTGCGTGAGAAACCGCAGCTCGTCCAGCAGCACGCGATCGAGCGGGTCGGCCATCAGCAGCACCAGCGCGTCATCGCGGGCAATCAGCGGCAGCACCGATTCACGCTCTGCCATCGCCCGGGGCACCAGGGCCAGGGCCGCCGCATCGGGCGTGATGTCACCGGGGTGCACGGTGTAGTCGCCCAGCCACGCGGCAATGACCTGGCGCAACTGCTCCTGGGTCAAGATACCGTCATCCACCAGGATCTGCCCGATCAGCCGGTTCTGCCCGGCGCTGCGCTCCTGCTGCTGGGCCTGCAGGCCGTCTTGCAGGGCCGACGGGGACAACATGCCGGCGTGGATCAGCGCTTCACCCAGGTGCCGCGCCTTGCCGACGGTGGGGTGGGGGGCGGAGAGCTGTTTCCACAAGGATTCCGCATTGGGCGGGCGGAATCCGTGGGCGGGGAGGGCGGTGGAAACAGCGGTGTCGTTCATCGAGGGTCAGGAGCGGGCATCGTTAAAGGCTGAAGTCGTAGTCCACCGTGATGGGAGCGTGGTCTGAGAACTTTTCACCTTTGTAGATGGATTCAGCACGTGCCAGCGCCGCGAGCGCGGGGGTGGCCAGGTGGTAGTCCAGCCGCCAACCCACGTTGTTGGCATACGCCTGCCCCCGGTTGCTCCACCATGTGTAGGCGGTATCTGTGGCGGTAGGTTGTAACTGACGGTAAACGTCTATGATGCCGCCGCCCTCATCAGTTGTGTGCAACAGTTTTGTCATCCAGGCCCGTTCTTCGGGTAAAAAACCACTGTTTTTCTGGTTGCTGCGCCAGTTTTTGAGGTCGATTTGCTGGTGCGCAATGTTGATGTCGCCGCACAGAATGAAGTCACGTTCGCGCTTGACTTTCATCAGGTGGGGGTGCATCTCGGCCAGAAAACGGAACTTGGCCTGCTGGCGTTCTTCGCCCGAGGAACCACTCGGAAAGTAAGCGCTGATGATCGACAGCTTGCGGGCCGGTGTGTCAAAACGCAGCTCCACATATCGACCTTCTGTATCGAACTCTGCTGACCCATAGCCAATGACTACATCAGAGGGTTCATGCCGGGTATAGATGCCCACGCCGGAATAGCCCTTTTTCTGGGCAAAGTGGAAGTGGCCCTGCAGGCCTGCCATGCGCTCGAACCGGTTGGCCATGTCGGCCGCCTGGGCCTTCACTTCCTGCACACAAATACAATCCGGCCGCGTGGCTGCCATCCAGCTTTCCACGCCTTTGCTGGTGGCCGAGCGGATGCCATTGAGATTGAGGCTGGTTAACTTGAACAAGGAATTCCCCATGGTGGATGTTGGCGCGCAAACCTCTGAACAGGGCCAGCTGGCGCAGGATTTTGTACGTTTTGCCGTCGAATCGGGCGTGCTGCGGTTTGGCGAATTCAAGACCAAGGCGGGGCGCCTGAGCCCGTATTTCTTCAACGCAGGGCTGTTCGACGATGGCCGCAAGATCGGGCGGCTCGCGGAATTCTATGCAAAAGCCCTGCTGGCCAGCGGCATCGAATTCGACATGGTATTTGGCCCTGCCTACAAGGGCATTCCGCTGGCCGCTACCGTGGCCGTGGAGCTGGCGCGCCTGGGCCGCAACGTGCCCTTTGCCTACAACCGCAAGGAGGCCAAGGACCATGGCGAGGGCGGCACGCTGGTGGGCGCACCCCTCAAAGGCCGGGTGCTGATCGTGGACGACGTGATGTCGGCTGGCACCGCCGCCCGCGAGTCCATCGCCATCATCCGCGCTGCGGGTGCTACGCCGCATGCGGTTGCAATTGCGCTGGACCGCCAGGAAAAAGCCACGGAGAATGGCCAGGACGTGGACCACAGCGCCGTGCAGTACGTGCGCGAGCAACTGGGCATGCAGGTGTGTGCCATTGCCCGGTTGGCAGACTTATTGCTGTATCTCTCCCAAAACGGGGAAGAGGGGATGCGCTCGCATCACGAAAAGGTGCTGGCCTATCGCCAGCGGTACGGTGTTAACGAAGGGTAGACCATTTGAGCAAGTCGGCGTGGATCATGGGCGGGGTGATGCTGCTCACACTGGGCGCAGAGCTGGCCTCGGCACAGTCCCAGGGTGCGACGGGCGGTATCTACACGTGCGTGGACCGCAACGGCCGTCGGCTGACGGCCGACCGGCCCATCCCGGAATGCCTGGACCGCGAGCAGCGCGAACTCAGCCCTTCGGGCATCACGCGCCGCCAGATTGGCCCCTCGCTCACCGAGCTGGAGCGCGCAGCCCAGGACGCCCAGAACCGCAAGGATGCCGAAGAGCGCGCCCGTGTGGTGGAAGAGCGCCGCCGCGAACGCGTGCTGGTGGCCCGCTACCCCGACAAGGCCGCCCACGATGTGGAGCGCGCTGCGGCCATCCAGATGGTGGATGACGTGACGGCCACCGCAGAAAAGCGAACGCTGGAGCTGAAGGCGGAGCGCAAGAAGCTCGATGTGGAGATGGAGTTCTACAAGAAGGACCCCAACAAGGCCCCCATGACGCTGCGCCGCAAGATCGCTGAGATTGACGACAGTCTGGCCGAGCAGCAGCGCTTCATCGCGGGGCAAGACCAGGAAAAGCGCCGCGTGCATGCGCGGTTTGACACCGAGCTGGCGCAGTTGCGCAAGCTGTGGGATGCGCAGCGTATGCCCCCCTCCGCAGCGTCTGCTGTTGCGGCGCCCGCTGCCAGCGCGGTGCCTGCGGGCGGCAGCCGATAACCCACCAAGGTAGGGTCGCAGCGGACCAGAGAACGCGCCGCATCGCTGCCTCGGATGGACAGCATAAAAGCAAAGGGGCCGAAAGGCCCCTTTTTTGCGGCAGCTTCAACAGCCTTGCGCTCAGCCCGCCAGTTTGGCGCGCAGCAGTTCGTTGACCTGCGTCGGATTGGCCTTGCCCTTGCTGGCCTTCATGATCTGGCCGACCAGCGCGTTGAAGGCCTTGTCCTTGCCCGCGCGGAACTGCGCCACGTTGTCGGGGTTGGCGGCAATCACTTCGTCGATGATCTTCTCCAGCGCGCCGGAGTCGTTCATCTGTTTGAGGCCCTTGGATTCGATGACGGCATCCACGTCGTTCGACTCTCCGGTCCACAGCGCGTCAAACACCTGCTTGGCGGCGTTGTTGGAGATCGTGCCGTCGGCAATGCGGCCGATCAATGCGGCCAGCTGAGTTGCCGTGACAGGGGCCTGCTCGATACCGGTCTCCGCCATGTTCAGGCGGCGCGACACCTCTCCCATGATCCAGTTGCTGGCCAGCTTGGGCTGGCTGCAGGCTTTGGCGGCCGCTTCAAAGTACGCCGCCATGGCCTTGCTCTGCGTGAGCGTGGTGGCGTCGTACTCGGGCAGGCCATAGTCCGCCACAAAACGTGCGGCCATGGTACGAGGCAATTCGGCCATTTGCGCCCGTTCTTCCTGCACCCACTGCTCTGAAATGTGTAGTGGAGGCAGGTCGGGGTCTGGGAAGTAGCGGTAGTCCGCCGCATCTTCCTTGGTCCGCATCGCGCGCGTTTCGCCCGTGTCCGGGTCGAACAGCACGGTGGCCTGCTGGATCGCGTGGCCGTCCTCGATCTGCTCGATCTGCCAGCGGATTTCGTAGTCGATGGCCTGCTGCATGAACTTGAACGAGTTCAGGTTCTTGATCTCGCGTCGTGTGCCCAGTGGCTGGCCAGGCTTGCGTACGGACACGTTGGCATCGCAGCGGAAGCTGCCCTCCTGCATGTTGCCGTCGCAGATGCCGATCCAGGTGACGATCTTGTGCAGCTCCTTCGCGTAGGCCACGGCCTCTTCGGACGAGCGCATGTCGGGCTCCGTCACGATCTCCAGGAGCGGTGTGCCCGCGCGGTTCAGGTCGATACCACTCTGGCCGATGAAGTCTTCATGCAAGGACTTGCCTGCGTCTTCTTCGAGGTGGGCGCGCACCAGGCGCACGGTCTTTTTCTCATCGCCCAGAAAGAATTCCACCTCACCGCCTTGCACCACCGGAATCTCGAACTGGCTGATCTGGTAGCCCTTGGGCAGGTCGGGATAGAAGTAATTCTTGCGCGCAAAAATGCTCACTGGCGCAATGTGGGATCCCAGAGCCAGTCCCAATTTGATAGCGCAGGCCACGGCCTCGCGGTTCATCACGGGCAGGGTGCCGGGCAGGGCCAGGTCCACCGCGCAGGCTTGCGTGTTGGGCTCGGCGCCAAAAGCGGTGGGCGCGCGGCTGAAAATTTTGCTCTGGGTTGCGAGCTGGGTGTGGGTTTCGAAGCCGATGACAACTTCGTAGCCATGGATCAGTTTGGCGGTCATGTCAGAAGCCCTCCGGACGGCGGAGGTGGAAGTCGGTGGCTTGCTGCAGGCGGTGCGCAGCGTTCAGAAGGCGGGCTTCCTGGAAGTAGTTGCCCAGCAACTGCAGGCCCACTGGCATGCCGCCCTCGCCAAAACCGGCGGGCACGCTCATGCCGGGCAGGCCAGCCAGCGAGCCGGGCAGGGTGAAGATGTCGGCCAGGTAGTCGGCCAGCGGGTCGTTGCCGTGGTCGCCCAGCTTCCAGGCCACCGTGGGGGCCACGGGGCCGGCGATCAGGTCGCAGTCCTTGAAGGCATTCTGGAAGTCGTCGGCGATCATGCGGCGGATCTTCTGTGCCTGCAGGTAATAGGCGTCGTAGTAGCCGTGCGAGAGCACATAGGCGCCGATCATGATGCGGCGCTTGACCTCGTCGCCAAAACCTTCGGCGCGGGTCTTCTTGTACATGTCCACCAGATCGGTGTAGTCCTTGGCGCGGTGGCCGAACTTCACGCCGTCAAAGCGAGAGAGGTTGGACGACGCCTCGGCCGGGGCAATGATGTAGTAGACCGGGATGGACAGCTGCGTGCGCGGCAGGCTGATGGGTACGAGCTTGGCGCCGAGCTTCTCGTATTCCTTCAGGGCACCGTCCACGGCGGCGCGCACATCGGGCGCCAGGCCTTCGCCAAAGAACTCGGCGGGGATGCCGATGCGCAGGCCGTCGATGCTGTCGTTGAGCTTGGCGCTGAAATTTTCGGCGGGCACATCGAGCGACGTGGAGTCGCGGTCCGGGTCGGGGCCGCACATGGCGGACAGCAGCAGCGCGCAGTCTTCTGCCGAGCGGGCCATGGGGCCCGCCTGGTCGAGGCTGGAGGCAAACGCGATCATGCCGTAGCGGCTGGCGCGGCCATAGGTGGGCTTGATGCCGGTAATGCCGCAGAACGACGCGGGCTGGCGGATGGAGCCGCCAGTGTCGGTGCCGGTGACGGCCGGGGCCAGGCGTGCGGCCACGGCCACGGCGCTGCCGCCGGACGAGCCGCCCGGGATGCGGTCCGTGGCCCAGGGGTTGCGCACCGGGGCGGGGGCGTCAAAGCCCACGGGGGCGACGGCCGAATTTTCGTTGGCCGAGCCCATGGCGAACTCGTCGCAGTTGAGCTTGCCCAGCGTCACGGCGCCAGCATCGGCCAGCTTGGTGACCACGGTGGCGTCAAAGGGCGACTGGTAGCCCGCGAGCATCTTGGAGCCGGCGGTGCTGGGGAAATCCTTGGTGACAAAGATGTCCTTGTGCGCAATCGGCACCCCCGCCAGCGGGCTGGCGGTGCCTGCGGCGATGGCTGCGTCTTGCGCGCGGGCCTGGGCCAGGGTGATGTCCGGGTTCACGGCCACGTAGGCGCCCAGGTTCTGGTGGGCCTGTGCGCGGGCGAGGAAATGCTGGGCGGCCTCGACGGCCGAGACGCGGCGCTCGCGCAGCTCGGTGGCCAGCTGGGCCACGCCCAGGTCATGCAATGCGGTGGAAGTCATGCGGCGGGGCTCTTACTCGATCACTTTGGGCACGAGGAACAGGCCTCGTTCGACAGCGGGGGCGCTTTGCTGGTTGGCTTCGCGCTGGTTGGGCTCGCTGGCCAGGTCTTCGCGCAGGCGCAGCTGCACGTCCTGGATGGCGGCCACGGGGTGGGCCAGGGGCGTGACGCCCGAGGTATCCACAGCCCGCATCTGTTCCACGATGTCAAAGAAACCATTGAGCTGCGTGAGCATGCGCTCACTTTCGGAAAGTGTCAGCTCAAGCCGCGCCAAGTTGGCAATGCGGCCGATGTCCTGGGGGGTCAGTGCCATAGGGAGGAGAATCTAGAGAAACCAGAAGTAAAGCTGTGATCCGGTGCTCGCCGGAGGGAGTTATTCACAGGGGATGGGGTATTATCCCGGCTTTGCCGCAAAGCTCCCGGAATGGGAGTCAATTGCGTGAAAAAAGCCAATAAACACCCCTGAAATACCTGGCGATGGCAGGCCGACGTGCATGCCGTGCCCGAGAGGACTTTTGAATGTTCGGAGCTTTCCGTCGGTACTTCTCCACCGACCTTGCCATTGACCTTGGCACAGCCAACACCCTCATCTTCGCCCGCGACAAAGGTATCGTTCTTGATGAACCTTCCGTCGTCGCCATCCGCCACGAAGGTGGCCCCCACGGCAAGAAAGTCATCCAGGCCGTAGGTCGTGAAGCCAAGGCCATGTTGGGCAAGGTGCCCGGCAACATCGAAGCCATCCGGCCCATGAAGGATGGCGTTATCGCCGACTTCGTGATCACCGAGCAGATGATCAAGCAGTTCATCAAGATGGTGCACCCGCGCACGCTGTTCACCCCCAGCCCGCGCATCATCATCTGTGTGCCCTGCGGCTCCACCCAGGTCGAGCGCCGCGCCATCAAGGACGCGGCCGAGGCTGCGGGCGCCACGGCGGTGTACCTGATCGAAGAACCCATGGCTGCTGGCATCGGCGCTGGTCTGCCCGTCTCGGAAGCCTCGGGCTCCATGGTCGTGGACATCGGTGGCGGCACCACCGAAGTGGGCGTGATCTCGCTGGGCGGCATGGTCTACAAGGGCAGCGTCCGCGTGGGCGGTGACAAGTTTGACGAGGCCATCATCAGCTACATCCGCCGCAACTACGGCATGCTGATCGGCGAGCCCACGGCCGAAGCCATCAAGAAGAACATCGGTTCGGCCTTCCCGGGCTCCGAAGTGCGCGAGATGGAAGTCAAGGGCCGCAACCTCAGCGAGGGCGTGCCACGCAGCTTCACCATTTCGTCCAACGAAGTGCTGGAAGCCCTGACCGACCCGCTCAACCAGATCGTCTCGGCCGTGAAGAACGCGCTGGAACAAACCCCCCCTGAGCTGGGCGCCGACATTGCCGACCGGGGCATGATGCTGACCGGCGGCGGCGCTCTGCTGCGCGACCTGGACCGCCTGCTGGCCGAGGAAACCGGCCTGCCTGTGCTGGTAGCCGAAGACCCGCTGACCTGCGTGGTGCGCGGCTGCGGCATCGCCCTGGAGCGCATGGACCGCCTGGGCAGCATTTTCACGAGCGAGTAAGCCAGCGGGCCTGTATGCTGCAGGCACTTTTTTCGCTCTGAATTGCATGACTGCACCTGCTCCAATGCTTGTTTCTGAGCACCCGCCCGTGGATGTGTCTCCACGGTGCCGACCCTGACCGCTGCGCACCATGCCCCTGGGTACTCTGGAGCGCAGCGCTCCCCCTTTCTTCAAACAGGGCCCTTCGGCCCTGTCGCGTTTGGCTGTGTTCAGCGCGCTGGCGCTTTTCCTCATGGTGGCCGATGCACGCTTTCAGATCACCGGCCCCTTGCGTCAGGCCGTGGCCACGGTGCTGTACCCCGTGCAGTGGCTCATGCTGCAGCCCGTGGAATTCGCCAGCCACGGGCGCAGCTATTTCCAGTCGCTGCAAACCGCGCAGGATGACCTGGATGCCGCCCGCAAGAAAATGACCGTGATGGGCCAGCGGGCCAACCAGGCAGATCAGCTGGCGATGGAAAACCAGCGGCTGCGCAAACTGCTGGAGCTGCGCGACCGGCTGCAGACACCCGCCCAGGCGGCCGAGGTGATCTACGACACGGCCGACCCCTACACGCGCCGCGTGGTGCTGGACCGGGGGCAGATGGGTGGCGTGGAACTGGGCGCCCCCGTGATGGATGAAGCCGGTGTGCTGGGTCAGGTCACCCGCGTGTTCCCGCTGGTCAGCGAAGTCACCTTGCTGGTAGACCGCGATCAGGCGATTCCGGTGCTGAACATCCGTACCGGTGTGCGCGGCGTGGCCTATGGCGACCCGGTGGCGGGCCATGGCGGTGGCATGGAGCTGCGCTTCATGCCCGCCAATGCAGACATTCGCGAGGACGACCTGCTGACCACCAGCGGTGTGGATGGTCTGTACCCGCCCGGCCTGCCTGTGGCGCGCGTGGTGCGGGTGGAGCGCCGTGCCGACTCTGCGTTTGCGCGCATCTATTGCATGCCGCTCGCCCAGGTGCAGGGCGCGCGCCATGTGGTGGTGCTCAAGCCGCTGGCCGACAATGAACTGGTGCGTCCCGAACCCGCCCCGGCTGTCCCCGCCAACAAGCGCGGAGGCCGCAAGTGAGCCACCGCTTGACCCCACAAGGAGGCCCACGATGATCATGCCGCGTGGTGAGCCCCTGCTGATGCCGGTGAACCCGGTCTTCATCTGGGCCAGCTTGGCTGTGGGCCTGGCCATCAACATGCTGCCGCTGGGCCGCATCGTCTGGACGCCCGATGTGCTCATGGTGTTGTTGGTCTTCTGGGGTGTGCACCAGCCGCTGCGCATCGGCATGGGGGTAGCGTTCCTGCTGGGCCTGTGCATGGACGTGAGCCAGTCGGCGCTGCTGGGCCAGCATGCGCTGTCCTATACCGTGCTGTCGTTTGGCGCGATTGCCATTCACCGCCGCCTGCTGTGGTTCAGCGTGCCGTCGCAGGCCTTACAGGTGTTGCCCCTGTTTGCCCTCGCCCACGCGATCGAGCTCTTGCTGCGGATGGCGTCCGGGGGCATATTCCCGGGGCTGTGGAGTTTTCTCGCACCGGTGCTGGAGGCCTTGCTGTGGCCCCTGGCCAGCTGGGTGCTTCTGGCTCCGCAGCGCCGCCCGCCCGACCGCGACCAGAACCGGCCTCTGTAGCCCATGCCTTTCTTGATGCCCGCGCATTTCGCCAGCGTTCCGCCTTGGCCCCTGGGGGTTGAGCCTGGGCTTGCGCGCGCCCGAATGGGAGGGTGGGCGTGACTGAGGTGCGCAGCAGCGAAGCCGATGCTTCGCGCTTTCGGGTGCGGGCCCTGGTCATCGGCGCCCTGGTGTTTTTTGCGTTCTGCCTCATTGCTGCCCGGCTGGTGTATCTGCAGGTGGTCCGGCACGAAGACCTGGCGGCGCAGGCCGAGAGCAACCGCACGGCGGTGGTGCCCATCGTACCCAACCGGGGGCTCATCCTGGACCGCAACGGCGTGGTGCTGGCCACCAACTATTCGGCCTACACACTGGAGATCACGCCCTCGCGCGTCGGGGTGCTGGACGAGACCATCGACGAGCTGTCCAAGGTGGTTGAAATCCAGAGCCGTGACCGGCGCCGCTTCAAGCGGCTCATGGAAGAGTCGCGCAACTTCGAGTCCCTCCCCATCCGCACGCGGCTGACCGACCAGGAAGTGGCGCGGTTCACTGCGCAGCGCTACCGCTTTCCGGGCGTGGACATCAAGGCACGGCTGTTTCGCAACTACCCGCTGGGTGACGTGGCCAGCCATGCCATCGGCTACATCGGCCGCATCAACCAGACGGAGAAGGCGCGCATCCAGGACTCCGAAGACGAGGCCAACTACCGGGGCACCGAATACATCGGCAAGCTGGGCATCGAGCAGAGCTTCGAGTCGGCCCTGCACGGCGCCACCGGGGTCGAGCAGATGGAAACTTCGGCCGGGGGGCGGGCGGTGCGCAAGCTCTCCAGCCACGCGGCCACGCCCGGCGACAGCGTGATGCTTTCGATCGACATCAAGCTGCAAAAGCTCATTGAAGACATGTACGGCAACCGCCGGGGCGCGTTGGTGGCCATCGACCCGCGCAACGGCGAGATCCTGGCGCTGGTGAGCAAGCCCACCTTCGATCCCAATCTGTTCGTCGAAGGCATCGACGTGGAGAACTGGACCGCGCTCAACGAATCCATCGACAAGCCCCTGCTCAACCGCGCCATGCGCGGCACCTACCCGCCGGGCTCCACCTACAAGCCTTTCATGGCGCTGGCCGCGCTGCAGCTGGGCAAGCGCTCGCCCAGCATGGTGGTCAACGACCCGGGTTTTTATACCTTCGGCGGCCACACCTTCCGCAGTCACGAGGGCGGGCTGGGCGGGGTGGACATGCACCGCGCCATCCAGCAGTCGAGCAACACGTATTTCTATTCACTGGCGGTGGAGATGGGTGTCGATGCCATCCATGACTTCATGAAGCCGCTGGGCTTTGGACAGTCCACGGGCATCGACCTCAATGGCGAAGTGCGCGGCACCTTGCCCAGCACCGAGTGGAAGCGCAATGCCTACAAGCGCCCCGAGATGAAGCGCTGGTTCCCCGGCGAAACCGTGTCGCTGGGCATTGGCCAGGGCTACAACAACTTCACGATGCTGCAGCTGGCGCTGGCGCAGGCCACGCTGGCCAATGGCGGTATTCGCTACCGGCCGCACATGGCCAAGGCGGTGAAAAACGCGGTCACGGGCGTCGTCACCGAGATCAGCCAGCCGCCGGGAGTGGATCTGGGTTTTTTGCCGAAGAACGTGGACATCGTGCGCAACGCCATGGTGGCGGTGAACAAGGGCGGCACCGGCACGCGCGTGTTTGCCGGGGCGCCCTACACCTCGGGCGGCAAGACCGGCACAGCCCAGGCGGTGACGATGGGCCAGAACGTCAAATACAACGCCAAGGCGCTGGAAGAACACCAGCGTGACCACTCGCTGTTTGCCGCCTTTGCTCCTGCCGAAAACCCCACCATCGTGATTGCGGCCATCGTGGAAAACGCCGGTTTCGGCGCTGCGCACGCCGCCCCCATCGCGCGCCGGGTGTTTGACTACTGGCTGCTGGGCGACTATCCCAACGAGGAAGACATGGCGGCTGTGCAAAAAGGCCTGGCCTCGGCCCCGATCGGCAAGCCCCGCAAAGCGGTCGATGTGCCGCTGATTGCGCCATAGTTTGCTATATAAATAATAGCTGTTTGCGCTTTGTGGATAAGCGCTAGAGTCCGTTTTGGCTTGAAATGGCCGCGCCCGTGGTGCCCGTGCCACCTGTGGAACAGGCTCCGCCAGACCATGGGTGGCGTTCTCCTGAGAGGAACGCGCGGAACGGCTCGGAGGGCGTACCGCGCCTCTCAGGCCCGTTGCGTCCGGCCCGCGCGCGCAGCAGGCTGGATCTGGCTGAACACCAGCGCTGCCACGATGAGCGCGGCGCCACCGAGCCCCGCCCAGCCCAGCCTTTCCCCTAGCAGCACCCAGGCTGTGAGGGCCGCGAACACCGGCTCCAGCCCGAACACGATGGCGCTGCGCATGGCGTCCACGCGCTGCTGGCCCCAGGCCTGCAGCGTCACCACCACTACGCTGGCCAGCAGGCCCAGGTACAGCAGCGCCAGCAACGCATCCAGAGGCAGGTCGGCCACGGACCGTAGCCAGCCCATGCCCTCGCCCTGCGCAAGCAGCAGCGCGGTGGACGCCAGCGCCATCACCGTGGCCTGCGCGGCGGCCATGCGGGTGGCCCGCAGCGGCTGCGCGGCCGTGCGGCGTGCGCACTCTTCCAGCGCCAGGATGTACAGCGCGTAGAACACGGTGCTGGCCAGCGTCAGCGTATCGCCCAGGTTCCAGGGCTCGTTTTCGTGGAACATCAGCGCCATGCCCGCCAGCGCCATCACGCAGGCACCCCAGAGTCGCCAGCCATAGCGCCGTCCCAGGAAGGCCATGGCGATCAGCGGCACCACCAGCACGTTCAGGCCGGTGACAAACGCATTGCGGTTGCTGCTGGTGCGCGCGAGGCCCTCGATCTGCAGCCAGAACGCCAGGAACAGCAGCAACCCCAGCGCGCAGCCCCAGCGCCGCTCGTGGCGCAGCATGCCGCGCCACAACGGCGCCAGCACCAGCAGCGCGATCACGAACCGCAGCCAGATGATCTGCAGCGCGTCCAGGTGTGCTGAGAGCAGTTTCATGGCCGGGAAGGTGGTGCCCCACACCACGGTCACAGCCAACAGGGCCATCAGGCCCCAGCGTTCAGTACGCATCGGAAGAATTCCCCAAAACCAAAAGAAAAAAAGGGCCGCCGGTTGCCCGGCGGCCTCTGCTTTGCAGTGCAGTCCGGTGAGGACGCGGCTCAGTGGCTGACCTGGCCCAGAAACGCGCGGATGCGGTCATTGGCCGGGTTGCTGAAGAACTCCTGCGGCGGCGCATCGTGCGCAATGCGGCCTTGATCGAAGAACATCACGCGGTCGGCCACCTCGCGCGCAAAGCCCATTTCGTGGGTGACCACAATCATGGTCATGCCACCACGCGCGAGGCCTCGCATCACGTCCAGCACTTCCTTGACCATCTCGGGGTCGAGTGCCGATGTGGGCTCGTCAAACAGCATCACCTTGGGTTGCATAGCCAGCGCCCGCGCAATGGCCACCCGCTGCTGCTGCCCGCCCGACAGCTGCCACGGGTACTTGTGTGCGTGGTCCTGCATGCCCACGCGGCGCAGCAGCTGCATGGCTTCGTCGTTGGCCTGGGTGCGCGGGGTGCGGCGAATGCGGCGGGGCGCCAGCGTCACGTTGTCCAGCACGCTCATGTGGCCGAACAGGTTGAACTGCTGGAACACCATGCCCACCTCGCAGCGCTGGCGCTGCAGGGTGGCGAGGTCGTCGCAGACGTCCACGCCGTCGATGGTGATGCGCCCGCTGTCGTGGGGTTCAAGCCGGTTGATGGCACGCAGCAGCGTGCTCTTGCCCGAGCCGGAGGCGCCGATGATCACCGTCACCTCGCCGGTGTGGAACACGGTGGAGACGTCCTTGAGCACCTGGTGTGCACCAAACGACTTGCACACCCGCTCGGCCACGATGTAGGGCTTGGGCTGGTTGGTCGTTGCGGTCATCGGTTGCGCCCTTCCACGTCAAAGCGGTATTCGACGGCGTTGGAGACTTGCGTGACCAGCGTGGTCAGCAGCAGGTAGGTGATGGCCACCGTGGTCAGCGTGGCAATGGGCTGGAACGTGGCCGACTGGATGCGGTTGCCCACATTGGTCAGCTCCACCACGCCGATGGCGTAGGCCAGTGACGAGTCCTTGAGCAGTGCCACAAAGTTGCTCACCAGCGGCGGCAGCGAGATCTTGAACGCCTGCGGAAACACCACGTCCAGGAACACGTGCATGCGGCCCAGGCCCAGCGCCTTGGCGGCCTCGGTCTGACCGCGGGGCACGGCCAGCAGGCCGGCGCGCAGGGCTTCGGCGTTGTAGGCGCCCACGTTCAGCCCCAGGGCCACGACGGCGGCGGCAAAGTCGGGCAGGTTCAGCCCCGGCACCAGCACGGGCAGGGCAAAGTACACAAACAGGATCTGCACCAAGAGCGGCGTGCCGCGAATAGCCCAGATGTACACGCCGGCCATCCAGCGCACGGCCGTCCAGCGGGCGGTGCGAGCCAGCGCCGCCGCCGTGCCCAGCACCAGGCCCACGGCACCACTGACCAGCGTGAGCCACAGCGTGGTGCGCGCGCCTTCGGAAAACGCCTGGGCGTTGGGGCCGATAGGGTCAGGAAAGAACGAAAGCAGCTGGCCCAGCAACGAGAGGGCCAGAACCATCAGCACCAGTGCAGCGACCAGCGTGGCATTGCTGCGCTGCTGTCGGGACCAGCCTTGTGGCCAAAGAGCGAGAAGCATGGATCGGACGACCGGAAGGTCTTGGTTGGAAATCGGGCCGGCGGCAGGACCATGGTGACGCCGTCAAAAACAGCAAAGGGTGCGCAACGGGCCAGGCCCAGCGCACCCCGTAGCGTGTTTTTATATCAGTTGCAGCGCACGTCTTCGTTGAAATACTTCTTGGAGACGGCGGCGTAGCTGCCATCGGCCAGCACTTCGGCAAACGCCTTGTTCCAGGCATCGGCCAGGCCGGTGTTGCCCTTGGCCATGGCGGGGGCGATGCGTTCGATGAACAGCATGTCGCCGAGCTTGAACCCGGCCTTGGCGTTCTTGGCGGCGGCTTCCTTGGCCACGAACTTGTCGCTCACCCAGGCGTCGACGCGTTTGGAGATCAGGGCGCGCTGGGCGTCGGTGTCCTGCGGGAAGTTCTTCACCTCCTTCACCCCGGTGAGCTTCTGCACGTTTTCCAGGTAGCTGGTGCCGGTCTGCACTGCCACCACCTTGCCGGTCAGGTCCTTGGCGTTGCGGATTTTTGCGTCCATGGCCACGATGATGCCGCCCGAGCAGTAGTGGGGGTTGGCAAACGTGACAGCCTTGGAGCGTTCTTCGGTCACGCCGTGCGAGGCGATGACAGCGTCCCAGCGGCTTTGGCCCAGGCCGGTCAGCAGCGCGTCAAAGCCCAGCGTCTTCCATTCGAGCTTCAGGCCCATCTTCTTGACCACCAGCTCTGCCACTTCCACCTCGAAACCCGTCAGCTTGGTGCCTTCGAAGAAGTTGAACGGGGCAAACTGGCCTTCGGTGGCCACGATGATCTTGCCGTCCTTCTTGATTTCGTCCAGCGTGCGGGCCTGGACGGCGAGGGCAGCGCACAGCGCCACGGCGGTGACAACGGCAGACTTGAAAAACTTCATGGCAGGTTCCTGTGGGGGTGGTTCAGGTACAAAAAATCCGGCATGCGGGTAGGCAAGCCGGAGCGGGTGAATGCAGGCATCGCCAACAGCGATGGGCCTCGTCATCAAACGGAAATGCGCAGAAATTATAGGACGGGCGTTCACATTCGGGCCATGCAGGGCAACCCCGATGACCTCGGGGCGCCCTGGTGGTAGGCCAGCTCAGCTTAGCAAGCATGATGCCATCCGGGGGCACGAGCCCCTTCGGGCCTCGGCTAGCGCAGAAACGCGTCGTAACCCGTCTTGAGGATCAGCGTGCTCACCACCACGATGAAGATGCCACGCACAAAACCCGTGCCGTGCTTGAGCGCCAGGTGCGTGCCCAGCAGGCTGCCCACCACATTGGCGATGGCCAGCGTCACCGCAAAGTGCCACCACACATGGCCCTTGGCGGCAAACAGCGCGATGGCGGCGATGTTGGTGGCGCAATTGAGCAGCTTGGCCGAGGCCGAGGCGTTCAGGAAGTCATAGCCCAGCAGCCGCACAAACAGAAAAACGAAGAAACTGCCGGTGCCCGGGCCGAAGAAACCGTCATAAAAGCCGATGACCACGCCGATCAGGCACGCCGCCAGCACTTCGGCCCTGCCCGCAAAGCGGGGTGTGTGGTGCCGCCCCAACTCTTTCTTGGCCAGCGTGTAGACCAGCACCCCCAGCAGCACCAGGGGCAGCAGCTTGCGCAGGAAGTCGGCCGACATCACGGTCACGGCCCAGGCGCCTGCAAACGACCCCGCAAAACCGGCCGCTGCCGCGGGCAGCATGGCTGACCAGCGAACCTGCACCTTGCGGCTGTATTGCCAGGTGGCCATGGCCGTGCCCCACACCGAGGCCGCCTTGTTGGTGCCCAGCAGCGTGGCAGGGGGCGCCCCGGGGAAAGCCGCAAACAGGGCCGGCACCATCACCAGCCCGCCACCCCCCACGATGGCATCCACGAAGCCTGCAAGCAGCGAGGCAAAGGTAATAAAAATCCATTCCATCGCAGGATTTTCGCAGCTTGCCTGCTATGGATTCAGGACTCCTCGGGGCACTGACGAAAGGGAGGCCAGCGTAGAACAGGCAAGAAAAAGGCGCTGGGATCGCCAGCGCCTGGAAAAAAACGCACCTCGTTGGGTGCTTGAAATTTGTTTATTGGTAGAAAGAGTGTCTCCTCGGGCCCCTCGCTTGGCACACCGAAGCGCGCTTTCGAGTGCCGCAACTGTAGCGACTGCACTCCGCTGGTGCATTGGGGGTTTCCCGCCCCCGTTGTGGGGCAGTGATCGGGTTTCCAGGGGCGGAATCGGGGGGTTGGGGTTGGCACGGCTCGTGCAATCGCGCTTGTAACAATTTGCGAAAGGGAGCCGCCATGCGGGGAGTCAACCACCGGTTCGTTGGGGTAGGGTCGCTGTGTCTGGGCCTGTGCGCGAGTGCGCTGGCGCAGACGGCGCCAGAGGTGGCGGCGGGAGCGGTGCCTTCCTTGTCCCTCACACGTCCCGGGCTGGTGGCGCAGTCCACGATCAGCGCGGCAGATACCGCGTGGATGATGACCTCCACAGCGCTGGTGCTGCTGATGACGCTGCCGGGCATTGCCCTGTTCTACGCAGGCATGGTGCGCAAGAAGAACGTGCTCAACACCATGGCCAGCGTGGTGGCCATTGCCGCGCTGGTCAGCCTGCTGTGGTTTGGGGCGGGTTACTCGCTGGCCTTCACCCCGGGCAGCCCCTGGCTGGGGGGATGGGACCGCATCGGCTTTGCGGGCCTGGACTTTCAGATCGCTGGCGGCAAGCTGGCCGTAAGCCATGTGGCGCCGCACATCCCCGAGTCGGTGTACGCCATGTTCCAGCTCACGTTTGCCATCATCACCGCCGCGCTGCTGGTGGGGGCGTTTGTCGAGCGCATGCGGTTTTCCGCCATGCTGATCTTCATCAGCCTGTGGACCCTGCTGGTCTACGCCCCGGTGGCGCACTGGGTGTGGGAGCCAGGGGGCTGGCTGGCCCAGATGGGTGCGCTGGACTTTGCCGGAGGCTCGGTGGTGCACGTGAATGCGGGTGTGGCCGGGCTGGTGTGCGCGTGGTTCCTGGGGCGGCGCACGGGCTATGGGCGCGAGGCGTTCGAGCCCTACAACCTGGGGCTGACCATGGCGGGCGCGGGCTTGTTGTGGGTGGGCTGGTTCGGCTTCAACGCAGGCTCTGCCGTGGCCGCCGACGGCCGTGCGGGGCTGGCGATGGCGGTGACGCACCTGGCCGCAGCGGCGGGGGCCTTGTCGTGGATGCTGGGCGAGTGGGTGGTGCGCGGGCGGCCATCCCTGCTGGGGCTTTGCTCTGGCCTGGTGGCGGGCCTGGTGGCCATTACGCCTGCTGCGGGTTTTGTCACGCTGCGCTCGGCAGTGGTGATTGGCGTGGTGGCGGGTTTGGCCTGCTACTGGGGCGCCACGGGGCTCAAGCGCCTGCTGCGCGCCGACGATTCCCTGGACGTGTTTGGGGTGCATGGCATCGGCGGCATCGTGGGCTCGCTGCTCACCGGCATGCTGGCCAGCCGCACCGTGGGGGGTGTGCCAGGCAGCTTGCTCACCCAGGCCATTGGCGTGGGCGCTGTGATGGCCTACAGCCTCGTCGCAACCGCCGTGCTGTTGTGGATCACCAACCTGGCTGTGGGCCTGCGGGTGGATGAGCAGAGCGAGCAGACCGGGCTCGACATTGCCCAGCACCGTGAGCGCCTGGGGAGTTAATGAAGTCCACCTCCCTGATGCCCTGCGGGCCTTCCCCCTGCCCGCATTGCGCAGCAATGCGGGCAGGGGGACGCAGCCAGCGTGGCGGGGCGGCCCTTGCGCGGCTGCCCGCGCTTGGGCCGCGCCGGTTTCATACGCTGCGGGTGGTGCGCAGCGCCATGGATGACTGAAATGCCATAAGGAGCCGACCATGCCCGATTCCGACAAGCTTGCCATTGCCGCCCATTTGCATGTGCTGCTGCGCCGCAAGACGGGGCGCGTGACCGACACTGAATGGATGGCTTCCAACGTTGAATATGCGCTGGAGATCGTGCGGTTCGCACGCCAACGTGCCCAGGAGGACAACGTTCCGGAGCTGGTCGAGTGGGCCGACCGTCTCGATCTCGCCATCCATGCCGCCCCACCTGCTGCGCCGCGGCGACCCTTGCTGGATGTGGCCACGCAGGCGGTGCGCCAGCGCATGGCGCCGCCGCCGCCAGAGCCTGCGCCGGAGGTTCCCCGTTATGTGGGAGGGATTCGCTGACCACGCTGCGGCCGGGTGGCCGTTGCGCGGGCGGTGTCAGTGCGCTGCCGTGCCTTGCACGAACAGGTCCGCCGTGGGCAGCAGCCCGGCCAGCTTGTCATCGCCATAGGTGCGCAGCACCTGCGCAATCACGACCTGGTAGCCGTTGAGCCACTGCGCTTGCGCCGCCTTGGCCTTCAGGTGGGCGGGGTGCTGCATCAATGTCTGCAGGGCTTCGAGCGATTGCCAGTAGTACACGTTGGACACCAGGCCCTTGCCCGTGTCCTCCCACGATTCCTCGCCCAGGTAGCCTTCGATGGAGCGGGCCGCAGTGGCAATCGACTCATCCAGGCGGTGGAAGGCGTCGTCGAACTGAGAACCTGTTCAAGGTCTTTTCGGGGCTCGCGTTGGAGTGCAATCGGGATGAGTGGATGCTTCGGGTGCGCCGCATGGGCCTGTGCCCATGCAAGCAACCGAGGCGTCCAATCGCCCGATTTCACTCCAACCCTTCGGGCAAGTGCCTTGCCGGGTGGTCTGCGGCGTTGCGGCGCTTGCCAATAGCCGAGCTATTGGCTGCTCACCGCGCCTAGCAGCCCCTCCCGGCAAGGCACTTGCGCGACCCCGAAAAGGCCTTGAACAGGTTCTTCGTGGCAAAGATGAAGGTGGAGGAGTACATGGGCGCGATGGTATCCGCGCTCATGCCGCGCGCCGCGCCTGGATGATCCACTCCGCCGCCTTCTCGGCCAGCATCAGTGTGGGCGAGTTGGTGTTGCCGCTGGTGATGGTGGGCATGGCCCCCGCATCCACCACGCGCAGGCCTGCAATGCCGCGCACGCGCAGTTGGGAGTCCAGCACCGCCATCGGGTCGTCATCCCGCCCCATCTTCGTCGTGCCCACAGGGTGGAAGATCGTGGTTGCAATGTCACCGGCCAGGCGCGCCAGGTCCTCGTCGCTTTCAAACTGCACGCCGGGCTTCCACTCCTCGGGCCGGTACCTGGCCAGCGCGGGCTGGGCCACGATGCGGCGCGTGACACGCAGGCTGTCGGCGGCCACCTGGCGGTCTTCGGCGGTGCTCAGGTAGTTGGGGGCGATGGCAGGTGCGGCCTTGAAGTCGGCGTTCTTGATGTTCACCGTGCCCCGGCTTGTGGGGTTGAGGTTGCACACGCTGGCCGTGAAGGCCGGAAAGCTGTGCAGCGGCTCGCCAAAAGCGTCGAGCGACAGCGGCTGCACGTGGTACTCGATGTTCGGGTAGGGCTGGTCGGCGCTGCTGCGCGTGAAGGCCCCCAGCTGCGAGGGCGCCATGCTCATGGGGCCACTGCGTTTGGTCGCGTATTCGAGCCCGATCTTGGCCTTGCCCCAGAGCGAGCTGGCCATGGTGTTGAGCGTGGCCACGCCGTTGACCTTGAACACCGCGCGGATCTGCAGATGGTCCTGCAAATTGGCGCCCACGCCGGGCAGGTCGTGCACCACGTCGATGCCGTGCTGGCGCAGCAGCGCGGCCGGGCCGATGCCCGAGAGCTGCAGCAGCTGCGGTGAGTTGACCGCGCCTGCGCTCAGGATGATCTCGCCCGTTGCGCGGGCCGTGACCATCTCCTGGCCGTCCCACACCTGTACGCCGGTGCAGCGCTTGCTGCCGTCGGGCTGCGCCTCGACGATGAGCTTGGCGGCCTGCGCGCTGGTCCACATCTCGAAGTTGGGGCGGCCGTAGCAGGTGGGCCGCAGGAATGCCTTGGCGGTGTTCCAGCGCCAGCCGTTTTTCTGGTTGACCTCAAAGTAGCCCACGCCTTCGTTGCTGCCGCCGTTGAAGTCGTCGGTGGCCGGGATGCCCGCCTGCTGTGCGGCCTGGGCAAAGGCATCGAGGACATCCCATCGCAGGCGCTGCTTTTCCACGCGCCACTCGCCGGTGCTGCCGGTGGCCTTGTTGCCATGCAGGCGCTTGAAGTTTTCATTCACGCCGCCGGGCTGGTCCAGGCGCCAGTGGTCCTCGTGGCGGCGGAAGTAGGGCAGGGCGTTGTCCCAGCGCCAGCTGGCGTCGCCCGTCAGTTCGGCCCACTGGTCGTAGTCGCGCGCCTGGCCGCGCATGTAGATCATGCCGTTGATGCTGCTGCAGCCGCCCAGCGTCTTGCCGCGCGGGTAGCGCAGCGTGCGGCCGTTCAGGCCCGCATCGGGTTCGGTGTTGTAGAGCCAGTCGGTGCGCGGGTTGCCGATGCAGTACAGGTAGCCCACGGGGATGTGGATCCAGTGGTAGTCGTCCTTGCGGCCGGCCTCGATGAGGAGCACGCGGTGGCGGCCGTCGGCGCTCAGGCGGTTGCTCAGCAGGGCGCCGGCGGTGCCGCCGCCGATGATGATGGTGTCAAACGTGGTGTGGTCGCTCATGGGCAGGGGCGGTGGCAATGTGTGGAAGGAGACGGAGGGCCATTGTGCGGACGGCGCCGGATGTGTCGAGAGGGTCAGTGCCTATTGCTATTAAATATATAGCTATCAGCGCACGATGGTAAAGCGCTGGCGGCCTGTTTGATATTAATTTCACGCATTCCTGGCCCGCCTGTGCTTGGCGCACGGTCCTGGGGTTCCTCTGCACGAATCGCCGTGCCGCGTGCATCTGCGGTCTCGGGCGGTCTGCGGCGTTGCAAAACCTCGCAATAGCTACGGCTATGGCTGCGTTTTGCGCCTTGCAGTCCATCCCGATCCGCAGCGCACACTTTCCGCTCAATTCGTGCAGAGGATCCCTGGCGGGCATCAATCCTACGTGCCGCCTGCGTCCGGCTCCGCTACCATGCACGCTCCCTTTCATTCTTGGCAGCCCGCGCTGCCCAGTTCATGACCGACCCCGCTCCTCGCATTGTTCGCGCCGACACGCCCCAGGGGCCTTGTGCGCAGCTGCACGGGCGCTGGGGCGCGGCGGAGCTGGGAACCGGGACGCAGTGGCAGGCCGTGTCGGGTCAGCTACGCAGCCACCCGGCCGCGCCCACGCTGGGCTGGGACCTGATGCAGCTGCAGTGGCTGGACCACGTGGGCGCACAGTTGCTGTGGAACCACTGGCAGCATGCCTGGCCCGAGCGCCTGGCCTGCACCGACGCCCAGCGCGACATGCTGGCGCGCGTGGCGCAGTTCACCTGCACCGCTCCGCCGCCCGAGCCCTGGCGGCTGGGTGAGCAGGTGGACCACCTGGGGGTGCTGGTGCTGCACGGCGTGGACCATGCCCGCCACATGCTCGAAATGGTGGGCCGGCTGGTGCTGGACCTGGGCCGCCTGGCGCGCGCGCCGCGCAAGGGGCCGTGGCGCGACGTATCGGGCCACCTGTACCGCATGGGGGCCACGGCCCTGCCCATCACGGCGCTGGTGGGTTTTCTCATCGGTGTGGTGCTGGCCTACCTGATGAGCCTGCAGCTGCGGCAGTTCGGCGCCGAGTCGTTCATCGTCAACATCCTGGGCATCTCGCTCATCCGCGAGCTGGGGCCGATGCTGGCCGCCATCCTGGTGGCGGGGCGCTCCGGCTCGTCGATCACGGCGCAGATCGGCGTGATGCGCGTGACCGAGGAACTCGATGCCATGCGCGTCATGGGCATTCCTCACGGCTTTCGGCTGGTGATGCCGCGCACCATTGCGCTGGCACTTGCCATGCCGCTCATCAGCGTGTGGACCACGCTGGCAGCGCTGGCGGGTGGGATGCTGGCGGCCGACGTGGCCATGGACATCTCGCCCGGCTACTTCGTGCAGGCCCTGCCCGCCGCCGTCAAGATCGGCAACCTGGGCCTGGCCATGGCCAAGTCGGTGGTGTTTGGCGCGTTCATCGCGCTCATCGGCTGCCACTGGGGCCTGCGCGTGAAACCCAACACCCAGAGCCTGGGCGAGGGCACCACCGCTTCGGTGGTCACGTCCATCACCATGGTGATCATCGTGGATGCGTTGTTCGCTGTGGCATTTAAAAACATAGGCATATGAGCAGCCACGCACGCACATCATTGCCCGAGCACATCGCCGTGGCGCCCGGCGAGCCGCCCATCGTGGACGTTCAGGGCCTGTGGACGCAGTTTGGCAAGGGCGATGAAACCTTCACCGTGCACCAGGACCTGAACTTCACCGTGCAGCGCGGCGAGATGCTGTCGCTGGTGGGGGGCTCGGGCACGGGCAAGACGGTGCTGCTGCGCCAGATCCTGGGCCTGGCCCGGCCTGCGCGGGGGCAGGTCACGGTGCTGGGGCGCCCGGCGTCCGAGATGGGGCGCGAGGGCGCGGCCAGCCGCGTGGGCATGCTGTTCCAGCACGGCGCGCTGTTCTCGGCCTTTAATGTGCTCGACAACGTGGCCTTTGCGCTGCGCGAGCAGGGCACGCTGCCCGAAGACCTGGTGCGCGACGCCGCGCTGGTCAAGCTGCAGATGGTGGGCCTTCAGCCCGAGCACGCCACGCGCATGCCGGCGGATCTGTCGGGGGGCATGGTCAAGCGCGTGGCGCTGGCGCGTGCGCTCATCATGGACCCGCCGCTGCTGCTGCTCGACGAACCCACGGCGGGGCTGGACCCCAGCAGCTCCGACGACTTCTGTGCGCTGCTGCGCGAGCTGCGGGCCGCGCTGGGGCTCACGGTGGTCATGGTCACGCACGACCTTGATACGCTGTTTGCGCTGAGCACCCGCGTGGCCGTGCTGGCTGATAAGAAGGTCATCGTCACCGGTCCGCCGCACGAGGTGGCGCATTTCAAGCACCCGTTCATCGAACATTTCTTCCTGGGTGAACGTGGCCAGCGCGCCATGGCCCCGGTGCAATCCGTGGAGCACGCCCTGGCAGCACAGACTGCCGCCGCCGTGCCCACGCCCGACAAGGAACCCAGCTGATGGAAAACAAATCCCACGCCCTCGCCGCAGGCATCTTTGTGCTGGTGGTGGCCGCCATGCTGGCGGGCCTGGCCATCTGGCTCACGCGCGACAGCGCCAACTACGAGCAGTACGAGCTGTCCACCAAGGACGGCGTGAGCGGCCTGCAGCCCCAGGCCGCCGTGCGCTACAAGGGGGTGGCCGTGGGCAAGGTCACGCGCATCGGCTTCGACCCGCAGGTGACGGGCAACGTGCTCATCCGCATTGCCGTCAACGAGCAGGCCCCCATCAGCCCCACCACCTTCGCCGTGCTGGGCTACCAGGGCGTGACGGGCCTGGCCCACGTTCTGCTGGACGATGCCGACCAACCTTACCCCGAGCTGCCCCCGGGCCCCAGCGGCCTGCCGCGCCTGCCCATCAAGCCGTCGCCGTTTGGCAAACTCGCGGAGCAGGCCCCCGCCATCCTCACCCAGGTGGAAGAAGCCACGCGGCGCATCAACCAACTGCTGGGCGACACCAACCAGCAAAAACTCACCGAAGCCCTGGGCAACATTGCCCAGGCCGCAGGCAGCGTGAACACGCTGACCCAGCGGCTCGATGCCACCGTGGCCCAGCGCCTGGACCCGGCCCTGGCCGCGCTGCCCCCGCTGGCCAGCGATGCGCGCAAGACCCTGCAGTCCCTGCAGCAGGCCGGCGCCAGCGTGTCGGTGCTGGCTGCCGACGTCAGCAAGACCACGCAGCGCCTGGGGGCCGAGGGCGGCCCCATCGACCAGATCACCATCGGCACGCAGTCCCTCGCCCGCGCGGCCGACCAGTTCAGCACCACCACGCTGCCGCGCCTGAACCGCGCGGCCGACGACACCTCGCGCGCGGCACGCACGCTCAGCCGCACAGCGGGTGGCGTGGCGGACAACCCCCAGCTGTTCATCTACGGCTCGGGCCGCATTCCGCCCGGCCCGGGCGAACCTGGTTTCGCGCCCTGAGGAGAAGCGTTGATGAAAAACACTATTAAAAACATAGCTTCTAGCGGTTTACCATCAAGCGCTAGAGGTCTATTTGTTTCAGTTTTTGCAGTGGGACTGCTGGGTATCGCCGGCTGCTCGGCGCTGCCCAGCCCACCCTCGCGCCCCGTGCTCTACGACTTTGGCCCCGGCCCGGTCGCCACCGCCCCCAGCGATCGCCGCGCCCCCCTGCCCCCGTTGGCGCTGGCCGATGTAGAGGCCCCGGGCTTGCCCGAGGGCAGCAACGCCGTGCTTTACCGCCTGGCCTACGCCGACGCCCAGCAGCTGCGCCCCTACAGCCAGGCCCGCTGGAGCCAGCCACCCGCCCAGTTGCTGCAGCAGCGCCTGCGCGAGCAGCTCGGCCAGCGCCGCGCCATCCTCAAGGCCGACGACGGCGCGGCCCAGGCGCGCGACGCCGCCCAGGGCGGCCGCTTGCCCGCCGTGCTGCGCGTGGAGCTGGAAGAGTTCAGCCACCTGTTTGCCAGCGCCTCGGACAGTGCGGGCGTGGTGCGACTGCGTGCCACGGTGGTGGACCTGACCCCGGGCGGTGAAGCGCTGCGCGGCCAGCGCGTGTTCACCGTACGCTCCCCGGCGCGCAGTGCGGATGCGGCGGGCGGCGTGGCCGCACTGGCCGATGCATCGACTCAGGTGGCGCAGGAAGTGGCGGAGTGGGTGGAGCAGGTGGGGCGGTAGACCGACGCTGCGGTGGGTGTAGCCCGGTGGGTGCCTGTCGTCTGTCGAGGCCCCGCCTTGCGGCGATCAGCGGCGCCCACCGGTTATGAACGTGTCGGTGCGGCGGTTTCTGCCTGTTTTGCGCCGTTGGATTTAGCGCTTCCCTCAATCCCCGTCACCACCCGCGCATAGCGCGCAAAGCTCCAGTACGCCCAGGCCCAGTCCAGCAGCACGACCAAGCGGTTGCGAAAGCCGATCAGGAAATAGACGTGCGCGAACAGCCAGAACAGCCACGCAAAGTAGCCCGAAAAGCGCACCGGCCCAGCGGGCGAGGTGAGGTCCACCACGGCGGAGTTACGGCCGATCGTGGCCAGGTTGCCGTAGTCGCGGTAGCGAAACGGCTGCGTGGCCTGGCCGGCCAGGCGGCGCAGGATGTTGGCGGCCGTGGCGCGCCCCATCTGCTTGGCGCCGGGTGATACACCGGGAACGGGGGGGGGCTCCTGGCCGGGCGCGTGGCTCTTGGCAGCAGCTAGGTCGCCGATGACGCTGATCTCGGGGTGGCCGGGCAGGCTGAGATCCGGCGCTACCACCACGCGGCCCGCCCGGTCGGTGGCGCAACCCGTGGCCCCGGCCAGTTGGCGGCCCAGCGCCGAGGCCGCCACACCGGCCGCCCAGACAATGCATTTGCTCTTGATTTGATAGCTGTTTGCGCTTGTTGGTTGAGCGCTGGATGGCGATTCGACCATCAACCCGTCGCTGTCGATGGCGGTGACGCGGGCGTTCAGGCGCACTTCCACGCCCAGCTTTTCGAGCTGCTCCCTGGCGCGCTGGCTCAGTGCCTCGGGCATGGACTGGAGCACGCGGGGGCCGCCTTCGAGCAGGATGATTTTTGCGCTGGCCGGGTCGATGTGCCGGAACTCACCGGGCAGTGTGTGGCGTGCGATCTCGGCCAGCGTGCCCGCCATCTCCACGCCCGTGGGGCCTGCGCCCACGACCACAAAGTTGAGCCAGTCGGCGCGGCGGGTGGGGTCCGCTTCCTTTTCTGCCGCCTCGAAAGCCAGCAGGATGCGGCGGCGGATCTCGAAGGCATCGTCCAGCGTCTTGAGGCCCGGGGCATGGGGTGCCCAGTCGTCGCGGCCGAAGTAGCTGTGGGTGGCGCCTGCAGCAACGATCAGGTGGTCGTACGGCAGGGGCTCCGACGGGTGGGGCCCGTCCTTCAAATGCACGGTGCGCGCTGCCACGTCGATGTGCGTGACTTCGCCGAGCAAGGTCGTGACGTTGGGCTGCTGCCGAAACAGGTGCCGGATGGGCGCAGCGATGGCCGGCGCCGACAGCCCGGCCGTGGCCACTTGGTAAAGCAGGGGCTGGAAGAGGTGGTGGTTGGTCTTGTCGATGAGCGTCACATCCAGCGCGGCACCGCGCAGCGCACGGGCGGCTTCGAGGCCGCCAAAGCCGCAGCCGATGATGACAACACGGGGGCGGGGCGAGGGAGCGGAAGAAGTGGTCATGCCCCCATTATTGGGGCTCGCAGCTTCCGGGCAGCCTGTGAAACGGGCGCCCTCCCGGACAAGGGCTGCCAAGCAAGGGCCGCCCCGCAGCGAGGGCTGCGTCCCCCCGCCCGCAGCGCGCAGCGCTACGAGAGAGGGGGGAAGCGGCGCAGCCGCTCCGGGGGGGGCTCACATCACGCCATGAAACCCAGGTTGGTCGGGTAGTCGGCCCCGCCAAAGTGGCTCAGGTTGGGCAGCACGCCCGCCAGTTCGCTGTTGCTCACGCCAAACCAGCTGGCCAGCGTGGCCGCGTACTGGTCCACCGAGGTGCTGGGCAGCAGGCGGCCCTGGCCCACATGCCACTGGTCGTTGGCATCGGCAGTGTTGGCGATGCTGACCGGCGGCGCCTTGCCATAGAAGGCCTTGCCCTTGACCGCGCCACCCACCATGAGATGGTGGCTGCCCCAGCCGTGGTCCGAGCCGTCGCCGTTGGAGCTGAGCGTGCGGCCGAAGTCCGAGGCCGTGAACGCCGTCACCTTGTCGGCCACGCCCAGTTCGACCGTGGCGTTGTAGAACGCGGTCATGGCTTCGCTCACGCGCTGCATGAGCGTGGGCTGCTGCGAGATCAGGTTGTCATGCAGGTCGAACCCGCCCAGCGACACCATGAACACCTGCCGTTTGCTGCCCAATGCGGTGCGTGCACCAATAAGGCGGGCGACCATCTTGAGCTGGTCGGCCAGCGAATTGCTGGTGGGGAAGGCCGTGGCCAGCGTGACACCGGCAAGCCCCGAGGTGATGGAAGCCTCGGCGCCCACAGCCCGCGCGGTGACGCGGTTGTATTCGTTCTCCAGCGTCTGGCCGCTGGTTTGCTGGATCAGCGAGGTCAGCGCTGCGCGCACGGCCGTGGAGCCGTAGACATTGCTTTTGACGCCGTTGATCGGGATCGCACCGTTGGTGCTGACCTGGTACTGCAGCGCGGAGTCGCCCGAGAGGAACACCGCATTGCCCGTGACGGAGATGCAGGTGAACAGCGAACTGCCGTTGGAGGACAGCGCCAGGTCGCCGATGTTGCCGCCCCAGCCCACGGTGGAGCCTTCGGGCGAGGACGACTGCCAGACCGATTGCTGGTCGTTGTGCGAGAACAGCTTGGGGGGCAGCGGGTACAGCGCACGGTTGCTGCCGCTGTACTGCGCACGCGTGAGTGGAACCACCAGGGGGCCCACGTTCAGCTGCACGGCTGCCTTGCCGGTGTTGAACAGGTTGGTCAGCCCGGTCATGGCAGGGTGCAGCGCGTACTGGCGGCCATCGGCCAGTGGCGTGGTGGGCGCGAGCAGGGTGGGGGTCAGGGCGGACTTGGCCAGGGCAATGCCCCCCGCCGTCTGTCCGGCACCGCCTCCGCGCGCGGCGCTGTATTTGTTGTAGCTGTCGTCGTCATAGGTAATGACGGTGTTGGCGTAGTCGTTGCCGCCGTACAGGAAGACGCAGACCAGCGCCTTGTAGTCGGTGGCCGTGAAAGCTGCGGCTTCGCCCACGGCAGCGAGATTGAGCGCAAAGGGCAGGGCGGTGCCTGCCATGCCCAGCTGGGCCGAGCGGCGCAGGAAGGCGCGGCGGGAATGGAGGTCGGGTTGGAGGAGATGCATGGCGGCGCGCCTTATTTCTGGATCAGGTATTCGGCCGAGGCCATGACGAGGAAAATCGCGGCCGCCACGCGGTCACGTTTGGCGTTGTCCGTGCTTGCCGCCGTGACGGGGGTCGTCTTGAGGGCGTCTGCGATGAGCTTGACGGTGGCTGCAGACAGCTGGCCAGCCGTCATGAGCAGGTTGATCCGGTCCACGAGCGCATCGGCATCGGCCACGATGGCCAGTTCGTTGGTATAGGCCGCCTTGATGTCGAAGCCGTTGTTGCCGTTGTTGGTGTTGTTGGGCAGGTCTGGCGCGTTCACGAAGATGCCGTTGCGGATCACGCCCTGCATGTAGTTGAGGTAACCGCCCACGCTGCTTTCGTTGACCAGCTGGAACTCGGGCGCCACGGCACCGGCCGTGGCCAATGCCGTCGAAGGCGGCACATAGCCCGGCCGGAAGAAGTTGAACACCGATGGCGAGCGCAGCGGGCTCTGCGCCAGGCGCGAGCCGGCCGAGCTGAGGTCGCCGATCTTCCAGCTGCCGTATTGCGACGCGATGCCAAAAGTGCGGCCCCACTGCACAAAGCGCAGCATGGGCTCGCGCAGGCGGCCGAACATGGGGTCCGTGAGCCCGGCGGGCGCACGGGCTTCGTCGTCGAGCAACACAGCCTTGACCACGGCCCGCAGGTCGCCCCGCACGCCGAGGCCGTTGTTGTTGAATGCGGCCGCCACACGGCTGATATAGCCGGGGGACGGATTGCTGGTGACCAGGCGCTGGATCAGCTGCTTGCCGATGAATGGCCCCACGTTGGGGTGGTTGAAGATGGTGTCCAGCGCCGTTGTGAGCGCCGCCGCACCGGGTGTGCCAGCGGCAACCGTGGTGCCCAGGAAGGTGGCGGCCAGCGTGGAGTGCCGCGACTCGTTGAGTGCCATGGGCAGCCGCGTGAAATGGGTGCTGGGCACGGTGCGCGTGGTGCCGGGCACGGTGGTCGGGGCATTTTGCGACTGGTCGTAGTCGTAGCCTGTGAACACGCGTGCCAGGTTGGTGATGTCGCTCTGCGTATAGCTATCGACCACCTGGCCCGAGCCATTGCGCTTGGCTGTGCCATCCTGGTTCAGCTCCACGAGCCCGATGGACATCAGCTGCAGGATCTCACGGGCATAGTTCTCATCGGGCTGGCGGCCGGTGGAGGGGTTTTCCTTCTGGTTGCCGCGCGTGTTGAGGTAGTAGCCCATCGCGGGGTTGAGGGTCACGTCCTCCAGCAGCTTGCGGAAGTTGCCAAAGGCGTTGGCAACCAGCTGGTCCCAGTAGTGGGCGATGGCATGGCTGCGCCAGCTGAAGTCCAGGCCCGAGAGCGATACCACGCAGATCTCGGACAGCGCGAGTGCCACGCGTTTGCGCAAGCCGTCGCTGGATGTCATGAGCTGTTGCCAGATCATGTAGTCGCCCGGGTAGGTGTTGTCGTAGTACGACGTGGCGTTGTCCACCGTGTTGTACCCGCGCTGGTTCAGCCAGTCCCACCCCTTGGTGCCGACGGGCAGGCTGAACTGGTTGTTGATCCAGCTGTCGTAGGTGCTGGCGCGCAGGGTGGCGATTTCGCCGGTGGATGCCGAGAACTGCGCTTGCAGGAGGAACCGCGCCGCTTCCTGGTCGGTGTCGGCCCGTGTGTAGGTGTAGCTTCCAGCTCCCGGGGCTGGCGGTGGGGGCGGCGGCGTCGCAGGCCCTGGAGCGGGTGTGGGGCCGGGTGCTGGTGCAGGCCCTGGGGCGGGCGGCGTGGCGGGACCTGGTGCGGGGGCTGGGCCAGGCGCAGGTGCCGGTCCAGGGGGGGGCGCGGAGCCCGGTGTTGGCGTCGTGGGCGGGCTCACGGTTTCATCAGCCGCATCACCACCACCACAGGCCGCCAACGCCACGCTGGCCATCAGGGCGGCGAGCGTGGCCTCCTTGGGCAACGGGGCCGGGCGCGGAGCCGACTTTGTGGTGTCGATTCCCTCTGCAACCTCGGCAGGCGCTGCTGCGCGAGGCTCCTCTTTCAACAGTGTCATGGTGGTTCTGCTAGTTGTTTGTCACGCGAGCAACACCCTGCGTAGAGCCTTCCAACGCATCGCGTGCACGGGCCGTCTGCGTGGGTAGATCTGCCCTGGGTGCCAAGGCCGGTGAATCAAGTGTATGGATTTGCAACTGGGAGGCACTCGGGCTAAATCGTTATGAATGACTACAAAAGTCACTAAATGCAACTTTTTACCCAATGAGGTCGGTTTCGACTATGGCGTATTCACCCACGGTTTTCTGAGCGGCGATCCTGAGCGGCTTGTCTGGCATCGGTGTAGTCCACAGGCCGACGTTCTCTGCCTCTGACTGCCTACGTGTGGCGCGTCGCGGAGTTTCTACAGTGGGCTCATCGCTGACCGGCACCGTTTACCGCCATATCGGTGGCATGGCCGCAGCGAAACAACCGCAAGGAAGAAGACCATGAACGAAGACACCCTCAAGGGCAACTGGAAGCAGTTCAAAGGCAAGATGATTGAACAGTGGGGCAAGCTCACGAACGATGACTTTGACGTCATTGACGGCAAGCGTGAACAGTTCCTGGGCAAGCTGCAGGAGCGCCAGGGCATTGCCCGCGACGCAGCCGAAAAGCAGCTCAAGGAATGGCAAGAACGCCACCCGGACTTCCGCTTCAACGACTGACCGGTTGCCAGGCGCAGGGGCTCGGCCCCTGCCCTGCAGCGACACAGGAAAAGACGGCTCCCGCACCCAGGTGCAGGCAGCTGGACACCCCTGAATCACCCAATCCCGAGGAGAAACCCATGAAATTCGCACGTACTCTGATCACATCCGTGGCTGCCGGCCTGCTGGCAACCTCTGCCTTCGCCATGACCGAACCCGAGCACAAGGCCGCCAAGGAGCGCATCTCGGCCGACTACAAGGCCGACAAACAAAAGTGTGATGCCCTGAAGGCGAACGCCAAGGACGTCTGTGTGAAGGAAGCCAAGGGCAAGGAAGATGTGGCCAAGGCAGAACTGGAAGCCCAGTACAAGCCGAGCCCCAAGGCCACCCAGAAGGTGGCAGAAGCCCGCGCTGACGCTGCCTACTCTGTCGCCAAGGAAAAATGCGATGACCTGAAGGGCAATGAAAAGGATGTCTGTGAAAAGGACGCCAAGGCTGCCCAGGTGAAGGCCAAGGAAGATGCCAAGGTTGCCGCAGCGCAGGCCAAGCCTGCTGACAACGCCGCCGAAAAGGGCGCCGCCGTGGCAGAGGCCCGCAAGGATGCCAACGCAGAAAAGAACGACGCCAACTACAAGGCCGCCAAGGAGCGCTGCGATGCGCTGTCGGGTGATGCCAAGTCCAAGTGTGTGGACGACATGAAGCGCATGTACGGCAAGAGCTGATCCGCTGGGGACCTCTCAGTGGCCGGTACTCCCAGCCGCTGGCAGTCTTCACAATGCCCCGCCCCGTGCGGGGCGTTTTTTGTTGTGGGGGCCGGATGGTGCTGAGCGGTTGATGCCGAACTGACCTGCATCAACACGCCCTGGTGGCTGGCGGCCTAAGCTCATGCCCTGTTTTTGTCTCGCTGCAAAGGGATTCCCATGGCACAACTCGAATGGTCGGACGCGCTGGCCCTGGACCTGCCCCTGATGGACGACACCCACCGCGAATTCGTGGACCTGCTGGCCGCCGTGGACCGGGCCGACGATGCGCAGCTGCTCTCGACCTGGCATGCGCTCGTGGAGCACACCGATCACCATTTTGCGCAGGAGGACGCCTGGATGGCGTCCACCCGTTTTGCCTCGGGCAACTGCCACAGCATGCAGCACCGGGTGGTGCTGCAGGTCATGCGCGAAGGGGTGGTGAGGGCCCAGCAAGGCGACCTGCAAGTGCTGCGTGTGATGGCCAGCGAACTGGCGCTGTGGTTTCCGCAGCACGCCCAGAGCATGGACGCTGCGCTGGCCCTGCACTTGCGCCGTGTGGGCTTTGACCCGGTCTCGGGCGTGGTGCACGCGCCGCACGCGTTGCCGGGCGAACTGATCCAGGGTTGTGGTGGATCGACCTGCTCCGACACCTCGGCCGGTGTTGCCGCCACCGAGCCAGCGGCAATGGCCTGAGAGCGTCAACAGGCTCTTACCCCCGTGCGCAGGCCGCGCCGGTGTGGCATGCTGCCAAGTCTCTAGGCAAGTGGGCGGCATGACCGCTGTGTTTCATGGCCGAAACCTCTTCCCCAGTGGCTCTGTACGACGAGGCCGCAAGTCTCCAAGCCCTGCAGCGCTATGGCATTCTCGACACGCCGATGGAGCCCGCCTACGACGACCTGGCAGGGATTGCGGCCCATGTGTGTGAAGCCCCAGTCGCCCTGATCAGCCTGCTCGACAGCCACCGCCAGTGGTTCAAGGCCTCAGTGGGGCTCCCGCTGCGGGAAACCCCGCTGGACCAGTCCGTGTGCCGCTACGCCGTGCGGCAGCCCGGCGTTTTCATCGTGCCCGACCTGGCAAAGGATGCGCGTTTTGCGCACTTCAGCATCGTGACCCAAGAAAATCCGCTCCGCTTCTATGCCGGGGCGCCGCTGGTCACGCCCGATGGTTATGCCCTGGGCACGCTCTGCGTGCTGGACCACCGGCCGCGCCATCTGTCCCAAAAGGCCCAGGACATGTTGTGTGCGCTGGCGCGCCAGGTGATCCGCCTGCTGGAGCTCAAGCGCGCCAACGACCGCCAGGGCCAGATGCTGGTGGAGCTGGAAGAAGCGCGCCGCCAGATGGCCGTGCTGGCCCATACCGATGTGTTGACCGGCCTGGCCAACCGGCGCTCGTTCACCGCGCGCCTTTTGCAGGAGCAGGCCCTTTTGCGGCGCGACGGTGAACCCGCCTGCCTGCTGATGATGGACATCGACCACTTCAAGCGCGTCAACGATGTGCATGGCCACCATGTGGGCGACCAGGCCCTGCAGCTTTTTGCCACGCTCTGCCGCGATGTGTTCCGCGCGGCAGACATGGTGAGCCGCTGGGGCGGCGAGGAGTTTCTGGCCCTGTTGCCTGCTACCCGGGTGGAGCAGGCCCAGGCGGTGGCGCAGCGTGTGCATGACGCGCTGACCACCCACCCGGTGCCGGGGGTGACGCCGCCCTTGGCGCTGACCGTGAGCATGGGGCTGTCCAACTTCGATCCCCTGCGCCCTCTCGACATCACCCTGCGCGCGCTGGATTCAGCGCTCTACGCAGCCAAGCGCGAAGGCCGCAACCGCACCGTGGTGGTTTAGATGCAGCTGAGTTGCTTTAATTTTGATAGCTGCTAGCGCTTGTCAGTAAAGCGTTAGGGCCATATTTTTTCAATATTTCGATGCTGCTTCAGTGCCCTGTGGTGCGGGGTAGTATCAGCGCAGCCATGCGCCATGACAGATCCCGCAGGGCCCGGCGCACGGCGGGTGAATCCTGCGCACCCACGGGGTTGGCATCGCTGCGCGGGCAGAACGCAGCCTCCAGGACCTGCTGCTTGGCGCAGACCAGCGCCACCCGGTCTTGCGCCCGCAGGGCCGCCATCAGCTGGTCGCGGTGGCGCTGCACGCGCTCCGCTTCGGCCAGCGTCAGGGTGGGTGGGGGCGCGGCAGCGCCTGCGGCCGGGCCGGTGAGGTGCTGTGCCCAGGACAGGGGCGTGGTGCGCGTTGTCATACAGCGCTCACCGGCGGTGTGGGGGGCGTGGCGGAGCGCACCTCCGGTGGCGCCATCGGGCGGCGGGGCGGCGTGTTGCCCTGCGACAGGCCGTACCAGTTCACCTTGCGCGTCAGCACCATCACAGCGGTCAGTACCAGGAACAGCGCAATGGCACCCACCACCAGGGCAGTCTGCTCCAGCTGCAGCAGCACATATAGCAGGCCATACAGCACCGCGATGCCCCCGCCGAGCGGGATGCCCCGCGCCAGCCCACCCAGCATGTGGCTGGCGTAGTAGGCGAGCAGCAGCACACAGGCGCTGGCGGCCACGGCGTACGAGATGCCAAACGGCAGGTGCTCCGACAGGCTCACCAGCAGCAGAAAAAAGCTGCACAGTGCGGTGCCCACCAACAGGTACTGCACCGGGTGCACGCGCAGCTTCTTCATCAGCTCGAACAGGCCCACGGCGACGAAGGTGAGGGCAATGAACAGCACGCCATATTTGGTGGCGCGGTCCGACAGGGAATAGGGGTTCACCGGGTCGATGAAGGCCACGCTGAAGCTGTCGGCGCAGTCGCCGGGGGTGGCGCCTCCGGGCACATAGTCGCTGTGGCTGCCATCGTCTGTGCCGCCCAGGCAGATGCGTTTGCCGTTGGCAATGTCGGCCTGCGCCGTGGTGGCCAGCGACGACAGGCGCCACTGGGCCGCGAAACCGGTCTTCTTGACCTCGCGCTCCGACGGCAGAAAGCGGCCCCCGAACGACGGGTGGGGCCAGCTGCTGGTCATCTGCACCTCGGTGTTGCCACCCAGCGGCACAAAGGCCAGGCGTTCGGTGCCCACCAGTTCCAGGTCCAGCGTGGCGGTCAGTCCGTCGGCCTTGCCGCGCACCGATTCTGGCAGTGCCGCATGCAGGCCCCGGCTGTAGGTGGGGTGGAAGGTGCCGGGCTTGAGGGCCAGGGTCTGCGAATCCAGGGTGAACTGCGCGGTGCGGATGCCACGCGCGTCGCCCACGGCCATCATGACGATGGGCGCACCGCAGTGCATGCGCGAGTTTTTCATGCTGCTTTGCGGCACCAGGCTGGCCAGCGGCCCCCACTGCGCCGTCACGTGGGCCTTGAGGTTGAAGGTGTTCACCTTGTGCAGGCCGCGCGCACGCTCTTCCATCGCGGCGCCGGTGCTGAGCTTGAGCTGCTCGGGCATGGCGGTCAGCAGGAACTCGCGGCGCTGCTCCACCATGCGGCGCTCGTCGCCCTTGCCGGTCTCTACCTCCCAGCTCTCCACACAGGCGCTGTGGATCATCGGGCCCATCAGCGTCTGCGGTCCGGCCAGGCTTTCGGCCACGCTCTGGGCGGTGATGCTGCGGTAACGCAACCGGTCGCGCACCACGTCTTCGATCATGCCGAGGCCAAAGAGAAGCAGCACGGTGATGGCGGCCAGCGCGGCCAGTTTGGTGAACAAGGGGTGTTTGAGCAAGAGATCCTCCACAAATGATGTTGTGGAGGCAGTGTTGGGGCCCGGTGTGAGGGCGCTATGAAGTTTGTGAGGCCAGTGTGAAGTCGGGCGTTGTGTCGGCATGACCTGTCAGGTCATCGACGGCCGAACTCCTTGCACCTACAAACGGCGCATGGCTAAAAGAAACACGTTTTAGGGGGCGGCATGCGCTATGGGGTTCCGGTGATTCTGGTCTTGGTGGCAGTGGTCCATGCCCTGCCGCTGGTGGGCGTGCTCGGGGCGGGCAAGCTGGCGCAGCTGTACGGCACCCCGGTGCAGGATGCAGGCGTGGAGCTGCTGCTGCGGCACCGGGCCGTGCTTTTCGGGCTGCTGGCCGCCTTCATGGGCTATGCAGCCCTGCGCCCCGATCTGCATCGGCTGGGCCTGGTGGCGGGGCTGGTGAGCGTGGTGTCGTTTCTGCTGCTGCCGTGGCTCCAGCGGGGCAGCGCGCTCAGCGCCCCGCTGGTGACGGTCGTGCGGGTGGATGGGGTGGCACTGGCCTTGCTGGTGGTGGGGCTCGCTCTACACCTGCGCCGCTCGCATTAACTGGCGGGAAACTCCAGCGCCACGCGCAACCCAGGCCCGGTATTGCGCACCACCATCTGCCCCCCGTGCAGCGCCATCACGCGCTTGACGATGGCCAGCCCCAGGCCCGATCCGCTGCGCTCGCCGCCCGGCCGCGCGGTGGTGAAGAAGCGTTCGCCCAGGCGGGGCAGGGCGTAGTCAGGCACGCCGGGGCCGCTGTCCCGCACGGCCACGGTGGCGCCGTCCAGCTCCACCTGCACCGTGCTGCCTGCTGGCGCAAAGTCGATGGCGTTGTCCAGCAGATTGGTCAGTGCCATGGTCACCAGCTCGGCCTCCCAGGGGCCGTTGCTGCCCGTACCGGACAGGGCCAGCATGATGCCGCGTTGCGCAGCACGGGCGCGTGTCTGGCCGATGGCGGCCTCGGCGCAGGCCTGCAGGGCTACAGGCGCGCGACCCTCGGCATGGTGGCGCTGCTCCAGTTTGGACAGCTCCAGCAGCCGGTCAATGATGCGCTGCAGGCGCTCGCTTTGCTGCACCACCTGGGTCGCAAATTCGGCACGGTCGGCAGCGGGCAGCTCGTCCTGCAGCAGCTCGCCCGCGCCCCGGATGGCCGCCACAGGGCTTTTGAGTTCGTGCGTCAGTGCGCGCACATAGCCTTCGATGTAGTCGCGCCCTTCCAGCCGGGCACGCATGCGGTCCATGGCGCGGGCCAGGTCGCCCAGCTCGCCCGGTACCTCGGGCACGGCCAGCGCCGTGGTGGGCGGGGCGCCGGGGTCATGGCGCTCGCCATCGGCGGGGCCCTGCACGCTCAAGGCGTAGTCGCGCAGACGGCGCACGTTCCACACCATCCACAGCGTCACGGCCACGCCGACGGCGGCCGAGAGCGCCAGTAGCAAAAGGCCGCCCATGAACACCTTGCGCTCGGCGCGGTCGATGAAGCGCTGCACGGTGTGGGTGGGTTTGGCCACCGTCAGCACGCCTGCAATCTGTTCTTTCACGTAGATGGGCGCCGCCACATGCATCACGCCGCTGGTATCGTCGTCTTCCACATCGCGCGTGGAGCGTGCGCCGTACTCGCCCCGCAGCGTGCGGGCCACGTCGCGCCACTGCGAGTAGTCGGCGCCGATGGCGCGGTTCTCCGAGTCGAACAGCACGCGGCCCGTGGTGTCGGTCACATAGATGCGGTAGTCCAGTGACTGCTTGGAGAAGCCCCAGATCGCCGCATCGATGGGCCGCGTGGCATAGCGTCGCACATGCTGCGCAAACGGGCTGGTGCTGCTGTTGTCAGCCCCCGCCGCCAACCGCCCGGCGGCCAGGTCTTCGCTGGCCAGCTCGGCCAGGATGTTGGCCGTGTCCACCATCATGTCCTCCATCACCTCGCGCACGCTGGGCTTGATCTCGGCCATGAACACGCGCAGCACAAAAAACGCGGCGATGCCGTTGATCAGGAAGAAGGCGAACAGCAGGCGGATGCCCAGGCGCATGGGGCAGTTCTCTTAAAAAATCTTGACCGGCAAAGCGTCTCAGAAGCGCTGAGTATCGGTATGGAGCAAGACGATGTGGGGGACGGGCAGTGCGTAGCACGCCTGGCGGACATGCTGGTCAGATCGTACAGGCGGTTGAATCGCAAGGTGAATTTGGCCAGGAAGCGCGATGCGGGCTTCCTGTGCGTGATGCTGCGACCCAGTCCTTGCGATCTGGCACGAGATGCACTGTGGGGACGCAAAGCCTGTTGCGTGGCCTAACTAAGTTGCAAGCGCGCAACGTTTTCGCTCGAAAACAGGTCGGTACGACCGGGCTGCTCCAGCGATCCCGTGCTACCCGCTGTTACCGCTTGAGACATGTCACCTAGGCTGAACCCGGAGCTGCCCACGGTGTGGCGCGGGCTTCTGCCAATTTCATGCAGCAACAGGAGACAAGTTATGAACAAAATGCGTGCCCTATCAGCGGCCGTGCTTGGGTGCTTTTCGTCGTTTGGCATGGCGCAAAGCGCGGCTGACGGGAGCAGTGTGACGATGTACGGCATCGTCGACGTTGGCATCCACCATGTCACCGGAGCACCCGGCGGCTCTAAGACCAGCCTTACCAGTGGGAACATGCAAGGTTCGCGCCTCGGATTCAAGGGAAATGAAGACCTGGGCGGTGGATACCGCGCCGTCTTCACGCTCGAATCGCGGCTCGAAGCTGACACCGGCGCACTGGGCAACCGCCCCATTGCCCAAGGGCGGCTGCCGGACCGACTCAGCAACGCTGGATCGTTGGGCCTGCCCGCTGCGCTTCAGCCTGCTGTGTCCGCAGTGGCCGCCCAGATCGGTAGTTCCGTGGGCGTCAACTTGGGCAACAACTTCTTTGATCGGCAAGTATTCACCGGCCTGATCACCCCGTTCGGTGCCTTCACATTCGGGCGACAGTACACACCGGGCTACTTGGCCAACGCCAACTTTGACGCGATGAAGACCGAGTCCAGCCTGTCACTGGGACAGTTGGTGGCGATTCCGGCTTCGTTCGATATCCGCGTGAACAACTCACTCCAGTACGGTCTGCAATGGAACGGATTCACCGCCACCGCGATGTACGCAGCCGGGGAAGTCGCTGGCCGTTCGAGCGCTGGGCGGCTGTGGGGTGCCATGGCCATGTACAACGGCAACGGCTATTCGTTCGGCGGCGGTTACAACACACGCAACAACGAACTGGGTGAAAAGTCGCTGACGACCGCTGTCCTCGGCGCGACGCTGGATGTCGGGCCGGGCACCCTGTCGGGCCAATTCAGCGTCATCAAGGACGACCATCCCACCAACCTGTCCGGCATTTCCGCCGTCCTGTCTGCCAACCCTGCCACGGCACCAGTGGCCGGTCTGGTGCAAAACGCCTTCATTCAGGGTTTTCGGCAAGACGCACGCCTGTTCCAGGTTGGCTACCGCATCACCAGCGGCGTGCACGCCGTGACCGTGGCCTACAACAACATGAACGACAAACGCCCGTTCAATGCGGATCGCGCGTCGTATGGGGTGGCTTACACCTATGCACTGTCCAAGCGCACCGACCTGAATGCCGTACTCACACACCTGAACAACAAAAACACGTCGCAAGACATGTTGGGCGGCAACGGATTTCTGGGTGGCGTTGCGGCAGCGCCCGGAAAAGACGTCAATAGCCTGGCACTGTCGATTCGCCATCGTTTTTGAGGGCTTGCAGAGCGGAGGGCATCCGTGTGCTGCGCCGCTCAGGCCCTCCACACTACCCCGCCAGATAGTCCGCCTGTCCAGCCCTCCGGCCCGAGCATTTCTCAGTTTTCGGTGGCATGCGGCCGTGGCCTGCACGCCAGTGCTCGTGCCTGCTGGGGGCGGGACGCCTTGCAAGGGCCCGCGCTACCCATGAGTACGTGCGATGTCATTGGCTCCATCGACGGGGGCCAATGGGGTTTTAAATATCGATGCAATACCCCATGCCCCGGTGCGTGCTGATGTACTCGCGCCCCGGGTCCACCTCGCGCAGCTTGGCGCGCAGGGTCTTGATATGGGTGTCCACCGTGCGGTCGGTGCTCTCGCTGTCGTCGCCCCAGGCAGCGGCCAGCAGCGCGTCGCGCGAATGAATGCGGCCTGCGCCTCGCAACAGGTGGGACAGCAGGCGGTATTCGCGCCGGGTCAGCGGCAGGGCCTGGCCGCGCAGGCTGATGCGCTGGCCCGTCTCGTCGTCGAGGAACAGCGCGGTGGCCGTAGCGGCGGGCGCTGCCGGGTGGCCGTTGCCGTTCCCGTTGCCCGCGCGGCGCAGCAGCGCCTTCACGCGTGCCGCCAACTCGCGCGGGCTGAAGGGCTTGGTGAGGTAGTCGTCCGCGCCCAGCTCCAGGCCCAGCACGCGGTCGATTTCTTCGCCGTGGGCGCTGAGCATCAGCACGGGCAGGGCGGCCGTGGACGCCGCGTTGCGCACGTCGCGCAGCAGGTCCAGTCCACTGCCGTCGGGCAGGCCCACGTCCAGCACCAGCAGGTCAAAACGGGCGCGCTGCAGTTGCTGGCGCGCATCGTGTACCAGCAGGCTGTGCGTGACGGTCAGGCCATCGCGCTCCAGCGCATAGGCCACGGTGCGGGCGATGGCGGGATCGTCTTCGAGCAGCAACAGGCGGGCGGACATGGAGGGTCAGCGTGCGACGAGGATGGGGAACAGCTTGCCCAGCCCGTCGGCCATCACTTCCACGGCCAGCGCAGCCAGAATGAGGCCCATCAGGCGGGTCATCACATTGATGCCGGTTTTGCCCAGCACGCGCGCAATCGGGTCGGCCAGCGCAAAACACACGGCCGTGGCCAGCGCGATGACCACGCCGTAGCCCACCAGCGCCGCGTGCTGCCAGAAGGTCTGTGCGCGGTCGGCGTAAATCACCACGGTAGACATGCTGGCCGGGCCGGTGAGCAGCGGGATGGTGAGCGGCACCACGGCAATGCTGCTGCCGGCGGCGGCCTTCTCGGCCCCTTCTTCGTACTCATTGGTGCTGGGCTTGGCCTCAGCGGGCTGGGCGTTGAGCATGTTCATCGCGCTGATGAGCAGCAGCATTCCGCCGCCCACCTGAAAGCTCTGCAGCGAGATATTGAAGAAGTCCAGGATCTGCAGGCCCAGCAGCGCACAGGCCGCAATCACGCAGAACACGCTGAAGCTGGCCACCTGAATGGTGCGTCGCCGCTGCGGGTACGAAAAGCCCTGCGTGTAGTGGATGAAAAACGGCACGATGGCCAGCGGGTTCACGATTGCGAGCAGGGTGATGAGCGGTTTGAGATCCATACTAGTTTTCCGTTTTGAAGCTTGTCGCCCATAGATTTTCGACTTGGCGCTGTCGAGGCCAGTGCCCCCGCGCAAGGGCCGCCCCGCCGCGCTGGGGGCGTCCCCCTCCCGCTTCGCGCAGCGAAGCGAGAGAGGGGGAAGGCGCGAAGCGACTCAGGGGGTGCTTCATTACCTTCCTCCAGAGACTTCAAGCAATGACATGGTGGTGTAGGGCGACGCATCCGACATCAGCCATACGATGGCCTCGGCCACTTCTTCGGCCGTGCCGCCGCGTTGCATGGGCACCTGGTGGGCCAGGTCGCGCACGCGGTCGGGCAGGCCGCCGCTGGCGTGGATGTCGGTCTCGATCAGGCCCGGGCGCACGGCGTTCACACGGATGCCTTCTGCCGCCACCTCGCGTGCCAGGCCGATGGTGAAGGTGTCGATGGCGCCCTTGGCCGCCGCGTAGTCCACATACTGGTGGGCCGCGCCCAGCCGCGCGGCGGCGCTGGAGACGTTGACGATGCTGCCGCCCGCGCCGCCGTGGCGGGTGCTCATGCGGCGCACAGCCTCGCGGGCGCAGACAAAGCTGCCGATCACGTTGGTATCGAACATGCGGCGCAGGCGCGCCACGCTCATTTCGTCCACCCGCTTGGTGGTGTCCACCACGCCTGCGTTGTTTACCAGTGCGGTGATGCGGCCCAGTTGCGCGTCGATGGTGGCAAACATGGCCAGCACCTGGGCTTCGTCAGCCACATCGGCCTGCACGGCCAGCGCGGTGCCGCCTGCGGCGCGGATTTGCTGCACCACTGCATCGGCGGCGGCCTGGTTGCCTTGGTAGTTCACCGCCACCGCCCAGCCCTGGCGCGCGGCCAGTTGGGCGGTGGCGGCGCCAATGCCTCGGCTGGCGCCGGTGATTAAGACGATCTTGTCCATGAAATCGGGGTCTCCTGCAAGAATGGCGCATTGGAACAGGTTCTGGGTGCTGCGGGCAGCGGTTTGCAGCAGGCACACCTCCACTCCGGCGCATTTTTATCAAGGAGATTGCAGCATGGGACAGTTTGTCGATCTGACTTCGGGTGACGGTTTTGTATTTCCGGCCTGGGTGGCCCAGCCCGATGCCGCACCGCGTGGCGCCGTGGTGGTGCTGCAGGAAATTTTTGGCGTGAACTCCCACATTCGCGCCGTGGCCGACCGCTTTGCGGCGCGTGGCTACCTGGCGGTGGCGCCTTCGACCTTCCACCGCGTGAAACCCGGCGTGGACCTGGGCTACACCGGCGACGACATGCAGGCTGGCATGGGCCTGAAAGCGGCGGTGGAGGCGCTGCCCGCCCCTGGCGTGATGCCCGACATCCAGGCCGCCATCGACTACGCCGCCGCGCAAAGCGGCCGCAAGGTGGGCATCGTGGGCTTTTGCTGGGGTGGGCTTCTCACTTGGCGCGCGGCCTGTACGCTCACCGGCCTGTCGGCCGCCGTGCCCTATTACGGTGGTGGCATGACCAGCCCTGACGAAGCTGCGCGCCAGCCGCGCGTGCCTGTGCTGGCTCACTTTGGCGAGCGCGATCACTGGATCCCCGTGGACAGCGTGCAGGCCTTTGCCCGCGCGCAGCCGGGAGCCGAGGTGCACATCTACGCCGCCGACCATGGCTTCAACTGCGACCAGCGCGGCAGCTACGACGAGCCTGCGGCCATGACGGCACGCGACCGCACCCTGGCGTTCTTCGACAAGCACCTCGCATGAATTGAAATCCTCCCTGAGTCGCTGCGCGCCTTCCCCCAAGGGGGACGACGCCGTCGCTGCGGGGCGGCCCTTGCTTGGCGTCTCTGGCGGGGGCGCGCCCATTGCAGGCGCCAGGGCGCAGCGATGAACTGCTCAATGTTTGGAGGCCGCCATGGCGAGTTCGACGTATATCCAGGTTTTGAGGCAAATTTGGCCGCTACCGCTTGCCTGTAAATCGATAGCAGCTATTGTTTTAATAGCATTTGGATTTCAGGCCCACGCGGCCGACTACACCGGCCCCCTGTTCGATGCGCACCTGCACTACAACGAGGAAGCGTGGGACGGCAAAACCGGCCCCCACCCGCCCGCTGATGTGCTCGCGCGCATGAAGGCCAGCGGCGTGCGTGCCATCGTGGCCAATTCGCGGCCCAACGCGGGTTCGCTCACGCTGGCGGGCCTGCCGCAGACGCGTGAGGCGGGCGTCACCGTCGTGCCCTTTGTGCGGCTGTACCGCAACCGGGCGGACTACACCGGCTGGTTTGCCGACGAGAGCATCTACACCATGGTGCAGACCGAGCTGGCGCGCGGCACGGCGGCCGGGCCCTACCGGGGCATTGGCGAGTTCCACCTGTACGACAGCGCCAATGCCGACGGCCCGGTAGCCAAAAAGCTCATGGCCCTGGCCGAAGAGCGTGACCTGGTGGTGCTGGCCCATGTGGACGATGTCGCCATCGACCTGCTGATGGCCCACACGCCCACCAAGGGCCAGAAGCTCCGCCTGATCTGGGCCCACACCGGCATTGGCGGTGCGCCCGTGGAGCGGGTGGATGCTCTGATGGCGCGCTACCCCGGCCTGGTGGGCGAACTCTCGTACCGCCCGGGCCTGGTCTGCGACGACAACCAGCTGTGCCCCGCCTGGCGTGCGCTGCTGCTCAAGTACCCCACGCGCTTCGTGATCGGCTCGGACACCTGGGTCAACCAGCGCTGGCAGCACTACGAAAGCCTGATGCAGGGCTACCGCCAGTGGCTGGGTGGATTGCCTACCGATGTGGCGCGCAAGGTGGCGTGGGACAACGGGGCGGGGTTGTTCGGCGTCCAGGCGCCGCGCTGATCTTGCGATCCAAGGTCCCCGCCCGATCGCACCCCGTGCTACCGGCTGATACGCCCGCGTGATGGCCCAGCCTCCGGTGCACGCGGCGGTGGTGGCGGGAACCACAGGGTGAACACCGTCGGATGGCCTGGGGCGCTGCGCACGTAGACCAAGCCTCCATGCAATTCCATGGTGCTTTTTACGATGGCCAGCCCCAGGCCAACGCCGGGTGCTTCTTCGTTGCTCGGACTTTCAACCCGGTATGCGCGTTCAAAAATCCTGGCCTGGTGCTTGAGGGCGATGGGTTCGCCCTCGTTGGAGACCGAAATATGGCAGCCGCCATTTGATGCCACCGATCCTGAGAGCACAACCGTGCTGCCTGGGCGGGCGTGGCGAATGGCATTGGTCAGCAGGTTGCCGGTGGCGCGGGTGAGCAGGGTGTCATCAGCCCAGACGTGGGCGCTCTGGTCTACCTGGAGCGCCAGCTCCAAACCCCGCTCCTGGGCGAGCAGTTCGAAGAAGGCTGCGATGGCCCCCAGCCGTTGCTCCAGCGGGATGAAGGTGGCATGAACGGCGCTTTGCTGGCTCTCGGCGCGCGCGAGGAACAGGATGTTCTCGATCATCCGCCCCATGCGCTCATACGTTGGCACAGCCGACTCGATCACCGCACGGTATTCCTCCGCACTGCGGGGGCGGTCCAGCGTCACCTGGGCAACCATCAGGAGGCGGTGGATCGGAGTGCGCAGATCGTGCGCAATGTCGGACGACACACCCGACAGGCGGGTGAAGGAATCCTGCAGCCGGTCGAGCATGTGGTTGAACGCCCGGGCCACGGGTTCCAGCTCGGCAATGTTGTTCTCGGGTGCCAGCCGTTCGTGCAAGGCCTGGGCGCTGATGCGGTTGGCCGTGTTGGCCAGGCGGTGGGCCGAGGACAGGATGAGCTTGGCGGTGCACCATGCGAAGAGGCTCGCGGCCAGCGCGCCGACGCCCAGCGTGATGGCAAACACACGCCATGAGCGCAGGGCAAAGGCATGGCCCCGCGCGTGCAAATCCTCTGCAGGGATATGGACCATGCCTCCGTTGCTGGCGAGCAGCGGCAGGAGGTCGTTGAAATCCTGGCCCAGCAGGTAGATCACCATCCAGAAGCTGGCCGTGATCAACAGCAGGGTGATCAAAGAAATCGCCAGCGCGATCTTCAGGGGCAGAGAGCGCCGCAGAATGGACCGCGCCTTAGGCGTTGTGCCGGGGCTCAAGGACATAGCCGACACCCCTCACGGTGTGAATGAGTTTTTCGGCGAAGGGCTCGTCGATCTTGGCCCGCAGTCGGCGCACCGCCACATCGACCACATTGGTGTCGCTGTCAAAGTGCATGTCCCACACGTTCTGCGCGATCAGGGTGCGCGATACGACCTGGCCGGCATGGCGGGCCAGATAGTCCAGGAGAACAAACTCCTGGGTGGTGAGATCAATGCGCAGCGCGCCCCGTTTGACGCGTCGGCGGGCGGTATCGACTTCCAGCTCGCCCACGCGCAGCACGCCCTCTGGTGCGGACATGGGTGCGCGGCGGCGCGCGACCACCTGGATGCGTGCCAGCAGTTCGGAAAACGCAAAGGGCTTGACCATGTAGTCGTCGGCACCCAGCAGCAGCCCCTTGACGCGGTCTTCGACCTCGTCGCGGCCCGATATGAAAAACACCGGTGTCTGTTGTTGTGTGCGAATGCCCTGCAGCACTTCCCAGCCACTGGCGCCGGGCAGCCCCACGTCGAGCAGGATGAGGTCGTAGTGCCCTGAGGTAGCCAGGTGCAGGCCTTCCACCCCGTCGAACGCCGTGTCTACGACATGGCCATGCTCGGTCAAGCCCTTGTACAGGTAAGCAGCGGTTGATCGTTCGTCTTCAATGGAAAGCAAGCGCATGTGACGAGATCCCAGCGGTTTCTCAAGGGACAAAAAGAAGGTGGAGTGCAGACGGATGGAGGGAAGCTGCGGATTGACTTTGGTGGATTGTTGAAGGTGCGTGTGGATTTGAGAAGCTTGCTGGATCGAAATGCACTGTTGCGAATTCACGAACAGTCGTGAGAGCTTGTCTGCGGTCTCGCGGGAGGATTGGTCTGGAGCGTGACCATGATCCTCGCGGATGCTTCGGGTGCGCCGTTTGCGCTAGGGATCCTCTGCACGAATCGAGCGGCAAGTGGGCGCCGCAGACCGCCCGAGACCGCAGCTGCACACGGCGCGGTGATTGGTGCAGAGGGTCCCTAGCCCTTGCGCAATCAGCGGTTGTGTCTCCTCACCCGATTTCGCGGCAACCTTTCGGGCCGTGGTGTTTGCAGCCGGTCTCTGCTTTTGCAGCGGTTTTGCAAGTCCAGGCTATCTATCTATTGCACACCGTGTCTGGCGTACCCATCCCGCCAAACCGCTGTGTGCCTCCCGGGGATCGCCAACAGCCTTTCAGTTCGGAGGGAATGTGGCACCTGTGAAACGGCGTTGTCCCAAACCGAGGGGGGGACGCATGCGTGTCCCCCGTGGTTGCGCTCTGCGGTCTGTGGGCACGAGGGTGCAGTGCCTACGCTTGCACCATGTCCTGCCAACAAGGCGTGGGACATGACTCCGATTGAACCCACTTAACAAGGATGACCATGAAAAAATTCGCCACATTGGCTGTGCTTGCAGCCATCAGCGCAACCTCTTATGCACAATCGTCTGTCACGCTGTTTGGCGTGGCCGACGTGGCGGTTCAGGTGGGCCGCGGCAGTGAGACGAACCGGACCAGCGTGGGCAGCGGTGGTCTGGCTTCCAACCGCCTCGGTTTCCGAGGTATTGAAGATCTTGGTGGTGGCATGAAGGCTGGCTTCTGGCTGGAAGCCGGTTACAACCTGGACGACGGTACTGGCGTCGGCAACACCTTCAACTTCAACCGTCGCTCGACCATCAGCCTGATGGATGACCTCTGGGGCGAAGTTCGCCTGGGCCGTGATTTCACTGCGACCTACAACAACATCTATGACGCATTCGGCGACAACGGCGTCGGCGCTCTTCTGAAGACGACTTCGCTGGGCAGCAACTACGGCTACGCCATGCAGACGCGTACCAGCAATTCCGTGTCGTACTTCACGCCCAGGAATCTGGGTGGGTTCTTTGGCCAGGTGCAGTACTACCGTGGCGAGGCCGCCAATGGCTCCAATGACGGCAATGGTTATGGGTTGCGCGCTGGCTATGAAAACGGCCCCCTCAATGTGGGCGTGAGCTACGGCTCGGTGTCCAGCCTTGGTGCGTATGGCGACGTGACGAATGCCAACATCGGAGGTTCTTACGATTTCGGTGTGGCCAAGCTGCTGGTTGAAGCTGGGCAGGATGAGTCCAAGGCCCGCGACGAGAAGGCTCGCCACTACATGATCGGCGCGACGGCTCCCGTGGGCAGCGTTGGTCTGGTCCGCGCTTCGTGGTCCCGCGTCAGCGTTCAGGACACCAATGTGCAGGCGAACAAGTTTGCCGTGGGGTACGTGCACAACCTGTCCAAGCGCACTGCCCTGTACACCACCTTCGCGTACCTGAAGAACAAGAACGGTTCTGCGCTTGCACTGAACGGTGCCAAGACCAGTGCAGGTGACAACTCCAAGGGCCTGGACTTCGGCCTGCGCCACACGTTCTAAGGCCCCAGGCGGTCTTCCTCTTGCCCATTGCGATGGGCAATTGTCTCCAAGGTAAACGATTGGCCCGCATCCCCCAGGGGATGCGGGCTTTTTTGCATGGGTCGCGGGCAGGCCAGGCGGTTCATTACAGAGATGTCATGTGCGCGCAATCCCGCTGTCAGGCGTGCATTTCTATTCTTCAAACCTGTCCAAGGCAGGGGGTGTTTGCCAGTTTGCGTGCCAAAAGCCGCTTTGGTGTGCTGCCCCCGCAACACATATTGAAGAGAGCCGAGCATGCGCAGACAAGACATTCAATTGCTGACCCTGGCCCGCCAGGGTGATCCCGCCGCCCGCAGCAAAGCGGGCCGGCGCTACCTGGTGGGGGGCGACGGGTTTCCGCGCCATGTGGCCACGGGGATTGAGTACCTCTCACACCCCAGCGTCCGTGAGCTGCCCGAAACCGCGTGTGCCATTGCAGAAAGTTTGCCGCTGCAGGATCTGCTCGAACTGAAGCAGGAAGATGCGTTGCACAAGGCCGCCGCTGCAGGCAGCCCGCTGGCGCAGTTCAAGCTGGGCGTGTGGATGGCGTTGACGCGCAGCTCCGTCACGGCGGGGCAATCGTGGCTGGAGACTGCCGCCGCAGCCGGGCACGTCGAGGCCTGCCAGGTCATGGCGGCCGTGGAGGGTGCACGCTCGGACCGCGCCCTGGAGGCGATGGTGGAATCGATCCAATCCAGCGCCGCAGTGGACGTGGTGCAGGTCGCGGTGATCGCTGCGCGCCAGGCGCGTGAAGAAGGGGGACTGGACCAGCTGGTCGATTGCCTGCGGGTGGCGCTGATGGTGGCGCCGCGCTTGACACACGCCCTGTCGGACCTGGTCGTGGCGGCGGTCTTGTGGGCCGAGCGCGAGAAACACTCCTTGCGCGGGCTGGCTCCTGACCAGATTGAGGCCAGTCTGGAGCTGGCTGTCGTACGCGGGGATCGGGACGCTGCGTGCCTGCTGGGCCGTGCGCGTTGCGGCATTGACAGCGGCACGCTGGCGCCAGCGCGGCTGGCCACGTCGCTGAACCTGCGCAAAGGCGTGGCCTTGTTGTTGCGCGCTGCGGACGCGGGCCGGGACGATGCATGGCTTGCCCTGTACGCGACGCATGCAGACCACCGCTCGTCGGTATCCAACCCGCAGATGGCCCGCTTCTTCCTGGAGAAAGCGGCAATGGCCGGGCAGTCCGAGGCGCAGCGCAAGCTGGGGGCTTTGATACTGCGCGCGTCGAACTCGGTGGTGGAGTCGGAGCAGGCCATTGCGTGGCTCCATGCCGCTGCCAACCAGGGCGATGCGCACGCGCAGCGCCTGTTGGGCTCACTGGTGCTTCCGTTGCCGGGGAGTGAATCCGTGGCGCGCGAGGCGATTGAGCAAGTGCGTCAAGCCGATCCCTGGCTGGCCGTGCGGCTGACGCTGGCGCGCGACTTCGGTTTGACCAAGCTGGAAGCCTTGAGTGTCGACCCCGTCGAGGGCCGTCGGCCATGGGGGTTGCTGGTGGGGCAAAACCCGTTTATCGCGCAGGCCCGTTTGTCCGCACCGCGTGCCGTGCCGGCATTGACACCCCTGGCGCTGCAGAACCTGGCGCGCGCGGCAGCATTGTTCGAACAATCGCGCGGTGACGGCAATGCCTTTGAGGGGGATCTGCGCCGCCGCTCGGTGCGCCAGCGGCGGGTATTTGAACGCCTCCATTTGTCCGAAGACCTCTTTTTTGCCACCGCTTCCTCGCGCAGGCTGGAGGCCTTCCGTCTGGGGCCGAAATGGGCTTTTCGCGCACGACAACCACTGGCCCTGGCGTTGGCGGGTTGACGGCTGCGTGGACTCTGGTGCGAAGAATGTCTGACTGGGAGAGCTTCGTCAGCTGAGTGCCTTCGCGAGCACGGTCACCTCGTCCTCGCCAGATACCGCTTGCGCCAGAACAGCATCACCAGCGACAGTGCGATGAAGACCATCGAGCCCAACGCCCACCAGAACCCGTCGGCCTTGTGGATGAGCGGCAAGAACTCGAAGTTCATGCCGAAGATGCCCGCTATCAGATTGAGCGGCAGGAACACGGCGGTGAGCGCCGTGAGCGTGCGCATGATGTCGTTGGTGCGGTTGCTCTGCACGCTGAAATGCATCTGCACGGCGGTTTCGGTGCTCTGCTCCAGCCGCCGCACGTGGTGCACCACGCGCTCGATGTGCTCCAGCACGTCGCGGCTGCGCACCTTGAGCAGGTCCAGCTCGCGCAGGCCAGCCGGGGTGTCGGGCAAGGCCCAGGTTTCCAGCGCATCGATCCAGTCCTGCACGGCGGTGCGCTGGTCTTCGCAGATCTCGTCGAGCTTGTGCAGGGCCAGCCGTGCTTCCAGCAGCGAACTCCAGTTCACATACCGCGCCCGGGGCTTGAGCAGCTCGTTTTGCCAGTGGTCGAGCTGGCGCGTGAGTTCGCGGCGCAGGTCCAGATAGCGGTCCACCATCATGTTCACCACGCGCAGCATCAGGTCGGCCGGGCTGGCGGGCACGCGGGCGCCGGGCACGGGGCTGCTGCGGCCTTCGGTGCCGTTGCTGGTGGGTAGCGATGCCAGCAGACGGGCCGCATAGGCGTCGCGCACTGCGCAGTCTGCGGGGTGTACGGTCAGCAGCAGTTGGTCGAACACCGCAAACCCCACCGGGCTGGTGTCAATGCGGCGCAGCACCGGTGGGCCGCTGCGTTTGAGTGGGCTGGCGGGGCTGTCACCTTCCACGGGTGAGTCGACGGTGTCGCCCTGCGCGGTGGCCAGGCGGCGAAACACCAGCAGGTCATATTGCGAGGTGTAGTCGTAGTGCGAGGGCAGCTGCGCGTTGAGCAGGTCGGACACGTGCAGGTCCACCAGCTGCAGCCCCACCAGGGTTTGCAGGCGCGCCTGGATCTCGGCCAGCCGCGCCTGGAAGGCGGGGCGCCCGCAGGCGACCCAGACAAAACCCTGGGCGGGCATCTGAGCGGGCAACGCGGTCAGCTCCTGCACGCCGCCGTTGTGGATGTGGAAGATGCGCATGAACCCGGTTTTGAATGAAAAGTGCCTCTAGCGCTTGTCCATAAAGCGCTAGTAGCTATTATTTTGTTAGCAAGCGAGCCGCGTCGCGCGCAAAGTAGGTCAGCACGCCATCGGCACCGGCGCGCTTGAAGGCCAGCAGGCTTTCCATCATCACGGCGTCGTGGTCCAGCCAGCCATTGGCGGCAGCGGCCTTGATCATGGCGTACTCGCCGCTGACCTGGTAGGCGAAGGTGGGCACCTTGAACTCGTCCTTCACGCGGCGCACGATGTCCAGGTACGGCATGCCGGGCTTGACCATCACCATGTCCGCGCCTTCGGCGATGTCGATGGCCACCTCGCGCAGGGCTTCGTCGCTGTTGCCGGGGTCCATCTGGTAAACATTCTTGTCGGCCTTGCCCAGGGCGCCACGTGTGCCCACGGCGTCGCGAAAGGGACCGTAGAAGGCGCTGGCGTACTTGGCGCTGTAGGCCATGATGCGGGTGTGGATATGGCCCTGCACTTCCAGCGCCTCGCGGATGGCGCCGATGCGCCCGTCCATCATGTCGCTGGGCGCGACGATGTCCACACCCGCCTCGGCGTGCGTGAGCGCCTGGCCGGTGAGGATCTCCACCGTCTCGTCGTTGATGATGTAGCCGGTCTCGTCCAGCACGCCGTCCTGGCCGTGGCTGGTGTACGGGTCCAGCGCCACGTCGGTCATCACGCCCAGGCCGGGGAATTCCTTCTTCAGCGCCCGCACCACGCGCGGGATCAGGCCGTCGGGGTTCAGGGCCTCTTTGCCATCGGGCGTCTTGAGCGACGGGTCGATCGCCGGGAACAGCGCCAGAACCGGAATACCCAGCTTCACGCAGTCTTCGGCCACGGGCAGCAGCAGGTCCAGGCTCAGACGGTCCACACCGGGCATGGAGGTCACGGCCTCGCGGCGCTGGCTGCCTTCATGCACAAACACGGGGTAGATGAGGTCGTGCGGCGTCACAGCGTTTTCGCGCACCAGGTTGCGGGTAAAAGCATCGCGGCGCAGGCGGCGCGGGCGGTTCTGGGGGAAGGGAGCGGGGCTTTGGAGGTGCATCGCGAGATTATCTCCCTGAGCCGCTGCGCGGCTCCCTCGGGGGACGCACCCCCTGGACCGGCGAAGCTGGATCCACGGGTGCACTGGCATGGGGCGCGCCGGTTTCAAACACCATGGCGACGCCTTCTCACCTTGGAAATGCCGCTTGTAACACCCGATGCCCGGTGCTAAATTGGCGCCGGGCGGCTTGCCGCCCCCCGCTTTCCCTCCCTGAGCGGGGCCTCGGGTTGCAGCGATGCAAAACAGGCTTTCCCGGCCCGGCGGATTTGCCGGGCTTTTTTTTGGTGCGGCCTCGGGTGGCCCGCACAGGCCCTTAAACTGCCTCCATGCTCTGGGTCAAAGCCTTTCACATCGTCTTCGTGGCCAGCTGGTTTGCTGGCCTTTTCTATCTGCCGCGCATCTTCGTCAATCTGGCGATGGTGGCGCCGGGCTCAGCCGCCGAGCGCGACCGCCTGCTGCTCATGGCACGCAAGCTTTTTCGCTTTACCACGCTGCTGGCCGTGCCTGCGCTGGCGCTGGGCCTGTGGCTGTGGATGGGTTACGGCATCGGCTGGGGCCCCGGCAATGGCTGGATGCACGCCAAGCTTGCGGTGGTGCTGCTGGTGATCGGCTACCACCACGCCTGCAGCGTGGTACTGCGCAAGCTGGCCGACGGCACCAGCCGCAGGAGCCATGTGTGGTTCCGCTGGTTCAATGAGGCTCCCGTGCTGATGCTGGTGGCCGCCGTGGTGCTGGTGGTGGTCAAGCCGTTCTAGGCCCGCACGCAGGTGTCCAAGACCTCCGCCTGGCCTCTTGCGCTGATCTATACAGCGCTCATCGTCTTTGCCAGCCTGTTCCCGTTTGACGGCTGGCGCGCCCAGGGCATTGACCCCCTGGTCTTCCTGCTGGCGCCGCTGCCCCCGCCGTACTGGACGGGTTTTGACATTGCCACCAATGTTGTGGGGTATGCCCCGCTGGGCTTTCTGCTGGTGCTGGCCATGCTGCGCTCGGGCTGGGGGCGGGGCGCGGTGCTGCTGGCCACGCTGGTGGGCATGCTGCTGTCACTGGTCATGGAGTTCCTGCAGATCTACCTGCCCCGGCGTGTGCCCTCCAATCTGGACTTGCTGCTCAACGCGGCGGGCACCCTGGCGGGGGCGCTGAGCGCCGCGCTGCTGGAGCGCCTGGGCGCCATCGACCGCTGGAGCGATTTCAAGGGCCGCTGGTTTGTGCAGGACGCCAGCGGCGCCATCGTCCTACTGGCGTTGTGGCCGCTGGCGCTGCTGTTCCCGGCGGCGGTGCCGTTCGGGCTGGGGCAGGTGCTGGAGCGGCTGGAAGCGGCGCTCATCGAGGTGCTGGCCGACACCCCGTTTCTGGACTGGCTGCCGCTGCGCGAGGCTGCGCTCGACCCGCTCTCGCCCAGTGGGGAACTGCTGTGTGTGACGCTGGGCCTGCTGGCCCCGTGCCTGCTGGGTTACTGCGTGATCCGCCATGTGGGGCGGCGGGCGCTGTTTGCCCTGGGTGTGGTGGCCGTGGGCGTCACGCTCACCGCGCTGTCGGCCGCCCTGAGCTGGGGTCCCGTGCATGCCTGGGAATGGATGGGCCTGCCCACGCGCGTGGGCGTGTGGGGCGCGCTGGCGCTGGCGGTGATGCTGCTGGCCTTGCCTCGGCGTGCCTGCGCTGCCGTGCTGCTGGTGGCCCTGGTCTGGCACCTGGCGCTGCTCAACCAGGCGCCCACCAGCGCCTACTTTGCGCAGACGCTGCAGATCTGGGAGCAGGGCCGGTTCATCCGCTTTTACGGCCTGGGCCAGTGGCTGGGGTGGCTGTGGCCCTACGCTACGTTGATCTACGTGGTGTTTCGGGTGTCGCGCAAGGAAGGCTCCTCCTGAGTCGCATTCAGCGCCGCGCCGACATCGTGGACGCGTGGGTTCGTAAAATGCAGCCATGAGCGACACCACCCCCGCACCGGCCGCAGCGCCCGGCTACTACCAGCGCCACATCTTCTTCTGCCTGAACGAACGCACCAACGGTGAGGACAGCTGCGCCCACCACAACGCCCAGGCGGGTTTTGACCGCTGCAAGGCCCAGGTCAAGGCGGCAGGCCTGGCGGGGGCCGGCAAGGTGCGAGTGAACAAGGCCGGCTGCCTGGACCGCTGCGCGGGCGGCCCTGTCGCGGTGGTCTACCCCGAGGGCACCTGGTACACCTATGTGGACGCGGCTGACATTGACGAGATCGTCGAATCGCACCTGAAAAACGGCCAGGTGGTGGAGCGCCTGGTCACGCCGGCGGAACTTGGCCGCTGAATGCGCCTCCATCCGTCTCGTCGATCCGTTTTTGAATTATTTTGGCTGCTAGCGCTTATCCATCAAGCGCAAGCAGCTATTAATTTGGTAGTAAATCCGTGAATGCCCAGACCGAACGCCTGACCCTGTCCGGCCCCGCAGGCGCCATCGAGGCCGTGCGTGACGCTGCCACGCTGGCCGACGGTGTTGCGTCGCCCCGTGGCGTGGCCATCATTGCGCACCCCCATCCGCTGTTTGGCGGCACCATGGACAACAAGGTGGTGCAGACGCTGGCGCGCGCCTTTGTGCAGTGTGGCTGGACGGCCGTGCGCTTCAATTTTCGCGGCGTGGGCGCCACCGAAGGCGTGTACGACGAAGGTCAGGGCGAGCTGCAGGACCTGCTGGCCGTGGTGGAGCAGGTGGCGCCCGCTGCCGCTGGTCAGCGGATTGCGCTGGCGGGATTCTCGTTTGGCGCATTTGTCACCAGCCATGCGCTGGCCGCCCTCTGGCCGCAGGGTCGCGTGGACCAGGCAGTGCTGGTGGGCACGGCAGCCAGCCGTTTTGCCGTTGCCCCGGTGCCGCCCGATGCCCATCTGCGCACCCTGGTCGTGCATGGCGAGCACGACGACACTGTGCCGCTGGCCGCTGTGATGGACTGGGCGCGGCCCCAGATACTGCCTGTCACAGTCATTCCCGCAGGGGGGCATTTCTTTCACGGACAATTGCCGCTTCTGAAAAATCTGGTGGTGCGCCACCTGCAATCGCAAGGCTGAGCCACTCAAGCCTGCGTCTGACTTGGGGTTGGCTTCAACCCGCCCCTCCTGGTCGCCTCCCAGCAGTTTCTGCTGTTTCTTTTTCCTCTTTTCCGAGCCTTGCCAGCCCCTTGTTGCCCATGAAACGAATCCTGTCCGCGCTGCGATCCCTGGCCGTCTTTGCTGCCGTGGCCCCTGCCGCTTTCGGCGCCTATGCCCAGGCGCCCCAGCCTCCTGAAATTGCCGCGCGCACTTATATGCTGGTGGACGTCACGGCCAACCAGGTGCTGGCCGCCAAGGACATTGACGCGCCGGTGGAGCAGGCTTCGCTCACCAAACTCATGACGGGCTATCTGGTGTTTGACGCGCTGCGCGCCAAGAAGATAACGCTGGACCAGAAGTTGCCCGTGAGCGTGCGTGCCTGGAAGATGCCCGGCTCGCGCATGTTCATCGACCCCAAGATGCAGGTGCCGGTGGAAGACCTCATCAAGGGCATGATCGTCCAGTCCGGCAACGATGCCACGGTAGCGCTGGCCGAGGGCGTTGGTGGCACGTACGAAAACTTCGTCAAGCTCATGAACGACCAGGCCAAGGCCCTGGGCATGAGCGGCACCAGCTACAAGAACCCCGAAGGCCTGACCGAGCCCGGCCACCTCACCACGGCGCGCGACCTGTCCGTTCTCGCCACGCGCCTGATGAAGGATTTCCCGGAGTACATGCACTACTACTCCACCAAGCAGTACAGCTACCCCGGCACGCCTGCATCGAACGGCAGCAATCGCAATTCCCTGCTGTTCCGCGATCCGACCGTGGACGGCCTCAAGACCGGCCACACCGCAGCCGCAGGCTACTGCCTGGTGGCCACGTCCAAGCGTGAATTCCCAGGCGTGGGCCAGCGCCGCCTGCTGTCTATCGTGCTCGGTGCTGCCAGCGAAAATGCGCGCGCCAACGAAAGCCAGAAGCTGCTGAACTGGGGCTATACCGCGTTTGAAGCCGTCAAGCTGTTTGACGCCGGCAAGCCCGTCGCTACGCCCGCTGTCTGGAAGGGCACGGAAAACACCCTCAAGATCGGCCGCGATGAGGCCATCGTGGTGACCGTGCCCGCAGGCAGTGCAGGCAAGATCACCACCCAGATTGCGCGCCCCGACCCGCTGGTTGCTCCGTTCACCAAGGGGCAGTCTGTGGGCGCCCTGAAGGTACTCCTGGGCGAACAGGCTGTGGCGGAAGTGCCGCTGGTCGCGCTGGAAGGCGTGGAACAGGCAGGCATCCTGGGCCGTGCATGGGATGCCATCCGGCTCTGGATAAAGTAGCAGGAACATCCCCCTCAGGCGCTGCCGCGTCTCCACCCCCCCTTCCCGAACAGCGCAGCCATTCGGGAAGGGGTACCGCCAGCGCGGCGGTTCTGTCTTGCCGCGCGCTTTCGGCGGCTTTTGGTCTCCATCTTGAGCCTGGGTTTCCGAGGAAAACCGCGTAGCGCTTGCCCGTTCAAGGCCTTGCTGCTACATTAGAAGGCTTTTCGGAAATTCCGAAGGGTTTCACGTTTTCGTTTTTTACGTTTAGGGACGTATTCATGCCAACCATCAATCAACTAGTCCGTCAGGGGCGCGAGGTCGAAAAGATCAAGTCCAAGAGCCCTGCGATGGAAAACTCTCCCCAGCGCCGCGGCGTGTGCACCCGTGTGTACACCACGACGCCTAAGAAGCCTAACTCCGCTCTGCGTAAGGTTGCCAAGGTGCGCCTGACCAACGGTTTTGAGGTCATTTCCTACATCGGCGGTGAAGGCCACAACCTGCAAGAACACAGCGTGGTGCTGGTTCGTGGCGGTCGTGTCAAGGACTTGCCCGGTGTGCGTTACCACATCGTGCGTGGTTCGCTCGACTTGCAAGGCGTGAAAGACCGCAAGCAGTCGCGCTCCAAGTACGGTGCCAAGAAGCCCAAGGCCAAGTAAGCCCTGCGCTTTTGCACAAAAGAATTTTCGGTGCTGTCTCCCGCGTGGCGCGGTGAAGCAGCGTAGTGGCCCCAAACGCAGGTGTTCTGCGCGGGTCGAGTAAGTGGGAGTCCTTGATTGGCTCTCGCGGTGTCTGAAAAGATGCCAACTGAAGCAAAGATAGAGGTAAAAAATGCCACGTCGTCGCGAAGTCCCCAAACGTGAAATCCTGCCGGATCCCAAGTTCGGCAATGTTGAGCTGTCCAAATTCATGAACGTGATCATGGAAGGCGGCAAAAAGGCGGTTGCAGAGCGCATCATTTATGGCGCCCTGGAACTGATCGAGAAGAAGCACCCTGACAAGGACCCGCTGGAAGCCTTCACTGTTGCCATCAACAACGTGAAGCCCATGGTCGAAGTGAAGTCCCGCCGCGTGGGTGGTGCCAACTACCAGGTGCCTGTGGAAGTGCGCCCTGTCCGTCGTCTGGCTCTGTCCATGCGCTGGATCAAAGAAGCCGCCCGCAAGCGCGGTGAGAAGTCGATGGCCCAACGCCTGGCCAACGAACTGCTGGAAGCCACCGAAGGCCGTGGCGGCGCCATGAAGAAGCGTGACGAAGTGCACCGCATGGCCGAAGCCAACAAGGCATTCAGCCACTTCCGCTTCTAAATCGACGAACTGCCCTCGTCGCCAAGCGCAAGGCTGCCGGCAATTTTGCCTGCAGCCTTGTGGCGATTGAGGTGGTCACAAAATTGACGGGTCGCAGCGCCACAATGCTGGGCCCTTCCCCTGAATAACACGACCCATCCAAGGATCCACCATGGCTCGCAAGACTCCCATCGAGCGCTACCGCAATATCGGTATCTCGGCCCACATTGACGCTGGCAAGACCACGACCACCGAACGTATCCTGTTCTACACGGGCGTGAGCCACAAGATTGGCGAAGTGCACGACGGCGCTGCCACCATGGACTGGATGGAGCAGGAACAAGAGCGCGGCATCACGATCACCTCGGCTGCCACGACCTGCTTCTGGAAGGGCATGGACAACTCCTACGAGGAGCACCGCTTCAACATCATCGACACCCCCGGTCACGTGGACTTCACGATCGAAGTGGAACGTTCGATGCGCGTGCTCGACGGCGCCTGCATGGTGTACTGCGCCGTGGGTGGCGTGCAGCCCCAGTCGGAAACCGTCTGGCGCCAAGCCAACAAGTACAAGGTGCCTCGCCTGGCCTTCGTGAACAAGATGGACCGTACCGGTGCCAACTTCTTCAAGGTCTATGAGCAGATGAAGCTGCGCCTGAAGGCCAACCCTGTGCCCGTGGTGATCCCAATCGGCGCCGAAGACAAGTTCACCGGCGTGGTCGATCTGCTGAAGATGAAGGCCATTCTGTGGGATGAAGCCTCGCAGGGCATGAAGTTCACCTACGAAGAAATTCCAGCCGACCTGGTCGCATCCGCCAAGGAATGGCGCGAGAAGATGGTGGAAGCCGCTGCCGAAGCCTCCGAAGAGCTGATGAACAAGTACCTGGAAGAGGGCGACCTCTCCGAAGCTGAAATCAAGTTCGGCCTGCGTACGCGCACCATCGCCACGGAAATCCACCCGATGCTGTGCGGCACCGCGTTCAAGAACAAGGGTGTGCAGCGCATGCTGGACGCCGTGATCGACTACCTGCCAGCCCCGACGGACATCCCTGACGTGACGGGTACCGATGAAGACGAAAACCCCGTCACCCGCAAGGCGGACGACAGCGAGAAGTTCTCGGCCCTGGCATTCAAGCTGATGACCGACCCGTTCGTGGGCCAGCTGACCTTCGTGCGTGTGTACTCCGGCGTTCTGAGCAAGGGCGATACCGTCTACAACCCCATCAAGGGCAAGAAGGAACGTATCGGCCGTATCGTGCAGATGCACGCCAACGAGCGCCAGGAAGTCGAAGAAATCCGTGCCGGCGATATCGCTGCCTGCGTGGGCCTGAAGGACGTGACGACCGGTGAAACGCTGAGCGACATCGACTCCCAGATCATTCTGGAGCGCATGGTGTTCCCTGAGCCTGTGATCACCCAGGCCGTGGAACCCAAGACCAAGGCCGACCAGGAAAAGATGGGCATCGCACTGCAGCGCTTGGCTGCAGAAGATCCATCCTTCCGCGTGAAGACCGACGAAGAATCGGGCCAGACGCTGATCGCCGGTATGGGCGAGTTGCATCTGGAAATCATCGTGGACCGCATGAAGCGTGAATTCGGCGTGGAAGCCAACGTGGGCAAGCCTCAGGTTGCCTACCGCGAAACCATCCGCAAGACGGTGGAAGAAGCCGAAGGCAAGTTCGTGCGCCAGTCCGGCGGTAAGGGCCAGTACGGCCACGTCGTGCTTAAGATCGAACCCAACGAAGCCGGCAAGGGCATCGAGTTCGTCGACGCGATCAAGGGCGGTGTGGTTCCTCGCGAATTCATCCCGGCCGTGGAAAAGGGTATCAACGAAGCCGTGACGCAAGGCGTGCTGGCTGGCTACCCCGTGGTGGACGTCAAGGTCACGCTGCACTTCGGTTCGTACCACGATGTGGACTCGAACGAACTGGCGTTCAAGATGGCTGCCATCTTCGGCTTCAAGGAAGGCTGCCGCAAGGCCGGCCCGGTCATTCTGGAACCCATGATGGCTGTGGAAGTGGAAACGCCGGAAGACTACGCTGGTACCGTGATGGGTGACCTGTCCTCCCGCCGTGGCATGGTCCAGGGCATGGACGACATCCCGGGCGGTGGCAAGGCCATCCGCGCTGAAGTGCCGCTGTCCGAAATGTTCGGCTACTCGACCTCGCTGCGCTCCGCGACGCAAGGCCGCGCTACGTACTCGATGGAATTCAAGCACTACAGCGAAGCACCGCGCAATGTGTCTGAAGCCATCATGGCTGCACGAGCCAAGTAAGCGCGTCGAGTGAAAGGTCTGCCCTGGGCAGGTCTTTCCTCTTTGTTTTTGAGTCAAATTGGCTGCTAGCGCTTGTCTATAAAGCGCTAGCAGCTATTAAAACAGTAGCAAAATTCTTGCAATCTGCGACCCGGTGCCGTCCTGTTGCCCTGTGCGGGACGAACCAGCAATCGGGTGCAGACGTTAAACCCCAACACAGGCATTGCTCTTTGGAGATTCAAAATGGCAAAAGGTAAATTCGAACGGACCAAGCCTCACGTCAACGTGGGCACAATCGGCCACGTGGACCATGGCAAGACGACGCTGACGGCAGCCATCGCTACCGTGCTGTCTGCCAAGTTCGGCGGTGAAGCCAAGGCATACGACCAGATC